>Ga0335074_10000071_pt1 | contig 189011 bp, 187 predicted proteins | sample Lox_Sample_23_FD_206715 | JGI IMG/M metagenome (GOLD analysis project Ga0335074, IMG submission 206715) | Soil microbial communities from Loxahatchee National Wildlife Refuge, Florida, United States - Lox_Sample_2.3 | ecosystem: Environmental > Terrestrial > Soil > Wetlands | place: USA...
TGAGGTAGCGCCAGTTGGCCGAGAAATCGACATCCCACGGCGTCTCCCAGGTGACGCGCAGGCGATGACGCCATTTCGGCAGAGGCGTGCCGCAATCGACGCCAAAGAGGCCGGCGCAGTCATAGTGACCGAGGCCTGGATCCTGCAGCAGCGGCTCCACTTCGAACGATTGCAGCCAGGTTCCGACGAAAGCGAATTGCACCGCGCCCCAGCCCGACGTCATGTCCCAATTGTTGAGATCGAGATTGTAGTTGGCTTCGAAGTCAAAACCCTTCGTATGACGGAAGCCCGTGTTCGCGTCGGTGTTCTGCACGAAACCGCCGCCATAGATCTGACCGTTCACGTTGCGATGAACGAGCGGGCAGAAGAATGCTTCCGTACCTGCCGTGGCGGTCGGGCCATAGCATTGGGCAAGCGTAATCGAGGAGCCGACCGTTCCGATCGCGTGCGACACATCGATGTCGAAATAGTCAATCGTCGCCGTGAAGCCGTCGAGGAACGTCGGCGTCAGCACGATGCCGGCCGTGCGCGTGTCGCCGATTTCGGGCCGCAGATTCACGTTGCCGCCCGTCTGCTGGTTGCACTGGTTCGCCGGGCACTCAAGAAGGCCGCCCGCACCCGAACCCGCATTCGGCACCGTGGCGCACTGTCCAGCCGTGCTCGTGGCGCAGGGATCCTGACCCGAAAAGAGGCCGACATTGGTCGGCGAAAACAACTCAAGCACGTTCGGCGCGCGCACCGCACGTTCGTAGCTGGCGCGGAGACGGAAGTCGTCGACCGCCTGATATTCGAGGCCGTATTTGTAGGCCGAGACCGAACCCGCCGTGCTGTACGACGAATAGCGGTAGCCGGCATTGGCCGAGAGATCCTCCACGAAGGGCTTTTCCTGGACCAGCGGAATTTTCGTTTCGCCGAAGCCTTCGACCACGTTGAAGCCGGCGCGCGGGCGGTCGGGCGTGGCCCCGCCCTGACCGTAAAGATCGGTCGTCGGCGGATTTCCCTGTGCGAAGCTATCGCTCACCAGGTCCTGGAGATATTCCGCACGATATTCCGTGCCGGCCGATACGGCGACCGGACTCTTCGCCAGTGGCGACTGTATGCCATACTCGCCGAGATCGCCGGTGATGTTGCCGCTGACGATCTGTTCTTCCGTGTAGCCGTTCTGGAGGCCGTTGGCTCCGACATAGTCCAACATTGCCGGCGTGATCGAGCCGATGCCGTTGAAGATGTTCAGCGGCACGCAAGGCGAGCCGGAAGCGCAAACCGCCTGACCGCTTGCATTGTAGTTGACTTGGAGCGCGCTCTGCACGCGGCTCTTCGAGAACTCGCCCAGATAGGTCTCGGCATAGATCGTGTAGCCGTACTGGGCATAGACATCGTAGGACCAGCCGTCGCCGAGATCGCCTCTGGCGCCAACCGACATGCGATAGGACGTGTGCCGGAGATCGTTCAGGCGGTCGCCGCCTTCGATATCGCGGCGACCGATTTCGAGCGTCGATTGGCCCGGCGTCAGGTTCCCCAAGCCGTTGTAATAGCCGCCGGCGGCATATAGCGGATTGGCCACGAAAGCGTCGAGGGGCAACCCTCCGCAAAGCAGCTTGTTTTCCTGCGCCGTCATCAGGGGGTTGCTGCAGTTCACCTGGACATCGGCGCCGTTGATCGTGCCGGTGCCGAGGAAGAGACCCGATGGCGCGATCTCGGCGACCGTGTAGTCATCCGTGAACATGAAGCTCGCATAAATATCGAGCTCCTTGTTGACCTCATAGTGCGAGAAGAAACCGCCGTTGTAGCGCGTGTCGGGACGTTGCAGATAGTTGAGGGCGCCGAAATTGTATTCCTGACTGGGAGCGCCCGTGAAGGGCACGAACGTGCCGCTGCCGGGTGCGCCGGTGCCTGTTTCGAAAAAGCCGGACGGAATGTGCGCCGCCGAATTGTCGAGCGAAATCCAGCGATCATAGTTGCTCGACCCGGCGCAGACATGCCCGTAACCCGCATCGCCGAACGTGCAGGCGCCGAAATCGCGCGCGCCGGCGAACACGGCTTCCGTGTTGGAATATCCGATATAGGCGGTGACGTTGCCTTTGCCGTTGGCGGTGTTGGTACCCATGATGAGGGTGCCGTTCACATTGCCGCCGTCCCAGATGCCTTCCTTCGGCTCCGCGTATCCGGGCGCCGCGATCAGCGCGCGATAGTTGGCGTTGGTGTTGTCCGCCTCATCGATGCCGTACTGCCCGTCGAATTCGATGCCTTCGAAGTCCTTGCGCATGATGAAGTTCACGACGCCGGCCATGGCGTCGGAGCCGTAGACCGCCGAGGCGCCGCCCGTCAGGACTTCGACGTGATCCACGAGCGCCGCCGGGACCGTGTTCAAGTCCGCGGCCGGCGTCAGCGGGTCGCCCGGCATCAGGCGCGTGCCGTTGACCAGCACCAGCGTGCGCACGGTGCCAAGGTCGCGCAGATCGACCGTCGCCGTGCCGGACGCGCCGTTCGACACGCCGGCCGTCTGGTTCGCAAACACGGCGGGGAGGTTGTTCAGAAGGGTTTCGACGCCGACCGTGCCCTCGAACTTCAGTTCCTGCTGGCCGACGGCCGTGACCGGACTCGGCGCATAAAGACCCTGCTGGGGAATGCGCGAACCCGTGACAACCACAGTTTCAGCCGATTGGTCTTGTGCAAATGCCGGCGCGGACAATCCGACGGCTGCCATGGAAGCTGCGCCAAGAAGCAGCGTAGAGCGCAGGCTGCGCCCATCGAAATTGATCTGATGCACGGTTATTCCCCTTCGTTGTGATCAAACGGCCCCTGCCGCCCGCGTCTATGCGCGTGCCCGAAGCATCGGCGGCATACCAAAAGGCTAAGAGTCGGCTTATGGGCCAATCTACGGCCATGGACCTGCGACAAAACGATGGCGCAAAGATGTGATAAAAATACGATATTCGATTTGCATGCGCGGCACGCGACGCATTCGCCCACTTCAAAAGATGGATGCTAGGGCTGCGTACTACGCAGCGTTGCCGCTTCGCGCTTCGTGACGCGCAAGCACGACGGCAAGCTGCTGCACGGCCGCCCTGATGGCCCGTTCGGCAATCGCACCGAACCCGAGCACGACGCCGCGTTCTACCGCGCGCGAGATGAAATAGCGCGACAACGGCCTGACCGGGATGCCCTCCGCGGCAGCCTCGTTGCAGACGGCGACGTCGTCGAGCGGATGCTCGGGTCGAAGCACGACGAACAGACCGCCGTTGGGATCGACGACCGAACAGCGCGGCAGATATTCCCTGCACGCCCGCATCACGGTCTTGAGGCGATCGGCATAGACGCTGCGCACATTGCGTGCATGGAAGGCATATTCGTGCTCGTCGACGAACTCGGCCACGGCATCCTGGAGCTGGCGCGGCGGCGCGTTGGAAATGCGCCGGCCCATCTCGACGAACGATTCGACCAGCGTGGGCGGCACGACCAGATATCCGATGTCCACGGAATGGCCGAGCGCCTCGGCGAAGCTGCCGCAATAGACGACCTGCCCGTCCTCATCCATGCCCTGGATGCTGCTGAGCCGGAGGCCGCCGTAGCGCATTTCGCAGTAGCCTTCGTTCTCCAGGATGATTGCGTTCTGCGCACGGGCCGCGCGCAGAACGGCGCGGCGGCGTTGTTCCGACATCTGGGTTCCGTGCGGAAAACTGACGGACGGTGATACGCAGATCAGCCGCGCCGGCGGACCGACGACACTCTCGGGATCGGCGCCATGCGCGTCGGTTGGAATGGGAACGATGTTGGCGCGCGCGGCGAAGAATACGCTGTGAGCGATGTCCATCGCCGGGTCCTGCACCTGCACCGTATCGCCGGGATCGAGCAGAACACGCGTCGTCAGGTCGAGTGCGCCTTCGAGCCCGGTGACGGCAATGACCTGCGAGGGTTCGCAGACGACGCCCCGCGCGCTGCGCAGATAGGCGGCGAGACTCGTCTGGAAACGGCTCGGCTCCGACATGTGCGTGGCCTGGCTTCTCAGGGGAACGTCGAGAAATTTCTGGGCGATGCGCCGGCCGAGCTTGGTGCGCGGATAAAGCACCGGGTCGGACGCGTTCAACACGAAAGGGGCGCCGTTCGGACCGCGATCGATGCCGACCTCGAGCGCCGAGCGCACATGAAAGGCCGTGCGCATCGACGACCGTAGACGCGACCGCTCCTCGGAGACGACCCCGGCAACACCGGAACGGACTGGAAAATCGGTTGCGATGCGCGTGCCGCGGCGCGTGTTCGAGACGCAGACGCCTTCGGCGACGAGGCGTACATACGCGAATGCCACCGTATTGCGCGCAACGCCCAAATATTGTGCAAGTTCGCGGCTCGACGGCAGGAGCGTGGCTGCTGGAAGTTCCTGAGCCGCAACCGCGGCGCGGATGGATTGGCAAATCTGCTCGTGGATCGGCAGCGGCGAATGCGGATCGAGCCGGATGTTAGCAATGGCCAGCGGAAAATCCGCAGCCGCCGCCCCCGACGCCGCGTCTTTCCAACCTGTGAGCTCTACGCTTTGGTCTTCATCCAAAGCGAGCCCGTCCACCTCCAAAGCGGAGTGATCGACCGCCATCACTATTCCCCCGAATAGTAAACTTCGAAAAACAGTCGGCGCTTTGTCATAGTGTGGGGTCGTTTTCCCCATCCGTCTATAGGCCAAAGCCCTATCTTATCCCTGGTCGAACGCAGGCCTATCGCCGCCATGTTCGAAGAGACGGCGTAAAATGCCGATGCAGCGCGCAGTTACGACCGCGTCTCAATTTCATCACGGCGTGAGATACGATGGCGGCGTCGCGACTAGCCCAAGAACTTCGTGAGCATTTCAGGGTGCACCGGCCACGAGAAGATGCCGGCGAGCCCCATGACGATACCGAAGCCCGCGAAACCCCAGCCCGTCCAGAGGAGCCAGGTGATCTCCGTCAGCGCCGCGACGGCAGTCAGCGCCAGCGTGATCGAAAGCACGCCGTCTTCTACATCGAACTGGTCGTGGCGATAGTTCATGGCCTCGTAGCGCGCATCGGAGGCTTGCGCCTTGGCGGCGAGAGCGCGCGACTGGACGGCGTATTTCGCCATCTGCGCTTCGAGCCGAGCCTTCTCCGCCGCGAGCGCCGCCGGGTTTTCGCCCCTTGCGACGCCCAGAAAGGCCAGCGCGTTCTCGTCATTGTGCAGCTTGATCCGTTCGGACTGGTATTCGTTCCAGATGTCGACGGAATCCGCCTTCACGAACGCCATGCCGCGGAGGAGATTGTCATCCTTCAACTTCGAGATCGCGAGGAATACGGACACGATTACGACCGTGATGGCGACCAGAGAATTCAGCTTTTTGTTTTCTGTCTTCGCCTCGATCTCTAGCGCCATCTATTTCAGCCTCACGAACGACATGAGGTTGCCTCGCTCGAGATAAACCATCTTCATGTCGGAACGGCTGAGGCCCGCGAGCGCGAAGAGAAGCACGTCGCCGTTCTGTTCGAGCCTGAGATAAACAACGTCCGGCTGAAAGGCGCGGCCCGCTGTTCCGACCGGCGGCTTGCTGCCGAGAAACAGCATCCAGCGTCCCGGCGTCGTGGCGCTGGCATCGCCTTCGTAGCGGTCGACAGCCTTGCCGTCCGCATCAAGTTCGCGGGTGAACTTCGTGTCGTCGGTCGATTGCCAGGTGCCGGCGAGCACGGTGCGGACCATGTTCAAATCCGGCGGGCTGCCGGGCTGCGCCGCGTGCGCAACACCGGCAAAGAACAAGGAAAGCGCCACAAGCGGCGCGAACAGGCGGATCATTCTGGTCCCCATCGACGGAAGTCACAGCGGCGGCGGGTTTTCGGATTCGCCGCGCCCTTCGATTTTCCACGTTTTGCCGCGCAATCCAATGCGGACGCGCGATTTCTCAGTGAGTCGCGGGTGCCGTATAGGGCGTGAAATAGCCGAGTTGGCAGACCTCGCCGGTCACGACCACTTGGATCGCGGCCGAATTCGAACACAGTTCGGTGTAATGCGTGACGAAACTAAATCCGTGGAATTCGAGGCCGCGACACGGCGCGCGCAGCGTGTTCTTCCAAATCTTTCCGTTGCGCATGTAAAAAAGAATGGTTTGCGGATCTACGACCTTGGTCCGAAGGATATCTCCAGTCGGCGAAATGAAGGGTCCAAGGCAAATCTGCTGCGGCTTGCTATTCGCGGGTGGGCCGGCGTTCTGAGCCAGTGCCGGCAATGCAAAAGCGATGACAAGAAGACCTGCGGCGGCAGCCAACATTTTCATGACGATTCTCCCGGTTGAGCGCCCCGCCTTATTGTCATCCGGCTGCCACCGGCTGCGTCAATGCATATTCCCGTGTGGTGCGGCCGCGGCAGTGGCCGGCGCAGGGACGGTCCCGCCGCCGGCAGTCTGCTCGGGCTGCGGCCCCACCATGTAAGCCTTCGACAGATCGTTGCTTTCGTCGCCGCGCTCCGCCATGCGCTCGAGGCGGGCAGTCAGGCTCTGCAATTGCGGAGACGGGCTCGTTTCTCCGATCTCCCGCGCCCGTTCGAGGCAGGAATCGATGTCGTCCGATTTGACGTCCGGACCGCCGCAATCCGCGATCAGGGTCTTGAGGCCGTCATCGTCGTCCCCCGCATAGGCGCCTCCCGAGAGCGCGGCGGCGGCAAAGGCCGCGAAAATCGACCACTTCACGATGCGGATCATGGCGCCCCCCTTTGATGACTTTCGTCATTTCCCATCCCCGAATGGGGGGAATTGTCCTTGGGCTTTAGGCCTTATGCAAGCACTGAGCCCAGATATTCCAGTGTTGGCCTTGATTTAGGAGCCCCAGGCCCCTTAACGATGGCCAAAGTTTCGGACCAAGAGCCCCGAACCATAGGAGAACGCCCGTGTCTGCGCCCAGGACTGTGCCCGACGTCACCATCACCTTGCCGGACGGCAAGACGATGACGTTTGCGCGCGGCGTGACGGGTGCCGACGTGGCGGCCGCTATCGGGCCGGGACTTGCCAAGGCGGCCCTGGCTGTGGAGGTGGATGGCCAGGAATGGGACATTTTCCGTCCCATCGAGGCGGACGCGCGCCTGCGCATCATCACCCGCAAGGACCCGGAAGCGCTCGAGATGATCCGCCACGACACGGCGCATGTCCTCGCCATGGCCGTGCAGGAGCTTTATCCGGGCACCCAGGTCACCATCGGCCCGGCCATCGATACCGGCTTCTATTACGACTTTGCGCGCGAGACCCCGTTCACGCCGGATGACCTCGCAAAGATCGAAGCCAGGATGCACGAGATCGTCAAAGCGGATTTGCCGACGCGCCGCGAAGTGTGGCCGCGCGAGAAAGCGATCGCGGATTTCGAAGGCATGGGTGAGACCTATAAAGCCGAACTCATCCGCGCCATTCCCGCCGGCGAAGATGTGTCGATCTATTTCCACGGCGACTGGCACGACCTCTGCCGGGGTCCGCACTTCGCCTCGACGTCCAAGATCGGCAACGCCTTCAGGCTGATGAAGATCGCCGGCGCCTATTGGCGCGGGGATTCCAACAATCCCATGCTCCAGCGCATCTACGGCACCGCTTGGCGCGACGAGAAAGAGCTCGCCACCTATCTCACCCAGCTCGAAGAGCAGGAAAAACGCGACCACCGCCGCATCGGCAGAGACCTCGAGCTTTTTACGTTCTCGCCGGATGTCGGCGCGGGCCTTCCGCTCTGGATGCCCAACGGCACAGTCATCCGCCAGGAGCTCGAATTTCTTGCGGTGCAGGAAGAGCGCCGCGACGGCTATCAGCGCGTCGTCACGCCCGAGATCACCAAGGAAGCGCTCTACATCCGTTCGAGACACCTCCAGTACTACAAGGAGGATATGTACGCGCCGCTCGATATCGAGGGCGAGAATTATTACCTCAAGCCGATGAACTGCCCGCATCACCACATGATCTATCTGGCGAGGCGGCATTCCTATCGTGAGCTTCCCTTGCGTCTTGCCGAGTACGGCCATTGCTACAGGTACGAAGCCTCCGGCGGACTCTCCGGCTTGATGCGCGTGCGCGGCTTCACGCAGAACGACGCGCACATCTATTGCCGCGAGGACCAGGCGAAAGACGAGTTCGTCAGCGTAATGCGGCTGCATGCCCGCTATTACGAGATGATGGGCATCAAGGACTATTACATGCGCCTGTCCCTGCCCGATCTCTCGAAGAAGCACAATTTCGTCAACGAGCCCGACAAGTGGCGCGCGGCAGGAGAGATCATCACCACCGCAATGAAGGAAACCGGATATCCCTACGTCGAAGCCGAAGGCGAAGCGGCGTTTTACGGACCGAAGGTCGATTTCATGATCAAGAGCGTGATCGGGACCGAATACGCGATCTCGACGAACCAGCTCGACTTCATGGCAACCGAGACGTTCGGCCTGAAATATATCGGCGAGGACGGCGCCGAGCATCCGGTCTATGTCATTCATCGCGCGCCGCTCGGCAGTCACGAGCGCTTTACCGCCTTTCTGATCGAGCATTATGCGGGCGCTTTCCCGGTGTGGCTTGCGCCCATCCAGGCCCGCGTCATCCCGATCTCCGATAAGGTCAGCGACTATGCGCAGAAGGTTCTGAAGACGCTGTTCGATACGCCCGTGGTGAACGGCACGGCCGGCCTGCGAGTCGACATCGACACCGCCAACGAGCGCATGCAGAAGAAGATCCGCGACGCCCAGTTGCAAAAGATCCCCTACATGCTGGTCGTGGGCGAGCGCGAGGCGGCGGAAGGCGAAGTTGCCGTGCGGCTCCGGTCCGGCAAGGATTTGGGCACCATGTCGCTCGAAAGTTTCGTCGCGCGCATCAAGGGCGAGGCGGAATCCCGGCACGATGTGGCGGAATAGCCCTTGCGAAACCGCCGGCGGGGCCTATTCTTAACGGGCAATCCGGCCGGTGAGGCCGGAACGCGCGCCAATGTCGGCAAAACCACGCCGGCGCGCCGTCACGAAAGGCAGTCCGCCACAGCCCATGACCGAACTTACGTTTCGCGAGGCCCAGGACGGACCCCGCGGACGTGATTGCGCGTCAAGGCTTACGATAGGAGAGAGTCATAGTCGCCAGACGTTTTGGATCAGCCGCCCCGGCTCCGGCCAAGGACGGACCTCGCATCAACGAGGAAATTATGTCCCGCACGATCCTTCTGATCGGAGACGACGGACACAAATTCGGGGAGATCGGGATCGATGAAGCCCGCGCCATAGCGGAAGAACAAGGCTTCGATCTCGTGGAAGTATCGCCGGAAGCGCGCCCCCCCGTGGTCAAGCTCATGGACTATGGCAAGTTCAAATACGAACAGCAGAAAAAAGCCGCCGAAGCGCGCAAGAAGCAGAAGGTCATCGAGATCAAGGAGATCAAGATGCGCCCGACCATCGACGATCACGACTACGACGTGAAGATGCGGGCGATGAAGCGTTTCTTCGACGAAGGCGACAAGGTGAAGGTGACGCTCAGGTTTCGCGGCCGCGAAATGGCGCATCAGAACATCGGCATGGACCTTCTGGGACGCATCCAGAAAGAGCTCGAGCCGGTCGCAAAGATCGAGCAATACCCCAAAGTCGAAGGCCGTCAGATGATGATGGTGCTGGCGCCGCGCTGACGCGCGGCGTTGCAGCTGGCGCTGTCTAGAACCGGCTCACCGCCGACGCGGTGTGCATCACGGTGCCGGTCAGATCCTGGAATGGGCCCAACGGCTCCACACTGTGATGGAAATCCTCGATGTGCGGGCGACCCGACATCACCTTGTAGACCACGTGCCCGTCCATCACGAGAAGCACGACATCGGCCGACCAGCCGTAATCGACGGTCGTGCGCTGGAAGCCGAGAACGTCGAGCAGCCAGTTGCCGAGACGCTCCTTATGCAGGCGCTCGGGATGGAAGACGTAACCCGTGCAACGTTCGCGCGCTTCGATGCATTGCTGGACGATGGGATCGAGATTGTCGAAACGAATGGAGTCGCGCGGAATGAAACGCTCGATCACGCCTAGATAGGACAGCACTTCCATGTTCGGCGAATCGTTGGCGTCGAATCCGATCAACAAAAGATCGTTGGGTTTCGTCTGGCCGGGCGTTATCTGGGCATAGGCGGCTTCGACGTCCTGATAGGACTTGAAGCTCGTGTTCTTCATTTCGGATTCGCTCGGCAGAAGGCCGAGACCGCCGCATCCCACCAGAACCGACGCGACGAGAATGCTGGCAGCCACCCCGAAAAAGCGGCGCGTGCCTTCGGCCCGACCCTCACGCATATTGACCCCCACCACCCCGTACTATTAACGCTTTCCTGCAACGCTAGCGAAAATCTGCTGGGTTTGAAAGCGCTTGCGTCGGCAATGGTAACCGGGTGCGCGCAAGCTCTTGCGGGGTTTGTATGAAGCTTTTGTGCCGCTGTACGCGACCGTGGGCTGACCAATTGCAAGTCGTCCACGCGACGTGCCGCCCAAAATGCCCAACCGGCACGTGATTATCCGCGCTGGCGCGCGGCAGCGAGAATAGAACCAATCATCGTTTCGTAGGCGAGGCCGGCCTCCGCCGCGGCCGCCGCAAACCCCGCATGCGGCTCGAGGCAGGGATTGGCATTGACCTCCAGAATGAACGGCTGGCCGTCCCGATCGGTGCGAAAGTCGACGCGCGCATAGCCCCGGACGCCGAAAAGTCGCGCCGCCGCCAGGGCCAGCTCGGAGAGTGTACGGGCCAGCGCCGCGGCTTCGCGTTCGAGCCCGAACGCACGCACGGTCTTCACGGCATCGTCCGAGCCCTCGTCCCACTTGGCGCTGTAGCCGACGATGCGCGGCTTGGCCGGCGGCCAGCGTTCGAAACGCATTTCGGGGACAGGCAGCGCCCGCATGCCGTCCGGCCCTTCCAGCAAAGCGACGTTGAACTCGCGACCCTCGACATAGGCTTCGGCGAACCAGCGGCCGTGATGGGCTTTTGCCGAACCGTCTGTGCGCGCGATTACAGCCGACCGCCCGCGGACGATCGCTCCATCGTCGAGACCGAGCGAGGCGTCCTCCGTCGCCGACTTGACGATGTAGGTCCGCGCATCGTCGAGGCCGTCCCACGACGGCGGCTCGCTCCAATCGGGGGTCGGAAGACCGGCCGCACGCATCAGGTGCTTGGCCAGCGGTTTGTCGCCGGTGACCGCGATCGGCGCCGACGCGTTGCCCGTATAGGGGACGCCGATTTTTTCGAATATCGATGGGGCAATGGCGGCAAGACTGTCCTGCCCGAAGACGCTTTCGACCATGTTGAAGACGGCATCGGCGCGGAAAGCCCTGAGCATCTTGCGAACCGCATCCGGAGACGATGCAAACGGCGCGAGCTCCGCCGTGTGGCCCTGCGCGCGCAGCGCTGCCGCAACCGCTTCCGCCGACGTCAGCGTGTCGAGATCGTCGGGCCGCGCATCGGCGCCCACGTCGGAGTGGACGACCAGGACCCGCATGCTCACTGGCGGATTTCCGGATGGCGGCGCAGAAACGAGTCCACGATGCGTCCGATCAGATCGCGATAGGAAAGACCCTTGAAGCGCGTGATGAAGACGAGATCGGAACGATCGGGATTGAGGCCGGCCAGCGGATTGACCTCGAGGAAATAGGCTTTGCCGTCGTCGCCGAAACGGATGTCGACGCGTCCGCCGTCGCGGCAGCGCAGCGCCCGCCAGGCGCCCAGCGCCACGCCGATCGCTTCCTCCGCCGCGCGATCTTCGGCCAGGCGATAGGTCATCTTTTCTTCGAAATGCTCCTTGTTCTCGTAGCCGTAACCGTGCTCGGCGGCCTTGCCGGTCCACATCAGTTCCATCACGCCGAGCGCTGCGGCTTCTGCGCCCGTTCCGGTGACGCCAACGGTGAATTCGCGGCCGGGGAGAAACGTCTCGACGAGAACGGGCTGCCTGAACCGCCGGAGCAGATCCTTGGCGACGCGCTGCAGGCTCGCGCGGTCCCCGACACGCGATTTCGCGTCGACGCCTTTGCCCGAACCTTCCGCCACCGGTTTCAGGAACAGCGGATAGGGAAGATCGACACCGAGCGTATCGTCGGCACATTCGATGATCGCGAAATCCGGCGTCGGGACGCCCGCCGAACGCACGACGCGCTTCGCCATGCCCTTGTCGAGCGCGAGCGCCAGCGTCAGCGGGTCGGAGAACACGTAGGGCACGTCGTAGGCTTCGAGCAGCGCCGGCACCTGCGCCTCGCGCGAAACGCCCTTCAGCCCTTCGCAGATGTTGAAGACGGCATCCCAGCGATCGCCGGCCACGAGCTGCTCCGCGAGGCGCTGCACGCTGCCGATGCGGACGGGTTCGTGACCTAAGGCTTCGAGTGCGCCGCAAATGGCCGCGATGGTGACTTCGCTGTCGAACTCGGCGGTTTCTTCGTCGCCAAGGCCCTGCGCCAGATAATCGGCTCTGAGATCGTAGGTGACGCCGAAGCGCATGGGCGGGCCTTAAGCCGCGGGCAGGCTCGGCTTGTCTTGGCCCAGCGTGCCGCCCGGATCGGGATAGCGATAGAGATTGCCTTCGAAGTTCCTGAGGACGAGATCGTCGCCGTCGCGCCCCACGACGGAATCCGGCGCCAGAAGGATCTTGCCCCCGCCGCCCGGTGCATCGACGACGAAAGTGGGCGTGGCATAACCGGTCGTATGACCGCGAAGCGCGCGAATGATTTCGATTCCCTTTTCCACGTTGGTGCGGAAATGGGCCGAGCCGCGAATGGGGTCGCACTGAAAGAGGTAGTACGGCTTCACCCGCCGCTTGAGCAATCCGTGCATCAACGGCTTCATGACCGACACGTCGTCGTTGATGCCCTTCAAGAGCACGGTCTGACTGCCGAGCGGAATGCCGGCGTCGGCGAGCCGCGACAGCGACTCCGTAGCCTCGGGCGTCAGTTCGCGCGGATGAGTCACGTGAATGCTCATCCACAGCGGATGATGCTTCTTCAGCATCCTCACGAAGCTCTTCGTGATGCGCTGGGGCAGCACGATGGGAATCTTGGTGCCGATGCGGATGAATTCGATGTGCTTGATGGCACTGAGCCGCGCGAGCAGCCAGTCAAGCTTGTCGTCTCCGATCGAGAGGGGATCGCCGCCCGACAGAAGCACGTCGCGGACTTCGGCATGCTCCTCGAGATAGGCGAGCGCTTTCTCCCACTGGCGCGTCGAGAACTGATATTCGCCGCCCGGATTGCCCACGACGCGCGCGCGCGTGCAGTAGCGGCAATAGGTCGAGCACGTGCCCGTCGTGAGGAACAGCACGCGGTCGGGATAGCGATGGACGAGACCGGGCGCCACGGTGTCGTGGTCTTCGCCCAGGGGATCGTCGTCCTCGCCAGGCATGCGCACATACTCATCGCCCGTCATGATGTGCGTGCGGCGCAAGGGCTCCGTCGGGTCGTCGAGACCCATCAGGCTCGCATAGTAGGGCGTGATGCCGACCGGCAGCGCGCCCTCGTGCCGGCCGACCGCGCTTGCCTCGTCGTCCGAGAGCCGAAAGACGCGCCCAAGCTCGTCCAGCGTGCGGATGCGCGTGCGGAACTGCCAGTGCCAATCGTTCCAGTCGGCCGAGGACGTGCCCGGATAGAAGCGGCGATAGAAAGCCTGCGTTTCGGCCCCCACGGGAAAACGCAAAACCGGCTTGCCCTTCCGGGCACCGCCAATTCTGGGAAGTGGGTTCGCCTCGGGAGAGGCATTGCCGGAAGCCGGGGCGGAGCGTTCCGGCCGCGATGGGGACTTAAGCTCGCGGCCCCGCAACAATGGGAGACTCATCGTCGTCTCGTGACGCTCCGTGGGCGACACCCAAAGCCACGATGGCTTCGGTCGGTCTATGCCCCAGCCGGCGGATATTTAGAAGACTCTGGCGGTTCGTCAAGAGAAACTAGCCGAATACTGGAATTCGTGCCGAGATCGACCAATAAAACGGCCTAGTAATAGGCATGAATTATTGAAGTTCGTGCAAGTAAAGACGGGGGACCATTGGCGCGCCCATCGCGCTCTCGACTCGGGCGCGGCGAGTGCATCGCGAGAAGAGGCGTGGCTGCGGCACGGCGAACTCTCGCGCAGTTTTTCGCGACGGCTATGAAGAATATATGTTAGCCGGCTTGGCATTGCCGCGAACGCGATCAGGACTAGCGCGACTGCGCCGCGTTCAAATCTGCGGGGCCGCGATAGAAGCTCGCTTCGTAGAGGTCCATCACCCGCACGTGCCGTCCGCCCACAGGCGCGGCCACGCGCGTGACGAGACGTTTTGATTCGAATGTCGACAAGACCTGGGTCTCGTTTTCCGGCTCCACGACGAGCAGCGTATGCGGCGCGGGTGCGGTCAGCCGCATCGTCATTTCGAAATGGTTGTGATTGGCGAGATCGGGGTCCCAGATGCGGACCGGCAGCCCGCGCGGGCGCAGATAGTAGAGGAGTTCGGCGGTCACGCTGCGGTTATCGGTGGCGATCGCGGAATACCCTCCGTGTGCGAATTCACCCGACACGACGCCTGCCAGCGCCCGCCACCCTTCCTGACGCTTGAAGACATTGCCCACGCCCAGGCGCTCGGCCGCCGGCGGCCATATAAGGACGAGCCACAACAGCGCGAGCACAAGACCGTGCAGCGCGAACGAGGCCGGCAGAGCGGGCCGCGGCCAGAATCGCAGGATCTGGTCCAGTGCGAGCGGCACGGCTGCAACGAAAGCGGTCGCGGCCCAATTGGCGTTCGCTTCCGCAACGAAGGATTGCGCTGCGATCAGGAGAAGCGGCACGGCGCTGAAGGCGACGAGCGCTGCCTCTTCCGTCGTTCGTGCCCCGCCCCTTCCCAGCCGCCACAGCGCTGCGAGCCAGGCCGCCATGAGGACCGGCCCGAAGACGCCGAACTGACCCGCCAGGAATTCCGCCAGATGAAGGAGGCTGAAGCGCGCCCGCATCCAGTCGGCGTTGGTTTCGGTGTGGGCGAGCGTTGCGAAATGATGGGACGTATTCCAGACGATGTTGGGGGCGACGATGACGCCGGCAACCGCCGCCGCGAGAAGCCCTCCCCGCCCCAACACGAACTTCCGGATCTCGGGCTTTGCAAAGGCCGCGAGCGGCGCGCTCACGGCGAAGAACAGCATCGCGTATTTGGCGAGAATGCCGAAGCCAAGGGCCACGCCGCATAACAAGGCCCACGGCCAGGCATTGGTCTGCACGCCGCGGATAAAGGCGAGAAGCGCCAGCGCCCAGAAAAAGAGCAGCGGCGCGTCGGTCGAAGCAAGTCCGGCCGAGTAGGAGACGCCCGGCAGCGTCAGGTAAGCGAGCGCGCTCCAGAAGGCGATCATGGGCGATCTCGGAAAGCTCGCCCGGCCGATGGCGAACAGCAGCAGCGCGGCGCCGCCGTGCAGCAGCGGCATGCCGATGCGGATCGCCCATTCGCTGTCGCCGAACAGCGACGTCGTCGCCCAGATGATCCAGGCGATCAGCGGCGGCTTCGAGAAATAGCCGAGGTCGGGCGTCTGCGCCCACCACCAGTATTGCGCTTCGTCGGGATAGAGTTCGAGCGGCGAGACGACGAGGACGGCGACGCGCACGAGCGTCACCAGAGCGACGATCGCGAAGGCCCAGAAAAACAGCCGCCTTCGCTCCTGCACCTAATCACTCCTGCGGCGGGACGTCGGACGCGGCCGCGACGCGATAGATCGTGATGTGCACCTTCCGGCCATGCGAATAGTCGTAACCCTGAAGCGTGTCGACCGGAAAGGCTTCCGTGTCGCGCGTGGCGAGGCCGGCCAGGAACGCGTCGCGCTCGCGATCCTCGATCAGCGAAAGACCGCCCTGCCGCGCCGCCATCTGCGCGGCGGTTGCGCCCGTTCCGACACGCGTATCGGTGCCGAGCGCGAAGATGAGGCTCGGCTCGACGTAGCCTGCGATGATGGGCGGCGGATCGCCGGGCCTGCGATCTTTGGCGACAAGCGCAGCGGCGCGCGGCGTGACCCAAAGTGCCTCGAGATGCGGACCGATGCCGGCCGTGAGTGTCGGTACAAATACAATCGCCGCGATGACCGAGGCCAGAAGGGCCTGCGAGCGTGCGCCGCGCATATAAGCGATCAGCGCAATGACGCCCGCCGCAGATCCGGCGATGGCCAGCACAATGCCGGGCCACCACGCGCCGTCGCCGTAGCGTATCGGCAGGAGAATGGCCGCCAGCACGAAGGCCACGAGACCGATGACGTACTGAAAACCGGCGATGGTCGATAAAATGCGCGCGAGACGGGTGTCGTTGCCTGGGCCATCGAACGCCCAGCAGGCCGCGAGAAGCGCGAGCGCGGGATAGGCGGGAATGATGTAATGCGGCAGCTTCGTCGGCACGAGCTCGAACATCAGCCATGAGGACGCCGCCCAGGCGAGAAGATAGCGGATCGCGGGCGATGTGCGCTCGAGCCACGCCGCGCGCAATCCCGGAAGCACGAACAACGTCGCGGGCCACAGCGTGAGCGTCGCAAGCGCCAGATAATAGCCGGGCGGCGCACCGTGCGATTCCTGTCCGCCGACAAGCTTGTCGCCGAAATCGTGGCCCAGAGATTGTTTGAAGAATGCGCCATGGCTTTGCAGTGAGATGGCGATCAGCCACGGCAACACGACAAGGGCCACGATGAAGAAACCCTGCCACGCGCGCGTCGCTTTCAGCCAGCGCCAGTCGCGATCCCATAGCGAGATCGCAAGCGCGGTCAGGCCGACAACACCCAGGATCACGGGACCTTTCACCAGCACGCCGATGCCGAAGGCGAACCATCCCGCGAGAACGACCCTGTGCGCTACGGGCGGTCGCGAAGGATCGCGTGCGCAAAGATACAGACGAAAAAGCACGGCCTGCGCGCCGAGCGTGGCAGCGAGCAGCACAGCATCCGTCGTGGCGATCTGCGTTTCCGCCGTGAGCAACACGCTCGCGGCCAGCAACGCCGCGGCAGCCAGCGCGGTCTCCGTCGACACAAACGCACGCGCGCACCAGAAGAGAAGCAGCACCGCCAGATAGCCGCCGGCCAGCGACGGCACGCGATAGGTCCAGATGCGATCCCGCGCACCGAAACCCAGAAGCTCCGTCGAGGCAGCCTGCAGCCAGTAGATGCCGACGGGCTTGTTGTATCGCGTGCCGGTCGAGAAGCGGATGTCGATGAAATCGCCCGTCTCGATCATCTGCTTGGAGGCCTGCGCGAAGCGGCTTTCGTCCCGGTCGAGCGCGGGCAGCGACAGCGCGCCCGGAAGCCAGATCACAAGGCAGAGGAACAGAAGCGACAGCGCCGGCCGGCGCGCCAGGCGCGTGAAGACGGAGGGGCGGACATCGGTCATCTGGAACGCCTTTTGAATACCCCGCCCGATACGAGGATATTTGGACAAGGAAGGCCGGCGGAATGCGCCGTCTTGATACAGCCCTATTGCTCTTCGGCCCGGGCCTGTATAAGGCCCGCGCCCCACGCCGCCGGGGCTCCGATACCCGCCCGAGAAATTGGGGATTCGCCTCTCGGCCCGCGAGCTTATTGTACGACGGCATCGAACGGAACATCAGCATGCAGGTCGCCCTTTCCGTCGTCGTGCCCGTCAAGGACGAGGCTGAAAACATCGCGCCGCTGGCCCGCGAGATCGCGACAGCCATCGCAGGCGAGAACTCGGCGGAGATCGTCTTCGTCGACGACGGTTCGGCCGACGCGACGGCCCGGACACTGACCGGACTCAAGGCGTCGCTGCCGCAACTTCGCGTCGTGCAGCACGGCCGCAACATGGGACAGAGCCGCGCCGTCCGGACCGGCGTGCGCGCCGCGCGCGGCGACATCGTGGTCGTGCTGGACGGCGATGGACAGAACGATCCTGCCGATATCCCGCGGCTTCTGGCGGAGTTCCGCAAGGGCGATGCTGCGCGTGTGGGCCTGGTGCAGGGCCAGCGTGCGCAGCGCCGGGATTCGCTCAAGAAGAAAGTCGCCTCACGGCTCGCCAATCGCATCCGCCGCTGGCTTCTGGACGACGGCGCGACCGATGTCGGCTGCGGTCTCAAAGCCTTTCGCCGCGAAGCCTTCCTCGTCCTTCCCTATTTCGACCACATGCATCGCTACATGGTGGCGCTGATGCTGCGCGAGGGCTTCGAAGTCCGCTTCGTCGAGGTCAGTCACCGCCCACGCCTGCATGGCAGCTCGAAATACGGCGTCTGGGACCGCCTCGCCGTCGGCGTCACGGATCTGATGGGTGTGCGCTGGCTCCAGCGGCGCTATCGTGGCGCCGTGGAGACGGAGGAATTGTGACGATGGCCCACGCGCTCGCCTGGTTCACGGTCGATCATGTCTGGGCGCTGGTAGGCTTCGCCGGCCAGGCATTGTTTGCATCGCGCTTCATCGTGCAGTGGCTCCGGAGCGAGCGCGAAGGACGCAGCGTCATTCCCGTTTCCTTCTGGTATTGCAGCCTCTTCGGCGGCATCGTGATGTTCGCCTACACCGTCCATCTCGAGAGCGTGTCGCTCTCGCTCGGCCAGGCGAGCGGGCTCGTTGTCTACGTCCGCAATCTCTACCTGATCTCCCGGGAGCGGAACCTTCTGCGCGCCGCGGCGGAACAACCGGCCTCGGGCGCCGTTTAACCAAAGGCCCTGAAATAGCGTTAACAACGCCGCAGTTTCGCCCAATTGTGATACAAAGGTGAGATTGTTTTCCGGGGGCACCCAGGGGAGGACCGCATGCTGCGCCTGTTTCCACTGCTTTTGATCATCATCGTCGTCTACAATTTCCTGGCGTTCGGCGGCTGGGCGGTGGGCAACCACAACCTCGAACCGTTCCTGCAGAGTCACTATGTGACCATCCCCGTCGTCTCCGGGGACAAGTGGGCGTTCTCCCTCGCCGATCTCTTCATCCTGGTGGCGCTCGTCCTGCTCTTCGTCGAGGTCGTCAAGGCGACGCGCACGACCTCGCGCGAGATCATCAACCATGCGCTCTCGATGGTGACCTTCGTCGTGGCGCTCATCGAATTCATCGCGCTGAAGGGTTTCGCGACGTCGACCTTCTTCTTCCTGATGATCATGACCCTTTTCGACGTGATTGCGGGCTACACGATCTCGATCGTCGCCGCCGAGCACGACCTGGGCCTCGGCCGCGCCGGCACGGACTGAACGCCGTCAAACGTTGAAATTGCAGACGGGCGGACCGAAGGGTTCGCCCGTTTTGCTTTCAGCTGATCGGTACACAACGCTGCTGCGGCAGAAAGCCATGACGGAGCGCGAACGGCGCAACCACTTCGATGCGCATCTCTTTGCGGGCGCCGTAGCCTTCATGGAGGGCGCTCAGCATGAGCGTGGCGAGCGCATAGGGCTCCAGTCCGTCCTTCGGAAAATGCATCTGCTGCTTGAAGTTGCCGTGCGAGCCGTCGGTGGAGAAGCCCAGGCGCGCCAGCGCCGCGAGCTGGGCGGGGGCGAAGTGCGGCCTCTCCCACGAATTGTTCCACCAGCCGGACGAAGCCTCGCAGAGTCCCGCGCGGTCTTTGTCGCCGAAGGCGCATTGCACGTAGGCCGCTGTTGGGCCCGGCAGCGCCAGGACAATGAAACGGTCTTGGTCGTTTGGCTGCCGGTGGGCATGGATTTTTGCGATCAGGCCGGCAAGCGAGCATTGATAGGTCGCGACAAAGTCGTCGAGATCGTCATCGGCCGCAACCGCCGAAGCGCTGGCAAGGACGACCATCGCTGCAACAAGCGCCGGCAGCACGCGCCGGGCAGATTTCCTCATCGCGGAATTTCCCCGATCCCCGCGCAATATTATTGATGCAAGCAAAACCGGCGCAAGACGTCACCCGTCGCGAAGTGTGGCTGTGGGGGCTGGTGCCATATTCACCCGAAACATCCTTCGGCAAAACCGACCTGAACACCATTCGCTCACCTTGATGAGACGCTTGAGTGCGAACGCCTTTCCCGAGCCCGACTTAAAATACCGCTCGAGTTGGCAGGTGGTCTCGACCGCGATATAGGATTTCAACGCCACGGGCCGATGCGCCTTGGCGGCGATCACGTAGTCGTTCTTATGCTGACTTACCGACGTTTAAGGTCGTCCGTCGATCCGACATAGACGGCATCGTTCGCGAGCTCGAGGAAATAGACGTACCACACGTCGCCAGCCTCCCTTCGCCAAGGCTTCGGGTACGCTCCTTCGGCGCTTCGAAGCGGCAATCTGGGAAAATGTCAGAACAATCCCGCGATCAGGGTGGCGGACAGGGAGGGATTCGAACCCTCGAACGGCTATTAACCGTTACACACTTTCCAGGCGTGCGCCTTCAACCGCTCGGCCACCTGTCCGCAGCTTCGGGGTATCCCCCGAAAGGGCCGGGACTATAGCCGCTTCGATCCGTCGGGCAAGAAATTTGGGGGGCGGATCCCCCAAAAACCTCCGCTGGACCGGCCCCGCTCTCCAGCCAAGGTCGTTGCGCGCCGGCGCGGCCGCCTGCTCGCGCGACTGCGCCACCTCCGACGTCGCGAACGGTGTTGCCGCAAGCTTCACTGTTTGTTGCCGCTTCGGCGACAAGCGGCGTGCGAAGAATCTTCGCTGTCCGACAAAGGTTCACCTTCACAGATTGATCAATCGGGCGCAGACTTCGGTCATGCTCCCACAGATGTCGATCGATCGCTCCGGCGCCCGCCTTTCGCGCAATGCCGTGTACGGACGAATTCTGCCCTGCGCGGCCCTGATCTTTGCTTTGCATCTTCGGCCGGGATTCGTCCGAGCCCTGTCGTAGAAGGTCGAAACGCGCGCCGCGCGCGGCCGCATTATTTCGCACCCCTGATATTCGCCCTGATGGCAGGGCGATGCTGTCTTGGCACCGAAGGGCGCACGGACGATCAAGATTGCCGGAATGGTGCCATGTTGGCATGGTGCCTGGGTTGAGAAACGCGGAGGGGATTGTGTTGAAAACCTATGGGCTGGCCATGCTGGCGGCCTTGGCGCTTGCGACGGGTGCACAAGCCGAAACATTTGCATTGCACGTCACCCCCGCGACGGTTGCCTGGGGCAATTACAGCGCCGCTGCGAAGCCTGTGCTTCGCATCCATTCCGGCGACACGGTGATCTTCGACACGGTGCTCACCAACAGCCCCGCCGGTCTCGCGAAAAACGGCGTGCCGGCCGATCAGATCCAGCAAAGCCTGAAGGACGTCTTCGACAAGGTGCCGCTCCCCGATCGCGGGCCGGGCGGACATATCCTCACCGGCCCCGTCTATGTGGAAGGCGCCGAACCCGGCGACACGCTCGAGATCCATATCAAGAAGATCACGCTCGCGATCCCTTACGCCTATAACGGCTTCCGCTACGGCGCGGGCATTCTCACCGACGACTTTCCCTACGCGCGCACCAAGATCATTCCGCTCGACCGCGAACGCATGGTGGCGAATTTCGCGCCGGGCGTGACGATCCCGCTGCATCCCTTCTTCGGCAGCATGGGCGTGGCGCCGCCGCCCGAATTCGGCCGCTACGATTCCACGCCGCCCACCATCATCGGCGGCAACATGGACAACAAGGAGCTCGTGCAAGGCACGACGCTTTATCTTCCCGTCTGGGCTCCGGGCGCGCTGTTCGAGATCGGCGACGGTCATGCCGGCCAGGGCAACGGCGAATCCGACGTCACGGCGATGGAAACGTCGCTCGAAGGCGAGCTTCAGTTCATCGTCCGCAAGGATCTCCACGTCAAATATCCCCGCGCCGAAACGCCGACGCACTACATCGCCATGGGCTTCGACGACGATCTCAGTATTGCGGCGCACAAGGCCGTGCGTGAGATGGTCAACTTCCTGGTGACGGAAAAACATCTGAGCCGCGACGACGCGTACATGCTGACGAGCGTCGCCGGCGACGTCGACATCACCGAGCTCGTCGATCGCAACAAGGGCGTGCACGTGATGATGCCGAAAGCAATTTTCGCGAAATGACGAAAGCGTAAAGCGCTTCATTTCATTCGCCTTTGTCGGTCCGGACCCTACGGGGCAATGCACGTCACGGGAAAATGACGATGCCGTCCTCTGGACGAATCGCGCGAAAGCGACGCATAGTCTCCGCGCTTGCGGGGAGCCGCGCAGGCGCCTTCCAAAACGGGGTTTTCCATGCTGAACAGACTGTTGAGAGTGACGATCGTCGCCGCGTGCGCAGCGCTGATCCTTCCCGCCATCGCCCAGGCGCAGTGGTGGCAGCATCATCCGAAATATCTTCATGCCATGTCGAACCTGCGCACGGCCTATTGGCTGATCGCCCACCGCGACGCCAACGATCCCGAAGCGCGCCCGGAAGAGCATGAGGCGCTGAAGGAAATCAGCCGCGCCTATCAGGATTTGAAGGACGCTTCGATCGTCGACGAGAAAGACATCGCCGATCAGCCGCCGGCGAACATGAACTTCTGGGATCATCGCGGCCGCCTGCACCACGCGCTGGATCTCCTGCGCGAAGCCCGCAGCGACGTCAGCGGCGAGGAGGAGGATCCAGCCGCGCGGGGCTTCCGGTACGGCGCGCTGAAGGACATCGACAAGGCGATCCGCGCCACGCAGACCGCCATCGACGTCTGGATGTTCTGAAAACCAACGCCTGAAATCTCCCCGCTCGCGCCCGCGGGCGGGGAGATGTATTTTGGGCCGTCGCTTTTCTCGAGACGGGCCCATGCGTGTTGCCATCGTCGGAGCCGGTGCCATCGGAGCCTGGATCGGTGTGCGCTTGGCGGACGCAGGCCTCCGGGTCGGCGTGCTGGCGCGCGGCAAGACGCTGGAGGCGATCGCCGCGCACGGCCTTGCGCTCACGGCCGGCGGCGAAGTCCGCCACGCGAAAGTCGCGGTCAGCGCCGATGCGGGCGATCTCGGTCCCCAGGACCTCGTCATCCTCGGCGTGAAGGCGCCGGCGCTCGCCGCCGTCGCGCCGTCCGTCGCAAAGCTGCTCGGCCGCGACGCGGTCGTCCTGCCCGCCATGAACGGCGTCCTGTGGTGGTTCACGGAAGGTCTCGAAGGTCCGCTGTCGGGCGAGCCGCTCGACGCCGTCGACCCCGACGGCAGCATCGCCGAACTGATTCCGCCTTCGAGCGTCATCGGCTGCGTGGTGCACGCCTCGTGCGCGCTGGCCGGCCCCGGCCACGCCATCCATCAGAACGGCAACCGTCTCATCATCGGCGAGCCGAGCGGCGAACGCACGCCGCGCGTGGCCCGCATTCACGAGGCGCTGACAAAAGCGGGCTTCGGCGCGGAGCTGAGCGACCGCATCCACCGTGACGTCTGGTACAAGCTCTGGGGCAACATGACGATGAACCCCGTGTCGGCGCTGACCGGCGCGCTGACCGACAGCATCCTCGACGACGATCTCGTGCGCACCTTCATCCTCGCGGTGATGGCGGAGGCCAAAGAGGTAGGCCAGCGCATCGGCTGCCCCATTGCCGAGAGCGGCGAGGACCGCACGAAGGTCACGCGCAAACTCGGCCCCATCAAGACGTCGATGCTGCAGGATGTGGAAGCGGGCCGCGCCCTGGAGATCGACGCATTGCTCGGCGCGCCGCGCGAGCTGGCCGCCAAGACGGGCGTCGCCACGCCCCATATGGACGCGCTGCACGGCCTCGCACGGCTTTTCGCCGCCAATCGCGCGCGCGCCTCGTAGAACCCTACTTTTTCTGGGCGTGTTCCTTCAGGCGATCCGAGTCGCGCTTCGTGCCCTGGCTCGGATTGGAATGGGACGGCGGATCGCTTGCGGGGAAACTGTCGTCAAGCGCGTCGTCCAAGCTTTCTTCCGAAATATGCTTCTTGGTTTGCTTGGTCATAGTCCAACCTGGTTTGCACTCTCCATTTGATAATCGGCGGCGGCGGGGCTTTGTTCCGCAACGCGAACCGGAACCGGAGCAGTTCCGGCGCGTTCAGCAAAAGCGCGTGGTGTCGGTTCTTCCACATCTTCCGCGTGCACAACCGCAACAGAATCCAGGATCGACCGCTCATGGGACAGTTTGTCAGCGACATCAAGGACATCCGCAAACGCGCGCGCCAGCACATGTCGCGCGGCGCCGTTACCGACGGCTATAAGGCGGACCGCGAGCAGGTCATCAAGGTGCTGAACGAGGTGCTGGCGACGGAAATCGTCTGCACGCTTCGCTACAAGCGGCACTACTACATGGCGGAAGGGTTCAGTTCGGAAGCGGTGAAGCAGGAATTCCTGGAGCATGCGGGGGACGAGCAAATGCATGCGGACATGGTCGCCGAGCGCATCACGCAACTGGGCGGCGAACCCGATTTCAATCCGCAGACGCTGACGACGCGCAGCCACGCGGAATATGTCGAAGGCGCGACGCTCAAATCGATGGTCGAGGAAGACCTCGTGGCGGAGCGCATCGCCGTCGAAACCTATTCCGAGATCGCCCGCTGGCTCGGAACGGACGATCCGACGTCCCGGCGCCTGATCGAAACGTTGCTCCAGAAAGAAGAAGAGCACGCCGAGGACATGGTGACTCTGCTGGGGCGGCTGGATAACTAGCGCGCGACCGCCTTCGCGACCGCACCGTCTTTCATGACGAAGCGCACGTCGTCCAGCGCATCGAGATTCTTTGTCGGATCGCCCGGCACGGCGATGAGATCGGCGAGATAGCCATTGATAATGGCGCCCAGATCGTTCCCGCGGCCGATGATGCGCGCGCTGATGGAGGTCGCCGCCTCAAGCACCTCGTCCGCGCCCATGCCGAGGCGATGCATCCAGTGAAGCTCGCGTGCATTCGTCCCGTGCGCGAAGACGCCGACGTCGCTGCCGCAGCCGATCACCACGCCTTCCGCGCGCGCCAGACGGAAGGCGTTTTCCGCCTCCTTCATGCGCGGATGCGGCTCGCCGCCGCGCTTGTGCCCATGGAAATATTCCGCAGTCGCCTCGCACGCCGTGAGCGTGGGCAGGAAGGCGATGCCTTTCTTCGCCATCAGCGCGAACGTCTGGCGCGAGCCGCCATAACCGTGCTCGATCGTATCGACGCCGGCGACGGCGGCGCGGCGCATGCCTTCGTCGCTCGCTGCATGCACGGAGACGGGACGCCTCAGCGAATGCGCCGTATCGACCATGGCCTTCAATTCGTCTTCCGAAAACGTGGCAACGGTTTCACCGCGCGGCCCTACGCGATAATCGGCATAGATCTTGATCCAGTCGGCGCCGTGGCTCGCCTGATGTCGCACCGCGCGCACCACCTCGTCGACGCCGCTCGCCTCCTCCGCGCCTTGCGGCACGCAGCAATCGGCGCGGAATTTCGTCCGCGACGGCCCATAGCCGCCGGTCGCCACGATGGCGCGCGTGGCCACGGCGAGGCGCGGCCCTGGCGTCACACCTTCCTCGATCGCGCGCTTCAGGGCGACGTCGGCATAGCCCGCGCCTTCCGTGCCCAGATCGCGCAACAAGGTGAAGCCGGCGTCCAGCGTCGCCCCGGCGTGCTTGACGGCCAGCACCGTGCGGTAGGCTCCCGGCTCCTTCAGAACCTGATCGTCCCACAGCGTTTCGTTGTAGGGATGCAGGAACAGATGCGAATGCAGATCCATCAGCCCCGGCAACAATGTCAGGCCGGAGAGATCGATCGTCTCGGCGTCGCGGGGCGCGTCGATGGCGCCGACTGCGGCGATGCGATTGCCCTCAACGAGGACATGGCCCGTCGAAAGGCTGCCGTTGGTCCATATCCTGTCGGGCTTGAGAAGCCGCGCGCGCATCATAGCCGCCGACATTATCGTCAATCGCATACGGTGCAAACTTCAGCCTGGCTTGTGGTTCGGACGACACAATTCCGCATACACCTCGCCGTGACGGGGATTACGATTCCGTGCTGACCGTCCAGGTGGCGCTGTCGATGCTGTCGTGCCGTTCGAGATGGCGCGTGATGGCATCGAGTTCTTCGGGATTGGCCGTGGTGGGGACAAGCGTCGCCGCCAGTTCGATCAGCTCCTCGCCTTCCGACAACGTCTCGATGTCGCGGATGGGATAGTTGCGCTGTTCAAGCTCCTCGAACAGAAGATCACGCGCTTCCGCGACGTCTTCCGGCTTGCAGGTGACGTGCACGCGGTAGACGGCTTCCGTGGTCGCGGGGCTGATCGGGCGGCGGTTGATGTAGTTCGCGAGCGGCCTGAGCGCCGTGTTGCCTGCGAGCACAAAGATCGCCACCAGCGCCGCCTCGCCGAATTCGCCGCTGCCGGCAAACGCGCCGACGGCGGCTGAGGCCCAGAGCGTCGCCGCCGTGTTGATGCCGCGCACCTGCGCGCCTTCTTTCATGATCACGCCGGCGCCGAGGAAGCCGATGCCGGAGACGACATAGGAGATGACGCGGACCGAACCGTCGGCGCCGGCCACGCGCATGCCCAGATCGACGAAGGCCGCCGCGCCCACGGACACGAGGACGTTGGTCCTGAGCCCCGCCGTCCGCTGCCGCCATTGCCGCTCGAGCCCGATCAGGCCGCCCAGCACGAAGGCCGTGAGCAGGGCCAACGCCGTGCGCAGCAGAGGTGCGGTTTCCGCGGGCAGATCGAAGAAGGCCATGGCTCGCTCGAAGGCGAATCGACAGACCTATTGAAGCCCATGGCGGCGCCCGAACCCATGTGGCTGAGGGTGCAGGCGGGCGGGCCCTTTCGCCCCAGCCCGTCGGCTGGACAGGACCGGAGCCCTTCTCTACAAAGCCCGTCCCTCCCGGCCGCCCAGGTAGCTCAGTCGGTAGAGCAGCGGACTGAAAATCCGCGTGTCGGTGGTTCGATTCCGCCCCTGGGCACCATTTTTAGCCAGGTCCGTTCCGGACACATGGGTTACAGGTTATCCCGGAGACATAGGTAACACTTTTGGCCCGAAAGGGTTTTGCAGGGGTTCGAGTCTGCAGGTCTCGTCATCGAAGTATCCCAGATCGTAATGCATGAAGCTGACGAGCCAGATGTGGTCGTCGGTCTGTTTGATGCCGACGGCCTGTCCGGCGAAGACGGTGCTGAGATTGATTTTTCGCTGTTTGAAGCAGACGCGGCCGCAGGTGGTGACGACGACGGTCTTATCGTGCAGCGGATAGTCGAGCTCCGGCAGGCCCCGATAGGGCCGGGTTGACGAACGGTAGAGTTCGGCCGGGCATCGCATGGCGATAGCCTGGTGCGGCCGCTCGTTGTTGTAGCTGTCGATGAAGTCGTCGAACCTGGCTTGCTGCTGAAGGAAGTTCCGGCCGGCCGGTTTGGTGGTCTCCAGCTTGAGTGTCAGATGCATGCGTTCGTGGCGTCCGTTCTGTTGCGGGCAGCCTGGTTTGATGCGTTCGATCTCGATACCGAGCCTGAGCCACCAGACGGAAAGCCTGGAAAGATTGAACAGGGCATTGGGGCTGGCGAAGGGCACGCCATTGTCGGTGCGAATGGCCGTCGGCAGACCGAACTCTTTGAAAACCCGTTCGAACACCGTGAAAGCATAGGCTTCTTTGGTGGTGGAAAGCGCCTCGCAGGCGATGAGATAGCGGCTGGCGAAATCCGTCACGGTGAGCGGATAGCAATAGCGTTTGTCGGCCAGCATGAACTCGCCCTTGTAGTCGGCGCACCACAGATGGTTTGGCTCATGGGCTTGGGACAGCGGCGTACCCTCGCGCAACTCGCGTTTGCGTCTGCGGCGGCGTTTGACCAAGCCATGGCGATCGAGCACGGCATGGACCGTGCTGATCGCGGGCAGATGGACATCGGGATAAAGCCGTCTCAGCCGCTCGCGGATCTTCGGCGCCCCCCAGCTCGGCTTGTCCTGCCTGAGGTTCACGATCAACTTCTCGATCTGCATCGGAAGCTGGTTGGCTTGGCGATAGGGTCGGCGCGAACGGTCCGTCAGCGCCTCAAGGCCGCTATCGTTGTACCGGCATTGAATCTTGTACCCGGTCTTGCGCGAGATGCCGAACTCGCGGCAGAGGCTCGCCATCGGTTCGCCATCCAGCAACCGGGCAATGAATTTGAGGCGCTCATCCATGGGCTTAGACACCTTCCAGGGCATTTTGCGTTCCCCCGCAAAAGCCCGATTGTGTTACCCATGTGTCCGGAATGAACTGTCACCCTTCTCTCAGGAAGGGCACCACGAGAACTGACCGTAAGTAGCTGATATGCAGGCGAAAATTCTGGCTGGACGGCGCCCATTCAAAACTTGTCGGTGTCGCGAATGGCGTCTCCCGGACGGTGCAATAGCTCGGTCACGGATGTGGAACCTTTCGAGTGCCCGTGCGGCCGGTGTCCTATCGGACCGAAACAGCGCGCGGACGCGCCCGCGATATTCAGGGCCGCGGCGCAGGTGTTCGAGAGCAAGGGCGAGCGATAGAAAACCTGATCGATTCCTTTATCGAGACTCCGCGCCAGCGCAATATCGCGCCGCGCGCTCTGCAGAAGGCCAAGCCGAAGGCGCGCGACACCGCGCCCGTAGATGGCCGTGACAAGTTTGGCGTTGATGGCTATCGCGGCGTCGTAGTTGCGGATTGCCAGCTTCGGATCACCGAGGCGCAGATAGATGAGGCCCCGGCTGTCGAGCGCGTCGGCATTGACGGGCGCCAGCCGCAGCGCCGTGTTGCAGTCATGAAGCCCGGCTTTCAGATCCCTGTTGAACAGGCCGCGTGTCCAGCAGCGTGCATTCCACGCGCCGGCGTCCCCGGGCGCCAGGGCGAGAGCATCGGTGAAGGCGTTGATTGAATCCGCATAGTCGTCTTGGCCCCGCAGCGCTTCGGCCAGGCCGATATGGCTTCCGGGATCGCGCGGCGCGAAGCGGACGGCTTCCTCGAACTCGTGCTGGGCGCGCTCGTAACGTTTCTCGATGAGAAGCGATATGCCGAACAGCTTGTGGGGTACGGGGTCGGACGGCCGGAGCGTGATCGCGCGGCCGCAGCTTTGATCGACCGCTTCGTAATCGCCGCCGAGAAGATCGGTGGTGCATGCGAAGACGAGCGCGAGCTCTTCCGACGACGCCTTGTTGGTCCGGGAAAGCTCATCCCTCGTCGACCAATTCTGGTCCGGCGCGATCGATGCGCTGGCCGGCAGTTCGCCGATTGCAATCAGGACTGCCCCGATGAAACAGCCCAACGCTTGCACGTTGCGTAACACCGGCATCCGTGTCCCCGCTTGCCTATGTTGGCCTCAAGCCTCGATGACGACCTTGAGCGCGTTCGTCTGCGCCGCGTGGCCGAAGGTCTCGTAGGCTTCCAGAATTTTATCGAGCTTGAAGCGATGCGTGATGAGCCGCCGCGGATCGACTTTGCGGGCCTGGACCGTCTTGAGCAGCAAGGGCGTCGTGGCCGTATCGACGAGCCGCGTGGTGATCGCGATGTTGTGGTCCCACAGCTTTTCCAGATGAAGATCGGCCTTGACGCCGTGCACGCCGATATTGGCAATGATGCCGCCGGGCGCGACGATATCCTCGCAGGTGAGGAAGCTTGCCGGCACGCCGACGGCCTCGATCGCCGTATCGACACCGCGCCCGCCCGTCATGTTCAGGATCTTCTCGATCGCCTTTCCATCCTTGTTGTTGATGATGGTCGTCGCGCCGAAACGCAGCGCCACTTCCAGGCGGTTGTCGTCGAGATCGACCACGATGATCTCGGCGGGCGAGTAAAATTGCGCCGTGAGAAGCGCCGCAAGACCGATCGGGCCGGAACCGACAATGGCGACAATCGAACCGGGCTGGACTTTGCCGTTGAGGACGCCGCACTCGAAGCCGGTCGGCAGGATGTCGCTCAGCATAACCAGAGCCTCTTCATCCGCGCCCGGCGGAATGTGATAGAGGCTCGTGTCGGCGAAGGGCGTAAGGACATATTCGGCTTGTGTGCCGTCGATCCTGTTGCCGAGAACCCAGCCACCGTCGACACAATGCGAATACATGCCCTTCCGGCAGTAATCGCACTTTCCGCACGACGAGATGCACGACACGATAACGCGATCGCCGGGCCGGAACGATGTGACCGCGGCGCCCACTTCGTCGATGACGCCGACTCCCTCGTGCCCGAGGATGCGGCCCGGTGCGCAACTCGGCACGTCGCCTTTGAGAATGTGCAGATCGGTGCCACAGATCGTGGTCTTGACGATTTTCACAATCGCGTCCGTCGCTGCCTTGATCTTGGGCTTCGGACGATCTTCGAGGGCCTTTTTTTCCGGTCCCTGATAGACGAGCGCTTTCATGTCTGATCTCCGACTACATTTGCTGGAATGATCCCCGATACGGGCGCAATTGCGTTGAGCGAAGTCAAAGTCTGCGGCGACGGCGTCTTTATTTGAAATTTGATTTCGCTCATTCGGTTGCGGATTGGCCCGCGCTATCCGTATCCGTGCAAATGAGGCACATGGAGACTCTGCAATGAGTAAAATCGGTCTGGGATTTGGCGCCGCGGCACTGGCGGTTGCCGTTGCGCTTAGTGCGACGGGCGCCTATGCGCAGTCGGACGCGGGCGTAAAAGTCGGCATGCTGGCGTGCAACGTTTCGAGCGGATGGGGCGTCATTTTCGGCTCGACCCGCGACGTGCACTGCACGTACCAGCCGGTCAAGGGCCAACTCGAGCATTATTACGGCCACATTTCCAAGTTCGGCGTCGACATCGGTTACACGAAGGGCGGCGTCATGGTTTGGGCCGTTTTCGCGCCGACATCGGATCTGGAGTCTGGTGCCTTGTCGGGTCGCTATGTCGGGGCAACGGCGAGCGCCACGGTCGGTGTCGGAGCGGGCGTTAACGCTCTGGTCGGCGGCATGAGGCGGTCGGTCTCGCTTCAGCCGGTGAGCATCGAAGGCAATACCGGGCTCAACGTGGCCGGCGGTGTCGCCGAGATGACACTCAAGCACGGCTGATCATCGGAAGAGCGGACGGTTTTAGCGGGCGGCTTGCAAGGCTGCCCGCTGCCGTTTGACATAGTGCGACTGCACCCGATGGAGACGCCTATGCCCTACGCATCCAACAGTGATCTGCCGCTGCCCGTTCGCAATCATCTGCCGGTGCACGCCCAGTCGATCTTCCGAGAAGCATTCAATCACGCATTCGCCTCGCACGAGGGCGATCCGCGCCAGGAGGAAGCCGCGCACCGCATCGCCTGGGCTGCGGTCGAGCGCAAATACGTCAAACGCGGCGGGATGTGGGTGGAACGCGAATAGAATCACGACGCTGGGCCGTCAAACTCGAATCAAGCCGGACGGCATTGCATCACAGCGAGCGTTACCTGCTGGTGCGGCGCACGCTTCGCGAGGGCATCGAGAAGGCGGCGATCGCGCCCATAAATGTCGTCGCGGAACTCGACAGCTCCGTAATCATCGGCAAAGGCCGTCCAGTAGAGAAGATAGATCGGTAGCGGCGTGCCCAACGGCAGATGCTGAGTGGTGCCCGCCGCCACGGCCGTATCGATATCCGCAACGGCTGACGTCACATCGCCCGCCAGCGCATAGGACGCCAATGCCTTGATGTCCTGAACCCGCACGCAGCCATGGCTCAGATAGCGCTGATCGAGATCGAAGGCGCCCTTGGCGGGCGTATCATGAAGGTAGACGGCAAACCTGTTGGGAAGTTCGAGCTTGATTTGGCCGAGCGCGTTGGTTGGTCCGGGCAGTTGTTGTATCTGATACGGGAAGCGTGCGGCAGGCACAGCCTTCCAGTCGATATGGAGTCCGTTGGGATCGTCCGGTGGTCCGTTCAGCAGCACCATGTTCTGGGATGCAAGATAGGCAGGATTAGATTTCAGCTTCGGGAGTATCTCCTTGCGCGCGATCGTCGCGGGCACATTCCACGGCGGGTTGATCGTGACCGATGAAGCGACGGCCCGCAAAATCGGCGTCGGTCCCCTGCGCCGTCCTACGATCACGCGTGAGCTCAGCACAATCTTTCCGTCTGCGATCAGATCGAGGCGAGCGTCCGGCACGTTGACGGCCACATAACGGTCTTCGAACGTTCGCGGCATCCAACGCCAGCGCTCCATATTGGCTATGATCTCGAGCACGCGCTCCGAGGCCGGAACGTTGAGAGCGCGGAGGGTCTGACCACCGACGCGCCCGTCGGCTTTAAGACCGTGCCGAAGCTGGAAGCGCTTCACGGCGTCTGCAAGATCGGCATCGCTTGATGCCGAAGCGTCCTCATAAGCGAGACGGCGGCGCAGAAGAGCTGACAGGGCGGCGTCACTGAAGAGCCGGTCGGTCTCGGCTTTTTCCAGCATCGGCCAACCACCCTCGGCAGCAATGTCACGATATCGGCGCAGCGCGAACCTGAGCCGCGCGTATTCCGGCTGCGGCGGCGCGAGCCCCGCAAGGAATGCCGCCAGTGCGTGCGTTTCCAGGGCCGCGGCAAGCGACGCGCGGGGATCGAAGCGGCCTCCGGGCAAATCGACGTCGCGGTCGGCCTTCGCCTCCGGCCGACCCTGCCGCAAGTCCCGGGCGAACTTCAGTGCGCCATCGGTCAGCAGAACGTCGAACGCGGCCGCTGCGAGGGGCGCATCGTGCGCGCGCCGCAAAACATCCGTGCCGGCGTGATAATCCGAAGCGTCGAGCCCGTCATCAGGGGCGCGGGAGAGCGCCGCAAGCATCGTCCGGCTTTCGTTCTCGGCGGTTGCCGAACCGCTCCAGACCGGCTTGTAGGCCATTGCCGCATAGAAGGCGCGAAGCGCAGCAAAATCGAGTTCGCCGTCGTTCAATTCCGGCAATTTCCCCGTCGACAGGATCGTCCGGAGGTCGCGCGCCGTCTCGTCTGCCGGTGCATCGCCCGGCCCAGCCGCGCCCAAAAAAATCAGCGCGCAGGCGGCAGCCGCAACGGCCGCGACGGCGGAATATTTTCTGCGAAGGATTGAGGCGGTGCGGTGCATGAGGTTTGCGCAAACTGCTGCGCCGGCATCGAAGCACGCGAGCGGCCGATATCATTTGACGTCGCGCAATCGCGACAGTTCGGAGATCTAATCTTTGGCCAGATAGCCCACGAGGGCTTTGATCTGGGCGTCGCTCATGCTGTTGGTCTTGGGGTGCATAACACCGTTCGCACGCATGTTGAGCCTCATGCGTTCGAGCTGGTTCTCGAGATAGAGCCCATGCTGGCCTGCAAGGCGCGGCACGTCGCCAAGGCCTTCGGCATTTGCGCCGTGGCAGGTCCCACACGCCGGAACGTAGTTAGCAGGATCTCCGCTCGTATAAAGCTTGCGTCCCTCTTGGGCCGACGCGCCGCCGTTGGCGGCCGCCATCGGCGCCTGGGTCGCGAAATATTGCGCGAGCTCGACAAGCGTAGAGTCATCCGTGCGCTCGACGATGCCCCACATCACGTTCGTCGCATGTGGATCCTGTGAGGCCGGATCGTGAAAATCGGTCAGGCGCTGCTTGAGATATTCGACTTTCTGGCCGTTGAGGCGCGGGACGTCCGGCTTCGCGCTGTTGCCCGTCACGCCGTGACAGGCCTGACATACGGCGACGGCGGTGGATGTCCCACCGGCCTGCGCCGCGATGACCGTCATCGACGAAAGAATCGCCGCACCCAGAATCATTTTCATCCGCACGCCTTCGTTTCAGTGGACGCTAAGTTTGCCTTCCGATTCGGACATCAGGTCGACGGCCGCGCGAACCCGCGTCAAATGGGTCTCGACGGCATCGCTTCTGATACCCGGCACAATTCCACCGAAATGTATATGATCGATGAGCTCGAGACCACAGACCTGCGAAAAATGCTCGTCGAACAGTTTCTGAACGGCGCTCCATGCGCCGGTGCTGATGACCCAGCCCGTGGGTGCGCCGCTGGAGGTGAAGCTGATCATCTTGCGCGATTTGAGCAACGGCACGTTGCCGCCCCTGCCCGAACCGTAGGCAAAACCCATGCCGAAGACGCGATCGATATAGCCTTTCATCATGGCAGGCTGTGCGTTCATCCAGAGCGGGTAGACGAACGCGAAAACATTGACGTCGGCAAGGAGCTGACGCTCGCTCATGACGTCGGAAGCCGGCGCAAAGCTCGGCGTATTCGGCATCTCGTTCGCCTCCAGGCAGGGCGCGAAGTTCATGCGATAAAGATCGCGCAGCAGGACATCGTGGCCCGCCCTGCCGGCCGCCTCGCAATAGGCTTTTGCGACGGACATCGAGAAACTGGCAACTTTGGGGTGGGCGACGATGACAGCGTGTTTCATGCCCGGAGCTTTCGATAATCGCGATCATAGTCCCTTGAATTGAGAACCTTCTTCACTGATCCAGCGCAAAATTCTGCTATCGAAATCGTCGGCTTGCACCGGGCTTGCCGCCACGGGCCCGGGTTGGTTCAATATGCGGCGGTCCGAAGCGCTTCGTCCGCAAAGGTTTTGAGGCATGCAAAGCGACGTCCTATTCAAGGCCCTCATCGAAACGGCCGTCGACGGCATCATGGTCATCGACGAGATGGGCCTCATCGAAGTCTATAACACGGCTTGCGAGCGCATGTTCGGCTACAACGCGGCCGAGGTCATCGGCCGGAACGTCAAGGTGCTGATGCCGCCGCCTTACCATGCCGAACACGACGATTACCTCGGGCGCTATCGCGACACGGGCGAAAGGCGCATCATCGGCATCGGGCGCGAGGTCGTGGGCCGTCGCAAGAACGGTACCACCTTTGCCATGTATCTGTCGGTCGGCGAAGGACGTTTCGACGGGCGCCGAATATTTCTCGGCATCGTGCACGACATTTCAGAGCGCAAGGCCAACGAACAGCGCATTCAGGAACTGCAGAAGGAACTCCTGCATGCCACACGCCTTTCCACGACGGGACAACTCGGCGCCGCACTCGCGCACGAACTCAATCAGCCGCTCACGGCCATTCTCAACTATACCGGCATCCTGCAGGACCTTGCCAGGACCGGCGATGCAGCCAACGCGGCGACGGTGCGCGAGGTGGCAGACCAGGTTGCCGAACAGACGGTTCGCGCCGGCGAGATCATCAAACGCCTGCGGGGCTTCGTGTCGAAGCGTGAGCTCGATCGTGCAACCCAGGAACTCAACACGATCATCCAGGATTCGATCGCGCTCGGCTTCGTCGGCGCCGCCGAAACGAGTGTCAAGCTCCGCTCCAACCTCGCGAAGGACCTCCCGCCGGTCCTGGTCGACAAGGTCCAGATCCAGCAGGTGATGATCAATCTCGTGCGCAACGCGGTCGAGGCGATGCAGGACTCGCCGAAGCGCATTCTGACGATCACGACCGCGCGCGAGGATGGAGATTTTGCGCGGGTCAGCGTCGCCGATACAGGTCCCGGCTTGGCGAAGGACATCGCCGAGTCTCTGTTCCAGCCCTTCATGACGACGAAAACGAGCGGGCTCGGGATCGGGCTTTCGATCTGCCGCACGATCGTCGAATCGCATGGCGGCCGCCTGTGGATGGAGCCGAACGCGGGCGGCGGCGCCGTTTTCCATTTTCGCCTGCCGCTTGCCGAGGACTGATTGAACGATGACGACGGATGCGACCATTTTTGTGGTGGACGACGACACGGCCGTTCGCGAGTCGCTGCGGATGTCCTTGAAACTCGCCGGCCATAACGTCGAAGTCTATGAATCCGCGACCGCTTTCCTCGCCGGCGGCGGCGCCGAGCGCCGCGGCTGCCTCATCACCGATATCCGCATGCCCGATATGGACGGGCTCGAGCTCCAGGAAGAGCTGGTCCGGCGAAAATCACCGCTGCCGGTGATCATCATTACGGGGCACGGCGACATTCCGCTCACGGTGCGGGCGATGCGCGCAGGCGCCGTCGATTTTCTCGAAAAGCCGTTTGCGCGCGAGTCGATGCTCTCCTCGGTCAGCCGCGCGCTCGAATTGGACACTCGAGCTGCCGAGACCGCCGTCAACGCGCAGGAGGTCCTCGGTCGGATCGCTCTCCTGACACCGCGGGAGCGCGAAGTTTTCGATCTCGTCGTCGCCGGCAAGCAAAGCAAGGTGATCGCCCACGAGCTCGGCGCCGCGACGCGCACGATCGAAGTGCATCGCGGCCGCATGATGAGCAAGCTCAAGGTCCAAAGCCTGCAGGATCTTGTGCGCATGGCGATCGTGGCGGGCGTCGTGAAGCCCTGAAAAGCCCGCGAATCGGGGGTCTCGACGGGCCGGCCGCCTGCCATATGTAGCGATACGTACGTAGCGAACCCAATTTCGAAAGCGGTGTTTCTCGACAAAATCCTCCCATCGCATTCGATGAGGAGATCGTTATGTCACTCGCCGTTCGGGCCCTTTCAGTTTCCGCCACGCCGATTCCGTCCTCCGCCGCCGTTTCCAGGGGCGGGCTCGACGAGGTTGGTCTATCCGCCCTTCAGACGATCGGAACCGTCGCCCATTTCGGCCGCAACGGGACCATCTTCAGCGAGGGCGATGACGCAAACTATTCGTACAGGATCGTCAGCGGCACGGTGCGCCTTTGCAAGCTCATGAGCGATGGCCGGCGCCAGATCGCCGAATTCGTCGGTTCGGGCGACTTCGTCGGCATCGAATGGCTCGATACTCACGCCTTCACGGCGGAAGCCCTGACAGATGTCGTAGCCGTGCGTTATGCGCGCTCGCGCCTCGACCGTCTCGGCGAAGAGCGCAGCGACGTGCAGCGGAGCCTCATGGCGGTGTTGTCCCGCGATCTGTGGGTCGCGCAAAACCATCTCGTGATGCTCGGCCGTCAGACGGCGAAGGAGCGCGTGGTATCATTCGTCCTCGCGCTGACCGAACGGCATGGCGTGAAGAACGGCGGTGCGATCGAAGTTCCGATGGGACGCCAGGACATCGCGGACTATCTCGGTCTCACCATCGAGACGGTCTGCCGCGCCATTAGCGAACTGAAACGCGCCCGCCTCATTGACGTTCCCAACCGCACGCACATCGTCATTCGCAACCTCGAAAAGCTGCAAGAGATCGCCGAAGGCGATCTCTAGGCCACCAAACGGAGGTTCGTCATGTCGATTGCCAAGATCATCGCCCCCTTGACCGGCTCCAAGCGTGACAAGCGGGTTCTTTCGGCGGCATTCGCAGCGGCGAAACCATTCAGCGCCCATGTGGTCGGGCTTTTCGTGTGCCCGGATCCGCGCCTTTCGATGCCCTATATTGGCGTGCAGATTTCGCCCGATGTCGTTCAGGACATTATCGACGGAGCAGCCAAGATCAACGCCGAGGCTGCGAAGACGGCACGCGCGACGCTTGCGGAAGCTGCTTCGGCGGCGGGCGTCAGCGTCGTGACACGACCGGAAAAGAACGCACGCGAGACAACCTGCTCTTTCGTCCACATGGAAGGTTATTTCCCGGCTTGCGTAGCCGAGGCAGCCAAGTTCTCGGATCTTGTCGTTTTCGGACCGATCCTCGCGAACGATTCGCCGGATATCAGCGAAGCCTTTGCGGAAATCCTCGTCAAAACCGAAAGGCCCGTGCTTCTCGCCACGCTGGCGCCGAAAGACTTTCCCGGCAAGGTCGCCATCGCCTGGGACGGCAGCGACACCGCGGCGCGCGCGATCATCGGCGCTATGCCGGTTCTGGAAAAAGCCGGAGAAATCATCCTGCTTTCCTGCTGTCGCGACCCGAAGAAAAAGGCCGACTTCCGGAACGTCGAGCAATATCTCGCACTGCACGGCATCGCCTGCAATGAGGCGACGGTCGACCCCGGTACGCGCGAGACCGGCGCTGCGCTTCTCGAAGCCGCAAAGATGCGGGGCGCCGATCTCCTCGTGATGGGCGGCTACGGCCACAGCCATCTTGGCGAGTTGATCTTTGGCGGCGTCACCCAACACGTGCGCTGGCATGCGACCATGCCCGTGCTCATGATCCACTAACCGTCGGGAGCATTCATCATGGCACGCGAAATTTCTCTCGACCGGATCCGACTCGAGCTGGCGCGCACGGCAGGTTTTCCGAGCGGAAGTTCGTGGCACGGCTACGAGTTCGTTGCGCCGCTGGCAGCTGACGGGCAGATCGATGCCGACGCGTGGAACCAGGTCAAGGACATCTGCCGCGTCCGGCGCTTTTGGGGCGACGCCCCCGAGGAGCACGGTCAATTCGTCCATGCCGCCGAGGGCTGGTGTTTCAGGTACCCAAAAGGCAACGCGGTCGAGAGAGAGCCGCTCTTCAAGCTCGATCGTCACCGTTTGACGCCGGGCGGCTCTGTCACCGTGACCGAACCCGACGGCCGACAACTTCCCTTTCGCATCGTCGCCATGACGCCGGCGATGCTCGCGTGGTGAACCGGCCAAACAACAAACCGAAGCCGGCGAACTTGTCGCCGGCTTTTTCTTTGGTTTCGGGAGAAATGGATTTTGCTGTCCTAGGGCGATCTGGAATCGGACCAAACCGTCCCGGCTAGGAACAAACTCTACGCGTCTCATGCAACGACGAAATGCGGATCGATACGTATGCAAGGCCCGCTACGAGCAGCAGCCCTCTTTTGACCTGCCTCAAGGCCATGGCGTCAGGATTCTTTGAGAATTCACACGTGCAGCGCAGGATCGAAAACATGGCCACTCCGAAAAAGCAGCCGAAGACTCCGCTGGGAAAGATCGAAATCCTTTACATCATTGGCGCGCTTTTCCTCGGCCTCATTATCCACGATGTCGTGGCAGGCTTTCAGGTGGGTGATGCAATCTCCTACAGCGAGTTCATGGACCTACTCGCCAAGGGTGAAATGAAAGACGTCGTCGTCGGCGCAAACACGATTTCGGGGACTTACAAGCCGAAAAACGGCGGCCTTTCTTCCACCTTCGTGACCAATCGCGTCGATCCGGCGATTGCGGCGGAGCTCCAGCGTCACAACGTCACTTTCTGGGGCGAGGCCAGTTCCGGATTCTCGCAAGCGCTTCTTTCATGGCTTCTGCCGACGGTCTTTTTTCTCGGCCTGTGGTGGCTCCTGTTCAGGCCGGACGGCAGCTCGGCCGCCGGCGGCTTTATGGCGACGGGGAAAAGCCACGCGAAGATATTCGCTGAAACCGACATCAAGATTTCCTTCGCCGACGTCGCCGGCGTCGACGAAGCCAAGGACGAACTCGCCGAAGTCGTCGGCTTTCTCAAGGACCCGAAATATTATGGACGCCTCGGCGCGCGCATTCCGAAGGGCGTTCTCCTTGTCGGCCCGCCCGGAACGGGCAAGACGCTTCTCGCCCGCGCGGTCGCCGGCGAAGCGGGCGTGCCTTTTCTGTCGATCACGGGTTCGGAATTCGTCGAGATGTTTGTCGGCGTCGGTGCGGCGCGCGTACGCGATCTTTTCCAGCAAGCCCGCGCCAAGGCGCCCGCCATCATCTTCATTGACGAACTGGATGCTCTCGGCCGCGCACGCGGCGTCGACATGCCGGGAAGCGGTCACGACGAAAAGGAACAGACGCTCAATCAATTGCTCGCCGAAATGGACGGGTTCGATTCGACCGTCGGTGTCGTCATCCTCGCGGCCACCAATCGGCCCGAGATTCTCGACCAGGCTCTCTTGCGCGCCGGCCGCTTCGATCGCCAGGTGCTGGTCGACCGTCCCGATCGCAAGGGGCGCATCGATATCCTGCGCGTGCATGTGAAGAAAATCACGATGTCGGGCGGCGTGGACATCGAGACGATCGCATCCCTGACGGCGGGTTTCACCGGCGCCGATCTCGCCAATCTCGTCAACGAAGCCGCGCTCGTTGCGACGAGGCGCAAAGCGGACGCAACGACACTCGACGACTTCACGCAGGCGATCGAGCGCATCGTTGCCGGTCTCGAGAAGAAGAGCCGCATCCTCAACGCGCGCGAGCGCGAAATCGTCGCCCATCACGAGATGGGGCACGCCCTTGTCGCCCTCGCGATTCCGGGCACCGATCCGGTCCAGAAGGTTTCCATCATCCCGCGCGGCGTCGCAGGGCTCGGATACACGATCCAGCGGCCGACCGAAGACCGCTTTCTCGTCAGCCGCAGCGAGCTTGGCAACCGCATGGCGGTGCTGCTTGGCGGACGCGCTGCTGAAGCATTGGTCTATGAGGATGTCTCGACCGGCGCCGCCGACGACCTCGCCAAGGCGACCGGCATTGCCCGCAACATGGTCGTGCGCTTCGGGATGACGCCGCAACTGGGCCAGGTCGTCTATGAAGCCGAGAGCAGCAGCTTTCTGGGCGGATCTGGTGCCTGGCGACCGCGGACTTATGGAGACGGTGCCGCCGATCAGATCGACAGCGTCGTCAAGGAACTCGTCGACGAAGCCTTTCTGCATGCGCGCCGTATTCTGGAGCGAAACCGCGCAACACTTCTCTCCTGTGCAAAGGAGCTACTTGCCCGAGAAACGCTGCGTGCGGAAGATCTGGCAACGCTTACCACCGGACTGGTCAGCGAGGCGGTGGCGCGGCCGGCCTTGGTCGCCACACAATAGGAGAGCCCGGGCAAGGCGCTGGGGCGCGACCGTCACAATTCTCGCGCACCGCGCGAGCGGGAATTGCGAGCTCGCCAATTATGACCCGTCCATAATCGCACCCTGCGCAAAATCAAAAATGGTCGCCACTAACCCATTGACTTGCCTGTCCGCATCGGCCAGCGAGAACAACTGATGAGGCTATGCGCCTCCGGCGCCTGCTGTGTGGGGGGGAGCGTTGCAAACCGAGAGGGCGAATGCCGATGGCGTCAATGCCTGGGCGCTCGACGGAATCATTGCTGGCCATCTGGGCGACGTCTTCGCGGGCGCCATTTGCGGCGTGCTGGCGCTGCTCGTCGGCCTCTCTTATGCGGCGCTGATCTTTTCGGGGCCGCTTGCGCCCTGGCTCTCCTACGGCATCACGGCGACGTTCATTTCGACCGCGGTCGGCGCGCTGGTCGTCGCCCTGTGGAGTTCGATTCCGTTCACGGTCGCCGGCCCGGGATCGGCGACGTCAGCGGTGACGGCCGTGCTATCGCTTGCCTTGGCCACGAAACTTTCGGCCAGCGGCGCAGGCGCCAATCTGCTCGGTCCCACGCTCATTGTGATTTCGCTCGGCACCGCGCTCGCGGGGCTTTTCCTGTGCATCCTGGGATTCACGAGCGCGGGACGTGCCGTGCGCTTCATCCCTTACCCCGTCATCGGCGGCTTTCTCGGATCGACGGGCGTGCTCATCCTGACGGGCGCGGTACAGGTGATGACCGGAAGCGACCCCACGTTCGCCAATTTCGGAGTGTTCCTCGAACCCACCAACGGGGGAGAAATCGTGGCGGCCGTTGCCGTCGCCGGCGTGATCTTTCTCGGGCGCACGCGTACGCAGCATGCATTCCTGATGCCGGCCGTGCTGATCGTGTCGACGGTCGCGTTCTACGCCGTGCTCGGTTATGCGCACATTTCGACAGGTGCCGCCGCGGAGCAAGGCTGGTTGTTCCGGCTGCACGCAACGATGACGTTTTCGCTGCCGTGGAGCTATGACGCGCTGGCGCGCTTCCCTTGGCGCGCGCTGCCGCCTCTCACGGGCGATCTTCTCGCCGTCATGTTTGTGACAACCATAAGCGCGCTCTTGAGCACGACGGGCATCGAACTCGCGACGCATCAGGAAGCCAATCTCAATCGCGAGCTCAATGCAATGGGCGCGGCCAATCTTCTTTCGGCGGCGCTGGGCGGCTATGTCGGCTGCACCTCGGTAAGCCGCACGGCGCTCGGGTTCTCTGCCGGCGCAACGGGACGCTTCGCCGGTATCACGGTCGCCGCGATCGCGGCCCTGATGCTGGTTGTCAATCCGAGCTACCTCGCCGTCATCCCGAAATTCGCGCTGGGCGGCCTTCTTCTCTATATGGGCCTGGGCCTCGTCTATCGCTGGATGATCGAGTCCGTGCGGCACCTGTCGCTGGTGGAATACGCGTCGCTGCTCGCTATCGTATTCGTCATTGTGATGTGGGGATTCATCGCTGGCGTGGCCTTCGGCGTCGTCATCGGCTGCGCCACCTTTGCGCTCAGCGCCAGCCGCGTGAACGCGATCAAGTTCAGCTTTGACGGGGCGAGCTACCGCTCCTCACTCGACCGCGGCCCCGACGAGTTGACGCTTCTCGCCGCACATGGCCGCGAGCTGCAGGGCATCAGCTTGCAGAGCTATCTTTTCTTCGGTTCCGCAAGCGGGCTTTATCAACATGTGAAGACGCTTCTCGGCGCGGCCCATCATCGCCGCTTCCTGGTGTTCGATTTCCGGCTCGTCACCGGCATCGACTCTTCCGCCATCCATAGCTTCACGCAGATCCAGCGCGCCGTCGAGGCGGCCGGCGCCCGGCTCGTGTTCGTCAACCTGTCGGAACAGTTGGCGGCCGCGTTCCGCAACGTGGGCTTCTTCAAGAGCCACGTCATCGTCGAGCATGACCTCGATCACGCGCTGGAGAAGTGCGAGAATGTGATCATCGAGACGCATCGCGAGCAGGACAGCCAGAAGGGAACACTGGTCGAATGGCTGTCGGCGGCGCTCGAAGACCGCCATCATGCCGAGACGCTGGCGAACCTGTGCGAACGAATCGAATTCGGCGAAGGCGACGTGATTTCGCACCAGGGCGATCCGTCGGACTGCATGCACTTTGTGTTCGACGGCCGCGTCGGCGTCATGGTGGAGGTCGGCGAAGGCCGGCTCATCCGCATGCGCAGCCTCGGCAAGCACACGATCATCGGAGAGATGGGGCTCCTCACGCGTCGTCCGCGCAGCGCCAGCATCGTGGCCGAAACGCCTAGCGTGCTTTACGCGCTCAGCGCCGATGCCTATGACAGCTTGCGGCGGGAAAATCCCGCGCTGACGCAGGCGCTTCTGACGTACGTCGTCAAGATCATGGGCGAGCGCCTCAGCTACTCGAACCAGACCATCGGGATACTGCAAAGATAGCGCGGCAAGCTTGCCGGTTAGCCGACGACAGGTGGACCTGCATCACCGCGGCCGGTATCCGCACCGATGCACGGTTGCCCCGCTTTTTTGCCGTGACGCGCATGGCAATTCCTTCGGCGTCAATATTGTATACCCGCTTTCTCTTTGATCGTTCAAACCATTTGCGTGACTGCACGGAAGACGCCAATCTCCCGGCGGTTTTTCGCTCTGGGGGTTGCATGCGTACCACCGCCGCTTTAGCCGGGCTCGCGCTCGCGGGCCTCCTTGCCGGGACCACCCAGGCGGCGGACGAAGCGCCGCATCCGCTCCTCCAGACAGTCGCCTCGGACGTAAGCCCGACGGAATTGAAAGCCACCATCACGCGGCTGGTCGCCTTCGGCACGCGCCACACGCTCTCCGACACGACCTCGAACACGCGCGGCATCGGCGCGGCGCGCCGTTGGGTGGCGGACCGTTTCGCGGAGATCGGCAAACATTGCAATCGCTGCCTCGACGTCGAGACACCGGAGCAGATGGTCCAGGGCGAACGCATCCCGAAACCTGCCGATCTGATGGACGTGCTCGCCATCCAGCGCGGCACCGGCGATCCCGACCGTTACGTGATCATTTCGGGGCATCTGGATTCGCGCGTCACCGATCCCATGAATGCGACGAGCGACGCGCCCGGCGCCGACGATGACGGATCGGGCACGGCCGCGGTGATCGAAGCCGCGCGGGTTCTGTCGAAATACAAATTCCCCGCCACGATCGTCTATACCGTGCTCTCCGGCGAGGAACAGGGCCTCTATGGCGGCAAGCTGCTGGCGCAATATGCGCAGGCGCATCACTGGCAGGTCGAAGCCGTGCTCAACAACGACATCATCGGCAACACCAACGGCGAGAACGGCGTGACCGACGCCACGCATGTCCGCGTCTTCTCTGAAGGCACCAAATCGACGGAGACGCCCGAAGAAGCTTCGCGCCGGCGCTACAATGGCGGCGAAGTCGACAGCCCCTCGCGCAATCTCGCGCGCTTCATCAGCGGCGTCGCCGATCACTATCTCACCGGCCTCAGCGTGCGCATGGTCTACCGCACCGACCGCTTCAGCCGCGGCGGCGACCAGGTGCCGATGCTGGCGGCGGGCTATCCGGCAGTGCGCTTCACCGAAGCGATCGAGAACTACACGCGCGAGCATCAGGATGTGCGCGTGGCGAACGGCATCCAGTATGGCGACCTGCCCGAGGCGATCGACTATCCCTATCTCGCTCAGGTCACGCGCCTGAACGCGACGACGCTTGCGGCTCTCGCCATGGCCCCTGCCCCGCCTCCGAGCGTGAAGATCGAAGGCGCCGTCACGCACGATACGAGAGCAAGCTGGACGCCCGCGCCGGGGGCTGCGAGCTATCGCGTGTGGTGGCGCGACACGACGGCACCGTTCTGGACGAACAGCCAGTCGGCTGGCGATGCCACCGCGCTCAGGCTCAAGAACATCAATATCGACGACTGGTTCTTCGGGGTCTCATCGGTGTCGGCGGACGGCTATGAAAGCCCGGTCGAATTCCCGGGACCGGCGGGCTCGTTCTTCCCGCAACCTCCTGCAACACCTGCAAAATAGCGGGTAAACAGCCTCTTAACCTCGCGCGCGTAACCTGTCCCGTCTGGTGGGGGCAGGTATGGAATACGAAGAGATCGCGCCGGATTTCGAGGCTGGACCGTTGGAAGAGCTCGCGCAGGTTCTGCCTGCGGCGACTGTGCTGGAGCTTGCGGCGTCGTTTTATGAGTCCGTCGCGTCCTGCCTTGCGCAGCTTGATGCCGCTGCCAAAGCCAGCGACTGGTCGCTCATCAAAGATCAGGCGCACGACCTGAAAGGCATCTCGGGCACGTTCGGCGCGTCGCGTCTGCAGCAATTGGCAGCCGAACTGGAGCACGCGATCGGTATGTCATCCGCTCAAGCCGCAGTCACGTTGCGGGAGATGTACGAGACCTTCGCCGCCGCGCGCAAGGAAATCGACGCCATGCTCTCCACGTCGAAGAGCGAAGCGGCTTAAGGCAAGTCACCATGGCCGGGCTTGTCCCGGCCCGGTTAGAGCGGCTAGGTCTCGTTCCCCTCGTCGGGAATTTCATCCGGCGCTTCTTCGGCGGGCACCGAATAGACGCCTTTCAGCCAGCGCGACAGATCGACATCGGCGCAGCGTTTCGAACAGAAGGGTTTGAATTTCTCGGCCTGCGGCTGGCCGCAGATCGCGCATTTGCGCGACGCGTCAGGGGAGCGTTCCGACATCGAATCCTTCGCGGGCGAATTCGCTGCGCGCCTCGAACTGCACGCGCGGAGCGCCGCGGCGCGCGAGGCCCGGACGCACGTCGTCGTCATGCGCTTCGAGCCATTTCACCACTTCGGGCGCCGCGCGCACGAGGATGGGTTTGCCCGGTGCGGCGGCCGCTTCGCGTTCGACGCGCCGCAGGACTTCGTAAGCCACGCTATCCGCGGTGCGCGTGCGGCCGTGTCCGTGGCAGGGGCGGCAGCATTCCGTCATCAGCTTGAAGAGCGGATCGCGGATGCGCTTGCGCGTGATCTCGACCAGACCGAATTCCGACATGGGCGAGATCTGGGTAGGGGTGCGGTCCTTGGCGAGACTCGCGGCCAGCACGTCCAGCACCTTCTGGATGTTGTCGGGGTCGTTCAGATGGATGAAGTCGATAACAATGAGCCCGCCGATGCCGCGCAGGCAAAGCTGGCGCCCGATTTCGTGCGCGGCTTCGAGATTGACCCTGAGGCTCGTCTCCTCGAGGCCTGTCGAAGCCGTGAAGCTTCCGGAGTTCACGTCGATCGCGGTCAGCGCTTCCGTGCCCTCGATGGTGATCCAGCCGCCGGACGACAGCGGCACGCGCGGGCTCATCAGGCGGTCGATCTCGTCTTCGAGGTCGTACATGTCGAACAGCATGCCGGGACCGGAGAAAAGTTCGATCTTGGACTCCGCCTCCGGCATCGCACGCTTGCAGTAGGCGCGCGCCGCTTCGAAAGCCTGGCGGTCGTCGATGAGCACGCGCGCCGTGGACGAATCCACTTCGTCGCGCATGGTGCGTTCGACGGGATCGAGATCGTGATAGAGCGTGGTCGGCGCTTCCGCGCTTTGCCGGCGCGCCATCACTGGCCGCCAGGCTTCCGCCAGACGTTCGGCGTCCTCCTTCAGATCGGCAAGGCTCGCGCTCTGCGCCGCACTGCGCAGGATGTAGCCAGCACCCGGTACGAGCGTGCCGTTCGATTCCGCGATCATCGCTTCGCCAAGCGCTATCAACCGCGCGCGTTCGCTTTCGTCTTCGATGCGCCGCGACAGCGCGATGCCGGGCTGGTTGGGCACGAGCACGAGCAGGCGGCCGGGAATGGTGACGTTCGCGGAAAGCCGCGCGCCTTTCTCGCCGATGGGATCCTTCACGACCTGCACGAGGATATCTTCGCCTTCGCGGACGCAATCGCTGATCTTGGGCGCACGTTCGTCGTCGAACCCCGGCAGATCGGCCAGGCAACGCGCTTCGCGTGCCCCGAGAAACCCGGCGCGATCGAGACCGACATTCACGAACGCAGCCTGCATGCCCGGCAGCACGCGCTGCACGCGGCCCAACATGATGTTGCCGATGAGGCTGTGGCCATGGCGGCCGTCGGTGCGCTTCTTCAGGGGACCGTCTTCGAGGCCGAGGACCCGCTCGAGGAAAATCTCCTGCAGCTCGCCATCCTCGACAAGCGCGACACGAATTTCCCCGGCTCCTGCATTGATCAGGATTTCCTTATCCATGGACCACATTCATCGAATGACAGCGGAACCAAGATATCACGAAATCGCGAGGCCGCACGACCTAAGAAGACCGATCGTTTCAAGGAGTGGAAGCCCCACCACATTTGAATAAGAGCCGTTAACCTGCCGCACGAATATTTCGGCGCGCCCCTGAATCGCGTAACCGCCTGCTTTGCCCAGACCCTCGCCGCAGCGCACATAGGCCTCGATTTCGTCGGCCGTCAGCCGCCTGAAGGCTACGCGCGTTTCGACGAGCCGCGTACGAACGCGTTTATCCTCAAGCACGGCGACGGCCGTCAGCACCTGGTGACGGCGGCCTGACAAAATATCAAGGCAGTCGCGCACCTGACTGTCCGTCTCGGCCTTGGGCAAGATGCGTCGTCCGCAGGCGACGACCGTATCGGCCGCGAGGAACAGCGCCGGCCCGTCGTTCCAGGCGCCGGCCACGGTCTCAGCCTTGGCGCAGGCGAGGCGCATGGCGTGCGCCCGCGGAAGCTCGCCGCGCAGCAGCGTTTCATCCACAGCCGCCGGCCTGACCGCATCGGGCACGAGTCCGGCCTGCGCGAGCAGCGCCAGGCGGCGCGGGCTCTCGCTCGCCAGCACCAGCGCCGGCGAAATCTTATTTGAAGCGATAGGTGATACGCCCCTTGGTGAGGTCATAGGGCGTCATCTCCACGAGGACTTTGTCGCCCGTCAGCACGCGGATGCGGTTCTTGCGCATTTTGCCGGCCGTGTGCGCGATGATCTCGTGGCCGTTTTCGAGCGTGACACGGAATGTCGCGTTGGGCAGAAGCTCGCTGACCGTACCCGGAAACTCGAGAAGCTCTTCTTTTGCCATTCGTCCTCTGGCTGTCGTTTGGAGGGCCGGAGAATGCACCGAAAACCCGGAAAAGCAAGGGAAAGGCCGCCATCCCGGCCTTCCCGCCCCTGCCAGCGGCCTTGTGGAGGGAAGGATGATCGTCGAAGGGACGGCCCCTGGCTGAGCCCCGGCCACGGACGGCAACGGTCCGGTCCTTCGCTTTTGCGTTCGGGTCATGGTTAGGGCGCGAAACCAAGCCGCTCCGCGGCTGCGGCATGCGCGCCTGCCGTGCCACGACACCGCGCTCTTGGCGTTTTCGTCACGAAGCTCAATACGCGTGGAGATTGCCGATGCGAATGGAACGTTTCCTTGCTGCCGTCGCTATCACCGTCGCCGCGTTCTTGGCTGTGCCCGCCATGGAGTCGATCTCGGCGAGCGCCGCAACGGACGTTTCTCAAACCAGCGTCCAGAAGTGCCGCTACTATTATTACGGCGGCCACCGCTGGCGGTATCGCTGGCACGGCGGCTACTACAATTACCACTGGAATGGCCGCTACTATCGCTCACGCTACCACTGCAACAGAGCCGGCGGTTGGTGCTATCGCTGATCCACCGGTAGCGACTACCAGACAAGCGGAATGATCGCCCAGGTCCGCTTGCGGTGCACTTCGAATTCCGCGCCGAAGCGTTCGCGCAGGGCTGCTTCCTCGATACGGATGCGCCAGGCATAGGCGACGGCAACGGGCAGCACGGCGCCGGCGAGCGATGACCAATTTCCCATCGCAAGCCCGATGCCCGTGAAGACAAGCATACCGGCCGTGTAAGCTGGATGACGCAGGATGCGATAGGGCCCGCGCGTGACGAGCCGTTGTCCGTCGAGCAACTGCACAGACGTACGGAAGAAATCGCCCAGCGTGATCGCAGACCAGGGATAAAGGACGATGCCGGCCCACAAGAGCGCGATGGCCGTGAAGAAGACGGGCACGTGCGGAAGCGCGATGCGCGCTGATGGCGCCAGATAAGGCCCGGCGAAAGCCAGCCCCGCGCCGATGAAGGACAGAGCGTAGATCCCCGCGCGACTCCCGCGGTCGCGGTTGTCGCCCTGCGCTTTGCCGCGTTCGCGATTGTGGACCCACATGGTGACAAAGAAGAACGCGAAATAGCTGATCCAGAAGATCACCGGCCAGGACGGGCGTTCAAGAAAGAGATAGGTCGATGTTTGCATGGCGCCCCTGCACCGCGTGCCGCGATCTTATAGTCCGCATGCGTGCGGCGCCATGGCGCCGTTGACGCCATGGCGGCCTTGGTCTCCGATGATGCTGGCTGCGCCACGCGGCCAACATCGTACTCGTTGGGGGTTTCATGCGTTCGAGGATTTGGCTCACGGCCGTTGCGGCAGTGCTTTTCGTCGTGGGTCCGGTCGCGGCGGCCGAGAACGAAGGCCTGAAGCCTTATGAAGATGTCGTGGGCTCGCTCAAACGGCAGGACGGGCTCCTGCCGGTCTTTGTCGATCGCGCGAAGGGCCACATTTATATCCAATTGCCGCCACCCGGCGTCGACGGCATCAGCGGACGCTTTCTCTATCTGACGGCGCTCAAGACGGGCCTCGGCTCGGCGCCCGCGGGCCTCGATCGCGCCAGGCTCGGCGAAACGCGCCTCCTCGTATTCCGGCGTCTGGGTGCGAAGATCGTCGCGGAATACGAGAACCCCCGCTTTCGCGCCGTTGGCGCGCCGCCGGCAGAGCAGGAGGCTGCGCGCGAGTCCTTCGCCACCTCCACGGTCTGGGCGGGCGACGTGGCGGCAGTTGCGCCCGACGGCGGCGCGCTGGTCGACATCTCGAAATTCGTCGCACGCGACGTGTTCGATGCGCCCGATGCGCTGAAGGAGGCCGGCGAGAAGGGCTACAAGCTCGCCGCGGATCTCTCTTTCGCCGATCCCGCGGCGACGAAAGTGTTCCCGGAGAATCTGGAGTTCGAAGGCCGCGTCACGTTCACCTCCGACACGCCGAGCGAAGAAGTCTCGAACATCGTGCCCGATCCCAAGCTCTTCACGCTGGTCGTGCGCCACTCGATCGTGAAACTGCCGGAGCCGGGCTTCAAACCGCGCCTGTGGGATCCACGCGCCGGCGGCTTCTCGATAGAAGTCGTGGATTACGCTGCACCGCTCGGCCAGAACATCGTCTATCGTCTTGCCAACCATTTCCGCCTGGAAAAGGTCGATCCGACGGCTGGGCGCTCGCGCGTGAAGAAGCCCATCGTCTTCTACATCGACCGCGCAGCACCCGAGCCCATCCGCTCGGCCCTTGTCGAAGGTGTCAATTGGTGGGCGAAGGCGTTCGACGCCGCGGGCTACATCGACGCGTTCCGCGCCGAAGTGATGCCGGAAGGCATGGATCCGCTCGACGTCCGCTACAACGTCGTCAATTGGATCGATCGCGCCACGCGCGGCTGGTCCTACGGACAGTCGGTCGTCGATCCGCGCACCGGCGAGATCATCAAGGGCTCCGTGCTTCTGGGCTCGCTGCGCGTCCGCCAGGACATGCTGATCTTCGAAGGGCTCGTGGGTGCAAAGGAAGTCGGAACCGGCGGCCCGAACGATCCGGTGCGCGTGGCGCTGGCGCGCATCCACCAGCTTGGCGCGCATGAGGTGGGCCACGCGCTGGGTTTCGCGCACAATTTCGCGGGCAGCACGCAGGATCGCGCCTCCGTGATGGATTATCCGCCGCCGCGCATCAAACTGACGGACGGCAGGATCGACCTGTCGGACGCTTACGGCGTGGGCGTCGGCAAGTGGGATTTTTTCACAGTTGATTGGCTTTATGGCGACGTGCCCGACGGCGAAGCCGGCAAGGCGGCACTCGATGCCAAGGTGCGCAAGATGCTGGCAAGCGGCCTGCGCTATGTGACGGACGCGGATTCGCGCCCGCTCGGCGCAGCACAGCCTTGGGGCAATCTGTGGGACGATGGGGCTGATCCGGTCGCCGAGCTCACGCGCCTGATGCAGGTGCGCCGCGTGGCGATCGCGAATTTCGGACTTGGCGCGCTCAGACCCGACGAGGCGACCGCCCAGCTCCGTCGCAAATATGTGCCGATCTATCTGCTGCACCGCTATCAGGTCGATGCGACGTCAAAGCTCGTGGCGGGTGTGGACTATCCTTACTCCGTCGCGAGCGACGCACAGCCCGAAGCGGTCCCGGTGGCGGCGGCCACGCAACGCGCGGCCTTGCGCGCGGTTCTTGCGACGCTTCAGCCCGCCGCGCTAGACACGCCGGAGCGCCTGATTCCACTTCTGTCAGTCGGCGAGGCCGGTGAGCGCGACCGGCAATTCGATATTGAAGTGATGGCCGGCGCCGGCGGACCGGTGTTCGATCCGCTCGTCGCCGCCGACATCGCGGGCGGTCTTCCCATTGATGCGCTGCTCGCACCCGATCGCTTGGACCGCCTCGTCGATCAACATCGCCGCGACGCGAGGATGCCGGGGGTAGACGAAATCGTGTCGGCATTGATCGCGACGTGTTTTCCGCCCACGACGGAAAAAGGGCGCCTCGCCGATATCCGGCGCCGCGTGCAATACCGCCTCGTGCTCGATCTCGAACAGACGCTGCGCCTGCCGGATGTCTCGCCGGAAGCCAAAGCTGCCGTCGATGTCCATCTGAAAACGCTGGCCGCGCGGTTGAAGGCGCCCTCGTCGGATCTTGCCGAGCGCGCCCATCGCGGCTATCTCATCGCGTTGATGACGGACCGGAAGCGGCTGGAAGCCGTGCTTGCCAATCCGCACCTCAAACCCGAAGTCCCACCCGGCATGCCCATCGGCGAGGATGAGGAGTAGATCTCCCGGCCAGGCGACTTCGCTCTGGTTCAGGCAGGTGCATGTCATCACGACAGCGTGACGATGGGGTCGCGCGATTGACATGTCGCGCGGAAACACTTTACCAAATGGTGAAGTGTAGAAGACCGGGGGTGACAATGAGCAAGCGGAATCACATTGGTGCAGCCGGCGGTCTTGCCTTGGCGCTGACGATCGCTGGCACTGCGCAAGCAGCGACCGGCCCATATCCCAGTATGGCGCAGCGAGACCAATACATGATGGACAGGGCGGCAGAGATCGCACTGGCCCGCAGCGCCGCACCGCCTTCCGTTTCGAACGATGCGAGTGTGCTCGTGCTCGGCGCGCACGGTTTCGAGACCGCGGCGACGGGCACGAACCACTTCGTTTGTCTCGTCGATCGATCCTGGACCAAGTCCTTCGACGATCCGGAATTCTGGGATCCGAAAATCCGCGGCCCGATGTGCCTCAATGAGGCTGCCGTGCGCACGGTGTTGCCCGCGATCATGGAACGCGCCGAATGGGCGCTCTCCGGGCTGTCGCTGGCCGAGATCGCCGAACGCGTCAAGACCTCGCCCAAGGCGAACACCGCCCCGGCGCCAGGCGCCATGTCCTACATGTTGTCGAAGCAGCAATATCTGTCGGAATCCGGCACGCACTACTGGTATCCGCATGTGATGTTCTTCTCGCCGCCCGTGGACCCGATTGCGTGGGGCGCAAACCTGAAGGGATCTCCGGTTCTGGGGGCGGTAATTTCCAACCGGCTCACCATGTTCTTCATTCCTGTGAGGAAGTGGTCCGACGGAACGCTCGCAGACTACGGACCGCCGCCGCCCGCGGGATCAACCGAACAGCATCATCACTGAATCCATGCGGCCATGAAATCTTTGACAGGCAAGCCCGATTGCATCTGGTGAATTGACACGCGTCGCACGGTATGCCAAATTTTTGGCATGACTAAAGGCGAGCGAACCGGCGATCGAAACAGTAGGCATGAGGCGCCGGAGAAGTCCGGCCACAGCCGCCGCGAACGCGAGATTCTCGAGGCATTGTACAAGCTCGGCAAGGCATCCGCCGCGGAAATCCGCGAGCAGGTTCCCGACGCGCCGACCTACACCGCCATCCGCACCCATCTCTCGATCCTCGAGAAGAAGGGCCATGTCCGCCATGTGAGCGACGGCACGCGTTACATCTACGAACCGCTGGTGGCGCGCGAGCAGATGGGCCGCCGCGCCATCGATTCGCTGCTGAAAACATTCTTCGACAATTCGGTGGAGCGCGCCGTCGCCGCGATGCTGACACGCGAGGACGCCAACATTCCGCGCGAGGATCTCGACCGGCTCGCGCATCTTATCGAAAAGGCCAAACGGGAGGGACGATGACTTCGCTCTTCGCATTGCGCGCACTTCTCTTCGCGGGCGAACTGCTCGCGGCTTCGCTGTTGATCCTGGCGCTGGTCTGGCTCGTCGCTTCGCCGAGAACGGCAAGCGCGCGACACCTCGCCTGGGCCGGCGCCTTCGGCGTGCTGCTGGCGCTGCCGGCGCTCGCAGCCTTGCTGCCGTCGATGACGCAGATCCTGTTGCCCGCGGCGCCTGCGCTTCCGCCGATGCCGATGTCCAGGGAGACGCTGGTGATGGCGCCCGTTGCCGCCCCCCTGCCATCCGGTTTCGATTTCGACTCGTCCGACATCGTGCTGGCGCTGGGTGCGCTCTGGCTTGCGGGTGTAGTGCTGATCCTTGGGCGCTTTGCGATCGGTGGCCTGTGCCTTGCCCTGCTCAAACGGCGCAGCCGTCCCTTCGCGCTGGCACCCGGCGACGAACCGAAAGTGGCCGCGCGCGGTCAGGAGTGCGAACTCCGTCTCTGCGAGCGCGATACGGGCCCGATCACCTGGGGCATCTTCCGCCCGATCATCCTTCTGCCGCGCACGGCACTTGCCTGGCCGCGCGAAAGACTGCACGCCGTGCTGCTGCATGAGCTTGCCCATATCCGCAGGCGCGACAGCCTCGCCAATGCACTATCGCATGCGGCCTGCGCGCTCTACTGGCCGAACCCGCTCGTCTGGATCGCCGCCGCGCGCCTGCGCCGCGAAGCCGAAATCGCCGCCGACGACGCCGTTCTCAACACAGGCATCAAACCATCCACCTATGCCGGCGAGCTGCTCGCACTGGCGCAGGAATTCCGTACCCGGCAGGCGGCCTTCGCGGGCATGGCGATTTTCATGGCGCAGCCTTCCTCTCTCGAAGCGCGCGTCGAATCCGTGCTCGCACCCACCCAGCAGCGTTCGGGAGTGACCTCGATGGATGTTCTGAAAATTGCCGGGCTCGGCCTTTGCGCTGCCACCGCGATTGCACTCGCCTGCCCGTCGCTCGCACAGGAAACCGCGCCGCCCGCGGCGAGCAGTGAGAACGCGTCGGTAACGTCCGCGGAATTGCCACCGCCGGTCCGGGCGGCCGAACCTGCGCCCACTGCCGCAGAGGCGTCCGCACAATCTGAAGCCGCGCCTGCCGAGCATCGCCATCATCATGTGTACGTGGCCGAAGACGTTCCACCGGCACCTTCTGCGCCTCCAACACCGCCGACGCCGGCAGCGCCAAGCGCGGCTGCCGTGCCGCCTATGCCCGCCACGCCCCCCGCCCCGGCTCAGCCAGCCGACCCATCGACACATGTCTGGATGGAAGGCCATCAGCTCTGGGCGGACGGTCCGAACGTCAAGATCGACGGCAGCCACATGAATGTGGACGGCCACAACATCTGGGTCGACGGCCATCGCCTCGACGAAATGAGCCCGGCCGACCGTCAGCGCCTGCACGAGGAAATCGAGAACGCGAGACGTCAGGCGCACGAAGCCATGGAGAAGGCGCGTCCCGAGATCGAAAAAGCCATGGCGCAGGTGCGCGCCAGCGAAGAAGCCATGCGTGCGGCGCGGCCGCAGATCGAGCGCGCGCAAGCCGAAGTGGCGCGTCACCAGATGGAAATCCAGCGTGCGGAAGCCGAAGTCGCGCGCCATCGCATGGATATCGAACGGGCGGAACAGGCCATGCGCGATGCGAAGCCCCAGATCGACGCGGCGGTCGCGGAAATGGCCAAACACAAAGGCGAAATCGAAGCTGCGATGGCCAAAGTCCAGCCCGAGATCGACGCCGCCATGGCGAAGGTCCGCGAGGAAATGGCCAAGCAGCACATCAACGTCAAGATCGATGAACGCGTCGACGAAGCGCTCAAACGCGCCGAAATCCGCATCCGCGCCGCAGAGAAGCACAGCAAAGACGTCGATCAGGACGACGACAGCGACGCCCGGAGCCGCGTCGAACAGCGCAGCGATTCGCAGGATGAAAGGTGAGCGATACCGCCGAGCATTCGCTCCAAGGACCTACATTCCGGTATCATAGCCGCTGATCAATTCGCGCGAGAACCTGCTCGTCGCGCCGCGCCGGACTTTCCCCGCACGCGATCGGCGCGACACGCGACGGCTTCGATCATCCACCCGCCATCCTTCCCCGCGAATTACGACGCCAACACACGCCCGCATTGTTCCGCGCAATGCGCGATCGCGCTTTTAATGAGAGGAAATCGCAACTCCGTCGGAGGCTCCCCCTACGAATGGGCGCGCGGGCCGCCAGTGTTTGCTCCGTCTACGTCTTGAAGGCGACACGTCTCAAATATCCATACGACATCTCATCTGAATCTTTACGCCGAACGCAAAAAGCGATTTATTGTGTTCTCGGGATCCGATTTCTATTCCATATTCGATTTCCGGAATTTTTTATTCGATTTTCCTTGCGTAAAGCGTGATCCGACCAGTGCCGCTGGGGAGACAGCCGCATGAACGCAAGTGCACGCCGCACAAAAGATATTCTGTGGTTCGCAGGCTTCGTTGCTTCCTATTGGCTCGCCTATCGCTTCGGCATGTCGTTCGGACACCAGAGCCCGTCGCCGTTCTGGATGCCGGACTCCGTCCTGATCGCGGCGCTCCTGCGGAGCCAGCCGAAGCATTGGTCGCTGCTGGTGGCGGTGACGCTGCCCATCCGCCTCGGCCAGGGCGTGTTCATGGGATTGCCGCCGGCGTTCCTCACCGAGACCTTCGCAATCGACGGCGTGCGGTGCATCATAGACGCTTACATCCTGCGCCGAGTCCTTATCAATCCGGTCCGGCTCACCACGCTTTACGAGTTCATCGTGTTCGTGGTCGTGGTCTGCTTCGGAGTGCCCTTCATCTGTGCCTTTGGCGGTGCGGCCCTGGTGAGCGCGCGCGGCCATCCCTATTGGCCGGCCTGGGTCGAATGGTTCTTGGGCGATACGGCGGCGCAGCTCATCGTGACGCCCTTCATACTCTACTGGGTGTTCGATCCGGCCTGGCTCCGCTTCCGGCTCGATCCGCAGCGCACACTTGAGGCCTGCGTGGCGTTTGCGGGCCTTGCGATCGGCGGCTCGCTCGCGGCCTACATGCATCCGAGCAGCGCCTATTATTCCGAGACACGTTTCTACGCGCCTTTGCCGTTCCTGCTCTGGGCCTCGATCCGCTTCGGCATGCCGGGCGCCACGGGCGCCTTGGCGGTGCTCGCCTTCTTCGTAGTGCAAGCGGCCATCGGCGGTTACGGGCCCTACGCAGGGCGCGCGCCGCTGGACGTGGCGATAGCGCTGCAGAACTATCTCGTGATGCGGGCCCTGCCCTTCCTTTTCGTCGCGATGGCGACCGAACAGCGCTGGCGGGCCGAGCAGGCTTTGCGCGAAAGCGAGGAGCGGTTCCGGCGGATGGCGGAATCCGCGCCCGTACTGCTCTGGATGTCCGGCGCGGACAAGCTCTGCACCTTCTTCAATCGCGGTTGGCTCGCCTTCACGGGCCGAACGCTCGAACAGGAGACAGGCAACGGCTGGACGGAAGGCGTGCACCCCGGCGATGTCGCGCATTGCGTCGCGTGCTACGAAACCGCCTTCGACGCGCGGGAGACGTTCGAGCTCGAATATCGACTCCGGCGGTACGACGGCGAATATCGCTGGATTCTGGATATCGGCACACCGCGTTACGCGCCGGACGGCGAATTCGCGGGCTATATCGGCTCGGCGATCGACATCACGGACCGCAAGCGTTCGGAGGAGATGCGCCAGGCGCTCGCGCACACGCAGCGCCTCGCCGTGATGGGCGAACTGACGGCGGCGATCGCCCACGAAGTGCGTCAGCCCATGAGCGCGATCCTTCTCGACGCGCAAACGGCGGAAAAGCTGGCCACCAATGAAAATCTCTCACCCGGCTTCATGCGCGAGATCGCCTCCGCCATCCGCATCAACGCCGCACGCGTCGACACGGTCATGAGCCGCATCCTCGGCTATCTGCGCAAGCAGGACCCGCAGCCCAAGCTGCTCGACGTGAACGCGGTCGTGCACGGCGTGCTGCAGCTGGTGGCGGGCGATGCGATGCGCCGCAGCGTGCAATTGCGGCCGGAGCTCGGGCGCAATCTTCCCTTTGTGCTGGCCGACCGCACGCAGCTCGAACAGGTGCTGCTCAATCTTGTCGTCAACGGCATGGAGGCGATGGAAAGCATCGCAGAAACGGCGCGTCAGATCACAGTCCGGACGGTTGCTCCCGGCAACGGCAATATCGAAGTGACGGTGAGCGATTGCGGCACGGGCATCGCACCCGACAAGCTGCCGTTGCTCTTCGATTCATTCTTCACGACGCGCAAGGAAGGCATGGGGCTCGGTCTTTCCATCGCGAAATCGATCGTCGTCGCCCATCACGGCCGCATCTGGGCCGAAAACAACAGGAGCAGCGGCGCAACGTTTCACTTCACGTTACCCGTCTCGAACGACGATGCCCGCGCGCAGGCGGGCTGACGCGTTCCGCTAGCCCCGCGCGAGATTGGCGATGTCGCTGGCCGTGTCGCGGCTGATGTCGGGGCAGCAGATGGCAAAGATCTCCGTGCCGTGAATCGTGCCCATCACCTGACGGCATCGCGCGGGCACGCCGGCCCTCAGCAGCAGGCGATAAAACTCGATACCCTCATCGCGCAGCGGATCGCATTCGTTGACGCTGATCACCGTCGGTGGGAAGCCTTTCACATCCTCTTCGGTCGCAAAACCAGGCCAGGCCAGCGGGTCCTTCGCGCGCAGGAAATCGATGCCGTAGGCCATGGCGCCACGATTGTTGTGCAGGTCGAGCAGGATGCCGTTGTTCTCGATCGACGAGGGATAGCGATCCTGCGGCCACGTGCCCGCGATGTAGGGACACAGCGCGTAGAGTCCTTTGATGAGTCCGAGTTCGCCTTCGCGTTTGAGCTTCAGGCCTGTCGCCAGCGTGAGATTGCCGCCGCCGCTTTCGCCCGCGACGACGATGCGCTTCGCGTCGATGTTCAGCATGTCGGCGTGGCTCGCGACCCATTTGAGCCCCGACACGCAATCGCTGAGGCCGGCGGGGAACGGCTCCACTTCCGGCGCCGACGATGCGCGCTGACAGTTGCGGAAATCGACCTTTGCCACCACCACGTTCTGATGCGCAATGATCTTGCCCCAGGCGCGATACATGCCGTCGAAGCACGACATCACGGCCATGCCACCGCCGTGGATGTAATAGACGCACGGAAGCCGCTCGGCCGTGTCGGGGCGAATGAAGCGTATCTTGACCATGTTGCCGTCGGGCTCCGAGCGGAACGTCTCGACGCGCACGGTCAGTCCCGCCGACGGGGCGATCGCCTCGTTGTCGACCATATCGAGCATCGCCGTCGTGGCGGCGGCGCGGGCCTTGCCCGCTTCACTGTTCTCTTCCGCCAAAAGCGTCTCGCGGTCGGCGACGTCGCCCTGGGGAGACATCTCCGGCATGACGCCGAAGACGGCCTTGATACGAGGATCGATGCGGGGGTCGGAAACGAGTTTCGAGGCCATGGCGCGTTCTCCCTGATGCCTGTCCCGTTGATTGTCCGGATTATTTGGAGCCGCGCAATCGGCGGTCCCGTCAGGCGTCCCGCGCCCGGTCCACGGCGAAACGGGCTTCGATCCGCCTGGTGAGTTCGTCGCGGACGGCGCGATAGGCGTCGAGGCGCTGCTCGCGCGAACCTTCGATCGCAGTCGGATCCATGGTCGGCCAATATTCGACGTCGACCGCCATAACGCGGGTGAGCTCCATCGCCTTGTGATGGGCTTCCGGCGACAGCGTGATGATCAGGTCGAAGGAGGCGTCTTCGAGGTCTTCGAATGTCCGGGGCTTGTGCTTGCCGATCTCGATGCCGATTTCCTCCATCACTTCGACGGCAAGCGGGTCGAGCTCGCCCGCGCGCGCGCCGGCAGAGCGGATATAGACGAAGCGGCCGAAGAGATGGCGCATGATGGCGGCGGCCATGGGCGAACGCACGGAATTCATCGTGCAGGCGAACAAGGCCGCGCCGGGCAGCTCTTCGCCGTTCGGCCCCCGCATCGCCTTAACCCCTCAAATGCAGCACGCAGATGAGCGTGAAGAGCCGGCGCGCCGTATCCGAGTCCACCTCGATCTTGCCCTTGAGACGCTCCACGAGAAGCGCCGAACCTTCGTCATGCAGGCCGCGCCGCCCCATGTCGAGCGTCTGGATCTGCGACGGCGGCGCCGTGCGGATCGCCTTGAAGTAGCTTTCGCAGATGAGGAAGTAATCCTTGATGACGCGGCGGAACGGCGTCATCGACAGCATCACGCGGCCGTGCGGCGTGTCGTCCTCGTGACGAATGTCGAAAACAAGACGGTTTTCCTCGATGCCCAGCACGAGATTGTATGGCCCGCCCTTCGAGCCGTGCGGCGCGAAGTGATTGGCCTCGAGAAGATCGTAGATGGCGATTTCGCGTTCCTGCTCGATCTCGCGCGTGCGGCGGACGACGGACTGCTCGTCGAGTGTGATCTTGACGATGCGGAACGGGCCCGTCATGCCGTCACGGCTTTTCGCTGCCCGGCAAATTGAGACGGGCCGCAATGGAGCGGGCGTGCGCGTCGAGGCCTTCGCATTCGGCGAGTGCGATGGCGTCCGGACCGAGGGCGGCGACGGCTTTCGGCGTGCAGGAAAGGAGCGTCGTGCGCTTCAGGAAATCGAGCACGGACAGTCCCGAGGAAAAGCGCGCAGTGCGCGCCGTCGGCAGCACGTGATTGGGACCGGCGATGTAGTCGCCCATGGCTTCTGGCGTATGGCGGCCGAGGAAGATCGCGCCCGCGTGGCGCACCTGGCCGAGCAGCGCCTCCGGATTGGCGACGGCGAGTTCCAGATGCTCCGGCGCGATGCGATCGACCAGCGCGACCGCCTCCGCCAGCGTCTTCACGACGATAATCGCGCCGTGCTCGCGCCAGCTCGCGCCCGCGATCTCCTTGCGCGGCAGCGTGGCCAACGCGCGCGTCACCGCTTCGTCGACCTTCGCCGCGAACTCCGCATTGTCCGTGATCAGGATCGATTGCGACGACGTATCGTGCTCGGCCTGGCTCAAGAGGTCGGCGGCGATCCAGTCGGGATTGTTGGCCGAGTCGGCCACGACGAGAATCTCCGACGGACCCGCCACGGAATCGATGCCCACCTGCCCGAACACTTCGCGCTTGGCAGCCGCGACATAGGCGTTGCCCGGCCCCACGATCTTGTCGACGGATGCGATGGTCTCCGTGCCGTAGGCAAGTGCCGCGATCGCCTGCGCGCCGCCGACGCGATAGATCTCCGTCACGCCGGCCCGCTTCGCCGCCGCCAGCGTCAGTGGATTGATCGCGCCGCCGCTTGCCGGCGTCACCATCGCGATGCGTTTGACACCGGCGACGCGCGCCGGGACGGCGTTCATCAGGACCGAACTCGGATAGGACGCTGTTCCACCGGGCACGTAGAGCCCGACGCTGTCGAGCGCCGTCCAGCGCCAGCCGAGCGTTGCGCCCACATCGTCGGTAAAGCGCGCGTCTTCGGGCAGTTGTTTGCGGTGATAGGTTTCGATGCGGCGAGCCGCGACATCGACCGCGGCCAGCGCCTTCGCGTCGCACTTCGCTTCCGCCTCGGCCAGCTCGGTCTGAGTCAACCGCAGCGTATCCTGCGTGAGGTCGATGCGGTCGAAGCGTTTTCCGAACTCGATCAATGCGTCGTCGCCGCGTGCCCGCACATCGGCGATGATCGCGCGCACGGCGTCGGCCACGTCTTCCGCCGTCTCGCGCTTGCCGGAAATCAGGCGTTCGAATTGCGCCGCGAAATCGGACGCACTGGTATCGAGCCGGCGCGCCATGGTCAGGCCTTGTCGTGATCGGGACGGGCGAGCGCCGCCCAGTCGCTGCTCACATCGGTGAGCCCCGCATCGATGCATTCCACGTCGAGACGGATTTCTGCGCCGCCGGCGAACACCAGCAGGATCGTTCCCGACGGATCATCGGCAGTGTTCGGCGTGAAGCTGACGGTCAGCAGGGACATCACCGTATCGGGCTTGTCGCGATTGACGTTGATCGATTTGACGGACTTGACATCGTCGAAATGGAGCCGCGCGCGGACGCGCAGGTTTCCCTTCGCCTCTTCCCATTTGAAACGGTTGAAGACGCCGGCAAAGCGCCGTGACTTCGGCATCCAGACAAGATCCTTCACCACCGTGACGGCGTCCTGCAGGCGCGCCGCGATGATCTCAAGGTCCTCCGTGTCTTCGGCGGCGAGAGTCAATTCCTTGGACGTCATGCCGTGAGCCGTTCGACCTCGGCGCCCACACCGGAGAGCTTTTCCTCCAGCCGCTCGAAACCGCGATCGAGGTGATAGACGCGATTGACGATGGTCTCGCCTTCCGCGGCGAGGCCCGCGAGCACGAGGCTCACGCTGGCGCGCAGGTCGGTCGCCATCACCGGCGCGCCCTTGAGCTTCTCGACGCCGGTCACGATCGCCGTGTCGCCTTCGACGTGCACGTCCGCGCCCATGCGCATCAGCTCGGGCACATGCATGAAGCGGTTCTCGAAGATCGTTTCCTTGATGCGCGAGGTACCGTCGGCGACCGTCATCAGCGCCATGAACTGCGCCTGCAGGTCGGTCGGGAAGCCGGGATAGGGTTCGGTTTCCGCGTCGATGGCTTTCGGCCGCACGCCGTTCCTGTGCACGGTCAAGCCGCGATTGGTTTCGGCAATCTCCGTGCCGATCGATTTCAGGAGCGTGACGACGCTCTGGACGAGTTCGGCCTTGGTGTTCACCAGCGCCACGTCGCCGCCGGCGATTGCGGCCGCCATCGCATAGGTGCCCGTCTCGATGCGGTCCGGCAACACGGAATGCGTGGCGCCGTGAAGCGCCGATACGCCTTCGATGACGATGTCCGACGTGCCGAGTCCTTTGATCTTCGCGCCCATGGCGATGAGGCATTGACCGAGGTCGACGATCTCGGGTTCGCGCGCCGCGTTGAGGAGCACGGTTTCGCCTTCGGCCAGCGTCGCCGCCATCATAGCGTTCTCCGTCGCGCCTACGGACACGAAGGGGAATTCGAAGCACGTACCCTTGAGCCCCTTCGGCGCCAGCGCGACGACATAGCCGTCGGCGAGATCGATGGCGGCGCCGAGGGCCTCGAGCACCTTCAGATGCAGGTCGACCGGCCGCGCGCCGATGGAGCAGCCGCCCGGCAGCGAGACCTTGGCCTGATGGTGGCGGGCCACCAGCGGTCCCAGCACCAGGAAGCTCGCGCGCATCTTGCGGACGAGGTCGTAGTCGGCGGTCGTGCTCGAGAGCCGCGCCGCGTTGAGCGTGAGCCTGCCGCCCTCGCCCAGCCGCGTGCCGCGCGTGTAGTCGGTCTCGACACCCAGATTGCGCAGGATCTCCGCCATGAAAGCGACGTCGGCGAGCCAGGGCGTGTTGTCGAGGACCAGCGTCTGGTCGCTCAAGAGACAGGCCGCCATGAGCGGCAGGGCGGCGTTCTTGGCGCCGCTGATGGCGATCTCGCCTTTGAGCCGAGCGCCACCTTTGATGCGTATACGGTCCATGACCCCTCGTGTTTCGGGCTGTCGGCAGCCCAGCGAATACGTAACGCGACGGAACGAGCTTTGTAGCGCGCGCGCCGTGTCGCGAACAGAAAGAAGATGCGGCTTTTTAGATGGTTTTCGGGGCCGGATTGCGGCGCTTGCCTTCCACAGGCTCGTTATCTTTTTCGACGATGTCTGCAGCGTTCGATTCACCACTTTCGCCCCGCCGGGCGTGGGCCTTGCGCCGTCTGAGGTTCTCGCGCAGCGCATCTGCCAGGCGGTCGCGGCGGTCGTTGGATTTGGCCATGATGGAAGCCGTGAATGTCCTGACCTGAGGCCTTTCCCTCGGCCACGGGCTTGGGTTATAGCGTGCCGCCCGGGCCGTCCTTGCCCGTCGGTCGCCGGAGTAGCGTAGTGGTAGCGCAACCCCTTGGTAAGGGGTAGGTCGAGAGTTCGATTCTCTCCTCCGGCACCAGTACTTGCCAAGAAAATCTCGCCCCCGCCGCGCAGGCGTTCGGGCGGTCTAGGTCTGACGCTTCAGGCGCACGCCGCGACCGCCCTCATGGCTCGTCGCATTGTCGCCGATCATGATCCGGAGTGCGTCGAGAGCGCCGATGAGCTTCATCAGCGAATCCACGTTGCCGCGGATGACGCCGTCGCTTGCTTCCATGCGCTGGATGGCGGGCACGGAGAGGTCCGACAGATCGGCCAGCGCCCGCTGATCGATACCACGAGCGAACGGGCGGCGCGCAACTGGGCGGCCGTGATCATGCTCCGTCACCGGGCAAAATCATCCGGGAAAAAGTCACGATCTGAAATCCCTGCGGAGGCCGCCACGGCATTGAGCGCGCCCAGCGGACATAGGTTTGGTAGTCCTGCTTACGGATGTAAAGGGACTGCATTTCGCTGCCAACGCGCATGCCGGTGGGTTTTTCGAAGTTGCCCGCCTTGCCGCCGCGATAGATCGGGATGACGCTGGGCGATGCTGCGCGAACCAGCCGACTGCACCTTCGTCCGCTGCTCTCTCGGCGACCGTGGCAATCACCATCTGCTCGCGGGCAGTTTCGTAAGCGGCTTTCGCCGCCTCCATTAAAGACATCATGGGCGTTTTCCCGCCGCCGGCGATCAGGAGCGGCGGCGCCCGCGTGCCCGTCCGATCGCGAACAAGATGCGGCCGCGACCGCGAACATAAAGGTGGGGCAATCAAGGCCGATCGCTCATGCGCCACATGTTCAGTACCGTAAATATGATGTTTTTTACACCATTTATACTAGTGTAAAAGTATATATAAATGCATAAAGTGGCTAAAAGCTGGCATCCATGAGTAGCGACACACTGACCGTCAGGGGCGCCGAATGGCGCCTCTTCTTCCCGCGGCCTTCACCATCTTCGTGCTCGGCGGGATCGAGTCGCTGCTGTCGGCTGTCGTGGCCGACGCGATGACCGGCCGCCGTCACCGCGCGAATTGCGAACTGGTGGCGCAGGGCCTCGCCAACATCGCCTCGGCGATCATGGGTGGCATACCGGCAACGGGTGCCATCGCGCGCACCGCCACGAATATCCGCGCCGGTGCCGCGACGCCCATCGCCGGCATCATCCATTCGGCCGCCATCGTCGCCATGATGGCGCTGTTCGCCCCATTGGCCTCCTACATTCCCCTTGCCGCACTGCGCGCCGTGCCCGCCATCGTGTGCTGGAACATGGCGGAAGTGCGTGTGTTCGGGGCCATCCTGCAGAGCACGCCCGGCGATCGCGCCATCCTCATCGCGACGTTTCTGCTGACAATCTTCGTCGACCTATCGGTCGCAATAGCCGCGGGCGTCGTGCTCTCGGCACTCGTCTTCGCGCGCTCCGTGGCGACCACGGTCCAGCCGGGACGGATTCTGCCGGTCGTGTCGGATGACGTCGACGAGTGAAACATGCCCAACCGGACAGCGATCGCACGCACGGATTTGCCGTCCGGCGTCGAAGTCTTTCGGCTGAACGGACCATTCTTCTTCGCCGCCGCGGCCGAATTCGAGGATTTGCTGTTGCGCAGCGGTGGTCTTCCGAGAGTTCTCATCCTGCGCATGGCGGGCGTGCCGATGATGGACGCCACAGGCGCCGCCGCCCTCAAACGGTTCATCAAGGTGTCGGCTTCGAAGCGGACGGCGATCGTCCTTTGCGAACTCGCGCCGGAGCCAGCCTCCGTCTTGCACAATCTCGACGTCGTCGTTCCGAACGTTACAACATTCGCGGAGGCGGTTTCTTTCGCCCGCCAGTTGCTGGCCGGGTCCTGATCGCGTCATCTCTGTTCCGACGCGTTCGCCTCTGATAGCGTCGATTGCGATGGCATGAATGAGGACAGTGGTGAACGAAGAGATCCTTTTCAACGCGAATGGCACGCGCGACGAGATCTATCGCGAGATCCTGCCGCAGATCGAAGCCCTCATCGCCGGCTCGAACGACGAGATCGCCGATTTCGCGAATGTCGCGGCCGTTCTCAAACAGGTCTTCGGTTTCTTCTGGGTCGGTTTCTATCGTGTGACCGAGCCGCAGGTTCTGACCGTCGGTCCCTATCAGGGCGATCTCGCCTGCGTGCGCATTGCCTTCGATCAGGGCGTTTGCGGAGCCTCGGCGCAGACGCAGAAGACCATCATCGTGCCTGACGTCAACGAGTTTCCGGGCCATATCGCCTGCAGCTCGCTGTCGCGCTCCGAGATCGTCGTGCCCTTCGTGAAGGACGGCGACACCCGTTTTGTGCTCGACGTCGACAGCGACAAGCTTGACGATTTCAGCCACGTCGACCAGATCCACCTCGAACGCGTTGTGGCGATGGTCGGCAACGCCATTCGGTAAAGGCATGATCGACAGCATCGTTCGCGGCGCAAATCATCCGCCTCTGATCGAACAGACGATCGGCGAAGCGCTGGATGCCGCCATCGCGCGGGTGCCGGACGCGCCGGCGCTGATCTCCTGCCATCAGGACATCCGCTGGACCTACAGGGAATTCGGCGAACGCGTCGATGAACTGGCGGCGGGCTTCGTGGCGCTCGGCCTCGAGCCCGGCGACCGCGTCGGCATCTGGGCGCCCAATTGCGCGGAGTGGGCGCTGACGCAATTCGCGACTGCCAGGGCGGGAACCATCCTCGTCAACATCAATCCGGCCTATCGGCTGTCGGAAGTGGAATACACGCTGAACAAGGTCGGCGTGCGCGCGCTCGTAGCCGCGGAGCGGTTCAAGACGAGCGACTATGTGGGCATGATCGAGACGCTGGCGCCTGAGATCGCCGCCGCGTCTCCCGGCGAACTCGTCTCGCAGAAGCTTCCGCATCTGAAGAGTGTCATCAAGATCGGCGGCGGGCCGCGGCGCGGCTGGTTCGATTTCGCGGATATCTCCGCGCTCGCCGACAGGGAGAATCGCGAGACGCTGATGCGCTTTGCGGCGCGCCTCGACCGCAATAACGCTATCAACATCCAGTTCACGAGCGGCACGACGGGTCTGCCCAAAGGCGCGACACTCTCTCACCGCAACATCCTCAACAACGCCTACTTCGTAGGCTCCGCGATGCGGCTCCGCGAAGGCGAAAAGCTCTGCGTGCCTGTGCCGCTTTATCACTGCTTCGGCATGGTGATGGGCAATCTTGCTTGCGTGGCGCATGACGCGACCATCGTCTACCCGGCCGCGGGCTTCGACGCGCTCGCCGTGCTGCAGACGGTGGAAAAAGAACGCTGCACCGCGCTTCACGGCGTACCCACCATGTTCATCGCCGAGCTGGAGCATCCCGATTTCGCGCGTTACGACCTGTCGTCGCTGCGTACCGGCATCATGGCGGGCGCGCCCTGCCCCATCGAGATCATGCGGCGCGTGATCGACGCCATGCATATGCGCGACGTGACGATCGCTTACGGGATGACGGAAACAAGCCCCGTCAGCTTCCAGAGCGATCCCGACGATCCGCTGGAGCGGCGCGTGACGACGGTCGGCCGCGTGCAGCCGCATCTCGAGGTCAAGATCGTCAACGAAAACGGGACCATCGTTCCGCGAGGGCAACGCGGCGAGCTCTGCACGCGCGGCTATTCCGTGATGCTCGGCTACTGGGACGACCCCGAGAAGACGCGCGCCGTCCTCGACGACGAAGGCTGGATGCATACCGGCGACCTCGCCACCATCGACGGGGAAGGGTTCGGCAACATCGTGGGCCGCCTCAAGGACATGGTCATCAGGGGCGGCGAGAACGTCTATCCGCGCGAGATCGAGGAATTCCTTTTCCGCCATCCCAAGATCGAAGACGTGACGGTCGTGGGTGTGCCCGATCCGAAATATGGCGAAGAATTATGCGCGTGGATCAGGTTGCGCGCCGGCACAACCGCAAGCCAGGAAGAAATCCGCGCCTTTTGCGAAGGCCAGATCGCGCATTATAAAGTTCCACGCTATGTCCGCTTTGTCGATGAATTTCCCATGACGGTCACGGGCAAGATCCAGAAATTCCTCATCCGCGCGAACATGGTGGAAGAGTTGGGGCTCTCCGAAGCCGAAACGGCATGAACCTCACGCCTGCGCGAGGGTTTGAACCAATTGCCGACGGCGGTGTTGTCTATGGCGCCCACGAGGAGCCGTTTCATGCACGCCATCACGAATATCGACATCGTCACCATCCAGCCGCTGATCGCCCTGGTCTTCGGCGTCCTCATTCTGTTTCTGCCCCGCATCCTCAACTACCTCGTGGCCTTCTATCTGATCCTCATCGGCGCGATCGGGCTGTGGCCGCATTTCTTCGCGCAGCATCTTTCGTCCGTGCATTGAGATTTGCCGCCGGCCTGTGATTAGATTCTCCCGACTCGCAATCCGGGACTCGGGATGGACCATTCGGCGGCTCTCAAGGATTACACTCCGTTCGACTTCGACAACGGCCGCTGGACGCGCACCGTCTATCGGCGCGGAGCCGGCCCCGCCGTCATCATTATTCATGAAATGCCGGGCCTGCACCCGCTGGTCGTGCGCTTCGCCGATCATGTGGCGGCCGCGGGCATGACGGTTTTCCTGCCGAGCCTGTTCGGCGAGGCCGGCCGGCCCGTCTCTCCCGGCTATTCCATGGGCGTGATCCTCAAGGCCATCTGCGTGCAGCGCGAGTTCGTGATGTGGCGCGGCGGAAAATCGAGCCCCATCGTGGATTGGCTCCGGGCGCTGGCGAAGAAGGTGCATGGCGAATGCGGCGGCAAAGGCGTGGGCGCCGTCGGCATGTGCTTCACGGGCGGCTACGCGCTCGCCATGATGACGGAGCCGTCGGTCGTGGCGCCGGTGCTGTCGCAGCCTTCCATGCCGCTGAGAAAGAAAAACGCCGCCGGGATCGACGCATCGCCGGCCGAGATCGCCTGCGCCAAGGACCGCCTCGAGAAGGAAAACCTGTCGATGATCGGCCTGCGCTTCCACGGCGATCCGCTCGTGCCGGCAGAGCGTTTCGACACCCTCAAAAAGACATTCGGCAATCGCTTCGAGGCGATCGAACTCGATCCCAAGGATGCGGCGCCGGGACCGTTGAAAAATCCGCACTCCGTCCTGACGGTCAATCTCGAAGACCGTCCCGGCACGTCGACAAAGCGCGCCGAAGAACGCGTCATCGCCTTCTTCAAGGAACGGACGGGGGCGTAACGTTCCTCCCCCGCGCGCGGGAGGAAAGCTTACTCCGCAGCCTGAAGCTTCGCGCGGCCCTTGGCCATGCGTTCTTCGGCCATGCGGTCGGCGACGACGGCGGTCGTCACGCCTTCGCTGTCGGCGCGGCGGAAGATCTCGTTCAGCGTATCGGCGATGGCAAGCACGCGCGCTTCGATGTCGGCGTCCTTCCAATTGAAGATCTGGCCCGCCACGCGGATGATGCCGCCGCCGTTGATGACGTAATCCGGCGCGTAGAGGATGTCGCGGGCGCGCAGCGCGTCGCCGTCGGCCGCGGTGGCAAGCTGGTTGTTGGCGCCGCCAGCGACCACGCGGGCGTGCAGCGCCGGGATCGTCTTGTCGTTCAGGATCGCGCCAAGCGCATTCGGCGAAAGCACGTCGCATTTGGCGGTGACGATTTCGTCCGGCAGCACGACTTCGGCGTTCAGCGTTTCGGACGCCAGCCGCGTGAGGCGCGGATCGACATCGGTGACGATGAGACGCGCGCCTTCCGCGTGGAGCCGTCTCGCAAGGTCCATGCCGACCTTGCCGAGGCCCTGGATGGCGATGGTGAGATCGCCCGTCGTGTCGACGCCCAGACGATGCTTTACCGCGGCCTTGAGGCCCATGAAAACGCCCAATGCCGTCAGCGGGCCGGAATCGCCGCCGGTCTTTCCCGGCTGGTCGTAGCCCGCGATGTGCTGGGTGCCGCGCGCGATAACGGGCATGTCCCGCGGCACGATGCCGACATCCATCGCCGTCACGTAGCGGCCGCCGAGCGTGTTGACCGCTTCCGCGAAGGCCAGAAGCTTCTCGTCGGTCTTGTCTTTCGCGGGATCGCCCAGGATGACGGCCTTGCCGCCGCCCAGCGGCAGGTTGGCGATGGCGCTCTTGTAGCTCATGCCGCGCGAGAGCCTCAGCGCATCCGTCAGCGCCGCGTCGCCGTTCGTGTAAGGATACATGCGCACGCCGCCGCAGGCGGGACCGAGCGCCGCCGAATGAATCGCGATAATGGCCTTGAGGCCCGAGGCCTTGTCGTCGAAGAAAGCGACGGCTTCGTGGTCGTCAAAGTCGCGGGCTTCGAACACGCTCATGGTGCAACTCCTGAATGCCGGATCGCGGGGAACATAACCTCCCGGCCCCGCAATAGGCTTGCCTTTTGAGAGCACCGGCCGCAACACAGATGCGGGACCGGGCGTTATCATGGAACGAATCAGACAGCCTTAGGCTTCCCCCTTCGGCTCTGCTCTGTCCGATGCTATGAAGGCCGGGCAATCCCGATGCTTCGCCCATGCCCTCGCTCGACGAACTGAGACGCAAACATCCCGAAATCCGCGACGACTACACGATCGACCAGCACTGGGAGCGTTACGGCGCCCAGGAACACGGCATCTGGCGCACGTTGTTCGAGCATCAGGCGAAGGTCTTGCCCGGTAGGGCCTGCCGCGAGTTCCTCGATGGTCTGAGCACGCTCGAGCTGACGGCGGGCAGGATTCCCCAATTCGAACGGCTTTCGGACTCGCTCGAGAATGCGACGGGCTGGCGCATCGTGGCGGTGCCATCGCTGGTTCCGGACGCGATCTTCTTCGACCACCTCGCCAACCGGCGCTTTCCCGCCGGCCAGTTCATCCGCCGCGTCGACCAGCTCGATTACATCGAAGAGCCCGACGTCTTCCACGACGTGTTCGGCCATGTGCCGATGCTCGCCCATCCCGTGTTCGCGGACTACATGCAGGCTTACGGCAAGGGCGGACAGCGCGCGCTGAGCGAATTCGGACAGCTCAAGAATCTGGCGCGGCTGTACTGGTATACGGTCGAGTTCGGCCTCATCGAAAGCGACGAAGGCCTGCGCATCTACGGTTCCGGCATCGTCTCGTCGCGCGCGGAATCGATCTATTCCGTCGAGAACCGCTCGCCCAACCGCATCCGCTTCGAGCTCGAGCGCGTCATGCGCACCGAATACCGGATCGACGATTTTCAAGAATCCTACTTCGTCATCCCGTCGTTCGAGAGCCTGTTCGGCGAGACCTACAAGGATTTCGCCGCAATCTATCAGAGGCTCGCAACGGGTCCGACCTACAAGCCGGGCGATCTCCTGCCTACGGACGACATCCTCACCCGCGGCACGCATTCCTACGTCGGCGGCAGCCACGCAGCGGAGTGAAAAGCCCAGCCTATAAAATGTCATTCTCGCGCAAGCGGGGAACCCAGAAGAGCGTGAAACGCCGATCTCCAAGTCCCTGGGTCCCCGCGTTCGCGGGGATGACACCGTTAAATAGACCTACCCGGCTCTTCACGACCCGCTCTTCCCCACCGCCGTGACATTGTCATCCGAGTTGCGGTCGATCCATTCGTTGTAGGGATCGATGCCGGCGAAGGCGGGCGCCTTGTTGAGCACGAGATGGATCGTCTGCTTGCCGCCGTGGATCCTCTCGTTGGCGAGGAACAGAATTTTCGAACGGCCGAAGCCAGCTTTGCCCGGCTCCGCGAGGAAGGCGCCGATCGGCACGTCCTCGTTCATCGTCGCTTCGGTCTCCTTGCCCTTGCCGTCAGCGTAGTATTTGTGCGCCTCGACGTTCACCGCCACATCGTATTTTCCGTCCGCGCGCTTGGTCGATGACGCCGAAACCGCCTTCAGGTCGTAGAGCGTGATCTTCTGGAAGAGATCGGTGATGAGCTGATTGTACTTCGGTCCAGCTTCCTGGCGCAGGATGCGGACGAAGTCCTTCGACGAGGGATAGGGCGCGGGCTTGAATGCGTACTCGGCCAGCAAACGCCGTAGCGAACGATTGACCACGTCCTCACCGACCGTCTCCTTGAGGCGATACATGACGACGGCGCCCTTGTCGTAGTGGATATAGCCCTGATCCTCCACGCGCTCGAGCGGGAGCTCTTCGACTGTCTCGGTACCGCGGCTGCGCAGATAGTGGTCCAGCGCATATTTCAGGAATTTGCGCACATGGTCAGGGCCGTAAAGCTTCTCCACGGTGAGCATCGCGGAGTATTGCGCGAAGGTCTCCGACAGCATGGTGTCGCCCTGCATGTCGGCGCCGATGATCTGATGCGCCCACCATTGGTGCCCGAGCTCATGCGCCGTCACATAGGTCACGAAATCGATCTTGTCCGGATCGCGTTTGACGGCCGCCAGATTCTGGATGAAGCCCATCCCTTCGGAATAGGGCACCGTGTTCGCGAAGGACTGCGCGAACAGCGAATAGGCGGGAAACTCCAGGATGCGCATCTGGTGGAACTGGAACGGGCTGAACGCTTTCGTGTAGACGTCGAACGACGCCTTCATAGCCGCGATCATCGTGTCGACGTCGTAAGGGTGCTGAGGGTCGTAATAGACGGCGAGATCGACGCCACGCCACTTGTCGCGCTTGACGGCATAGCGCGCCGACTGCATGGAGAAGAACGGCAGGATCTTCGCGTCGGACACGAAACGCGCGGTCCGGCGACCGTTGGCGACGCTTTCCGAGACCTTATATCCCGGCGCGATCGGCGTCTGGTCGGCCACCGTCGAGACGGTGATATCGGAACTGACCCAGTCCGCACTGTGGCTGAGGTAGTTATATTCGCGCGCGTGGTCGTCTTCGAGCTTGGCCGGACGCAACTCGCCCGCCAGACCGTAGCGCCGCCGTTTCGTGGGATCCGTCAGCAACGGACCCCGCCGGCTCATGCCAAGCAGCGGCGTGACCTCGTAATTGTTCACGAACGTGCCGTATTGTTCACGAACGTGCCGTTGTCGACCACGCGCGTGATGTCGCCGCTGTTCTTGAAGCCTTTCTGCTCGAGAACGGTTTCGAACCGCATCGTGCGCCGCTCGCCGGGCGCCATCGGGCGATCGAAGGCGAAGATCACATAATGGAAGCGATCGTAGGTCTTCACCGGATGCGCTCCGTCGACGACGAGCTTGCGCATCTCGAGATCGCGATCCCAGCGCACATGCATCTGCGGCAAGGGCTTGCCCGTCCGGTTCTCGAACACATAGCGGCCCATGGTCTCGATTCGCGGCGCGTGCGGATAGATCGCAACGCTCAGCGCGATATCGGTGAGGCGCGGCTGCGGCACCGTCTCATAGCGGAGCAGCGCTCGAGCGCCTTCACGCCACCGGAATAGACATGTGTAAGATTCTCAATGGTGAGCATTGGCGCCCCTTTTTCGACCGTCCCCGCCTAAGGTGGGGCACCAGGGGCCAATCCGCAACGGCGCGACGAAGCCAACTGCCGGTTCGGAGACATGCGAGGCGCTCGGTGCCGCCCGCTGGAATGTGCATGGCTAGCCGGCCGCGGCCCGCGCCGCGTCTTCCTTGGCACGCCCACGCTCGATCAGCGCGACGCAGAGGATGGAGATGCCGTAAAGGCCGATCAGCGGCACGACCAGGCTCATCATGCTGAGCGGATCCGGCGGCGTGATGATCGCGGCGACGCCGACAATGCCCACGACGGCGTAGCGCCAGACGGAGCGCAACTGCTTGCTCGTGATGATGCCCACGCGTCCCAGAAGCGACAGCAGCACCGGCAATTGGAAACAGAGACCGAAGACGATGATGAGCGTCATGACGAAATCGAGATATTCGTTGACGCGCGCCTGCAGCTGGATGGGGAGCGTGTTCGCGCCGCCCGTCGTCTCGAAGCTGAGGAAGAATTTAATCGCGAACGGCAGCAGGATGTAATAGACGAAGGCCGCGCCCAGCGCGAACATTGCGGGCGTCGCCACAAGGAACGGCAGAAACGCGCGCTTCTCGTGCTTGTAAAGGCCGGGCGCCACGAACATCCAGAGCTGGGCTGCGATGAGCGGAAACGACAGACCGAGACCGGCGAACATGCCGACTTTGACGTAGGTGAAGAATACGTCGGGCAGCGCCGTGTAGATCAGCCGCTGGTTCTGGCCCGCGAGCTGATGCGCCAACGGCCCCTCGAGAAACAGATAGATGTCCTTCGCGAAGAAGAAGCAGATGCCGAAGGCGCACAGAAACGACACGATCGACCACATGAGACGCTTGCGCAGCTCGACGAGATGTTCGAGCAGCGGCGCTTTCGTCGCCTCGATGGCGGCTTCGTCTTCGGGCGATGCTGCGTTCATGATTTCCCGTCGTGCTCAGGCGGCGTGGCCGTCATGAGTTCCGGATGACCGGCGGGTGCGGAAACGTTCTCGGCGGGCGGCGCCAGATCGACCGGCGGCAGGATCGATTGGTGCAGCGATTGCTCGACGCCCGCAAGCGGACGGTCCTGGCGCAGGGCGCTGATCTCCGCGCGCAATTCCTCGAGCTCGGATTGCCGCGCCATTTCATCGAAGCTCTTGCGCAACTGGTTGGCCATTGCGCGCGCCCTGCCCATCCACTGTCCCGCGATCCGCATCATTCTGGGCAAGTCCTTCGGACCGACCACGACCAGAGTGATGATCAGGAAGAGGAGTATGTGGCTCCAGCTGAGGTCGAAGAACATGGCGCGCCGGACGGACCGATTACTGGTCCTTTTTCGCCGCTACGTCGTCGCGGCGCTCGGTCGAAATGCGATGTGCTTCTTCGTCGTGGTCGCTGAGGCCCTGCCGGAAGCTTTTGATGCCTTTGGCCACGTCGCCCATCAGGTCGGAAATCTTGCCCCGGCCGCCGAACAGCAGCACCGCGACGATCGCCAGGATCAGGATATGCCAGATGCTAAGCGCACCCATGGAACTCTCTCCTTTGACCGCGATCCGCGCGGCCGATGTTGCATCCCTCGGGGACGGCCCCTTAAAGACCCTTCCGCCCTCACGGCGCAAGCTTAACCGATAAGGATTTCGCCTTTCCTGCCAAGGATTGAGGCGACTTCGCCCAGGCGTTTCTGGACCGGCTCGCCGGCAATCGAGGCTCTCCGCCTCGGAACTTCCAGAAGCACGCGGGTCGGCGTCAGCCTCAATTTATAGTGTTGCAACTCGCCGACGGCCGAGGCCGAAAGTGCGAAGGCCAGCCGCGCCGCAAGACCGATGCGCCGCGCCAGCATGGAATCGTCTTCGCTCAGGAGGTCGCCCAGCGCCAGTTCCCGGGGGAAATCCTCGTCGCCCGAGTAACGATAGAAGACGGCCGCCGCGATCACGGCGCGCGCGCGATGGCCGGCCCCGGCGAAGGGTGCGGTCAGGACCTGGCTGAAGGCGCCGAGCGCGCGGTCGTCGGGATGCCTGCGCCAGCCAATGTCGGAGAAGAGGCAAGCTGCCTGGCGCACACGCTGTTCGTCGGGGCGTTCGCTGGCGAACAAGGGCGACGCCCATTCGTAGATTTCTTCGGCATGGGCGGGCGTACGGCTGATGCGGGTGTTGGTGGCCGCGGCGAATTCGATCAAGGGATCGCGCGCGCGTTCGTCCGCCGACAATTTCTCGAACAGAAGGCCTTCGCGAAGGCCGTAAGCCGAGATCACGATCTCGCGCAGATCGGTCGCCAGCAGCAGCCGCTCGAGGACGATGGCACCGTACGGCAAAGATTCCGCGCGCCGCCGCGACACTATCTTCATCTTGTCGAGCGACTTCTTGGAAAGCTGGGCCACGACCTTGCAGAGTTTCAGCGCGCGGGCGCGCGGGATCTGATAGCCGTGCAGCACATGAATGGGATATCCGACCTCTTCCATGTCGACGCGCGCCAGGCTTCGCCACACGCCCCCCACTGCGTAGAGCGAACCGCCTTCCAGCGATTTCAGATCATCGATGGCGTCGAGGCCGTCATCCACGATGCCACGCGCCTTGTCCGCATTGCCCTTGGCGAGATCCATCAGGCGCAAGGGGCCGAATGGCAGCGTCAGCGCGTCGCCCGTGCGGCCTTCGCTGACCGTCACCATGTCGAGGCTGCCGCCGCCTAAGTCGGCTACGAGACCGGCCGCTTTCGGGATGCCGGCCAGAACGCCTTCCGCCGCCAGGCGCGCTTCCTCTTCGCCGGACAGCACGCGAATGGTGCCGCCCCACGTCGCTTCGGCGCGGCGGACGAATTCATGGCCGTTGGACGCATCGCGGGCGGCGGCCGTCGCCACCGCTTCGCGGATTTCGATGCCGTGCGCATCGGCCAGCATACGGAAACGGCCCAGCGCTTCCAGCGCAAGGCCGATGCCTTCGTCGTTCAACTCGCCGGTCGAGACCATGTTGCGGCCGATGGCGCAGATGGCCTTTTCGTTGTGGACGACGGCCGGCGTACGCGTGGCGGACTCGTAGATCACGAGACGGACGGAGTTCGATCCGATGTCGACAATGGCGACGGGCCCGTTGCGGCCGCGCGCACTGCGCGCAGGACCGGGCCCCCGCGCATCGAGGGCGGCCGCGGAAAGCATGGATGCCATACTAATCGCGCCGCGAGGGAACAACCACCGATCGCGGCTGATCGATCTTGAGAGCGCGGCCGCGACCGGACAGAGAAGGATTCGTCATGAAGTAAGTATGCGCACAAAACGCGTCCGGTGCCATTGCCAGCGGGTCGCGGACATAGGTGCTGTCGGGCATCATCTGCCAGCTCTGCGCCTGGTCCTTGAGCAGCGCAACCATGATCTGGTCGAGCACCTGCTCGTGGACCGTGGGATTCTCGATGGGAACCAGCGCCTCGACACGGCGGTCGAGGTTGCGCGGCATCCAGTCGGCCGACGAGATGTAGACCTTCGCCCTGGGTGACGGCAGGCCGTGGCCGCTGCCGAAGCACACAATCCGGCCATGCTCAAGAAAACGGCCGACGATGCTTTTGACGCGGATGTTTTCGGACAATCCGGGCACGCCGGGCCTGAGGCAGCAAATGCCGCGCACGACGAGTTCGATGCGCACGCCGGCCTGGCTCGCCATGTAGAGCGCATCGATCAGCTTGGCGTCGACGAGCGAGTTGAGCTTGGCCCAGATCGCAGCCGGACGTCCCGCACGTACGTGCGCGATCTCTTCCTGGATGCTGTCGATCAGCTTGCCGCGCAGCGTCAATGGCGAGATGGCGATCTTTTCCAGGCCCGACGGTTCGGCGTAGCCTGTGACGAAATTGAACAGCTGCGCCGCGTCGCGGCCGAGCGCGGGATCGGCGGAGAACAGCGAAAGGTCGGTATAAACCTTCGCCGTGACCGGATGGTAGTTGCCTGTTCCGAAATGAACATAGGTGCGCAGCTGGCCGCCTTCGCGGCGCACGACGAGGCTCACCTTTGCGTGCGTCTTAAGCTCGATGAATCCGTAGACCACCTGCACGCCGGCGCGTTCGAGATCGCGCGCCCACTGGATGTTGGCGGCTTCGTCGAAACGCGCTTTGAGTTCGACCAGAGCCGTGACGGATTTGCCGGCGTCCGCGGCCTCGATCAGCGCCTTGACGATCGGAGAATCCTGCGAGGTGCGGTAGAGCGTTTGCTTGATGGCGACGACACCCGGATCGGCGGCGGCCTGGCGCAGGAACTGCACCACCACGTCGAAGCTCTCGAAAGGATGATGCACGATAAGATCTTTGGCGCGGATCGCCGCAAAGCAGTCCCCGCCGTGGTCGCGGATGCGCTCGGGAAAGCGCGCATTGAGCGGCTTGAACTGCAGATCGGGCCGCTCGGGCAGAATGAGGCGGCGCGTATCGGAAAGGCCGATCAGCTGATCGACGATGACGATCTCGGCGCTGGTGAGGCTCAAGTGATCGGCGATAAAATGGCGGAGATCGGCGGGCATCGAGCTGTTGCACACCATCTGGATCACGGAGCCGCGGCGGCGCCGTTTCAGCAGCGTTTCGAACAGCCGCACCAAATCTTCAGCTTCTTCTTCGATTTCCACGTCGCTGTCGCGCACGATGCGGAAGAGGCCGGAGCCGATGACTGTGTGGCCCGGGAACAGACGGTGCAGATAAAGGCCAATGACGGTTTCGAGCGCGATGAAGCGCGCTTTCTCGCTTTCCGACGGCAGGCGAACGAAACGGGTCAGCTGCTGCGGCACGGGAATGAGCGCGGTCACGGTCTTGCCGTCGCGCTTGCGCGTCAGACGCAGTGCCAGCGTGAAACCGAGGTTGGGGATGAACGGAAACGGATGCGCCGGATCGATCGCCAAAGGCGTCAGAACCGGAAACATCTCTTCGCGGAATTCGGTATCGAGCCAGGCGCGGTCGGCGTCGGTCAATTCGTCGGGGCTCAAAACCGCGATGCCCGCGTCGCGAAGCTCGGCGCGCAGCGACGCCCACATCTCCTGCTGGTCGCTAATCAGGCGGCCCGCCACCTGCTCGACCTTGCCGATCTGCAGCTCCGGCGTGAGCCCGTCATCGCTGACGGTGGAAACGCCCGCCGCGACCATGCCTTTCAGGCCGGCCACGCGCACCATGTAGAACTCGTCGAGGTTCGACGCGGAAATGGAAAGGAACCTGAGCCGCTCCAGAAGCGGATGGCGCTGATTGTGCGCCTCTTCCAGGACGCGCCGGTTGAAGGCCAGCCAGGACAGTTCGCGGTTGATGAACCGGTCGGTAGAGGTCGTCTCGACCTTGAAGGATGAGGAGGCGGGGCTGAGGTCCGGGAGGAATCCCTCTTCGGTAGCGCCAGGGGGCGATTCGAGGTTCAATTTTGTCTTGGCCATTTTGGGGTTCATAGGCGGGCCCACAAGACCCTAGACCAGCGGGGTAAATCTGTCATGACAACCCTCCGTCTTCCTCGACTATCAGTTCGCGCACCAGGGAAAGCGTGATCGGCCGCGCCTCGGAGAGGGCCCTGGCGTCCGCGCGGGCGATGAAATCCCGCACCGCCTGCGGGGTTCTCTCCAGGGACTGGAGCATCCGGGCCACGACTGCCGGAGGTACGACAAGTTGGCGGTCGGCCAGGAGCTTGTTCGCCAGCGCGGCCAATAGCGCGTCGTCCGGCTTCCAAAGCGAAAAGCTCAGGGCCGCCGAAAAGCGCGAGGCCAGATCGGGCAGCGCGGTCGGCCAGGCCGCGGGCGCTTCCCGGCCCGTCAGGAGCAGCGGTATCGCCGGAGACGAGCCCTCGATGAGCTGAAAAAGCCGTACGTCGCGCGCCTCGGTCGCGGGACAGGAGTCGACGTCTTCGACGGCGACGGCACCGCGCTGACCGGCCGTTTCGCCTTCCAGCGCCGCAGCGGACACGACCCGCGCTTCGGACATGGTCTGCCAGATCGAGACGAGATGCGTCTTGCCCGAGCCCGACGGGCCGTAGACGACGGCGACGCCGACGGGCCAGTTCGGCCAAGAATCGATCAGGGCGACCGCCTGTTCGTTGCCCGGTGCCACGATGAAATCGCTGCGCGCCACGGACGGCATCGAGACCAGCGGCAGGACGAGTTGCGAAGGCAAGTGTGGCTCCTTAAGCCCGGCCGCGCTTCCAGACCGCCGCGAGAAGAACCTGTCCGTAAGCGAGCCAGGAGAGAAGCGTCGCGGCCGCAGTCAGCGCGCCGGCGAAGCCGAGCGCGGCCCGCCACCCGATCCCGAACGACAGTAGCACGAGCGCGAAGGCGACATAGCCGATCTGGCAGGCGGTGCTGACCTTGCCGATGAAGAGTGGCGTTACCAAGACGGGCAATTCGAGAAGGACGATCAGGACCACGCCGAGCACGATGGCGATGTCGCGGCCGATCACGATGGCCGTCAGCCACAGCGGCGCTATGCCCATCAGCGTGAGCGTGAGGAACGACGCGAGCATCAGAAGCTTGTCTGCCGCGGGATCGAGAAAGCGTCCGAACCGCGTCGCAAAGCCGAACCGCTTGGCGAGAAAGCCGTCCGCGGCGTCGCTTAGGCCCGCGAGCGCGAAGATGCCGAGCGCCGCGCGATCGTTGCCGCCGATCAGAAGCAGCGCCACCGCAGGCGCCGAAGCGAGACGCAATCCCGTAAGGAGGTTGGGCAGATGTTTGAAAAGGCCGTTCACTGCGGCGCGGGCGTTGGCGTGGGGGCGGGCTCTGCCTGCACGGCGAGCTGCCACCCTCCACCGCTATTCGAAAGATCGACGCTCGATTGCGCGGCCATTGCCTGCAACTGCTCGGGTGTGCCCACATAGGTGATCGCGATACGGGCTTCGCCGAGGTCCATCGCGATCACCTGCACTTCGGTGATGGTCGGGATCGTCGACAGCTTCTGCATCAGCGCGCCCCAATCGGCCAGCGAGGCGATGTGCGCGTCCGCCGTCAGCTTGAAGCGCTTGCTGAAATCGATCGCCGAATGCGACTTCCAGATTTCGACGATGGACACGGCAGCGGCGTCGGCCGCTGCGGCATAAGCCTGTTGCGCGCTCTCGCCCGGGCGGACGGGCACGACGACGTTCGGGATGGGTGTCGGCACGCCGGGCCCCAATCGGCGTATGGCTACCGTGATGTTGCCCCGGCCGGCTGCAGCCTGCACCAGGAAGGCATCCGTCGCATGCACGCGCGATGCGGCGGGTTCGACGTCCTGCCATTGCGCCGTCGCGAAATTGATCGCGCCCAGCGCCTGGGCATCGAGCGGATCGCCCACTGGAACCAACAGCGGAACCGCACCATTCGCATATTTCGCCTGGGCCCAGAGCTGCGTCCACGGCGCGCGCGCCGAATAGCCGGGCGCCATGGGAATCACCAGGACCGGTTTCGCGTCGACGTCCACATAGGCGATGTTCTGCGCCCGGAGGAGGCGGCGCACGGCATCCGGATTGAACTCATAGCTGACATTGGCGACGTAGCGCGTCGTCGAGCGGCGCTCGTTGGTCACCACGTAGTTTTTGATCATCCGCTCCAGCGTGATGTCGTCGAGCTGCGGCAGGCGCGTCCAGTCCTGCTGCTTGGTGAGGCGCTTGTAGAGCGTGACCCAGGCGCGGCCGCGGCCCTGAGTGATGGCGATGTTCTCGGCGACGCTGGCGGAGGCGGCAGTCGCGTCGACAGGGACGTTGGAGACGGTAAAGGGGTCGTCTGCGGCATGCGCTCCGGCGAGGGAGACCGCACATGCGAGACCGAGCATGAGGACGAAAGCAATGCGCTGCATGGGGAGACCTTTGGGCCGAAGCAAACTATACCGGGCGACTTTCGGCCTAGGAAGCCTGCGGAGGCTGGGCGGCGGCGATATTGCCCAATGTGACCGTCTTGCGACTTGGGGGCCGCACCCTTAAACGGGGGGCGACCCGGCGCCATGGCCTCCGATGACCTCTGATCGCGGCAAGAATTCTCTCACCTACAAGGACGCGGGCGTCGATATCGACCGCGGCGACGCGCTGGTCGATCGAATTGCTCCCTTCGCGAAAGCGACACGGCGGCCCGGCGCGGACGCGGCGCTGGGCGGCTTCGGCGGGCTCTTCGATCTCAGGGCCGCCGGCTTCAACGATCCCGTGCTGGTCGCGTCGACCGACGGCGTGGGCACCAAGCTGAGAATCGCCATCGAGACCCGCCGGTTTCAGACGCTCGGCCAGGATCTGGTCGCCATGTGTGTGAACGACATCGTGGTGCAGGGCGCCGAGCCGCTGTTCTTCCTCGACTATTACGCGAGCGGAAAACTCAACGTCGACGATGCGGCGGTCGTGGTCGAAGGCATCGCCAAGGCGTGCCGCGAGTCCGGCTGCGCGCTGATCGGCGGCGAGACGGCGGAGATGCCGGGGCTCTACGCCGAGGACGATTTCGATCTCGCGGGTTTCTCCGTGGGCGCCGTCGAACGCGAGAAAATTCTGCCGAAGACCGATCGCATGCGCGCGGGCGACATCGTGCTCGGCGTGGCGTCTTCGGGCGTGCATTCGAACGGTTATTCGCTGGTGCGCCGCGTGGTGGCGGAAACCAAACTCTCCTACGACGCACGGGCGCCCTTCGCGCACGACGTCTCGCTCGGTGAAGCCTTGCTGACGCCGACGGCGCTTTATGTGAAGAGCGCGCTGGCGGCGATCGCGGCGGGCGGGGTGCACGGCCTCGCCCACATCACCGGCGGCGGCATCACCGACAATCTTCCGCGCGCGATTCCCTCCGGCGTCGATGCCGAAATCGACCTGACGACGTGGACGCCGAAGCCGGTTTTCGCGTGGCTGTCGAAATCGGCCCGTATCGAAGAACGCGAAATGCTGCGCACCTTCAACTGCGGTATCGGCCTGATCGCGATCGTGGCGCCGGACAAGGCCAATGAAGCGATCGCCGCTTTCGCCAAACACGGCCAGGACGCGACCGTCATCGGCACGCTGATCAAAGGCGAAGGTGAGCCGAAGGTTGCCTATCGGGGCAAGCTCGCGCTGTGACGGCGAAGAAGCGCACGGCCATTCTTATCTCGGGACGCGGCAGCAACCTCCAGGCTCTGATCGAGGCGGCAGCCGATCCGGCCTACTCGGCCCAAATCGCGCTCGTGCTGTCGAACGTCGCGGACGCGCCGGGCCTGGCGCGCGCGGCCACAGCCGGCATTCCCACGAAGACGGTTTCGCATCGCGGCCACGCCACACGGGAATCTTTCGACGGCGAGATCGAAAAGGCGCTCAGGCAGGACGGCATCGAGCTTGTCTGCCTCGCGGGCTTCATGCGCGTCCTGTCGGATACGTTCGTGCGCAATTGGGAAGGACGGCTGATCAACATCCACCCCTCGCTGCTGCCTGCGTTCAAAGGTCTGCACGTGCACCGGCAGGTGCTGGATGCGGGCGTGCGCATTTCGGGCTGCACCGTGCATTTCGTGGTGCCCGAGATCGATTCCGGCGCGATCATCGCACAGGCTGCCGTACCGGTCTTCGCGGACGACAATGAAGAGACGCTCGCGGCACGGACGCTCGATGCCGAGCACAGACTCTATCCGCTGGCGCTGGAACTTCTAGCGGGCGGACGCGTGGCGCTCGAAAACGGGCGCGCCCGCTTCACCGGCATGCCGGCGAACACGGGCGCGTTGTTCAATCCACTGGCCTAGCGTTATCAGCCGGGCGCGCGCTGCTGCCAGCCGCCGTCACGGCCAAAACGTTGGCCGCCCATCCCGTGACCCATGTGATGGCCATGGTGATGACCGAACGCTGCCGCACGATCGAACTCTTGCTTCTGATCGGGCGTCAGCGACGCGTAGAGGCTTTCCAGCGCCGGACGCTCGGCTTTCAGCTCCGCCAGCTTGCCTTCCAGCATCTTCTGCATGCGTGCGTTGCGTTCGAGCGCATCGTGGTGATGCATCATCGCTTTGCCGTCGGCCATGTGCGCGAGACACGCATCCGAATGCGCCTTGGCGGATGAGAGGACGACGCCCTTCCACTGATCGAACGCGCCGCGCTGCGCGTCCGTAATGGAAAGGTCGGCCTGCAGATAGGCAAGTTTGCCGGCGACGCGCGCATAACGGCTCTTGCAGCGTTCCGCATGCCATGCCGCCATCTGTTCCGGGCTCGGCTTATGCCAGGCATGCTGCTGCTGAGCACCGTCGGGCGGCGGCGCGGACTGGGCGAACGCGGCCGGCGCGGTGAACACCGCGATCGAGGCCGCGGCGAGAAGTAACTTCAAGGAGGACATGAAACACCTGCTGCTTTCCAATGCGTGCGGAATTTATCATTTCGCTTGCGGCCGAAACATGACCAACCGGTCGCGAAATGTCGTAGGGCGCCGAATTTTTTGTAAAGTTGGGCTCTGTCCTACACGCTCACGCCCGAAATTTTTTCCGAAACGCCCCATAGGGTTTTAGCGTCCGCGTCGTTCTGCGCTTCCCGCGACGGCGTCACGGGCTTGCACTTGTCGAAGTAAAGACCGCTTAAGGTTTCTACTTCCGGTGACGATGCGAGGTAAATGATCGTGCTCGCACCCTGTTCCGGCGACAGCGCGAAATTCTTGGCAAGGCCCAGCGCGATTGCAAACAGCCCGCCATTCGCATTGCCGAAGCGCGTGGCGACGAAGCCCGGGTGCAGACAGTTCGCCGTGATTCCCGTGCCCGCGAGACGCCGCGCCAGCTCCCGGGTGAAGAGGATGTTGCAGAGCTTGGAGCGGCCGTAGACCGAGAAGCCGGAATAGCGTTTCTCGGACTGCAGATCGGTGAAATCCAGATGCGTGCCGCGATGTGCCGTCGACGCCGTCGAGACGATGCGCCCGCTCGCACGCAGGCGCGGACGCAGGAGCGCCGTCAGCACGAAATAGGACATGTGGTTGAGCGCGAAGGTCTTTTCGAGCCCATCTTCCGTTACCTGCCGCGTCATGAAGGCGGCGCCGGCATTGTTGATCAGCACATCGATCTGGGGCTCGCCCGCCGCGATCTCCGCGCCCACGCGCTTCATTTCGGAGAGGCGCGAAAGATCGCCATAATACGCCTTGTGCGGCTGGCCGGGCGCGATGGCGTTCAGATGCTTGAGCGTTTCCTCGCCGCGCTTCGGATCGCGTGCAATGAAGACGATGCGCGCGCCTTTGGCGGCCAGACGGTCGGCCGCGACTTCGCCGATGCCGGAGGTGGCTCCTGTGATGACGACCGTTTTGCCGTTCATGATGGAAGCCTCCCCGCGTCGATTGATGTCAGCCGACGATGTCGAGATCGCTGAAGAAGAACCTGATCTCGTTCGCCGCCGTCTCCGCCGCATCCGAACCGTGGCAGGAATTGGCCTCGATCGATTCCGCGAAGTCCTTGCGGATGGTGCCGGGCGCCGCCTTCGCGGGATCCGTGGCGCCCATCACTTCGCGGTTCCTGGCGATGGCGTTCTCGCCCTCGAGCACCTGGACCACGACGGGCCCCGACGTCATGAACTCGACGAGGCTCTTGAAGAACGGCCGCGCCTTGTGGACCGCGTAGAACGCTTCGGCCTGCGCCGTCGAAAGGCGCATGCGCCGCTGGGCGACGACCTTAAGCCCTGCGCTTTCGAAGCGGGCGACGATCTGGCCCGTCAGGTTCCGCCTTGTGGCATCCGGCTTGATGATCGAGAGCGTGCGCTCAACCGCCATAGAAAACTCCGTCTATCTGGAAAGGTGCGGCCTTATAGAAGCGGGTTGGCTTGGCCGCAAGGCATGGGGTAGAAGCCCCGGCTTCCATGGCCCGCGGCCATCCATTTTGCGTGACAGTATTGTGCTGACCATCGACGACCTCACCTACCGGATTGCTGGCCGCGAGATTTTGCGCGGTGCGTCCGCGCGCCTGCCCGCCGGGCGGCGCATCGGCCTCGTGGGCCGCAACGGCGCGGGCAAGTCGACGCTTCTTAAGCTTATTCTGCGCGAGGCCCAGCCCGATCTCGGCGAGATCTCCAAGCCCGCGAGCTGGCGCATCGGTGCCGTGGCGCAGGAAGCACCGGGCGGTCCCGAAAGCCTGCTCGATACGGTGCTGGCCGCCGACGTCGAGCGCACCCAGCTTCTGGCCGATGCCGAAACCGAGACGGACGGCCACAAGCTCGGCGACATCCACGCGCGGCTCGATGCGATCGACGCCTATTCGGCGCCGGCGCGTGCGGCCTCCATCCTGGCCGGTCTCGGGTTTTCGGCCGAAGCGCAGCTCAGGCCTTGCGCGGAATTTTCCGGCGGCTGGCGCATGCGCGTGGCGCTGGCCTCGATCCTTTTCGCGGCGCCCGATCTTCTGCTGCTCGACGAGCCCACCAACTATCTCGACCTCGAAGGCGTCATGTGGCTCGAGGAATTTCTGCGCCGTTATCGCGGCACGGTTCTCATCGTCAGCCACGACCGCGATCTCCTGAACACGGCCGCCGAATTCATCCTGCATCTCGAGCATGGCAAGCTCACGCTCTACTCCGGCAATTACGACACCTTCGTGGAAACGCGGGCCGCACGGCGCGCGCTCGACCAGGCTTTCGCGAAGAAGCAGGAAGCCCAGCGCAAGCACATGCAGGACTTCGTCGACCGTTTCCGTTACAAGGCGTCCAAAGCGCGCCAGGCGCAGAGCCGCCTCAAGATGCTGGCGCGCATGAAGACCATCGACATCCCGCTCGACGAGCACGTGCAGCCGATCAGGCTGCCGCGGCCCGACGAAACGAGCCCGCCGCTGCTGACGCTGGAGCATGTGGCGGTCGGTTACGCGCCGGGCAAGCCCGTGCTGTCGAATGTGTCGCTCAGGCTCGATCCCGACGACCGCATTGCGCTTCTGGGCCAGAACGGCAACGGCAAATCGACCATGGCGAAGCTCCTCGCCGGCAAGCTCGAAGCGATGGCGGGCGATCAGGTCCGCTCGAAGAAGCTGACCACCGGCTATTTCGCGCAGCACCAGCTCGACGAGCTCGACGCCCACGCCACGCCGATCCAGACGCTGGCGCGGCTGCGTCCGAAATTCACCGAGCAGGAAGTCCGCACGCGGTTGGGCGGCTTCGGCTTCTCGGCCGACAAAGCGAAAACGCAAGTGGGCAAGCTCTCCGGCGGCGAACGCGCGCGGCTGATGCTGGCGCTGGCGACGCTCGACAAGCCGAACCTGCTCCTGCTCGACGAGCCCACCAACCATCTCGACATCGACGCGCGCGAACAATTGCTCGACGCGCTCAACGAGTTCGAAGGCGCGGTCGTGCTGATCAGCCACGATCGGCGGCTCATCGAAGCGACGGCGGAGCGGCTGTTTCTGGTGGCCAACGGCGGCGTCGAACCGTTCGACGGCGACCTCGACGATTATCGCCGCTTCCTGCTGACCAAGGATCGCGAGCCGGCGATCGCGCGCGCCGCCGCGCCCGTGAAGCCGGAAACCACCCGCCGCGATTCCGCGGAACGCCGCCGTCAGTTGAAGCCGCTGAAGGACAAGGTCGAAGCCGCCGAAGCGCAGGTCGCCGCGCTGAACGCCGAGATCGCCAAGCTCGACAAGGCGCTGTCCGATCCGCTCCTCTTCACGAAGGATCCCGCCAAGGGTGCGGCCGTCTCCAAGAAACGCGCCGATGCCCGGAAGAAGCTCGACGCCGCCGAAGCGCGGTGGCTGGCGACCAGCGAAGCCTACGAAGCGGCGGCGAACGGGGACTGACGCCGTTTGATTCCGCGTTGCCCTTTCGAACACCTTGCAGGTTCGCCCTGCGAACAGGGCTGCGAACAGGGCGACGCAATTTTGCGCCCGCGCGGCGCCTGCGTTTAAGGCCTGTGCCGTCGGCATTTCCCGCATTTCGCTTCGACCGGCCATGTCGAAAAACAGGGCCGCGCAGGGAGTTATTCGTCCGTGTACGTACTTTCCCGGCGCGCAGCGGACGTCGCGAAAGAAGATTCACCACAGAGGCACAGAGGCACCGAGATGACGGCGCAGACCGCAAAAGGCGCGTGTCGCCGCCGACAATACTTGTTGCGCGCTTTGCGCGCAGAATTCGTCTGCAAGATGAGCGCTGCCGTCGCAGACGAACTCGCTATCTCGGCGCCTCTGTGCCTCTGTGGTGAATCTTTTTCGCGGCAAAGCGCGCCCGCCGCCGTCAGCGGAGCTGCAGATGTCTTCACAATTTCAAAGAACGAGACGCGAGTCTGCGCGCGCCGCGGGCCCCTGTGAAGAGCAACAGTTGGGGGACAGTCACGATTTGTGTCTACAAACCGGCGACGGATTGTGGCGAAACGCTCCGCGCCGGCGCCGCCGACGCTATGGCGCGGGCGGCGGGCTCGAAGTGGGCGGCATGCGGCATTCGTTGAAGGGCGGTTCGGTTCCCGTCAACGCGCGCGTCAGATGACGCGCCGAACCCGTGGGCGCGCCGACATAAATCGTCGAACCCGTTTTCGCATTGGCGGTCGCGCTCCCGCAGTACTGGAAAAACGACGTCTGACACGGATAAGGCCCCGCGATCTGGTAACCGGTCTTGGCCGTCGACGGATCGGCCGTCGTGATCGGGCAGGAGCAGATGATCTCGTCCCTGGTCAGCGGCCTGTCGAAGCCGGGAAAGGTCTGACCGGCGGTGGCCCTGAAGCAGATGCCGCCGTCGCATTGCGCATAGGCGCCGTTCGACGTGCCGGCCGGGCAGGTATAGAGCGCCTTGTCGCCGTGCGGCTCGATCGCCGCGGGTGGCGGGCTGAACGTGCTCACCATGGTGCCGTTCGCGGCGCCCGCCGCATTGACGGAGCAGACGTCCTGCCCGTCGTATTTGAGCGGCAGGCTGATGCTGTCGCCCTGCTTCACGTCGCATTTGCAGTAGGAAACCTTGTCGAAGACGAAGCAGCTTGCCAGCGCGCACAGCGCATAGGTCTGGTTCTTGCAGATTTTGAACGCTTTGGGACCGTCCTGCGAGCGCGCCGGCCCCGCAATGGCGAATGCAAGCGCAATTCCCAAAAGCCAGGTTCTCTTCGCGAGAAAGCCGAACACGCCGCGCATGGGCTCCTCCTCTGCGTTCTTGGGTTCTTCTGCTCTATCCTTTTACGCGGGCGCAAAATGCCTACCTCGTCCAGTAAAAGAGTAGTCTCCAATGTGCGCGGCTCACAATAGAGAAGCGGCAACCGCCGCGTTCCTCGCGACCGCAAAACGAAACGCAGCCACGATTTGGCGGCCGGTTCTTGTTGTCTTACAAGGATGTAGGAGACGGCGATGACGGATGGGACGACGCGGACAATGGCGCGGGGCGGCGGTTCCGACATCGCCGATGCGGAGGAAGGCTGGAGCCTGCCGGCCTGGACCTATTCCGATCCCGATTTCTTCGCAGTCGAGATCGACCGCGTCTTCCGTCCATCGTGGCAGATCGTCTGCCACGAAAGCGACGTGCCGGAGCCGGGCGACTATCACACGCTCGATTACATCGGCGAAAGCGTCGTCGTCACTCGCGGCCACGACAACGCCCTGCGCGCCTTCACCAATGTCTGCCGTCACCGCGGCTCGCGGATCCTCGACGGCGCATCCGGTTGCGCGAAGACGCTGGTCTGTCCCTATCACGCCTGGACCTACAATCTCGACGGCAGTCTGCGGGGGATTCCGCAGCGGGAAACCTACGGCCCGCTGGACACAGCAAAGCTCGGCCTCGCGCCGGTCGAACTGGAAGTCTTTCAGAAGTTCATCTTCGTCCGGCTGCAGGGCGGCGGTCCGTCGGTTGCCGACATGATGGCGCCCTATCGGCATGAGATCGCGCTCTATCGTTTCGAGGCGCTGCGCGCGTTAGGCCGCGTGACGCTGAGACCGCGCAAGGTGAATTGGAAAAATGTCGGCGACAATTATTCCGACGGGCTTCACATCGCGGTCGCCCATCCCGGTCTCAAGCGCCTGATGGAGGATGGTTACGGCGTCGAAGCGTCGGAGTATGTCGACAAGATGTGGGGACCGATCCTCGATCGCCCGTCAGCCAATCTCTCCGAGCGCGCCTATCAGCACTTCCTGCCGCGGGTTGCGCATCTGCCGCCGGAGCGCCAGCGTCTGTGGACCTATTTCAAGCTCTGGCCGAACATCGCCTTCGACATCTATCCCGACCAGATCGATTTCATGCAGTGGCTTCCCGTCTCGCCCACCGAAACGCTGATCCGCGAGATCGCCTACGTCGTTCCCGACGATCGCCGCGAGATGAAAGCCGCCCGCTATCTCAACTGGCGCATCAACCGGCGGGTCAACGCCGAGGACACGAAGCTGATCGGGCGCGTGCAGGAGGGCATGGCGTCCCGGAGCTTCGCCATAGGCCCGCTCAGCGAAAAGGAAGTGGCGCTCAGGAATTTCTGCCGGCGGATGCGGATGCTAATCCCGGAAGCGAGGCATCGTCGAAAGCCGGGCGATGGGTGGCGCTGAGCTTTCCGGGACCGCGGCATCTTGCCGGCATCGTACAACTGAACCCGCTGTGCCGGCGGGACGCCGGCGGTCCCAGAAAGATGCTTCAACGCCGGAGTTTCTTTCTGGGACCGCCGGCATCTTGCCGGCATTACTATTTCAGCCGTCCTGCTGCCGACGAGTAGGCCCAATCTTCCGCCAACCTGACGAGGCCAGCCTTCACCGGATTGTTCTCGATGTAATAGAGCGCATTGAAATAATGCCGCTCGTCGCGGACGTAACGATCGAAATAGTCCCGCGCCCAGACGCGTCCATCCGAATCAAGCCTGCGATTGATCTGCTTCGCCGTGAATGATTTCCACGAATGCACGATTCGATCGAGGCGATGGCCTTCGATCTGCTCGACCATCGCATGCACATGGTTCGGCATAATCACCCAAGCCAACAGCTTATAACGCTCGCCGTCGAAGAAACGTAGCGCATTCGCGACGATCGCGGCGTTCTCCGGCGTCCTGAGCAAGCAGCAGCCGCGACCTTCGTCGATCAGCCGATGCATCAGTCCCTGCCGCTCGCCGTCCTCGGCAAGGCTCAGGACATGCTTGTAGACTTCGCGTGGCAGGCTGTCCGCCAGCCGGAAGGTGATGGCTTGAACGACCGCGCCGCCGTCGAAATGCGGGAGATATCCGCGCTCGAACCAGCCCTTATGCCGGCGGGACGCCGGCGGTCCCAGAAAGATGCTCATCCTGTGAGGCTAGCGCCCGACAGTCTCAGAACTTCGCCGCGATCTTCGCGAACTATCTTGCTGGGGCAATGCCGGCGGGACGCCGGCGGTCCCAGCAAGATGTCGCAACGCCGGAGTTTCTTTCTGGGACCGCCGGCATCTTGCCGGCATCGTCCAACTGAACCCGCTGGTGCCGGCGGGACGCCGGCGGTCCCAGCAAGATGTCTCAACGCCGGAGTTCTTTCTGGGACCGACGGCATCTTGCCGGCATCGTCCGACTGAACCCGCTGGTGCCGGCGGGACGCCGGCGGTCCCAGCAAGATGTCTCAACGCCGGAGTTTCTTTCTGGGACCGCCGGCATCTTGCCGGCATCGTCCAACTGAACCCGCTGGTGCCGGCGGGACGTCGGCGGTCCCAGCAAGATGTCTCAACGCCGGAGTTTCTTTCTGGGACCGCCGGCATCTTGCCGGCATCGTCCAACTGAACCCGCTGGTGCCGGCGGGACGCCGGCGGTCCCAGCAAGCCAAATGGCCGGGACCAACTCCCTTACCGCTCCGCGTCCACCGCGCGCCAGACCAGCGTCAATTCGTCGAGCTTTTTCTTGAGATCGGCATCGAGCGCGACTTCGACGGCAGCCAGATTGTCGGCCAGCTGTTCGGGTTTGCTTGCGCCGATGATGGGCGCCGTGATCGCGGGGTTCGCGAGCACCCAGGCGACGGCCAGCGTCGTCATGCTGAGCCCGGCATCTTTCGCCAGCGCACGGATGTCTTCGATCGTCTGGAATTCGCGCTCGTGCCAGTAGCGCGCCTGATACATGCTGCCGGCATTGCCGAGCGTGAAGCGGCCTGAGCCCAGTTCGCTCTGCTTGTGCTTGCCGGTGAGCAGCCCGCCGGCGAGCGGATTGTAGGGGATGACGGCCACGCCTTCTTCGTGGCAGAGCGGCAGGAGATCGCGCTCGAAGGTGCGGAAGAGAAGATTGTAGCGCGGCTGCACCGACGACACGCGCGCGAGGTTCTTCACTTCCGTGCGGCCGATGGCGCGCGCGAGCCGGAAGCCCATCCAGTTCGACACGCCGACATAGCGCGCTCTTCCGGAGCGCACGACCGTATCGAGCGCTTCCAGCGCTTCATCGAGCGGCGTCGAGGGATCGAAGCCGTGCAGCTGATAGAGATCGACATAGTCGGTCTTCAGCCGCTTCAGCGACGCGTCGATGGCATCGAGGATGTGCTTGCGCGACATGCCCTGGTCCCAGCGCTTCGGGCCCATGCGGCCGACGCATTTGGTGGCGAGGATGTAGTCGTGCCGCTTGCCCTTCAGCCAGCCGCCCACGATCTCTTCCGTGCGGCCGACCGTTTTCACGTCGCCGCCCAGCGGATAGACGTCCGCGGTGTCGAGGAAATCGATGCCGCCGTCGGCGGCTGCGTTGAGGATGGCGTGGCTCTGCGCTTCGTCGCATTGCAGACCGAAGGTCATGGTGCCGAGGCAGAGGCGGGAAACGGCGAGGCCGGAACGGCCGAAGGTCGTGTGTTTCATGGCAGGCAGTTTAGGCCCGGCGGGCGGGCGCGACCAGTGCAAGATGCGCGGGCCCGCTATCTATCCCTCCCCCGCCTCGCGCACTATCCTTTGTGGACGCTATTCCAACAGGCAGCATGATCGTGACCGACACTCCCCCGGAACTCTCCATCGGCGCCGCTTTGGCGCAGGAAGCAGCCCTCCAGGGCAATGCGCTCGCCGTCGCCTGCGAAGGCGAAAGGCGGAGCTGGCGCGAACTCCATCGCAACTCCAACCGCATCGCGCGGGCCCTCGAGATGCGCGGCGTCCGCGAAGGCGATTTCTTGACGATCGCCTTGCCCAACGGCGTCGAATTCGTGGAGGCGTGCTACGCGGCGTGGAAACTGGGCGCGATCCCGCAGCCGGTGTCGTGGCGGCTGCCGCATGCGGAACTGAAAGCGCTGGTCGAACTTGCGCAGACGCCCGTCGTCATCGGCGCGCCGGGCGAGTCCGTGGGCGTGCCCGCGCTTTCGATCGCGGAGCTTCTCGATGCCGAACGCGACGACAGCGATCTTCCCGACCGCATCGCGCCTGCCTGGAAAGCGCCGACCTCGGGCGGCTCGACCGGACGGCCGAAGCTCATCGTGGCCGGATCGCCGGGCGTCGCTGCGCCTCCGATGGCCGAGTTCTGGCTGATCCGGCGCGACGACGTCGTCCTGATGCCGGGCCCGCTCTATCACAACGGACCTTTCGTCACCGTTTTCCCGGCGCTGCAGATCGGCACGCCGGTCATCATCATGCCGAAGTTCGACGCGGAGGCGACGTTGCGTCTGATCGCCGAGCACAAGGCGAGCTGGGTCTATCTCGTGCCGACGATGATGAGCCGCATCTGGCGCCTGCCCGAGGACGTACGCGCGCGTTACGACCTGTCGTCGCTCAGGGTTGTCTGGCATCTGGCGGCGCCCTGCCCGGCGTGGCTCAAAGAAGAATGGATCGCGTGGCTGGGCGAAGACGTCATCATGGAGCTTTACGGCGGCACCGAAGGCCAGGCGCGCACGATCATCACCGGCCGCGAATGGCTGACGCACAAGGGCTCGGTCGGCCGCGTCTATCCGGGCGGCGAGATGAAGGCGGTGGATGCGCAGGGAAACGACCTGCCGCCGGGACAGACGGGCGAGATCTACATGCGGCGCGCGGCCGACGTGCCGCCCACCTATCGCTATGTCGGCGCGGAAGCGCGCACGCTGCCGGGCGGCTGGGAGTCGCTCGGCGACATCGGCTGGTTCGACGAGGAAGGCTATCTCTATCTCGCCGACCGGCGCACCGACATGATCCTCGTCGGCGGCGCGAATGTGTATCCTGCGGAAGTGGAAGCGGCGCTGGACGAGCATCCGCTGGTGCAGTCGAGTGCGGTGATCGGCCTGCCCGACGACGATCTCGGCAACCGCATCCACGCCATCGTGCAGGCGCGCGGCACGCTCACGAGGGAAGACCTCGAACGGCATCTGTCGGAACGGCTTGTCATCTACAAACGCCCGCGCAGTTTCGAATTCGTGGGCGAACCTCTGCGCGACGACGCCGGCAAAGTGCGGCGCTCGGCGTTGCGGGAGGAACGGATCAAGAAATAGCTTTCCTCCCCCGCAATCTGCGAGGGAGGAAGCCGAACCTTATTCTTTCACGCCGTCGGTGTGCCGGGGCTGAAGAGCCGGAGCACGCGTCCCGTCAGCGCCGTGCCGCTCATCGCAAGGGCGACGCCGAGCACGATCAGTCCCACCTGCATCAGGGATCCTGAAGAACCCGGGACGGACAGCGCCAGGATGCCGAGCACGATTGCGGCGAGGCCTGCGAGAACCTGCGAGGTCAACGCGCTTGTCACCGCGGCGCGGGACAATGCCTGGGCGAAATCGGCGAGCCCGGACACCTGCATCCGAAGATTGTTGAGGCGTTGGAAGCTTCCCGCCGAGAGGATGAGCCCGGCTCCGACCGTGATCACCGCGGCCGGAATCAGCACGGCGCGGCCGACGCCGATCAGGCCCAGGATGCCGAGCACGATGGCGGTGCCGCCGGTCATGATCTCGACGGAAATGCCGGCGCCGAACTCGGAGGCGCCGATGGCGCCTTCGCCGACCGCCTCGACCACCTTGCTGTATTCGGTCGCCATCGTTGCGCCGAAGACGAACATGGCGGCGCCCAGGATGATCGTTGCGATGGAGGTCAGCGAACCCGTCGTCCCGCGTGAGAGTCCGATGATGGCGAGAACGGCAATGGCGATACCCGCCGCCGCTTCGACGGCAGAGCCGGTGCCTTCCGCCTTTACGATTGTTCTTTTTTCCCCGTATGCGATTGCCATGGCCTTTTCCTTTCCGTTACGAACAACTCTCGGAAGGGATCCGCCAAAGTGGCGCGCTGCCGCTCTTTTCCTTCACCGCCTGGCGGGTCCGCATCGACGAATAAACGTTTGTCGGCTTGGAGTGGTTGACGCACGTGTGCTTGATCCGCGCCGAATGCCCGAACCAAGCGAAGCGGTGCCTGAGAAATCCCGTCTGTGACGGAACGTCTCAATCCGTACCCTGACGAACTCACAACCGCCGGCAGGCCTGAAAAAGCAATCCTGCAGTTGCACATTGCCGCCATGAGCATGGATGACGCTGCACTACGTCAATCCCGTTCCCATCCGCGAGATCGCCGAACGGTGGATCGGCAAATACCAACGCGGGCGGCTCAGGGCGCTCGGCACGCTCAAGAAAAAGCTGGAAGGCGAAAAGCGATGAGCGTTTGACCCCGCCGCGGGATCGGGCGCATGCTTTGTCGCCGCGAGGAGGATCGATCCCATGACGGCGGACGAAATCGCGAAGTTCGAACAGCTCGCGGAAGACGCCTACACGAAAATGTACGATGCGCCGCGCAACCGCGCGCGGGAATGCTACGAAGACGCGATGAAATATCTGGCCGACGCCATCAAGGCGGCCGAACAGAGTCACCTCGTGGAAGCGACCGAGCGGCTGAAGGCGCGCAAGCAGCACATCTACGACGTGTACACGCACCAGTTCCGGTAGAACCACCATCACCGTCATGGCCCACCAAGTGTGGGCCACCCAGGTGACGTCGTTCAAGTTGCTGAAGTGAAATCGCGTGCGTTCTTCGGGGTTGGTTCAGATTGCAACTGGGTGGCCCGCACTTGGCGGGCCATGACAGCTCTGTCCTACACCAGCGCGCGTCCGCGCAGGCGTTCGAGCACTTTGAGCGGCGACAGTTCGGGCCGCGCCATGGCATCGACGTCGAGATGGAATGTCTGCTCGAGGACGTATTGCCCGGCCAGCGCCGCATGCATCACCTGGTCGGTGTAGCAGATCCACGTCGCACCCGACGGGAACGGCACTTCGATCTGCGGCGAGTTCTTCTGATAGGCGTCGTCGCGCTTGGCGCCGTCGTGCAGCCCCAGCATCACGGAATCGTAGGCCGTGCGCGCGCCCTTGGTGATGCCGAGCGTGGAGAGAAGCTGCGCCTGCAGCCGCGAGCCTTCGCGGGCGCGGTCGCCCAATGTCTTCGCCATCTGCTCGAACGGTTCGCCCACGTGCCAGATGCGCGGCCGTCCTTGCGGATTGACGTTGGTGAAGAGCCGCATGATGCGCCGTCCGCGCATGGGCCGCGACGGAAAGGCGTCCACATGCAGGCGCGTGTCGTCCTTGATGACGGAGGAATGGCGGCCTTCGATCTCCACGGGACGATAGCTCGTCGGCGCGCGCTCGAGCTTTCCTGCGTATTGCGGAATGAGCTCTTCGAGGAAGCGCGTGGCGGTGCTCGCAAAGCGTTCCATCATGCCCGCAAGGCGCCTGGCCACGTCGCCGGTCGCGACCGTGCCGCCCAGTTCGCCGCGGCCCTTGAGGCTCACATTCTTCGATTTGCCGTTCGACAAAGCCGGCGTGAAGAGATCTTTCTCGTCATCGCGGAACGCAAAGGCCAGATGCGGCAGGACCAGAACCTTGCCGTGCTCCAGCGCGTCCACCGCTTTCGCACGCTGATCCTCCGGAAACGGTCCGGTCCAGCTGTCGATATGCAGCGGGCAAAGGCGTTCGCCGATGGGCGTGGAAGGATGGGGCATGTCGCTCATGACGCTATTCTAGCCAGCGCGGCCGACGCCGCAACGTCAGCGAAGCGCGGCCCTTGCGATATTGCCCCATTCGCGCTGGGCGCGGCGATAATGGCCCGGCGCGCCGTCGAGCGATTTGACGATTTCCCGGAAATGCTCCTGCGCCTCGTCGGCGCGGCCGACTTTCTGCAGGAGCATGGCGTAGCGGCAGCGCGCCTCCTGACCGGGAAAGACGGGCGCGACTTTGCGATAGGCGGCGAGCGCCTCCTGGTCCTTGCCCTGCAATTCGAGCGCGCGCGCATAAAGGAGGTTTTCGTCGGCCGTCATGAAGCTCGGATCGGTTTTCTTCAGCGCATCGAGGGCAGCCTGCGCGCCGGCCCCGTCGCCCGCAAGGAAGCGCGCGCGTGCGAGACCCTGCAGCAGCGCAGGATCTTCGCTGAATTGTCCGACGAGCGCGCTTTCGTAAAGCGCGATCGCGTCGCCGTAGCGGCCCCGCGCGATGTGTTCTTCCGCCAGCGCGCGCTTGGCGTCGACGGAGCCCGTCATCTCCACGGCGCGGCGCGCCTGGCGATAGCCGCGATTGGGATCGGCGGCGTTGCGCAGACCGCTCGCGAGTTTCGAAGACGTGCGGCCGCCGACCATGCCCGGCACGACTTCGACGGCGAGATAGATGAGCGAGCCCACGCCCGGCAGGATGAAAATGATAAACAGCCACGGAAAATAGCGCCGCGTCACCACTGCGTGGATGAGGCAGCCGATCATCAAAGCCGTCGGCGCAAGATAGAGAAGGTAACCCAAGGACCGCTCCCGAAATGCGAGCGCGTGGAGGCTTATCAACTCGCGATTGTGCCGACAAGCCGAGGGCCATTGAGGCCGACCCTCATTTGTAACGCGCGCCGCGCTCGACAAGATTTATTGCAAAAACTTCAGGCCTGCTTTTCCCATTTCCCGGCCGGCGTCTCTTTCCAATAGGTCACGTCGTGGCTGGCGGCCTTCGCCTCTTTCCAGGCCGCGCGCGCGGCGGTCAGCGCTTCGGGATCGCGTCCGTCGAACAGAAGAACGACGCGGGCAAGCGCCTTCGTCGCTTCGCTGTCCCAGATGGGCGGAGGGGCGCCGCCGACAAGGAAGAGCAGTTGCGCGGCGTTCGGATTGCCGTCTTCGACCGTAATCAGGACCGGCTGGTCCATCGCCTCGCCGTCGCCCAATTGCGCGTGGGGCAAAAACGACTGGTCGTCATAAGTCCAGAGCAGCGCATCGATGGCGCCGGCGCGATCGGCGGACTCCGTGCGGATCAGCGCCCGCCAGCCGCGCTCGAGCGTCTTCTCGACCAGCCCCGGCAACACGTCGTCGAGCGTGCGGCGTTCGAGATGGTAGAAAAGGACTTCGCTCACGCCGGCGCACCTCGCGCTATTTCTCGTAGTGATCCGCCACCAGCCGGTTCAGCAGACGCACGCCCCAGCCGACGCCCCAGGACGGCACGAGCGGCTTGTGCTCGCCGTCCTGCCAGGCGACGCCCGCGATATCGAGATGCGCCCAGGGCGTCTTCTCGACCACGAAGCGTTGCAGGAATTGCGCGGCCACGATCGAGCCCGCCTGGGTGCCGCCCGAGATATTTTTCATGTCGGCGATTTTCGATTTCAGGACCTTGTCGTAAGCGGGCGACAGGGGAAACCGCCACACCGCTTCACACTCCTGCTGGCCGGCGTCGTAGATGCGCTGGGCGAGCTTGTCGTCGTTGGAGAACAGGCCGGCATTCTCGCCGCCGAGCGCCACCATGATGGCGCCGGTCAGCGTCGCCAGATCGATGACGAATTTCGGCTTGAAGCGCGTCTGCGTGTACCAGAGCGCGTCTGCCAGCACGAGGCGGCCTTCGGCGTCGGTGTTGAGCACTTCGATGGTCTGGCCCGACATGGATTTGACCACGTCGTCGGGGCGCTGCGCGTTGCCGTCCGGCATGTTTTCCACGAGACCGATGACGCCCACGGCATTGACGCGCGCCTTGCGGGCGGCAAGCGCCTGCATCGTGCCGACAACGGCCGCGGCGCCGCCCATATCGCCTTTCATACCCATCATGCTGGCGGCCGGCTTGAGCGACAGGCCGCCGGAATCGAAGCAGACGCCCTTGCCGACGAAGGCCACCGGCGCATCTTTCTTGCCGCGCCCGCCGTTCCATTGCATGACGACGAGCTGGCTCTCGCGCACGCTGCCCTGGCCTACGCCCAGAAGCGCGCCCATGCCGAGCTTTTTCATCGCCGCTTCGTTCAGCACTTCGACCTTCACGCCCAGCTTGGAAAGCTGTTTCGCGCGGTTGGCGAATTCCTGCGGCGACAGCACGTTCGGCGGCTCGTTGACGAGGTCGCGCGCCAGAAAGGTGCCCGACACCACCGCTTCGAACGGCGCCCAGCGGCGCTTCGCGCCCGCGACGTCCGTCGTCCCGATCGTCACCTTCGCAAGCGTCGGCTCGTATTCGTCGCGCTTCTTCGTGCGGTATTGGTTGAAGGTGTAGCTCCGGAGCTTCGCGCCGATCGCCAGATGCGCCGCGAATGCATCCGGCTTCAGCTTCGAGCCTTTGGGAACATCGAGCGCGAAGACAACGTCTTTCTCGCCGCTGGTGAGGAATTTGGCCACGACCGTGGCGCCCACCCGTTCCACCGCGTGATGATCGAAGTCCGCGGTCTTGCCCAGGCCCACCAGCAGGACGCGCGACGCCTTGAGCCCGGCCGGCGCCAGGAGCTCGACAACCTGCCCGCGCTTTCCCGCGAAACGCGTCACGCCCTGCGCCCGCTTGAGCGCGCCATCGGTGGATTTGTCGACGTCCGCGGCCGCAGCTGTCGGGCCCGAACCCTCGAATGCGCCGACGATAAGCGCGCCGGTTCCCGTCAGCGAGGGAGTTGCAAAGCCGATCTGCATGGAAAACCTCTCGATATGGAGCCCAAAAAGTCAGGACTGGGCTGGTGATATGGGCATGTGCTTTTGGGGATTGCCGAAAAGCCTGAGGGGAATGCTAGTTTAGGTCGAATCGCCGTGGCGGCGAAAGGCACGGGGGCGCCGTGGCCGGCCGCCCCCAATGACCCTACTGCTGGACCCGCTATGCCGCGACTGTCAATCTATCTTTTGCGTCAGCTGGCAGGCCCGGTCGCCCTTTTCTCGTTTCTGCTCACAAGCGTCATCTGGCTCTCGCAATCGCTGCGCCTGCTCGACCTCGTGATCAATCGCGGCCAGTCGGCGCCGACCTTCGTTTACCTGACTTTGCTCATCCTGCCGGGGCTCCTCGTCATCATTCTGCCGCTGGCTTATTTCTTCGGCTCGCTCTACGGCCTGCACAAGCTGAACGCCGACAGCGAGCTTCTCGTCATGCAGGCATCCGGCTTCAGCCGGACCCAGCTTGTGACGCCGGTGCTGATCGCCGCCGCCGGCATGATGGTGCTCACCTATATCTGCAGCCTGTTCCTGATGCCGCTCGGCCAGCGCGCGTTCCGCGACAAGGAGATCGACATCCGCGCCGATATCGGCGCCGCCATCCTCACCGAAGGCGTCTTCAACACGCCGGCCAATGGGCTGACCGTCTTCGTGCGCGAACTGGGGTCGGACCAACAGTTTCACGGCATCCTCGTGCATGACAGCCGCACGGCGCATTCGACGACCTATATCGCGCGCAGCGGCGTGCTGGCGCAGACGCCGGCGGGCGCGCGCCTCATCATGTCGGACGGAACCATCGAGCAGAGCGAGGGGGGCGGCGCAAAGCTCAAGGTTCTCAAATTCCAGCGCTACGTTTTCGATCTCGACCAGTTCGCCGGGCCGACCCACCAGACGCAGCTCGAAACCAGTGAGCGCTTCCTGCCCGATCTGTTGTGGCCCGATCCATCGGAAAAGCTCGACGCGCATGCGCGCAATGTGTTCTTCGCCGAGGCCAACAACCGGCTCGCCGCGCCGCTTTACTGTCTCGCTTTCGCATTTATCGCCTTCGCCGCAGTAGCCCACGGGCGCGGCGGACGCGGCGCATACGCCCTGCGGCTCACGGGAGCGAGCATCGGCGCAGCGGCGCTGCGGATTGTCGGCTATGGCGCGCAGGGTCTGGCCGCACGCCATCCCGTCTACTGCATCGTGCTCTATCTGGTGCCGCTTCTGGGCATGGCTGCGGGTATCGCCGACATCAACGGCTTCTCGCTGTCGACGTTGGTCAGGCGGGCGCCGGAGCCGCAAGAGGCCGCGGCATGAGCTGGTCGTGGACGCTCAACCGCTATCTCGCGCTGCAGTTCCTCACCAGCGTCGGCGTCGGCTTCGCGGGTTTTCTGTTCCTGTCGTTCTCGATCGACGTGGTCAATCTTTTCGACGTCACCGCGAGCAAGCAGGTGCCGACGTCTGCCGTCGTCGGCATGGCCCTTCTGCAGGCGCCGAGCCTGGGGCTCAAGCTTTTGCCGTTTGCCGTGCTGCTGGGCGGCGTGTTCGCCTTCGTGCGGCTGTCGCGCAGCCAGGAACTGCTGGCGATCCGCGCCGCCGGCGTCTCCGCGTGGAATCTTCTGGCGCCGCCGCTCGCCGTCGCCATTACGCTCGGCGTGCTGACCGTCATGGTATTCACGCCATTCTCGTCGACGTTGCTCGTGTCGTTCACCGCACTCGAGGCGAAATACGTCCACGGCCAGGCCTCCCAGCTCGACGTGTCGCGCAACGGCCTGTGGCTCAGGCAGGGCGACTACAACGCACAATCCGTCGTGCACGCGCCGCTCGTGGCTGAACAGGGCACGCGGCTCGAGGACGTCTTGATCTTCCTCTACGGCGCGAATGACACCTTTCTCGGACGCGTCGAAGCGCGTTCGGCGAAGCTCGCCCAGGGCGCCTGGCTCCTCAAGGACGCCTGGGTCAGCAATCTCGACGGCAGGCCCGTGCATCACGACACTTACAATGTGCCGACGACGATGACGGCGGACCGCATCCAGGAGAGCTTCGCGCCGCCGGAGACACTGTCGTTCTGGCAGCTGCCGGGCTTCATCCACACAGCCCAGCAAGCCGGCTTCCGCGCCACGCGCTACCTTCTCTACTTCGACAAATTGCTGGCGCTGCCGGCGATGTTCGCGGCCATGGTGTTCATGGCGGCCAGCTTTTCGCTCCGGCTCGCGCGACTGGGCGGCCTCGGTCGCGTCATCATATACAGCGCGCTTGCCGGTTTCGCCGTTTATTTCTTCGATACCATCACACAGGCGTTGGGAATGTCGGGGATACTGCCCATCGCCTTGGCCGCCGCGGCACCTGCGACGGCTGCTATTCTGATAGGGATGACTCTCGTCTTCCATCAAGAGGACGGCTGAACGTGCGGTGGGGGGCGTTGACGGCTGCGTTACTGCTGGCGGCGACGAGCGTCATGCCTTTGACGCCGCTGCATGCTGCCGCGCCGGTCGCAGCCGCAAAGCCCGCGCCGACGAAGCAGGAAAAGGTCGCGCTCCTGAAGGCCGATCAGGTCGAATACAACACCAACACCGGCGTCACCGTCGCGACCGGTCACGTCGAAATCGATTACAACCAGCAGATTCTTCTCGCCGACAGGGTCATCTACGATTCGAACGCGGATAAGGTTACGGCTGTCGGCCACGTCATCCTCATGCAGCCGGACGGCACGGTCGGCTTTTCGGATCGCGCCGTCCTGACCGATCAGATGAAGGACGGCGTACTCGACGGGTTCTCCGCGCTCATCGGCAAGACGGGCCGCCTCGCCGGCACTTACGCGACGCGCAAAGGCGGCGTCCGCACCGTTGCGACGCGCGCCGTCTACACGAACTGCAAGGTCTGCAATCAGCCCGGCAAGCGTACGCCCCTGTGGCAGGTGGAAGCTTCGCGCGTGATCTACGACGAGCCGGACCATCGCATCTTCTACAACGATGCCGTCATCGACGCGTTCGGGATTCCGGTTTTCTACACGCCGCTCTTTTCGAATTCGGACCCGACGGTCCGGCGCGCGTCGGGCATCCTCCTGCCGGAGTTGGCCGATTCGAGCACGCTCGGCTGGTACACCCGCATCCCCATTTACATATCGCTGAACGATTCCCAGGACTTCACCATTGCCCCGATGATCACCTCCAAGCAGGGCGATGTGCTCGAGACCGAATACCGCCAGCGTTGGAACAATGGCGGCTTCTGGCTGCAGCCGAGCGTCGCCTATAATCCGCGCGGCGGCGACTTCGACAACCTGCCCCAGACGTACAGCTCGTTCTTCGGCGCAGGCCAGCTCCAGATGGACGACACCTGGAAGGCGGCTTTCGACGCGCAGGTGACGTCCAACGAAACCTGGCTCGAACTCTACAAGATTTCGCAGGCGCAGCGCCTGCAGAACGACATTTATGTCGAAGGTGTCAGCGGGCGCAGCCGGTTCGAAATCACGGGCTATTTCTTCCAGGGTCTGCTCGCGGCCGACGACAACCAGGAATTCCCGGTCGTGCTGCCGCTCGTGGACTACACCTACATTCCCGAGGGCGATCTTTTCGGCGGCAATTTCCGCTTCGAGTTCAACACGGCGTCGATAGCGCGCCAGGTGGGCGAAGAAAGCCAGCGCGGGACGGCGGAGGTCACCTGGGAACTGCCGCTTGTCACGTCGAACGGCCAGCTCCTCACGCTGGTGGCCGACACGCGCGGCGACATCTACCACATCGACAATCCGCAGCTTGGCGCGGTACCGACGGACAGCCACTATATTTCACGCGGACTGCCCTATGCCGCGATCGACTGGCGCTGGCCGTTCATCTCCAGCAGCCCGTCGGGCAACCTGTCCTATGTTTTCGAACCGATCGCGCAGTTCATCGGCGCGCCGTATGGCGGCAATCCGGTCGGCATCCCGAACGAAGACTCGACGGACTTCCAGTTCGACGAGACCGACATTTTCTCCTTCAATCGCTCGCCCGGATACGACCTCGTCGAAACCGGCCCCCGCATGAATACGGGCTTTCGCACGCAGATGATCTATCCGTCCGGCTCGGTCCAGTTGCTCGTCGGCCAGGAGTTCCGTCTGAAGCCGGATCCCATCTTCGCTGCGGATTCGGGCTTCTCGGGCACGAGTTCCGATTTGGTCGGCCGCCTCACCGTTAACTTTCTTCCGCATTTCGATTTCACCGAGCGCGTCGATGTCAATGAAGGCTCGGGCACGCTCGAACGCAACGAAGTCTATGTGGACGCATATTACGGCCGCTCGACGCTCGAGATCAGCTATCTGAAAGTTCCCGAAGAGGAAGTGACGCTGGGCTTGCCGACCCGCGAGGAAGTCAACGCCCAGGCACTGGTCAACGTGTGGGAGGACTGGATGGTTTACGCCGCCGGCCAGCGCGATCTTCAAACCAGCACGATGATCGCGGACGAGCTGGGCTTCGGCTATGACGACGAATGCATCGGCATTTCCATTTCCTACCGGCGCACCTATACGACGGACCGCAACGTTCCGCCGTCGACGGACGTTTTGGTACGCTTCAATCTGAAGACGAGCGACCAGCCCGAAACGCCGGATCATAACCTGCTGTTCCCCACGCACCTCTATTCTCACATCGCGCTTTGACCCTGCCGCGGAATTGCTTATTCTCCGGCCGCTGGGCGACCGCCACCGGGGGGCGCCCCTGACGCCCGACATCGCAACGAAAAGGCCCATCGAGTGAGCGCCCGCTTTAACCAAGCCACGTTCGGACTGACCCTTCTTGCGGCGCTGGCGGCGCCCGCGGCCGCCTTCGAAGCGCCCGCGCCGCAGACTCCCGCAACCGCCCAACCGGAGGCAGAAACCGGGGCGAAGCCGGCCGTCGACGAAGCGGCGAAAGCCGCGCAGGAGTCCGACGAAGCGGTTCGCCATGGCGACGGCGTGGCGGCGGTCGTTAACGATTCGCCTATCTCGAATTACGACGTCCGCCAGCGCATGCAGCTCTTCATCGCAACGTCGGGGGTCAGGCCCTCGCCCGAAGCCCAGAAGGAAATCCGCGGCCAGGTCCTGAAACAGCTTGAGACCGAGCGCCTCGAGCTCCTCGAAGCCGAGAAAAGCAAAGTCTCGGTGTCCGCCGCCGAAGTGGACAAGCAGATCAACGATATCATGGCCGACAACCATCTCTCGCAGGAGCAGCTGAACAAGCTTCTGGCGGGCGCCGACGTGCGCATGGCGACGCTGCGCGCCGAGATTGCGGCGAATATCGCGTGGTCGAAGCTTGTGCAGGATGCGCTCGGCGATCGCGTGCACGTTTCACAGCTCGATGTCGACGACGAACTGGCGCGCCTGAAAGCCGACGCGAACAAGCCGCATTATCTCGTGTCGGAAATCTTCCAGGCCGTCGACACGCCCGAACAGGACGCCAAAGTCAAAAAGGATATGGAAGACCTCAAGGCGCAGCTCAACGCCGGCGCGCCTTTTGCAGCTGTCGCGCGCCAGCTGAGCCAGAACCCGACCGCCGCGCAGGGCGGCGATATGGGCACCGTGCAGGACGGGCAATTGCCGCCCGAGCTCGACAAGGTGCTGAAGACGATGCACTCCGGGCAGATCAGCGATCCCATTCGCGCGACCGGCGGTTATTACATCCTCTACCTGCGCGAGCTGGAGTTGCCGGCGGACGCCAAGCTCCCCGTCGAGGCGCCCAAGCCGAGCGGCCCCCCGGGCACACTGCCGCTCACGCGCATTCTGTTGCCACTGCCGCCGAAGCCGAGCAAGGATCTGGTCGAGCGCGCGGGTCAGGCCGCTGCCGCCATGCGGGCGCAAATTCACAGCTGCGCCAACGCCAAGGAGATCGCCGCCAAGCTTCCCGGCGCGGATTATATGAGCCTGGGCGATATGCGCCTGGCCGATCTCGCCGTCGACATGCAGCAGGCGATCCAGCAGGTCGGTCCCGGCGGCATCACGCCGCCGCTCGTCTCGGCCGCCGGCGTAGAACTCCTCATCCGTTGCGACAAGGCTCCGCCGAAGATCGGCCGCGTCTACATTCCCTCGCGCGATCAGATCGAACAGCAGATCTACGAGGAGCAGATCTCGACGCTGGCGCGGCAATATCTGCGCGACCTGCGCCGCGATGCCGATGTCGAAACTGTCGAGAAGTAACGCACCGATCTATGTGACGATGGGCGATCCTTCCGGCGTCGGGCCGGAAGTTGCCGTTGCGGCCTACAACGCGCTTTCCGGAAAGATCGGCGCGCATCCGCTCAAGCTGGCGGGCGATGCGGACGTGTTCCGCGCCCAGGGCTCCATTCCCGACGAAGCGTTGATCGCAACGACGCGCGTCAAATTCCATACACCGGGCCGCACCGACTCCGCCAATGCGCCGGCGATCCTGGCCGCGATCGAGGAATCCGTGCGCGCGGCGCAATCGGGCGAAGTGGCCGCGGTCGTCACGGCGCCCATCCATAAGGCATCGCTGTTCAAGGCGGGCTTCGCCTTTCCAGGCCATACGGAATTTCTGGCGCACCTCACCGGCGCGCCGCGCGCGGTCATGATGCTCGTGGGCGCGGACCTTCGTGTCGTTCCGCTGACGATCCACATTCCCTATATCGCGGTCCCGGGCCGCATCACGAAAGCGGCCATTGTCGAAACGGGGCGCATCGTGCTCGACGCGCTCCGCACCGATTTCGGCCGGCAGCATCCGCGCCTGGCTGTTGCGGGCCTCAATCCCCATGCGGGCGAAGACGGCGCCATCGGCCGCGAGGAAGAGACGATCATCGCACCCGCCGTCGAGGCGTTGCGCACACGCGGCGATACGATCCTCGGTCCCCTGCCGCCCGACACGATGTTCCATGAGGAAGCGCGCGCGCGATATGACGCCGCACTTTGCATGTATCACGATCAGGCGCTCATCCCGCTCAAGACGCTCGCCTTCTGGGACGGCGTCAATGTCACGCTGGGCCTTCCCATCGTGCGCACGTCGCCCGATCACGGCACGGCGCTCGACATTGCGGGACAGAAGAAGGCCGATCCCCGGAGCATGATCGCGGCGATCAGACTTGCCGCCGAGATCGCCGATGCCCGATACGGCTGAAGAAGCCCGCCACGATCCCCTGCCGCCGCTCCGCGACGTCATCGCTGCACACGGGCTCGCCGCCAAAAAATCGCTCGGCCAGAACTTCCTGCTCGATCTCAATCTCACGCGCCGCATTGCGCGCGCGGCAGGTCCGCTCGAAGGTGCTACGATCTATGAAGTGGGACCGGGGCCGGGCGGTCTCACGCGTGCGCTCTTGATGGAAGGCGCTGCCCGCGTCATCGCCGTCGAGCGCGACGCGCGTTGCGTGGCCGCGCTGGAAGAGATCGCACAAGCCTATCCCGGCCGTCTCGATATCGTCGAGGACGACGCGCTCGCAATCGACGAAGCGGAACTTCTGCGTACGAAGAATGTCGCGGGTTCCGTGCGCGTCGCCTCCAACCTCCCCTACAACATCGGCTCGGCGCTGCTGGTGAAATGGCTGACGGGGCCGGCGCTCTGGCAAAGCCTTACGCTCATGTTCCAGCGGGAAGTGGCGCAGCGCCTCGTGGCGCAGCCCGGCAACAAGGACTACGGCCGGCTTTCCATCCTCACGCAGTGGCGCGCGCACCCTCGCATTCTCTTCGACGTAAGCCCGCGCGCCTTCACGCCGCCGCCGAAAGTGACATCCGCCATGGTGCGCATCGAGCCCCTGCCCGCGCCTGTTGCCGACGCGCGTCTGGAAGATCTCGAAGCCGTCACCAAAGCAGCCTTCGGCCATCGCCGCAAAATGCTCCGCCAGAGCCTGAAATCTTTGTCACCCGACACGGCCGCGCTGATTTCACGCGCCGGCCTCGATCCGGAAGAACGCGCGGAACGCCTGACGATCGCCCAGTTCGCGGCGCTGGCACGTGCCTTTCGCGAGACGGTTGAGGCTTAGAGCCGGAAGTGCAAAACTGACAAAAGATCAATAACCCAAGGGAGACGCTCGGATGCTCAGCCAGGCCATTGCGGAATTTGGACAACCGCTCAAGGAAATCGAGACGCCGACGCCGACACCGCAAGGGACGGAAATCCTCATCAAGACGGCGCATGCCGGCGTCTGCCACTCCGACGTCCACATCCATGACGGCTATTTCGACCTCGGCGGCGGCAACAAGCTGCCGATGGGCGCCCTGAAGCTGCCGCACACGCTGGGCCACGAGATCGAAGGCGAAGTCGTCGCCGTCGGTCCCGATGTGAAAGGCGTGAAGGTCGGCGATCATTATGCCGTCTATCCCTGGATCGGTTGCGGCGATTGCGCCGCGTGCCTCCGCAACGAAGAAAATTATTGCGTCAAACCGCGCCAGCTCGGCTGCTCCTCGGGCATTGCCGGTGGTTATGCGACGCACGTGCTCGTGCCCCATCCGAAATATCTTCTCGACTACGGCAAGACGAACCCCGCACTGGCGGCCGCGTATATGTGCTCGGGTCTCACGGCGTTCGGCGCGATGAAGAAGGTGGGAAAGCTCGCCCAAGGCGACGAGGTCGTGGTGCTGGGCTGCGGCGGCGTCGGCATGATGGGCATCCAGTTCGCCAAGGCGTTGTTCGGCAAGGGCCCGATAGCGGCCGACATCGACGACGGCCGCCTGGAAGCCGCGAAGAAGGCGGGCGCGAAAGCGACCTACAATTCCAAGGACCCGGCGAACGCCAAGAAGCTCGTGGCCGACACCGGCGGCGCTTATGCGATCGTGGACTTCGTCGGTTCCGAGTCGAGCTTCGCCTTCGCCAATGCCATCACGCGCAACAAGGGCAGCAAGATTATCATCGTGGGCCTCTTCGGCGGCGCCATGTCGATGCCATTGCCGCTGTTCCCGCTGCGGGCGCTGTCGATCATCGGCTCGTTCGTGGGCTCGCTGCCCGAAGCGCAGCAGATGATGGAAATCGTGCGCGCCGGAAAAGTCGATCCGATCCCCTATGCCGAGCGTCCGCTCGCGCAGGCCGGACAGACGCTGTCCGATCTCCGCGCCGGCAAGATCACGGGGCGTGTGGTGCTGACGCCGTAAGCTGAAACAAACGCCATCGCTAATCCTCCCCCGCACGAAGTGTGGGGGAGGTGGATGGCGCGCGCAGCGCGACAGATTGAGGGGGCACGAACCGAGCTACGGAACTGGATGGTCAGTAAGACAATCTTTCCCGTAGAAGGAGCCGTCAGACGCGACTCGATCTTTTGGACCACAGAACAATTCGACGTGTATCAATTGCGAGCGAGCCTTAATCTTCGTCGGAGGCGGCGTCCGGCTAGTGAGCATAGCGACGGTCCCCGCAGAGATCATAACTGCGGCCGCTAAAGCAATTACTCGATAGGCGACGGGACTCATAGTTTGGGTCGGCCCCCTCCACCGCTTCGTGGTCCCCCTCCCCCGCGCTTCGCGCTGGAGAGGAATTACTCCGCCGGCACTTTCGCGCGTTTCTTCCCGCTCGCATCGACCGGTTCGTGCTTCACGTCGATCCTGGGATCGATCTGCCTCGTCCAGGCCGCGAATTCGAGGCAGATGCCGTCGGGATCGAAGAAGTAGATCGAGCGCACGAAGGTCGTCGGCGTGATTTCGGCGCTCGCCTGATATTCGGATTCGTCGTGGTTGAAGATCTTCGTGCACTTCACGCCGCGCGCCGTGAGCTTTTCGTAATATTCGTCGATCTTTTCGGCCGGCACGTTGAAGGCGACATGGTTCATCGAGCCGTGGCCGGAGGTGAGCGACCCCTTCCCCGGCAGGTTCGCGGCCGACGCGATGCCCGGCGTCGCTTCCGGCGCGTTGGGAAACCAGAAGAAGGCCAGGCTGTCGCCGTTGCCGATGTCGAAGAAGAAGTGCTGGCCCGAATTCATCGGCAGGTCGATCGTCTTGATGAGCGGCATGCCCAGCACATTGGTGTAGAAATCGACCGTCTTCGCCATGTCCTTGCAGACCAGCGCCAGATGGTTGATGCCCCCGATGTCGAAAACAGCGTTTTTTGGCGTGGCCATGTTCTGCTCCCAATAGCGTTCGGGACAGATTATCATCGGAACCGGGGCGGCAAAATCGAGAACAGACATCCCCTTCGCGAGTGATCCCATGACCTATTCCCCGCCTTTGCGCGATCTTGCTTTTTCGCTGGAGCATGTTGCGGGTGCGAGCGCGCTGCGTACGCTCTACCCGGGCTACGACGCCGACACCGAAACGGCGGTCCTCAACGCCGCCGGGCGCCTGGCGCGCGACGTGCTGGCGCCGCTCAACCGCTCGGGCGACGAGGAAGGCGCCCGCTTCGAGAACGGCCGCGTCTTTGCCGCGCCGGGCTTTCCGGCCGCCTACAAAGCCTTTGCCGAAGGCGGCTGGAACGCGCTCTCGGCCGATCCGGAATTCGGCGGCCAGGGCCTGCCCAAGGCGCTCGAGATCGCGACCTTCGAGATGTTCAACGCCGCCAACATGGCGTTCGGCCTCTGCCCGATTCTCACCCAGGGTGCGATCGAGGCGCTCGCCGCGCATGGAAGCCCGGCGCTGCAGCAGCTTTATCTGCCGAAACTCGTCTCCGGCGAATGGACGGGCACGATGAACCTGACCGAGCCGCAATCGGGCTCGGATCTCGCGTCGCTCAAGACACGCGCGGAGAAAAACGCCGACGGCAGCTATTCCATCACCGGCCAGAAGATCTTCATCACCTGGGGCGATCACGACTGCGCCGAGAACATCGTGCATCTGGTTCTGGCGCGACTTCCCGATGCGCCGCCGGGCACCAAAGGCGTGTCGCTGTTCGTGGCGCCGAAGCGTCTTGTGAACACGGACGGATCGCCGGGCGCGGCCAATGCCCTGAAGCCCGGCAGCATCGAGCACAAGCTCGGCATCCACGGCTCGCCCACCTGTGTGATGCTCTATGAAGGCGCGCGTGCCGAGCTCGTCGGCGAAGAGAACCGCGGCCTCGCGCACATGTTCACGATGATGAACGCCGCGCGTCTGCAGGTGGGCACGCAGGGCGTGGCGATCGCAGAGCGCGCCTATCAGCAGGCGCTGGCCTATGCGCTCGAACGCCGTCAGGGCCGCTCCGTGTGGACAAGCGAATATCCGGCGCGGCTTTACGATCTGCCCGACATCCGCCGCACGTTGATGCTGATGAAAGCGCATATCGAAGCCGGCCGCGGACTTTGCCTTTCGACGGCGGTCGCCGCCGATCTTTCGAAACATGCCGGCGACGAGAAGGCGCGCGCGACCGCGAAACTGCGCGAGGAGCTGCTGACGCCCATCGCCAAAGGCTGGTCGACGGATATGGGCGTCGAAGTGGCCTCGCTCGGCGTGCAGGTGCACGGGGGCATGGGCTTCATCGAGGAAACGGGCGCGGCACAGCACTACCGCGATGCGCGCATCGCGCCGATCTACGAAGGCACCAACGGCATCCAGGCGATCGATCTGGCGGGGCGCAAGCTGTCGCTCGAAGCCGGCGAAGCGGTGCATGCGCTCCTCGCCGACATGGCGGCGACGATCAAAACGATCCGCGACTCCGGCGATGCGCGGCTGCAGATGACGGCGAGCCGTCTCGAAACGGCATGTGCCACGGTGCGCGAGACGACGGCATGGCTCCGGGAACGCAGCGGCCAGCCCGACATGCTGACCGGCGCCACCGCCTATCTGAAACTCATGGGCGACACGACGGGCGGCTGGATGCTGGCCAAAGGCGCGCTGGCCGCCGCCCGCATGGACACTGACGATGCCTATTGGCGCACCAAGATCGCGCTCGCGCACATCTACGCCGAAACCGTGCTTGCCCGCGTGCCGGGCCTCGCAGCCGCCGTCGAGATGGGCAGCGAAGTGTTGGTCGTGACGTCGCCGGATGCGTTGGGCGCGGGCACTTAGCTTTTGTCATGCAAATCTACGTCGATGCCGACGCCTGTCCCGTGAAAGAAGAGATCGAGCGCGTCGCCACGCGTCACGGCTTGACCGTCTACATCGTCAGCAATGGCGGCATTCGTCCGAGCCGCAATCCGCTTGTTCAGACCGTAATCGTTTCCGAAGGTGCGGACGCCGCGGACGACTGGATCGCCGAGCGTGCTGACACCGGCGACATTGTGATCACCGCGGACATTCCGCTGGCCTCGCGCGGCCTCAAGAAAGGTGCGGCGGTTCTTGGGCCGACTGGAAAGGCCTTCACGGAAGACGGCATCGGCATGGCGCTCGGCATGCGCGACCTGAACAAACACCTGCGCGAAGCGACAGGAAAACAGACCTACAATGCCGGCTTCACCAGAGACGACAGATCGCGCTTCCTCGGCGCGCTGGAAAATGCCATTCAGGCCGCGAAGCGCCTCCCACCGAAGCAGGAGAACGAATAGCGATGCGTGAGGAAAAAGTTCGGATCCCGATGACGGACGGCACGGCGGACGGGTTTCTCTACGCACCCGACGGCGCAGGGCCGTGGCCCGGCGTGCTTTATTATCCGCACGGTCTCGGCATCGACGACGGCTTTCACATCATGACCAAACGGCTCGCGGCCGAGGGTTATGTCGTGCTGCTGCCGAATATCTATTATCGCACGACGCCGGGCCCGTTCTTTGAGCAGCCGATCGATTTCACCGCGCCGGCCACGCGGCAACGTTTCATGGAATTGAGCGGCCCGCTGACGGGCGCCGCGATGGAGCAGGACGCGATCGACTATCTCGACTTTCTGGACGATCAGGACATCGTTCAGACCGGCCCTATGGGCACTGTCGGCTATTGCCTCACGGGCAAGATGGCGATGCGCACCGCAGCCGCCGCACCTGATGTCATCGGAGCCGCAGCATCGTTTCACGGCGGCGGGCTTTACACGGACGCGCCCGACAGTCCGCATCTGCTGCTGCCGCGCATCGAGGCCCATCTCTATTTCGGCCACGCGCACAACGACAATTCCATGCCGGCTGAGGCGATCGTGAAATTCGAAGCCGCGCTCAAGGCCTGGGGCGGTCACTACGAAAGCGAAACCTATCCGGCGCTGCACGGCTGGTCGGTGCCGGGCAGTCCCGTCTACGACGCGGCGCAGGCCGAACGACATTATGCGAAGCTGACGGCGCTCTTTGCGGCAACGCTTGGTTAAGGAACTGCGCCGCAGCCCGCGGTGCCGGAAATCGATTTGCCTTCCGCTCGCCCTGGGTTAGGCAGGGATCGATCCTCGCCGCCCTTCGGAGTCCCATGGCCGCGCCGCTTCTTCTGTTGCAGAACATCCGCGTCGTGTTCGGCACGACCGCTTTGCTGGACGGCGCATCGCTCGCCGTCGGCGACGGCGACCGCATCTGCCTCGTCGGACGCAACGGCTCCGGCAAATCGACCCTGCTCAAGATCGCAGCTGGATTGATGGAGCCCGACGCGGGCGAGCGCACGGCGCGCACCGGCGCCACCATCCGCTATCTGCCGCAGGAGCCCGATCTGTCGGAATTCGCGACGGTGCTCGACTACGTCACGGCGGGCCTCGCGCCCGGCGACGATCACAACCGCGCGCCCTATCTGCTCGGGCAATTAGGACTCACGGGCACGGAGTCGACGACGACGTCATCCGGCGGCGAAGCGCGGCGCGCGGCGATCGCACGCGTGCTGGCGTCCTCGCCCGACGTGCTGCTGCTCGACGAGCCGACCAACCATCTCGATCTGCCCGCCATCGAATGGCTGGAAAACGAACTCGCGGCCATGAGTTCCGCGCTCGTGCTCATCAGCCACGACCGGCGTTTCCTCTCGCGCCTGTCGAAGAAGACCGTGTGGCTCGACCGCGGCGCGACGCGGCGTCTCGAACGTGGCTTCGCGCAGTTCGAAGCCTGGCGCGACGAGACGTTGGAGCAGGAAGAGCGCGACCGCCACAAGCTCGATCGCAAGATCGCGATGGAGGAAGACTGGCTGCGTCACGGCGTCAGCGCGCGGCGCAAGCGCAATCAGGGCCGTCTCGAAGGGCTGCACGAGTTACGCAAGCAGCGTCGCGAACAGCGCCGCGCCGCGGGCAAAGCCGCGATGAGCGCGCAAGCGTCCGGCTTATCCGGCGATCGCGTGATCGAAGCGAAGAGCATCTGGAAAAGTTATGGCGCCGAGCCGATCGTGAAGGATTTCTCGACGCGGATCCTGCGCGGCGATCGCATCGGCTTTGTCGGGCGCAACGGCGCGGGCAAGACGACGCTCATCCGTCTCCTGACGGGCAAGCTCGCGCCCGATCAAGGCGAAGTGAAGCTCGGCGCCAATCTCGCGATCTCCGAACTCGACCAGGGCCGCGCAGCCCTCGATCCCGAAGCCACGCTTGCGGCAACGTTGACCGACGGGCGCGGCGACACGGTTCGCGTCGGCGGCGAGGCGCGCCATGTCGTGACCTACATGAAGGATTTCCTGTTTTCACCCGAGCAGGCGCGCACGCCCGTGCGCGTGTTGTCGGGCGGCGAACGCGGGCGGCTGCTGCTGGCGAAATCGCTCGCCAGACCGTCGAACCTGCTCGTGCTCGACGAACCCACCAACGATCTCGATCTCGAAACGCTCGACGTCCTGCAGGAAATGCTCGCCGACTATGCGGGCACGGTTCTCGTCGTGAGCCACGACCGCGATTTCCTCGATCGCGTCGCCACCTCGATCGTCATGGCTGAAGGCGACGGGCGTTTTGTCGAATACGCCGGCGGCTACAGCGACATGGTGGCCCAGCGCGGCGAAGGCGTGGCAACCAGGCCCGAGAAGGAGCCCGCGCGCGCCAAGGCCCCGCCGCGCCCTCGCCCGTCATCGGACAAGCGTCGTCTCACCTTCACGGAGAAGCACGCGCTGGAGACGCTCCCCGCCCGCATCGCCGCCCTCGAACAGGAAGCGGCAGGCCTCCAGGAAAAGCTCTCCGACCACGGGCTCTATGGGCGCGATCCCAAAGCCTTCGCGGCACTGGCGGAAAGGCTGACAGGGGCAAAGGCCGAATTGGAGGCGGCGGAAGAACGCTGGCTCGAACTCGAGTTGCTTCGCCAGAACCTGGACGCCTGACCCAAATGCATAGTGGCCCAAAATCTAAGGGAACCCTTGATCTGCCTCAGTCTTTTTCGTTAACCGTGCTATAGCATGATGAGGGACTGACCCAAGGACCGCCGACGTGAACGAAAAGATCGAGAACGACATGGAAGCACTGACCGAAGAAGTGAAACGCCTCAGGGCCGACTTCACGAAGATCACCGACCTGTTGCGCCAAACAGCCGGGCATGCCGGCGAAGAAGCCGCCAGCCAGGCGCGCATGGCGGGCGAAAAGGCCTGGACCGGAGCCAAGAGCACGGCCGACGAGCTTCTCCAGCGCATCGAAGGCAAGCCCGTCCAGTCGACCGCGATCGCGTTCGGTATCGGGCTGATTTTCGGCCTCCTGTTTGGCGGCCGCCGGTCTTAAGACCGGATCTGCGATGAGCCTGCTTCTCAAGCGGCTGGCAGTGGCGGTGGCGGTGTTCGTCATCAGCGGCGCAGCCGTGCTCGTGGCGACGTTCTTTTTCTTCGCCTCGCTCTATTTCTGGTTCGAAGAAACGCTGAGTCCGCCCGCAGCGGCGCTGGCGACGGCGGGCGTGCTCCTGGGCTTCGCGTTCGCCGTGATCGTGCTCGGCTTCGTCATCACGACAAGCCTCAAGCGCAAGCCGCGCAAACGCTTCGACTGGCTCCTGGAACTGCTGGACTCGCCGGACGGGTTGTCGGCAGCGGCAATCGGCAATGCGATCGGCCGCAGGCTCCAGAGATTCGCCCGCGAGAACACGCAGATGACGGTCATTGTGTCGCTGGTTGCCGGACTCGCCATCGGCATCAGCCCCGGATTGCGGGCACTCTTGCGAGACGTTTTGAAGGATTAGGCGTTTCAACAGTCAGGCGGGAAACCGCGTTGCCTTATTGCAGCCCCAAACCACCGGCATTTCCGGACGGATATCGACACCGGGCTTGCCGACCAGGAGGCAAATTCCATGAAATTTTTACGAAACCTGATGCTCTCTCTTGTCGCAGTGCTGTTTGCTATCAGCGCGCAGGCTTGGGCCGCGGCCTCCGATCCCGCCGCCCGCAAGATTGAAAACTTTTACGCCACGCTCATCGACACGATGAAGCGCGGACCGCAGCTCGGCGCCAGGGGCCGCTATCAGGCGCTGGCGCCGGTGATCGACGCCACGTTCGACATCCCGACCATGACCAAGTTCGTGGTGGGGCCCACCTGGTCGACCATGTCGGAGGAAGACCACAAGCAGCTCATCGAGGCGTTCCGGCGCATGACGATCGCCGACTATGCGAACAATTTCGACAGCTATGACGGCGAGCGCTTCGACGTCAATCCCAACGTGCAGACCAAAGCCGACGACCGTTTCGTCGAGACGAACCTCGTTCCCAAGAAGGACAAGCCCATCCCGTTCATCTATCGCATGCGCAACGTGAACGGCGACTGGAAGGCCATCGACGTCTATCTGAACGGCTATGTCGACCAGCTCACCACGAAGCGCTCGGATTTCGCGTCGACACTGTCGAGCGGCGGCGCGCCGGCACTGGTCAAGAAGCTAAACAGTCTCGCTGACACCGCGCTCGCGGGAAAAGGCTGACCTAACGCGGCACGTGCTGCATCGTCGGCGCATCCTGCGGAGCAGTGTGCGGGGCCGGCGCCGTGCTGAGGCCGATGTGCGGCACGGTAAAGTCGAGCAGCGACGGCAGTAAAAAAAGCACGATGACCAGGATCCAGGCGAGCGAGATCGCAAGCAGTTCGCCCATGCTGGCCGTGCCCGGATGACTGGAAATCCACAGTGTGCCGAAAGCTGAGGCCGTCGTGCCCGCACTCAGGACGACGGCGCGCGTCAGCGCCGAACCCAAAAGATTGCGCGTCCCGGATCGCCACGCCATCACGAAATAGATGTCGAAAGCCACGCCGATGCCGAGGAGCAGCGGCAGCGCGATGATGTTCGCATAGTTGAGCTGAAGCCCTATGACGACGCAGGTGGCGAGTGTGGCGACGCCCGCCAGCACCAGCGGTCCGAGCGCAATGGCGACCAGCGTTACGCTGCGCAGTGTAAACGCAAGCAGGATCGTGATGGCGATGAAGGAGAGAATGCCCGCCTGCAGGAAGGCGCGCACGATCGTCCGTCCCGATTCCTGGATGCTGAGCGGCTCGCCCGTGGCGCCCGGCGCGATCCTCTGCACGGCATGCGTGAACTTGCGCAGCGTCTCATTGTCGGTCTTCGTGCTCTTGGCCAGGACCTGGATGCGATAAAAGCCTGCCGGCGAGACCCAATCGCGAATGAGATCCGGCGGCAGCGTTTTCGTGGTCACCGGATAAGGCTGAAGCGTCGCGCGCACTTCGTCGAGCATGGTGTTGAGCCCTGGAACAAGCGCCTCTGCAGCGCGGGCGCGCGTGGCCTTGTCGGCGCCGGCGACGCGATCGAGTGCAGCCGCGAGCCGGCGCGCGTTTTTCGCCGGCACCGTATTCGCGTTGTCCGCAGCCTTGCGCAGATCGGCGGCGGCCGTCCTGAAGCTTTCAATCACTTCAGCGTCCGTCGGCGGGGGCTTCGTCATGAAGGGATTGAGCGTGGGATCGAGCAGCGTCTCGGCGTCATTGATGATGGCGAGCTTTTGTTGCTGGTCATCGGGCACGAAGCTGTCGACCGTCATCGTGCGCGAGACTTCCGGCAGTTTGGAGAGCGCGGCCGCATAGGTCTGCGCGACCTCGCGCGAGGGCGCGAGAATGTCGAGCGTGTTGGGCGAGGTGTCGGGATCTTTCATCAGATCGAGCGCCGTCGCCACCGATTCGACGTGACGGTTGCGAAGATCGAGCGGATTGAAATCGAATTTTACCCATGGCAGGCACGCCGCACCGGCGATCCCGACAATGGCTGCCGTCAGCACGACCTGGCGCTTGTTCCTCTGCAGAAACCCGTCCAGCGGCGCGAGCGTCTTGAAACCCACCTCTTCCGCTTCCCCCAACGGCTGAAGCAGTTTCACCAGCGCTGGAAGGAACGTGATGCTGAGCATGAAGGTGATGATCATGCCCGTGCCCGCGACGAAGCCCAATTCGGCGACGCCGCGATAGCTCGTGGGCAGGAACGAATAGAACCCGGCCGCCGTCGCCGCCGCGGCCAGCGCCAGCGCGCTGCCGATGCCCGCGCCCGTGCCGCGCAAGGCCACGTCTAGGTCCTTGTGCTCGAACCGCTCGGCGCGATAGCGCACGCAGAACTGGATTCCGAAATCGACGCCGAGGCCCACGAACAGCGCGATGAAGGCGACCGAAATGAGATTGAAGGCGCCGACGGCTAGAAGCCCCGTCGCGGTCGTGATCGTCAGCCCCACAAAGACCGACAGCAGCACTGCGAAGATAAGGCGCGTGGAGCGCAGCGCGATCCACAGCATGGCCAAGACCGCCACCATCATCAGGGTCGCCATCAGCCGCGCACGCTCGGCGAGCGAGCCGAATTCGTCGTCCGCCATGGGCACGGTGCCCGTCAGCCGCACGCGCACGCCGTGTTCCGGATCGAGATGGAGCTTTGCCACCACGGCGCGAATGGCGTCGGTGGCCCTGCGACCCGGCATGAGCGAATGGTAGTCGAGTTTGGGTCTGATCTCGATGAATCGTCGCGTTTCGCGCAAGCCCGGTTTTGTTCCCGTCACCATCGAGCGCCAGGAGAGATAGGCCGGCTTGCCCGCCAGCACGTCGTCGAGCGTATCGGCGAGGCCCGTTATCGGACCATTGAGATCGCTGAGCTTCGCCTGGCCGTGCGCGACGCCCAAAAGTGCGGTCGAGAGATTGTCGGAAATGCCGCGCAAGCTGGGATCGACGGCCAGTGCGCCGAGGAAAGGCTGCGCCGCGATCAGCTGCTGCATCGTGTCCTTCACCTTGGCCAGGGACAGCAGCATGAGGCCGTCATGGGCGAAGAACTTGCCGTCGTCGGGCTGGCGCACCGATGTCAGGACCGTCTTGTCGGTCGCAAGCGCCGTCGCGAGCTCGTGCGCCGCCTCGTCCGCGCGCTCGGGCGTCGCGCCGTCGACGACGGCGACGATCAGCCCGCTTTGCTGCGGAAACTGCTTGTCGTAAATGGCGACGCGCTTGCGCCATTGCGTCTGCGGCGAGATCAGTGCTTCGGTCCGGCTGTTCATCGCAAAATGCCCGCGCACATAGTTGCCGGCCGCGAAGGCCAGCAGCAACGTCGCAAGCACGATGAGACCGGAATAGCGGCTGCTGAATCCCACTATCCTGACGATGAGCGCTGCCCCCATTCCCGCATTCACTTAGATGTTGGGAAGGTTCTGGAGATCGGGCTTGCCGCCGTGGATTTCCGCATTGCGGTGCTGACGGTAGAGGCTGCGCAATGTGGCGTAGAGATCGACGGAAGAGCGCCTGAGTTCATCCATCGTGTCGATGTTCCGCGACCGCTCGTCCAGAAGCGTCAGAAGCTGACGGCTGCCCATCCACCACCCCTTTTCGCGCATGCCGGCGTAGGTCAGGGGATCGAAGCCGATGTCGACCACGCGGCCCGTCAGGTCGCGCGGATTGCTGGGGCCGATCAGCGGAATGACGAGATACGGCCCTTCGCCGACGCCCCACACGGCGAGCGTCTCGCCGAAGTCCTTCTCGTGGAAGGGGATACCCATCGGAGTCGCCACGTCGACGATGCCGGCCAGCCCGATCGTCGTGTTGACGAGGGCTCGGCCGACCGTCTGGACTGCAAGCTTGGGCTCGCCCTGCAGGATGTCGTTCGCCAGCGTCACCGGCGAATTGAGATTGGTGAGAATGTTATGGATGCCGTCGCGCGCAGGTTCGGGCAGCACATGCGTGTAGACCTTCGCCGCGGGCAGCGCGACGTTCTGATCGAGCGCGTCGTTGACGGAGAACATTTTGCGATTGAACGACTCGTACGGATCGTTGTCCGGACTGGACGACGTCGCACATCCGCCCAGCAGGGAGCCCAGAGCGAACACCGAAAAGACAATCGAAGAGGTTTGCAAACGGCCGTTCATAGCGACTCCTTCAGCCGATTCGGGCGAATCGGGATACCTATTGGATCACGTATCCGAGAATCCGTCGGCGGTGTGCACCGCGGAAGATATGGATCACTTTCCGGAGAAGAAATGGCACCAAACTGCAACACAACCGAATTTCTCACGCGGGCGTAGCGAAAACGCCAAAGCGCTATGACGGGTTGCCGGCCTTCGACCACGGACTTCCTTGGAAAACCCTATGATTGCACAAAAATTAGGCAGTATTGGTGTGCGGCCTGACGGCGCATATCCCATTGCTTTTGCTTCAAAATCAACCAGAGGTAGAACAAAACCGGGCCCCTGTAAGTCTACAACTCCACTTTCCCGTATCCTCCCCGACAAGACCGGCTGCATAGTGCATGCGTGTCGGTTGGGCTATGCGGACATGAATGTGATGATTGCTGGTCGGTGGACGAAGAAGGACGTCCACCAGTTTCTGGCGCGGGGGCGGTGGTTCGCATCGCTGCCGCTGGCGATGCAGGAGAAGATCGTAGCGCACAGTGAAGTCGCGCGATTTTCGGCAGGCGCAATTCTCTTCAAATTTGGCGATCCCATTGATGGCCTCTATGTGGCGCTGGAAGGCGATCTGCGCGCCTATGTAATGGACGACGAAGGCGAGCGCGTCTTCTTCCGCGCGCTGGGTCCCGGTTCCTGGTTCGGTGACACCGGCCTCCTCGACACGCACGGCAGACGGCTCTTCGACGTGAATGCCGCCTCGGCCGCGACGGCGATGTTCCTGCCCGAGCAGGCTTATCACGAGCTGGCCGAATCCGATCCGGCGTTCTACCGCGCGTTCGTGCAGTTGATGTGCATCCATTCGCGCCACGTCACGCGCATCCTCATCGAGACGCGCTCCGAAGCGCCGCGACGCACGGCGCGGGCGCTCCTGCGGCTTGCCCGCGCGCACGGACTTCCCGCCAACGACGGCATGCGGCTTGCCATGAATCTCTCGCAGGCCGATCTCGCCTCGCTCGTCGGCGTGTCGCGGCAATACATGAACGAGTTGATCGCGCGCTGGGAGCAGGACGGTTTGCTGCGCTGGAACGGCAAGGCGCAGCCGCTGCTGGACACCGAAAAACTCAGCGGCCTTTTGAGCCCGCTCGATTCGTGGATCCGCGACAACGAAGACTGGGTCTAGCGGGAGGTCGCGCGCATGGCCGATTTCCGTTCGATCCGGCGCGAATTCGTGGGCCTTCCCTCGCCAACGCAACCGCGCGCCGCCGCCGGCGGCCATCCCTGTCAGGGCCTTTACTGGACTCCGTCGGGCGCGCAGCCGAGAACGGCCATTATCGCGACGCATTACAACGTCGATTTCGCCGAGCACTACATCGCGCCCTATTTCGCGGCGCGCGGCTTCGGCTTTCTCGGATGGAATACGCGCTTTCGCGGCGCGGAGGATTTGTTCACGCTCGAACAGGCGCTGATCGACATTGCCGTCGGCATGCGTTGGCTGAAGGAGATGGGGCGCGTCGATCGCATCGTGCTGCTCGGCAATTCCGGCGGCGGCTCGTTGATGGCGGCCTATCAGGGGGAAGCGCAGACCGGCGCGCTGGCCAACGCCGCCGGCGGCCGCATCAAGGAAGCGCTCGCCGATCTGCCGAAAGCCGACCTCTACATTTCGCTGAACGCACATCCCGGGCGTCCCGACGTGCTGACGAACTGGATGGACGGCTCCGTCCTCGACGAGACCGATCCGGTGGCGACGGATGCAAGCCTCGACCCGTTCCGCGCCGAAAACGGGCCGCCCTACTCGGCCGATTTCATCGCCCGCTATCGCGCAGCGCAGCGCGCCCGCAATCAGAAGATCACCGATTGGGCCAAGCGTGAACTCACCCGCCTGCACGCGGCCGGCATTCCCGACCGCATCTTCCCCCTGTTCCGCACCTGGGCTGATCTGCGGTTCATGGATCCGGCCATCGATCCCTCCGAACGGCCGTGCCCCGCCTGCTATCCGGGCAATCCGGTGTTCGCCAATCGCGGGCCGTTCGGTGTCGGACGCACCAACACGCTGCGCGCATGGCTTTCCATGTGGAGCCTCGAGACGTCGCACTGCCGCGGCGAACCACATCTGGCGAAGCTCGCCATGCCCGCGCTCGTCATACAAAGTCTCGGCGATACGGGTGTGTTTCCGAGCGATGCGAAGACGATTTTCGGAGCGCTCGGCGCCACCGACAAGACGCTCGAGTTCCTGCCGGGCGCGCACTATTTCGAAGACAATCCCGCGCACAGGGATCGCGTCGCCGATCTCATGGCGGCGTGGATCGCGAAGCACTGAGTTCCTACAAATCCCGGAAGGCGATAGGTGTGATGTCGAGCCGGCGCAGCGCCTCGCGCAGGCGCGGGCTGCCCAGCGCTTCGAATTCCTCGACATTGCGATAGCCGGGCATCTGCCGCTGGAGGATTTCGCTCTTGCGCGTGGCGGGATGGAAATAGAATTCCGTCACCATGCCGGGCTCGATATTTTCCAGTTGCCGGAGCACGAGATCTTCCGTCATCGCGCCCGTGTCGTGGAAACCGAACTGCGCATCGTTGGCGGCGACGCCCGCACGGCGGAGCCGCGCGCGCATCGTCTTGGCCCACGGCGCAAAAGCCGTGCTGATGGCCATGCGCGAAAGCTTACCCCTGCCGGCGGCGCGCGCCGACGCCGCGGGATTCTCGTAAGGCACGCGCATCGCCTTCATGCCGTAGTCGCGGCCGATCGCCAGCAGCAGCGCGAATATCGTCGGATGGATGTGCAGATGCGTGTGACCGTCCACATGGTCGAGCGGCAGGCCCGTGCGCTGGAAGGCTTCGAACTGGGCGCGGATTTCCGCGCCGAGCGCGCGCCTGGCTGTCGGGCTGAAGAAGTAATGCAGACCCGCCTGTGCGGGCGAATCAAGGAACGCGCCATTGCGTCCGACGAGCGGCGCCGCCTCTTTCTGCGCCAGCGCCGGCACGCCCTGCACGAGAACGAGATGCAGACCGACGGCCAGACCCGGCAGGCGTTTCGCGCGCGCCACGGCGTCGGCCGCCGCCGGCGCCGTTACCATCAGGCTCGCCGACGTCAGCACGCCGTCGCGATGCGCCCGCTCCACCGCTTCGTTGACGGCTTCGTCGAGGCCGAAATCGTCCGCCGTGAAGATGACGCGCGTGTTCATCGCGCCGCGCGCGGCACGATGCGCCCGTCCGCCATGAGCGCGAAGCGCCGGCCGCGGCGTACGAAATCGCGCTTGACCATCGTCACCAGCCAGATGGCCAGGCCCAGCACGTCGCGCACCGGCAGAAGCCAGAGCGCGGCGAGGCCTTCGCGATCCTTCAGCACGCGCCCGAGCGTATAGGCTGCGGCGGCCAGGCGCACCGCGATCGCTCCGGCGAGCACGCCGAGGCCCATCACGCTGAAGCCCGTCAGCAACGCGTAAATTGCTGCGAACGGCACGGAGCGGATGACGACGGTTGCGAAGAATTCCGTGGGCCGCATGGCACGCGTGTTCTGATCCCAATAGAGCTGATGATCCCACCACTGCCGGAAGCTTTTGAGATCGACTTCCATGTCGACGAAATACGGCGCCAGCACGACGCGCCGTCCGAGCGCCTCGATCTTCGTCGCCATGATGTAGTCTTCGGCCAGATGATCGCGAAACGCCGCGAAGCCGCCGATGGCTTCGAGGTCGGCGCGCCTGAAGCACATCGACGCGCCAAGCCCGAACGTCAAGAGGCCGACAACGGCGGTGAAGACGAGATTGGGAACGAAATCCGCATTCATCGTCAAAAGCTCGAGCTTCTCGAACCAGTGTTGCGCGTTGACGGCGCGATAGGGCGTGCACACGCATCCGACGGTGGGGTCGGACAGCGGCTCCACGATGGCCCGCAGATAATCGGGGCGCAACCGGATGTCGCTGTCGCTGATGACAAGCACGTCGTAGCGCGCCATCGGCCAGGCGGCTTCGAGATTCTGGATCTTGCCGTTGGCGCGGGCTTCGTTTTCCGCGATCACGATAGTGACGCGGTCGGTACCGAACTCCTGCTCGACCTGGCGCATGACGGGGATCGCCGGATCGTCGAGTCGCTGCACGGACAGGACCAGCTGATATTCAGGATAGTCGAGCGAACAGGCCGCGCGCAGATTGTCGAGGAGCTCCTTGTCGGCGCCATAGAGCGGCTTCAGGATCGTTACGGGCGGAAACGATTGCGCGCGCGGCGCCGCCATGATCCGCCTGTTGAAGACGAACGACGTGACGACGCACAACGCGACGAACGTCGAGCCGCAAACGGTAAAGGCCAGACACAGGGCATCGGCGGGGGATGAAAGTGTCATCGCAAAAATTCGATACGGCGCTCCGTGTCCGGACTAGCAGAATGTCCGGACCATTGCATCCTTGACAGTTTTGCTTCGCTACCTACGGCGGGCTTTTTTCCGCGGCCGGTGACAGAAAGACACGCCTTGCGGTGGCCGGCGGGAGGCTCCCCGCGGCCGGCCATTGCCCAACCGCGCGGATCGCGCGAGGGTTTCCCTACGAAACTTCGGGACTTGACGACCATGCGCCTCAAGGATCGCGTCGCCATCGTAACGGGGGCGGCCTCCGGAATCGGACGCGCCACAGCACAACTTTTCGCCGAGGAAGGCGCGAGGGTCCTCGGCGTCGATCTGCCCGACAAGTCTCTTGCAAACGCACACGCGGGCAATGCGAACATCGTGTGCCTGGAAAAAAATCTCGGCGACGCGGGCGCGGATGATAAAATTGTCAGTACCGCCGTCGATCGTTTCGGACGGCTCGACATCGTCATGAACAACGCGGGCATTGCTTTCAACGCGCCCGTCGAAAGCATGACGGACGAGATCTGGGACCGAACCATTGCGATCAACCTCACCGCGCATATGCGACTTTGCCGCAGGGCGATCGAACATCTGAAAAAGAGTCCGGCGGGGCGCATCATCAACGTGGCGTCGGTCATGGCCGAAGGAACCGACTACGGCCTTGCCGCCTATTGTGCGTCGAAAGCCGGTGTCGCGGGCCTGACGCGTACGCTCGCGCTCGAGTTGGGACGCTCCGGCATCACGGCGAATTACATCGAACCCGGTGCGATCGAGACGGGCATGACGTCGCCCTTGTGGACGGCGCGACCGGACGTCGCCGAGATCTGGGCGAAGAAATCGGCGCTGCGTCGGCTCGGTCAGCCGATCGACATCGCGCGCGGCGCCCTCTTCCTTGCCTCCGACGACGGCGGCTTCGTCACCGGGCACGGCCTGGTGGTGGACGGCGGCCTGATGCTCAGGGTGTGACCCGGCTCAGCGCCGGATCTGTCCCGCGTTCATGTCGGCCGCCATCTGGCCGAACACACCCCCGATGGCGCCCGTCAGCACGAAGATCAGCGTGTTCTGCACGAAAAGGCCCGGATCGGTGTTGCCGAGGACGACGGACATGGCCACACCGAAGAGCCCGCTGACCCCGCCGGCCACCAGCCCGCCGGCCGCACCGGCGAGATAGCCCTTGGAGACGTCCTGCGCATAAAGATAGCCCGCAATGGCCGACAGCATCATCGCGCCGAAGAGAAGCGCGTGCTGCGCGATCCAGCCGGAAAAAAACGCGAGAACGGCGAGCATCACCTGCAACGCGGTTCCCACGATCATGGCGCGGCTCAGAGCCGATGAATCGATCATGCGTGACCTCTACCAACCGACTGCCCCGGTCCCCGTCCGGACGGAATGACAACTCCTTAACACGGGCGGCCCTTGCGGCGTTGCGCCGATTTCTCTAATGGGCGTTGCGCCCGCCGCCGCCCATTTCGCGCCCAAGTTCGAGCCCGTTGCGAGCCTATGATCGAGATCGAAGGTCTGACGAAGCGTTTCGGTCCCATTCCCGCCGTTGCGGGAATCGACCTTGCCGTCGCGAAAGGCGAGGTCTTGGGCTTTCTGGGTCCCAATGGCGCCGGCAAATCGACCACCATGAAGATGGTGACGGGCTATCTGGCGCCGACCACCGGCCGCGTGCGCATCCTGGGCCACGACGTCGAGACCGATCCCATCGCGGCGCAGAAGTGCCTGGGCTATCTCCCTGAAGGTGCGCCGGCCTATGCCGACATGACGCCGCGCCAGTTCCTGTCCTTCATTGCCGAGATCCGCGGCTTCAAGGGCGCCGAGATCAATGCAAAGGTCGACGCGGCCGTCGGCAAGACGGAACTCGACCTGGTGCTCGACCAGCCCATCGACACACTGTCCAAAGGCTTCAAGCGCCGCGTGGGCCTGGCGCAGGCGATCCTGCACGATCCGCCGGTGCTCATCATGGACGAGCCGACCGACGGTCTCGATCCCAACCAGAAGCATGCGGTGCGCACGCTTCTGCGCGCCATGGCGCCGGACAAGGCGATCATCATCTCGACGCATCTTCTAGAAGAAGTGGAAGCCATCTGCACGCGTGCGGTGATCATCGATCGCGGTCGCGTGGTGGCCGACGGCACCCCTGCCGAACTCGTGGCGCGCTCGCGCCATCACAATGCGGTGACACTGTCACTGCCAAAGGCGCAGGCCGAGTTCGCCAAGACGAAGCTCAAGGCGCTGAACGGCGTCGCCGCCATCGAGCAGCTCGCGCTCGCCGACGGCCTCATGGAGCTGACCGCCTTCCCCAAGGGCGGCGCGCTTCTGATTGAAGATATCAGCGCCATGGTCGTCGCGGAAAAGTGGGACGTGAAGGAGCTCTACGCCGAAGCCGGCCGGCTCGACGACGTGTTCCGCGCCATCACCACGCACGACGCCGACCGCGCCCGCGAGGCCCGCGCATGAATTCGGTCTGGCCCATCTTCAAGCGCGAGTTCCTGGCGTATTTCTCGACGCCGCTGGCTTACGTCTTCATCGTGATCTTTCTCTTCGCGATGGGCGCGTTCACGTTCTACATCGGTCATTTCTACGAGAACGGGGTCGCCGATCTCACCGTTTTCTTCGGCTATCATCCCTGGCTCTATCTGTTCCTGGTGCCCGCCATCGCCATGCGGCTCTGGGCGGAAGAACGGCGCACGGGCACGATGGAGCTGCTGCTGACGCTGCCCGTACCGGTGTGGGCGACGGTCGCCGGCAAATATCTGGCGGCGTGGGCGTTCACGGGCGTGGCGCTTTTGCTGACGTTTCCCATCTGGATCACCGTCAACTATCTCGGCAATCCCGACAACGGCGTGATCCTCGCAAGTTACGTCGGAAGCTTCCTCGTCGCCGGCGGCTATCTCGCCATCGGCGCCTGCATCTCGGCCTCGACCAACAACCAGGTGATCGCCTTTGTCGTCAGCGTGGTGGTCTGCTTCCTCTTCACCATCTCCGGCGCGCCGCTCGTGCTCGACTTCTTCCGCGGCTGGGCGCCGCTCGTGATCGTCAACGCGATCTCGTCCTTCAGCGTGCTGACCCATTTCACGGCGATCGAGGCGGGCGTCATCGATCTTCGGGACGTGATCTTCTTCTTCTCGCTGATCGCGCTGTTCCTGGCCGCCAACGTCGTCATCATCGACCTGAAGAAGACGGGCTGAGCCAGCGATGACCACCCTGCCCCGCCGTCTTTACGCCATCACCGCCATCGCGCTCGCCGCGGTGATCTTCGTGGCGCTCAACATCGCCGCCGACACGCTCTTGACGACGGAACGGCTCGACCTCACGCAGACGGGCGTCTACACGCTCGCGCGCGGCACCAAGCACATCGTCGCCAGCATCAAGGAACCGATCACGCTGCGCTTCTTCTACACGAAGAAGATCGGCGCCGGTTACCCGCAGATCAACGCCTATGCCAAGCGCGTGCGCGACCTGCTCGAGGAATATGCGGCGCGTTCCGACGGCAAGATCATCCTGCAGGAAGTCGACCCCGAGCCGTTCACGCCCGAGGAAGACGAAGCGACGGCGAACGGGCTGTCGGGTGCGCCGACCGAGAGCGGCGACAATGTCTATTTCGGCCTCGTCGGCACCAACACGATCGACGGCAAGGAAGCGATCCCGTTCTTCTCCGACGATCGTGAGGCCTATCTCGAATACGACATCACCTCGCTCATCTACCGCCTGTCGACGCCCAAGAAGCCGTTGCTCGGGGTGATTTCCGGCCTGCCGCTCGATACCGGCGCGGGCGGCATGCAGGCGGCGATGCAGGGCCAGGCGCGGCCCTTCGTGATCTACGAGCAGCTCGAGCAGACCTACGCGACGAAGATGCTCGATCCCAATTTCGCGAGCATCCCCGCGGACGTCGACGTGCTGATGATCGTCGATCCGGGCCCGATGACGCCGCAGCAGCTCTACGCCATCGACCAGTTCGTGCTGAAAGGCGGCCGCGCGCTGGTCTTCGTCGATCCGCTGTCGGAGATCGCGAACGCCGGACAGGGCATGGGCGGCGAAGGCGGCGGGCCGACGTCTTCGGATCTGCCGTCGCTCTTCCGCGCCTGGGGTATCGCCTACAATCCGACCAAGGTCGTCGCCGACAAGGAGCTGGCGCAGTCGGTGCAGGTTTCGGCCGACCCGCGCAATCCGGTCGCCGCCTATCCCGTCTGGCTGAAGCTCGGCGCGCAGAATTTCGCCGGCAAGGATCAGGTGACGGCCAATCTGCAGGCGCTCAATCTCGCCAGCGTCGGCGCGCTCAGCCCGATGAAGGGTGCGACGACGACGTTCCTGCCGCTCATCTGGTCGTCGAAAGAGGCTTCGCTGCTCGATGCGGCAGAAGTCAAGAACGCGACCCAGCCGCAGGACCTCATCAACGAAGTCGAACCGACCGGCAAGAATTACGTCATCGCCGCGCGCATCTCGGGACCGGTGAAAACGTCGTTCCCGTCGGGCGCACCGCTGTCGCCGGCCGATCTCGCCAAGGCGCCGCGCCAGATCATGGCGTCCAAAGGGCCCATCAACGTCATCGTGATGGCGGACACCGACATCTTCGACGACCGCTTCTGGGTTCGCGTGGAAAATCTTTACGGCAAGCGTCTGGCCGCGCCGTTCGCGGACAATGCCGCCTTCGTGCTCAACAGCGTCGAGAACCTCACCGGCTCGGACGATCTCATCTCCCTCAGGACGCGCGCCACCAACAGCCGCCCCTTCGTCGTCGTGCAGAAGCTGCAGGCCGAAGCGCAGGCCCAGTTCCAGCAGCGCGCCGACGCGCTCAAGCAGCAGCTGACAGACACGGAAACGCGGCTGCGGGCGCTGGAGCAGGGCGGCTCGGCCAACGGCCAGCCGACGAGCGTGACCTCGCTCACGCCGGAACAGCAATCCGAAATCGAAAGCTTCAAACGCGAGCTCGCCCAGACCCGCACCGAATTGCGCGACGTGCAGCACAATCTGCGCAAGGACATCGACGAGCTGGGCGCGTTCCTCGCCTTCATCAACATCGCACTGATGCCGCTGATCGTGGCGTGTGTCGCGATCACGCTCGCCGTGCTCCGCCGCCGGCGCCGCGCGCGTGCGATTTCGATGTGAGGCGCACGCCATGAGCAGCATGTTCGCCGATCCCCGCCGCCGCAATCTCGCGATCCTCGCCGGCATCGCCGTCGTCACCATCGCGGCCGCGGTTCTGGGCGTATTCCATCAGGCGAGCTTCTCGGAGCGCCGCGGCCATCCGGAACTCCTCTTCCCCGACCTTGTCAGCCGCGTCCGGCAGATCGCCCATATCCGCATCCAGTCGAAGGACGGCATCATCGATGTCGTCTTCAAGCCCGAAAAGACCTGGGTGGTGACGAACAAGGACGACTATCCCGCTTCGCACGAGCAGGTGCGCGCGACGGTCATTGCGCTCGCCACGCTCACGGCGCTCGAAAAGAAGACTGCGCGCGCCGACTGGCTGCCTTACGTCGACCTCGTCTCGCCCGCGCATGGCGGCGACGGCAAGGAGATCACCGTCCTCGACGACAAGGGCGACGTCATGGCGTCGATCATCACGGGCAAGTCCGTCGACATCGGCGATCCCGAAGGGGCCGTCGGTCTCTTCGTGCGCCGTCCCGGTGAGACGCAAAGCTGGCTCGCGCGCAGCATCGTCGAGCCGAAGGCCGATCTCGGCGACTGGCTCGAGAAGGACGTCATGAGCATCGACCGCGCGCGCATCTCAGAAGCCGACGTCGATCCCTTATCGGGCCCGTCCTATGTCGTGCGTCGTGACAAGCCGAGCGACGCCGATTTCAAGCTCAACGAAATCCCGAAAGGCCGCGAGCTTTCCTACGATGCGGCGCCGGACGCGGTCGCAGCGGCCGTGGTCGATTTCTCCTTCGACGACGTCAAGCCCGCGCGCGATTTCGATTTCTCCGATTCTGCGCACACCGCGCGCGTCGTGACCAAGACCTTCGACGGGCTGACGGTCACCGTGAACGTCATCCAGCAGGGCCAGGACTACTGGGCGACGGTGTCGGCGGAAGGTTCAACTCCCGACGCCCGCAACGAGGCGCGCCAGATCGACGGCCACGCGTCGGGCTGGGCCTACAAGCTGCCCGCCTACAAAGGCCAGCAATTCATGGTTCCGGTCGAAAGCCTCCTGAAACCCAAGGGTGGCGCACCCGCCCCCGCTTCCCAGCCTCCCGCGCAATAGCAGCCATTGACCCTGATCAGTTGCGGCTGAGGGGTTCCGCGGCATAAGACGGGTCGCATGACCGCAGCCACCACCCGGCCTGATGCCAGCGAGCAGACCTTTCTGCGCGACCTTTGGTACATGGCCGCGCTGGCTCGAAGCGTGAAGCCGGGCGGCTTGCGTCGCCAGATCGTCCTCGGCGAGCCGGTGCTTCTGGGCCGTACGCGTGATGGTAAGGCCTTCGCCCTGCGCGATATCTGCCCGCATCGCGGCGTGCCGCTGTCGGCCGGCCGTGTGACGGACGAGAACCAGATCGAATGCCCCTATCACGGCTGGCGGTTCCGGGCGGACGGCGTCTGCGCCGCCATCCCATCGTTGGTCGACGGCCAGGACATCGACCCCACCCGCATGAAAGTGCGCGCCTATCCGCTCGTCGAGCAGGACGGGCTTCTGTGGATCTACATGGCGGCGCCGGGGCGCGAAGGCGCAGCGCCTAAAGGCATGCCGCCGAAAGTCGGCCTCGCCAACGCCAGACCGCGCTGGGTCGAAAGCCAGACCTTCGCCTGCAACATCGACCACGCCGTCATCGGCCTGATGGATCCGGCGCATGCGCCCTATGTGCACGGCCGCTGGTGGTGGCGCGTTACACCGCGGGTGAAGACGAAGGACTATGCACCGCTCCCCAGCGGCTTCGTCATGCTACGCCATGCGCCGACGAAATCCGCCTACAAGCTTCTGGGTGCGGACGTATCCACAGAAATCACGTTCGAGCTCCCGAGCATCCGCTTCGAGAATATCGCCGGTACGGTCCTTGGCCGGAAGATCGACGTGGTGGGTCTCACCGTCTGCACGCCGATCGACAGGGACACGACGGAAGTCACCCAGGTTTTCTATTGGCCGGCATGGCTGGGCTTCATCCGCCCGTTTTTCATGGTCTTGGGCCCCACCTTCCTGGGCGATGACCGGCGCATGGTTGAACTCCAGAAGGAGGGCCTTAAATACGACCCGCCGCTGATGCTCATCCAGGACTCCGATGTCCCGGCCATGTGGTACCACCGGCTCAAGAAGGCTTGGATCGAATCGGTTGAGACGGGTGCGCCGTTCACCAACCCCGTGCAACCCCGGACGCTGAAGTGGCGGAGTTGAGCCAGCGACGCTAACGCACGGGTTATGGGGTTGCCCCCGTCCCCCTGCCCGGCTAAACGGTCCCCTTAGCCTGCAACTTAACCGGACCCGCCCGCGCCGCCAGCGTGTGTGGCCGCGCGCGAGTGAAAATGCCCAAGCGCCAAGACATCCACACCATCCTCATCATCGGCGCCGGCCCCATTGTCATCGGCCAGGCCTGCGAATTCGACTATTCCGGCGCGCAAGCCTGCAAGGCGTTGCGGGCGGAGGGCTATCGCGTCGTCCTCGTCAACTCCAATCCTGCCACGATCATGACCGACCCCGGGCTGGCGGATGCGACCTACGTCGAGCCGATCACGCCGGAATTCGTCGAGAAGATCATCGCGCGCGAGCGACCGAACGTGCCGGAAGGCCGTGTCTTTGCATTGCTGCCGACGATGGGCGGGCAGACCGCGCTCAACACGGCACTGTCGCTCAGGAAGCGCGGCGTGCTCGAGAAGTACGACATCGAACTGATCGGGGCGAGCGCGGACGCGATCGACAAGGCGGAAGACCGCGAACTCTTTCGCCAGGCGATGATGAAGATCGGCCTCGACGTGCCGCGCGGGCAGACGCTGAAGGGTTATCTGCGCCACAAGAAGGACGAGCTCGGCAACTTCCTTTACGACGGCGAAAACAATCCGATCATGGAATTGTCGCCGGAAGCGTTCGCGCATGCGCTACAGGCACTGGAAGAGGTGGGCTTGCCGGCGGTGATCCGCCCGTCCTTCACGCTGGGCGGCACGGGCGGCGGCATCGCCTACAACCGCGAAGAATTCTTCGAGATCGTCGAGCAGGGTCTCGACGCCTCGCCCACCAACGAAGTGCTGATCGAAGAATCCGTGCTCGGCTGGAAGGAATACGAGATGGAAGTCGTGCGCGACCGCGCCGACAACGCCATCATCGTCTGCTCCATCGAGAACGTCGATCCGATGGGCGTGCACACGGGCGATTCCATCACCGTGGCGCCTGCGCTGACGCTGACGGACAAGGAATATCAGCGCATGCGGACGGCCTCGATCGCCGTGTTGCGCGAGATCGGGGTGGAGACCGGCGGTTCGAACGTGCAGTTCGCGGTTAACCCCGCCGACGGGCGCATGGTCATCATCGAGATGAACCCGCGCGTGTCGCGTTCTTCGGCGCTGGCCTCGAAGGCGACAGGCTTTCCCATCGCCAAGGTCGCGGCCAAGCTCGCCGTCGGCTACACGCTCGACGAGCTTACCAACGACATCACGCGCGTGACCCCGGCCTCGTTCGAACCCACCATCGACTACGTCGTCACCAAGATCCCGCGCTTCGCCTTCGAGAAATTCCCGCGCGCCGATCCTACGCTGACGACGTCGATGAAATCCGTCGGCGAAGCGATGGCCATCGGCCGGACGTTTGCGGAGTCGCTACAGAAAGCGCTGCGCTCGCTCGAGACGGGACTTTCGGGTCTCGACGAGATCGATCTGCCGGACAATCAGGACGCGATCCGCGCGGCGCTGGCCAAGCCCACGCCTGACCGCTTGCGCATCGTGGCCCAGGCCATGCGTTACGGCTTTCCGGTCGAGGACATCGCGGCGATCACCAAGTACGATCCGTGGTTTCTGGGCGAGATCGAAGCGATCCTGGCCGTGGAGGCGCGCGTCACGCGTGACGGCCTGCCGCAAACGGCCGAAGGCCTGCGCCGCCTGAAATCGATGGGTTTCTCGGACGCGCGGCTGGCCAAGCTCGCGCGGATCAACGAAACGCAGGTGCGCCAGGCACGCCATGCCGCGGGCGTGCGTCCTGTGTTCAAGCGCATCGATACCTGTGCGGCCGAATTCGCGGCCGTGACGCCTTACATGTATTCGACCTACGAGGCGCCGGTCGGTGGCCACGTCGAATGCGAAAGCCGGCCTACGACCGCGAAGAAGATCATCATTCTCGGCGGCGGCCCCAACCGCATCGGCCAGGGCATCGAATTCGATTATTGCTGCTGTCATGCGGCTTTCTCGCTCTCCGAGCGCGGTTTTGAGACCATCATGGTCAACTGCAATCCGGAAACCGTCTCGACCGACTACGACACGTCAGACCGTCTCTATTTCGAGCCGCTCACGGCGGAAGACGTGTTCGAGATCGTGGCGACGGAAGGATCGAACGGTACGGTTGCGGGCGTGATCGTGCAGTTCGGCGGGCAGACGCCGCTCAAGCTCGCCAACAAGCTCGTCGAGGCTCATGTACCGCTGCTCGGCACCAGCGCAGACGCCATCGATCTTGCCGAAGACCGCAAGCGTTTTCAGGTTCTGTTGCATGAACTCGGTCTCAAGCAGCCGCGCAACGCGACCGCCATGACAGCGGAAGAAACAATCGCCGCGGCGAAAGAGATCGGCTTCCCCGTCATCCTGCGTCCGTCCTACGTGCTCGGCGGCCGCGGCATGGTGGTCGTCGCCGACGAGATGCAGCTCAAATCGAGCGTGCAGTCGGGCGAGCTGTTCAAGATTTCCGGAGACAATCCCGTCCTCATCGACGGCTTCCTCCATCACGCAACCGAAGTCGACGTCGACGCGATCGGCGACAGCGAGGGCGACGTGTTCATCGCCGGCATCATGGAGCACATCGAGGAAGCGGGCGTGCATTCCGGCGACTCGGCTTGCGCCATCCCGCCCCATTCGCTCAAAGCCGAAACCATCGCCGAGATCGAACGGCAGACGGTCGCGCTCGCGCGCGGTCTCAACGTGCGCGGCCTGATGAACGTGCAATATGCCGTGCAGAACGGCGACATCTACGTACTGGAAGTCAATCCGCGCGCCAGCCGCACGGTGCCGTTCGTCGCCAAAGCGATCGGCATGCCGGTGGCGGCGCTTGCCGCACGCGTGATGGCGGGCGAAACGATTGCCTCGCTCAAGCTGAAGAAGCCCAAGCTCGATCATATCGCGGTCAAGGAAGCCGTTCTGCCCTTCGCGCGCTTTCCCGGCGTCGACACCGTGCTCGGACCCGAGATGCGTTCGACGGGCGAAGTAATGGGACTCGACGGCAATTTCGGCCGCGCCTTTGCGAAGAGCCAGATCGGTGCGGGTCTGAAGCTTCCGCTCTCTGGGACGGTCTTCATCTCGGTCAAGGATCAGGACAAGGATTTCGCGCTGGCGCCCGCGCGGGCGCTCCAGGAAATGGGCTTCCAGATTCTCGCCACACGCGGCACGGCGAAATTCCTCGAATCCGAGGGCCTCGAAGTGCGTCTCGTCAACAAGGTGCTGGAAGGCCGCCCGCACGTCGTCGATGCGATCAAGAACGGCGAAGTGCAGCTCGTCTTCAACACGACGGAAGGCTCGCAGGCGTTGTCGGATTCGCTCTCGATCCGGCGTACGGCATTGCAGATGAAGGTGCCGTACTACACGACCGTTGCCGGTGCGGCCGCTGCGACCGAAGCCATCGCCGCGCTCAGACAGGGCGCGCTCGAAGTGGCGCCGCTACAGAGCTATCTCTGACCCTAAGTGAAACCAAAGTTCTCTTGAAGAATTAGCACTCCGGCCTTAGATTCGTTGCCCTGCTTGCGCGGCGGTAATGGAAAAAACCCAAGTGCGACAGGAACTTAAGGTAAAGCTTCTAGTCTTCCGGAACAGGCCGGGCCAGGAGGCAGGCCGACGGGAGCGTCTTTGCCGTTATAGGATCGATGTCGATGGAACGCATACCCATGACCGCGGGCGGCTTCAAAGCCCTCGAAGACGAAATCAATCATCTGAAGACGGTCGAACGTCCGGCCACGATTCGCATGATCGAAGAAGCGCGCGCCCATGGCGACCTCTCCGAGAATGCGGAGTACCACGCGGCGAAGGAACGCCAGGCATTCATCGAAGGTCGCGTCATGGAGCTCGAGGACAAGCTCGGCCGCGCCGACGTCATCGACGTGTCGAAGCTTTCCGGCGGCACCGTGAAATTCGGCGCGACGGTCACGCTCGTCGATGAAGACACCGATGCGGAGATGAAGTTCCAGATCGTCGGCGATCTCGAATCCGATGCGAAGAAAGGCCGCATCTCGATTTCCTCGCCCATCGCGCGCGCGTTGATCGGCAAGGCCAAGGGCGACACGGTGGAAGTGTCCGCGCCCGGGGGTGCCAGATCCTACGAGATCCTGAAAGTGCAATTCGTCTAAACGGAATCGCGTCGCGATTTCCCGCATTGATTTCCCGCGCCCCGCTTTCCATGTGAGACGCGGGCGCAATCTCATTAAGCGAAAGGAACTCGGTATGTCTCAACCCGACGCGACGAAATCCGGCACCTTCAAAATCGGCGGCGATATTCCCGTGCATCGCCTGGGCTTCGGCGCCATGCGCGTCACCGGCAAAGGCGTGTGGGGCGAGCCCGAGGATCGCGGCGAGGCGATCGCGACGCTGAAGCGGCTGCCGCATCTCAACGTGAACTTCATCGACACCGCGCACGCCTACGGTCCGGAGACGTCGGAGAAGCTCATCCACGAAGTGCTGCATCCCTACAAAGGCATGCTGATCGCGACAAAAGGCGGTCTCGATCGCCCAGGTCCCGGCAGCTGGGTTCCGAACGGACGCCCTGAAGTGCTGATCGCGCAGGCGCGCCGGAGCCGCGAGATTCTCCGCGTCGAGCAAATCGGTCTGTGGCAGCTTCATCGCATCGATCCGAAAGTGCCCGCGCGCGAGCAGTTCGGCGCCATCAAGACGCTCCTCGACGAAGGCGTGATCCGTCATGCGGGCCTGAGCGAAGTCTCCGTCGGCGACATCCAGGAAGCCTCGAAGGTCTTCACGGTCGCGACCGTTCAGAACCGCTACAACCTCGTCGACCGCACGCACGAAGCCGTGCTCGACTATTGCGGCGAGCACAACATCGGCTTCATCCCGTTCTTCCCGCTGGCGGCCGGCGATCTCGCCAAGACGCATACGGCGCTCGAACACGTGGCAAAGAAACACGACGCGACGCCGGGCCAGATCGCGCTCGCGTGGCTCTTGAAGCGCAGCCCCGTCATGCTGCCTATCCCAGGCACCTCGAAAGTGAAGCATCTCGAAGAAAATACGGCGGCCGCGGAAATCACACTCTCGCATGAGGACTACGAATCGCTGAATAAAGCCGGCAAGCACGCGCATTAGCGAATAAAGTGTCATAGCCCGCCTGGTGCGGGCTGTGACACTGTTTTTCAAAGCAACCGTTCGTAAAACCCGCCGAAATTGCGGGCGAGATCGACGAGGTGGATTTCCAGGATCCAGTGCGTCTCGCGGCCGTTGGGATCGAGCCTGCGCATGCGTGTGGGATTGTTCGGGCTGATGCGTTTCAGATCCTTGTCGCCCGGAATCCAGGCGTGGGCGAATTCGCTGACGACGTGACCGGCGATAACGCCGCCGAACTCCCAGCCGGCATCGCGCGCGGCCTGCTGCGCATAGGCGTAAAGCCCGGCGCCGGTGATCTCGGGCGTCGCCCGATAGTGATTCTGCACGCGCGCAAAAACGCGTTCGAGATCGTCGACCAGGTTCTGCTTGTCGCCACTGCCGCTCAGCGCATAGGTGCGGCCGATGTCCGCTTCCCATTCCTCGAATACAGGCCCGAGGTCGACATAGACCGTGTCGTCGTCTTCGATGGTGCGGACGGGCGGATTTTCGAGCGCCGTCGTCAGCGTGTTGGGGCCGGAGCGCACGATACGCTTGTGCCAATGCTTCTCGACGCCGAACTGGCTCAGTGCCAGCTCGTAGATATCCTGCTCGACCTCGCGCTCGCTCCGTCCCGGCCGCACGAAGCCGGCCGCCTCGATGGCGTCGAACAGCGAGAGCGCGCGCTGTTCCGCGGCTTCCAGGGCTGTGCGCCGGGCGCCTTCGTCCAACGTTTGCACGGTCATGGTCATACTCTCGAATCCGGATCGACGGTGCGTTAGTCTCGTCTCTCGGGCAAGCCTTCAGCTCGTCATAGCGGCCATCGAAACAAGGAGAGCGCAATGAAGCTCAGCGCGCGCAATCAGATCAAGGGAAAGGTGGCCGGCATCGAGAAGGGCCAGACGACGGCGCATGTGCGCATCGACGTGGGCCACGGCGTCATCATCACGGCGTCGATCACCAACGAGGCCGTCGACGATCTGGCGCTCAAAGTGGGCGACAGCGCCATCGCCGTCATCAAGGCCTCCGATGTGATGGTGGGAAAATGAGCACGCGCGCCCTCGCCGCTTTGGCGTTTCTCGTCTGTCTCGTTGTCCCCGCGATTGCCGAGGACGCAGCCGTCGCCATCGGCGGCCAGGTGCGGCATCCCGGTCGCGCTACCGTCGCCGATCTGCGGAAACTGCCCGCCACGACCGTGACGATCTCGTTCATGACCGACAAGGGACAGGAAAGCGCCACCTATACCGGCGCCTTGCTGTGGACCGTGCTCGGCAACGCGGCGCCTATCGACGGCCCGGGCAAGAACGCCAGGCTCCGCCACACCTATCTCGTGACGGCGAGCGACGGCTGTGCGGTCGCGCTGTCGGAAGGTGAGATCGACCCGAACTTCGAGGCCAAGTCCGTCATCCTCGCCTACGAAAAAGACGGCAAGCCTTCCGGCATCCGTTTGATCGTGCCCGGCGACAAACACGGCGGTCGCGCCGTGCGCGACGTCGTCAAGATCGAGGTGCAGTAGAAGCGCGTGACGCGCCCCGCATGCCCTCCCACAGAAACAGCGCCGCGCGGACAAAGCCGCTGACGTCGAGTTCGGGCTCGCGGCATTTCTGCAATACGAACCCCTGAAACAGCGCGATCATCACGCGCACCATGGCGTCTGTTTCGATCGCCGCCGGAATTTCGCCGTCTTTTTTTAGGGCGTCCACAAGTTTCGCCAGCACGCGATACGGTTCGACAAGGCCTTCCTGGCTGACGTCCAGCAAGCGTTTGTTGTTGAGCGCTTCCGCCCAGAGCTGCACGCCGACACGGCGCTCCTCGTCCTGCCCCGGATCGGAAACGTGCCAAAAGAAAGCCTGTCCCATATGCACGATTGCCGCATGCGGATCCGGCAGGTCTTCGACGTCGCGGCACACTTCGGCTTCGGCGCGATGACGCGCGTCGGCGATGGCAATGATGATGTCTTCCTTGCTGGCGAAGTGATTGTAGATCGCGCCGGCCGAAAGTCCGGATTCCCTGATGACGTCCTGCATGGTCGCATGATGAAAGCCGACGCGCGCGAAGCAGTGGTTCGCGGCGTCGAGAATCTGCCGCCTGCGGCCGTCCATGTGCTCCTGGCTGACTTTAGGCATATTCCAGTTTTTTTACCTGCGCCCGTGTGCCGGCCACTTCGGCCACCGCCACGTGATAATATTCATAACCCTTGAACGGCCGGTCGCCCATGTAGAGCGCGCGATACTGCGTCGCGTCGAGGTCGGACACGAGCTTGAGCCCGCGCGCCGCGAGATAGTCCGCGAGTTCGTCCGGATAGAAACCGAACTTCCAGACTTCCCCGACCTCCTTCAGCGTCTTCCTGAGCGCTTCCATGCCGGCGAATTTCGGATCGGAACCGATCGCGCCTTTCTCCACATAGGTGAAAAGTATCTCGCTGCCCGGCGCCGCCGATGCGATGAACCGGAACGTGCCGTCGACCGCTGCGGCGTCGAGATATTGCGTGACGCCTTCCCAGACGAAGAATGCCGGCCGTTTGGCGTCGAAGCCCGCGGCGGAAAGCCCATCCGCCAGATTCTGCGTGTTGAAGTCGATCGCGACATAGGTCACATGCGCCGGCAACTTGCCGGACCCGGCGCGCACGCGCTCCTGCTTCATCCGCGACGTGTTGGGGTGGTCGACTTCGAAGACGTGTGCCCGCTTCGTCGCCGCGAGGCGATAGGCCCGGCAATCGAAACCCGCGCCGAGGATCACAATCTGGTCGACGCCTTCTTTCAGCGCGCCTTCCACCATGTCGTCGATGTAGCGCGTGCGTGCGATGCCCGAGCTGCGCCCGCCCGGCCAGCGGCGGTCGATGTAATTGGCGATGACCCGGCCGGCGGCCGGCACGCGGGCCAGCGTCGCCACGGCCTTCAGCGAAGGCCTCAGGAACCGCGCAGCCCAGGGATCGTCAAACAGGCGCCGATGTGCCCCCTGCGCCGTCTCCAGCGCCCGGAACAGGGCCATGTATTCGGCGGTCCGGCTGTGCTCGGTGGCGTGCATGCATTCCTCCTGACAAACGATCCTAAAATGACCGATCTTTGTTGCCGGTTTTGTTTTAATAGAACGGTCATTCGTTTTATTCAAGGAGAAAATACTGGCAATATTTTTATGGTCTTTTGGCGATGATGGCCGCGAGTTCGGCAATCTCTGTGAAGCGCCCCCCGGCGGACAGGTTGGTCAACGCGGCTCGCAAATCGCGTTCGAAATCGTCCGCCCGCGCGCCGAGCCTTTCCTTCGACAGCATGGAGAGCGAGAAGGCCCGGCCTACGACCTCGTCGATCGTGATCGCCCGGCGGACGTACACGCCGACGCGTTCGATATGCGTGAATGCGGAATCGAACAGGTAGGACACGTGCGTGCGGTAATCGCCTTTGGCGGCGGCGATGCGATGCGCGGCCTCTTGCATGCCGTAATTCTTTCCGACCTCGGCCATCTTCAAAAGCCACGCGTTCTCGGCCGTACGGGGATGATCGTCTTCGAACAGCGCGATGGCGCCGTCCGGCGGGAGCAGCGCGTCGAGAGTCCGCAACGTCTCCGTGCGATCCATCCAGTGAAACGACCGCCCCATGGCGACGAGATGGATGGGACCGAGGTCGGTGGGCAGATCGAAGGAACTGCCCTGCCGGAAATCGACTTTGACACCGGCCGCGCGGGCCGCCTCGCGCGCCGCTTCCAGCATGTCGGGCTCGGGATCGACGCCGGTCACGCGCAGGCCGGCCTCGGCGAACGGCACGGCGAGCAGGCCCGGGCCGCAGCCCAGGTCCATCACGCAGTCACCCGGCGCCAGGCCGGCCATCGCGACCACGCGCGCGATCAGTTCCGGCGAGTAATGCAGGCGGAAGCGGGCATAGTACGGAACGGTCGACCGGAACCGGCGCGGCTCGAACTCGGGCTTGGACACGTTTTGGTTGCTCCTTCCAAAGAGGACAGGTTGGTTTTGCGCCCGACCCCACTATATTGCGCAGCGGTTTATCGGGGCTGGATTTGAATGGCGACTATCGCACTCGTCGATGACGACAAGAACATCCTTGCGTCCGTTACGCTCCTTCTGGAACAGGAAGGCTATCACGTGCGCGCCTATGCCGATCCGGCCGCCGCGCTGACCGCGCTCTCGGCCACGCCGCCCGATCTTGCCGTCCTCGACATCAAGATGCCCCGCATGGACGGCCTCGAGCTTTTGCGCCGGCTCCGGCAGACGGCGGACATGCCGGTGATCTTCCTCACTTCCAAGGACGAGGAAATCGACGAATTGATGGGACTGAACGCGGGCGCCGACGACTACATCCGCAAGCCCTTCTCGCAGCGCCTGCTGCTCGAGCGCGTGAAGGCGGTCCTGCGGCGCGGCGAAGCGCACAAGGCGGTGCCCGGCGAAGCGAAAAAGGAATCGCTCGTGCGCGGCAAGCTCGCGCTCGACCCGCAGCGCCACGAATGCACCTGGGAAGGAAAGCCGGTGCGCCTCACCGTCACGGAATTCCTCATCCTGCAATGCCTCGCGCAGCGGCCGGGCTTCGTGAAGAGCCGCGACAATCTGATGGACGCGGCCTATGACGACCAGGTCTATGTCGACGACCGCACCATCGACAGCCACATCAAGCGGCTGCGCAAGAAGTTCAAACTGGTCGACGACGATTTCGACGCGATCGAAACGCTCTACGGCGTCGGCTATCGCTACCGCGAGGCCTGACGATCGTCTCCATCCCGCGCATGAATCTGTTCCGGCATCCCGGCCGCCGCGGGCGCATCTCGGCGCTGTCGCGGCAGATCATCTTCATCAACTTCGTGGCGCTCGCCATTCTCGTCACGGGCGTCCTCTACATCCAGTCGCAGCGCGCCGGTCTCGTCGACGAACGCATGGCCGGCATCCGCCTGGAAGCGCTGACGGTGGCGAGTGCGCTGGCGGAGTACGCAACCACGGATGAACCGCTTGCCATCGACGATGCCAAAGCCGAACCGCTGCTGCGCCAGCTGATGCAGCCGACGCGGCTTCGCGCGCGCATCTATGCCCGTAACGGCCGGCTCGTCATCGACACGCGCAATCTTCTCGCGCGCAATGTGGTCGAGACGGAAGAACTGCCGCCGCTCGACTTCTGGAGCCGGTTCAAGGGCACAGTTGAACGTCTCTATGACGGCCTCACGGGTGTAAGACCATTCACCAAGCTTGCACCCTATTTCGAAGCCGGCGACGACGGCCGCGTCTATTCCGAAGTGAACAGCGCGCTGATGGGCGATTCCGGCGAAGCCGAGCGCGTCAACGACCACAACAAGCTCGTGCTCTCGGTCGCCGTTCCCGTGCAGCGTTTCAAGGCTATTTATGGTGTTCTTCTGGTTTCGACGGAAAGCGGCGATATCGACAACATCCTGCGCCAGGAGCGGCTGTCGGTGATCGGCGTGGCGGCGGTCGCATTCGCCGTCATGATTTTCCTGTCGATCTCGCTCTCCGGCACCATCGCGCGTCCCGTCCGCCAGCTGGCCGATGCCGCCGATGCGGTGCGCAGCGGCGCCTCGGGACGCGAGACCATTCCCGTGCTCGCGGGGCGCAACGACGAGATCGGCGATCTGGCCGAGAGCCTGTCGGCCATGACCCAGGCGCTCTATGATCGCATCGATGCCATCGAGAGTTTCGCAGCCGACGTGGCGCACGAGCTCAAGAATCCTCTGACCTCGCTCAAGAGCGCGCTCGAAATGTTCTCCCGCGCCCAGGACGACGCCACGCGCGCGCGCCTGATGGCCATCGCGCGCAACGACATCAAGCGCATCGACCGGCTGATCACCGACATTTCCGACGTCTCGCGCCTCGACGCGGAATTGAGCCGGGAGGCGGCCGAACCCGTCGATATCGCGCATCTGCTCGAGACCATCGTCGATATCTACAACCTCACCGAACTCGATCACGGCGTGAAACTCGAGCTCACCTCCGACCTGCCGCCGGATACGAAAGTGATGGGCCGCGACGAGAGGCTCGGACAGATCTTCCGCAACCTCATCGACAACGCGCTGTCGTTCAGTCCGGACGGCGGCGTCGTGCATATCGGCGCGACCGAACGCAACGGCATGGCCCGCATCACGGTAGAAGACCAGGGACCCGGTATCGCATCCGAGAATCTCGAAAACGTCTTCAACCGTTTCTACACCGAGCGCCCTGCGGCGCACGGCTTCGGGAAGAACACCGGCCTCGGTCTTTCGATCGCGCGGCAGATCGTGGAAGGCTCGAACGGGCGCATCTGGGCGGAGACTCCCATCGATCACGAAGGCGCGCGCTTTATCGTCGAACTGCCGCTTGCAGGCGTCGGGCGATGACCGCGGTCAATATCCATGCCAGTTGCGTGAGACTCGACAGGGCCGCAGCGATTTTCGGCGCGGCGCCTCGCGACGGCATCCTGCTTCTCGGCGAAAGCGGCTCGGGCAAATCGGTCGCCGCGTTGAAACTGCTGGCGATGGGTGCCGCACTCGTGGCCGACGACCGGGTCGAACTGTTCGTTCACGAAGAGGTGTTGTGGGCGCGCGCGCCGGCGCCGCTTGCCGGCCTCATCGAAGCGCGCGGGCTCGGCATTGTAACCTTACCGCATGCGGCAAATTCCCGAATCGCGCTGGCCATCCGGCTCGGCGCGAACGCGGTGCGCTATCCCGAACGCGAAGAGTATGAGCCGCCCGCGCCGCTTTCCGTCCGCGCCAGGCCGCCGCTTTTGCACCTCGACGCCGGGGACACGGCCGTGGCCGAGAAGATCGTTCTTGCCGCCGCCGCCTTTTCCAACGCACTGTTTCGCCGGGAAAGCAATCCCCCGTGAGGGCTTCCATCGCGCCGCATTCTTGCTATCGTCCGCAACCTCAACCATCTCATTCAAAACTATGATCGGTATCGTAATCGTCACGCACGGCCGTCTGGCGCAGGAAATCATTTCGGCGATGGAACATATGGTCGGCCCGCAAACGCATTTGCGCGCCGTCTGCATCGGTCCGGAAGACGACATCGAACGGCGGCAGCGCGAAATCGCGGCGGCCGTCAAATCGGTCGATCTTGGCAAAGGCGTCGTGATCGTGACCGACATGTACGGCGGCACGCCGTGCAATCTCGCGCTCACGCTGCTCGAACGCGGCAAGGTGGAAGTGCTCGCGGGCGCGAACCTTCCAAGCCTCATCAAACTCGTCGATGTCCGCGCGAAGCATCCGCTCGACCAGGCGGTGAAGGAAGCGATCGACGCCGGCCGCAAATACATGCGCGCTGGCTCGGCCGATCTCGTGGGCGGGACGTGACACGATGGATGGCCGGCGGGAGGCCACCGCAAAAATCGTCAACAAAAAGGGGCTGCATGCACGGGCGTCAGCGAAGCTGGTGGAAGCTGCGGCGCGCTTTTCCTCGCATATCACGGTCACAAAGGACGGACAGACCGTGGAGGCCCGTTCCATCATGGGCCTTATGATGCTGGCGGCGGGCTTCGGCAGCGAGATCATCATCGTGGCGGAAGGGGCCGACGCCGACGACGCGATGACGGCGATCCTCGCGCTGATCGATGCGAAGTTCGGAGAGGATTAGACGTGCGAAAGAAAGCGGTGAGTGGTGAGTGGAGAATGGTGATTGGCGAACCCGTGCGGTCACTGCTCACCATTCTCCACTCACCACTCACCGCTTTTTTCATGCTCGTTTTCGCCCTGCTTTGTGCCGCGCCCGCCTCGGCGCAGGTCCAGATGGCCAAGATCGCCGCCCATCCCGCCCTCTGGACGGTGCATTCGAAGACGGCGACGGTTTATCTTTTCGGCTCGATCCATCTGCTTCCCGCCAACGTGGTCTGGCACACGCGCGAGATCGATCGCGCGATGGAAAGCGCCACGACCTTCATGTTCGAGGCGCCGCTCGACGCGGCGGGCAAAGCGCAAGTCGCCGACTTCGTTCGCGAGCACGGCTCGCTCCCCAAGGGCACGACGCTGCGTTCGCTTCTGCCGCCCCAGACGCTTGCGGATTACCAGCGCGCGCTGACCGCCGCCGATCTTGTGCCGGAGCAACTGGACGGTGAACGGCCCTGGCTTGCGGCGATCGTGCTCGACGTCGCCTATCTCCAGCACATGCACTACGTCGTGGCCGACGGCGTCGATTTGCAGGTCTTCGCCTATGCGACCGCGCACAACAAGCAGGTGCGCACCTTCGAGACGCCGGCGCAGCAGCTGTCGCTCTTCATGCCCAAGGACAAAAAGCTCGAGCTTGCCGAATTCACCGCGGACCTGAAGGAATTCCGGTCCGAGGAAAGCACCATCGGCGCGATGGTGGATGCGTGGGGCGCGGGCGACGCGAAGTCCGTGGGCCGGCTGATGAACAAGTCGCTCGACAGCGAACCCGGCGCGCGGAAGATCCTGATCGACGATCGCAATCACAACTGGATCAAGATCCTCGACGGCGTTCTCGCAAAGCCGGGCGTTTCTTTCGTGACCGTCGGCACCGGTCATCTCGTCGGCCCCGGCGGCGTGCCGGCGCTGCTGCGCAAACAAGGCTACGTCGTCGACGGGCCGTAGGCGTTCGTCGTCAGGCCAGCGTCAGCAGCAGAGACCCGACATAGCAGGCGTCGATGGCAAGGGCGATGATCACGACGGCCTTTTGGAAGTTTTCATTCCTGATCGAGAATGCGCACAATGCAAGGGTGAAGTAAGCCGTGTGCCCTGCGAGCGTCATCCCGCGCGGCACATGCCCGTACAGCACGATATCCTTCGATGCGCTGACGCACACATAGCCGATTTGTACGCCGAAAAACCAGCGCCTCTCGCGGTAGAATCTCGCGCGCAAATCGACTGCCGAACCGTCGACGACATTCGGAACGATGATGGCCGACATGAGAAACAGCAGCACCGGCTGCATCATGACGACTAGGAAAGCGCCGAAATGCCAGCGTTGGACCACGCGCAGGGTAAACATTTGCCACCATGACTGCACGGTGACCACGAACACGAGGGCCATCCACATGAGCGCCGGCCAATAAATTTTCGTGTTGGCGCGGGCACGGACCAATGCCGCCATTCCGGTGAGCAGATTAGCCAGTGCGAAGCCCAGAACGATGGAAATCAAAACGGAGAGATAGCCGAATTCGTCCATGGAATGGGAACGCGGTTCGATGCCTTCGGCTCATTCGAAGCTGTCCGCTAAGGCGTCACCGGCGGCGGAATGCCACGGCGTATCCGGCTATGCGCCCAGCATTTCCGCCAACGCCTCATGTCCCCGCTCGCGCGCGAAATCGGCGGCGGTTTTTCCGTCCGGCGTTTTGACCCTTTTATTTGCGCCCGCCTCCAGGAGCACATCGACGGCATCGGAGAAGCCGTTCGCCGCGGCGATCATGAGCGCCGTATAACCTTGCTTCTGCAACGCATCGGGATTGCCGGTCGCAGCGACGAGTTTCGCGTAGGATACCTTGTCGATGCGTCGCCCGGCGGCCGCGGCGTGGATCGGCAGGTTCTGCTCGAACGCGCGTCCGAAGATGCGTGCATCGGCGCCATGATCGAGCAACGCAGCAAGGGCTCCGCCCTGTCCCAGGAATGCCGCCAGATGCAGCGCCGTCCAGCCGTCCGGCGACAGCGTGTCGACGCTCCAGGGTGCGGCTTTCGCCAGCACCGCCGCGCGCTTTGCATCGCCGGCCAAAGCCGCTTCGTGCAACGATTGTCCGCCGCGGCGCTTCAGAAGCTCCGCGCATTTCGTCTTGCCGCGGAAGACACAGTAGAGGAACAGCGTCTCGCCGGCTTCGTTGCGCAGGCGAAACGATTCGGGCGCGCCTTTCAGCGCTTTCCCGAGACCGTCGGCATCGTCGGCATCCGCCAGGGCGAAGAGTTCTTTCGTGTCCATCATCCACCCCAATATTCGAAGAACAGTCTTACCGGGACCGCCGACGTCCCGCCGGAATGCGACGGCGAAGGCTTATCGATACCGACAGGATGTCGGCGGTCCCAGCAAAGAATCGCTACCCCATTCGTGCCCAAATAAAGATATGCAGATTTCTTTATATCCTCCTTGAATGGGCTGAAACCCGCTGCTATACGCGGGCCCGGCCCAAGAGGAATCCCGCCCATGTCCACCGCTTCCGACTACGCCGTCAAAGACATCACCCTGGCCGATTGGGGCCGCCGCGAGATCGATATCGCGGAAACGGAGATGCCGGGCCTGATGGCCACGCGTGCGGAGTTCGGCGCGAAGCAGCCGCTCAAGGGCGCGCGCATCGCGGGCTCGCTGCACATGACCATCCAGACCGCCGTGCTCATCGAGACGCTGAAGGCGCTGGGCGCCGACGTGCGCTGGGCCTCGTGCAACATCTATTCGACGCAGGATCACGCGGCGGCGGCGATCGCGGCCGGCGGCACGCCCGTCTTCGCCATCAAGGGCGAGAGCCTGAAGGACTATTGGGAATACACCCGCAAGATCCTCGAATGGGGCGATGGCGGCCTGCCGAACATGATCCTCGACGACGGCGGCGACGCGACGATGCTCGTCCATCACGGGCTTCGCGCCGAAAAGGGCGACATGGCGTTTCTCGACAAGGCGGAGAACGAGGAAGAGGAAGTCTTCTTCGCGCTCATCAAGCGCACGCTGAAGGAGAAGCCGGGCTGGTTTGCGAAGCTCGCCGCCAGCATCAAGGGCGTGTCGGAAGAAACGACGACGGGCGTGCATCGCCTCTATCTGATGGAGCGCGACGGCAAGCTTCTCTTCCCAGCCATCAACGTCAACGACAGCGTGACCAAGTCGAAATTCGACAATCTCTATGGCTGCCGCGAGAGCCTCGTCGACGGCATCCGCCGCGGCACGGACGTGATGATGGCCGGCAAGGTCGCGATGGTCGCGGGCTTTGGCGACGTGGGCAAAGGCTCGGCTGCGAGCCTGCGCCAGGCGGGCTGCCGCGTGATGGTGTCCGAAGTCGATCCCATCTGCGCACTGCAGGCGGCGATGGAAGGCTATGAAGTGACCACGATGGACGATGCGGCGCCGCGCGCTGACATCTTCGTGACCGCCACGGGCAATGTCGACGTCATCACGCTCGAGCACATGCGCAAGATGAAAGACCGTGCCATCGTCTGCAACATCGGCCATTTCGATTCCGAGATCCAGGTCGCCGCGCTCAAGAATTTCAAATGGGTCAACGTCAAGCCGCAGGTCGACGAGATCGAATTCCCCGACAGCAAGCGCATCATCCTTCTGTCGGAAGGCCGTCTCGTGAATCTCGGCAACGCCATGGGCCATCCGTCGTTCGTCATGAGCGCGTCGTTCACGAACCAGACGTTGGCGCAGATGGAACTCTTCGCCAACGAGGGCAAATACCAAAAGAAGGTCTATACGTTGCCCAAGCATCTCGACGAGAAGGTGGCGCGCCTGCATCTCGACAAGATCGGCGTGAAGCTGACGAAGCTCACCGACAAGCAGTCGTCTTACATCGGCGTCGACCAGCAGGGCCCGTTCAAGCCGGATCATTACCGGTACTGACGGGTACGCTCACTTGCGCCGGAGGATTCTCCAACGTGCGGTGGCGCGCGCGACCACAACGCCGTCCGGCGCGACGATTTCGGCTTCCACCTCGGCGCTGTGATCGTCTTTGGCAAGCAGCCGGGCTGTCGCGAATAGCGGCCCGATCGGTGCGGGTTTCAGAAACGTCGTGTTCAATTGAACCGTGACCGCCGTGAGCTCCGGCGGCAGGCTTGCCATCAGCGTTGCGCCCGAGGCGGAATCCAGCATGGCCGCAAGGATACCGCCCTGAACGGTACCATGGCGGTTCGCGAATTCGGGCCTTGCGAGGAACTCGAGCGAGGCCTTGCCGCTCTCCGGATCGAAATGCAACAGGTGCCGACCAAGCAGGTCTGCAATCGGCGTGCGTTGGTCGGGTGGCGATTGCACCGTCAAACGCCGACTCTCCAGGTGGTACGATCCGTTCGCATTCGGGTCGGCTCCGCGAGAGCAAAAGCATCGACCCATGGCCGGACGGCGTCAACTGCGGCCGCAATGCAAAGCATGCCTGATCAATGGACCGGAAAGCACGGTCCTCACGGCGCCTCCAGGAATAGCCCGATCGTCAGCGCCACGCCGATGATCACGACGATCACGCGCAGAACTTTTTCGTCCACGCGGTTCAGCATCTGCGCACCGGCGACGCCGCCGATCACCGCGCCCGTACAGGATATCGCCGCCTGAAACCAGCGCACTTCCGGCGAGAAGACGAAGATCAGGACCGCGGACGCGTTCATGATCGCCGCCAGCACGTTCTTGGTCGGCCCGGCGTTGCGCATGAGAAGACCGGCCGCCGTCAGCGCGGCCAGCATCAGAAAGCCGATGCCGCCGCCGAAATAGCCGCCGTAGATCGCAATGCCGAATTGCGCCGCGACCGCGGCCGGAGGCGGAAGGTGCCCCGCGTCCTCGCGCTTCGGCCCGAAGCTGCCCCACGCAAATACGGCCGTCGCGAACAGCACAAGCCACGGCACCAGATGCGCAAAGATGGAGACCGGCGTGACGAGCAGGAGAATGGCGCCCAGCGCGCCGCCGACAATGCTGACGATCGCCAGCATGCGAAACGAAAGGCCCGCCGCGCCGGAGACGTGACGGCGCCCCGTCCAGCCCATGGCGATTTGCGCTGGGAACAGCGCGATGGTCGAAGTGATGTTGGCGGCGCGCGCATCCATGCCGGTCAGCATGAGCGACGGCAGCGTGATGAAAGAGCCGCCGCCGGCCAGTGCGTTTTGCACGCCGGCCCACAGCGAAGCGATGAAGAGAACGAGAAGCGCCATGCGCCCATGGAGTCATGCCCCCGCGGCCGACGCAATGCGGCGCGACCGCGCTAAACCGTCTCCACGAATCGGACCTTGCCGATCCTGACGGCGTCGTCGCGCCGGGGCGCGGGCCCGCCCGATTTCGAAACCAGGAGATCGTACGGCTCGATGCGGATGGTGAGGCCGATGCCCTTGCGCGCCACGATGTCCGTCACATCGAAGCGTTGGATGGCGCTCATGCCGGCCATGCCTGCCACATGACCGTGCGTGGCTCCGAAAAGATCGATCAATCCGACGAAGCGTCCCAGCCGCCCGGCGGCGACATCGTCCGCGTTCGCGAGATAGACGGCAAAGCCGCTTGACGGTGTGCGCGTGAAGGTGATGTCGCCCAGTTCGAGCGTGACACGCTTATGCCCGCCCGAAGGCGGTGGCGCTTCCGCGCGCCACCGGCGCCGTTCCCTCTTGCGGCGGTGATGCATTCGCCTGCGGCGCGGCGACGGCGACCGGCGCGGGAGCCGCTGCGCCCAACGCCTGGGGAAAGCTGCGCGTCGCTGGCGATTTCGGCGACACGATGACGGGCGTTGCATCGGCAAGAAGCTCGCGTTCGCCGACATGTGCGGCCGCCGCCGTCACCGGCTCTATCGCTTGCGCGGCGTGTTCCGCAGCAGCGCCGCCGGGCAGCGGCGGTGCGGCAAGCGCCGCGACAGTGCGCGGCGGCAGAGACATCGGCGGGCCGTGCGTCTTGTCCGTATCGTAGAACACCGCGATGTTGATCCGCTCGATGAAGAAGCGGCGGCTTCCGCGCGTGATGCTGCCGCCGACATCGTTGAATTCCCACGGCGCTTCGTCGAGCCACGCATCCGGCGGTATCGGCCCCCCATCGACCCGCGGTGCAGTCGGTCCCATGCACAGCTTTCCCGTCTGCCCCCGCTCCGGGCCGATCTTCCGTGTACCGATTGGTTAACGGCTTGATCGGACTCATTAATCTTTCGTGACAGTGCGCATTGGCGACATCCGGGCGCGGACACCAGATTTGGGATTTTACCTTTTCTTAACCACATTCCCTATTCCGACTCTGCCCTCCTGCGTATCATGTTGATTCCAAAGTGATTCGTCGCGGACGCGAGGCTTCCGCCAGGATCGAAGCAGGCCTGATGGACGGGGGAGGACAAGCTATTTCGAGGCGCGCCGCAGGCGTGCTCGCTCCTCTTTTTTGGGGCCTGTTCTGGGCCGGCCCGGCCTGGGCGGCTGCCGATATGGGGGGCGACGCGATCGCCGCCATGGCGTCGGCGTTGGCCCTCGGGGCGGTGGCCCTGGCGCTCGCCGCAGGCCTCTGGGCGCTCGCGGAGCGCCGGGACGCCCGCAGGCTGAGGCGGGTGCTGCGCCAGTCCGAGACCCGCTCCCGGGCCGCCATGGGCGCCCGCGACGCGCTCATAGGCGCCGGCCGCGAAGCCGTGATCGTGTGGGGCCGCGACGGGGCCAGCCCGCGCATCTACGGCAACGCCGAAGACCTGCTCGATGCCTGCCTCGCCGGCGTCGACGCCACGCAGTTGTCACAGGCGCTTGATGCGCTGGCCGAAAAGGGCTCGTCGTTCGCCATGCAGGCGCACGACAAGGACGAGCGCATCATCGCCATACGCGGCCGCGCCGTCGGCGCCTTCGTCGCCGTATGGCTGGAAGAGGAGCCAAAGACGTTCCGGGCCGCGCTCGACTTCCAGGCCGTGCTCGACGCATTGCCGATCCCCGTGTGGCTGCGCGACCGCACGCTGTCGCTTCTCTGGGGCAATCGCGCCTTCCTCACGGCGACCGGCGCCGCCGATCGCGACGCGGCCGTGGCGCAGCAGGTGGCACTGGAAAAATCCGAACGCGATCTGGCGAGTGCCGCGCGCTCGGAAGGGGCAGCCCTCGAAGCCAAGCGTTTCACGGTCGTGGGCGGGCAGCGCCGCGCGCTCGCCTTCACCCATGTGCCGATCACGGAAGGCCACATCGTGGGCACAGCCGTCGACGTCACCGACATCGCCAGCGCCGAAGCCAAGCTGCAGCAGCATATCGACGCCTCCTCCGACACGCTCGACAAGCTGGCCACGGCGGTCGCCATCTTCGACCGCGACCAGAAGCTCAACTTCTACAATCGCGCGTTCGCGCAGCTGTGGGGCCTGCCGGAAAGCTGGCTGGAGCGTCGCCCGACTGACAGCGAAATCCTCGACCGCCTGCGCGACGCGCGCAAACTGCCGGAGCAGCGCGACTATCAGGCGTGGAAGCGCCAGCGGCTTTCGCTCTACGAACAGCCGGCCGAATATCTGCAGGAAGAATTGTGGCACGTGCCGGGCGGCAAGACGTTGCGCGTCGTGCCCCAGCCGCATCCGTTCGGCGGGCTCACCTTCCTCTACGAAGACGTGACGGAGAAGCTTTCGCTGGAAAGCTCCTACAACACGCTCATCAAGGTGCAGTCGGCCACGCTCGACACGCTGACGGAGGCCGTCGCCGTGTTCGGCCCCGACGCGCGGCTCAAACTGCACAACGCGGCTTTCGCGCGGATCTGGGAGCTCGAACCGTCCGATCTCGCGGGCGAGCCGCATGTGCAGAAGATCGCGGAAGCCTCCAACCGGCGCTTCGGCGAAGAAGCGGCATGGAAGAAGCTCGTGGAGCTGATCACGTCGGGCGCGGAACGCCGCCGCGACTGGGGCGAGATCGAGCGCTCCGACAAAACCATTCTCGCCGTGTCGCTGGCGCCATTGCCCGACGGCGCCACACTCGTGACCTTTGCCGACGTGACGGACCGTTCGCGCATCGAAAGCGCGCTTCGCGACCGCGCCGAAGCGCTGGAAGCGGCCGACCGACTCAAGTCCGATTTCGTGCATCACGCCTCGTTTCTCTTCCGCGATCCGCTGAACGCGGTGCAGGGTTTCGCCGAGCTGCTCGCGCAAGGCCGCGCCGGCGCGCTGACCGACAAGCAGCGCGAATATGTGGCGGACATCCTCACCGCTTCGAGTGCGCTCGCCGACGTGACGAGCGATCTGCTCGATCTCGCCATGATCGATTCCGGCGCCATGCGGCTCGAACTGGCGCGCGTCGATCTCTACGAATTGCTCGCGCGGGTGTCGCAGCCTTTGCGCGCGCACGCCAAAAGCCTCGACATCGATTTCACGCTCGATTGCCGGCCCGGCGTGGGCGAAGTGGTGCTGGACCCGCGCCGCATCCGCCAGGTCGTGTTCAATCTCCTGTCGAACGCCTTCAAGTTCACGCCGCGCGGCGGCGCCATCACGCTGGGCGGCGCGATCCGCGGCGACGACGTGCAGATCTATGTCTCGGACACGGGACCGGGGCTGGCGCCGGAAGTGAAAGCCAACGCCTTCGACCGCTTCGCCGCCAAGAGCCGCTCCGGCCAGCGCGCCGGCGCGGGCCTGGGCCTCGCCCTCGTCAACCGCTTCGTCGAACTCCACGACGGCTGGGTGGAGATCGAAAGCGCGGTGGACAGAGGCACGACCGTGCGCGCGCACCTGCCGAGGCGCGTGAGCGACGCCGATGTCGGCGCGCGCCGGGCGGGTTAGTCCGCCTTCGTCCCGCCTCACGTCCGGCACCGAAACGTCACCGACACGATCCTCCGTACACGCATCGATCGCGGGCACGGCGTTCCCTGGCATCAGGGCCAGGAACAGGGCCCGAAAAAATCGCCGTGCGGCGCGACGCGCGGGAAAGCCCTGTGCCATAAGGCCCGGACGCCGGCACGCCCGGAGCAGCATGGACGGGAGCAGGGGAAGACCGCGAATATTTCGTTCGTATACGGCAGCGGATCGGCGGCCGAGGCACGCCGGCGTGCGGGCGCCCGGCCCGCTCGTGCGCACGTGCACAGGGGAGTGCGGCCGGAGCGGCTGCGCTCCGACGTCATCGCTCAACCGGCAGCGCCTTGTTCGGACCGGGCTCATTCGTTTTCGCGACCGAGGAATACGCGGCGGAGTCTGCGCCGCCTTCGACCGCGCGTGAAGGCGAACCTTTGGGGGACAGTGACGATTTGCAGCAACGGATGGGGGACATGTGTTGCCGGTTAAGTCTCCGTATACCGCTTGTGCCTAAATTCGAACGATGCCGAACGACCGCGCCCTGGCCGCCGCAGAGGAGTTCAACCGCTTCGCGGAGCGCACCGGCGCGCCGAGCCGTTGCGATCCGACGCTCGCTTTCGCCGCACCCGCGCTCTCGAAGGCCCTCTTGCTGTGGCGCGAGAAAGCCGGTGAGCGAGACATGCCATCGCGCAGCGACTTCAGCGCGCGTACGCTGAAGGCACACCTTCCCCACGTTGCCATCGTGGACGCGGTGGACGAAGGCCCGGGCCGCCGGTACCGGTTCCGACTTATGGGCACGGCGATCGCCGGTCTCCTGGGCGATCACACGGGCAAATTCATCGACGAGGCCGTCGTTTCGCCGTTTCGCGAGCGCTGGACGGCGGTGATGGATGGGCCGCTGGCCGCCGGCGCGCCGCTGCGCATCTTCGGCCGCGTCGACTACAACAACATGAACTTTCTTGCGATGGAGCTGTTGCTCGCGCCCCTGCGCGACGACGGCGCCGAATCCATCCTGATCGTGACCTCCGCGCGTGCGGCCGATCTGAATGCCTTCAAGCCGCTGGCCAGAGACAAGGTGTCGGCGGTCTATCGCGGGACGTGACCGGCCGCTCTATTGTGTATGCTGCAGCGAGCGCGGTGACCGAACATGCCGGCGGACAAATTCCAATCGGTCGACGAGTATATCGCCGCCCAGCCCGAGCCCGTGCAGGCGGTTCTGGAGCGCGTGCGTGCGGCCATCCGAAAGGCGCTGCCGGGCGCAGACGAGACGATTTCCTACACCATGCCCACCTATTCGCTGCGCGGCAATTTCATCATCCATTTCGCCGCATGGAAAAGGCATTTCTCGCTCTACCCGGCGTCGGCAAAGCTGATCTGGTCGTTCAAGAAGGAGCTCGCCGCCGCCACGCTCATCAAAAACACGATCCGCTTCCCGCTCACCGAACCCGTTCCCACCGCTTTGATCGAGCGCATCGCCAAATTCCGCGTGAAGGAACAGGAGGAACGCGCCAAACGGAAGGCGTCGGGCGCCAGGACGGCCGGGTCGAATTCGAAAAGGCGGTGAACACGACCGTCCGTCTGCCATCGCGGGTCAGCGATGCGGACGCGGGAAGCGAGGCGCGGAGAGCCGGCTAAGGTAAGACATCGAGGTGCCCGCCTTTGTACATTTCAAGCGTCATCCAGGCACGGTCGCGCGCCTGCCGCCACCGCGGATGGCTCTTGTCCGCAGGGTCAGGTGTATCGCGAATCTTTTGCAGAATTGGCAGAACCTTCTCCGGCATGCGCTTCAGTAGATACGTACCGGCGGATCCGCGCACGGACGGATCCGAATGATCAAGCAGCGGCACAAGCGCAAGCCGGCCATCCGGAGACCTGGCATCGAGCGTTGCGACAATCGCGAATTTTCTGCTCATGTACGACCCTGCTCTGTGCCGGTCTTCTTCTCGATCTGCGTCCGCAGCCTTCATCGCGAAGTCCGTGAATTTGGCGAGCAAGGTTGGCACGTCGTCATCGAGTAGCTTGACTTCCTTCCTGACGATCTCCCTGGGCGGCGGATCGAGACCGGGCTGCAGATTGCCGTCCTCGTACATCCAGAGCGTTTGCTTTGCATGAATCTCGGCGCTATAGGCGCGTTCTTCGTTCTTCTCTTTCGGCCAATTGGCGATCACGTCGCGGAGCACCGGAAGCGCGACCGCAGGCGCCGAAGGAAGCAAATAGGTTGCCGCGGAAACGCGCACGCCAATACCGGCTTGAGGTATTCCGAGTTGATTGCCTCGTGCAGGATAGTTGGAATTCTGACGATATTTTCTGTGGTTTCCGTAACGCTCTTCGCTGCGCCTGAACTCTGCTCAATGATGTGATGGTATTCCATGCCTTCGCCAGCGGACCAACCTTTTTTTGAGGTCATCATTGGCAACTGCATCCGCTTTTACGAAGGCCGGATAATTCTGGAACGATTGGAATTCCTGACTAACGCGAAGATCAGCAAGCGTGTGTGCCCCTTCGTTGACAAACCGCGTGGCGGCTATGACTGCCTTTCGCAACTCGAAAAACTGTTTTGCAAATCTGATGACATCGAAAACCGTGGCGGCGTCCGCTAGCTGGCCGACGATCGGTATCTCGCTGAGAACGAGTTTCTTTCCTACACTTTTCAATGCGTCGAGAGCCGCTTCGCGAAACAGGCGGCGCGCAGCGAGCCGAACCCCAGCGCTCTCGGCTGAGACCGCCGCTTCTTCAACCGCAGTACGAACAGCCGCCCGCGACGCTTGGCGTTCCGCTGTTTGCTCGGCCGTTTCGGTCGCTGCCGTGGTGGCGCTTCTCGCTGCTTGCCGTTCCGCCGACTCTTCGGCAGATTCCGTTGCTGCCCCAACAGCACCTCGCGCTGCTCGTCGTCCTTCTCGCGGAATATCGCTGCTGTTGTTGGGAGCATCCGGCAAATCGCTATCACTCTGCGCATCTTGGTTCGTATTCGCATCCTTTGGCGCGAATTGACCGCCTTTGCCGCCGGGCGTCTTCGCCGGATAGTGGAGCGTATTGATTTTGAGCAGGCTCGCCCAGTCGAGCGCTAGTGCGAGCTTGATGATCTCATCTTGGGAACGTGCGCGTTTTGCAAGGCTCGGTGGATCGGGAAAATGCGCGAACAGCGTTGCCAATTGCGCACGCGCCACGTCTCCCTTGTTGAGCGCACGCGCGACCGTGGCGAGGCCCTTTTCTTTCGCCGACACGTCGACCGGCAGGCCGTAGGTCTTGCTCAGTGCAGCCGAGAGTTCCTCTCCGCCGCGCGGCGCCCATTCGTTGCCAATACGCTCGAGCAACGCGACATCGCCCACGAACGCGCCGTCCTCATCGCAACGAACGCCCAATCCGTCCTTTGACGAGAGACGAAATTCGCGCGGAAGCGGCATGTTCATGCAGATTTCTCCGGCATTGCCAAAAGAACATAACAAGAACATACCATTTCGTCAACTCAAAATTGTGTCGCCCAAAGGTTTCCATTGTCGCGAAAGAAGACGAGCATTCGCGCATCGACACATTGCGACCGTTGTTTTGGTTTGTCGTACGCGTACGCATGGTGAAAGCTGGAGAAACGATGCAAACGATAACGATCGCATTCGCATTGGCGCTTCTCACAGCGACCGCTTCATACGCACAGACTTCCCGCTGGATCGCCGATGTGTCGGGGTGTCAGTTCTGGGATCCTTCGCCGCTGCCGGATGAGACGGTGCGCTGGAGCGGGCGTTGTGTCGGCGGGTATGCGGAGGGACATGGCACGCTCACCTGGTATTCGCGTGGGGTCCTTTACGAAACCGACGTCGCCGATTTCGCGCACGGCAAGCTGAACGGCCACGGCAGCCTGCGCTTCACCAGCGGCCAGAGTTTCGACGGACAATTCCGCGACCAGAAGCCGAACGGCTTCGGCACCCTGCGGACCAATGACGGCCAGATATTCTCCGGCAAATGGACGGAAGGCTGTTTCTGGGACGGCAAGCGCCGCGCGCAATACAACGCGCTCGATGGGTGCGATTTTTCGAGTTGAAATGCCCGGTGACGTGATCGGCTCATCTTGCGGAAAGCGCCCACGACCCGGGCCGTGCGACCCATACGAGCCCGTGCCACATCGTCTTGTCGTAAGTCCAGCTGAAATCGCGCGCCGCGTCCCTCTCCAAACCTGCGCGTTCCATGACTGCGCGCGACCTGAGGTTATCGGCAGACGTGTACGACAACACTTCCGTCAGGCCGACGCGTGCGAACGCATCCTGCAGCGAGGCCCTTGCCGCCTCCGTGGCGTAGCCGTGCCCCCAAGCCGCACGTGTGAGACGCCAACCGATCTCGGCATGATATCCGAGCGGGTGCTCGACGCTGGAAGGCATGACGCCGGTATAGCCCACAAAACGACCTTCAGCGTCTTCCAGGGCCCATCGACCGAATCCGTGACGGTCGAAAGCCGCAACGTATCGGTCGAATTTGGCGTCGCTCCGCGTGCGATCGAAAGGGCCGCCCAAATCCCACATGACTTCGGGATCGGCGTTCATGGCGGCAAAGGCGTTTCTGTCGGTATCCCGCCAACGCCGCAGGGTCAGGCGGGCTGTCTTGAACATCATGGGCGCGAGCCATCCGTTGCTGCGGACGTCCTACATTGAGTCCGAACGACTCCGACCACGCCCAGCCCTAATGCTGGCTCTTCGGCATGCGCACGACGAGGCCGTCGAGTTCGGGCGTCACCTTGATCTGGCAGGAGAGACGGCTGTTGGGCTCGAGGTCCTGCGCGAAATCGAGCATGGTCTCTTCCATGTCCTGCTTGGGCGCGAGCTTCGCAAGCCACGCCTGATCGACATAGACATGGCAGGTGGCGCAGGCGCAGGCACCGCCGCAATCGGCATCGATGCCGGGCACGAGATTCTTCACCGCGCCTTCCATGACCGACCAGCCATTGGGCACTTCGATCTCGTGCTCTTTTCCGTTGTGCTCGATGTACTTGATCTTCGGCATGGATGCTCCTTCGGACGCCCTTTAGCCTATGTTTTTCATGGGAATGGCGGTGTCTGCAAGCTTTTCGGGCGGAACGGCCTTGCCCTCCGCGATCAGCTTGCGGCCGATCAGATATTCGGGCGCGGCGTTGACGGCTTCGACCGCGGCCACGCGGCCTTCGCGCAGGTGGAACACGGCGAATTTGCGGGAAGCGGGATCGCCGCGCAGCACGGTCTGGTCCTCCGGCCAGGCGAGGCCCGCGATCTGCAGCTTGAGATCATACTGATCCGACCAGAACCACGGCACTTCCTTGTAGGGCGTGTGCCTGCCCATCATCGCGAGTGCGGCGTGCTTCGCCTGATCGATGGCGTTCTGCACGGATTCCAGACGCACGGGATGGCCGTCGCGGCCGACATGGCGCGTGCAATCGCCGGCGGCGTAGATGGCGGGATCGCCGGTCTCGGCGAATTCGTTGACGACGATGCCGTCGTCGCAGCCCAAGCCCGCTTCGCGCGCCAGCTCTTCGTTCGGAACGACACCGATGCCGACGAGCGCCAGATCCGCGGGCCAGTTTTCGCCGCCCGCGCGCACGGCTTCGACCTTGCCCTTGCCCAGGATCGCCTCGACGCCAGTGCGCAGATGAAAGCGGACGCCGGCTTCGCGGTGCACGCGCTCGTAGAATTCCGAGACAACCGGCGACACCGCGCGCGCCATCACGCGATCCATCGCTTCGAAGACATCGACCTGCAATCCATATTTGATCGCGACTGCCGCCACTTCGAGCCCGATATAGCCGCCGCCGACGATCGCCAGCCGCGCGCCTTTGACGAACGCCGGACGCAGGCGGTCCACGTCGGCGATGTCGCGCAGATAGTGCACGCCGTCGAGATCGGAGCCGGGAATGGGAATGCGACGCACCCGCGAACCCGTCGCCAGCAGAAGCTTGTCGTAGGCAAGCGTGCGTCCGTTGCTCAGGGTCACGCGGCGGTTGCCGCGGTCGATATGCGTCGCGCGCTGCCCGAGGATCAATTCGCATTTGGCTTCGGCGTAGAACGCATCGGGCTTCAGGAACAGTCGCTCGCGCTCGAACGTGCCGGCGAGATACGTTTTCGACAAAGGCGGGCGCTGATAGGGCGGCCAGGCTTCGTCACCCACCATGGTGAGCGTGCCCTGATAGCCTTCGCCCCGCAGGCTTGCGACGGCCTGCGCGCCGGCCTGGCCTGCGCCGATAATGACGATCCGATCGCTCATGCAACTGCCCGAAAAGCTCCGACAACCGTAAAGGGAGAGGGGCTTCTACCTTGGAGAGGCGACAAATCACAAGCAACGCCCACAAGCCAAGGATTCGTTGAGGCGGGAAGGCCGCCGCGCTAGAAGGGCCGCCGTGGAAGAGCCCCCTTTTTCCCTGGAAATCCTGCTGAGCAGCCCCGCCGAAACGGCCGCCTTGGGCGCGCGGATTGCCGCATCCCTGGCACCGGGCGACGCGGTGGCGCTTCAGGGCGATCTGGGTGCGGGCAAGACCACGTTGGCCCGCGCGATCCTTCTGGCTCTGGGCCTCGGGGAGAACGTGCCGAGCCCCACCTTCACCCTCGTCCAGCGCTACGAGACGCCCCGCCTTACGGTCGCCCATTTCGATCTTTATCGGCTGGAAAGGGAAGCGGAGATAGAAGAGCTCGGTCTCGACGACGCTCTGGTTGAGGGTGCCGCATTAATCGAATGGCCGGAACACGCGGGTTCGCGCTTGCCAGCCGACGCTTTGCATGTGCAACTCGCCATGGTCGACGAGACGTCGCGGCGCGCAGTTTTATCCGGACCTGCGCGCTGGTCGAAATCGCTAGGGAACGGGGCGAAGGATTGAATTCGGAACGCGAAGAGGCGATGCGGGATTTCCTTGCGCGCGCCGGTTGGGATAACGCAAAGCTTTCGCCGCTGCCGGGCGACGCCTCCACGCGCTGCTATGTGCGCGCGGAAGATTGCTCGAAAAATTCTGGGCGCAAGGCGATGGTGATGGATCAGCCGCAGGGCGCGGAGACGCCCGCCTGCCCGCCCGGTGCGTCCCCCGAAGAACGCCGCGCCCTCGGTTACAACGCTATCGCGAGACTCGCCGGCGCGGACTGCGCGCGCTTCGTGGCGGTGGCCGACTATCTGCGCCAGCGTGGCCTGAGCGCACCGGAGATTTACGCCGCGGACACCAAGCAGGGCTTCGTGCTGATGGAAGATCTCGGCAACGATCTCTATTCGGATGTCCTGGCCGATGGGGGCGACGAGCCCGAGCTTTATCGTGCCGCCATCGATGCGCTGGCGCGCATCCATGCGGAGAGCGCGCCCTCCAGGCTCGCGCCGGACAAGGCGCTTTACGCCTATGACGAAACCGCGATGTCGGCCGAGACCGATCTGATGACGGAGTGGTACCTGCCGCTGGCGCTCGGCCGGCCGGCGTCGCAAGACGAAACCGCCGAGCATCGCGCGCTGTGGCGGAAAGCGCTGGCCACGCTGCAATCGCTCCCGCCCGTCTTCGTGCATCGCGACTATCACGCGCAGAACCTCATCTGGCTGCCGGAGCGCCGCGGCAATGCCCGCGTGGGCGTCATCGATTTCCAGGATGCGGTCGCGGGCGCACGCGGCTACGACATCATCTCGCTCATGGAAGACGCCCGCCGCGACGTGTCGCCAGAACTGAGCGAAGCGATGACCGATCACTATCTGGACGCGATGGCCAAAGCCGGCAGGCCGCTCGACAAACACGCGCACCGCGCCGAGATGGCGCTGCTCGCCGCGCAGCGCAACGCCAAGATCGTCGGCATCTTCGCCCGTCTCTTCAAGCGCGACGGCAAGCCGCGCTATCTCGGCTATCTGCCGCGCGTATGGAACTACCTCGACCGCGATCTCGAACATCCCGCGCTCGCCGATCTCAAAGCATGGTATGAACGCACCCTGCCGGCCGAGAAGCGGGGAACCGTCGAAAGCATCAGCTGATGAAGTATCCACCCGTCACCCGCGCGATGATCATGGCGGCCGGCCTCGGCACGCGCATGCGCCCTTTGACGCTCGATCGTCCGAAGCCGCTCGTGGAAGTGCGCGGCAAGGCGCTGATCGATCACGCCGTCGACCGCCTCGTGCAGGCGGGCGTGAAGATGATCGTCGTCAACGTGCATTATCACGCCGAGATGCTGAAGGCGCATCTTGCGAAGCGCCGCGACGTGGAGATCCGCTTCTCGGAAGAACACGACGTGCTGCTGGGCACCGGCGGCGGCATCGTCAAGGCGCTGCCGAACTTCGAAGGCCAGCCGTTCTTCGTCCACAATTCGGATTCCATCTGGGTCGAAGGCATCGGCCACGCGCTCGATCGCATGCAGGTGATCTGGAATCCGGGCGAGATGGACGCGCTCCTCATGCTCGCCTCCATGGTCACGGCCCTGGGCTTCGAAGGCACGGGCGATTTCCTGCTCGACGCCGAAGGCCACATCGCACGGGTGCAGGAAGCGCGCGTGTCGCCCTTCGCCTATCCGGGCGTGCAGATCGTGCATCCGCGGATATTCGATGACGCGCCCAAGGGCGCCTTTTCGATGAATCTTTTGTGGGATCGCGCGATCGAGAAAGGCCGTCTCTACGGCATGCGCCTCGACGGCGTGTGGATGCATGTCGGCACGGCGGACGCCGTCAAGGAAGCCGAAGACTTCCTCGCCGACCTGGCGCCGGCTTAGGAAGATAAGATTTAACGCAGTGGCCGCGGAGGATGCGCAGAGGACGCAGTAGGGCCTCGCGCGCGAAGCGCGCCGCCATATCTTCCGTCGCCGCAGGAAAAGCTGTGCGCGGACGCGCACGAACGCGCCTCTGCGTCCGCCGCGCAACCACGGCGTCCTCTCCGTTAAATTCTTTCTGTCCGCATCTCCGTGTTTCCATCGTGAGCCTCGGCTTGCTAGGTTGCCGGCATGCTCGGTTCACGAGTCTCGATCCCCAACGTTTTCACCATCGCCGCGGGAGAGCCGTTCGCGGAGGCGCTGGCGCGCGGACTGATCGAGACGCTGGGCTCCGAGCCGCTGGCGCTCGCCGATGCCACGATCTTCCTGCCGACGCGGCGCGCCGTGCGCACGCTGGGCGAAACCTTCGCGCGCCTGCTGGGCGGTGCTGCGCTCCTGCCGCAGCTGAGACCGCTCGGCGATCTCGATGAAGACGCGATGCTGTTCGATGCGGCGTCGGAAAATCTTGCGCTCAAGCCCGCCATCGCGCCGATCCGGCGCAGGCTTCTGCTCGCCCATCTCGTGCGACGCTGGACCAAAGCCAGGCGAAGCGAGGATGTGTCGTTCGCACAAGCTGCGCTCATGGCGCGCGCGCTCGGCCATTTCCTCGACGAAGTGGAAACGCAGGGCGCCGATCTCTCGCAGCTCGAAACGCTGGCACCCTCCGCGCTCGCCGAGCATTGGGCCGACGTGCGCGACTTCCTCGTCCTGCTGCGCGACGAATGGCCGAAGCTTCTCGACGCCGAAGGCGCACTCGAAGCCGCCGCACGGCGCAATCGCCTGCTCGATGCTTTAGCCGAGAAATATGCACGCGAAACCTCCGGCACAGCCGTCATCGCCGCCGGCACCACGGGCAGTATTCCTGCCACGGCGCGACTTCTGGCTGCCATCGCGCACCGGCCGGACGGCGCCGTGGTGCTGCCGGGTCTCGACCGCGAACTGGACGACGACAGCTGGACCGCGCTCGATGCGGGCCATGCGCAATTCGGCATGAAGGAATTGCTCGAGCGCATCGGCATCGCCCGCGCCGCGGTGCGCGACTGGCACGGTGCGAAAGTCACGCCGCGCGCGGCTCTCCTGCGGGAAGCGCTGCGTCCCGCGCCGACCACGGATGCCTGGCGCGCGATTGCAGAACGCAATGAGGCGTTGGCTCCGGCAGGCCGTGCGCAAGGCGATCTCTTTTCCCGCCCGAAAGCCGCGACGGCCACCGTCGCCACGATCGCGGAGGGCCTCAATGGTCTCCACCTCATTGAAGCCGCGCATCCCGGCGAAGAAGCGCTCGCCATCGCGCTCATCCTGCGCCGAGCCTTGGAAACGCCCGCGCGCACGGCTGCGCTCGTCACGCCCGACCGCACGCTGGCGCGGCGCGTCGCCGCCGAGCTCAAGCGCTGGGACATCGCCATCGACGACTCCGCCGGCACGCCGCTCGCGCACACGCCGCCCGGCGCGTTTCTGCTACTGCTGCTGGAAGCCGCCGCGAATGGATTTGCGCCCGTGCCCCTGCTGGCGCTTCTGAAACATCCGCTCGCCGCCTGCGGCATGGAGCCTTCGGACTTCCGGCGCATCGCGCGCGCACTCGATCAGCACGGCCTGCGCGGCCCGCGGCCGCATCCCGGCTTCGAAGGTTTGCGGCAGGCCGTTGCACGCGCGCCCGCGCACGACAAAACGCTGCTCTGGAAATGGTTCAACAAATTCTCGGACGCCGTCGCACCGCTCTGTGCGGCGTGTGAAGCGGACACCGTCGAAGTCGCGCGTTTCGCCGAGACCTATGCGAAAGCGGCTGAAGCCTTTGCCGCAACGGATACGCAAAGCGGCGCGGACCGGCTCTGGCGCGGCGAAGCGGGCACGGCTGCAGCCGAGCTTTTCGCAGGCCTGCAGGAAGACGCGAAGGAACTCCCCACCGTCGAATCGTCCTCGTTTTTGCCGCTGATCCGCACACTGATGGAAGAGCGCGCCGTCCGCCCCCTCTATGGCCGACATCCGCGTCTGCAGATCCTGGGACCGCTCGAATCGCGGCTGCAGAGTTTCGGCACCGTCGTGCTCGCCGGATTGAACGAAGGCACCTGGCCCGCGAGCGTCGCCGCCGATCCGTGGCTGTCGCGGCCCATGCGTGAAAGGCTCGGGCTTTCCTCGCCTGAGCGCGCCATCGGTCTTGCCGCGCACGACTTTTCGATGCTGGCGGCGGGACCGCATGTTTATCTTTCGCGATCGTTGAAGGCGGATGGCGCCCCGACGGTCCCCTCGCGCTGGCTGCAGCGGCTCAATCAATTGTCGGCCGGACTGGGTCACACGATCGACCGCGGCGAACCGTATCTGGCTTACGCGCGGCTGCTGGAAGAGCCGGACATTTACAAACCCGAACCGCGGCCCGCGCCGAGACCGCCCGTCGACCGCCGCCCGCGCAAGCTTTCCATCACGGAAATCGAAACCTGGCTGCGCGATCCCTATGCGATCTATGCGAAACACATACTGAAGCTTAAGCCGCTCGATCCGCTCGACGCCGAGGTGGGGCCGCTCGAACGCGGCACGGCGATCCACAAGATCCTCGAACTTTTCATGAAGGAATGGACCGGCGCACCGGAAGACGCCACGCGGCTCGTAGCGATCGCCGACGAGGTGTTCGCGCAAGAAGGGTTCGCGCCCGCGACATTGGCGCTGTGGCGGCCGCGTTTCGTCAAAGCCGCACGCTGGTTCGTCGATCTCGAACGCAAGCGGCGCAGGGACATCGAACAAGTCTTCGCCGAGATTCGCGGCTCGCGGAATTTCGCAGCCCCCGCCGGTGCATTCGAGCTGCGCGGCCGCGCCGACCGCATCGACATCCTGCGCCAGGGCGGCGCGGCGATCATCGATTACAAGACGGGCAATCCGCCGACGCCGCGGCAGGTCGAAGAGCTGATCACGCCGCAATTGCCGCTCGAAGCCGCGATCCTCGCCGAAGGCGGCTTTGCCGATATCGGAAGGGTCGCAGCGAAAAACCTCATCTACATCCAGTTCGGCGGCGGCGCGCAGGCCGGCCGCATCGTCGAGATGCCGGATCGCGACGATCTCATCCGCGCGGCGGAAGAAAAACTCGCAGACCGCATCGCCGCGTTCGATCACGAAGACACAGCCTACATCCCGCGCGTCATGCCGTACCGCACCGACATCGAAGGCGATTACGACCATCTTGCCCGCGTGCGCGAATGGTCTGTCTCCGGTTGGCAGGAGGACGAGGAATGACGGCGCAGGAACAGGCCGCCGATCCGAAGCGCTCCGCCTGGGTATCGGCGAATGCCGGCGCGGGCAAGACCTACACGCTCGCCAACCGCGTAACGCGCCTGCTCCTCAACAAGGCGAAGCCTGAACGCATTCTCTGCCTCACCTATACGAAAGCCGCGGCGGCGGAGATGGAAAGCCGCCTGTTCAAGCAGCTCGGCGAATGGGCGATGGCAAGCGACGAAGACCTCGCACGGCGCATCGCGGAGATCGGCGAAGGCGTGCGCGACTTCGAAGGCCTGCGCGAGGCGCGGCGGCTGTTCGCGCTGGCGCTGGAAACGCCGGGCGGCCTCAAGATCCAGACCATCCATGCTTTCTGCCAATATCTTCTGGCGCGCTTTCCGCTGGAGGCAGGCGTGCCGCCCGCGTTCCGCGTGCTCGACGATTCCACGGCGCGGGAATTGCGCGACGAAGCGCGGGCGCGCGTGCTCGACCGCGCCGGCCGCGGCGATGAACGCCTCGCGGCGGCGACCGCCACGCTGGTCACGCAGACAAGCGAATTCCAGCTGCACAACGTCCTCAACGCCGCGTTCGGCGCCGATCGCCGCAAGCTGGAGCGTTTTCTGGCACGCGTGCGGGACAAGGACGTGGCAAGCGCCATCCGCAAAGCGCACGGCGCGGGTGAGAACGAGACCGTCGACAGCATCGTCGGCGATTTTATGGACGCGATGCGGCGGGAGGAAAAACTTCTGCGGCAAATCATGGCGTGGCTGGCGGAGGGATCGGCAAACGACATCAAAGCCTCTCAAAGGCTGGCGGTTGGCGTATTGGATGCGTCTCTCGACGCGTTCACCGAACTTTTCCACACGCAGAAAGGCGAGCTTCGCGACAAAATTGCGACCACGGCCTCCGCCAAGAAGCGTCCCGATCTTGCGGCCGCGCTGGACGAGATCGCGGCCAAATTTACGACCATGGAAGAACGCCGCCGCGCGGCGCACACAGCCTTCCTCGCCGAAGCGGCGTTCACGCTCATCCAGGCCGCCCGCGGCGAATACGAAGCGGTCAAGCGGGCACGCAGCCTTCTCGACTACGACGACCTCATTCTGACCGCGCAGCGCCTGCTCGAACGCCGCGATGCCGCCCAATGGGTGCTCTACAAGCTAGACGGCGGCCTCGATCACGTGCTGATCGACGAAGCGCAGGACACGAGCCCCGAGCAATGGGCGATCGTGACGCGGCTGACGGAGGAATTCTTCGCCGGCGAAGGCATCGACAAAGGCGCGCGGGCACCGCGCACCATCTTCGCCGTGGGCGACGAGAAGCAATCGATCTTCAGCTTCCAGGGCGCGGAGCCGCGCGAATTCGAAATCCATCGCCGCTATTTTGCCGACCGCATCGGCGGCGAGGCGTTCGCCGACGTGCGCCTCGACGTCTCGCGACGTTCCGTGCCGGACGTGCTGCGCTTCGTCGATCAGGTCTTCTCGCCGCCCGAGACGCGCGAAGGCGTGGTGTCGAGCGAAGAACCCATTTCGCACCGTGCGCATCGCGAAGCCGACAAAGGCCGCGTCGAGCTGTGGCCGCTCATCGCGCCGACCGAGACGCCCGACCCCGATCCGTGGCGTGCGGTCAATGAACCCTCGCTCGCAAGTCCTGTCGTGCGCCTGGCGGAACAGATCGCCGCACGCATCAAGGAATGGACCGACGGCAAGACGCGCCTGCCGGGGAAGACGCACGCGATCCGTCCGGGCGACATCATGGTGCTGATGCCGCGGCGCGAGCCCTTCGCCACCGCGCTGATCCGCGCCCTCAAGATGCGCGGCATTCCGGTCGCGGGCGCCGACCGCATCAGGATCGCCGAACAGATTGCCGTGATGGACCTGGTAGCGCTCGGACGCTTCGTTTTGTTGCCCGAAGACGATCTCAATCTGGCGGCGCTCCTGCGCTCGCCGTTGATCGGCTTTTCGGAAGACGAGCTCTATGCGCTGAGCGTCGGCCGCGACGGCACGCTGTGGCAGGCGCTGGTCGCGGCGCGCGCCGACGGTGCGCATTCCGCCGAGGCCTACAATTTCCTGTCTGCGGCCCTCGCCCGCGCCGATTATGCGCCGCCGCACGAATTCTATGCGTCGGTTCTCTCGACGCCCGGCACGCGCAAGCGTTTCCTCACGCGGCTGGGCGCCGAAGCCAGCGACGCGGTCGATGAATTTCTCTCGCTGGCGCTGTCCTACGAGGCGCTCAACACGCCCTCGCTGGAAGGCTTCCTCCACTGGATCGAGCATGGCGATGCGGAAGTGAAGCGCGACATGGAGCGCGCCCGCAACGAGGTGCGCGTTATGACCGTGCACGGTTCGAAAGGCCTCGAAGCAGACATCGTCATCCTGCCGGACACGGCCAGCCAGCCGGGCGGCGAACGCAATCGCGGCGGCAATATTCTTTACACGGACGATGGTCCCGTCTACCCGGTCAAGAACGACATCGCCCCCGAGCGGGTGCGCAAGGCCAAGCAGGAGGCCGACAAGAAGGCGCGCGAGGAACATCGCCGGCTTCTCTACGTGGCGCTCACGCGCGCGCGCGACCGGCTCTATGTCTGCGGTTTCCGCGGCAAGAACGCGCCCAACCCACATTCCTGGTACACGCTCGCCCAGCGTGCCGCAGAGGAAATCGGCATCAAGGTCGAAGAGCGCGGTGCGACGCTGACGGCGCTGGGCGACGGCGCGTTCGAAACCATCGCGCTCGCGCCCGGCGACGCGAAGGAGAACATCGCACTGGAAGCGTGGGCGAGACGGCCCGCGCCGGAAGAGCGCGAACGCCCGCGGCTCATTCGTCCGTCCGATGCCGCCGGCGCGGAAGAATCGGCCGTGCAGTCGCCCGTCGGCGCCAAGAATGCGGCGCGTTTCCGACGCGGCAATCTCGTTCACGCACTGCTCGCGCAACAGCCCGACATCGATCAGGCCCAGCGCCACGCCGCTGCTGTGCGTTATCTCGCAGCCCAGCGGATCGCATCCGACGAAGCGGAAAGCCTGATCGCCGAAACCTTCGCCGTGATGGACGGTCCGGAATTCGCCGCCGCATTTTTGCCGGGCGCGCGCGCGGAAGTGGCCATCGTCGCCGATCTGCCGGAGATCGCAGAAGGCGCGCGCATCAGCGGCCGAATCGATCGCCTCGCCATCACCGACGCCGAAGTCCTCGCTGTCGACTTCAAGACCAACCGCCCGCCGCCCAAGCGCACGGAAGATGTGCCGCGCATCTATGTGACCCAAATGGCGCTTTATCGTGCTGCATTGGCGAAAATCTTTCCGAAAAGGCGGATTGCCTGCGCGCTTGTCTGGACGGACGGGCCTTCGCTCATGCGGTTGGAGGACAGTTTGCTGGATGTGGAACTGACCCGGATCGGCACGCGGCTTGACCCTGGGGGTGCCCATTCCTAGATTCAGCACCGACAGTCACAACCCCAAAGGACCACCATGTCTTCTCCCGTAAAGGCCTCCGATACCGCTGCGAAGACCGGCACGTCTTCCCCGATCAAGGTTTCCGATGCCTCTTTCCAGGCCGACGTGCTCAATTCGAAGAGTCCGGTTGTGGTCGACTTCTGGGCGGAATGGTGCGGCCCATGCCGGATGATCGCCCCGGCGCTCGAGGAGCTGGCGGGCGAGCTTGAAGGCAAGATCACCGTCGCCAAAATCAATATCGACGAAAACCCCGGCATCCCCACGAAATACGGCGTGCGCGGCGTGCCCACGCTCATGATCTTCCAGAACGGCCAGGTCGCCGCGACCAAGGTCGGTGCGCTGCCCAAGTCCAAGATCAAGGAATGGATCGAGTCGTCGATCTGACCCCGTTCAACGCCTGAAACCGTGCCACCCTCGCGCAAGCCCGGGTGGCACATTTCTTTTGTGGGGCCTCAGCCGGCGTTATCGTGCGGCGGAAGGAGTCGCCATGATCCGCAAGCTGAAATCGGGCGAATACCGCCTCTACTCGCGCAAGCTGAATCCCAAGACCGGCAAGCGCCGCAATCTCGGCACCTTCGCGAGCCGCGCCGCCGCCGAAAAGCACGAGCGCGCGGTGCAATATTTCAAGCGTCATTAGATGGAGAGGAGTGTCGTGGTTCAACCATTTTCCCGCAGCACGCGCCCCGCGAGACTCAGCGAGCCGCAGATGAGGATGCGCGGCGGGCCCTGTTCCGGTCTTGCGCGCGACCAGGCCGAGATCTGCAACATGGCGTCTTCGAGATCATCGGCGGGACTGGCGTCGAGTCCGCTGGCGCGCGCGGCGTCGTAGAGCGAACCGGCGCCCAAGCTCAATTCCTCATCCGGGATCGTCACCGTCGTCACATGCCGCGCGAGGCCGCGGAAGGCGGAGAGGAATCCCACCGCGTCTTTCGTCGCCAGCATGCCGCAGACGAGATAGAGCGGTTTCTCGGAGCGTTCCTCGAAATCGGCGACGGCACGCGCAATGGCGGCCGCACCGTGCGGATTGTGCCCGCCGTCGAGCCATATCTCGGAGCCTTCCGGCGCCGCCGCGAACAAGGGTCCTTTCGACAGACGCTGCAGCCGCGCCGGCCACTGCACCTCGCGCAGGCCCTTCTCGATCGCGGAATCCTTGCCCCAGCCGCCGACGCGCAGCGCCGCGATGGCGACCGCCCCGTTCTCGATCTGATGGCGTCCGACGAGCCGCGGCAAAGGCAGATCGAGCAGGCCCACTTCGTCCTGATAGACCATGCGGCCGTGTTCCTGATGCGCGAAGAAATCCTGTCCGAAGACGGAAAGCGGCACGCCCAGCGCATCGGCCCGGCGCGTGATCACATCCAGCGGCGCATCGTCCTGCGGGCCCACGACCAGCGGCACGCCCGCGCGGATGATTCCCGCTTTCTCCGCGGCGACATCAGCGATCGACGCGCCCAGATATTCCTGATGATCCAGACCCACCGGCGTGATGACGGCGATACGCGGACGCGGGATCACGTTCGTCGCGTCCGTCTTGCCGCCCATGCCGACTTCCAGGATCAGCACATCGGCCGGCTGACGCGAGAAAGCGAGGAACGCCGCCGCCGTCGTGATCTCGAAAAAAGTGATGGGCTGGCCGTCATTGACGCGCTCGCATTCCTCGAGCGTCGCGCACAATTCGCCTTCCTCGATGATCTGGCCAGCAAGCCTGATGCGCTCGCGGAAATTCACGAGATGCGGCGAGGTGTAGGCGTGGACCTTCAGCCCCTGCGCTTCCAGCATGGCGCGCGCGAAGGCGCAGGTTGAGCCCTTGCCGTTGGTGCCTGCCACATGGATGACGGGCGGCACTTTGCGTTCGGGATGGCCGAGCTGGCCGAGCAGTCGCTCGATGCGGCCGAGCCCCATGTCGATTCGGCTCGGATGCAGCGCGGTGAGACGCAGGAGGATCGAATCGCTGCGGACGGCGACGCTGCTCAAGCGTTTCGCTCGGGAGCGTTGCCGCCGTGGCCATTGGCGCCCACCGGCAGCTTCACGCGTTCGCCGTTGATCGTCTGCGGCTCGGTGCGCGTCCTGGGGCGCGGCTTCTTCATCAGGAGATGGAGAAGATTGGAGATCGTGGGCTTGAGCTCATGACGATGGACGATCATGTCGACCATGCCGTGGTCTCTCAGATACTCGGCGCGCTGGAAGCCGTCTGGCAGACGTTCGCGGATCGTCTGTTCGATGATGCGCGGGCCCGTGAAGCCGATGAGCGAACCGGGTTCGGCGAGCTGCACGTCGCCCAGCATCGCATAGGACGCGCTCACGCCGCCGGTCGTGGGATCGGTGAGCACGACGATGTAGGGAAGCTTCGCTTCGCGCAGCATGTCGACGCCGATAGTCACGCGCGGCATCTGCATCAGCGAGAGGATGCCTTCCTGCATGCGCGCGCCGCCCGACGACACAAAGAGGATGAACGGACGCTTTTCGGAGACGGCCGCTTCCATCGCCTGCACGAGGCCTTCGCCGACGGCCATGCCGAGCGAGCCGCCAAGGAAATCGAAAGGCTGCACCGCGATCATCACGGGGAGTCCGTCGATGGTGCCGCGCGCGGCGGTCAGCGCATCGCGGCGGCCGTGCTTGGCGCGCGCGTCTTTCAGGCGGTCGGTGTAGCGGCGCTCGTCGCGGAAGTGCAAAGGATCGAGCGGAACTTCCGGCTGCGGCAATTCTTCGAAGGCGCCCGCATCGAAGATCGCCGCGAAACGCTCCTGCGCGCCCACGCGCAGGTGATAGCCGCATTGCGGGCAGACATTCTCGGCCGCCTCGAGATCGCGATGGAAAATCATGTCGCCACAGGCGGGACATTTCTTCCATAGATTCTCGGGCGTTTCGGTAGTGCGTCCGGCGATCAGACTCTTGATTCGCGGCCGCACGAAATTGGCGATCCAATTCATAAGATCATTCTACCACGGGTTCGGTCCGCGCTGCATGTACGGAATCGGCCAGGCGCGCGCAAAATTCGATCACATCCTTTACCAGGCCTTGCCGGCCCGGGCCTTCGGCCATCCGTGAAACGATGGCCGATCCCACCACCGCGCCATCGGCAAAACGCGCGATTTCCGCCGCCTGTTCCGGCGTCTTGATGCCGAAGCCTACACAGATGGGAATGGAGCTCTGCGACTTCAACCGCGCCACGGCCTCGCGCACGTCCCGGCCTTTGAAGCTTTTCGTGCCCGTCACGCCGGCGACGGAGACGTAATACAAAAAACCGGCGGCGCCGGAGAGCACGGTCTTCAGGCGGTGGTCGTCGGTCGTGGGCGTCGCGAGCCGGACGACGTCGAGGCCCTGGGCTGCCGCAGGCGTGCGCAGCACCTCGTCTTCTTCCGGTGGCAGATCGACGGTGATGAGACCATCGACGCCCGCCTCCGCCGCATCGCGCGCGAAACGCGCCGAGCCGTAATGATGGATCGGGTTGTAGTAGCCCATGAGGACGATGGGCGTCGTCCTGTCGGCGCGGCGGAAACGGCGCACGAGCTCGATCACTTTCGGCAGCGTCATGCCGGCTTCGAGGGCGCGCAGCGATGAAGCCTGGACCGCGGGACCGTCGGCCATCGGATCGGAGAACGGCATGCCCAACTCGATCAGGTCCGCGCCGGCGGCGGGAAGTTTTTCCAGAATGGCGAAGCTCGTGTCCGTATCGGGATCACCCGCCGTGATGAACGGCACGAAGGCGGCGCGGTTCGCCTTCTTCAACTCTACGAAGCGCTGGGCGATGCGGCTCATAGCTTTGCGCCCAGATGATGGGCCGCCGTGAAGACGTCCTTGTCGCCTCGCCCCGACAACGTCATGACGATGATCTTGTCCTTCGCCATCTGCGGTGCCACGCGCATGACATGGGCGAGCGCATGCGCGGATTCGAGCGCGGGGATGATGCCCTCATGGCGGCTGAGCGCCGTGAAGGCGTCCATCGCTTCCTTGTCTGTCGCCGAGAAGTACTTCACGCGTCCCTGATCCTTGAGCCAGGAATGTTCGGGGCCGACGCCGGGATAATCGAGCCCCGCCGAGATCGAATGGGCTTCGATGATCTGGCCGTCGCCGTCCTGCAGGAGATAGCTGCGCGCGCCGTGCAGGACGCCGGGTTCGCCTTTCGTCAGCGTCGCCGCATGATGATGGCTGTCGATGCCCTCGCCTGCCGCTTCCACGCCGTGGATTTCCACGTCCGTATCGTCGAGGAAGGGATGGAACGTGCCGATGGCGTTGGAGCCGCCGCCGACGCAGGCGACGACGAGGTCGGGCAGACGCTTTTCGGTCTCGAGCATTTGCCTGCGCGCTTCGTCGCCGATCACGCATTGGAAATCGCGCACCATCGCAGGATAGGGATGCGGGCCCACCACCGAGCCGATGATGTAGAACGTGTCGTGCACGTTGGCGACCCAGTCGCGCAACGCCTCGTTCGTCGCGTCCTTCAGGGTGCAGGAGCCCGAGGTCACGGCGCGCACGTCCGCGCCCAGGAGATTCATGCGGAAGACGTTCGGCTTCTGCCGCTCGATGTCGACTTCGCCCATATAGACCACGCAGGGAAGTCCGAAACGCGCCGCCACCGTCGCCGTCGCCACGCCGTGCTGGCCGGCGCCCGTCTCGGCGATGATGCGCGTCTTGCCCATGCGGCGCGCGAGCAGGATCTGGCCGAGGCAATTGTTGATCTTGTGCGCGCCCGTGTGATTGAGGTCTTCGCGCTTCAGATAGATTTTCGCGCCGCCCAGATGCGCGGTCAGCCGCTCCGCGAAATAGAGCGCGCTGGGACGGCCGACATAATGCGCGAGCAGGCCGTCCAGCTCGGCGTGGAATTGGGGATCGTTCTTCGCTTCTTCATAGGCGCGCTCGAGATCGAGCACGAGCGGCATCAGCGTTTCGGCGACGAAGCGCCCGCCGTACGCACCGAAATGGCCGTGCAGGTCGGGACCGGTGCGGAAGGAATTGGGCGTACTCATGCGTCCGTTCCGCCGGCGAATTGCGTATTGCGTGCAGCCTCGACGAAGCTTCGGATCAACTCCGGGCTCTTCGCGCCGGGCGCCGTCTCGACACCGGATGACACGTCGACGCCGGGCGCTTCGCTCGTGCGGATGGCCCGCGCGACGTTCTCCGCATTGAGACCGCCCGCCAGCAGCCACGGACGCGCAAAACTCCGTCCACGGAGCAATTGCCAGTCGAAGGCCGCGCCGTGGCCGCCCGGACGGGTTGCCGCCTCCGGCGCCTTGGCGTCGAAGAGGAACATGTCGGCTGCGTCGTTGTAGGCGGCGACATTCGCGAAATCGCCCGCGTCCGCGATCGCAAACACCTTGATCACGGGAATGCCGAAGCGGCTTTTGACGGCGCCGACACGCGCCGGCGTTTCGCTGCCGTGCAGCTGCAGGAAATCCGGTTTCACGACGACGGCTACGCCCGCGATCTCTTCGTCGCTCGGATCGACCAGCAGCGCCGCGGTGCGCACGCGGTCTTTGAGGCGGCCGGCAATGATTCCCGCATGGACGGGATCGAGATAACGGGGCGATTTCCGGTGGAAGACCAGGCCTGCGAAATCCGCGCGCGCCTTCACGGCGGCGTCGGCCGCTTCCACACTGGTGATGCCGCAGATTTTAACCAGGACAGCCATCGGGCGCCGCTTATCGGCGGAGCACGGCGCGAAATCAAGCAACGCTCCGTGAATTCGTAAAGACCTAGCCGGTGACTGCCAGATGCAGGTCCTCGGCGATGGCGCGGGCGGCCTGGGCGGGGTCGGCGGCGGCGGTGATGGGCCGGCCGATGACGAGGATGTCTGAGCCGGCGGCCATCGCCTCCTGGGGCGCCGTGATGCGGCGCTGGTCGGCCAGATCGGCCCCGGCCGGGCGGATGCCGGGGGTCGCGATCAGGAAGTCCTTGCCCGTCGCCTTGCGGACCAGGGCGGTCTCCTGGGCGCTGCAGACGACGCCGTGGAGGCCTGACGCCTTGGCAAGCCTGGCCAGCCGCTCGACCTGTGCCTGCGGCGGACCCATCTGGCCCACCTGGTCCAGCACGGACTGGTCGAGGCTGGTCAGCACGGTCACACCCAGGACCCGGACCTTAGGGTCGACGGAATGGGCGGCTTCGACGGCGGCGCGCATCATGGCCTCGCCGCCGGAAGCATGGACGTTGAACAGGGCCGCACCCAGCCGCGCGAGAGCGCGGGCGGCGCCAGCGACCGTGTTCGGGATGTCGTGGAACTTCACGTCGACGAAAACGGGGCGGCCGAGTTCGATGATCTTTTCGACGCCTTGCGGGCCCTGCGCGGAGACGAATTCGAGGCCGACTTTCAGACCGCCGACATAAGGCCCTACGGCTTTCGCGACCGCATGCGCCTGGCCGAGGTCGGGCGTATCGAGAGCGACGAAGATCGGATTGGGGAATCGCAGCGCGCTCATAAAATCGGTCTTAGGGAAGACCACCCCGACTGGCAAGGGGTATCCCGCCGAGCGATGAATTCATTCGTAAGGCCGATCGTCGGAAATATCGAAACCATGAATTTTGCCGGTGGCCGTGCGGTTATAAAAAATCAGAACGGCTTTACCGCCTTTGGACAGCCGGAAGATGGAGTTGACCTGGTTGGGCGTCGTTGAAGACGGTTCGCGCGCAACGAGCGTGAGTGTCCCGCCGGGCCAGAACGGAGTGAGCCGCCTCAGCCAGCGCGCCGTCACTTCCGGCGTAATGAGCAAGGCGAAATCGGGCATCGTATGCACGCGAAAATCGTTTCCCCGAGCCAATTGATCCAGAAGCGCGCGCGCAGATATGGCGATCGACGGATCGGTGTCGCGAATAGATGCGAGTTTGGTGGGAAGCAACACCGGATCGATGAGACCGGCGACGACGTCCGCAATAGACTCTGCGTCGGCATCGTACTGATTGGTAAGGACGACGACGCTCAAACTGTCGTCGGGATAGCGAAGAATGGTCGATGTAAATCCCCAGGTTTTGCCGTTGTGGCGCATGACTTTGTGGCCATGGAACCGCTCGATGAACCAGCCGAAGCCGTAATGCGCCGGATTCGGCAAGCCGTCGTTCAGCGGGTACACCGTCCAGATGCGATCAAGGCTTACCTGCGAAAGAAGGCGCGTCGTGTAGAGCGCCGCATCCCATTTCGCGAAGTCGAGGACATTGAAATAAAGCGAGCCGTCGGCGGTCGCGTTGAATGTCGGCGAAACCCATTCCTCGTTCTTGAGTTGACCGTTGTCCAGCGCGTAGCCGGACGCGCGATTGTAGATGATATCGCGGTCGCTGATGAGCTGTGCCGATTTCATGCCGAGCGGCGTGAAGATGTGCTCTGACAGGAATTGTGCATAAGGCTCACCGGTCAACTTGTGAATGAGAATCCCGAGCATGACGTAGTTGGTGTTGCAGTAATCCCATTTGCTGCCCGCCGGCCATTCGACGGGCATCGCTTCGATCTTCGCCATCAACTCGTCTTCGGTGAAGTCCAGGCGCTCGTAGAACGGACCGTTCGGCCCCGTGCGCTCAACTGTGCTGTAATCGGAAAGACCGGACGTATGGGAAAGAAGGTTCTTGATGCGGATCGGCTTCCAGCTGTCGGGCGCTTGCGGAAAATACTTCGTGATGCTGTCGTCCAGAGAAAGCTTGCCCTCCTCGACGAGCATCATGATGGCGGCTGCCGCGAATTGCTTGCCGATGGAGCCGGATTGGAAGACGGTTTCCGGCTTCACGGGTACGTTCAACTCGACATTGGCGAGGCCATACCCCTTTGCGAGCAGAATGCGGCCGCGGCTGTAGATCCCGACTTCGAGTCCGGGAATCCGCTGGCGCGCCATTTCGTCCTTCACGAACCCGTCGATGGCCGCCGTCTGCTGCGGCGTGAGGGCCGCGCGCGGAGGCGGCGTCGCCGGCTGCGCCTCGGCGAATGGAACCGAGCCGGCCAAGGCGGCGGCGAGGACTACGGTCCGAAGGACATGCATTGAACCCGGCCTCCTTCGGGATGCCCGAGAGTGACCCGAATTGCGCCGGCCGCAAGCCGATTTGAGGACTATTCGCCGGCCGCGTGCGAGGCGCCGCCGTTCAGGCGTTCGCGGAGTTCTTTGCCGGTCCGAAAAAACGGGGCGCGCTTTTCGTCGACCGTGACGGGTTCGCCGGTCCTGGGATTGCGGCCGAGACGCGAGGGGCGGACTTTCACGGAGAATGCGCCGAAACCGCGCAATTCCACGCGATGGCCGGCAGACAGCGCCTTGATGATTTCATCGAGCACGGTCGACACGATCCGCTCGACATCCCGGTGATAGAGATGCGGATAACGCTGCGCCAAACGCGCGACCAGTTCTGACTTGATCATCCCCCTGCCCCCAAGGGCGCGGCCGAAACTACCGTTAGCTTCGAATCCAAATAAACCATGTCAGAGGGTCCCGCGGACGTCAACGGGAACCCCCTGAAGGTGTTGGCTTTTTGGCAGACTGTGACGATTTCGCCAGAGCCGCCTTTCTCTTCCCACATAGCGGGAAAAGGAAGGCTGATTCTGGTGGGGTTACTCCTCGCCGTCGCCTTCGCCGCCTGTGCGCTTGCGCAGCGCCGCGCCCAGGATGTCGCCCAGCGACGCGCCGGAGTCCGACGAGCCGTATTGGGCTACGGCTTCCTTTTCTTCGGAGATTTCGCGCGCCTTGATTGACAGGCCGACCTTACGGCTCGTCTTGTCGAAGCTCGTGACCAGCGCATCGACCTTATCGCCGACGCCGAAGCGCTCGGGACGCTGATCGTTGCGGTCGCGCGCCAGGTCGGAGCGGCGGATGAACGCTTTCACGCCGTCGGCGAGGCTCACTTCGATACCGCCGTCGTTTACTTCCGTGACCGTGACGGTGACGACGCTGCCCTTCCGGATCGGTCCGACCTTGTCCATCGGATCGCCGGCCAGCTGCTTGACGCCGAGGCTGATGCGTTCCTTCTCGACGTCGATGTCAAGCACCTTCGCCTTGACCATGTCGCCTTTCTTGTAATCGGCGACAGCCTGCTCGCCCGGCTTGTCCCAGGAGAGGTCGGAGAGGTGCACCATGCCGTCGATTTCGTTGTCGAGGCCGACGAAGAGGCCGAACTCGGTGATCGACTTGATCTCGCCTTCGATGGCCGAACCCGGCGGATGGGCTGCCGCGAACGCCTGCCACGGATTATCCATGCACTGCTTGAGGCCGAGGCTGATACGACGCTTGTTGGAGTCGACTTCCAGCACCTGGACGTCGACTTCCTGGCCAGGCGTGACGATCTTCGATGGCGCGACGTTCTTCTTCACCCAGCTCATCTCGGAGACGTGGACGAGGCCTTCGACGCCCGGCTCCAGCTCCACGAACGCGCCGTAATCGGTGACGTTCGTGACCTTGCCGGAGAAGCGCGCGCCCGGCGGATATTTCGCGCCGACGCCTTCCCACGGATCGGTCTGCAGCTGCTTCATGCCGAGGCTGATGCGCTGCGTGTCCTGATTGATCTTGATGATCTGCACGGTAACCGTCTGGCCGACGTTCAGCACTTCCGTGGGATGGCTGACGCGGCGCCAGGCGATGTCCGTCACGTGCAGGAGCCCGTCGACGCCGCCCAGATCCACGAACGCGCCGTAATCGGTGATGTTCTTCACCACGCCTTCGACGACCTGCTTCTCGGTGAGGCTTGCGACCAGCGACGAACGCTCTTCGGCGCGGCGCTCTTCAAGGACCGCACGGCGCGAGACGACGATATTGCCGCGGCGGCGATCCATTTTCAGGATCTGGAACAGCTGCGGCTGGTTCATGAGCGGGCCGACATCGCGCATCGGGCGCACGTCGACCTGGCTGCCCGGAAGGAACGCGACCGCGCCGTCGAGATCGACGGTGAAGCCGCCCTTCACACGGCCGAAGATCACGCCGGTGACGCGGGTCTGGTCGTTGAAGGCCTTTTCGAGCTTGATCCAGCTTTCCTCGCGGCGCGCCTTGTCGCGGGAGAGGATCGCTTCGCCCATCGCGTTTTCGACGCGTTCGATATAGACCTCGACGCCGTCGCCGACCTTCACGTTCGGTGTCATGCCCGGCATCGTAAATTCTTTGAGCGCCACGCGGCCTTCGGTCTTCAGACCGACGTCGACGACGGCGAAATCGTTCTCGATCGCGACGATAATGCCTCGCACAACCGAACCTTCGGCGGGGGCGCGTTCTTCGAAGCTTGCTTCGAGCATGGCCGCGAAATCGTCGCGGCTGGGGGTGGCAATGGATTCAGCGGTGGCAGCACGTGCCATGAAAACTCCTGTTCAAGCGGTTGTGCCGACCGGCCAAATGGGTCCGGCGGACTTCGCCCGCACGACGGCTTTCGGCCTTCGCGCATGGCGCGGTTTCGGAAATGGGATATTTCGCGGGCCTGCCCGAAAAAGCCGCCGGGTCTCCTTCAACCCCTGTGGCGTGCTTTGAGCGCCTCCTCGACCCTGGGACTGACCAAGGCGAGGGCCCTCGCGAATGCGGCGTCTATATCCAAAAGCGTGGTGTCGAGCAAGTCGGCGTCCGGCGCGGGCTTGAGGGGCGCAACCTTGCGTTCGCGGTCGCGCTTGTCCCGGGCCAGGATGTCGGCGAGCACGGCAGCTTCGTCCGCGGCCATGCCGGAGGCCCTGAGTTCCAGGAAGCGGCGACGCGCCCGCGTTTCCGGTGCAGCGTCGACAAAGACCTTCGCCGTCGCGTCGGGACAAACGACCGTGCCGATGTCGCGGCCGTCGATCACGGCACCATCCCCGTTGCCGGGCGGGTTCGCCGCGAAGCGCCGCTGGAAATCGAGAAGCGCTGCGCGCACCGCAGGAAACGCCGCCACGATGGATGCCGCCTGCGCCACGGCGTCGGTGCGGATGGCGGGGTCGGCGGCGCGCAAAGGATCGATGGCAAGCGCCGCATCGACGGCATGCGTTTCGTCCTGCGGACTCCGGCCCGCTTCAAGCACGCCCAACGCCGTCAGCCGATAAAGCGAACCGGAATCCAGATGCGCGAAGCCAAAATGTTTGGCGAGGCGCTTGGCGAGCGTGCCCTTCCCCGAGGCGGCCGTACCGTCGACCGCGATGACGATGGCGCGCGTCACGTATTGGGCACCATGAAACGGGTGCCGAGATTGCGCATCAGCGTTTCGAATTCGGGAAAGCTGGTCGCGATCATGCGCGTGTCGTCCACCGTCACGGCCTGGCGCGCGGCCATGCCGGCCACGAGGAACGCCATGGCGATGCGATGATCCATGTGCGTCGTCACGCGCGCGCCGCCCGCCACGCCATCGAGTCCGCGACCGTCCACGATCAGTCCGTCCGGCAATTCCTCGACGGCGACGCCCAGCCGCTTCAGGCCATGGGCAATGGCCGACAGCCGATCGCTTTCCTTGACGCGCAACTCCTCCAGCCCGCGCATCACTGTGCGGCCTTCCGCGAAAGCCGCCAGCACCGACAGAATGGGATACTCGTCGATCATGGACGGCGCGCGTTCCGCCGGGACCTCGACGCCCTTGAGCTGCGAGGCGCGCACGACGAGATCGCCGACCGTTTCGCCGCCGCTTTCGCGCAAATTCTCGACCGTGATATTCGCGCCCATCTCGGTCAGCGTTTCGAGCAGGCCCGTGCGCCGCGGATTGAGCAATACGCCCGGAATGGAAATTTCCGAACCCGGCACCAGCAATGCCGCTGCCAGCGGAAACGCCGCCGAAGACGGATCCCGCGGCACGGCAATTTCCGTCGCGTGCAGATCCGCTTCGCCCATGACCGTCACGGCTTCGCCGCCGTCCTTGAGCGGTTCGACGGCGATGTCGGCGCCGAAGGCCTTGAGCATCTTCTCCGTGTGATCGCGCGTCAGCGCCTTCTGCGCGATGCGCGAACAGCCGACGGCGTTCAATGCGGCGAGCAGCAGCGCGGACTTCACCTGCGCGGACGCGACCGCCACGTCGTGATCGATGGCAACTGCCGCATCGGCGCCGCGCAGGGTCAAAGGCAGCAGACCGCCGTCGCGTGCAGAGGCCTCGGCACCGAACAGCGCCAGCGGTTCGATGACGCGGCGCATGGGACGCTTGCGCAGCGAGTCATCGCCCGTGAAGACGGCCGTGATCGGCGTCGTCGCGATCGCGCCCATGACAAGGCGGGAGCCCGTGCCGGAATTTCCGAAATCGAGGATATTCTCGGGCTCGGAAAAGCCGCCCACGCCGACGCCGGAAACCCGCCAGGCGCCGGCGCCGTCGCGCACGACGGTTGCACCCAATTGCCGCATCGCGCCGGCCGTGTTGACGACGTCTTCGGCTTCGAGGAGGCCGGAAATGCGCGTTTCGCCCACAGCGAGCGCGCCCAAAATCAGGGCACGGTGGGAAATGGACTTGTCGCCCGGCACTTGGGCCGGGCCTGAAAGCGGGCCGGCCCGGCGCGCGGCCAGCGGACGTTGGCTTGACGACTGTTCCATCGGGGGCCTTTAGAACGCTTTGACAGGCCGCCGCAACCGTGGCAAACGACCCGACCTTCGAAACCGGACTTCATGCGGGAACACTGACTTTGGTCAAGGCGGATCTCGGAACCAAGCGCATTTGCCCAAGCTGCAGCGCGCGGTTTTACGACCTTCAAAAGCGGCCTATCGAATGCCCGAAATGCGCATTCTCCTTCGAGCCGGAGGCGCTTTATAAGCAGCGCCGTCCGCGCCAGCCCGAGCCCGCGCCTGCGGTCGTCGTGCGCGAGCGCGAGGAAGACGAAGAGGTCGAGGACGAAGAGGAGGAGGCCGAGGACGCCGAAGTCGAAGAGGCTGAGGAAGTCGTCGAAGAAGCACCACTCGTTGTGGGCGATGACGAAGACGAAACCGTCGAGGAAGAAGCGACCGAGGAAGACGCCGGCATGTCCGTTGTCGAACCCGACGCCGAAACCGGCGACATCGAGGACATCGAAGACGAAGTCGTCGATGACGATGACGAAGACGACGGCCTGCTCGAGGCTGTCGAGGAAGACGAAGACGACGTTTCCGGCATCATCGACGCCGATATCGAGAAGGACGAACCCTAAGACGCGTCCCGGCGCGACGCCAAACCGCCGAAGGACATTGCGAGAGACCGGGGCCGTAGCTCAGTTGGGAGAGCGCTTGAATGGCATTCAAGAGGTCAGGGGTTCGATTCCCCTCGGCTCCACCAACCTTCGCTCGCGAAGCGAGGGAAGGTTGCCCTCCGGAGCTTTAGCGCAGGAGGGCTGCAGGCGCTTCCGCGAGCTCCGGTTGGCAGGCCCTTTCATCGGGAAATCAGCCATTGCCCGGTTGGCGGGCCTGCAACCTTCGATTAATCCTGCGCTTTGTAACTAGACGACATCGTGGGCGCTTAAGTTAAGTTCACCACCCCCGCGTGGAGCGCGCGGCCGAACCATCAGAAAGGCAAGTCTTGCGCGCCTTCTTGGATGCCCGCTCGGTTCCGGCGGGTACGACCGTTGAAACCGATCTCGCCATTATCGGCGGCGGACCTTCGGGCATTGCGCTCGCGCTGGCGCTTGCCGACACGCCAGTCCGCATGCTGATGCTCGAAAGCGGCGGCTCCGACTACGACGCGACGACGCAGGCGCTTTATGCGGGCACCGAAACCGGCGTGCCCTACATCAAGCTCGACGCGGGGCGCCTGCGCTATCTCGGCGGTTCGAGCAATCATTGGGGCGGCTATTGCCGCCCGCTCGACACCATCGATTTCGAACAGCGCGACTGGCTGCCCTATTCCGGCTGGCCGTTCGGGCGGGAAGCGCTCGAGCCTTATTACGCGCGCGCGCAGTCACTCGTCGAAGCGGGCCCCTTCATCTACGACGATCCGGCGAAGTGGACGGCGGCACTGGGCGCGCCGATTTCGCTGGGGCAAGGCGGCACGTACAACACCTTCTTCCAGTTCAGCAAACAGCGCGGCAGCATCCTGCCGACGCATTTCGGCGAGCGCTATTCCGACGATCTCAGGCGCATTCCGCGTCTGAACGTAATGCTGCATGCGAACGTAACGGGCCTCCGGCTCGCGCCAAATGCGGCAAGCCTTCATCATCTCGACGTGCAGACGCTGACGGGCCGCCATTTCACGGTGAAACCGAAATGCGCCGTGGCGGGGCTGGGCGGCATCGAAAATGCGCGCCTGCTGCTGGCCTCGAACGACGTGATGAAGACGGGCGTCGGCAATCAGAACGATCTCGTCGGCCGCTTCTTCGCCGACCATCCCATTCCGGGCGAAACCGCCACCATCGTCGTATTCAGCGGCAACATCGCGCCCTATTACCAGCGGCCGTACAACGCCTCGCCGGACACCATCATCCGCGCGGCCTTTTCGCCCACCGACAAATTCAAGCGCGACAAGCACGTGCTCGGCTCGCTCGCGACCGTCGAGAACGAAATCCAGCTGGACGCGGTCGGACAGGCGGCGGTGGCCACGACGGCGTCGACGCTCGGCATCGATGCGAGCAACGTGCGCGCCTATACCGTCGGTTGCGGCATGGAAGTGACGCCTGATCCCGAGCGCCGCGTGAAGCTCACCGCGCAGCGCGACAGGCTCGGCATGCCGCGCCTGACGCTCGACATGCGCCTCGCCGATTCCGATTTCGCGCATTATCACATCACGATGATGGAACTGGCGCGCCAGCTGCTCGCTTCGAAGAGTGGCATGCTGCGCATCAACCGCACGACGCGCGAGGAATGGATGAGCGTGATGGACTGGGGCAACCATCACATGGGCACGACACGCATGCATATCGATCCGAAGAAAGGCGTAGTCGACGCCAATTCGCAGGTCCACGGCATCGGAAATCTCTACGTGGCTGGAAGCTCGATCTTTCCCACCTACAGCGCCTCCAATCCCACCATGAACTCGATCGCCCTGACGCTGCGTCTCGCCGATCATCTGCGAAAGGTCATGGCGTGAGCTGGAAGACGTCCATCGCGCGGCGCCCTTTGCTCGCAAGTCTGGCCGGACTTCTGGGTGTCGCCGCCGCCGGTGGTCTCGTCTACGAAGGCGGCCACGTTTTCGGGCGCCGCTATCCGCGGACCAAATTCGACGACCTTCTCGACCAGCTGGGTGATCGCGAGAGCGCGGCCAGACTGGGTCGCGCCGCCATCGCGCAGATGGAAAGTCACACCGATGTCGTGCCGCGCTTCGATGTCAAAGTCGTCGCCCGCGAGCTTCGCGACGGCCCCGGCAAAGGTTCCGTTGCGCGAGCCGCCGAAGCGGACATCGCTCAGGCGCGCCTTCTCGAGGTTCAGGGCTGGGTTCTGCCGCGAAGTCTGGTCGCCGTCGCACTCATTGCCGCCGAGATGTCCGGGACAAACGGCTGACCAAACGCGCGCTCAATGCGCCGCGATGTAAGCATCCCTGAGCACGTTCGACTCCAATTCCTCCAACCGGCTCTTCACGACGTCGCCGCCCTGATGATGCCGACGAGTTCTCCATCGTCGACCACCAGGAGATGGCGGACGCGGTGATGCGTCATGAGACGCATCGCGTGGCGGTCTAGCCTGGCCACCACGGGGCTTCGCGGGGCCGCCGGGCGGGCCCCGAGCAGGGAAGGAGCCAGGGGAGCCGGCGCGCCTCCATGGCGCGTCTCCGAGGCCCTGCAGCGGGGGTGAAATCCCGCCAAACCTTAACCAAATCCACGAACAAAACGGGGACACCTTGATCCCCGTCCCCGAACTCCCCAAATAGCCTCTCAAGCGATGCCGCTACCGGGTCGCTAGAAAAACGGAGCCCGGCGACGGGTCCGATGCCAAGGCCGCTCAAGGAGGGCTTTGCGATGTCAAGGAACTCTTATTTCAACAGCCCGTTTCTTCTGGGCTTCGAGCAGCTGGAACGCTTGCTCGAGCGCACGGCGCGTAGCGCCGGAGACGGCTATCCCCCTTACAACATCGAAGAGAAGGGTTCGGACTGCCTGCGCATCACGCTGGCCGTGGCCGGTTTCAATCGCGACGAATTGAGCATCACGGTCGAAGAAAAACAACTTGTGATACGCGGGCGCCAATCCGAAGCCTCCGACAAAACGTTTCTTCATCGCGGCATTGCTGCACGCCAGTTCCAGCGTTCTTTCGTACTGGCGGAAGGAATTGAAGTGGTCGGAGCCGAATTGGAGAACGGATTGTTGTCGATCGATCTCGTGAGGCCAAAAACCGAAGCGGTCGTGAAGACGATCGAGATCAAATCGAATTCGAATGGTAGCGGTCTCTGAGAGACGCTGCCGGAAGGAGACGTACTATGACCAATACCATCACTATCGACCCACGGACTGTCGTTCAGCAGCCTTTCGATGCGGAACGCCTCGCCTACATCAAGCCCACGGGCGCCGACGAAGCGCGCCGTCTCGGCATCATTCCTCCGGGCATCGAAGTCCCGGATGGCACTCAGCTTTACGTGTTGCATGGCGTCGACGGCCGCGTGCTCGGCTTCACCGATGCCTGGGAGTCGGCTTACGGCGCCGCCGTGCAGAACGAGCTGACGCCGCTCAGCGTCCACTGACGCATTCGGCAAACCCGGTCGCGCGATTCCGCGCGGCCGGCGATGAATCTCTCACCAAAAAATCTGATCATCACCATAGCCGGGCGCGTCCCGGCCACCCAGCTATTTGGCTAAGCCGCGACCGAACTGGCGCCGTTGGTGGGCGCGGTGAGGAGCGAATAAAGCACTTCCGCCTTGTTGGCGGCGCGCAGCTTCTCGCAGGTCTGCTGATTGCGCAGCAGACGCGACACGCGCGCCAGCGCCTTCAGGTGATCAGCGCCCGCGCCTTCCGGCGCCAGCAGCAGGAACACGAGGTCGACAGGCTGATTGTCGACGGCATCGTACGCGATCGGCGTATCGAGACGCGCGAAGAAGCCCGTGATGCGCGCCAGGCTCGCGATGCGGCCGTGTGGAATGGCGATGCCCTGGCCCATGCCGGTGCTGCCGAGCCGCTCGCGCTCGATCAGCGTTTCGAAGATGCGGCGATCCGGCAGGCCCGTGAGGTGCGCGGCATGCTCGGACATTTCCTGAAGCAATTGCTTTTTGCTCTGTGCCTTCAACGACGCGATGACGGCATCAGGCGCAAGCAGATCTGCGATTTCCATGACAACCTTCTGGTTGGCGATCAGGCGCCGACGCCCCTCGGCGTCTTGGCCTTTTCGTGATGGTTCTTGAGACGGCGCGTGTAACGGCGGAGCTGGGTTTCCAGATGGGCAAGCGTGGCGTCGAAAGCGCGATGGACATCGCTATCCACACCTTCGGCCTTCAGAACGGCGCCGGCGTCGATGTGCATCGTGCAGTCCGCGCGAAACCCGGAACCTTCGTGCGAAAACACTACACTCGCCTCCGCGCCGCCCTTGAAGTGCTTCGCGATCACAACTTCCAATCGGGTGCGCACCAACTCCGGCAGCGCCTCGCCGATTTCCAATTGTTTGCCTGATACTCGGACTTTCATGGGCTTTGGTCGTGCAGCTTAACGCGCGTCTCGGGATTTCGCACCATGCATCGACCCGACCCGTCCGAAAAAAAGCGGCGGACCATTAGGTCAACGCAACACCCCTGTCAATGGCCCGATTTTAACGCTATTCTATTGTGCAGCCGTGGAGAGTTCGGCCTGCTTCAGGCGGCGCCGTTCGACCGAAGACGGGATGCGCATGGCCTCCCTGTACTTCGCCACGGTCCTGCGCGCAATATTGACACCGTCTGCCGTCAACATAGACACGATTCGGTCGTCCGACAAAATTTCGTCACACGCTTCCTTGTCGATCATCTCGCGGATGCGGTCGCGCACGGCCTCCGCCGAGTGCGATTCGGCGCCTCCGACGGATTGGATGGAGGCGGTGAAGAAATATTTAAGTTCGAAGAGACCACGCGGCGTCGCGACGTATTTGTTCGACGTGACACGGCTGACTGTCGACTCGTGCATCGAAATAGCGTCGGCGATGGTGCGCAGATTGAGCGGGCGGAGATGGCGCACGCCATGCGTCAGGAAACCGTCCTGCTGGCGCACGATCTCGCTCGACACTTTGAGGATGGTGCGCGCGCGCTGATCGAGACTCTTCACCAGCCAGTTGGCATTGTTGAGACAGTCCGTGACGTAGGCTTTCGAATCCTTGTCACGCGCCGACGATGCAACCTGCGCGTAATAGCGCGAATTGATGAGCAGCCGCGGCAGCGTGTCGGCGTTCAGTTCGACATGCCAGCCGCCATCCGGCGCTTCGCGCACGAAGACGTCGGGCACGACGGGCTGCACCGGTTCGGAACCGAACATGAGACCGGGCTTCGGCGTCAGCGAACGGATTTCCGCAATCATGTCGGCTATGTCTTCGGCGTCGACGCCGCACAGCGTCGAAAGGCCTGCGATGTCGCGGCGGGCGACCCGCTCGAGATTGCCCACGAGAATCTGCATCGCCGGATCGAAGCGGTCGTTTTCCACGAGCTGCAGCGCGAGACACTCGGCGAGATCGCGCGCGCCCACACCGGTAGGCTCGAAACCTTGAACGACTTTCAAAACCGCCTCCACGACCTCGAGGGACGCACCCAGACGCGTGGCGACTTCCTCGAGTTCCACGCGCAGATAGCCCGCCTCGTCGATGGCATCGATGAGCGATGCGCCGATCAATCGCTTGTCGGGATCGAGGGCGGCGATGGTCAGTTGATCCGTCAGATGATCCTTGAGCGTCACCGCCTGCGACAGCGAACGTTCGATGGAGTTCTCGCCGTCGCCGTCCTGCGAACCGCCAGACCGTACCGTCGTCCAGTCGGCCAGCGGCTGGTTGCTGACGGGCGGCGGCGCGGAGCGATCGCCTTCTTCGGCGTAGAGGTCGCTTCGCTCGGCGTCCATGTCCTCGCCTTTGGAGAAATCCTCGCGCGAGAGCGCCGCATCGAGCGCTTCGCCTTCCCCGCCCGCCGGCTGTTCGGCCGCTTCTTCGCGCGGACCGGGCTCGGATTCGTCGCGTTCGAGCAGCGGATTGCGCTCGAGCTCCTGGTCGACATAGTCGGCCAATTCGAGATTGGAGAGCTGCAGCAGCTTGATCGCCTGCTGCAATTGCGGCGTCATGACCAGCGACTGGCCTTGCCGCATTTCGAGTCGTTGTGTCAGCGCCATGTGCCCCCGCCCCGGATATCCGCTATAGCGAGAAGCGTTCGCCGAGATAGACCCGGCGCACATCGCGATCGCCCACGATCTCGTCGGGGCGGCCTTCCTTCAGAACCTGACCTTCGTGAATGATGTAGGCCCGGTCGATGATGTCGAGTGCGTCGCGCACATTGTGATCGGTGATGAGCACGCCGATGCCGCGATCCTTCAGCTGGCGCACGAGATCGCGGATTTCGCCGACGGCGATCGGATCGATGCCGGCGAGCGGTTCATCGAGCAGGATGTAGGACGGATGCGTGGCCAGCGCGCGCGCGATTTCCACGCGGCGGCGTTCGCCGCCCGACAACGCGATGGCGGGCGTGTTGCGCACATGGCTGACGCCGAATTCGGCGAGCAGCTCTTCGACCATGGCTTCCAGACGACCCTGATCCGTCTCGACGAGTTCGGCCGTTGCGCGGATGTTCTGCTCGGCGGTCAGCCCACGGAAGATCGACGCTTCCTGCGGCAGGTAGCCGATGCCGAGGCGTGCGCGGCGATACATGGGCAGTTGCGTGACGTCGTGCCCGTCGAGCTCGATCGTGCCGTAATCGGCCGGGATGAGACCGGTGATCATGTAGAAGCACGTCGTCTTGCCGGCGCCGTTCGGACCCAGCAATCCCACGACCTCGCCGCGGCGCAGCGACAGGCTCACCGCGCGCACCACGGGGCGCTTGCGGAAGCTTTTGCCGATGCGATGGACGACGAGCCCCTGGCTGCCCTCGACCAGGCGCGGCAAGGGCCGCCCGGCGTCTCGCCGGTTTTCGGACTGGTTTTTCGGGTCGGTCGTCAGCGTCATGGCAAGAACTGTGCCTACTTGGGCTTTAAGGAACTGTGAAGGCTAGTTGCTTCCCGCCGTTTTCGGCTTTGAGGATTTCTTAGTGTCTGGTTGTCCGTGATCGGCGGGCACCAGCGTGCTCTGCACGCGGCCACCCTGCATGCCTTTGGCGGTGAGATGCGCGAGACCCGTGTTGAGATCGACGACGAGCAGCGTGCCGCGCATCACGTCTTTGCCCTTGATCAGCACAACCTTGCCGGTCAGCGTGATCGTCTTGGGGCCCAATTCATAGACGCCGTGATCGCCCGTCGCCGTGCCCGAGGACGAATCAAACACCACGTTGCCGTTCGCCGTCAGGCGATTGATGTCCTTGCCGGTGGTCGCTTCCGCTATGACACGGTCGGCGCGCAGCTTGCAGTCCGCCTGCGTGACGATGACATTGCCGATATAGGTGCCGACCTTGGTCTGGAAATCGCCTTCGAAGCTGTCGGACGCGACGTTGGTCACGCCTTTGCACTTGCTGGTCGTAAAATCGGCGGTGCCGCCTTTCGCAGGATGCGCCGTCTGCACCTGCTGCGGCGCCTGATCCTGCGCATTCAACTGCGTGACCGACAACGCCAGCGCCACGCACGCCATAACCGCTACTCTCATCGGTGCGCCGCCCCGCGCTTCAATATCGTCATGTGCACGTTGCCATAGAGATAAACCATTGTCTTGTCGGCTTTCGTTTTGTCGGACTTCGCCTGCCTGGGCGCATGTTTCGGCATGCGCTGCACCGTGCGATCGATCCGGAACTTGTCGGCATAGAACGTGCCGAACGCGCCCTGCCCCCACACGAACTTGTCGCCGACGACGGAACCGGTGTTCATGTCGACCCGCGCCGCCGTCGTATGCGCTTCGTAACCGTTGTCGGAATAAACGTCGATGATGCCGGAGAGCCAAAGCAGTTCCTTGGCGTCGTCGAGAAGTCCGCGCGTCGCAGTCAAATTCACCCAGGTACCGTCCTTGGTTGTCAGATCGGCTTCGACCTTCTTGAGCTGGGCGCTCTTGCTGTTGTGCGCGTCCTGGATCGCTTCCTCCGCCGTCACGACATAGGGATTGCCGTTGCCGTCGACGCCGGTGAGGCGCGGCTTGGTCATCATCAAGTCGTTGCTGAGGACGTGAAGCTGCTGGAAGGTAATCGTCATTTTCTTCGTGCTCTGCAGGCGCGGCTGCAGTGAATACGCGAGAACAGCCGCCAGCAGCGCGGCGGCGGCCATCGGCAGGGCCCGCTTCATGATGCCGACGAAACGCGTGTAGCGCTGCACGTCGAGCGCACTGGCGCGCTGCCGCTCGATCCAGGCAATCGCGGGTTTCGATGCCGAATTCAATGCGTCTGCCAGGCCGTCGCTTGCCGGATCGCTCTGCACCATCACTGCAGCCCTGCTTGCAGGCAGTCATGCATGGAGAGGATGCCCGTGGGCCGGTTGAGCTTGTCGTCGGCCTCCACGACGAAGAGCACGGTGATCTGCTTCTCGTTCATGAGCGCCACGGCTTCGGCGGCCAGCTGCCAGGGCGCCACGATCTTCGGCGCGCGCGTCATCACTTCGCCGACCGTGCGGTTGAAGAGCGACGTGTCCATATGGCGCGAAAGATCGCCGTTGGTGAAGATGCCGACCAGCGAACCTTTCCGGTCGACCACGCCCACGCAGCCGAAGCGGTGGCCGGTCATGACGATCATCACCTCGGTCATCAGCGTATCTTCCGCCACCAGCGGAACCTCGTCGCCCTTGTGCATGATGTCGGAGACGCGGATCAGCGCCTTGCCGAGCGAGCCGCCCGGATGAAGCGTGCGATACTGGTCGGCGGTGAAGCCGCGGCGTTCCATGAGGGCTACGGCCAGCGCGTCGCCCAGGACGAGCATCAGCGTCGTCGACGTGGTGGGCGCGAGCCCCATCGGGCAGGCTTCGCGCGACTTGGGAAGCACCAGCGGGATGTCGGCCGCCTGCAGCAGCACGGAGTCGGGCCGGCTCGCCACGCCGATCAGCGGGATGGAAAAGCGCTTGGCGAAGGTGATGAGGCTTTCGAGCTCGGGCGTGTCGCCGGAATTCGACAGCATCAGGAGGGCATCCTGGCGGGTAACCGCGCCGAGATCGCCGTGGCTCGCTTCGGCAGGGTGGACGAACTGAGCCGGGGTTCCGGTCGAGGCCAGCGTCGCCGCGACCTTCCGGGCGATATGGCCCGACTTGCCCATGCCGGAGACGATGACCCGGCCTTTGACGCACAGAATCAGGTCCACCGCGCGCGAGAAATCGCCGTTCAGGGTCTCGCCCAGGGCCGTGATCGCCTCGGCGGCCATGTCGAGCACACGGCGCGCGGCGGCAACGTCGCCCTCCCCGGACGCGACAGGGGTCAGCACGGAAACTCTGTCGGCAGCACGCATCGAACACCCGAGATGACAGGTTGAGGAGCTATGAGCGCCCCCGCGCGCGCCGCCATACTAGCCCCGCCGCGACGCAAAAATCATGCCCTTTAAAGCGGGGTCGACTATGGGGGCTAGCTTCCGGTCGTTCAAGCGGCTTTGGCCCGAAACGTTAACCCGTTGAAACAAAAGTTTAATGAGCGAAAATGTCGATCTCGCCCCAGCCGGCCAGATCGAGGTCCGCGCGGGCCGGCAAAAAGCCAAAACAGGCCTCCGCGAGCGCCGTCCGGCCCTCCCGGACCAGCATTGCGTCCAGCGCCTCTTTAAGCTTGTGCAGATGGGCCACGTCGCTGGCGGCATAGGCAAGCTGCTTTTCGGTCAAGTTCGGCGCCCCCCAGTCGGAGCTCTGCTGTTCCTTCGAAAGCTCGATGCCCAGAAGCTCTTTGACGAGATCCTTGAGGCCGTGGCGGTCGGTGTAGGTCCGCACCAGCTTGGAGGCGATCTTGGTGCAGTAGATGGGCGCCGTGGTGACGCCCAGGTAGCGCTTGAACATCGCCACGTCGAAGCGGGCAAAGTGAAAGATCTTAAGGGTCGCGGGATCCGACAGGAGGCGCCTGAGATTGGGGGCCGCATAGTGGCCCACCTCGAACTGCACCGCATGGCAGACGCCGTCGCCGGCGGAAAGTTGCGCCAGACAAAGCCGGTCGCGGAAGGGATTAAGGCCGAGGGTTTCCGTATCGATGGCGACCATACGCCCGAGATCGAGGCCGTCGGGCAGGTCGTTCTTGTGGAGATAGGTCTTCAAGTCGCGCCGTCTCGTGTTTCGCCGCCCGTCTTACACAGGCACGGGGGCCAACTCAATGCGCGGGCTTTCCGGGCCGGTTCCCCAAGAAAATCACCCAGGTCGAGAAATCGTCGGTGAAGTTCTCGAAGCGGTGTTGCGCGCCCGCGGCCACCAAGAGCACGTCGCCGGTGGCGACGGATTCCGTTTCGCCATCGCAGAGGAATTTTCCCGAACCGCTCGCGATCACATAGAGCTCGTCGCGGGCATGCGGCGTCTGCGGATCGATCTTTTCCGGCTTGTAGAGGCTGACGTCGAAACTGTCCTTCTCGATGAGCCGCGCAAAATCGGTTTTCGTTTCCGCGAGGCGGCGAAGCGCATCCCCGGCCGTCAATTTCAGCATGTCTTGCCCACCGTTCGCCGGT
>Ga0335074_10000072_pt1 | contig 188985 bp, 156 predicted proteins | sample Lox_Sample_23_FD_206715 | JGI IMG/M metagenome (GOLD analysis project Ga0335074, IMG submission 206715) | Soil microbial communities from Loxahatchee National Wildlife Refuge, Florida, United States - Lox_Sample_2.3 | ecosystem: Environmental > Terrestrial > Soil > Wetlands | place: USA...
CAGCCGTGAGTGGAAAATTTATTTTGCCGGCCGGAGTATTTCTGGCGGCGTGCGTGCTGGCGGTTCATTTTTGGAAACCGGTAGTCGTCGCGCCGCCGCCAGCCACCGTAATCCGGACGATTCACTTTTATTGTTAAGCCGTTAGCTGTTTATTGGAAAGCAAATGGAGCGCAGGCTCGTTTACTCAAACCTTATTTGGAGCGATGGCTATTGTTCGTTTGGTTTACTGGTTGTCCTGTCGGTGAGTTTGAATATCAAGGCCATCGCCTGCCAGTTGCTACAAGGCCGGACCAAGTTCGATTGACTGCTATCGCGCTTTCCATTCTCTCGTTACGAACTGATAACGATTTCTTAAAGACAGTATCCTGTCACGATTTTGTGGACAACCAGGTGCGGCTGCAACTGTTCGTGCTGGCCTCCCAAGCTTCGTTTTTGGAGTGTCGGTGCGGCTAACAGGGAAATCCTTCGCCTTGAGAATCGTGTGTCTGAACTTGAATCATTGTTAACATCGCTGTCCGCTTCCCAATTGCAGACAGTAACGCCCCAAACTGCACTACTCCCCGCCAAGAAACTTTCCGCCGATGAAGAAATCCGACAGAGGCTAGCAAGCTCCCAAGGTCAATGCCAACCATGTTGCTAACTGAAATGCTAACCTTGATTTCATTAAGGGGATGGTGTCTATCCAAAATGTTCCGGTTTTCAATTTCAGAAAACCGCCGCCATTCACGTTCGACTGGACGTATCAAATTGGGTGATGATTGGCGCAGTGAATGTCCGTTTCTGAAATCGGAGCGGACGCAACGGCTGTGGAGTCGCGGGATTTTGGAAACTGACGTTGACTGCGCTGCCGTCTAGGTTCAATTGTGAGGCGATTTGTCTGTTCGGTTTCCGTCGCGTCAGCCGGAAAGCCGGACAGTCAAAGCGCCGGCGATTCGCCAAAAATACTGTGACGGATTGAGTTGATGGAAAAGTCCCCGGCAATTTCCAATGTCACATAATGGAGTTTGAAATCAATCTGGCCGGGTTGCAGCCATACCGTTTTTCCGACATGGGCAATCCATTTTCCATCCGTTTGATAGGGCGACTCATGGATGTGTCCGCTACAGCCAAGCAACGGCTGATTATCAGTGGCGAATTGAAGCACTGTGGGCGACCCGACATGTTGACCGTTGCCGCAAATGTCCATGCCCAATTCCGTCGGCGGCTGATGAACCATCCAGATGCTCCGCCGCATTTCACTCTCGGCCAACTGATTTTTAAGCCGTTCCAATTCCTGTTTGATGGACGGTTTGGCGGACAGATGTTCCACCAAATTTTTCAACGGCACAAATTCGCCGTGCTCATTCACGGTCAACCCTTCGCCGCAGAATTGTTGCGGGCAGGCTAGAAATTTTCCATCCGGCACGCACCAGTGCTTGTAGCCGAACGGATAATCGCGGACTTTGTTCATGCCGCAGAAAATCAAATTCTCCTCGCGGTGAATCCGTCCGTTCAAATTGATGCACAGCCCCTTGGCCTCCAGGTTATCGAGCATCGGTTCAAGAATGTGAAAATCATCGTTGCCCAAATATATCAACACTGTGGCCGAGGCGCTGCGTTTCATTTTCTGGAAATAAGTTCCCATTTCCGAAAAGAATTTTTTCTGCGCCGCATAACCGCCGGTTTTTGGCAACAAGTCGCCGGCGATTAAAATAAAACGCGGCTTTTCCTGACCTACGACTTTCACCAAATCCTTCCACTTGGGAATCCACTGATGCAGGTCGCTGGTGACGAGGATTTTCATTTGAATCTTGGAAATTATTGATCCTTCGGCCAGTTCAAAGTCAGGCCCGCCGGAAAAAAACGAGATGGTGGAACTCTAAAAGCCGCAGCAAAGAATGCGATTCGCTTGTCAGTTACGGCAGAGCGGCGGGTTTCAATATTGGCAATAATGTCGCGGCTTATGTAACACCCAAGCACTTGCATTTTGGCGGCGAGAAATTCCTGCGTCCAGCCTGCTTGATACCGAAATTTGGCGACGTTTCTTCCGATGATATTTGCATTTCGTGGCATACCATTTTAATTGATTCCTTTGCTCAATCCTCCGGGCGCTCGCCGCTCGGTGCCATTTTCACCAGCTTGGGGTCAAACTGGCCGAGCACCGTGACCAAATCGTTTTGCGCCGCCATGACTTCGCGGATGTTTTTGTAGGCCATCGGCACTTCGTCGAGGCCGGCGGAAATCAGCGTCACGCCTTGCTGCTTAAGAAAGCGGTTCACGTCTTTCCAGTTGAATTTCTCATTTGCGGACTTGCGGCTCATCGTTCGGCCAGCACCATGCGATGCGGAGTTTAATGATTCAGAATTTCCCTTGCCGCTCACGACGAATCCCGGCGTTGCCATCGAGCCGGGAATGATTCCCAACACACCTGCGCCTGCCGGTGTCGCACCTTTGCGATGCACGATGACTTCGCGTTCCACGCCTTCAATGGTGTGTTTTTCCTTCCATGCGAAGTTGTGGTGATTTTCCAAATCGAGCAAAACTGTTGCGCCGAGATTTTCCGCGATGTGTTCGTGGATGCAGGCATGGTTAGCTGCGGCGTATTGTCCCATCAACTCCATCGCGTTCCAGTATTCCTGCCCCTCCTGCGAATCCAGCGACAGCCACGCGAGCCGCTTCAGTTCGCCCGGCAGATCAGGAAATTGGCTGAACGCAATCTTGCTGTAATAATCACACACCGCCGCGCCCGTGCCGCGACTGCCGCTGTGTGACAGCAACGCCACATAAGTTCCTGCTTCAAGGTTATTGATTTTGTTATGCGCCGTGAACAGGCCAAACTCCACAAAATGATTTCCGCTGCCGCTTGTGCCGAGTTGCGACCAGGCTTTGTCCTTATTCTGTTTCGTGATCGGGCTGACCGACCAATCCGCGTCCAGCACATCATGCGCGCGACGTTCTCTGAAATTTGCGCCCACACCGAAGCGCGTCTCCGACTCAATGGCGCGCGCGAGGCGATCCTGCTTTTGTTCCAGGTCGCGCAACGGAATATCCAGCACCGTCATCTTCATGCGGCACGCGATGTCCACGCCTACGGCGTAAGGAATCACCGCGTTGTCCGTGGCCAGCACGCCGCCGATGGGCAGGCCGTAGCCGACGTGCGCGTCCGGCATGAGCGCGCCCGCGACCGACACCGGCAACAGACACGCCTTTTCCATCTGCATCACCGCGTCGTGTTCGAGACCTTCGCCCCACTGTCGGTATTTCACCGGCTCGGCGCGCGGCGGTGGCGGCGCGTTGAGCAACGCCTTCGCAAACTCGCCGCGCAACGGGTCATCCACGAACGCCGACGGATTGGCGACAATGGCCGCGACTTCCGCGTGCAACCGCGACTTGTCGCCGCCGCCGAGGATGAGTTTGGAAATAAAATCAGTCGCGCGGCGGGTCGCCTGTCCCAATGGCACGCCGAGACGGAGAAAATCTTTGGTGTTCATTTCACCCGGCTTCTGCTTTTGCGGAAACAAAGTCTCTCAACAGTTCAAAACGCCGATTGATATGTTTGTTGCACAAAGCGGCCTTGACGCGTGGGTCGTTAGCCGTGTCGAGCAAATCTTGTTCAATCAAATCGCGCGCCGCTTTGAACAATTTTTCGATTCGAGGTGCGGCCACATTGCTATAGAATACAGCCCGATTGTGCCCCATGCCGTAACCACCCGGCTCGCCAAGATAACAAAGTGTAAGCCAGAGAACGATGCCCTTGCGCGGTCTTTCGGCACATGTTACCAAACCACCTACATCTTCAAAATCGTCGAGCAAGTCGCTATGCTTTTCGTGGCGAGTCCAACCATGCCCAACATCGACAAAACGCTTAAGAAACCCATCAAAGAATTCTTCGATTTGCCGCTGTTTTAGATATGGCATTATCCCACCGACATAAGAAACTTTCGCCACCGCCAGAACGATGGGCTTGTTCTTGATGCGTTCCTGAAATGTTTTTGCCAGATCAATTTTTACATTATTGAGAGTGATCGGCTTGAAATGTCGCAGCATTTCCATCGCATTTTGGCGCGTGATGTCAGCTTTTCCAGAATCAAGTGCTGTATTGATGAGCAATTCCATTATTTGTATCTGGCGAGGATGCGGAGCGACTTGGTAGTTCTTCAAAAATTCAGCCGAGGCCGTAACTGGCGTGGGCGAACTAATGGTATCTCTGACATCGGAAACGCGGATGATTTCACAAGCGTCGTGCTTGAGCACTACTTCTACGCAGGTTTTGAAAATGTAAACGATGTCTTCAACTGTAGCCTCGTATTCGTTGTCCTCGTGCTCTAAGTCCCGACGAATTTCGTAACAGCGACTCAACCTTCTCCACTCAGGCCGAAGCAAAATTCCCATTCGATATGCTAAGTCAATAATGTTAGAAACAGAATACGACTCTGAAATGTCCTCGGTTCTTTTCACGGACGGCAGCTTAAACCTGGTCGCCGCTTCATCCGCGATGTCTATTCCAGCAACCACAATTTTTTGGCGAAGATCATGAATCGCCGCATTAAAGATTCTTTGGCAAGCACTGCTTGGGTCAATCGGCAGGAGTTTCTTGACACGCTGAATAAGTGAGCGGTCAACCCATTCGGGACGAATTTGCTGAAGCAGCAAATCAACGCCTGAAGCGACAACCATTCCACCCTTCGCTTCAATTGGAACGATTTCAAAATTTTCTTCGCTCATAAAAAATTGATGTCTTGTTCGCCAACAGTTTGAATTTTAAACATTTTTATCCGGGAGAGCGAGCTTTTGACACTCGCCCTCCCGTTGTTTCATTCATTGAGGAACAATTTCCATTCCGCGATGCCGTGGGCGTTGCGGATGAGTGCCGACACCGGCAGTTCCTTCGGCGCGCGCGGTTCGTGGAGCAGCTTCAAGCCGGCTTCGTGCGGCAGGCGGTTGCCCTTGCGGGTGTTCACCTGCTTGCTCGACCACACGAGGTTTTCCCACGTGTCCGGGCCACCGCGCGAGCGGGGCACGACGTGGTCGAGGCTGCCTTCGTCCGGGCGCAGCAACGCGCCGGTGTATTGGCAGCGGTTGCCGTCGCGCTCGCGGATGGCGCGGGCGCACAGCTTCGGGCGCTTCTTCGGCACGCGCGCGTAGTTGACCGCCACGATGACGGTCGGCACGCGGATCGCGCCGCGCGTGGTGCGCACGGCGTTGTCGCCATCGCGAACCGGCAGCGTGATCCATTCGTCCCATGCGACGGGACGAATGTGTTCTTTGCCGTCAATCTCCAGCGCGGTCGCTACGTTCGTCGCCATTTGGCAGAACGCGTCGGCTGGCGTGCGAATGTTGATCGCCTGCCAGTTGCGGTTGAGCACGAGCACGATTGTTTTGTTCAATATGTCGGACATAAATTTTTCGGTGTTTGTTCTTTATTGAAAATTGGCTGCCTCGCTTGGATTCGCACCAAGACCGCAGGTGTCAGAGACCGGCGCACTTCTAGTTATGCAACGAGGCATTGAATGGTCGCCTAGGAAGGTTCTGCCCCCTCGACTTCTGGGTGTAGGCCAGACGTGATTCTATTTCACCACCAGGCGAAATTGGCTGCGGGAGCCGGATTCGCACCGGCAACTACGCTTTCAAAGAGCGCCAAGTTGCTATTACTCCATCCCGCAATGAATTGGTGGCCCGCCAGGGTAACGCGCCCTGTTCTACGGATTAAAAGTCCGTTGCATCACTTTAATGCTTGCAGGCCAAAATTGGTGCTCGTGGTCAGATTCGCACTGACACCGGCGACGTTCTCGACGTCGTGCCTCTTCTAATTGGGCTACACGAGCAAAAACACCTCCGGCCGGTCTCGATTACCGGCTTGGTTCCCGCAGAGCGGGGCCTTTCGAGCGACGCGCGCTCAGAGATGTAAAATGTGGTCGGCGTGCCGGGTAACGCTCCCGGACTCGGCACTGATCTAGTGCGATGCGGGGTATAAAGCCGCCGGTTCTCTTTGAACTACACGCCGAAAAATGGCGGAATGTCGTGGACTCGCACCACTTGCCCGAAGGCACGCACTCGTTAGCACCGAGGCCCGGTCGCTCGTCCGGTTGACATTCCAAATTGGTCCGCGTGGCAGGATTTGCACCTGCAACCTTTCCGTCTTGAGCGGAACGCCTCTTCATTGGGCTACACGCGGTTGGTGCCCACGGTCGGACTCGCACCGACATTGTGCGCGTTTTAAGTGCGCCGTCTCTGCGTTGGACTACGTGGGCAAAATAAATTTGGTAGCGCGTGAAGGATTTGCACCTTCAACCTTCCCGTCCTGAGCGGGACGCCTCTTCTGTTGGGCTAACGCGCCGATAAATCTTGGCGCATCCGGCAGGACTCCCACCTGCAAACTCTCCGTTCGAAGCGGAGGATGATAATAATTTCACCACGGATGCGAAATGGGGCCGACGGAGAGACTTGCACTCTCGTGGGGCAATGCCCGGCAGTTTACAAAACTGCTGCTGTCGCTGCTGAGCCACATCGGCAAAATGGTGGGTCGCCACGGTGCCGCCCCGTGCTCTGCGGTTTAAGAGACCGCTGCATCGCTGCAATGCTTGCAACCCAAACGCGAACGCGAAGGCGGAGTTGAACCACCGCAGTCAGGCCTGTGAAGTCCTGACCGGCACCGGTGTTCGCGTCGCGAAAATTGGTCGAGCATCAGGGTAGCGCGCCCTGTATTCCGGTTTGGAAGACCGGCGTGTATCTCTCAACACCTATGCTCGTTGGAATCCCGTGCTGGAATCGCACCAGCCTCTGCGGTTTTGCAAACCGCCGCCTGAACTCCTCGGCCAACGGGATTTGAAATTAAAGTGCGGGCGAAAGTTTTCGCCTTTGCCCGCGTTGTTATTCGGTTTTATCTTCTTCAGCATTGCGTGCAGGTGCGCCTGCTTTCAGCGGCACGAAACCGCCGGGCACGCCGAGCACCAATGTGTTGCCCGCGTTGTGCGCCGCCGTCAGCGACTGCATCAGGCGCAGATTCTGCAACGCCGGGTTTCCATCGAGCAGCCGCGCGGCATTGGCAAGATTACGCAACGAGGCACTTTCACCACGGGCACGCTCCAACGCAGCTTGACCTTCTTGCTTTGCCTTTAGCACATCGGCGAAGGCGCGTTTCAAGTCAGGCGGGAACATCACGTCCTTCACTTCGACAGCGAGAGCGTTGATGCCAATCTTCGCAGCTTCCGGCTGCACGCGCGCCAGAAGCTGTGTGCCGATTTCGAGTCGCTGATTGAGCAGTGCTTCGACGGCAACTCCACCTACGACCGCGCGCACAGCGAGCTGGGCCGAGTTGTAGAGATCGCTCACCCAGTTCTGCGTTTCGTGAGCGGCCTTGGCTGGGTCGGTAATCTGGCTCGTGACGACCAAGCTCAATTTGAGGCCGACATTATCAGCCGTGAGGACTTCCTGTCCCGCCACGAGCAGCGAAGTCTTTCGGAGGTCTATCAATTTTACCGTCCAGCCAAAGCCCCAGATGACATGACGACCCGCGTTGTTGCGCCGCACAAACAGGCCGTGGTGATACACGAGTCCCGCCCACCCTTCGGGCACGTCAAACGCGCGTCGCAATTTCTTGATGACAGGCAAAGCAATCACGCCCGTAAAAATGGCGGCGACAATAATTGCAAACAGTATTTCGTAGTTCATGGTTATTTTCCTTTCTTGAGTTGTTAAAAATTGGAAGTCCGAGACAGCAGACCACCGTCCGGCGGCGGGAAAACCGCTCGCGCGATTTTCACAGAGCCGACTTCGGGCTGCGCTTGCGCGCCGGTCTTGCTATCTCGAACCGTGGTGGGATTTCTCCCGTTCCAGCCAATGGATCGGTTTTCAGCCGAGTGCGGATTCGAACCGCGATTGAACCAGCGTAATGCAGGACACTCTCGGCGAACTGCCGAGAACGCTGCGAACTGGTTCAAAGTCTGAAATGATTTTGACAGTTACTCACGGAAGTAATAATTCCGCTGGCTGCCGTCGTAACGACCGGAGCGGAGGCAACAGTTTTTGAAAGCTGCGTCCTGAACCGCAGGGGCATGGGTCATTGCGACCGAGCTTCTCTTGAAGCTCTTTTTCGCCATGCACGATGCGGAAACCGCGCTTCACGCGAGTCTCGGACGGGAAACCTTTGCGACGTTTGCTGGTGATCTCGAAAAAACGAACTGTCTTGATCGAATGATTGATTTGCCATACGGCCTCCGGGTTGAGGGTTTTAGTTGTAAAACGACGACGCACTCGCGCCGCCGAAAATTTGGTCAGGATGCCGGGGTTTGCACCCGAACCGTCTCCTTCACGGGGAGAGATGCTGCTAATTACACCACAATCCTGATGGAGCCTCCGGTCGGACTTGCACCGACGAATAGCGGTTTACGAAACCGCTCCTGTAGCTGCTGAGGCACAGAGGCGAAATGGTGCTCTCACGTGGACTTGCACCACGAACCTCCGCCTTCGCAGAGCGGCGTGCAGAACTAATTACACCTTGAGAGCAAATTGGTATCCGTGGCCGGACTCGCACCGGCTAGGTTCTGCTTGAAGGGCAGAGCGCTCGACTGCTTTGCATTCACGGACTACTTGCGTAGGGACAACAATTGGTCTCCGAAGTCGGTATCGCGCCGACGTCTCGGCTTTTTCAGAGCCGCGCTAATCTGCCTCAGCTATTCGGAGAGAGTGGTCGTCCCGCGCGGTAACGCTCCGCGTTCTCTCGCTTATCGGGCGAGTGCTCTGCTTTTGAGCTACGAGACGTGGCGGAAGGCGTCGGTAATGCTCCGACCTCGGCGATGCCGATCTTGTTTTCGGGACAAGTGCAGCCAGCTTATATCTGCCTGCCTTCCGTGAATTGGCTGCCAGAGTTGGACTCGCACCAACACCGCGCGGCTTAACAGGCCGGCGTGCTACTTTGACACTACCTGGCAATGGTGCTGCCGGCAGGATTCCCACCTGCATCGTTCCGTTTAGAAGACGGATGCCTCATATATTCGGCCACGACAGCATTTGAAATTGGTCAGCGCGGCAGGATTTGCACCTGCGATCCCTCGGTCCCAAGCCGAGTGCGTTGGCTACTACGCTACGCGCTGATTCGCCCCGATGATTTGAAGAAAATCGGGACGGGAGAAACGCGACGCTAAAACCCTGGGAATCAGCTTCGCGGTAAGATTTGAAATTGGCGCTCTCGATGGGACTTGCACCCACACTCTTCCCGCAGACAACGGGCTGCTTTTCTATTCAGCTACGAGAGCGAAATGGTGGGAAGTGCTGGTAACGCTCCAGTCGTCGCTTCCGGATTTATTTTGCGACACCCGATTTACAGTCGGGCAGCCGGATCACTTCCCATATAGACATTTATTGGTTGCGGGGGTGGGAGTTGCACCCACAGAGGTAGAGCTTATGAAACTCACCTGAATCTGATTCTCCCCGCAGTTGAAATTGGTGGAGTCGGTGGGTAACGCTCCCACATCAACTTGCTTGCAAGGCAAGTGCATTGCTTGTCTGCCACGACCCCGGAAAAAATTTATGATTTTGGATTTACGATTTACGATTTGGCAGGCCGCCGTGGTGCTGCCCCACGCTCGTTGAGTTTTGGAAACTCTACTGCGCAAGCTGGCGCGCGGCCTATGAAGAAAATTGGTGCGGTTGCCGGGAATCGCACCCGGACGTGCTCCTTGGCAAGGAGCCATTCTGCTGTTAAATCACAACCGCGAAAGTAAAAGGGCCGGGAGCTTTGTGCTCCCGGCCCATGCCATTTCAATAAAGAACAAACACCTCTTGGCGATCTATTCGATCCCAACCCGCGGTTTCACGGCGGCTGTTTCGGTGTTTATGGGCACACCTCCTGCGAAGCCCTTAATATGTAAAAGCGTTTCAAACCATCTCGGCGCGCTTATCAGCGACCTGTGGACAGACCCCACCGGTGAGGAGTTTTGCATCCTCTGCGCCATTATTAGTTTTATGCTGTCGGACATCATTTAGACGTCGCTGTTTTCTTGTTCACAGATTACTACTCTTTCGTTTGGTTACTTTCACACTGCCGGTTATGCAGGGAAATAAAAAACCCTGCTTACCTTCCAGTAAGCAGGGTTTGAAAAATCCTCTTTCGATTCTTTACCTGCTTACCGTGAGTCTATCCAAATTGGTTTCCGTCTTTTGCCCGGAATACGCGATGGATAGGCCAAGGCTAAACACACAACCCTGGCTTAACCGGCTATGACGTGTCGCTTTCGCGACCGACATAATCGGCCAACTCGTGGTTGATATGTTCAAGCAAGTTTTCATCGAACGGGAAGACGAATACCATATAAGGATGGTTACAGTCAAGTTATCTTTGAAAGAATTTCGCGCAACTGTCGGAAACCTTTCAGCAAACTTGGTCCGGGCTGAAGTATGTGCGCCGATTTGATTTCGTGAATGTGGCCATTGCGAACGGCAGGAATGACGTTCCAACCCGGTCGCTGACAAATTTCATTGAAGTTGACTTTCTTACCGCACCAGCTTGCGATGATGATGTCCGGCTGGCGGCGGATGATTTCATCAGTGGTCACAACCCGGTCAGGAGCGCGTGAACGGCTTCGCAATTCGGGGAAAATATCTTCACCGCCCGCCGCCTCAATCAATTCACCCACCCAACGGACGCCGCTGATGAGCGGGTCATTCCATTCCTCGAAATAAACCTTCGGCTGTTTTGATTTGCGTGGGCGACGGCGAAAAATTTCCGCGCGCATTTTGTCAGCGAGTTTTTGCGCCTGCGTTTCACGTCCAACGACGCGGCCAATTAACAAAATCGTCTCAAAAATTTCGGCCAGCGAACGTTGATTTGTCGCCAGCACCGTATGTCCGCGCCGGATCAATTCTTTTGCCGCCTCCGCCTGCACATCGGAAAACGTGATGATGAGGTCGGGCTTGAGCGCGTTCACCTTGTCAAAGTTGACGCTGGAAAATCCGCTGACACGAGGTTTGCGCCTCACGGCAGGTGGTTCAACGGCGAAGCCGGTGACGCCGACAATCCGGTTGCCGGAGCCGAGAGCATAAATAATTTCAACTGCTTCGGCGCTCAAGCAAACGATTCGGGATGGATAATTCTTTGCCACGCAGGACGAATAGCAGGCGAACCGCTTGGGTGCAAACATCGAAACAATTTCCATTTCTTGCATAGCTTGCAGCTTCACCGCTCCGAATTCCGCCAGGCTGACAGCTATAAATCTTCAAAAGCCCGGATTTCATTTTGTGCCAAAATGAAACAAAACGGATTCGGTAATCTGGGAAAATACGCCGTGAATCATTTTGTTCAACGCTTGAACCAAATGGGTGGCGATTCGGGCAAAATGACAAACGGTGAATGTTAACAGAAAGATATAAAGCGATTGTGCAGCCCGTTGCACAAAGGCGGACGGCGCATCCGGTAAAATTGCCGCATGAACAATTTTTGATTCAACCGGGCAATGACATGGCAAAAGCGAGAGAAGCATTTTGTGTCCCAAAGACAACTTTGGCGATTCGCCTTCGCGTAAAATAACAAAACGAAAAATGAAAACATTCGGGAAATTAAAAGTTGTTCGGAAAACGAACAAAGCATTTTTGAAAACAGATAATGTTGTGTTTTATGTTCACAGCCGTTGCCCATAAAAATCTGGCCGATGCCGAGAACTACTTCGACGAGCATCTGGCGCAGAACGATTATTACGCCGCCGGTGAAGTCCGGCCCGGCCAGTGGATCGGCGCGGGAACGGAACGATTGGGTTTGAGCGGGCAGGTCACGCGCGAACAATTTCACGCGCTTTGTGAAAACCAGCATCCGCAGACTGGCGAACAACTGACCTTGAGGCAGAACGCGAACGACCAGCGCCGGGTGTTTTTCGATTTCACCTGCTCGCCGCCCAAATCCGTGTCGGTGCTGGCGGTGACATTGAATGATGAACGGCTGGTGGCGGCACATGAGGAAGCCATGCGCGTTGCATTCCGTGAACTTGAAACTTTCGCGGCAGCCCGCATCCGCAAGAACGGTAGCCAGCGTGACCGCACAACCGGCAATCTGGTCGCTGCCGCGTTTGTCCATGACAGTTCCCGCGAACTTGACCCGTTGTTGCATACGCATTGCACCGTGTTCAACGCCACGTTCGATGAACACGAACAATGTTGGAAGGCGCTTCAAGCCCGACCGATGTATGACGCGATCCGCTATGCCACGGCGGTATATCGGAATGAACTGGCGCAACAGATTCTGGCTGTCGGCTATCGCATCCGTCCGGCCAAGCATGGTTTTGAAATCGAGGGTGTGAGTGACGAGGTGTTGCAGAAATTTTCCAAACGCGCGCAACAGCGTGACCAGGCGGTAAAAGAAATGGAACAAAAGCTGGGTCGAAAACTTACCAACACCGAAATCTCCCATGCGGTGCATCAAAGTCGCGCGAAGAAACTCAAGGGCGTCTCAACGGCTGAAGTGCGCAAACATCAACTGGCCCAATTATCTTCGGATGAAGTGCAATCGCTCCGCAGAGTTTCGGCATCCGCTCGAATTGGACAAATCCTGTCGGATTCAAACAATGAACCCAAAATGCTGGCGTATGCCGTCGCTCATGTTTTTGAGCGCAAGTCCGTCGTGCCGGAACATGAATTGATGGCGGTTGCACTTTCGCGTCGTCTGGGCGAAGTGAATTTGCCCAGGCTAAAAGCATCGGTGCAACAATCGCCGGATTTGATGCGAACTCAAAACGGTTTTTCCACGCGGCAGATTTTGGCGACAGAACTGGATTTGATTCGGACAGTCAACACTGGATGTGACACGGTCGTGCCGGTGCACGCGAATTATCAACCTGCCAAACGGCTCGGCGAAGACCAGCAACGGGCAATTCTGCACATCCTGAAAACCAACGACCGCATCACCGGCATCCGTGGACTGGCCGGCACGGGCAAAACCACGGTGCTACGCGAGCTGGTCAACGCCTGCGCTGGAGTGAAGATTGAGCCGGTGTTCTGTGCGCCGACGGCGGCGGCGACAGATGTTTTGCGAAAAGAGGGATTCGATGCGGTGACGTTGCAAAGTTTATTGCAGTCAAAATCTGTGCTGTCCGCTCGTAAATTAGTTGTCCTCGATGAAGCCGGGGCGGTCGGCATTGATGATATGAAACGTCTTTTTGAGATGGCCAGTGACGCACGCATCGTTCTGTCGGGCGACACCGGCCAGCACGCTTCGGTGGCGCGTGGCGATGCGTTACGGATTTTAGAGCAGCATTCCAGCTTTCAATCCGGCCAGTTGACGCGCATCCGTCGTCAACGTCGTGCCGAGTATCGCAAGGCCGTCGAACTGGCGGCACAGAAACGAACAACTGAAGCGTTCGCCCAACTGGAACGCATGGGCGCGGTCGCGGAATTTCCAAATGACAAACTTCACGACTCGGCTGCGCAGGCGTATCTGAAGGCGTTGGGGCGAAATCAATCTGCGTTGCTGGTCGCGCCAACGTGGAATGAAATCGAGGCGGTGACGGAGAAAATCCGCGACGCATCGAAAACGTCCGGTCGGCTGGCCGGTGATGAAAGGGAATTTCAAGTCTTTGATTCGCTCTCGTGGACGGAAGCGCAGAAACGGGATGTGGGGCAATATCATTCCGGCATGGCGATACAATTTCACCAGCGAAAAGCCGGTTTTGACAAAGGTGAAACGGTCGCGGTGGTCGCCATCGAAAATGATTCAATCAAAGTTCAACGTGCCGATGGTTCTGAAACTCTTTTCCCATTGGGTCGGGGCTTCGCCTCGTTTGATGTGGGGGAGAAACGGAAATTGAAAGTCGCCGCCGGAGACAAACTGTTGCTGCAATCTAATTGGCAGAAGAAATTTGTGAACGGCGAATTGGTGGAGGTGAAAGCAATTCAAGGCGATTCCGTTTTGCTGACCGATGGCCGGGTGATTCCTGAAAATTACCGCACGTTCACACACGGCTACGCCGTCACATCCCACGCCGCCCAGGGCAAGACTGTGGATGAAGTTTTGGTGGTCGCGTCATCGCGTTCGCTGCCCGCCGTCCATCAGGAGCAATTTTACGTTAGTATCTCGCGCGGACGGGAGCGTTGCCAGGTCTTCACCGACGATGCTGAATTGTTGCGTTCGCACGTCACCCGTTCCAGCGCGCGGCTGGCAGCTGTTGAAGTTGTTCCGCACGTTCACCGGCGGGAATTCATCCAGAACATTTTGCAGCGCGGCAATCGTTTCATAAAACAATTCCGCCAGCGTGTCGCGCAATCTCTTTCGCTCCGTAGAAACATCCAACAAATCCATGAATCATCCTATGAACACCAAAGTCAATCCCGACGCGGCATCCGCGTCTAGCCCGCACAACAATCTTTGTTTCGACATTGATCCCGCCGTGGCCGCGCTCAACGCGCTTGCCGATGATGAACGCAGTTATCAACTGCCTTACGCGCAATTCCTGTATGCCGAGTGGATTTCCAATCCCGCTCTGGAACGCGAGCCGACTGCTCCATCCGAAAAATTAGTAATCCGGTTTATCAAAGCCGAAGTCGTGGTGCTGGGCAGCGGCCTTAAGACTCTTATGCGGGCGATTCAAAAATATGAATTGAAATTTGTGAAGTCGGCGGACCAGCGCTATGCCGCCACGTTGAAAACCCACATCACCACCGTTACCGTCACTTTTATCAAGGAGAGCACATGAATCCAGAATTATCATTAAAATTACAGACTCTGTATAAATTGCCGGTCTGCATCACCAAAGAGAAAATCGCCGAGGTGTTGGGCATCGCCACGCATAACATTCCGCCCTTGGTGCGTGCGGGTCTGCTCAAGCCGCTCGGCCATCCGGGGCGTTATTGCGTGAAGTATTACTCGCGTGATGAACTCGCGGAAAAATTCCAAGACGCGCAGTGGCTCAACAAAGTGGTGGCTGCTGTCAGTCGTCACTGGCGCAACAAGAACGCGCGTCGTCGGGCACGGCAGGCGGGCGAGTCCGTTACGCAGTAACGAGCGGCAACGCGGCGAGCCGATTTTCTACTCCGTGTTCAACAGTCTAAAAAGTTCCGTGCGCGGAATGAAAAATTTCCCGCGCAAAGCCCGGCACGCTTTTAACTTTCCCCGTTGGATGAGCCGATAGACGCTGAAATACTCCACGCCCAGCATATCGGCGGCCTCGTGAATCGAATAGGCTATTCGTTCTTTTTGCGGCGACTGTTCGGTTGCATTTGATTTGCTGTCGTCCATAGTATTTTGCTGTATTTTGCCATTTTGCGAAAAGACGGTTGTTACGGTTTCATAACAATTTTTCGTTTTTCAAAACCAACGAAAAGATCAGACACATTCACTCCCAAAGCGCGGGCTAAATGGGGAATATGTTTGTCTTTGATACAGTGGCTTTGGCATTCCATCTGTGCGAGCACCTCACGACTAATATCCAGCCCATTCAATTGAAGCCGAAGCACAAACCTGGCCTGCGACCAGCCGCGAGCGTATCGCAATCTGCGGATTTGCGGCCCCGCAATGTTGCGACGGCATTTTTCGGCGGGTCGGGTCGGATGTTGTTCCTGCGTTGAGGACATACGAATTGGCCGTGCAGTTTCTCCTCAACAACCAGAAATGTATAACCAGAATTTCCAATCTATTTTATCAGCAGATAGGCGCGGTCGCCGCAAGTTCGCGTTGATTTACATTCGTCAGTGAAATTATTTTTTGTTCGTATTCCTCCAACGGCGGCAGGATGACCTGCGCTTTTTTGGCGTAAGCCCGGTGAATGGCCTTGCTGTTGTGACCCAACGCCTCCTGCGCGAACCGTTCCGGGTAGCCCGCAGTCTTTGCCCGTTCCGCCCACGCATAGCGATAGGAATGCAACGAGATGCCGGTGATTTTTGTGCGGCGGCAAGCCCGTTGAAAATGCGCAGCGCGATGTTTTTCGTCCATTGCGGCAAGGCGCGGGAACAACAAACCGCTGTCTGGCAGTCCCCGCAAGGTTTCTGCAAACGCTTCGCCAAAGCGCACAATTTGCGCGCTGCCGGTTTTCGCGCGGAAGAAGCTCACCACCTGGTTTCGCCAATCAATGTCCTCCGCCTTGAGATGCGCCACGTCGCTTTGCGCGCCGCCAAGATACCAACAGCACCAGAGAAACGCGCGCATCTCGGCATTATTTTCACGGCTGATAATCAAATCGTGTTCGTCGCGCGTGACGGCCCGCTTCTCCTTGTAGTGAACCGGCGGCCATTGTCGTTTCGGCAACACGGGCCACGGCAACCAACCCATGTCTTGGGCGAAATTATGAAACCGGCGCAAATAATTGTTGGTCGAGACCTTGCCGCGCTCCAGCACCCGCAAAAAATGCTCCGACCGCGTTTCAATCAATTGAAGATCACGAATTGAATCGAAGGCATCATCCATGACAGCGCGCTCCGAGCGAGTCCGGTTGCTGCCGGTCTTGGTTTTGACGAATTCGGCCATGACCTCGCGCCAAGTGCGGCGGATGAAATTTGCATCCGCCGCCGCCAGATACGCGCGGGCGATTTGCAGATTGATGGCCGGTTGCTCAACGGCCTCATTTTTGGCGTGCAAAAGTCGTTTCGCTTTTGCGTGGTCGTCGGTGTGCAAACTCTCCTGTTTGCCGGTTCGTTCATCGTGAATGTAATACCGTCCGCCTTTCTTGCGGCGGTAGAGTCGGAATCTTTCTTTCATAGCTGTTTGTCACAGCGATGAGGTTACGGCAGATGATTTCGACTCCGGTAGGGAGCTAGTGTGAGTTTCGCAAAATACGCCAGAGTATAATTTTGCTGGCACTTCTGCTGGCACTTTTGCGTCCAATTTTCACAACTCTCTGATATTCAGTTATCAAAGAGTGGTGGCTGGGGGCGGAATCGAACCGCCGATTCAATTCCGCGTCTTTCAAAGTGATAAATACATTGATTTTATTCATCTTTGAACATTGACAACCTTCCCTGTATGTCTTACTCTGTGTCTTACTTATGGCATACGTTTGGAAACATCCCAAGTCTCCGTTCTGGATGGCCGTTTATCGTAACGAGCAAAACCAGTGGCGGAAAAAAACCACCAAGAAAACCGTCAAGACCGCCGCACTCGCGCTCGCAATCGAATGGGAACGCGCCGCGCAACTAGGCCGCGACAAGATTCTCACGGAATCAATCAGCCGTGAAGTCATCGGCGGCATTCTGGAGCGCACGACTGGCGAAAAGCTGCGCCAGTCCACCGTGCGCGAGTTTTGCGCCGAATGGATGCGCGGCAAGACCAACTCGCGGCAGGCGGGCACGGCCACGCGCTACGAATCATCCGTTGCCCGTTTCAATGAGCTTTTGGGCGTCAAAGCCGACCGGCCAATTTCCGCCGTAACGCCGCATGACTGCCAGAAGTTTTACGACCAGCTTGCCGAAAGGAAACTCGCCCCGGCCACGATGCGCGTGGAAATGAAAACCATTTCCAGCGTGTTCAACTTTGCGCGGCGTCTAGGACTCATTGCGACAAATCCGGCGGCGGCGGTGCAATTGCCCGAACGCATCAAACAGGTGAAACGGAAAGTGTTCACGCCCGCGCAAGTGCAAATGCTGATTAACGAGGCCACGCCCGAATGGAAAACTTGCGTCCTGTTAGGTTACTACGCGGGACTCCGTTTGTCTGATTGCGTGATGCTCACATGGGAAGCGGTGGATTTTGCTGGTGAAAAGCTGGTGGTGGAAACGCACAAGACCGGCGAGACATTGGAAATCCCGCTGCATCCGACGCTCAAAGCACATTTGTCCAAACTCGCGGGTGATACCAACGGCGCAATCTGTCCCGCGCTTGCCGCCGTGCCAGTTGGTGGGCGTAGCGGCTTATCCAAGCAATTTCTCGCCATCATGCGGCGGGCGGGCATCGGCAATGACGCTGTGGACACCGGCGGGCAACGGCAACTGTCCCGCCTGTCATTCCACGCGCTCCGCGCCTCATTCAATTCCACGCTGCACAACAAAGGCGTGGATCAGGAATTGCGCCGCAAACTCACCGGCCACAAATCCGACGCTATGAACGACCGTTACACGCGGACGGAAATGCAAACCTTGCGTGACGCCGTGAACAAACTGCCCGCGCTCAAATCCTGATTGGGGAATGAAATCATGCCACGGGTAAAAACAAGTCAACAGTTCGTTGGCCTTCATCTTGCCATACTTTATCATCAAGAAGTCAGAAAATTTGCTGCAAAGGCGGCGGGAAAAATTCATGGGAAAGAGGAATATCTCGTTTTAATTAGAGTGGCCATGACGCCGTATTTTTTCGCCGACGCTCATTGGCAGGCGCACGTCAAATCATTCGGACGGATTTACGCACGGCAGCCGGACGAGGTTCTCGACTTCATGCGTCTGGTCAGGAACATTTTATCGAAGTGGAACAGGACACAAGCGGGTAAAGTTATAAAATTTTGTTACGAGCACCGAACGGCCATTGTTGAAGAACGCAGGCGACAATATGATAACAACGGTAAGCTGACAGCCATAATTGTAAGAGACAAATTATGGGATAAAGAAAAAACAATTCCAGTATCCAATTTGCCAGCGGACGAGGCGGAAAAAATGGCGTTTCCGAAATTGGTTGCCGTTGGTTCACTACTGGACAAAGACCTTGCGAAACTCCTCGATGTAAAAACGGATTCCGTAAAGAAAGCCCGTCAAGAAATCGCTCGCATAGACAAAGAAATGGCCTATTGGGAACACCCCGCAGTGGTGCATTACATGAAAACGGGTGAGATTACACCGGAGCTAAAACGCCTTCAGGAAGCCCGTCGCAAAGGGAAAATTTAAGGCGCTTCGTTCCCTTTGAACTTCTGGAATGTCCCCGCACATTCTCGGATGGTAGGAACATGCCAGAAAATTCCAATGTTGATCCAGCAGGCCGGCAGGCCGCGCCAACCGACACGGCGGCGAGTGTGTCGCAACCTCAAATCCTTCAACCTCATTTTGTCCGGCTTCCCCGTAGCGGCGAATTGTGTCCGTTCACCGGGTTGTCGAGAACACAGATTTATCTCTTGTGCAAATCGGGCAAGGTGAAATCCCACAGTCTGAAACGGCGCGGCACTTGTCGCGGTGTGAGGCTGATTGATTTTCAAAGTCTCGTCGCGGCAGTCGAAGAATTTGCCAGCGCGGAGCAGCAAGAAGCCAATCCTAAAAAATGAACACTGCCATTTCATCATTTGACCGAGCGCGAGCTTACGTCGCGGAAATGCCCGGCGCAATTTCCGGCGCGGGTGGGCATGACCAAACTTTTGCTGTCGCGTGCAAACTGGTGGAGTTTGGATTGTCGCCTGATGACGCATGGCCGTTGCTGCTGGAATATAACCACCGCTGCCAGCCGCAATGGAGCGAGCGTGAGTTGCGGCACAAACTGGAAGATGCTTTTCGCAACACGAATCCGCGCCACAATTTTACTTCCCACGCTTCGCGCTTCCGATTCACCCGCGCGCCCAAAGTCAAAATTGATCCGGCAACGGCGGTGGAAAATTTTCTGCGTTGCTTCAAATGCGATGAAGTGGATTTGTGGGAAGTGTCGCCCGTGCGCCCGCCGGATGATTGGACACAGGACGCAATTGCGTTGCTGGAAACACTTTATCTGCCCGGCGAGAAAATCAATTTCGTCACGGCCTATCAGTTGGACTGTGACAAAGCGCGGCCAAATGGCATTGGTGAAACAATTGAACGCAACGCGCTGATTGTCCGCTGGCGAAAACAAATGCCACACAGTATCGCGGGCGGCTGGTTGCGGATGAATCCAATGGACGGGCAAGGCGTGGCCGACGTGAACGTGACGGCGTTCCGCTTTGCGCTGATTGAATGCGACGCGATTCCGTTTGAACTGCAAATGCCGTTGCTCGCCAAGCTGCCATTGCCAGTCGCGGCAATTCTCGGCAGCGGCGGGCGCAGTCTCCATGCGTGGATAAAAATTGACGCCTCAAACGCGGATGAATTTCAGCGCGACGTTTCGCGGATGCTTGCCTTGCTCGCCAAATTTGGAGTAGACACGAAAAACAAAAATCCGGCGCGGATGTCACGCTTGCCCGGCGTCATTCGACGTATCGGCGCACACGGCGATGGACGGCAACGATTGTATTATTTGAACCCGCAACCCAAACAGAAAGCAATTTTATGAGCGCAGTAGATTTGGAAGTTTTGGAAAAAGAAGTGAGCGCAAACGATTCAACCGGGCAACGGCCAACAAAACCGATGCTGGAATTTTTCACGCCGTCGGAACTGTCCGCATTCACGCCGCCAGAAGGATTTAATCTTGCGGGTGAGTATCACATTCAAAAGGCCGCGCCGTTCGTCATTGGCGGTGCGCCAGGTATCGGCAAAAGCCGCGCTGCGGTTGCGCTGGCCGTCGCGGGCGCAAAGGGCGGCGAGTGGTTCAGCCTCAAGGTGCATCGCCAGTTCAAAACGATGATTTTGCAAGCGGAGAATGGCCGCGTCCGTCTGAAAAATGAATTTGCGAACTTGGATTGCGCCACGCTCGATGAATTTGTGCGCGTGTGTTCGCCGCCGCCGTTTGGATTCGCTTTTGACAAGCTGGCGTTTTGCGACTTGCTCCGGCAGGAAATAGGAAAATTCCAGCCGGACGTTTTTATTCTCGATCCGTTCAACCGGCTGGCGCGGGATGACAAGGCGCGGGATTACGCGGAGGCTTTTGAAGATTTGTTGTCCGTGCTGCCGACCGGCGATGACACCCCGGCATTGGGCATCGTGGCGCACACGCGCAAGCCGCGAGCCGAGGAACGCGCCAGCGGACGGGCGTTGCTCAATTTGCTGGCGGGCAGTTACATCATTGGCAGTGTGCCGCGAACGGTTTTTATCATGCAATCCGCGAGCGATGACACGACAGACAACCGCATTGTGTGGACGTGCTGCAAAAATAATGACGGCGAACTTGGCTCACGCTCGGCATGGGAACGGCGGAATGGCCTGTTTGTGCCGGTTCAAGATTTCGACTGGAAAACTTTTGACAGTGACGGCGAGAAACGCCGCACGGTGAGTCTTGATGACTTGGACACGCTATTTGAAGGCGGCAAACGACAACTGGCTAGGAACGCCGCCGTTGAACAGTTAATGGAACAATCCGGCTTGGGCAAAACGGCTTGTTATCAGGCATTGAAGCTGGACGGGAAATTCAAAAACCACCTTACCGAGCATGAAGGCTTACTCAATTTCAAATCTTGAATGCTTTCCGTCCGCGAAATCCCCTAGTGACTTGGCGGAACGGAAAATTTTCCGCGAGTTTTTCCGCGAATTTCCGGGCGGAATTTGACGGAATACGGGCAGCGCATCACACCGCAACCAGATGCCGGGGCAATCGCTGGTGCATGACCTAACGCGGTGGATTAAATCGCCAAATTGAATCACATTTTGCCGATTTAGTGCAAAAAGTGCGACAAATGATGCTGTTTTGAACACATTTTTACCATGCGGGGAAGTGCCGCGAGATGTGCGCCGCTCCATGAAGTTCAAAATGGTTTTTTCTTCGCGCGCACGCGCGCACGGATGCTTGCAAAACGGGATTGTCTCCACCCGGCATTGGTGGTTTAATCGCATCGTCAGTCAAAAACCAGACCAGAAAACACACAACAAACCAATTTGCGTAGCTTCGGCTGCTGTCTGAATCGAAACTGGTAATTTCATCGCAGGGACAGCGTTTGAAGCACGCCCCAGCCGGGGCGTGCCGAAAGCGTTCCTTGCAAGGCATACCAGTGCCTGATTCAGGGCGTAAGTAAGTGCGCCCTTTTATTTTCGGCAGGCCATGCGGCGTAAGGTGGACATGGCCATGAAATTTAAAATTCTTGCGTCTCTCATCGCAATTAGAATGACGTTCGGCTGGCAAGTCGAAGCACAGACCAATGTTGCAACCATCGTTACTACCAATTGGCTGACTTCCGTGCCGTATTATCGGGAAGTCAACGGCCAACTTTACAACACCGATCGGAGCACATTGTGGAAAGATTTTCAAGCCGATGTTATGGACGTTTCGACGAACGGATTGTTGTTACAAACATTTACGATGAAGCCGGTTTACGAAGCATCCACTACCAGCATACCCACGCACGATTTTATGGGGTCAATCACCGGCTACCGAACAGTTCCGACAACGGTTCAAGTGGCTACTCAAAAAATTCCTGACTTGAAATTTTTTCTTCGCAATTATCCTCCCGGCCTTATTCCCGCTGTCGGCCAGGAAATTTCCTTTCGAGCAATGCAGGTCGGGACTATTGACCAAGATGGGAGCACTTTTCAACTTTGGGATTACGGCACGCCACACGTTGTGATGGTCGTTACTACAAACTATTCACGCGCTTTCAAAAGCGGAAAAAAACCCTGACGCAATGAACAATGCACCCAACGAAACGCGCTTTGTGGTTTGCCGTTGTCAGCATTGCGACGGCGGAATTGAATTTGACGCCAACGGTTTTGAAAAAGGTGAAACTCGCACAGCGGACTGTCCTCATTGTAATCTCGAAACAATAATCTTCGTGCCGGAACAAATCATTTTAACGATTAGGGCTTGACGCTCCGCGTGAAAACTGCGATTTTACTTGTGAATCGCTGCCAGCGACCGAATCCCGCCTCTTACGAGGCGGCTTGTTCCGCAAGGAACTAGGTCTTGGAGCGGTTCTTTTTTTGGTGACTCTGCTTCCGTTCTATTGCAACCGCCACGTCAAAAGTCCACAAATTAAACGGCGCTCTGGCCGCCGTGTCGAAAGCGAAGCCTGTCCCGGCCAATCCTTCCAAAAATTTCACCATTTCCACTTTCGCGGGCGACGCGCCCGGCTGGTTCAAATGTCCATTGCGAACGTAACCGATTGCGCCGATCAAAATGTCGGCAATTTGAATCAGCGGTTCGGCGTTTGCTCCGCTGGACTGACGCGGTTCAACATTGGCGACAAGTCCCGAAACACCAAGCTCGCGCTTTAATCCAGCGTTCAACGCCTTTTTCAAAACCGGCAGGCGGAACGGATAACGGTTCGTTTTGTCATCGAGCAGAATCAAAACATTGCTGCCTTCTTCTTCCAACGCCAGCCGTCGCACACTCTGAAAAAGCAGGTGGTAGAAAATTTTGTAAAACGCCTTTTCCCTGTCACCGTCGCCATACTGCCGATAAACGTGCGCCGACGTGTCCACGACGTGCGCGCGGAAACGCAAATGATTCGATTTCAAATGCCGGAAAAACCATTCCAGCAATTCCTTGTAATGCGCTAAATAGCCCTTGCTGACCTTGCCCCACTTGAATTCCCCTTCAGGCCGGAAGCCTTTGCTTTTTTTGAGTGCGGCCAATTCCGTTGCCAACGTCTCGTGATTCTTGCGCGGCAATGTCAAACCGCCGACAACCAAAAAACGCTCGCTCGTGCCGCTTTCGTCACAAATCAGATTGAATTTCATTCGTTGGTGCTGACAGGTGATGAATGTATGTGTGCGCCGCGATTCAAGCCAAGTATTTTTAGGGATTCCAAAAATTTTCCGCCCGTCCTTTTTCGTTTCGCTAATAGGCCGCCAAAATGTATGAGTGGCAACGTAAATTCAAATGGGGGGTGGCCATATATGTTTTTTCACCGTGCCGTTGCAATGTGCGCCAATTGTTTTGCGTATTGAAAGACGGTGAATTTGAACCGCACCCATGCCGGGGGTATATGTTTTTCAAATCCATGCCGGTTGCCAGCGTGTGCCACAATCCCGCGCCTTGCGCCGCATTTGCCTCTAGCGCGACGATTTGAATGGTGTCGGCAAAAAGACACGGGGGAACACCATTTTCATCCAGTTAAATCAATGCGAAACGGCGGATTCGTCCAGCGAAGTTCACTGATGCAATCGGGCAAGCCATGTCTTACTTTATGTCTTACTTTGACCCCTTTCAATGCCCTTGTTTTCACAATTGCATTGATTATATTACATTAAATTGAAGTGGTGGCTGGGGGCGGAATCGAACCGCCGACACAAGGATTTTCAGTCCTCTGCTCTACCGACTGAGCTACCCAGCCAAAACTATTTAAAACATTAGCTTATTTAGTGCTTTAGCTTTCACCAATTTCATCATTGCATACCGTCATTTGATACCGTATTGTTTTTGATGTTATGACAAACCCAACCGATGCCAAAACGACAGACGCAATGACCGCAAAACGTAAATTAACCACTGTCAGCAAAGACAGCAAGTGGAAATCATTCCACGGTCACCCAGGGCTGATGCAATATGTTCCCAGCGGCATTTTCTTTGCCCGCGCCAAAGTTGCTGGCATTGTGAAACGAGCCAGTTTGGAAACCGAAGTTTTCACCACGGCTCGGTTGCGTTTGCCGGACAAAATAAAAGAGCTGCGGAAGCCAAAGGCGGTCGTTGGCACGTTTGGCGATGCCCGCCTGAAATACGAGGCGGAGACGCATAACGGTTACACTTCGCGGAAAAAGCGGCTGATCAAACTCGCTCCCAAGTCCATCGAATACAGATTGCGTTGTCTCGAATGTCTGGTGCGCACGCTGGTGGAGTGCATTTACTTTCCAAACCGCTCTTGGAAGGAACTGAGTGAACAAGCTCGAATGGAGGCGCGTGCCCGGCTGGACTCCATGAAAGCCAGCGACATCACAAAAAAGGTTTGCGACGCTTGGCAGACGCGCTATTCCGGCCAGTATTCGGCCTCCGTTTTCAACAACACCCTGAATACGTTTCGCCGGGTGTTGGAACTGGCCGGACTGTCGCGGGATAATAACCCGGCCTACGACATTGGCCGGATGGACATTCTTGAAAAGCCCATTCGACTGCCACGGGCTGAACAGTTCGACCGCATCATTTTACTGGTTGAATCATCCGGCGCGGCACAGGCCGAGGATTGTGCCAATCTCATCCGATTTCTGGCCTTCACCGGAACACGAATCAGCGAGGCAAAACAAGCGGTCTGGTCCGACGTGGACTGGCAGGAAAACACGCTACAAATTCACAGCGTCAAAGTCAGAGGCGCACATGACGGCGACGTGACGCGGGTTATTCCGTTGAACCCGGCGTTGAAACAGCATTTGGAGCGGTTGCGCCAAGAGCAGAAACCACAGCCAACAGACCGCATTTGTGTTGTAGCCGAATGTCAGGGAGCATTGACTAGGGCGTGCAAGCTGGCTGGATGCAAACGCCTGACGCATCACGATCTGCGGCATTATTTCGTCACCAAATGCCTGCAAGCTGGCGTGGACGTGTTCACGCTGGCGAAATGGGTTGGACACCGGGACAACGGAAGACTGCTGCTCAAGGTTTATTCCCACTTGCAAGCGGAGCACTCACAGGAACAGGCGAGCAAGGTGACATTTGGAGCACCCCAAAAACCGGAGAATGTATTGCCCATGCCCCAATCTGCCAAAGTTCAAGGATGAAGCGGTTCCCCCCAGCGCAAAGACTTTTGGGCTGACTCGCTCCACGGTCACACCAAAAGACTTTGCGCCGACCCGAATTGAGCGCGACCGAAGCGGCATTTGCATTCTCCGAAACACTGCGCGATTTCTCCGAACACAAACACCGCTTCCGTCACGACGGGCTGCGCACACACCACGATTGCCGCCGCGCGACGATCACAATCCGCATTCCGAATTCCGCCGGGGCAACGGGGCGCGGGGCGCACGCACGAGGCCGGGCGATGACGGAAATCTGATTTGGCCGCACTCCGCACTCCTCATTTGAACGGCTCTTTTCCGGCATTCAGTTTTGTTTGGACAATAAGCGAGAGCATACTCGTCTCGTGTGCAGATCGTGGCATTACGCCAGAAATTTAGTAAGTTTTACAATTTTCAACACCCCCAATAATTTCCAATCAAGATTTCATCAAATATCATGCCTTCACCCTCAAAAGAAGTTTTGGCCTCCTTTTTTTTATTTTGAATAAGCCACCATTTTAACGAAAAGATATTTTTACGTCCTGTTTGTTTAATTTCAAGTTCTGCCAAGACGCTATCGTGATCAACTGTTTCATACCAAGTTGAAAAATAATTTCCAACGAATTTACAACAACTAGGACTTTGGGGCTTGCTGTCATCTGGCTCTGACGAATTCGGAACCGCACTCTCGGTGTAATTTCTGTCACAATTATTATTGGAAAATTCACCGATCAAATTCCCACTATCCGTAAGCTTAAAGTAAAACCGCCCAATTGGTTTGCCTATAACATTCATAATATAGATGGTGCTTATTGGTTGTTTGTAGGCCAGCCTGCCGCTGCCTTTGCCTGTGCAATTTGTGATTCGGTTGGTGGATTATCGCAAGGAGTAATCTGTAGGCTCTTGTCGAGAAAATCATTGATACTTTCTGCTACCAATGGGAAAGAAAGAAGTTCAGTCTCGGTAGCATTTTTTCCGCTGCTCCATTCTTTATATTTTAGGAAAATGAGTTGGTAATCGCCATTGGCATCTAATCGCTTCATTTCGGTTATTGCCTCGTCCGGTTCACGTAACGTCCCATGTAGGGCCATCACATATTCGGGAAGAAAAAAGGCACCCGGTTTTTGATCATCTGACGGAATCAGAACCACGTTATCCAATTGCACAAAAGTATCGTAGCCAATGAAGTAATTGTTGAAGTCGCCACCCAAATGTGGTTGAAAACTTATCCCGGTGACATTGCCCTCTATTGTTACTGCTGGCACAACTTTCTTACTTAGTGCATCCCACTTGCGAGCTTCGGTTTCGTTGCACTTGAACGTAAAATTTGCTTTCCCCCATATCCCAATATCGGGGCTGTGGTCTGTTTGATCGTCCTTGTCAATTGGCAAGATTCTGTTCGGCATTCCAGCGTAGTTCGCATGGATGCCGATAATTTGCAGACTAACTGTCCACTCATCGGGCTTTGACGTGGCATCCTCCTGATCAACATTGCACTGGAGCATACAAACATCAACACGGACTTTTTTGCCAACTAGGTTTTCATTCACCCACTTCTGCACTTTAGGCATCGTAAATTTATCCCATCCTCCCTCATCCGACAGCGTAAACTCATTGGTGGGAATACTATTCATCAGGGTATCAATACCAACCACTTCTGCCGATTGTTTTAGCTGTGGTGTGTTGGCTGCGTTGGGAGCAGAAGCGGGTGGCTGGACTGCGGGAGTCTGCGCTACGGCCTGCTGATCTGACGGGGATTGCGCGGTAGCCGAAGACGGTGCGGATTTTTTATTACAACCTGATACAACAAATACTACAGCCATAAAATACAGTGAGATTTTGTTTTTCATAGTATTAGAACCGAAATTTCCGACATTTATATCGAGTGAATGCTACTTAAAAGAAATCCATTTATTAGAAATCAATGTCAAGCTCTTTTTTTCAACATTGTCAACCGCCACTGGCAGTGACTTTTTCATCACGGACGATGGTTATTTGATTTCAAATTATCATGTGGTCAAGGATGCGACGAGGGTTCGTTTGCTCACGGGCGCGGGTTTGATTGACGCCAAGGTGGTTCAGGTGGATGCGGCGAATGATCTGGCCTTGCTCAAAGCGGACGGGAAATTTTCTCCATTGCCCATTTCATCCAGCCGGTCGGCGCAATTGGGCGGCACGGTGGCGACGGTCGGTTTTCCCGACATCGGTTTGCAGGGGTTCGCGCCCAAGCTGGCCAAGGGGGAAATCGCGTCGCTGTCCGGCGCGGGGGATGACCCGCGGTATTTTCAAATCAGCGTGCCGGTGCAGCCGGGCAATTCGGGCGGGGCGCTGGTGGATGAGCGGGGCAACGTGATCGGCATCGTGTCGGCCAAGCTGGATGCGGGGGCGGCGCTGGCGGCGAGCGGGGCGTTGCCGGAGAATGTGAATTACGCGGTCAAGAGCAGCCTGCTGTTGAGCTTCCTGGAATCCGTGCCGGAAGTGGACGCCAAGCTCAAAGCGCCAAACACGGCGGATGAGAAGTTTGAGGATGTGGTGAAGCAGGCGCAGGATGCGGCGGTGCTGGTTTTGGTGTATTAAGCGAACCGAAGCGTCCTATTTCAAAGTTGCCGCTGATGCTCCCGTTTTGCGTGCAAGATGCGAAACACAATGACACGTCGGCTTTCAACGCGATAGAAAAGCTTGTAAGGAAATCGGCGCGTGAGCAACCGGCGAAAATCGCGGTAGTAAAAAGGCCGGTGTTCAGGGTCGGTTTCCAACCGATGGATCGCCGCGCGAATTTCAATCAGCAGTTCATCACCCAAACCGGCGCGTTGTGATTCATACCACAACCAACCTTCCCGCAAATCCGCCTCCGCGTTTGGCCGAATGATAACATGCCAATTCACGGGCGGGATGATTTGCGGATGCGGGTTTCAACTTCATTCCAAGCCGAGCCGGCTTCTGGATTGCGACGGTATTCCTCCAATTCGCGGTCGAGCAGGGCTTTTTCTTCGGCTGTGACACCACCGCCGTTGAGCAAATCATGCTCCTCCATTTCGCAAATGCGGTCTAAAATTTCGCGGCGGTCCGCCAATTCCAACTTGGGCAACTCCGCCAGAATTTCCATCTTGCTCATGGCCTCAATTTAAGTTTGCCCTCGCCGATTTGCAAGCGCCAAGCGATTCCACAATTTCCGTTCAGAATCAAATTGCATAGTCAGGCTCCGCTATGGCCGCAGCCGAAACGACGGCGGCCACGGATGACGCTTCCAGGGGCACAGCCATATCCAGCAGATGCGGCAATCGTTCCAGCCAGAAATCCGCATGGCACAGACAACTCATTGACCAGCGATTGAAACGGTATTTGCGTTGTGTCACCGAATGGACGTAACGACGCATGAACCGCATCAGTTGAGTTGCCCGCCGACCCGTGCAGTAAATCCATTTCCGCTTACCCATCGGAATGTTCTTCGGATTCACAACACCCCAAAACCGGCCCGGACACTCGCATCCCGCTTCCGACTCCGCTTTTCCCATATACTTGGAAACGTAGAAAAACACCTCCCGTTTTGACGTGAGCACTTTGACGTTGGTCCCGGCGTTGTAATGCCTCAAATTGCCCGTTCCCGCCACATCATACCAGTTCCGGCTCAACCATTCCGTGAACCGATCCTGACCGCTGACCGCATTGACCACCGTGGCAATCTTGTCCCTATCATAGAATTTCACCGTTTCACGCCATGTTCCATCTTTGGCCTGGCTGATCTTCGCCCACTTGCCCGGCTCCGGCTTGAATTCGAATTGGCGCGGGACATTCCACAGAAGCCAGTGAAAGTGAGGGGCAACTTTGCCGACATTCACACCGGATTTGCGAATCTTGAACTCCAACCGCCACAGCAGACCCACCAGAGGGAAACGACGCTTGAGCCGTTCAATCAAGGTTTGCAGGTCGCGCTTAAACTTTTCGGCTTCATCGGGAAAAATATCGGGGTAAGTGGTCGTGCCGAACAACGGCAGTAATTCATCCAGACGCACTTTGGCCAGGAATTGCATCATGCGTCGGCGTGAAGCCCGGCTAAAACCATGAATCTTGCCACGCTTCTTTTGCAGTCCGGAATTTTCAGGCGCAATTCTGTGCCGTCCCTGCCTGATGACCTTGATCAAACCGGCCCCGGTCCAGACCTCAATCCGTCCTTCATCAAAGGGATTAAAGACATCCGGCGAGGAGTTATGGCCATTTAACAAGCCCGGGGTCGGGGCGGGCGCGGCTCCGCCGCGCTCCGCCTCCGACCCCACGTCCTCGATTGTCGAACGGCGATAAACGACCTGGCCGGGGTAGTCCGACGAATCCAGCTTGTTGGGACGATATTTGAGGTCCGGCCTGAGCTGATAGGTGACAGGCGGATTCGACGGCACGACCGGTTGTGGCTTCTGCCGAACCGCAATGGCTTCCGCCCGCCGTTGTTCGCGTTCGGCCAAAAACTCGTCAGCCGTCAGCCAGGTGCGTTTTGGTTCGCTCATGCGGCACCTCCCTGGGGATGTTTAATTTCAAGATAGCGGTTCAATTCCTGTTCGGTGATCCGTTTGTGCCGTATGCCCGGAATTGCCTTGAGCAATCCCCGTTGGATCAGCCGGAGCACGGTTTTGTAATCAACCTTCAGCAGGCCGGCCACCTCATTGGCGGTGTATATTTTCACAGTTTCGCTCACATTTTGGGCGTGGCGGCTCCGCACCAACAGGGCACGAAGCCGCTCACGCGTTTGTTCAGCGTGAAGGGTTTTAAGAAAACCGACCTGGTAGAAATGCACAGCCCTGGCCAGTGGATGGCTGGGCTGCTTGAGAAGACCGTTTCAGTTAATTTTGTAGTTTTTGTGAGACTTGATAAATTTTTTGATGTGCGGGTCTTGAATGAATTGGATGGTTCGCGCTTTTTATTTTATTCGGCTCTTGGCCTTGTTGTTTTTTCGATGATGCGCTTAAAAGTTAAATGATATGCCGCTATGATTTTAATGTAATGGCGTCTCGTGTTTGTTGATTTATTTTTAGTCATTTGGTCATGACTCCAACAAGAACGATTTTTCAAAGAACCCGCACACTTGAGGAATTAATCCTCACGCATTTAGACACCGCCACCAGGAAAAAGTTTCAGAATAATCTGCGTGCTCCCAATCTTTTTTTGCCGCCAGTCACATTGAGTCCACTTGGAGGAATTTGGTGGAACCACCGGCGGAAAATTTCCGGCCATTGCATACCCCATTGCATACCTTTAGGTGGCTTTTTGACGTGTTTGAAGTGTAGCTATGCTCAATAGGATCACCTAGTCCTCTGCTCTGCCGGTGTTATCATTTGATACCTACATTTGATACCGCAGGTATCAAAAATGAGGTTTTTTGGATGCAATTGGCGGAATTCGAGAATTTTTGTGATAGCGATTTCACCCTCTATTCACGGCCTTAAATCCACTAAAAGCCACTTGGAAGAAATTGAAGGAAAATCCCTGCTTCCGATTTTCAGTCCTCTGCTCTACCGACTGAGCTACCCAGCCTAAATCCACTAACTTTGACGTCTCCTCGCACTTGAATACTTTTCGCATTCTGCCGCCGCATCCCTTTGGCTCGACAGCGGGCTGCCTAGCCGATTTAGCATACGCCAAGGGAACATTCTATTGTCGCTTGAAGCCCGAAGGCAAGACGATTCGTGCCGGCCTTTATTGCAATTTCAATAAATAAAACGTCTGCGGCGACATCGGATTTTGAAGATTGGTAAAGTTAAAATTGCCACCGCCGTCAAACGCGTTCGTCGAAACGATCGTCCAATCCGTCAGTGGCAAATCCAGATTGGTCGAGGCCAGCACGTAATAGGTCCAGTTTGGCACTCCATTTGTCCCGCTGAAGATGAAATTATTTCCGTTGGCCGCCATATTTTCAAATTTCGGTGGCGGCGTTGACGACGACATGATGCTCAAAATGCCGCTGCTCAAATTGTTCGTGTTCCACGCCAGATTCACCGCCGGAATTGCCGGAACAATGTTCGTGAACGCGCCGGCATAACCGATCGCGTTAAACAATTTAAAGCTGTCTCCGGCAGCGAAGGGAACCGCGCCAAGATTTGTGATGACCAGCGTGCCGCCGTAACTCAAATTGCCCGCGACCTGCGCCAGAACGTTCGATGGCGACACGGACTTGTTAATGGCCATGACCGTCGTGCTGCCGCCGTTCAAAGTCAGATTGGTGCTGAAGGTAAGCGTGCCCAGCGGGCTTCCCGGCGCGAAGGTCGCGCCACTGCTGACTATGACTTTTCCGCTGATCGCGCCATTTCCAGTCAGGGTCTGGCCGCTTGCCAAAGTCAGCGTTATGTCGCCGCGGCCGCTTGCGTTCAGTGTCGCGCCGACGTTGACATTGATGTTCGTGCTGCTCGAAATTGAGCCGTTGCCAATTAAATTCAAACTCCCGGCATTGATGGTCGTGCTGCCGGTGTAAGTGTTCGTGCCCGACAAAATTAAAGTGTAAGTGCCATTCTTCACGATTCCGCCCGTGCCGCTGGCGGCATTGCTCAACGTCAAGGAAGTGCCGCCGCCAGCGAACACACAGTTACCATTCAGTTGCACCGAACCGATGACCACATTCGCGCCGCTCCAATTAGTCACCGTGGCCATTGCGCCGTTGCCGTAAAGGATGAAATTTTTATTCCAAGCCGTAGTCGCATTGTAAAATGAAAGCGTCGCGCCCGCGCGAACAATGAGGTTGCTGGCTGGATTGCCCATTGATGCTGTTGCGGTTTCCCAGCCCATCAAGCCTTGTTGAATGTCAATGTCGCCGAGCGCCGGGTCAACGTCCACCGCCACCAATGAAATCTGATTGGTGCCGGTCTTGATGAGTTCATAAGGATGTCCGCCAGTGCTCAAGGTGCAGCCGTTGGTAGAAGAATTTGACGCCGCACGGATATCCCAGCGATTCGTGTTTGCGGTAGGATTAAACGGACCGACCCCGCCGATGACCGTGTCGCCTGCCAGTGTCACGTTGCGCAAGGCATAGGTTTGTTGTCCGGCGGTGTTGATAATCGCGCCATTGCCACCAACGCCATAACCGGAAACCGTGACTTCCGTGCCGGTTAAAATCAGTCCGTTCACGTCGAGCGTTCCACCATTGGTGATGACGACCGATCCGCCGACAGGACCAAGTGCTGCGGTGTTGCCCGCCTGCAGGGTTCCGTTTTGAATCGCCACGCCGCCGGAAAAAGTGTTCGCGCCGTTGACGGTCAAAATGCCCGTGCCTTCTTGAGCGACAGAGCCGGAGCCAGAAATGGCGCTGGAATTGGTCACATTGTCGCTGCGATCAAAAACCAGCGCGCCATTGTCAATGACGGAACCGGTGCCCGGCGATCCATTTTGGTCTCCATTGCCCACTTGCACCGTGCCCGCGTTGATGGTCAGCCCGCCGCTGAAATCGTTGTAGCTGCCGCTGGTGTTGCCCTCGTCGAGAATCAGCACGTTCGTCCCTTGTTTAGATAGCCCAGTCACGCCGCTGATTCGACCGCCACCTTGGCCGCCAGCGCCCAGATCATAAATCAGCACGTTGTTGCTCACCGTCAGGCTGCCGGGAGCCAAGACTGTTGTCAGATAAATGTTCGTCTGCCCGGTGGCCGAGTCGTCAAACCGCACGACGTCGCCTTGATTATAAGTTGTGGTGACGCCATTGGTCTCCCAGTTCTCGGAGGTGGACACGTCCCAGTTGTTGGGATTGCTGGCATCTGTACCGGTCCAGACGAGTTGGCGGTTTGCGGCGCCGTTGGTGCTGATCACCAAATCCACATAGCCGCTGGCGTTGGCGACGTAACCCGTGACCACCATACCGCCGGGCAGCGTTGGCAGCGGGTCAAGTCCGATGTTGAATGTTCCGTTCAACGTCGTGTAGTTGATGAGATGGTAGCGCTGGGGAAAAGTACTGATCGCGGGCAGCGAGGCAATCTTGATCAAATTGGTCGCGCCGCCCAGATTCAACGAGTTGGCCGTCTCGTCCGTTGTTGGTGTCGCGGAAATCGCCAGCTTCAGCATCGCGTTGGTCAGGGAAAATTGCGAATTGGCGCAGGCCGCGGCGGCGAGGCCGGAGAGATCAAAGGTCGCGTTATTGATGGCGACCTGCACACTGCTGTTGATGCTGCCCGAACCAGTCAACGCCAGCGTGCCGCCGTTCACAAACGTGTTGCCAGTATAAGTGTTGACGTTGGCCAAGGCCATTGTGCCGTTGCCGGTCTTGATGATGCCGGTGTCGCCGGAAGAGGTGCCATGAATCAAGGTGCCGCTCACGAGCAAATCAATGCCGCTGGGCGTTCCACCGGCGGCGACGTTGAAGACGGTTCCAAGGGATTCAGTGGGAGTAACGTCCAGGCAACCGATGGTGGAAGTGTTAGGGCCGCCGTTGACCACGACTCCGCCGTCAAGGTTCCAAGTGCCCCAGCCGGGAATGTTCTGGCTGCCGCCGTCAGTCAGAGTGCCGCCGTTGAGATACAACACGCCACGGATATGGGTGCTCGTGCCAGTGTCCGTTCCTCCTCCGCTGCCGTAGGTGCCAAGACCGGTCAGCGTGCCGCCGGCGTTGATGGTCACCGGCACCGGGTTGTTGCCGTTGCCGGTCAAGGAATTGTCAATGTTGACCTGAACCGTGCCGCCGTTGTTGATGATGATGCCGCTGCTTTCATAAGGGCCGCTGTTCCCATTATTGCCGGCGGCCAGAGCCAAGATGCCGGCATTAACCACGGTCGGGCCGGTGTAGGTTTCCGCAGCCGTCAAAGTCACCGTGCCGCTGCCGCTGTTGGTCAACGAGCCGCTGCCGGAAATGGTGCCGGAATTTGTGGGGCTGCCAATGCAATTGAAGATAAGCGCGCCGTTATCCGTCACGTTAACCGAGCCCAAACTGCCGTCGGTTGTGCCATCGCCAATTTGCAGCGCGCCGCTGCCAATCATCAGCGCGGCGCCGCCGGAACTCGAAAGCGGCCCGGCCAGAGTCAGCGGGTTCACCGAGTCGTTGATAACGATGAGATTGGTTAGCAACGAAACCGGCGTGACCAGATCGTCGCCTTTGCTCGTGGCCAGTTGCGTGATGGAAACGGGGTTCACATCATCGAAGGTGAGCGAACCGCCGTTGGCCGCCAGGGTGTAACTGGCCAGACTGTTGGCATCGCCAATTTCAAGCGCGCCGAGGGTAATGGATTGATTAAGATTGATCGTTTGCGGTGCAACCAAGCCCGCATTGACGATTGCCAATTCGCCGACGGCGTTGGGAAAGACGGGCGTGTTGGTCCAATTGGCATTCACGTTCCAGCCCTGTGCCGTCGCCGTCGTCGTGTTCGTCCAGTAAGCCGTCACCGGCGCGACCGGCGTGACGCTGACCTGCGTCGAATTCGGGCTCTCACCGCCGACATTCAGCGCCGAGACCACGTAATAATAATTCGTGCCGTTGATCACCGTGGTGTCCAAATACGCCGTCGTGGTGATGTTGCTCGCAATGACGGTGTAAGGCCCGCTGTTGGTCGTTGAACGCTTGACGTTGTAACCGGTCGCGTTGGTGGCCGCATTCCAACTCAAATTCACCAGCGCGTTGCCGGGTGTGGCGTTCAGCCCCGTCGGTGTGCCGGGCGGGCCGGGCGGAGTGACGATGGCGGCATAAAACGAATAGCCGCTCTGGTTGCAATCGTTGGCGGCCGTGACGAGATAATAATTGGTGCTGCTGGCCGCCACCGGCGTGTCAGTGAAATTGGTCACCGTGATATTTGTGCCGATGAGCACCGGCGGCGTGCTGCCGGTGAAACGATAGACGTTGTAGCTGGTCGCGCCGGCGGAGGCATTCCAGTTCACAGTGACGGATGAACTGCCAGCCGCGGTCATGACGTTTGTCGGCGCAGCGGGCACATTGCAGGGCGAGGCGAAGGCTTCCATCGAATTCGAACCTTCGCCGAGACTGCTGACGGCGGAGACGACGTAATAATAAGTCGTTCCGGAAACCACATTGCTGTCGGTGAATGTGGTGATGGGAACGTTGGCGATGTTGGTGTAGGGTCCGCCAGTTTGAATGCCGCGCTTGACGTTGTAGGTGATGCCGGCCAGCGTGGTGTTCCAGTTCAGTGTGATGGCGTTGCCGGGGCTGGCCACCAAACCCGCCGGCGCTTCCGGCATTTGCGGCGTGTTGGTCGCAATAACGAGCGCGTTGGCCCAGTCGGCGTGGTCGTTGCCGGTTCCGTCGTTGTCGTCATCTACGCCCAGAGTCAACCGCCGCACGCCGGTCACGTCCAAATTAATGCTTGTCGCGGGCGTGCTGCCGGTCATGACACCGCTCTCATAAATTCTTGTGCCGTCCGCGAAGACCTCGAAAATCACCGTCCCGCTGCTGCCAACTTCATCGTCAATTCCAAGTGTTGCTTGGAATCGCGAGCAAACGCCGCCAAGATTATATTCGACACCGGAACGCGAATTGACGCCGATACCGTGGGGATAGGTCACGCCGCCAAGCGTGATGGTGTGCCCACCGATGCTTTCATCCGGCACGATTGTTCCCGAGCCAGTGTAGGCGTAAATCGGTTGGATGTCGCTCAAATAATTGGTGCCCAATCCCGGCGGCGGAATCGGCGTGCCGACAATTTTCAAAAGCATCGAACCGTAGGCTGGAATCGTGGCGGTATAGCTGTTGGTGAACGTCCCCAAATCCTGGTGCGCCACCAAATCGCGCACCGTCGCCGTCGTGCCGGCTTGGAACGCGAGATTCGTGAAGTAGCACGTGATGGTCGCCGAACTGTTGGTGCTGCGGTTGAGCAATGCCACGGCGTGTGTCGTGAAATCGTAACCCAGCGGCTTGCTCCAGACTTCCGCACTGTCTTTGACACCGCCGACAAAGGTGCCTTGTTCGCCGGCCGGGTCCTGATCCACGGCGATCACTTCAGCGTTTGTGAGAATGGCCAGACTTTGCGCTGACAAAGTCGTCAAATTATTTCCCATGACCAATGGCGCAGCCATGATGCACCACATGGTGAAGTGCGTTTGGGCCGCTACGTAATCGGTCGCGAATTCGCCGTTGCCGATTTCCATCATGTCCGGGTCGTTCCAACGGCCCGGCCCGGCGACAAAAGCGGATGTGCTGTCCGGGTCAATGTGCGAAATCATGCTGGCAAAAGTGCTGCCGATGTCGCCGGTCGTCCGCCAATAGTTGCCCACATCGGGAGACCAGGACTGATAACTCTTGGCGTTGCCGGCTTCACCACCGCAAAGACAGAAGAGAATGGGTCGTCCACTTTTCATCAAACCGTCGCTCATGCGGCTGTAAAGGGTCTGACCGTCGAGACCGGTAGCGTTGCAATTGTCGTCTTTGAGATAATCCGCACCGAACTCCGCGTAGGTGAAGGCGTCAATGTATTCGCGGTTGTAGCTGCCTGGATCCTTTGGCGGCGTCGCGCCCGTGATGCAACTGGAACAAGTGTTCGTTCCGTTATCTGTGTAGACGCCTAGCTTGAGTCCCAAGGAATGGACATAGTTAGCCAGCCACGGAATACCGTCCGGAAATTTGGTGGAAATGGAATACGCCTGAATGACACCATTGGAATCCCGCGAACTCGCCCAGCCGTCATCAATGTCCACATACTGGTAACCGGCAGCCTTCAGGCCGTCGGAGACAATGAGTCCGGCATTATTCGTAACGATGAATTCGCTAATACTACAGCCATAGGCGTTCCAGTCGTTCCAGCCCATCGGCGGCGTCAGCGCCAGATTGTTCGTCAGCGCCCGGCTTACGGTTGGAAACAACAGTGCAATGAGCACCAAACACCAGACACGACGGCTGGCGATATCGTGGGAAATGGCTTTCATGTTAAGAGAAGACGCTGCCATTCAATGGGAAATTCACTCTAATTGCCAGAACTGCTGTCTCCTGTCCAAGTTCTTTTGCACATTTTTAAAATTAAACTTAAGTAACTTGGATATGTAACTTGGATATGCAAAAGGCAAGTCGTTCGCTCTAGCGTGCTCAAGGCGGATTTTGCGCGAGCCAGAACCGGATGTCCGTCGCTTGCGGATTGCGCGGGTCCAATTGCAGGACTTTCAAATAATGCGGCCGTGCCCGCGCCGGTTCGTGGAACTGCTGCGCGTAAAGATTTCCCAGCGCCAGTTGCGCGCGAACTTCGTTGGGGTTGGTGGACAGGATTTTTTCCAACTCGTTTGCCGCGTCAATCGCGTAGCCCGCCGCCGCGAGTGTCAGCGCAAAATTATAGCGCGCGTCCACCGAATCGGGTTGGATGGCCAGCGCCATTTCGTAAGCGGTCAACGCCTGCTGGTAATCGTGCAGGCGATACGACAGCACGCCGAAGTTGTATTGCGCCTCGAACCAGCTTGGATCCAATTTTGTCGCCTGCCGATATGCTTCCATCGCGTCCAGCCAACGCGAAGCCTGCTCCATTTCCCGCGCCCGCGTGAAGTAGCCCGATGCCGCCCCCCGGTTGCCGGCTTCCGGCTTGCGCGGCGAAAGATATAAATAACGCGGAAACGTCGGCGGCGCGAGCTGAACAACATGAACTGGCCGTGGCGCAGCCGCCGGCGGAGTCTCAACGAACGGATGGGAAACGGACGGCAGCAACGGCGTCGGATTTGCCGGCGCGGTTGGATTCAGCGGCGGCAGCGGCGTCACGCCGTTTTCATCATATTTTTCTTTCGGCGTGGAAGAATGAAACCAGTGAGCAGGATTAAGTTTGCTCCAAATCCCCGTCTTTTGCGGCGCTGGTGCCGGCGGCGATTCCACCGGCTGCTCGGTCGCCGACGGCGGAGCGGATTGGGTGATAATGACTGGCTCTGAGGAAACTTTGACAACTTCAGGCGGTGCGGTTGTCCGTGGCGGTGGAGTTGAATTGTGACGGACTATCGGCTCCGCGTGTGGTGAAACAGCCGGACGAAAATTATTTTGTGTTCTGGCTTCGTTCACGGCGGGCGGCGCGGGCGCGATGGTCTCGGATTTTTTTTCGGGCGGCGAAGGCGCGGCAGCGCTGGCCACCGGTTGTTCCAGACTGTTCGCCAGCGCGCTCACCTCACTCCAATCCGCCGGATGCGGTGTGAGCGCCAGATAGGCATGGTAATTTTGCAACGCCGATTTGTCGTCATGCAAATATTGCTGCTCCACGACGGCCAGATTCAAAATCGCCGGCGCGTAGTCGGGATGTTCCCGGATGGCCGCCTCGAAAAATTTCGCGGCGTCCTCCGGGCGCCCGCGCTGGATTCGCGCCAGACCCAGGCCGTTCAACGCCTCGGCATTGTCCGGGCTCAAGGAAAGCGCAGTGCTGAAACTTTTTTCCGCTGAAACAATTTCCCCCGTGCGCAATTGCGCCGAGCCCAGCTTCAGCCAGCCTTCCGGCGTGTTGCTGCGGCGGAGCGTGTAGGCAATGAATTCCGTTTTCGCCGCGTCGGGTTTGTTCTGTTCCAGCCACAGGCAGCCGAGGTTGTAATGCACCTCGACCAAATCGCGGTCCAATGCCAGCGCGCGTTCGTAAGCCGCCGCCGCGTCGTCGGGCTGGCCGTTGTCTTGCAGCGCAACTCCGTAATAATTCCACGCCTGTGCATTCGTGGGCATAAACGATGTCGCAGTTTTGAATTCCCCGACCGCCGCCGCGTAATCACCGCGATCCAGAAGTTTTCTCCCCGAGAGCAGCGCGCGCGACCCCGGCGGCGAACAGCCCGCGATAAAAACCGCCAGCAGAAAAAAGATTGCGCCATGCCAAACCCGATTTTTTGTGACCAGCATCGGCTTTGGTGGTAACATCCGCGCTCAAAAGTGTCAAGAAACGCGCTGATCCAATTTCTTTTTCTGGCGGTGTGGCTGGTGAATTTCCAAGCTCATGCCGCCAGTTCATTTCTGCTCCAACCCACCAACGTCATGACGCGCGTGATCGTCGTTCAAAACACGAACGCCATTTTTGACTTTCAGCCGGACGCCGCCGTCGTCCAATCCATGGTCGACCACGGCCTCATGGCCTTCACCGGCAAGGCGACGGTCACCGAAGCGTGGCGCAGTCTGGTTTCAACACGGGATGTGGTCGGCATCAAAGTTTTTTCCGCCGCCGGTGAATTGAGCGGCACGCGGCCGGCCGTCGTCGCGGCCGTCGTCCGCGGACTGCTCGACGCGGGGTTGCCCGGAACGAACATCATCATTTGGGACAAGCGCGCGGAGGATTTGCGTGCCGCTGGATTTTTCAAGCTCGCCGCACAACTCCACATCCGCGCGGAGGGCGTGGTGCAAACTGGCTACGATCCGACCAATTTTTATCTGCCCGACAGTCCCATCGTTGGCGAACTGGTTTATGGCGATTTGGAATTTGGAGAAAAAGGCCCGGGCATCGGGCGAAAATCCTTCGTCTCGAAACTTGTCAGCCGGCAAATTACCAAAATCATTTCTATCGCGCCGCTGCTCAATCAAAACGAAACCGGCGTTTGCGGGCAGCTTTATAGCGTCGCACTCGGCGGCGTGGACAACACCCTCCGTTTCGAAGGCGACGGCGACCGCCTTGCCATCGCCGTGCCGGAAATCTACGCGCTGCCCGTGTTCAGCGACCGCGTCGTGCTTAACATCACCGACGCGCTCATCGGCCAATACGAAGGCGGCGCGCGCGGCTTGCTGCAATACTCCTCGGTGCTGAACCAGCTTTGGTTCAGCAGCGACCCCGTCGCACTCGACACCCTCGCCGTACAGGAACTGGAACGCGAACGCCATGTCTTCAACGCGCCTGAATTCAAACCCGACCTCGAACTCTACGCCAACGCCGCGCTGCTCCAGCTTGGCGTGGACGACCCGGCACGAATTCAGGTGGAGAAAATAAAATGATTTCCAGCGCCAGCGGGCATGAAATTTCCTTTCCCGGCGCATTTTTATTTGCTACAAGGTTTTCGTGCGCAAACTTTGCTGGATTATTTTCGGCCTCTGGCTGTGCGGGTTGCTCGCCATCGCCCGCGCGAACACGTATTCACTGGCCGATGGCACGTCGGTGTCGGGTGACATCGTTTCATTCAATGGCATCGGCATCATTTTCCGCACGTCGGACGACACATATTCCGAGCGCATTTCGTGGACGAAATTTTCGCAGGACGCACTGAAGCAACTGGCGCAAAACCCCAAAGTCGAACCGTTCGTCGAACCGTTCATCGAAATTCCGGAATCGGAGCTTCCCCATAAGGCGGAGATAAAAATCCAGCCCGTGTCGCGTCTGGAATTTCCACCGAAAGAATCCCTGTTCGGTGCGCTGTTTTCCTCATCCATCGGGTTGGTTGCGTTGCTGTTGATATATGCGGCGAACCTCTACGCCGGTTTTGAGGTGGCCATCGCCCGCGCGCGACCCAAGGCGCTGGTGATGGGTGTGGCGGCGGTGCTGCCCGTTTTGGGGCCGGCCATTTTTTTGGCGATGCCGACGCACGCAGAAGCCGCAGTTCCGCCGGTTGAAGAAATCGTTGTGCAGCCGGGCGAAGGCGAACCTCAAGCTGAATCGCCCGGCGAACCTCAACCCCAGGCTCAACACCAACCTCACCGGTTTATCGTGCCGGGAGTGCAGCCGGAGCCGCCTCCGCCGCAGGAGGAAATTCACATCGTGGCGGGTGGATTCCACGGCGAACCGCCCCCGGAACCGAAAGATTCCCAACTGGAAATCTTCCAACGCGGCCAATACACCTTCAACCGCCGGTTTTTTGAGACCAAGTTTTCGGGATTTTTTGGCATCATCCGCTCGGAAGCCGACCGGGGCAAAGTGCTTCTCGTCAAGACACCCGGACAGTTGCTGACCGTCGAACGCATTTCGCGGATTGGCGCCAACGATGCGCATTTTGAAGTAGTGCAAGGCGGTGAACGGCGGGAAATCATGGTGCCCTTTGCCGACATTCAGCAGATTCAACTCAAATCCAAGTGAAGTATCGCACCATCCTGATGTTTGGCGCGCCCGGTTCCGGCAAGGGCACGCATGGCAAAATCCTTGGGGCGATTCCGGGGTTTTTTCATTGCAGTTGCGGCGAAGTTTTCCGCAACTTAAGTTCCGAAACGCCGCTCGGAAAAATTTTTGTCGAATACTCCAGCCGCGGCCAGCTTGTGCCCGACGAGCCGACCATCGAACTCTGGCAGCGCTACGCGCACGGCCTCACCGCCAGCGGGCGCTTCAGTCCCAAACACGACACGCTGGTGCTCGACGGCATTCCGCGCAATGTCCATCAGGCTGAAATGCTGGATGAATTTCTCGATGTCATCGCGGTCTTTTACATGTGCAGCGCAAACTTTGAAAACCTTGTCCAACGCCTGCAACGCCGCGCCCTCAAGGACAACCGCCTCGACGACGCCAACCTCGACGTCATCCGCGCGCGGCTGAAAACCTACGAAGCGGAGACCAAGCCTGTGCTGAATTTCTACGGCAGGGAAATCGTTCACCGCGTCAACACCGACGGCACGCCGCCGCAGACCTTTCTGAAAGTCCTCCGCCACGTCGTCAAGCTCCGCTGAATTTACAATTTGCGATTGGCGCGTAAATCGTAAATCGTAAATTGTAAATGAAGATTGTTTTCATGGGCACGGCGGAATTGTCCTGCGCCAGTTTGGAAAAACTCGCGCATGACGGATATTTTCAAATCGCCGCCGTCGTCACCCAGCCGGACAAACCCAAGGGCCGCGAACTCAAACCGCAGCCGTCGCCAGTAAAATTGCTCGCACAAAAATTGAAGCTGCCCTTCCTGCAGCCGGCCAAAGCACGCGACGAAAACTTCATTTCCGAATTGCGCCAATTGCAACTGGACTTGATTGTCGTCATCGCCTACGGACAGATTTTGCCGCCGGCGATTTTGGATTTGCCAAAATTCGGCTGCGTGAACGTCCACACATCGTTGCTGCCGAAATATCGCGGCGCAGCGCCGGTCCAGTCCGCGATCCTCAACGGCGAAACTGAAACCGGCGTGACCATCATGAAAATGGACGCGGGGCTGGACACCGGCGACATTCTCGCACAAACGCGAACGCCGATTTTGCCGGAAGACAATTCGCAAACGCTGCACGACCGGCTCGCGCAACTCGGCGCAGATTTACTCGTTGAAACAATCCCGAATTACGTCGCCGGAAAAATTTTGATGCGGCCACAGCCAAAAGAAGGCGCAACTTATGCCGCAAAAATAAAAAAGGAGGATGGAAGGATTGACTGGAACAAGCCGGCGGAAAAAATTTTGAACCGGCTGCGCGCGTTCACGCCCTGGCCGGGCGCGTTCACGTTTTTGAAAACGGAAGCCAAACCGCAATTGCTGAAAATCTGGAAGGCGGAGGTTGTGGAAGAATCCGGCAACGCGGGGGAAATTTTATCGGTGGACAAAAATGGAATTGTCGTCGCCTGCGGAAAAAATTCACTGCGGATTTTGGAATTGCAGCGCGAAGGCGGCCGGCGATTGGAAGCGCGGGAATTTCTAGCCGGAAATCCGCTGGCGCCGGGCGGAAAATTTTCTACACCTTAACCGGCTGGCTTTTTGCGATGGTGTGGCGGATATCCTGCGCTTCGCAAAGATATACGACGTCCTCGGCGATGTTCTTCGCGTGGTCGGCGATGCGTTCCAGACTTTTGGCGGCGACAATCCAGTGCAGACAGCGTCCGATGGTGGTGGGATTTTCCATCATGTGCTGCGTGAGCGCGGTGTGCATCTCGTGGTTGACCGCGTCCACTTCCTTGTCGCGCGGAATGATGGCGCGGGCGGCGGCGGAATCGCGTTGCACAAAGGAATCGAGCGCGTCCTTGACCATGGCCAGCGCCATGCCCGCGAGGCGCGGCAGGTCGAGATTGATTTTCACCGGCGGCTCCTGCGCGAGGTCGCGCGCGCGCTTGGCGATTTTTGTGGCCTCGTCACCGATGCGTTCGAGATTCTGCGAAATTTTCATGGCGACGGTGACCAGGCGCAGATTGGTGGCGAGCGGCGCCTTCGTCAAAAGTTGAATCGCCATTTCATCAATCTCGATTTCCAACTGGTCAATGGCGTCGTCGTCCGCGCGCACTTTGACGGCGAGATCATAGTCGCGTTGCATGAGCGCCTGCACGGCCTGGTTGACGGCGGTCTCGGCGCGGCTGGCCATCTGTAGCAATTTCTGCCGCAACTCGTCCAAGCCCGTTTCAAAATAATTGTCCATGATTTACATTTTATCTTGCCACTGCTTCAAATAATTGCAAACGCAACTAAAAAGTTTTTTTAACCGAATCGGCCGGTCACATAATCTTCCGTCCGTTTCTGCGCCGGACTCGTAAAAATTTTCGTCGTCGGGCCGAATTCGACCAGTTCGCCGAGGTAAAAAAACGCGGTGAAGTCGGATGCACGCGCTGCCTGCTGCATGTTGTGCGTGACAATGACAATTGTGTATTCCTTTTTCAATTGCAGAATCAATTCCTCGATTTTCGCCGTCGCCAGCGGGTCGAGCGCGGACGCCGGTTCGTCCATCAGCAGCACTTCCGGCTGGACGGCCAGCGCGCGCGCGATGCAAAGGCGTTGTTGCTGGCCACCGGACAAGCTGATGGCCGGCGCATGCAGGCGGTCTTTCACTTCGTCCCACAGCGCGGACATTCGCAAAGACTGCTCGGTGCGTTCGCCGAGAATCTTCCGGTCGCGCACGCCATTCAAGCGCAAACCGACGGTGACGTTTTCGGTAATGGACATCGTCGGGAACGGATTGGATTTTTGGAACACCATCCCGACGCGGCGGCGGACGACGACGGGCTGCACCTCGCGCGAATAAATGTCGTCGCCGAACAAATGGATTTGGCCCTCCATGCGCGCCTCGGGATTCAATTCGTGCATCCGGTTGAGCGCGCGGAGAAAGGTGGATTTGCCGCAGCCGCTCGGCCCGATGATGGCGGTAACGGCTTTGGCAGCAACGTCGAGCGAGACGTTTTTGACGGCGGTATTTTTGCCGAAGAAAACGGAAAGGTTGCGCACGGCAATGGCCGGGCTGGTGGTGGAATTGGTTTCCGGCGGCACATTGATAGATTTTCTGGTAGTTTCGAGCATGGTGATTCAAAATTTAGATTTTGTTCCGGAACCGGTCGCGAGTCAGGAAACGCACACCGACGTTGATGGCCAGGATGAGCAGGAGCAAAACGAACGCACCGGCCCACGCCTGCCGGTGCCAATCAGGATAGGGCGAGATGGCATAAGCATAAATTTGCAACGGCATGGCGGCAATGGGTTCGGTGAGACTGTGCGGCCAAAGCCGGCTGCCCAGCGCGGTGAACAACAGCGGAGCGGTTTCGCCAGCGACACGGGCCAGCGCCAGCAACGCGCCCGTAACGATGCCCTTGAGGGCGGTACGCATGACAATTTGCACGGCCGTCCGCCATTGCGCAATGCCCAGCGCCAGCGAGGCTTCGCGATAGCCACCCGGCACCAGTTGAAGCACTTCCTCGGTCGTCCGCATCACCAGCGGAATCATCATCAAACCCAGCACTACGCCGCCCGCCAGTGCGGAAAAGCTGTGCATGGGAACCACCATCAGCGCCCAAACGACGATGCCCCAATTGATGGACGGCACGCCGTTGAGAATGTCCGCCGCAAACCGGATCCACCAGTTTAATTTTGTCCCGCCGTATTCGGAAAGGAACACGCCGCCCAGCACGCCGACTGGCACGCCCACCACGGCGGCCTGGGCGAGCAAAATGAAAGTGCCGACGATGGCATTGGCCATGCCGCCGCCTTTTTCACCCACCGTGGCGGGCAGTTTCGTGAAGAACGCCCAGTTGAGGGAACTAAATCCATTCTTGATGAGATAATAGAAGACCAGCAACAACGGCGTCACCACCAGAATGGCACACGCCAGCGTGACGGCCTGCATCAGCACGTCTTTGAACTGTCGCCAACTGTGGTTCGGAGCGGTCATTTCAATGCTGTGGTTTGACGCTCGGCCCGGCGAAGGTTTTTAACAACAACTGCGCCAGCGCGTTGACGACGACGGTCACGCCGAGCAGCACGAGGCCGATTTCAAACAACGAACTCACATACAGAGGGGTCACCGCTTCGTTGAATTCGTTGGCGATGACGCTGGCCAGCGTGTACCCGGGCGCAAACAGCGAGGCCTTGATCTGCGGATCGTTGCCGATGACCATCGTCACGGCCATTGTTTCGCCCAGCGCGCGGCCAAGTCCGAGAATTACCGCGCCGAACAGTCCCTTTTTGGCGTAGCTCAACACGGCGATGCGCGTGACCTCCCAGTGCGTCGCGCCCAGGGCGTAGGCCGCTTCGCGCTGCAAACTGGGCACGGAACGCAGTATTTCGCGGGAAATCGAAGTGATGATGGGGATCGCCATGATGGCAACGATAATGCCGCCCGCCAGCATGCTGTATCCGTAAATCGTCGGACCCTGAAAAATCGGCAGGAAACCGAAACATTTCTGGAGCCACGGAAAAATGTTATCACGCAGAAATGGAATCATCACAAAAATCCCCCACAAACCGAGAATGACGCTGGGGACCGCGGCGAGAAGCTCGATGAACATGGTGAGCGGCTGGCGCAGCCATTGGGGCGCCAGTTCGGTCAGATAAACGGCGGTGGCAATACTGATGGGCACGGCAATGATCAGCGCAATGGCTGACGTGACCAGCGTGCCGAAAATAAAGGTCAACGCGCCCAGTTTGCCACTGTTCGGATCCCAGTCATTGGTGGTCAGAAAGCGCCAGCCGAATTTGTGCAGCGAAAGTTGCGAGCCATGCACGAGCTGATAGGCGATGAGGATAACCAGCCCGAAAATGGCCAGCGCCATGAGCAGCGTCAGCCATTTGAAAGCGCGGTCGCCGAATTGTCCGCCTGTTTTCATTTTCGTCGTTGTTGCGGTTCCGTTCACAATGTTGCCGCGCTAAAATCAGAAAGGACGAAGAGCGGGAGGAATGGCGCTCTTCGTCCTGCTCGCGCCCACACAATATCAAGCGCGGAGCGAAAGTCAGTATTTTACCGTGTCGAGCAAATTCACGATACGCTGCTGCACATTATCTGGCAACGGAGCGTAGTCGAGTTGGGTCGAAAGCTTCTGTCCGTCCGTCACCGCCCATTTCAAAAAAGCGACAAGTTTCTGGCCGACCACGGGGTCTTTTTGATGCTGATAAATCAGCACCCAGCTCGCACCGGCGATCGGATACGAATTTTCTCCGGGCGCGTTGACCATCGAGAAACGAAAATCGTCTGGAATTTGGGCCGTGGCCAGCGCGGCGCTCACGGTGTCCAGCGTGCAAGCCACAAAATCGCCCGCCGCATTTTTCATTTCGGCGTAGGTCATCTGATTTTGTATGGCGTAGGCCAATTCGACATAACCAATCGCGCCGGGTAATTGCTCAATCTGGCCGGCCACGCCTTCATTGCCCTTGCCGCCGAGGCCGACGGGCCATTTTACGGAAGTGCTCTTGCCGACGGTGTTCGCCCAAACCGGGCTGACGTGGCAAAGATAATCGCAGAAGATGAAAGTGGTGCCGCTGCCGTCGGAACGATGCACCACGACCAGGGGCAAATCCGGCAGCTCCACATCCGGGTTCAACGCGGCAATTTTGGGGTCGTTCCATTTGGTGATCTGGCCCAAGTAAATGCCGGCGAGCGTGTCGGCATCGAACTTGAGTTTGGGATTGCCGGGCAGATTGTAGGCGATGGCCTCGCCGCCAACGACCACCGGGATGTGCAGGATTTTGTCCGGCGCGCCGGCCATGGCCTCATCGGTCATCGGCGCGTCGGACGCGCCGAAATTGACGGTTTGATTGAGCAATTGGTGCTGGCCGCCGCCCGAACCGATGGATTGATAATTGAACTGAACGTTCGGGTCTATTTGGGCATAAGCCTGAAACCATTTGGAGAAGGCGGGATAATCGAATGTCGAGCCGGCGCCAGTGATAAGCGTCTGCACGGACTCGCTGTTGGTCGCCTCGGCAGTGCCGCCGGCCGTCGTGCCGCTTTTCGAACAGGAAACAACCGCGCACAGCAGGACTCCAAAACCAACGGCTAGAATTGATGCCTTTTTCATTTCAGCAAGAAGTTAATCAGTTCCACTCCCCTTGTTCACGTTACAATTCCGTGACGATTTGAAAACCTCTAGGCCCGCGATGAAATCAACCCGCGTTTTCCAGCGGCCTGGCCGAAATCTCCAGCATCCGCTCAATCGGCAGGCGGGCGCGCTTCAAGATTTCCGGCGGCAATTCCACGCGCGGCGAAAGTTTCTTTATGCAGTCGCGCACCTTTTCGAGCGTGTTCATCTTCATGAATTTGCACTCGCTGCAACGGCAGTGGTCCGTCGGCGCGCGCATCACGTCGAACACCGGCGCGCACAAAAATTCCTTGCCCGGACATTCCTTTTGCATCCGGTGGATGATGCCCGACTCCGTCACCACGATGAATTGCTTCGCCGGGTCCGTTTTGCAAAACGAAATCATCTTCTCCGTCGAAGCCACCGCATCGGCCATGTCGCGCACCTCGCGCAGACTTTCCGGATGCACCACCACTTTCGCACCGGGAAATTTCCGCTTCAGATCCAAAATCGCGTCGCGCCGGAATTCGACGTGCGCGTAACAATTTCCCTTCCAAAGCGTCATCCGCCGCCCGGTCTGTTCCATCACCCATTGGCCGAGATTTTCGTCCGGCACGAACAAAATATCTTTGTCCTTCGGCGCGGCCTTGACGATGCGCTCGGCGTTGCCGCTGGTGCAAATCACATCCGTCAGCGCCTTCACCGCCGCGCTGCAATTGATGTAGGCAATCGTCCAGAAATTTGGATTGGTCGCCTGCAACTTCGCCAGTTCTGGCGCCGGACAACTTTCTTCCAGCGAACAGCCCGCGTCCCGGTCCGGCAGCACCACGATTTTGTTCGGATTCAAAATCTTCGCCGTCTCTGCCATGAAATGCACGCCGCAAAAAACAATCACATCCGCGTTCGTCTTGGCCGCCTCCTGCGAAAGCCCGAGCGAATCGCCGACGAAATCCGCCACGTTCTGGATTTCCGGCACCTGATAATTATGCGCGAGGATGACGGCGTTAAGCTGCTTCTTGAGCGTGAAAATTTCTTTGGCCAGCGGCTCGAACTTGTTTTTGGCCATCGGCTGGCGGGTTTTCAACTGCTCAATCAGTTCGCTGTCGGCAATGCCTGTCATGCAACCAAATTACCGTTGCCGGACGTCAGCGTCAATGAAGGCCAATCAATAAACCAGCACCAGCACTGCCGTGTCCTGCGCCTGCTTGACCACGTCTTCAAACTTCTCATCCGTCGTGTTGGGTGCTTTCAGCTTGGCGTCCACGTCCGGCACCGACTCCAGAAAGCTCAAGAGCAGGCTGCTCTTGACCACGTAATTCACATTCGCTGCCCTTGTTCTGCGCCGCCAGCAGGTCGCGCGAGGCGGTCAAAAAGAACCGCACGGTGCCCGGCGTTTCGGTATTCGGCCCCAGCGCGTTGTCGCGGGCTTCGGTCGCCGTCTCTGCCTGCTTGGCAAAGTTCTTGGCGTCCGTGTGACTGCTGTCCGCAGTGTCCACCAACGCACTGAAGCCAGTAATGCCGTCAATGCTATTGAGCGGACTGGCCGTGCCCAGCGCGACGTGCTTGTCCCGAACCGCCTTCGCGAGCTTGATCAACTCTTCCGGATTTTTTGGAATGGGTATTCGCATAAAATCAAAAGTTTGACGGTGATGTTTGTTTCGGCATCCCGTCGCCCGGCGTTCGACCCCGCCCGCAATGGCAGAATGTCCCAATGAAAATTGATTGAAATGTCATTGCCTGCGGCGAACTCACCGTTTTTTGGCCAAAATCTGCGTTTTTTTGTCATAACGACGGTTTTTCGCGTGTGGCGGCTCAAAAGTCGCGTCGGCAGACTCAATCGGCGCATCGGAATGTTGAATCGGCGAGTCCGCCGACTCAACCGGCGGATGCAATTGTTCAATAGTTGCGTCCGAATATTAAATCGGCGAAGGCGATTATTGAGATGGCGGACGCGATTATTGAACATTCCGAACCGATTTTTGAATCGGCGAATCGGGAGATTGAACCGGCGGATGCGATTATTGAGGCGGCGGACGCAAATGAGCGGATCAACCTTCCACTGATTTGCATTCCGCAACCGACAAGACCCGCCATTTTCCCGGCGGTAAATCGCCCAGCCAGAAATTTCCAATCCGCATGCGCAACAATCGCAGCGTCGGATGGCCGATGGCCGCCGTCATTTTGCGGACCTGCCGGTTCTTGCCTTCAATCAACTCCAAACCAATCCAGCAATCGGGAACCGATTTGCGAAAACGGATGGGCGAATGGCGCGGCGGTATTTCCGGTTGAGGATTTAGAATCCACGCGCGACACGACAGCGTCTTCCGGCCTTGAATCAAAACGCCGCGCTCCAATTTCTTCAAGCTCTCCGGCGACGGGATTTTTTCCACCTGCGCCCAATACTCGCGCTCGTGCGCGCGGCGCGGGTGCAGCAATTTTTCGTTCCACGCCGGCTCGTCACTCAACAACAACAAGCCTTCGGAATCCGCGTCGAGCCGGCCAATCGGCCAGACGTTTTTGGGAAAGCCAAATTCCGCCAGCGCGCGGTTCGGCGAGCCGTCGCCGGTGAATTGCGACAGCACGCCGAACGGTTTGTGGAAGGCGATGAGCACGGGCCATTTTTAGCCGCAAAAGAGCGCAAAGAACACAAAGAATTATTCGCCTTGGCGTTCCCCGCGTTCCCTCGCGGCTGATTTTTTCGTGTCTTTCGCGTCTTTCGTGGTTAAATGTTTTTGTGATTCGCAACATCATCTTCGACTGGTCGGGAACTTTGGTGGACGATTTGCCCGCCGTTTTGAAGGCCTCCAATTTTGTTTTGGCGCAGGCCGGCAAATCCGAAATGTCGCTCGAGGAATTCCGCGCGGAATTTTCCCTGCCGTTCACAAACTTTTACGACCGCCACACGCCGGAAGTGCCGATGCCGCAGCTCGAAGAATGGTTTCACACCGAATATCGGCGCGTCCAGACTTCCGTTTGCGAACTGCCGCACGCGCGCGAGTTTCTGGAATTTTGCCGCGCAAAAAAAGTGCGGATGTTTCTCTTGAGCACCATCCACGCCGACCATTTCAAAATCCAATGCGGCGTCACCGGCTTTGACGCGTTTCTCGAAAAGCCCTACACCGACGTTTGGGACAAGCGGAAAAAAATTCGCGAAATCCTGCGCGAAAATAATTTGCAGCCGCGCGAAACGCTGTTCATTGGCGACATGGAACACGACATCGAGACGGCCAAACATGGCGGCCTCCATTCCTGCGCCGTGCTGACCGGCTACAACACACTGGAGCAGTTGCGCGCCGCGCAGCCGGATTTGATTGTCGAGCATCTCCGCGAATTGCGCGGCGTGCTGGAGCAAAATGATTTCAGCCTCAATCCACTGGCAAAGAAAATCGAAGAGTCGCGCCCGCCGCTTGCCACCGTCGGCGCGCTGATTTTCAATTCCCAAAACGAAACGTTGATGATCCGCACGTACAAATGGTCGAACAAATGGGGCATCCCCGGCGGGAAAATAAAATTCGGCGAAACGTCCGAAGCCGCGCTGCGCCGCGAAATTCTGGAGGAAACCGGGTTGAAGATTTCGGATGTTAAATTCGTGCTTGTCCAGGATTGCATCCACTCGAAGGAATTTTACCGCGATGAACATTTTGTCCTGCTCAATTACACTTGTCGTTGCGCCGGAAAAAATCCGCGCGTGACCTTGAACGACGAAGGCCGCGAATTCCGCTGGTTGAAACTGGCGGACGCGAAGAAATTAAAATTGAACAAGCCGACGAAGATTTTGATTGAAGCCGTCCCAAAAAGCAGCCGGCGCGTAAATCGTGAATCGTAAATCGCAAATGGCCAGGATTTCCATCATTGACCTCGAAGTCGCTTACCGCGTCGGCGTGCCGGAGGCGGAGCGCGCCAAACCGCAACGGCTTCTGCTGACGGTTGAAATGGAATGCTCCTTTGCCAGGGCCGCGAAATCGGATTCCATCGCCGACACGATTGACTATTTTGCCGTTTCGCAGCGGCTCTTGAATTTCGGCGAGGGAAAAAGCTGGAAACTGATTGAAAAACTCGCCGCCGACATCTGTGAAATGATTATGTCCGAATTCAAGCCGCAAAGCGTCTCGGTGGAGGTGAAAAAATTTCCAATTCCGCAGGCGCGGCACGTTTCGGTTGTTTTCACGCGAAAACGGTAGGGTCGCGCTGCCACGCGACCGGCGGCGCGGCAGCGCCGCCCTACCGACCTTCTAACTTCTGCCCGTCCATCGCCTGTAACTTCCAACCATTTTTGTCCGTGATAATTCTCACCGCGCCGGAGTCGCGCGTATAAATGACGGGAATTCTTGTCGCTGCCAGCCGGTCTTTCAGCTCGCGACTTGCGCGGCGTGTTGCTGGATAATCGGAATCGGCAATCACGATGACTTTCGGCTGAATGGCGGCAATCAAGGCATTCGCGAGCGGCTCACCTTCATTCGGCAAACCGGCGACAACAATGTCCGCGTGCAAATCATTCGTGGTTGAAAGCAATTCGCTCTGGCCGGCGCGACTCAAATCCGAAAGCAACAGAATTTTCGCGCCGGAAACATTACCGAGCAGCACGAGTGCACTGTCGTCCGCGCGCGGAAAATTGTTTGTCGCCATCGGCCAAAGAATTTTCCAGCAGCCTATTTTATCGCCGCAGTTGAAAGTTTTGTGCCGGGAAGATTTTTCAAACGTGGCGACGGCTTCGTTGTAGGCGCTGGAACGAAAATGAACCGGACTGGTCCAGAATTCGCCGACGCCGAAAAGCTGATCGAGCAATTCCGCGCCGCCGCAATTTTGCGCGTCGCCTTCAGTCAAAACGAGGCGCGGAATCGTGTTCACACCCTGTGCGCGAAGAAATGTTTTGAGCGTGAAATTCACGGCGTCCTCGTCGCCGCAATCCACCAACCAGTCGTCTTGGCGTCCGGCGGCGTCCACAAAAACCGCGTGGCCGCCGTTCAGCGGCAGAACAGTCAATTCGGTTTCGCCGCGCGAAGCTTCCCAGCGTTGTAAATAAACTGCGGCTATCAAAATCAAAACCGCCGCGCCGAAAATTCTTCTTCGTGCCGTTTTCAGCCAGCCGCTCAAGACGACAATCAGAATCGCGTAATAAATTCCAATTGAAATCCACGACGGCGCGGGGACGTAAAAGTAGGAACCGGGAATTTTGGTGAACCATTCGCTCACATCGGTCATCGCGGACATAAAAAACCACGCGGCGTTGTTAAACAATTCAGTCACAAATGGGAACCACGCGCCGCAAATCAGCGCGCCGAGGTTGCTCATCAGCGCAAGCGTGCCAAGCGGAACGGCAATCAGATTGGCGAACGGCGAAACCGGGCTGAACAAATGAAAGTAAAGCGCGCTCAACGGAATCGAGCCGAGCCACGCGGCAAGCGAGAGCGAAAAATACCGCGCGAGTATCCGAGAAATTGAAACCAAAGCGCGACGCCATTTCGGAATCAAATCATTAGGAATTAACGGATCATGCTGCAACCATTCGTTGGAAATTTTGTTCATTCGCGGCAGCAACAGACAAATGACCAGCATTACGGAAAATGAAAGTTGAAAGCTTGCTTCATAAAGCTGGCGCGGTTCGGCAAGCAAAATGACGAACGCGGCAGCGGCGAGAGAATTGAGCAAATCACCCGGCCGTTTCAGCGCCCAGCCGCCAAGAACAATCGTCATCATCACGGAAGCCCGGATGGCCGATGATTCCCAGCCGGTCGCGGCGGTGTAAAACCAAATCGCCGGAATTGCAATCGCGCCGCACCACGCGCGCGAGAGCCGCAAGACGCGCAGCAATGCGACCAGCATTCCCGAAATGAGCGCGATGCGCAGGCCATCAATCGCGAACAAATGCATCGTGCCGGCGCGCAAAAACGGATCGCCGACGTCGCCGGTGAACGCGGTGCGCCAGCCGAGCGTCATGGCCCAGAGCAACCGGAGCGATTGGTCTTCGGGCAAGCCGAGCGCGAGCGTGCGCTTCGACCAGTTCAAAAAACGGTCGGTGAGCGGCGGCGTGGACAAAATCGGCGCGCGTAATTGCCAGTCGTTCGTCGAAGAAGATTTGAGTTCGTAATAAATGCCGCGAGTTGCGAAATAATTCCGACCGTCGAAGAGCCCCTCGGCCAGCGGCGGAGGCGGTTGGGAAACGACGCCGGAAATTTCGACAGACTGGCCGGCGAAATAATTTGTCGGAAGTTCGCCGGGAGTTGAAACGGCAATTGTGCCGAGCGCGGGACACCAATTTTCATCGCGGCGAATTTCGGAGACCTTGACTTGAGCGAGCGAATGTTGGGCCTCTTCGTCATTGCGTTCGGTGATTTTGATTTGCGGCGTTTGGGTCAAAGTTCCACGAATGGAAACAATTTCCGCCTCACCGCCGATTAAATTCCGCAAATCGTTTGGAGAAATGGCCGCAGTGTGAAAAACCAGATTCGTCCAGCCGGTGAGCGCGAGCAGCAGGCTCAGCAAAACCGGGCGGAACTTTTTGAAGCTGAAGGAAAGAATGAGGACGAAAAATGATGCCACGAAGAGCGCAGCGAGCGGAGGCTGGAAAAATTCCGCGAGCAGCAATCCGATGGCATAACAGGAAACGACGGCGACGAGCGGGCGTTTCATTTTTCACGTTTTCGGCGGTTGAAAAAAATCCAGAGCGCGAACAGGCCGATGGCGCCGCCGGCGGTGTCAATCATCACGTCGGTCACTTGCGGCGTTCGCGTGGGCACGAATATCTGATGGAATTCATCGCTGGCTGCGTAGAGAAAAACAATTGAGAGTGCGAGTCCGGCTTCGGCCCAATTCCACGGACGCGGATTTTTTTTGTCCGGCTGACAGATGGCGCGCCAGAGCAACAGCGCAAGCATGGCGTATTCGGTCAGATGGCAGCATTTGCGGAGGCCTTCGTGGATGTCTTCGATGCGCGCCTGCGACAGGTGCGGAAACAGCCAGCGCAAAAGCGGTTCAACCAGGCTGCGGGAATGTTCGTAGGAATGTGAATCGGCTGACGCGGAAAAAATCAGCGTCATCCAAAGCAGGACCGGCAGCCAGAATTTGAGGAACTTTCGCAATAGGGACACAGAGAATGAAAGCCGATGAGGAATTCAGTTTCAAGTTTCAAGTTTTCAGAATTCAAGATTGAAAACTTGAAACTCCCGCCCGCATTTGGCACAGAAAGGCGTTTGATGGAAAATGTATTTTTAATTTATGCTCAAACTCGGCGTCAACATTGACCACGTGGCAACTTTGCGCGAGGCGCGCTATCGCGGGCGCGGTTTCGGCGAACCGGACCCGGTCACGGCGGCAATAATTTGCGAGGCCGCCGGCGCGCACGGCATCACCGCACATTTGCGCGAGGACCGGCGGCACATCCAGGATCGCGACGTCTGGAAATTGCGCGAGGTCGTCAAGACGAGACTGAACCTCGAAATGGCCAACGTGCCGGAAATCGTCGGCATCGCGCTGAAATTAAAACCAGAAATTGTCTGCATTGTGCCGGAACGGCGGCTGGAAGTGACGACGGAAGGCGGACTGGACGTGGCCGCCGCCGAAAAATCTTTGACCGAGACGCGCAAAAAAACGAACGGCGCGGGGATCGAGGTGAGCCTGTTCATCGCGCCGGACGAAAAACAAATTGAAGCAAGCGCGCGGGTTGGCAGCCAGTTTGTGGAATTGCACACGGGACAATTTGCGGAACACTTTGGAAATGAAAACGCACGAGCGGCGGAATTGCAGCATTTGATTTCCGGCGCAAAGCTGGCGCATTCACTCGGTTTGAAAGTGAACGCCGGGCATGGGTTGAATTACGAAAATCTGTCCGCGCTGTTTGCCGTGCCGCATTTGGTGGAATTGAACATCGGCCACAGCATCATCAGCCGCGCGGTGTTTGCCGGGCTGGAAACCGCCACGCGCGAAATGTTGGTGCTGATGAAAAATTATCGCGGCTGAAATTACTTCGTCGAGAGCAAGTCGTCCGTCGGCGGATTCACTTCGATTTGGATGTCCTTGTATTCGTCGAACAAGTCCGGCTGGTGCATTTGCAGCGCAATCGGGCCGACGAATCCGGCGCCGGCTTCCTTGAAGTCGAGATTTTCCACCGCCTTGCTGCCGGGCGGCTGGGCGACGGCCATGCGCGCCACGCCGGTTTTGGCGTTCACGACGATTTCCACCGAGCTCCATTGGGATTTGTCAAAATGCGTCTTGGTCGGGCTGCTGAAACTTTTCCCGCCGTTGTTGTGGCCGGGACGATAATCCCAATGCCCGCCGTTGGGCACTTGGAATTGAACGCCGCCGAGCGCGTCGAGCAGTTTTTGATCAGGGCCGGGCCGACGGCAGAAAACCAAAACGCACGCCTCATGCCCGCCCGAAATGTGCCGCATCTGGAACGTCAGCCGGTAATGGCTGTAATCTTTCGCGGTGAACAGCGTCCCGCGACCGGCGCCGGTGCTGGCAATCGCACCATTCTTCACAGTCCAGCCCGTCAAAATGGGAGTCTTCGCCAAGTCATCGGGATAAGCATCTTCAATGAGCATTTTGTTGAGCGTCAGCAAATCAATTCCTTGCGGATTGCTTTCAAGAAGCTTCTGCGTTTCGGGACGCAATTGGACGCCGTTGAAGCGCGCTTCGTTATAAATGGAACCGTCGGAAATAATGGCAGTCAGGTTTTTGGCCAGCAGCGAACTCACGATTTTGGCTTTGGTCGGCGGTGTCCTGGGCTTTTTGGCCGGCTTCGCTGTGGAATTGGTTGACGGCTCTTCGGTGGCCACCGCCACGAAATTTGAAGGCGAAGCCAGGTAATCTTCCAAAACCTTCATGTTCGCCTCCCCCAGCTTGTCGTTCAAGAAGGCGGAAACCGGATCCGATTTGGCAACCAGCTTTTGGGCAAAGCCATTGAGGTTCTTAATGTCGCCGCCGCCAAACTGGTTGTCGCTGTTCTCCTGATCAATCCAGCCGTCAAGATTTTTGCCGTTGAACAACGAACCGGTCGTGCCCAATTCAGCCTGGGCCTTGCCGGTTTTCATTGTCGAACAGCCGACGAACAGGGTGGCGGCCAAAATGCCGAGAGCGATGGGCAGAATCTTTTTCATAGGAATTTGCAAAGGATTAGACTCGCCGGAGAAGTTTGACAAGACAAATGTTGCGCACGGAACCAGCCGAGTTTGCTTGCGCGCCAATCGCAAATCGTAAATTGTAAATCACAAATGATCCTCGGCACCGGCATTGACATCATTGAAGTCGCGCGTATTGCGGCGTCGCTGGAACGGTTTGGCGAGCGGTTCGGCCAGCGGATTCTGCTGCCGGACGAAATGGCCTATTGCCTGTCCCACCGGCATCCGGCGCCGTTCGTCGCCGCGCGGTTTGCGGCCAAGGAGGCAATCTCCAAGGCATTCGGCACCGGCATCGGCGCGGCGCTCAACTGGCGCGACATGGAAATCGCGCACAAGGAAAGCGGCGAGCCGTTTGTGATTCTGCACGGCAACGGAAAAAAATTATTCGAAACGCGTGGCGCGAAACAATTGCACATCAGCATCAGCCACACGGAAAACTATGCGGCAGTCGTGGCGATTTTGGAAGACTGAAGGCCCCGCGCGGAGTCCGGCGGGGATATTATTTCGCGCGAAGACCGCGAAGGAAGAAACTTTTCCCTTTGTTTTTCTTCGCGCCTATCGCGCGACATCGGGTTTGTTCTTTTTTCACAAAAGATTTCCGGCACAATTCACGCATGGAATTTGCGGTGGCGGCGATCCTGATTTTCGCGGGCGCGAGTTTCTTTTTCGCGCTGGCGGAAACGGCGCTCTTTTCCCTCGGCCAATGGCAGGCGCGGCAACTGGCCGAACACCGCCCGCGCGCCGGCAAAATCATCGCCCGCCTGCTCGAACAGCCGCAGGATTTGCTCGCCACGCTCGCCCTCGGCAACACCTTCGCCAACGCCGCCATGCTCGCCGTCGCCCTCCGCATGGTCTTCGAGGCGCATTGGACGCTGGCCTTGACAATGATTGCGCTGGCGGCGTTCGTGCTGCTCGGTTGCGAGGTCCTGCCCAAAACACTCGCCGTCCGCCAGCCGGAACGCTGGGCGCTGCGCGTCGCCTGGCCGCTGCTGGTCTTCCAGAAAATTTCCCAGCCGTTCCATCGCGCCGCGCAATTTTTCGACGCGGCGATTTTGAAGCTCTTCGCGCCGAGGGCGGGCGCGTCCGGCGCGACGCTCACGGACGCGGAATACCAGGAACTGCTCGACCTCGCCTACCGGCAGGGCACGCTCGCCGAATCGGAAAAGGAAATCATCCTGCAAATCATCAGCCTCGACCGACGGATGGCGCGCGATGTGATGCGCCCGCGCGCGGGCATGGCCTGCGTCTCCGACGACGCGAGCACGGAGGAAATGATCGCCGCCGCGCAAAAATCCCGGCACCGCCGCCTGCCCATTTACGACGAAACGCCGGACACCATCGTCGGCATTTTGAACGCGCGCGCGCTGCTGCTGGACCCGAAAATTGACCTGGTGGAGGCGATTGAATTTCCATCGTTCGTTCCGGAGACGATGAATTTGCTGCAATTGTTCCAGAGTTTGCAAAAGCAGCACCGCGGCATGGCTGTCGTGCTGGACGAATTCGGCGGTGTCGCGGGATTGGTGACGATGGAGGACATCCTCGGCCAGCTGGTCGGCAAAATCCGCGTCGAGCCGCCGCCGGAGGGGTTTGTGATGGAAAAGATTTCGCCGGGCCGCTGGCGCGTGAGCGGCTCGATGCGGCTGGACGATTTCCGCCGCGAACATCCCGCGTTCGGCAATGTGGCGGACATCGAGACGATGGGCGGTTTGCTGACGCATTTGCAGGGCGTCGTGCCGGACGCCGGCGCGTCGGCGACGTTCGGCAATTTGAAATTGACGGCGCAAATCGTGGACGAGCGGCGCGTGCGCGAATTGCTGGTGCAGCGGCTGAAATAAAAATGAACGCAAACATTTTCAACGGGATTGTCCTAGCGTTGTGCCTGTTCGTTTCCTTTTTGCTTTCGGGCATGGAGGCGGGTGTCTTCGCGTTGAACCGACTGCGCGTGCGGCGGCTGGCGCGCGCGGGCAAAAAATCGGCGGCGCTGCTCCACGGCTTCCTTGAAAATCCGGAGAAATTCCTCTGGACGATTCTGGTCGGCAACACGCTGGCCAATTTCGTCATCCTCGGCTTCTCGATTGCGAAAATCCACGAGTGGTTTCTGGGAAATCGCGCGGCGGTCATCGGCCTTTTCGCCGCCGTCGTTTTTTTGTTTTACGCGTTCTTCGATTTGCTGCCGAAAATGCTGTTCCGCGCGTTTCCGAATCAACTGTGCCTGTCCGCGGCGTGGAGTTTCCGGCCGGTTTATTTTCTGTTAAGCCCGCTCGTTTCGATTGTCGGCGGCGTTTCGGAAACCCTGCTGCGGCTGACGGGCGGGCGCGCGTTCACGGGCCGGGTTTTCGGCAGCCGCGAGGAAATGCGCGCGGTCATGCAGGAATCCGCGCAGGCGTTCACGAGCGACGAGCGCGCGATGATCAACCGCGTGCTCGACCTGCAACATTTCACCGTCGGCCAGGTCGCCACGCCACTGGCAAAAATCGTGACGGTGGAAAAGGACACGCTCATCGCCGACGCGCTGCGGCTGGCGCGGGAGAAAAATTTTTCGCGCCTGCCGGTCTGGGAAACGCGCGACGGCCGCCGCCGGATTGGCGGGCTGCTCATGCTGGGACGGCTGTTGTTCAGCCCGCTGCTCAATCAGCAGGACGCCGCGGCAATGCACATGACGCCCGCGCTGTTTCTCGGCGACGACACGAGGCTGGAAGTCGCATTGCGCCGGATGCAGCGCGCCGGTGAGCGGCTGGCCGTCGTGCTCGCGCGCGACGGAAAGGAAATGGGTGTCGTCAGCCTCGAAGACATTTTGAAGGTCATGTTCGGCGAGGTGAAACTATGACCTGGAACACCGCCATTTTGGTCGCGCTGAAAATCCTGGCTGTGCTTGTGCTCGTGCTGCTGAACGGATTTTTTGTCGCGGCCGAATTCGCGCTTGTCCGCGTCCGCGAGACGCAGCTTGACGTGCTGGTCGCCAAAGGCCGGCGCAACGCAAAATTGGCGCGGCACATCGTCCAGCATCTCAATTCGTATTTGAGCGCGACGCAACTCGGCGTCACGATGGCCAGTCTCGGTCTCGGTTATCTGGGCGAGCCGGTTTTTGCGACGCTGCTTGCGCCGGTGTTTCACTTGCTCGCCATTCAATCGGCGACCTGGACGGCCACCGTTTCCGTCGTGGTCGGCTTTGGCGTGCTGACCTTTTTGAGCGTCGTGGCCGGCGAACTCGCGCCCAAATGGCTGACCATGCAGAAAACCTTGGTGGTCGCGCTTTGGGTGGCGCATCCGCTGCACTGGTTTTATCTCACATTTTATCCATTCAACCGGCTGCTGAACCTTTCGGCGCGCTGGTTGGTGCGGCGGCTGGGTATCGAACCGGACGGCGGCGGCGACCGGACGCAATCGGAGGAGGAATTGCGTTTGGTGCTCGCGTCCGGGAAAAGCGCGGCGGGCGGGCGCAACATTATTCTGAACGCGTTGGATTTGCGGCAGCGCACCGTCCGCGAAGTCATGCGCCCGCGCCAGGAAATCGTCGCGTTCGGCACCACGGCGACGATTGCCGAATGTCTCGCGCTCGCGGAAAAGACGCGCTACTCGCGCTTTCCGCTTTGCGAGGATTACGATTTGGACAAAACACGCGGCGTCATTCACATCAAGGATTTATACGCGCTACGAGACAAGGCGCGCACGGCGGCGGATTTGCTGCCGGCGGCGCGAAAATTAATTTATGTTCCCGAAACGGCGCGACTGGAAAAATTGCTGCAATTGTTTCTCGAACGAAAATTGCATTTCGCCGTGGTCGTGGACGAATACGGCGGCACGACCGGCATTGCGACATTGGAAAACGTTCTGGAAGAACTCGTCGGGCAAATCCAGGACGAGTTTGACCAGGAGAAACCGGAACTGGCGGCGCTCGGAGAAAATGCCTGGGAAGCCGCCGGCACGCTGCCGCTACACGAACTGGAAAAAATCATCGGCACGGTCGAACACGACGAAGGCGTCGCGACCGCGAGCGGCTGGTTGACGGAAAGGCTCGGCGGATTTCCCAAGGTCGGCGACAGGCTGACGGTCGGCGCTTGCGAATTGCGCGTGGAAGAAATGGACGGCCTGCGCGTGGCGCGGTTGAAAATAACAAAAAACGCCGCCGAAATTCCCCGCGAATAATACCGGGGACGAATTTTCTCAAAATTCCTCCGACGGCTATCGGCTTGAAAATGCGTCGGCAACCGGCATCATCCTGCCGTTATGTTGCCTTCACAAAAAGCGGCGCCGGAGTCAAACGCCGATTTGCCACCCTGCGCCTCGGTGGTAATGCCGGTTTTCAACGAGGCCGCGACGGTGGCGCGGATGGTCGAGAATGTTTTGGCTCAACGCCCGGTTCAGGAATTGATCATCGTAGATGACGCGTCGGTGGACGACACTTGGAAAATTCTTCAGAACCTGACAAGCAAGGAAGAACGCGTGAAAATTTTCCGGCACGAAAAAAACCAAGGCAAAGGCGCGGCGTTGCGAACGGGGTTTCAAAAGGCCGCCGCGCCGATCGTGTTAATCCAGGACGCGGACCTGGAGTATGACCCGGAGGAGTATTTTTTGCTGCTATGGCCGATTTTGTCGGAGCGCGCGGACGTAGTATTCGGCTCGCGTTTTCTGGGTGGCGGCGCGCATCGTGTCCTGTATTTCTGGCATTCCGTAGGCAACAAACTGCTGACCACCTTTTCGAACATGGCGACCAATTTGAACCTGACCGACATGGAAACGTGTTTCAAGGCGTTCCGTTCTGACGTGCTGAAAAAAATCAACGTGGAGGAAAACCGGTTCGGGTTCGAACCGGAAATCACAGCCAAGGTCAGCCGGCTGAACGTGCGGATTTACGAGGTGCCTATTTCTTATTACGGCCGGACTTATGCCGAGGGCAAAAAAATAAGCTGGCGCGACGGCTTCAGCGCGCTGCGTTGCATCCTGAAATACAATTTTTTCCGGAAATGAAAACTTTCACCCGCTGGCTGGAATGGTGCGCGGCTGCCGCAGCGGTGCTGGTGGCGTTGGCGGCGGCCTACGAACTGTTTCTCGCCGACCCGCAAGAAACCGGGCAGGCAAACTACGGAGTTTATTCATATTCACAATTTCAGGAGCGGGCGACGATGCTCGGAAATGAAAGCGACCCCATTAAGCGCGATGGCATGTGCATTCCGCTCTCGGCGCTTGGCCGCTCCATTGATGCACAGATTCCGACGAACGCGCGTGTTTTTCTGGCGGGAATGTTGGGTAAAGAAAATGGTGGCAATCTCGGCTACTACTATTTTTTAAACTATTATTTATTTCCACGCGAAGTCTCCATTTCGTTGGGACAACCGCCAACTTATACCGAGACCGGTTTCACAGGCCGTAATCCAACCTCTTTGGATGAATTAACGCAGGCCGGTTACGATTTGGTTCTTGAGCCTGCTCCCGACGGACGTATGGAGTCGCGCGAGCTGAAGCCGTTCACGCCGCGACAAGACGAGCCGCCGCCAATTCCAAGCGGCGATGGAATTATTGCCTTCTTGTTGCCGCTGGCCGTCGCGTTGGCGGGAACGCGCATCGTTAAATGGCTGTTCCGCGATTTGGAAAGCGTGCTGTCGTTCGGAGAACTGCTGGCGAGCGGACTGGCACTCGGCGCATTTTTCCTGACGCAAGCCATTCTCGCATTGCGCATGGCCGGCGCGCGGCTGGAACAATTCTTGGGAATCGCCGTCGCGATTTGGGCGGTAGTGGAAATCGTTTTATTCCTCCGGCGGTTCCGCGCGCGCCCGCCACAAATCAGCGTGCGCCTGGTCTGGTGGCTGCTTCTGATTCCTGCCGGTTTGATGTCGTGGTGCCTCTTTCGACTGGCTGGAACGGAAGGTCTGCTGGAATTTGACGCCGTGGCTTTCTGGGCTTTCAAGGCGAAAATTCTTTATTACTGCGCCGGCTCGCAAATCTGGACCTGGTTCAGAAATCCGGCGCTCGCCTATGCACACATGGATTACCCGCTGCTGGCGACCCTGCTGCACACGTTCACTTACGGCGTGCTCGGCCACGCGGACGAATTTGTCACCAAATTCTGGAACGTTTGGATGGTTGTGCTGCTCGCCGCAGCGGTGCTCGGCGCGGGAAAATTCCCAAACAAGAGGCCGTGGCTCATCGCTTCAGTCGCCAGCGCCATCATCCTGCTGCCATTGACGGTAGAATTCGTTCGCGCGGAAGGCGGCACGATTCCGCTGTTCTATTTCATCGTCATTGCCTCGCTGCAACTCGCCATCGGCATGGCCGAGAAACAAGTCGGACGAATCCAGCTTGGACTGCTGCTGTTGATGGCCGCAGCCATGGTGAAATTTGAAGGCATGGTGCTGCTCGCCTTCTGGGGGCTGTTGCTGACGCTGGACAAGGATTGTCGCGCCGCTTTCTGGCCGCCCCAACGGATTGGCCTGGCCGGAATCATGGGATTTGTCGGCTGGATTCCGTATGCTATTTTTAGGTTGCACCATCCTGTTCCGCATCCCGAATCCGCGTGGCTGGGCGTGTTGATAAAAAACATCGGAACGGTTTTGACCATCGCGCCGGTGGTTTGTCTGGCGTTCGTTTCCCGGCGGTTTTTGAACAACGATTTCGCTAATTGGACTTCGCCTGACAATCAACACGCTGTGTGGGCGGGCCATTGGACTGGTTTGTCGTCGCTCTTCGATCAAGCCACGCTCGGTCTGGGCTGGGCGTGCCTGCTGCTGCTGGTCGTCGCCTGCCTGCGCGGCGGCAATCTGCGCTGGACCGCGCTGCGACTGGCCCTGATGTTCTTCGTTTTTGGCACGTTCATCGGCGTGGTTTGGAGCGCCACACATTCGCAGCCGCTGGATTACAACGGCGCCATCGGCGGCAGCGAACGTATCGGCGGCGGACGTTACCTTTATCAAACGCTGATGGCATGGTTCGCGGCGGGCTTTGTCTTGCTGGTTCGCGCCACGCCAGACCAACCCGTTCCACCACCTGCGCAAAAAACAAAACCGCCCAGCCCGAAAGCCAAAGGCGCGCTGACCACTCACCATAACGCACCGCGAATCGCAAACGCGGCGGCAACGGCAAAAATGATCGCGTCCGCCGCGACCGCCGGCCAAAGCCCGCGCATCGCCGAGGCAATTCCAAAAAGCAGAATGCCGCCGAGCCACACGGCCAGCGGATGAAAATCCGGCGGACTCCGCCGGCTCAATTGTTTCTTGATGAGCGCCGGCGTGACAAACGCCAGAATCAAAATCGTCACGCCCGCCCAACTGAAAAAATTCACGAGCGGCGCGCCCAGCCAGGTCAGCGGAAATTTCGTCGGCATCCAAATCCAGTAATGCTCCACGCGCGAAGCAAACGGATCGAGCGCGAAATCCAACAACATCGTCAGCGCCGCCGTAAGCCCGATCAGCCAGAAGCCGTAAGCCCGGGTCTTCCGCCATGGGCGCAAAAACAGCCGTGCCACGCCGCGCGAATTCAAAATCGCCGCGACCCACAGCAGCGGCACGGTCCACGGCAGCGTGTGGAAAATTTGTTCTCCGATTTCAGGACCAAACGTGAACGGACCAAACGGAATGTCCGTGACAACGTTGAGCGCGTGCGCGCCACCACCGACGAGCGCCATGACCGCCGCGGCCAGCAGAACATTTTCCAGCGGCAGTTGCCGCGCCAGCGCGATGACGGCGCCGACGGCCGCGAGCACCAGCAGCAGCGCTTCCGGCCAGTTGGCGTCGGGCGCGATCCAGAGTTCCGCAAGCGTCCACGCAAAGGCTGAGACGAGCAAAAAAGTGGACAGCCAGTGTGTCAGCGTCAAAATTTTTCCGCCGCCGTCGGGCGCGGTTGTTTTTTTTGACATTGCTGGCGATCGCATGATTTGCGGGAGATTATGGATTTTTCCTCACGGGCAAAGCCAAATTTTGGCGCTTCGGAATTCCCTTGTTTCGCGGCAACAAACCTGCTTCTCTCCGGCCGTTATGACACTGGATGAAGTCACAACCCGGATCAAGGCGTGCATGGAACAGATGGACGCGCGTTACGGCAAGACCGTCTTCGACGAATGGGCGGTTGTTTCGCTGGCGGAAAACAAGGCGCGCGTGCTGGCGTATCACGGCCCGCGCAACGACGATTTCCTGAAAAATTTTGCGAAGGACCTCGGCGTGCTGCGCGCGGAATTGCACGAAGCCAGCTACGGCTGCGGCGATTTTGCGTTTGCGCGGCACGGCACGGGCACCGGGCACGAGGTCTTCATGGTTTTGGGCGCGGGGATTTACCTCATCTGCAACAACACGCGCGAGACGATGGATTCCATCACCAAAGATCCACGCTGGCTGGGCGCGCAGGTGCCGTTCGCCGAACTGGGCGATCTCATGCGGATGAATCCGCTGGCCACCGTTTCGGACACGCAGTTCTTTAAAAAATAAAACGGCTCGTTTGCGCGGAGTTCAGCCGAGCAAACCTTTCCACAAAAAGACCGCGTAAGCCGCAATCAGAATCCAGCCGGCGATTTTCGGCAATTGCCCAAAAATCAGGATGCAAAGAAAATGCGCCAGCGTCGCGCCGAGAAGGATGAACATTCCGAGATGAAAAAACGCCGGCATCGCCATCGTTTGATACAGCGCGTAAATGCCGATGCACAGCGGAATCGAAACGTGGCAGTCGCCAACTTGCGAGGCATAAACCGTTTCCGGCTGGCCGCGCCAGCCGTAGTAAAACGCCAGCAGCGCGTTCGGCAAAACGGTGATCCAGCCGCTGACCCAGCCGAAATGGCTTTGGACAAAACCGTGTTTGGCCGAGATTTGAACCCAATGCACCAGCCAGTCGGTGCTGACATAAATCACATACGCGCCGACGGCCAGCAGCGCAAGGTCCAGCGGCAGCATCCAGCCGAAAATGGATTTCCCCTGGCGCACGTTTGATTTGAGGACTTCAAAAACGTGAATGCACTGCCAGAATAAAAACAGCCCGACGAGCACCAGTCCGTCGCTGGAATCCAGCCGGCCTTTGCGTCCCAGCGCCCAGACCACGCCGGTAAAAAACAAGACCGCCGTGAGCGTCAGCAACAGCGAGAGCCGGTTCAACTCGCGGGCTTTGACCGCGCCGCCGGATTTTTTTCCTGATTTCTTTTTCGCGGTCGAGATGCCCATGCCCCAGAAAATCGCCGGCAGGCCGAGCACCAACGTCATGTTTGTGACGTTGTTGACCAGATTGTTGGCGACAATGTCCGCGCCGTTCAGGCCGTCGCGACCGTAAATGAAGGCGAGGATCAAATTGCCCATGCCGGAGCAATACGGCATGACGAGCGTACCGAGCACCGTGCCCTCGAAACCGCGCGCGCTCATCGCCTCCAGCCGCCAGATCATCAGGACCGACGCCGCGACGAACAGCGCCAGAAACAGCCACGGCGCGAAGGCGCCCTTGGCGGCGATCCAATGGATGAACGGATTGGCCACGCGCGGAGTTTAATGAAAAAAATTTCCGGCGCGAATTGTTTTGAAATTTCAGCTTTCTCTCGGCCGTTTGACGACGACTTCGGTTTCCGCCTTATTCTTGGCAATCATGTTCGCGGGCAAAATGCCGCGCCAGAAAACGTTTGGGTAAATCACCGCGCCGCGACCGAGAATGCTGCCGGGGTTCAGCACGGCGTTGCAGCCGATTTCCGCGCCGTCGCCAAGCAGCGCGCCGAATTTGCGCAGGCCGGTGTCGAAGGGCGCGCCATCCAACTCGATGAAAATATTTCCGGGCAGCAGCTTGAAGTTGGAAATCTTCACGCCCGCGCCAAGGTGCGCCCGGTGGCCGAGTATCGAGTCGCCGACGTAATTGAAATGCGGTGCCTGCGCGCCGTTGAACAAAAGGGAATTTTTAATTTCGGTCGAATTGCCGACGACGCAGCCGTCGCCGATGATGACGTTTTCGCGGAGATAGGCGTTGTGCCGGATGCGGCAATTTTTCCCGATGATGGCAGGCCCCTTGATCATCACGCCGTCCTCGACCACCGTGCCTTCACCAATGAAAACCTTTTCGCCGATGTAGGCGCGGCCTTCGCATTGGTTGCGCAACTCCGGTTTCAGATTTGCGGAAAGGTGGCCTTCAATTTTTTTGAGCGCGTCCCAGGCGAACGGGCAACCGTCAAAAATCGCGGCGTGCTCCGTTTGCACGAGGTCAAACAAGTTGGCTGGTTTGAACATGGCGGCAGATTAAGACAATCGCGCGCGGCGGAAAAGGGAAATGGCGTCGGGGGTTCAAGATGGTGCTCCCGCCCGGAATTGAACCGGGATCCGCGGTTTAGGAAGTTAAAGCTCATCACAGTAAATGACAGTAAAAACAGGTTAAAATTGCTTAAATCTGATACGTCCTCTGATACCATTTTGGGTTTTTAGTTTCTTGAACATATGCTCTATCAAGACTCTTGTGCGTATTTCCAGCCTTTTTGAACTAGATATGATACCATATTTTGATGCACATTGAAGCGCGGAAAATAGAAGGCTATGCAAAATAGTGATAGTCTCGCTTGCCCCCGTAGCTCAAATGGATAGAGCTGCCGCCTCCTAAGCGGCCGATCCCGGTTCAATTCCGGGCGGGAGCACCATTGAGCCTCAAGATTCCCGCAGTCGCGGCGACTGCGGCCAAAGGCGATAATTGAATTCGTTGAACAGATGCCCTGCTCCAGACGGTCGTGCCCGCTGTAAAAATGATAATCCGCCATTCAGTGGAGGTCTTGACGCACGGCAATTGCTGCGCGCGGAATTAGTCATCCACACCAATCAGCACGCTGGAAGCTTTGATGATCGCGTAGGCCGTCTGCCCTTTTTTCAGCCTTAACGTTGCGGCGCTTCCAGCGGTGATTGTCGAAACGATTTCGATCTTGGGCGCAATTTCCAATACGACGAGACTGCTGATGGGGCCTCGTTTGATGCTTTTGACTTTGCCTTTAAGAACATTGCGGGCGCTAAGTTTCATAATTTTCCTTTTCGGTTTCGCCAGCCATTTGCCGGCAGAAAGCGTATTGTCTCCGAGCGGCGGGCAAAACAGCAAGCCCGGGCCGGGCAAGTATCGCACTTGATTCGTTGCTTGTCCACGGACTGCATTTTCGAGATAGACCATATCATTTCACTGCAAACGCATACCACGCAGCCATGCCGGCGAGCAACAGCAGCGGCGCGGCAACAAGGCAAATTCGCCAGAGCCGTTGTTGCGCAGCAGGTGTCTTGGTGATTCCCATGACTTCTGAACCGGTGGCGACGCCGTTGGCCAGGTGATACACGGCGGCGGCGATGCCGAGCAGGTAAAGTTGCGCGACGAGCAGATTTGCCGGATGTCCTGGTGCCACGCTCCAAAGATTGTCGAGCCCATCGCGCACGGAAGCGAACGCGCGCGACGGCTCGAACAATCCACCCGCCGCATCGCGTTCCAACGCCGGCCAGTGCGTCAGGCGAAAAACCAGGTGCAGCCCCCACCGGTGCATTGTGGCGAGATGAAACGCGAGAAACGCCAGCAGGATCACGGCGGTGACACGTTGCAGCCACTGGCGCAGGTCGCTGCCGTGATGATGTTTCTCCACGCCGAATTTCAATTTCTCCCGGCGCAACGTCCGCAAGCCGAGCGTGACATGAATCGTCAAGGGAATGAAAATCAAACCGATTTCCAAGACGGGCAACGCCGTGCCCAAACCGTGAATGTGATTAACCGCTGCTTGAAATCGCGCCGGCCACAAACCCAGCATATTGACCGTCAGATGCAAAACCACGAATGCGGCGAGAATGAACCCGGTGATGGCGAGGTAATGGCGCGGACATCTGCCGCTACAATTGCATTCTTGTTCGGCTTCCTCACCAAATTTCATGGCGAGAATCTCATGTGCATCAAGCAGCGCGGCATCACGACCGTGACTGCCGCAGCCGCAGGAAGTTTTTTTGCAGCCGGATTTGGGAGCAGCTTCGACGCACATGGAAAATTATTTGTTCATAGCTTCACGCCGGCCGCAGGTGCAGCTCGGGCAGGGCTCGCCGGTGCCGTGGCCGTGCTGCGCCTGCACCACCGTCGCGCCAAGTTGCAGCGACGTCCCGGCCCATTTCCAATCGCCGCCGCCCGGGCCGCCGGTAAGCGCGAGCGTTTCACCGAGCAAGCGCGGTTTTTCCGGAACGGGAATTTCAAAGCCATTCACATAGTTCGCCGCGTCGTCGCCAATTTCCTGGTCCACGACCACAGCAAAATCCAACGCGAGTTGCGTGGAAGTGTTCGCGCAACTGCCGTGAATCCGTGACAGTTCATAAAGACAGACGTTTGTAGCGTCTTTGCCAGTGACATCGAAGAGAACCGCCAGTTCGTCCACCGCGCCAGCGAATCCGGCGAGTTTCAGCAATGCGCTCGCGCCCAGTTTCCAGCTTCGCGTTTGGTCGCCGGTCAAAGTTTTGACGTGCTTCGCGATGAGTCCGTCGCGCCCGCCGAGCTTGAGCGGCTGGAATTTTTCGTAGCGGATGGTTTCGGCGTTGCCGTATTTTTTATAGATCAGGAAGGCCATGATTTTGTTTAAGTTTTTCTGCGAGTGTTTGCAATTCCGCGTCGGTCACGTTGCGCTTGCGAACGGCGGAAAATCGTCTGACCGCCGCCAGTAATTCCGGCAGCAGCACCGTCGGAAAATCAAATTTCATCTGCTCCAGCTTTTCGCGGAGCAGGCGCGTGCCGGAATGCCGGCCAACGACCATTTCCGCTGGTGCGTGGCCCACGTCCTCGGCGGCGAACGGCTCGTAAGTGGCGCGATTTTGGAGCAGGCCGCCGCAATGGATGCCCGATTCGTGGCGGAAAACCGCCGTGCCGGTCACGGGCTTTTCCAACGCGAGCGGACGGCCCGATGCGTGCGCGACCAGATTGCCCAGTGCGGAAAGCTGCCGCGAATCCACACCGCAATTTTTTCCAAGCGTGAGCCGCGCGGCCATGACCACTTCATCCAGCGGCGCGTTGCCGGCGCGTTCGCCCAGGCCGTTGACGGTGACGCTCGCGGCGTCCGCGCCGGAAGTGAGCGCGGCAATGGTGTTCGCCGTCGCCATACCCAGGTCGTTGTGTCCGTGAAATTCCAAACTTAACTTCGGCACTGCGGCGCGCAGCGATGAAAATAATTCCGACGTTTGCAGCGGATTCAAAATTCCCACTGTGTCCGCAATCCGCAAACGGCAAAGCCCGGCGGCTTCGGCGGTTTGCGCGAATTCGATGAGAAATTCCCGGTCGGCTCGCGAGGCGTCCTGTGCGCCAACCGAAAGAAATTGGAAGGTGTCGCGGAATTCCGTGGGGAGTTCGAGTAGCGTGCGCAAAACCCAAGCGCGGTCCTTTTTCCAGGCCCGCAAATGAATTTCCGAAACCGGCAACGAAAAATGCGCGCCGTGAACGCGGCAGCGCGTGGCCGCCTGTAAATCCTCACGCGTGCCGCGACACCAAGTCGTCAATCGCACGCCGTTGACACGGTCGCTGACGGCGTTGATGTCGTCAATCTCGGCCTGGCCCATCGCGGGGATGCCAAGCTCCAATTCCGGAACGCCGGCGCGGGCGAGTGCGGTCGCGATGCTGATTTTTTCTGCGCGCGAAAACGCCACGCCCGCCGCCTGCTCGCCATCGCGCAGCGTGGTGTCAATAAGATGAATGCCGCTTGTGCTCACGCAAACAAGGTTGCCGGCGGCAGCGCCGCTTTTTCTTCGAGACTGTCAAGGATAGCTTCGGCGGTCTGGATGGTCGCCTGCTTATACCAGACGTTTTCGGGATAGACGACCACCACCGGGCCACTGTCGCAGATGTTCATGCAGCCGGTGCTGGAGACCATTACGTCGTCGAGGCCGCGGTCCTGCACCTCCAGCGTGAGATGCTGAAGGATGTGGGATGATTCTTTTTTATGGCAGACGCCCGCCGCGCCAGTCGGACGAAAACTGCCGCAGACAAATATGTGATGACTTGGTTTGCTCATAATTAATTGATGGTAGTTGGTTGAAAATGGGATTATTTGTTCAGCTTTCGGCGGAATCTCCGCCGAGAATTTTTTCCAGGTGCCGGTCCAGGTTCATCAAGGCTCCGGCACAGGAGGCTTCGCGAGTTTTAACCAGCAGCTTGTCGGACCAGGCTTCCTCTTCGACCTGCTCGCTGATGAACCAGTGGAGCATGACTTGCGCGGGATAATCTTTTTCCGCCAAGGCAACCTCGTAAGCGGTGTGAATGCCAGCAGTATTGGCGCGTTCGAAATCGTAAGCCGCCAGCGCCACTTCAACGAGCAGCTTGAAAGTGCCAGCGGGCGCCGGAATTGCGCCAATCTTCGGCACGACATCCCGGTCGGCCAGATGTTTGAGAATTTTGTTTGCGTGTTCCATTTCTTCACCGGCCTGTTTTTTGAAAAAACCAGCGAAGCCGGCGTGATGATGCACGTCGCACCAATAAGACATCGCCAGATAATTCTGGCTGGCGAGCAGTTCGTGATCGGCTTGTTTTTCAAGCGCGGCAATAACTTTGGGGGCAGGAACAGGCATGTTTCGTTGACGTTTGTTGGTTGATGGTCGGTTGAAAAATTAGCCGCAGCCGGTGCCGGTGCCTTTGCACGAAATGCCCGCGCCGCAGCCGGTGAAACGCCGTTTCATGCCGGCGGGAATCGGCTTGTCGGCAAACACCGCGCGCAAGCCCTCGTCAATCAGGCCTTCCATTTCGATGACTTTCAGACCGTGCTGCGTGAGGACTTTCATCGGCGTCGGGCCGGCCGCGTTGACGAGCAGCGCGCGGCAGTCTTTAAGCGTGCCGGCCAGTTCGGCCCAGCGCGCATCGCCGCCGCCTTGCGGTGGCGCGGGACGAATTTCTTTCAAGCGAAAACTGTCCGGCGTCCCGGCATCCTGCTCATAGACGATGAACCGTTCCGCTTCGCCGAGATGCTGATTGACCAGCGCGCCTTCCATCGTGGCCACGGCAACGAATGGGCGCGCGTCGTTCTCCGCCGGATTCAGGCTGGCGTTCGCGTAATGATTCAAGGCGTCGTGCTGGTCGGCCGTCATGTTCTCGCCGATGTAGCCGACGGCATCCGCGCGGCAGCGGGCGCAATGCGTCATTTGCGGCAAAAGCTGGCCGCACTGCAAACGCAGGCGGGCCGTGGTCAGCGTGTCCGGCGGCGGCACGTCTTCAAACACCGCACCCTTCACCGGCATCAATGGCATAAGGTTCATGATGTCAGCGCCGAGGCCGGAAACTTTTTCCGCGATTTCGGGTATGTGGTCGTCGTTGATGCCCGGCATGATGATGGTGTTGACCTTCACGGTGATGCCGCGCGCCTTGAGTTTGACAAGCGCGTCCATCTGCCGTGCGCTCAACGCCGCCGCCGCTTCCGCGCCACGCAGCGGGCGTTTGCCGTCGCGCACCCAGGCGTAAATCTCGCCGCCAATCGCCGGGTCCACCGCGTTGATCGTGAGCGTGACATGGCTCACCTTCAAGTCGGCCATCTCGTCAACGTAAGGAGTGACGTTCAGGCCGTTGGTCGCGACGCACAGAATCATTTTGGGGAATATCTTCCGTGTGAGCCGCAGCGTTTCCATCGTCTCGTCGGGATTGGCAAACGGGTCGCCGGGGCCGGCGATGCCCATGACGGAAATTTCCGGGCGCTTCCCCACCACGTCGCGCAGATACGCGACGGCCTGCTGCGGCGTCAGCACCGTGCTGGTGACGCCGGGGCGGCTTTCATTCAGGCAATCGTATTTGCGGTTGCAAAAATTGCATTGGATGTTGCAGCGCGGCGCGACCGGCAGGTGGATGCGGCCGTATTTTTTGTGCGCGTCCTTGCTGAAACAGGGATGGTTGCCGAAATCAATTTCGGTCGTGTTCATAGGTAGGCGTAACCGATGGGTGAGGCTTCCTGTTTCACTTCGAGCAGCGCGTTGATGATGCGGTCGTAAAGTTCCTGCGCGCCACGATAGCCCAGATGCAGCACGCGCTGGCCGCCGCTGCGGTCGTGAATCGGAAAGCCGACGCGGATGAGCGGCACCTTCAACCGGCGCGCAATCGAATAGCCCTTGCTGCTGCCGATGAAAAAATCCGGGTTCAACCCGGGTGCCGCCTCGGCGATCTCGGCGAAATCAAAACCCTCCTTCACAAGCGTCTCTTTCGGCAAATCGGGAACGGCGGCGCGCAGACTTTTTTCAAGCTGTTTGCTCCGGCCACCGCTGGCGCACAAGACGGGCGTCACGCCGATTTCGCAGAGCAACGCCGTCAAGCCGATGACCAAATCTTCCTCGCCGAAAACGATGGCGCGTTTTTCAAAGGCATATTTGTGCCCGTCAATTAGGCTGTCCACGAGCCGGCCGCGTTCGCGCTGATATTTCGCCGGCGTCCCGACTCCGGCGATTTCCGCGAGCGCGTTGAAAAACGCGTCACTCTCGCGAATACCCATCGGCAAACCGAGCAACCGGCGCGGAATGGAAAATTTATTTTGCAATACGGTTCCGCCGGTTTTGGTTTCGACGAGCGTGCGACCAAATTCAATCGAAGCCTGCGCCGAGCCGAGCGCGCGGATGGCCGCGATGGGCGTGCCGCCGGATTGCAACTTCTCGTATTCCGACCACGTCGCGCCATCCATGGACTCCGAATAATCCGGCAGCAAGGTGAACGGCAAATTGAAGTCGGCGAAAATTTCTTTCAAGTGCCGCAAGTCGGCGGCGGAAACCATGCCGGGAAACAGCGCCACAGATTTATTCTTTTCACCGGCCACCGCGATTTGTTCCACCAGTTCGCGCACGGCGGAATGAAAGCCGTCCATGTGCGTGCCGCGATAACTGGCTGTCGAAACGTGGACGATGGGCGCGGCGGCAGTTTCGCCGTGCTTTTCCCTGAGGTCGTGAATCAGTTGTCCCATGTCCTCGCCGATGGTTTCGGCCAGGCAGGTCGTGGCCGCGCCGATGAGCTGCGGCTGGTATTGGCGGGTGATATTCAACGCGCCCTGACAGAAGTTCTTGCTGCCGCCGAAAATCGCGCTCTCCTCGTGAAAATTCGACGATGCGATGTCAATCGGCTCGCGGAAATGGCTGATGAGATAGCGCCGGATGTAGGTCGAGCAGCCCTGCGAGCCGTGCAGAAACGGGATGCAGCCCTCGACGCCGCGAAACGCCAGGCACGCGCCGAGCGGCGTGCAGAGCTTGCAGGCGTTGCGGGTGGAGGTGAAATTCTTCGACTCCGGCTCGTCATCCATGTCTTCGTCGGCTGGGCCGACGGAAGCTGCGACCGGACGTGCAAGATTGACGGGGCATAGTGCCGCGCCCTGACAATCAGCCGGACTGTCGCAAGCTCCGGGGCAACCCAGATCGTCCGCCTGCATCTCTTGAATGTCGGTTTTCAACACAGCAACTGGTCTCTTTGCAATCGGGATGCCAACCTGTCTTGAATTCGTCTTTGATTTTGAAATGGCCGCAAAACCCAATGAAAATGGGCGTATTAAAAATTCCCTCCGTTGTCGGTCGGATTTCGGTGCCGGCGCCAAGCCGACATTTGCGTAGGTTCCAAAGTGAAAGACACCTAAACGTAGGAGCGTGTTTTTGGGCTTCATCATGCGCGAACCAAGGAAGATTTTCGGAAGCTGCCATCATGCTGGCAGATAAAGAAGCCCGGTCACAGAACGACGTTCTGCGGCAGCGGGGCGGGACGTTTTGCACGGCGCGGCGCGAATTGCCAGACGGGGCTGGCGACGCTCGCGTAAACTTCCTTCGCGAAATTCAACATGCCGATGTAGCCGGCGAGCGGTTCCTTGCGTTCGTGATTGTGGTCGCAAAAGCCGATGCCGAGCTTGTAAGCAATGGGCCGTTCCTTCACGCCGCCGATGAACAGGTCCACGTCCTTCTCCAGGCAGAATTTCGCCAGCTCCAGCGGATTGGCATCGTCCACGATAATCGTGCCGGGATCAGCCATTTCCTGAAGCTGTTTGTAGTCGTCCTTGTCGCCGGTTTGCGAGCCGACGATGGCCGTCTCCATCCCGATGAGCCGCAACGCGCGCATCAGCGAAAACGCCTTGAACGAGCCGCCGACGTAAATCGCCGCCTTCTTGCCGATGAGCTTTTGCTTGAAGCGCAGCAGTTTGGGATAAATGGCGGCGACTTCCTCGCGCACGAGATTTTGCGCGCGGTCCATGATCGCCGGGTCGTCCTTGAAAAATTTCGCGGCCTCGTAAAGCGCAGCGCTCATGTCCTCGATGCCGAAATAGGAAACGCGCTTGAACGGAATGCCGTAGCCGCGCTCCATCATTTTCGCGAGGCTGGTCATCGAGCCGGAGCATTGAACGAGATTTAATTTTGCGCCGTGCGCGCGGCGGATGTCCTCGATGCGCGAATCGCCGGTGAGGCACGAGACGACTTCGATGCCCATGCGTTTGTAGTAGTCACGCAGAATCCACGTTTCGCCGGCAAGGTTGAATTCACCGAGGATGTTGATGCTATGCGGGCTGATGTTCGCGGTGTCGCCGGCGCCGATGAGTTTGTAAAGCGCGTCGCACGCGGCTTTGTAGCCGTCCTTTTTCGTGCCCTTGAAACCTTCGGAATGCACGCCGAGCACGGGAATGCCGGCCTTGTCGGAAACGCGCTTGCAGACGGCGCTCACGTCGTCCCCGATGAGACCGACGATGCAGGTGGAATAAACAAACGCGGCTTTCGGCGAATGATGTGCGATGAGCTCGAACAACGCGGCTTCAAGCTTTTTCTCGCCGCCGTAAATCACGTCCATTTCCTGGAGGTCGGTGGAAAAACTGTGGCGATGCAGTTGCGGGCCGGACGATAGCGCGCCGCGAATGTCCCAGGTGTAAGCCGCGCAGCCAATCGGCCCATGGACGATGTGCAACGCGTCGGCAATCGGATAGAGTACGACGCGCGAGCCGCAGAATACGCACGCGCGCTGGCTCACCGAACCGGCGGTGCTCGCCTTGCCGCAGGGAATAACGGCCGCAGGCGTATCGGAGGATTTGCACACCACCTGCGGCCGGCGTTCTGGAAGCAGTTCGATCATTTTGCCACCTTCATTTTCGCGCCAACGAGGTTGCGGACTTCCTGGCCATTCATCCGCAGCAACGCCCATTCGTTCATGATCGAAGCGCCAATGCTTCGATAAAAGCGAAAGGCGTTTTCATTCCAGCGCAACGTGATCCACTCAAGACGGCCACCGCCCAGTTCCGCGCCGATTTCCGCCACCCGGGTTAACAGCGCACGGCCGATGCCGAGCTTGCGAAAAGCGGGGCGAACATAGAGGTCGTCCAGGAATATGCCGGGCTGGCCGACGAAGGTGGAAAAGGTGCGGTAGAAAACTGCGTAACCCGCGGGCTCGCCTTCCCTGCGCGCGACGAGGGCCCGGGCAAAGATATTTTTGCCGAACAATGCCGCCCGCAGCGAATCCGCCGTCACTTCCAACTCTTGCGCAAGTTGCTCAAACTCCGCCAGTTCGCGGATCAAGGCCAGCAGCACTGGCACGTCAGGTTCCATGGCGGAGTTGATGGTGAACGGCGTCATGCAATGGTAAGTTTCAACAATCCCGTTGGGATTCTGTATTGGTAATGTTCGCATTCATTTGCGACGTGTTATTGAATGAGTTCGAAGGTTTCCTCGGGGCACTCGCGGTCCTTGTGATCGAGGAGTGCGTCGTTGATTTTTTCCATGAGCCGTAGCGCGCCCATGTAGCCGACCGTGGGGAAATAGCGATGGCCCATGCGATCAAGCAGCGGAAATCCGAAGCGCACGAACGGGATTTTTTCCACGTGCGCGATGTATTTGCAGTAGGTGTTGCCGATGATGAGGTCCACCGGCTGGTTCTTGATGCGTTGATGAAGCTCGAACAAATCCGCGTTCTGCTTGATGAAGGCGTCAGGCGCGTACCCGGCGAGAATTTCACCGAGGCGGTTTTCGAAATGATTTCCGGGCGAGCCGGTGATGACGAAGGCGGGTTTCATGTCCAGTTCCACGAGGAATTGTGTGAGCGCAATGACGTGGTCGGGATCGCCCGCAATCGCGACGCGTTTGCCATGAAAATACTGGTGCATATCGCTCATGGCGTCCAGCAGACGGCCACGCTCTTCACCAATGGTTGCGGGCACATCCACGCCGCCGTGATTGCGGAGTGCATGGATGAAATGGTCGGTGTTCGTGAGGCCGTAAGGCAGTTCCAGCAACGCGCAGGGGACGTTGCACTTTTCGTCCAGTTCCGTCGCCGCCGGGTGAGAGGCGAAATGGCCGAGTGCAATCGTGCCCACGCTGTCGCCGCAGGATTTGATCTGCTCAACCGTCGCGCCGCCACTCGGAAACATCCGGTAGCGTCCATCCTGCGGCAGGTCCAGCACGCCGCTGGTGTCGGGGAACAAGATGGTTTTGACCCCCATTTCCTTGATGATGCGTTTCAGCTCGCGCATATCGGCGGGATCAATGAAACCGGGAATGACATTCAATTGCGCTTCATCCTTCAACTGCGCTTCGGTCTTGCCACTCGATTCGGCGAGGTATTTCACCATACCGGTGACCATGCTGGCAAAGCCGGTGATATGCGAGCCAACGAAGCTCGGCGTGTTCGCGTGAATCACCACTTTGCCCGCGGGAATGATGCCTTCCTCGGTGGCTTTTTTGATCATCATTGGAATATCGTCGCCGATGACCTCGGACAAACAGGTCGTGTGAATGGCGACCACTTTTGGATTGTAAATCGTAAAGATGTTGCTCAAGGCCTGCGTTATGTTGGCCATACCGCCGAACACCGACGCGCCTTCGGTGAAGGAACTGCTCGTGGCCGCGACCGGCTCCTTGAAATGCCGCGTCAAATGGCTGCGATGATACGCACAACAGCCCTGCGAACCGTGGCTGTGGGGCATGCAACCGTGGATGCCGAGCGCGGCATACATGGCACCGATGGGCTGGCAGGTCTTGGCGGGATTGATCCGCAAAGCCTCGCGTGGTTTGATTTCGGCTGTGGTTCCGTCGAGCATAATTTCAATTCGTTGAAAGGTTGAATCGTTGAATCGTTACATCGGTTCATCCGCGCCGGCGGCGGCGGGCTTGCGCCAGGATTTGGCTTCGCCGTTTTTCTTTCCGCCATTCAGCTTGGAGGCGTGAACCAGTTCGGCCGAATGCCGCGGATCCTTTTCCCACGGTGGCGTGATGAATTTCCAAACTTTCGTAGTGAGCATCCGGTCCACCTCCTGGTAAAAATTCACCGCGCCGGTGAAAGCAGCGTAAGGCCCGCTGTAGTCGTAGCTGTGCAACTGCTTGCACGGCACGCCCATCTTCTCAATGACAAACTTGTCCTTGATGCCGGAGCCGATGATGTCCGGCTTGTAAATTTCGATGAGCTTCTCCATCTCGTGATGGCTGATGTCGTCAATGACGAGCGTGTTCTTCTTCATCTCGACCATCATGCCTTCGTAATCCTTGAACGAGAAGCCACCGGCTTTGAGCGCCTCGATTTGTTCCGGCGTCTTGCTCGGCTTGAAACGCGCCGGATCCGGCTCGACGTGCAGTTCCTCGATGTTGCGGCTGTCCGCATCCACTTTGATCGTGGGCAACACCTTCCGGCCTTCGTAATCATCCCGGTGGGCAAACTCGTAACCGGCGGAAATGATTTCCATGCCGATGTCGCGGAACAAATCCTGGTAATGATGCGCCCGCGAACCGCCGACAAATAGTGCGGCCTTCTTGCCCTGATGCCGGGCCTTGATCTCCTCGCGCACCGGTTTCAGTGCAATCATTTCTTGTGCGATGACTTCCTCGACGCGGTCCGTGAGTTTCTTGCTGTCGAAAAATTTCGCGATCTTGCGGAGCGTTTTCGCCGTGGCTTCCGCGCCGATGAAGTTCACCTTGATCCACGGAATGCCGAATTTTTTCTCCATCATTTCCGCGATGTAATTGATCGAGCGATGGCACATCACGCCGTTGAGCTGGACGGTGTGCGCCTTTTTCACCTGGTCGTAGCTGACGTCGCCGCTCAACGTCGAGGTGACGTGGATGCCGCATTTGCGCAGCAGCGCGTCAATTTCCCACGCGTCGCCGCCGATGTTGTATTCGCCGAGGATGTTCATGTTGAACTCCGCCTCATCCGGCTTGTCATCCAAGCCGATGATGTTTTTGAACACGCCGTTGTTGGCGATGTGATGGCCGGCGGACTGACTGACCCCCTTGTAACCTTCGCAACTGAAGGCCATGACGTTGATGCCGAGTTCCTCCTTCATTTGCCTGGCCACAGTATGGATGTCGTCGCCGATGAGGCCGACCGGACAGGTTGCGAGGATCGCAATCGCTTTGGGCTTGAAGATTTCGTAAGCCTCCTTGATCGCCTGCTTCAACTTCTTTTCGCCCCCGAAAATAATCTGGTCCTCTTGCATGTCCGTGTTCATGCAGTATTGGAGGTAATTGGTCTGGCCCTTGGCCGGACGAACCAGGTTGCGGCGGGAAAGCCAGGCGTAAAATCCGCAACCAACCGGGCCGTGGGTGATTTGCAGCAGGTCGTAAATCGGGCCCATCACGACACCCCGGCAACCGGCATAGGTGCAACCACGCTGCGTGATAATGCCGGGGATGGTGCGCGAGTTGGCGCCGATTTCCGGCGGCGCTTCCGGCTCGTTGAGGATGATTTGCTTGGCGCGCTTCCAAGCCGTTTTGGCCGGATAAATCTTCAGCATCTCCGCCTTCACCGCCGCCGGATCGGGCATGGCCGCTGGAATCGTGATGGTCGTTTCAGACATAATGTTTCGTCCTGGTTGCTTGGTTTTCTGCGGCTGTGCCAAATTCGCGTCGCTCGCCCGTGGCTTAGTTGTAAAGTCCGAATTCCATCAGGAGTTTTTCCAACTCCGGAATGGGCAGCGGCTTCGGGATGACAAAATTCGTGTTCTGGTCAATCGCCTTGGCGAGCGCGCGGTATTCATCCGCCTGGCCACATTTTGGATTCCATTCGATGACCGTCTTGCGGTTGATTTCGGCGCGCTGCACGTCATTGTCGCGCGGCACGAAATGAATCATCTGCGTGCCCAGCAGTTTGGCGAACTGCTCGATCATTTGCTTTTCGTTGTCCACCTTGCGGCTGTTGCAGATCAGGCCGCCCAGCCGCACCTTGCCGTTCGTGGCAAATTTCAGAATGCCTTTGCAGATGTTGTTCGCCGCATACATCGCCATCATTTCGCCGGAGCAGACGATGTAAATTTCCTCGGCCTTGCCGTCGCGGATTGGCATCGCAAAACCGCCGCAGACCACGTCGCCCAGCACGTCGTAAAAAACGTAATCCAGATTTTCACTCGCGTCATAGGCGCCGAGCTGTTCAAGCATGTTGATCGAGGTGATGATGCCGCGTCCCGCGCAGCCGACGCCGGGTTCGGGGCCGCCGGACTCCACGCACATGGTGTTGCAAAAACCGCCGTTGCGGATGTCCGCCAGTTCCACGTCTTCGCCTTCCTCGCGGAGCGTGTCCAGCACGCTGCGTTGCGAGAGGCCGCCGAGCAGTAGGCGCGTGGAGTCGGCCTTGGGATCGCAGCCGACGACCATGACTTTTTTGCCGCTCTCGGCGAGGCCGGCGACGGTGTTTTGCGTGGTGGTGGATTTGCCAATTCCGCCTTTTCCGTAGATTGCAATTTTTCTCATAATAGATTTTGTTTTAATTTTCAATCCGGCGGAAACTTCCGACCGGCGCAACCATTCTCTTCGCAACCGCCATGCCAAGGGAAAAACTCCCATTAATTCCGGTGCCCGGATCCAGGAAAACCATTGGGAACAAAGGCGAAAATAATTTCTTATCGGCGCGGCACGAAAATGGCGACCCGCGTAAGAGGTTACATTTGCGTAGGAACGCGGCGGGAAGCTACATGGATGTGACCTTGGCGGGCGGCGACTCGGAGACCGTCAACAGAGCAACGTGCGCACTTGGTAATATCCACCAAGAACCAGATGTTCGGATTCTCCCGAGAGCAGGGATTTAGGCAGCAAACCACTGAAGAAGACTATTTTGGCCAACGGCACTTTTACTTCCCATGCGCTGGAGCCAAATTCCCAGGCAACCTCCGGGGCAGAAGTGAACGAGCTTAAATTGTTCAACTGCACCAGCGCGGCGCGTTTTGCGCCGGTTTCCTTTTGCACGGTGTATTCCTCGGAATCGTGCGTGCCGCGATAAAGCTTCTTCCATTTTTCGCCCGGAAATCGGCGACGCAATTCGTCCTGGCAAAAGGTGTAGAGCAGGTCGAGCTGCATCAGAACGCCGATGAACTTGGCCGCGCCGCGCGTCCGGTCGAGCAGGAAGGCTTCGCGCGCGGCAGCATCATCCGCCAGACGCCCGTTGTGGTAGGTGGCCAGAATGCCAAAGCGGCTTTCCACCCACGCCTTGAGAACGGCGCCCGCCTGCCGGTTGCTGTCCGCTCCCCAGGCGTTCAGCAAATGCACATAGCTGTAAACGGATTTCAGTTTCCCGCCGGTGGATCCGGTTTTGTTGTTGAGGCCGAATTTGACGCAGACGTAGTCGTGAAAAAGGCGGCTGCGTTCCCCGGCATCGGCGATTTCTTCCAACCGGCGGAAAAGCGAGCCGTCGGTGGTCCGCGCCCCGTCAATTTCAACGGGCAGCGGGTTGGCTTGAAATTCATCGGAACCGATGATCCAGGGCGAGAGATTGCAGCGATTGAGCGAGCAGGACGAGCGCGAGTGGTCCTGGGTGATGTTCTGATGATATAAATTTTCTGGCGGGCGCATGGAACTGAATTGAATTGTGATGCGTGAAACGTGAAGCGTCAAAGGGATTCATGGTTCGCGCTTCAACGAACCTGGGCGCTATGTCATCGGCGATGATAATCTCAGCAGCTTTGGCGCCTGGTCGCGAATGGCAGCGGTAACGGCGGGGTCGAGTTTTTTGAGCCAGCGGACTGGTATCTCTTCAACGCCATAAAGTGCCCCGGCAAGCTGTCCGGCAAGCGCACCGGTGGTGTCGGCGTCGCCGCCGCGATTCACCACGCGCACCAGACAATCTCCAAAACTGCCGGTGTTGAACAATCCGTCGAAGACCGCTTGCACCGTATCCACGATGTAGCCGCTGGTCTTGCCGGGCCAGGGTTTGAAATTGAAGTCGGGATGCCGGGCAATTAAGTCGCCAACGATTTGATCGCAAGCTGCCTGCTCGCCTTCGAGTAGGAGCCGCCGGGTCATGCAGGCCAGCGCAGCGGTGGCGGCGTCGGATTTTGGATGGTTGTGGGTGAGGTGCGCCTGCTCGATGCTCCGCCGAATGAGAAGTTCTTCGTTCTCCAAGGAGACCAGCACGACGGGCAGGTTGCGCATGGCTGCTCCGTTGCCGCCATTGTTTTCGGCAGGCGGAACACACAGGCTGCCATTTGAAATATAATTGCTGATGCCGCGCCGACAGGTGTTGCCGATGTCAGGCGGATCGCTGCGCATCCACGTTGCAAAAGCGTCGGCGATGGCGCGCAAATTCCAACCGCCGCTGGAAATCAAGGCGGAGCCTAGCGCGAGTGCCATCTCGGTGTCATCGGTGACACTGCCCGGTTTCAAGTGGAGCCAGCCGCCGCCGATGATTTCTTTGTGAATTTTATATTGCGCGGCAATTTCCCGCTCCGTCATGAATTCCACCGTGGCGCCCAAAGCATCGCCGACGGCCAGACCGAGAAAAGAACCGAGGGCGCGGCTCAACAATTCTTTGTCGTCCTCGTCGTCGTCCTCGCAATCGAAAACAATCGAGGACGAGGACGACGAGGAGGGGGATTGCGTGTTCACTCCACCGTAATCTCCCCGCGTCGGAAACGTTTGAAATCAATGCCGAAACGCTTCACGCGCAGGCCGATTTGGCGTTCGGTGAGTCCGAGTTTTCGCGCGGCGCGGGCCATATTGCCATCGAAGGCCTTGAGTTCAGCCACAATCATCTCGTATTCCAGCGCGGACACGGCGGAGTCGAGCGTGCCGGCGGCCCCTTTCTCGGCCGGGTCCTTTTTCTGCAACGTAGGCGGCAGATGATGCGCTTCAATTGAGGGTCCCGAGCACAACAACACGGCGCGTTCGATGCAATTCTCCAGTTCGCGCACGTTGCCGGGCCAGTGGTAGCTGACCAGCAGATCAATGGCGGCGGTGGATATGCGCCGGACTTTTTTGCCGCTGGTCTTGCTGAACTTCTCCACAAAGCTGTCCGTCAGGAGCGTGATGTCCGATTTGCGGTCGCGCAACGGCGGGACGTAAATCGGAAAGACATTGAGGCGGTAATACAAATCGGAGCGAAATTTTTCCTTTTCGATCATCTCTTCGAGGTTGCGACTGGTGGCCGTGATGACACGGACGTCGGAACTGATCGGTGTCTGGCTGCCAACGCGCTCGAATTCCTTTTCCTGCAACACGCGCAGCAGCTTGATTTGGGTGGATGGCGAAATGTCGCCGATTTCATCCAGAAAAATTGTGCCGCCGTCGGCGATCTCAAACCGGCCCTTGCGCATGGAAACCGCGCCGGTGAACGCGCCCTTTTCGTGACCGAACAGCTCGCTTTCGATGATGGATTCGGGCAGCGCGGCGCAGTTGAATTTCACAAACGCCTTGCCCTTGCGCGGGCTTTGCTCGTGGAGCGCGCGGGCCACCAGTTCCTTGCCCACGCCGGACTCGCCACGGATGAGCACCGTGGTGGCGCTGCCCGCCACCTGCTCGATGTGCTGATAAACCGAGCGCATCGCGGTGGAATTGCCGATCATGTTCGGCGGACGCAGGCTTGTCCGCAACTGTTCCTGCAACCGCTCGTTTTCCCGTTTCAATTCGTTGAGACGTTCCTCGGTGACGTGGTGGAAATGGACGCTTTGGGCGATCACGTTGGCCACAAGCGAAAGCAGCCGCCGATCGGCCGCCAGGCTGACCTCCGCCCGGCTGGGGCGTTCGGCGCTCAAACAGCCCACGACTTGCTCGCCAAATTTCACCGGCACGCAAATGAGCGCCATCTTTTCGGATTTCCCATCCGCACTTTTCAGTTTGAGCGATGGCTCCGCCGAAACATCCGGCACCACCACAGCCTGGCCGGTGCGAATCACGTCGTCAATCAGCGGGCGATAATGCTGGAGATATTCTTCCTTGGTAAGATGGCGTGGCAATCCGACGGCCTCGGAGGCGGAAAATTTGTCACTTTTGCGGTCGAGAATGGAAAGGGTGCCGCACTGAAGTCCAATCACCTCCTCCATTTTGAGGAGAACCGGCCGGATGACTTCGTGCAGTTCGAGGCTGCTTTCCAGCGTGTAGGAAATGTTGAGCAGCAGATTTAATTCATCCACCACCCGGCAACCTTTTTCCGCTGCCAGGGCGCACGCCCCCTCCTCCAGTCCAACACAACCGCGTTGACTTTCATTTACGAACGAATTCACAAATGTTCTTTTGCCGCAACCACGGTGCCAACCTAGCACAGGTGCGAAACCGCCGCTATTCATCACTTGTCACAACGTGGACAAAAATTGCCTTGGTTAAATTTCGTCATCCTGCGCAGTTTCAATCACACATTATTTCGCGCCACCGGCATCTGTTCAGTTCAAGCAACTTCGTGGAGCAACGCAACTTGGACTTTACAAAACCGGCCCGGACTCGGGCACTGACCGATTATAAATTGGGTGCTTTGCAAATCTTAGCTTGGTGATTATCTCGGCTGGCGCCACAATTGCTCAACAATTGTGGCTTTGTTTACCAATCTGATCAGCGTGCTGATGGACGAAATCACACTCGATGCCTTTCCTGAATTTATTGTCACTGCCAACGAGGCGTCCTACGAAGATGTTTCAAATCTGACTCCCGAAGAACATCGTGCCTATCAACGGGTGCGCGCAGGAAAACTCCTGCTTGAGCAAGAAAAAATCCCGCACGCTTATGCCGCACAAATGTCGTCTTCGCCAACACGTTGATTAAAACGGCGCACCATCTAAAATTTGCTCCAAAAAAGGCATCAAAATCTGATACCACATTTGATACCATTTTGGTTTTTTAGAGCCAAAAATGGATAATTAGAGATAAAATGATGAATTCAATTGCGACTCCGAAAAGTGAAAATGCGTCAATAAAATCAATGCGAAATGAAGATTGATAACGACGGATAAAATTCTCAAAAAATCTTTGACTTCGATTAGGAAACCGCTGCTCTATCCATTTGAGCTACGGGGGCGGACTGCTTGGCCAAAATAGAACGCCTCCGGCATTTATCAAGTTTTTCCACTTCAACCGCCACGACCTTGGCGGCTTTGATGTCGCTGCAAGGTCTTTGCAGCGGTGTCACAGGACAACATTAATTTGGTTCGCCGGCGAACTGCCGGAACGAGTGCCATTCGACGATTTCCTGAAGCAGTTTTTCCTCCGTTTCCGTGGCGATGCGCGCCAGGCTGTTCCACGTTTTGACCTCCTCCAACCGTATTTTTGCATCCTTGAGCATCGAAACCATTTCGGCGTAGCGGCTGGCCCGGCGCGAGTAATCCTGGGTGACAATCAGCAAAAAAAATGCGGTGCTCGCCAGCGGCAATAGAAGCGAAAGGTATTTGGAGATGATCAAAGCCGGCCCGGCAATTTTTGCAATGGGAAAAACCAAAGTCAGCAGCGAGAACAATGTGGCCGCCGCCGTTCCCGCAAAGGTGTAAAATTTGAGCTTCCGGTAGGCCGCCTGCGCCAGAACGCCTTTTCGTTCGAAATATTCAATTTGTTTTACCACGCGCTCGTTCAAATACCGGTCGCGGACTTGTTCCAAAGGCGGCGGCGGTGTTTGGTCGAAGATCCGAATCAGGCGCAGGTTCCGGCACAGCCGGTTGAATTTCTGGATGGAAAGTTTGGGGAAATGGTCCGCCCACCGTCGCATGTCCCACATGGCGAGAAGCGAGCGGCAGATTTCCGCGGCTATCCGGCTTTTCATCCACTCGTGATGTCTCCGGCGATGTTGCAAGGCTGAAACAAAGGCGATGCCCAGGAAAACCAGTTCCACGACCGTGCTCAAGGGATTGATGATGCTCCGGCTTTCACGGTTTTCGAACGTCAGCGCGGTCAGCCCGACCGCCGAAGCTGCGAGCTGAAAAAGAATGATGCGCAGAACGAGATGCCGCGACTTGGGCGCGTGGAGCTCGGCAGCCTCATCCAATTCTTGAAAATGTTTTTCAACTGTTTCGCGTGGATTGTCCTTCCAGTCGGTTGGCGGAGATTTTGCCGGCAATTGCTCCAGCCGTTCCTCGGAAATTTTTCCCGTGTCCGGGTCAATGATGAACAGCGGCTTCTCGAATTTTCTCATGTATGTCACCACGTCACCGGTCCCGCCAAGACCGGCGGCGGGTTTCCCGTCCCAGACAACAATCATCACATCCGCCCAGTCCGTCGTCAGAATTCCGGTTTCCATGTAAGCGCCTTCGTCGGATTCCTCGCCGGAAACTTCTTCAACGTGCGTCGCTCTTTCGATGAACGGAAGAATCCGCTGCCAGTCAGCCGGGCTGAAATCCTGTTGGAAACGATTTTTTGAAAACGGCAGAATGAGCTGGCTGGGCAGATTCCGTCGCGCGACTTTCTCGACGAATAAAGTGTCTGCGCCGCTAGCCGCGGAGGAAACGCTCGCCAACGGGCCATGATTGGCGGCAAGACGTTCGAAAACATTGCGGATGCCGGCGGCCACGATTTTAGGGTCGGCTAATTTTCGATGGCCGCTGAATCCAACCACTGTCCATTCAGGTAGCATAGATTTTTCGAGGAAACAGTTCGCAGCCCATTTTCAAAGGCTGGCATGTCACTTGTCTAATTTCACGGACTTGCCGGACGCATCGAAATATAAATCTTCGGTCAAATTGCCCTGGTCATCATAATGTCTTGTCTCCCTGGCATAGCCATCCTTGTTGTTGACCGGGTTGCCCAACGCGTCAAAGTATGCCTCTTCTGTCAAATTCCCGTTCGCGTCGTAACTCGTCGTCTCCCTGGCAAAACCATCCTTGCTATTGACCGGCTGGCCATTCGTGTCAAAGCATGTCCATTCAATCCGATTACCTTGGTCATCATACTTCATCTTCGTTGTGTGTGTCCCGTCGGAGCGATCAACAGCCGGTTCGCCATGCGCATCGAAGCACGACCATTCAATAAGATGGCCTTGGTCATCGTAACTCATTGTCACCTTGGCGAAACCATTCAAGTTGTCGGCCAGGTTGCCCGATGCGTCATAGAAGGCCTCATTGGTCACGTTCCCAGACTCATCGTAACGTGCCGTTTCCCTGGCATATCCATTGGTGACGGGTTCGTAAAAATCAGATTCTTCAACCAAATGATTTTGGCCGTCGTAATATCTTGTCATCTCGGCGTAACCATCCTTGCCGTTGATCGGTTGGCCGGAAATGTCAAAGTAGGAATCGTTAGTCAAGTTTTCACGTCCGTCGTAACCCATCGTCTCCCGGGCGTAACCGCCAGTGCTGTTGCTCGGCTGGTTGTTTGTGCCAAAGCAAGCCCATTCAATTCGATTGCCATGATCGTCATACTTAATTTTCACCATGTGCTTCCCATCAGAAAAGTCAACGGTCGGCTGACCGCTTGCATCGAAACATGACCATTCAACAAGATTGCCTTGGTTGTCGTAACTCATCGTCTCCCTCGCGTATCCATTGGTGCCGGGATTGTAAAAGAAAGATTCTTCGACTATATGATTTTGACCGTTGAAACGTTTCGTGATCCCGGCGTATCCATCACTACCGTTGACCGGTTGTCCCGAAGCGTCAAAGTAAGATTCTAAAATTACATTTCCGAACTCGTCATAATTCATCTTCACCATGGCATAACCATCCTTGGTGTTAACCGGGTTACCTAACGTGTCGAAGTAGGATTTTTCGATCACGAATTTGCGCTCATCGTAACCCACCGTCACTTTGGCATAACCATCGTCGTTATTAACTGGATTGCCTGACGTGTCAAAGTAAGATTCTTCAGTCACGTTTCCGCGCTCATCATAACCCATCGTCTCCCTGGCGTAACCGTCCATGTCAACCGGGTTGCCCGCCGCGTCAAAGTAGGATTCTTCAGTCATGTCCCCCCGCGCGTCGTAACTCATCGTTTCCCTGGCGTAACCACTGTTGCAATTGAGCGGCTGGCCGGAGGTGCCAAAGCACGCCCATTCAATCTCGTTGCCTTGGTCATCATACTTCATCTTCGCCGTGTGCTTCCCATCGGCAGAGTCAACGGTCGGCGCGCCGTTAGTGTCGAAGCATGACCATTCGACCAGATCACCGCGGTTGTCATAACTCATCGTCTCCTCGGCATAACCACCGTTGCAATCGACCGGCTGGCCGTTCGTGCCGAAGCACGCCCATTCAATCCGGTTCCCCTGGTTGTCATACTTCATCTTTGCCATGAATTTTCCGTCGGTGAGGTCAACGGTCGGCGCGCCGTTGGTATCGAAACATGACCATTCGACCAGATTGCCGCAGTTGTCGTAATGCGTGGTCTCTATGGCATAACCGCCGTTGCAATTGACCGGTTGGTTGCTTATGCCAAAGCACGCCCATTTAACCCGGTTGTCTTGGTCATCATACTCCATCTTCGTCATGTGCGTCCCATCGGAAAGGTCAATCGCCGGTGCGCCGTTGGTATCGAAACATGACCATTCAATCAGATTGCCGCGACTGTCATAACGTATCGTTTCCCTAGCATAACCATTAATGCCATCAACCGGCTGGCCGTTCACGCCAAAACACTCCCACTCGGTCTCATTGCCTTGGTCGTCATACTCCATCTTCGCCATGTGTTTCCCGTCAGAGTCAATGGTCGGATTATTGTTTGTGTCGAAACAGGACCATTCAACGAGATCGCCGCGATCGTCGTAACTCATCATCTTCTTGGCGTAACCACTGTTGCAATCGACCGGTTGGCCGTTCGTGCCAAAACATTCCCACTCAATCCAATTTCCCTGGTCATCATACTTCATTTTCGCCATGTGTATTCCGCCGGAGCAATCAATGACCGGATTGTTGCTGGTGTCGAAACAGGACCATTCGACCTCATTGCCGTAGTCATCATAACTCATCTTCACTTCGGCGTAACCATTCGTGGTGAATGTCTTCCTGCCCTCGGCGTCAAACCAAAGTTCTTCGATTACATTTCCCTGTTGATCACGAACAAAAGCTCGCGTCGTGGTTTTAGTATTGTCGCGCATGGGACGACCTTGCATGCCCAGAGACTCAATTTGTTTGGGCATACCGTTAGCATAGTCCTTTTCATCCGCGAACTGGCCGTTTGGCCCCGATTGCGGATTTCCAAACCAGTCCAAATAGGAAACATTTGTTTCCAAACCGTCCGCGTTGTATTCAATCTGGATGTAATTGGCCGATGAATGTGTGGTGGTGTCTCCCATCTTAGAATTGGATTGTGACTTGGGCAGGCCGTTGGAACCCACAAAATGCGCCTGTCGCACGGCAGGCTTGTCCGAAGTGGTCGGCGAATAATCAAGCCCCAAAACCAGGTTGGTTGCTTTGTCGTAGGCCATTTCGTAGGCAATCCGGCCCTTGGTATCGAGGACATACTCCCATTGACACGCATGTTTTGGATTTCTGCTTTGGGACGTGGCATCGAAATCGAAATAGGTTGACACATCGTTGTAAGGCGTAAGACGGTCGGAGTGATCCACCGCTTGCATCGAAATTAGCGGCCCTTTTTCCCCGCGGTAAATAAACTTCAACGACCAGCTCCGGTGTTTGACCTGATCTTCATCAAGTAATCCAACCCCATGGGGAATTCCAAAATGTTTCGTGTAATTGGCATAGTAGCGAACATACGTCCAATCATGGTCGTACATATGTCGCAGTATCCCCCCCATGGCCGCCAGGGAAACAAAAAGCAAGGCCGCGAAAGCCAACTTCCACCGGCTCTTTTGACGCCGCAATTCGCGTTCCCGCTTGGCGGCGGCAGCCGCCCGCGCCGCAATCTCCTCAGCCTGCCGTCGCTGCGCCCGGGACGCGCGGCTGCGCGACGCCGGGTCGCAGAGTAAATCGTGCGTCAACTCCACCAACACGACATCTCCCCGTTTTTCCCGGTGCAAAATGCGGCGCTTCTCCAGTTCTTCCAAGTCGGTGGCGGGCAAACCCTGTTGCAACGCGTCCTCCAGCGCAGCGGGAATACGATGGCCGGACCCCGTCAACAGTTTGTCCTCCACCCATTCGCGCACGCGCGGATCCACGTCTTTGAACGACTGCTCGTAAAACCCCTGAATGATGCCCTCGCGCTCCTGCGTCAACAGGTCGGCGGTAATGCGTTCCTGTTTGCGCTCAAGCCGGAGGCGGTTCAATTGCTCGCACAGCAGGCTCAACAAAACCGGGTCCGCTCCCGCCGGCACAGCTGTGTCGCCCGCATCCAGCGCGCCGTGTCCCTCGCGAATATTTCCCGCGACGAACGCGACGATTTCGCGCGCCACCGATTCTTCGACGATTTCCCGGCCCGGCCCGAGCACGGCCTGCAACGCCTGCTCCTCTGACATCCGTTCGAGGCGCATGCGGTTTTCCATCACGGACGGCATCCGCTGTTTGAAACTTTCCAAGTGCGCGAGAAAATCCTCCCGCAAACTGATGACCACCCGGTAATCGTCCTGCCGGAAATCATAACGCAGCGACAAGTCGGCATCGGTTTTCATCGCGCGCTCCAACGCGTCAGGCGCGCGGTTCTCCACCAGACAGGCCAGCAGTTCCTTGAAGCGTTCCCGGCGTTCCTCCATCACCCGCGTGTGGGATTCGTGGGTGAAAATTTCTTCAAACTGGTCGAAGACGAGGACGGGGAAGACCGCTTTGCCCTCGGCGTTGCGCCAGCCCGTGGTTTTGTCATGGAAATAGGCCCACAAATCCTCACCCGGTCCAGGTCCGCGCGGAATTTTCACACCGGATTGCGCCGCCAGCGGCACTTCGCGGTTGATCATTGCGCGCAATTGTTCGATCAAGTCCTCCGCTTCGGGACGGTGATCGAGCCGGATTAAAATGGGATGGAACGGCGTGCCATCCAGCCGCGGCAACAGACCCGCTTGCAGCAGCGAAGTTTTGCCCAAACCGGACACGCCGAACAACACGGTGAGCATCTGCCGGCGCACGCGGCGGAAAATTTCCGCAATTTCAGCCTCGCGCCCGTAAAAAAATTCGTGGTTCTCCACCGTGAACGCTGCCAGCCCAGGCCACGGATTTTGCGGCGTCAACCGCGGTTCGCCGGAGGTGGGAGGAGTTTGAGGATTCATGGTCATCGGCGCAGGGGATTGGCTTTGCGTTGCTCGACCAGCCCTTTGAGGCGCTTCACAAATTCCTGCGGCGGCTCGCCGCGCGGCGCCACGATGCCTTGGTGTTGCGTGAACGATTCCGGCACCGCCAGCGTCTCCCGCATATCTTCGAGCAGCACGGGCAGAATGAATTCTACGGCGGCATAACTGCTTTTGGCAATCTGGTCCGCCAGATACCATTCCTTGCGGAAGTAGGCGTTGCGCAAAATCTGCTGCGTCTTCGGAGAAATGATTGGAATGAAAAAGGAACAGTCGTTGAGATTGTTTTGAATTTCCATGTCCCAGTTATGCCCGCTCATCAACTGATCGCGGTCGAACCACACCGGAATCCCGGCGGCATCCAAATGCGCTTTGAGCGTGCGCACGGCCTCGCGATCCTCGCTCGCGTAGCTGATGAACACGCAGCCATCGGGCATCCGATCCGGCGGCTCGACGCGCGGCAGGACCGCTTGGGCCGCGCGGGCCGCTTCCGGATCCGCCGCCGTCCAGCGGCGATGCAGTTCCATCACAAAATCTCGCGGGCCGGACGGCGCCAGCTTGGTACGCGGGCTGAAGAACTTGAGAAATTTAACGAGGTCGGATTCGCGCGACGCGGCCGTCGCCGCCAGAACGTCGTAATGGGGACGCTCGGAAAGCCGATGGTCCCGGTTCGCCGTGCGCAAAAGAAACCGCACCAGCCAGTCGCTCAACGAGCCGCCGAGGAATAACAGGTGATTTTCTTCGAGCGCGTCGCGCAGGTTTGGCAGTTCTTCTTTGCGGAGACTTTGAATGGCGAGAAAAAATTCCAACAAGTCGTCGTCACTTAAAACAAACTGGTCCGGCAGCCGCTTGTTCAGCCGGCCAAAAAGATGATAAACCACCGGCGGATCGCTCGGCCCCGCGCTGGCTGGATCGTATTCGCCGCGCAAGTCTTCGTAGGGTGGTTTCAACATGAAGGCGAGCGCGGTGGTGCCGGGAGTGCCGCCGAAACGCGCCTGGTCCAGCGCGCGTTCGAGCAAATCGTCGGACGTGGTGGTGACGAGCAGCCTGAAATCGCGGATTTCGGCAAGCATTTTTAACGCGGCGGAAGGTTGCGGATTTAATGCGCGGAACAAATCGCAAAAGCGGTCATAAATACGGCCCATTTCCGGTTCTTCGCCGCGCTGTTTTTCGTCGCGCAGGTAGGCGCACATGACTTCATTCAGCGGCCGGTTCTGCTCCCAACCCGGCGACATTTCGAGGCCCAACTGCACCGCAAGTTTCTGCGCCGCCGCGAGGTAAAGCGGTTGTTCGGCGCCATCCGGCCCGGCCACGGTGTAAAGCTCCTCGCCCACGACAGGGATGACCGCACCATCCCGGATGTCATCCAGCAAGCGGTCCCAGTCCCTTTCAGACCACTTCGAGTCAGTAAGCGTTTCAGTTGTCATAGGTTCACAAGAGATTTACCGGCCACCCGCCGCGATGCCGTGCGAATTGCGTGGTGTCGGCAACAGGCCGCCGGACACTTTGTAATTCCTTGCTGACGCACACTGGCTAAGGCAAACGCATCTAATCGTCAAGTAAAGAAAAAATTCTTGCCTTCTCACCTGAATGTTGGTAATAAAGCTTCCCCTGTGAAGGAACAGAGACAACCCACATTTACGTTCCATCACTGCTTGTTGGGAAGCAGCGCAAACGAGTCTATGTCCAAGGTTGAGGCACGAAGTGGCACGTTTATCTCATTTTTCTTTCCTTCATCAAATCGGAATTCAAATTGAAGCCTATGAAAGCAGAAGCAGGAAAAAAGTGGTCGCGGATTCATTTGTGTCTGGCGACGGCAGTGTTGCCGTTGCTGACTTCGTGCGTAAGCACAACAATGCACGCGCATTTCCGTGATTACAACACCGCTTACGCCGACGCGCTCAACGAACAAATGTTGCTCAACCTCGCGCGGCTTCAAAATGGCCACCCGGCTTATTACCTCGCCATCGGCGCGATCGATGACCGAATGACTGTCAGCGGCTCGGCTTCCGTTGGCAACACCGGCACGTTCACGGACCAAAAAACCACCGTTTCTCCGGCCGGCACCATCACCCGGCTGCTTTCCAGCGTGTTCGGATACAACGTCAGTGGTGGCACAACCAGCACCGTCAATCCTGAATTTCAGTTTATTCCCATCAACAACCAGGAAACGGCCGAGCAGGTTTTGCAGCCGATGGATCCAAATGTGTTTTTGTCGTTGTATCAGCAGGGCTATCCTGTTGACCAGTTGTTGCGCATCATGGTGGAACGGGTTGAAACCCCGCGGCTGCTGAGTGGCGAACAATTCGTTTTGATCAATTCGCCAACATGTGGCACCCCGGAATACTATGAACGATTCCTGCGCGCCTGCGCCATTCTCCGCACACTGCAAATGCACGGCTACCTCTCGCTCGAAGCCAAACCCGATCTTGAACCTTTGGGTCCGGTTTCATTTGCATCCAAGCAATCGGGCCCCAGCGGGCCGCAGGGCTCCGATGGAAAACCTCAATTTTCCGGCGCCGGCTCCGCTGAAGAGGGCGATTCCAATCCAACTCTCACGGATTTTACAGACGCCGAAGCCAAGAACATGGTGCTGATGCCCACCAACCAAAACAAAGGCTGGATGGTTTATCGCAAACGGGCTGTTCCCAAATTTTTTCTCCGGTATGGCTATGTGTCAACCGTGATAGCAACCAGTGAGGCATCGCGCCAGGAACAAATGATCAGGCAAATGATTGCAAATGTGAGCCCCATTATCGAGTTTCTTAAAACCAACAGCGCCGATTATCCGGATATTGGTGACAATTACAGCGCCATCACGAATGTGGTTTGCGCCCTCTATACCGGCATTTCCATCCAGACGGACGTCGGCGACAGCGACACCAACGCGACCCGTCTGGTGCTGCGCAGTTTCAACCGAACGATGGAATCTGTCGCCAGCGAGCAGGTCGGTTTTGACGCGTTGGCCGCAGATACAGATGATGCTGCCAATTTCACAAATATGATTCCCGCATTCGAACGGCGTCCCATCCTTCAAATGATATGGAATGACAAAACGGACACATTGGAGCCGCCGCTGGAAACTGTTCATTATGCCGGCCAAACCTACCAAATTACAGATCCCATAATGAATCCATTGGATTCCGCCGCAACTTGGAATCGTGACACGTTCCGGCTGTTGGTGGGTTTGAACTCTTTGGTCACTGTTGATATTTCCAAATTTCAGCGGCAGGTGTTGGAACTTGAGCAATGACACGGCTGCCGCGGAAGCTAATCCTGATTCCGCTGCGCAAAGACCATTCTGATTGTCGTTAGCTGTCTGGGTGCCTTGATTTCCCAAACCGCGTATCCCGGTTCAATTTCGGGCGAAGGCGTCATTGAAGTTTGCGCAACCAATGGACCGGTGTATTGTTAAATTAAAGACAATCACAAACGACATAGTCCAGCTATGAAAATGAATTTTTTGGGAAAAGGCGTTTGGGGAACGGTGATTGCCGTTCTCTGTCTGACAGGCGAAAGTTCATTGCCAATTGCCAGCGCGCAGGATCAATCCGTTCCAGTCCCCGGCGATGCCACGCTCCCGGCGGACATTCAGCCGGACAGCCCGCTGGCGCAAGTCGTCCGGCTCGCGCAGGCGGGAGTGGACGAAAGCGTCATTCTCGCTTACATCAACAATTCCAGCAGCCCGTTCAATCTGACGTCCGGCGAAATTATTTATCTGAAAGACCTCGGCCTGCCGGACGACGCGGTGCAAGCGATGATGCAGCGCGATCAACAATTGGGCGCGACGGCAACCGCCGCGCCGGAGACGGCTTCAGATACAAATGCAGTGGAAACCTCCGAGCCACCGGCCGAAGTCACGCAAAATTATTTTTACGACACGCTTTTGCCCTACGGTGACTGGGTGGACATTGCGGGTTACGGGCTTTGCTGGCAGCCCATCGTGGTGATTTATGATTCCAACTGGCAGCCGTATTGCGACCACGGACATTGGGTCTATACCGACTGCGGCTGGTATTGGCTTTCGGATTATTCGTGGGGCGCGACCACCTTCCATTACGGTCGTTGGTTTCACGACCCGCGCCACGGTTGGTGTTGGTGGCCGGACACGGTCTGGTCGCCTTCGTGGGTGACGTGGCGTTACGGGAATAATTATTGCGGCTGGGCGCCGCTGCCGCCGCACACGGTTTATCGGCAAGGCGTGGGAATTTTTTACAACGGCGTGGCTGTCAACGCCGGGTTTAATTTCGGCTTGAGCGCAAACTTTTTTACGTTCGTGCCCACGCAGAATTTTTGCGACCCGCATCTGCGCCGTTTCCGGGTCGCTCCGGCACAGGCGGCGCAGATTTACAGCCATACAACCATCATCAATGATTTCAACGTGGACAGCCACAGCCACACGATCATCAATGCCGGGATTCCAGCGCGCGACATCGCCGCCGTCACGCGGACGGAAATTCATCCGGTGGCCATCCGCGAAGTGTCCGCGCCCATTGCGCGCGGCGAACAACCGGGCCGCGACAACCAGTCGCTCATCATCAACCGCCCGCATTTCAACCCCGGCGCCGCCACAACTTTGAACAATGGCGTCCGTCCGCGCGTAGTAACGGTCGTCCGGCCAACCGCGCCGCGCCCAATCATCGTCAATGGCAACGGAAACAATTTTACTCCGCGCCCGCAAATGCCGGCAGAAAATCACAACCAACCTTTTATCCCTGCGGAACAGACACAAGCGCCGCACGTTGGCGCGCCGGCTCAAACACCTGCATTCATTTATCATTCGGTGCCGACGCAAACGCCGAATTCCACTTACGATCCCGACAAGCGGATTTATTCGCCGAGACAACAACAATTTGAACAGCAATCGCCGCACGCCTATCAGCGCGACACCGGAGAACATTCAGTGCCCGCCGCGACGCCGGAGCCACAGCAGACGGAACATTATTCGCCGCCTTCATCGTCCAGTTCGCAATCATCCGGGTCGCAACAATCCAACAGACAGGGTTGGAATCAGAACAAGCCTGGACATTGATTTTGATTCCGCTTGATTCACAAAACATCGTGCCGGAAAATTCCTGTGCGCGTTTTTCCTTTCACAACTTTTCCACGCCGGGCAAAATCAGCGCGTGGGCATCTCACTGCGGCAATTTGAGCAAATGAAGGAACGCGTCGGCGGCAAATCGCCGCGCGCCATTCTTCCGCTTGTCACCCGTCCCCTGTCACCCGCCACCGGCCAAATCATCCTCGGCCTTGACCCATCTCTGCGCGGCACTGGGTTCGGCGTCATCCAAATTTCAAACCCGCATCCGCGGACACTCGCCCACGGAACCATTTCCTGCCCGAAAAATTGGGAACGCTCGCGCTGCCTCGCCAAAATTTCTGAAATGCTCCGCGACGTCTTGAAAAAAAACCGGCCGGATGTTTGCGTTATGGAAGGGCTGTTTTACGCGCAAAATCTGCAAACCGCGCTCATCATGGGCGAGGCGCGCGGCGCGGCGCTCGCGGCTGTCGCAGAAAGCGGAATTGAAATTTTTGAAATCGCGCCGCGCAAGGTGAAGCAGGCGATTGTCGGCTACGGTGCCGCGCAAAAATTCGCCGTCGCCAAAATGGTCCAGCGCCTTTTGAATCTGCCCGCCCCCCCCGCGCCCGACGCCGCCGACGCGCTGGCGCTCGCGCTCGCGCTCGCGCGGGAAAATTCGCGTTACAATTTATTGCCGCCGAAAAAAATCTGATGATCACCTTTCTCCACGGCAAGCTCATTGAGGCGCTGCCCACGCAGGTCGTCGTGGACGTGAACGGCGTCGGCTATGAAGTTTTGATTCCACTCTCGTCGTTCGATAAATTGCCGCCGCCGGGCAGCGACGTGAAATTGCTCACACAGCTTGTTGTCCGCGAAGATGCGCACACGATTTACGGCTTCGTTTCCGCCGCCGAGCGCGATTTGTTCCGCTTGCTCGTCAACACTGTTTCCGGCACCGGTCCAAAAATCGCGTTGAACATTTTAAGCGGAATTTCCGTGACGGCTTTTCGCGGCGCAGTCGCAAATGGCGACGTGAAATCGCTTTCACAAATTTCCGGCGTCGGCAAAAAAACCGCCGAACGTATCGTCGTCGAATTGCGCGACAAAATTGGCGCGGCGGGCGCCTGGGAAGCCGCCAGCGCGCAGCGCGCGCTTTCCCCCGACGACCAAAAAATCAACGACGCCGTGCTCGCGCTCATGGCGCTGGGTTTCAAGCAAATCGAAGCGCACGATTCCGTCCGCGCCGCGCAAAACTCGCTCGGAACAAAGGCAACCGTCGAGGATTTGGTCCGCGCGTGTTTGAAAAAAGGAACCTGATTGATGTCCGCGGCAAATCCGAAATCCCGAATCCGAAATCGCAAATCGGGCATCGTCATTCCCCACTCGCCCAAATGGCATCAGCGTCTGGGCGCGCGGCTCGTGTGGCTTGTCGTTGGTTTAATTTCCCTGACCATCCGTTTTCGCCTCCACGACTCGCACGGATTTTTCAAGCGCACGGACATGAAGCAGGCGGCTTTTTGTTTCTGGCATAACCGCCTGGCGCTTTGCGTGAAAATTTATTCCAAATTTTTTCAATCCAACCGCGCCGCGCCCGGCATGGCCGGACTCGTCAGCGCGAGCCGTGATGGCGCTTTTCTTTCGGCGATTTTCCAGTGTTTCGGCGTGCAGCCCGTGCGCGGTTCAAGCAGCCGGCGCGGCGCGCAGGCGTTGCTCGAATTAAGTTCCTGGGCAGAACGCGGTTACGACCTCGCCCTCACGCCCGACGGTCCGCGCGGCCCGCGTTATGTTCTGGCCGACGGCGCCATCACGCTGGCGCAGGTCACCGGCCTGCCGCTCGTGCCGGGGTCGTATCATTTGAGTTGGAAAATCTGCGTGAAAAGCTGGGACCGTTTTCAAATCCCGCTGCCGTTCGCGCGTTGCGACGTCCAGCTCGGAAAAGTTTTTCAAATCCCGCGCGAACTCACGGATGAGCAGCGCGAAAAATTGCGGCAGGAAGTCGAGGCGGAACTGCGCGCCATCACGCGCGATTGATTTTCGCACGGCACAACTCTTGACACTCACCCCTCGACTTTCGACTCTCGACCAGAATGATTGCCCGCGTCAGCCTTGAAATCGCGCTGCGGAAGGAATTTGATTATTCGATTCCGCCCGAACTCGCCGGCCAAATCGAAGTTGGGACGCGCGTGCAGGTGCCGTTCGGCGCGCGGAAAATTTACGGCACCGTCACCGCGCTCGCCGAGAAATCCGCGCACGCCAATCTCAAGCCGATTTTGAAAATCATCGGCACACAGACGCTCGTCACGCCAAAGGTTTTGAAACTCGCCCGTTGGATTTCCGATTATTATTGCTGCGCGCCGGAAACCGCGTTGAAAAGTGTTTTGCCGGAAGCAATTCGCAAGGAAAAAGAAGGCTGGAAAAAGCAATTGTTCGTCCGTGCGCTTCATTTGAGCGGTGAATTTCCAAAATTGCCGAAGCGCCAGCAGGAAGTTTGGAACATCGTCGAAGAACGGCGCGAAATTTTACTGGCGGAACTGCTCCAGCTTGCCGAAACCACCGCTGCAACTGTCCGTAAACTGGAAGATAGCGGTTTAGTTGAAATCACTTCCGAAATCTCCGAACGCGACCCTTACGCGCGCGAGCACATTTTGCCGACGCAGCCGTTGCCACTGAATGCAAATCAAGCAAAAGCACTGGTTACAATTACCAAAGTGATGGACGCGCGGATTTCTCCAACTTCCACCTTCTTGCTTCACGGTGTCACCGGTAGCGGCAAAACAGAAATTTATCTGCAAGCCATCGCGCACGCGCTGGAGCAGGGCAAAGGCGCCATTGTCCTCGTGCCGGAGATTTCGCTCACGCCGCAAACGGTCGAGCGGTTCAAGGCGCGGTTCAGCTCCGGCAAATTGCAAACGCTCGTCGCGGTTTTGCATTCGCACCTGTCCGCCGGCGAGCGGCACGACGAATGGCACAAAATCCGACAAGGGCGTGCGCGAATTGTCATCGGCGCCCGCTCAGCGATTTTTGCGCCGGTCGAGCCGCTCGGCCTCGTCATCGTGGACGAGGAACATGAGACGAGTTACAAGCAGGAAGAAGCGCCACGCTATCACGCGCGCGACGTCGCCATCATGCGCGGGCAAATGGAAAATGCCGTTGTCGTCCTCGGCTCGGCCACGCCGTCGCTGGAAAGTTATTACAACGCCAGGCGCGGAAAATACGCGCTGCTCGAACTGCCGGAGCGCGTGGACGACCAAAAAATGCCGCGCGTGCGCGTCGTGGACATGAGGCAGGCCGCGGCGAAGGACAAAGGCAGTTTGATTTTTTCACCGCAACTCAAGGAAGCAATTCATCAACGGCTCGATAAACAGGAACAAACCATTTTATTTCTGAACCGGCGCGGTTATTCGACTTCGTTGCAATGCGAGAAATGCGGCTACGTCGCCAATTGCCCGAATTGCAGCGTCTCGCTGACGTATCATCGCATTGAGCAAAAGCTCGCCTGCCACATTTGCGGATTTGTGGACAAAGTTCCGCAGTTTTGTCCGAATCCGAAATGCAAAAATCCGGCGATCCGATTTTCCGGCACCGGCACGCAACGCGTCGAGGAGGCGCTGGCGAAAGTTTTTCCGCAGGCGCGCGTGCGCCGCATGGATTCCGACGCGATGAAACGCAAGGACGATTACCGCAAAACGCTAGGCGATTTTCGCGCGGGCAAAATTGACATCCTCGTCGGCACGCAGATGATCGCCAAAGGATTGCATTTCCCGAACGTCACGCTCGTCGGCATCATTCACGCCGATTCGGCGCTGCATCAGCCGGATTTTCGCGCGGGCGAGCGGACGTTTCAACTGCTCACTCAAGTTGCCGGTCGTGCGGGCCGCGGCGACGTGGAAGGCGAGGTTTTTGTGCAGGCGTTCGCGCCGTTTCATCCGGCGATCCAATACGCGCGCCGGCACGACTTCACCGGATTTTACGAACAGGAAATTGAATTTCGCGAACAACTGAAATATCCGCCCGCGAGCCGCGTCGCGCTGCTCACGCTCAAGGGCCGGAACGAGGATAAAGTGAAGTTTTCGGCAGAACATCTAAAACGTGAATTGGAAAAAACTCTTGGCGAGTTCAAAGATTTAATTCTTTCCGGCCCGGCTGCCGCGCCGCTCGCACGAGCGGAACAATTTTATCGCTACCAAATCATGCTGCGGACGCGCGCGATGAGCAAATTAAGCCAGGCACTGGCGAAAATCGTCGCATCACTCGCGCTGCCGGAAGACGTGACGCTGGCCGTGGACATTGATCCGGTGAATTTGGGGTGAAACTTACAGTTTTTTAATTCCCCGCTGCCACAAATCAAAATAATACAGCGCGACGACGACGAGGGAGTGGCCGATTTTTTCGTCGGCAACGAGTTTCGGGATTTCCGCCACCGGCACAAGACGCGTCGCCAAATCCTCTCCGTGATCAAATTCAACACCGTGCTTCAACTGGCAGTTTTCAATCAGCACGGTGAAAGTGCGATTGCTCAAGATGGCCGGGTTGGACCAGATTTTTCCGAGCAGGCGCGCATTCACGCCTTCGTAGCCGGTTTCCTCGCGCAATTCGCGGACGGCGGTCGCCACCGGATCGGTTTCGCCGGCATCCATCATGCCGCCGGGAATTTCCAGTTCCACGGTGTTTGAGCCGTGGCGATACTGCTCAATCATTACGAGCTTCTGGTCGGGCGTGAGGGCGATGACATTGACCCAGTTAACGGAATCAAGGACGAAGAAATCGTGCTCCCTGCCCGTGCGCGGTGAAACTTTCACGTCGGAGCGCAGTTTGAAGATGCGGAAATCGCCGAGGGGCGTCGAACGGATTTTTTTCCAAAGCTGTATCATAGTCGAGAGACGAGAGTCGAGGGTCGAGGGCAAAAAGTCAAACACGCGGATAAGCTTTCGAAGCTCGTCCTTTGACTCTCAGCTATTTCGGCGCGGCCCAGCCTTGTTTCATGAGCGTGAGCAAATGTTTCAACGCGGCGTCATAAGTGCGGCCTTTTTGTTCGGCCAATTGTTTGGTGCGCCTGTCGAGTTGCGCGGCCATTTCGGCGGATTTTTCGGCGGGACAGCCGAGCGCGACGAGGACTTTGGCAAGTTCGGAAATTTCCACGAAGTTATTTCGCTGCGTCGCCCGGGACGATTTTGACGCTGATGAGGCCAACGCGTTTCTGCGGCTTGCTGCGCTCGCCGGAGCCGACGGAACCGACGGGTGTGCCAGAGATTTTGGCGAGCACGTCCTCGCCCTTGATTAATTTGCCAAACGCAGTGTATTGCCGGTCGAGGAACGAGGCGTCGCCGTCGCAGATAAAAAATTGCGAGCCGGCGGAATCGGGATGCGAACTGCGCGCCATCGAGATGACGCCGCGCTGGTGCGAGCGGTCATTGAACTCGGCCTTGATGGTGTGGCCGGGGCCGCCGGTGCCCCACGCGTGCTCCTGGCCGGCGTCCTTGGTCAGCGGATCGCCGCCCTGGATCATGAAGCCCTTGATGATGCGATGAAAACAGGTGCCGTCGTAAAATCCCTTTTTAGCGAGCGTCATGAAATTCTCGACAGTCTTGGGCGCGACGTCCGGCCAGAATTCAATGACCATTTCGCCTTCGGTGGTGGTGATGCGGGCAACTTCGCTCATAAAATTTGAAAATAGTTTTTATTTGTCCGCCGGAAGAATGGTCGCAGATTTGATGTAATCCAGGTTCGGAAAATCTTTTTTCAGGTAGGCGTTGCCTTCCATTTGGATGCGGCCTTGGTCCGGCCCGGTGCCGCTGGGGGGGCCATCGCCATATTCGCCATTGATTTTATCAACGATATCCATGCCCTCAATTACTTTGCCGAAAGGCGCAAAACCCTGTGCGTCGAGGCTGGAGTTGTCGCCAAAGTTGATGAACAACTGCGTGGTGCGCGTGTTTGGGCCGGCGGTGGCAAAAGTGATGGTTCCGCGCGTGTTGCTGCCCTTGACGGGATCGTCGGGAATGTTGGCGTCACGCCACTTCGCGGAAATGGCCGGGTCGCCATTGATGCCGAACTGGCACATGAAACCGGGAATCACGCGGAAAAAAGCGACGTCCGTGAAATAGCCGGACTTGACCAAATTGTAAAAGCGGTCCGCGCCGTTCGGCGCAAGCGAGCGGGTAACTTCGATGGTGAACTGCCCCTTGGTCGTGTCAAACAGCGCCTTGAAAGTTTCCGGCGCCTTTGCGGTAAGCTTGGCGGGATCGGCAAAAGCCGGCGTGGCGGACGAAGGCTTCTCCATTACGTTGGTATCCTGAGCATTGACCGCGACAACGCCGGCGAACAAGCCGAGCGCACAAAGCAGATAAATTGATTTCATGGCCGGAAAATTTTCCACAAGCGCGGCCAAAAGTCACGCGCGGAATTATTCCTTGTTCATCGAACGTGTGATAAGACTTGCCCCGGACTTGCGGGAACGGCGCCAGATGAAAATTCCCAGCCCGGCGGCCGCAGCCAAAAATACCGCGCCAATCGCCAGCGTGCCGCCGCTGCCAAGACCGGAATTTTCCGGCGGCGATGCCATTGCATTCGTTCGGCTTGCCGCCGCGACGGACGGCAACGCGTTGGTTTCCATGTTCGTCCGATTCACCGGCGCAACCGGCGGCGCGTTCGTCAATTTCGGCAGCGGCGCATTCGTTTGTTTTGGCGCGGGTGGCGGCAGGTTGGTTTCCACATTTGTCTGGTTAATCGGTACGACCAGCGGCGGCGCGTTGGTCGGTTTCGGCGTGGACGGTGGAGGATTTGTGCCGACGACGATGATTGATGGCGCAACAACGGACGGAGGAGGCGGTACCGGCGTTTGATTGGTTGGGGGGGGTGGCGGCGGCGGTAGCGGCAGCGGCGGAAACGGGGGTAATGCCACCTGTGCGGGCGGAAAATCAACCGTGCAGCCGACGTATTTGCCTTCTTGTGCGCGCAACACGATGACGAACGGCTGACGCGCTTTTTTTTGTCCGGCCTGCCGCTGCTTGAATATTTGATTGATCCCGTTGTCATAGGGCGTTCCGCTGACGGCGGTTTCACCGTCGCAAAAAATCAGCACGGTCAGCCGTTGCGAATTTTTCACGACATCGTCCAACCACGGCTGCAAAGCCCCGAAGTTCGCCGTTTTCGAGTAATATTGTTTTTCGACGAGCGAAGTGATGTTGGCGGTGATCTGTTCCGCTCGATCCGGCACCCAGTATTGCAGCGGAAACTGTCCCGCGCGCAATTTCTGATCAAACGTCCACACACCGATGCTGTCGCCTGTCAGCAACTGCTCACCCATGCCCGTCACGAAAAGATTGTCGAGCGCCCGCTGCACCGCCGGCACGCGCTTTTTCATGTCCGACGACGTGTCAAAAACAAGCAGATAACGGCTGTTCACCGCTTGCTGCGCGCGCGCCAACGAGGTTCCAAGAATTCCCGCAAACAACGCGGCCAAAATCCATGCGCGCAAAACAAATTGGTGGAAAGGCCGGTTCATTGATTTTATTTCAGGCGCGGCTGGTTGAAACGGTTTCGCTCCGCGCGGTTGTGCTGCCGCAATTCGTCCCGCAATTCCGTCAGCGCGTTTTCGATGGTGTGGATAAAATTTTCGCAACTGGAGACCATGCTGCCAAAGCCGCTCACCGTGTCACGTTCCGCAAAATCGTCCGTCACGACCAGCACCTCGCCGTAACTTTGAAACCGGTGCGCCGCGCGCTCGATCATGTCGTCGGCGGTCTGGCCCGCGTGCGAAAACAGAACTTCCACGTCGCGGCTTGATTCATTTTTTGGCGCGCCGGCCGGGGCGCCCGCGCCGTCGAAAAAAACCGTGATCGGCTCGCCCGTCGCGTCGTGATATTGGGTCAGGACGTAAATCAATTCAGCGCGCGCGCGTTCCGAATGGCGCGGCGCGCCCGCAGCCAGTTCCGGCCAGTTGTGCAACAGGCTGTAACCGTCCACCAAAATCCGCGCAAACGCCATGAACGAAGTCTAAAGTCCAAAGCCCAAAGCCCAAAGTCCTAAATTCAGTGTCGCGGTTGGCTTGACTTTGGACTTTGGACTTCGGATTTTGGACTAAAATGGATATTCTCCAGAAATCGAATCGCCGCATTGCCGCGCTCGCGCTGACGATTCTCTCGTTCGACCAGTTCACCAAATGGATCGTGCTGCAAACGCTTCCGAACACCTACGATGAAAAAATCATCATCAACGGTTTTTTCAAATTCGTCCACTGGGGCAACACCGGCGCGGCCTGGAGCCTCTTCCGCGGCAACAACAGCGCGCTCGCACTCGTCGCCCTGCTCGCGCTCGTCGCCCTGTTTCTCACGCGGCATCATTTCGATTCGCACACGCTGCCCGGCCAGATTGCGTTCGGACTCATTTTTGGCGGCATCGCGGGAAACCTGACCGACCGTCTCCTGCCGGGCCGCCACGCCGTCGTGGATTTCATTTATTTTTACCTGCAACAGCGTGATGGAAATGAAATCGGCTTTCCCGCCTTCAACGTCGCCGACACCGCCATTTGCACCGGCGTCGGACTGATTTTTCTCATCACGTGGAAAAACGAGCACGCGCCAAAGGCCAGTTCGTCCGCCGCAAAATGAAAAAACTCCTGTTTCGCGCGAAGACCGCGAAGCTTGCGAGGGAAGATTTTCCTTCGCGTGCTTCGCGCGACATATTTTGGGATGAATTCCCGGACTGAAAACTTCATCGTTGAAAAATCGCTGCCGAACAAGCGGCTCGACACTTTTCTGCGTGAAAAATTCCCCGCCGCCTCGCGTGGCGCGCTCCAACGGCTCATCGAAGAAGGCCACGTCCGCGTCAACGGCCAGACCGTCAAACCCACCCACTCGCCGCGTGCAGGCGAGCAGATTAAAATCCACTGGCCGGAGCCGAAATCCGCCGCCGCGCAGCCGGAAAAAATCCCGCTCGACATTTTGTTCGAGGATAAATCGCTGCTCGTCGTCAACAAGCCCGCCGGACTGGTCGTGCATCCCGCCGCCGGACATGAGGAACACACGCTCGTCAACGCGCTGCTGCATCATTGTAAAGGCTCGTTGAGCGGCATCGGCGGCGTGGCGCGGCCGGGCATCGTCCACCGGCTCGACAAGGAAACTAGCGGCTGCCTCGTCGTCGCCAAAAATGACGAGGCGCACATTGCGCTGGCGGAACAATTCGCGTCGCGCAAAGTCAAAAAATTTTACCACGCGCTCGTCTGCGGCGGACCCGCGCGCGACGCCGGCGAAATATACGCCGCCATCGCCCGGCACCCATCGCACCGCAAGCGCATGGCCGCGCGCGACGACGATTCCGGCCGCACGGCGCATACGAGCTATAAAGTTCTCGAACAGCTGAAATCCGCCGCCTGGGTTGAGGCGCAAATCCACACCGGGCGCACGCATCAAATCCGCGTGCATTTTCAATTCATCGGCCATCCGCTCGTGGGCGACGACACTTACGGCGCGCGGCAAAACGCGCGGCTCAAGGAATTGACAAATTACGCCGCGCCGCGCGTGATGCTGCACGCGAAGGAATTGTCGTTCATCCATCCGCACCGGAAAAAGCTGATGACGTTTGTAGCGCCGCTGCCGGAGGATTTTCTGGCGGCGCTGAAATCACTGCGGGTGAAAAATTAGGAAGGCAGATTTTCCTTCAGAATAAATTTGCCGTTCTGAAAACCAGTTATGCTTCGAATCAAATCTATGTCGTCGTTATTTAACGAAAACCATTCTGCATTCGGCCTTATTCTTTTACTTGCAAATTCACCGTGTAATGCAATTTCAGCTTGTTTCATGTCGTCAGCAGGAAAAGTGTGAATGGTTTCATACTCGAAAGGCGGTTGCACGACGAAGGATTTAATTCGGCCATCGGGATTCTCACTGTGACCGATTTTGTATTCGCCGGTGTAGGCAAATACAAGATAAACAAAGCCGCCTTTTTTGTTATCTTCTGCTGACATTGGATTTTTCCATGGTGGCTTACCTATGTATTTTTCCCATCCCGGCCAATCAGAAGTTGCGATTTTATTGCCATCAAGGTTTTCTCGTTCCCATGCGTGTAATTCCATTTTCTCTTTTTCAGGCATAGCCTGAAAAACTCCATACATCGCTCCATACCATGCTAGTGAACTCATAAACACGATCTCCTAATGGAACACTCCAACATAAAGCCGATTTTAGGCCATGACCAGAACACCGTCGAATCCAATTTATCATTTCTATCAAGGACGCGAGGATTTTTCAAATACACATTCCTGTCATCTTGGCCAGCAAACTGAACCCAACACATTTGGTTTGTGTCTCCATTCCAAGCCACTAAAAAGAATGCAGACTCTTGCGGAATCGTGAAATTAAAATATACACCCGTAATAGGATGAACCTTGATGGGAAAATTCTTTTCAAGAATATGAAAATTCTCTGGCAAGATTGTTCCTTCAATCTCCGAGTTTTTACCGAATGTCTCTGGGCATTTGTTGATAATCTCCTCTTGAGAAATTCCAAATGCGTTGCTTTTTAGAAAGGAAGACAAATGTGCAACAAAGCCATCGTCTTTCATATTCGGACTTGTTTTTGCATTCATAATTTTTAATTCGTTTATACCACTAAATTCAAAACCGTCAATTAGGCAAAAATACCCAGTTCTCATAATTGCGAGGTCGCGCGTTTTGAAAATTTATTCGCTTGCGGCGGGAAATTTTCGCATAGTGTGCGGGATGAAATCCATGACGGGTTACGGTCGCGGCGAGTGCGCGCGGGACGGCTTCAAAATCACCGTCGAACTGGGCGCGGTCAACCGCCGCCAGTCGGAAATTTCCGTGAACCTGCCGCGCGAACTGGAAATGCTCGAAGCGCCGGTGCGCGACGCCATCAATGCCCGCGTCGCCCGCGGCCGCGTCACCGCCCGCATTTCCGTCCACGCCAGCGAGGGAAAAACCTCCGCGCGCATGCACCTCAACAAATCGCTCGCGGAAGCTTATGCCACGGAACTGGGCCGGCTGGCGAAGCAGTTGAAATTGTCCGGCGGCGTTTCGCTGGACCAGATTTTGCGCGCGCCGGGCGTTTTCCAGAGCGACGAGGAACTGGTCGAGGCGGAGAAAATCTGGCCGGCGGTGGAAAAGGCGTTGCAGCAGGCGCTCGCGTCGCTCGTGAAAATGCGCGAACGTGAGGGCGCGCATCTGGCGCAGGATTTGGCGGCGCGGGTGGAAATCATGCGGCGCGCGGTCGGGAAAATCCAGAAGCAGGCACCGTTGACGGCGGAGAATTATCGGAAGCAATTGCTCGAACGCATCAAGAGCGCGGGCATTGAAAATATCGCGCCGGACGACGAGCGGTTGCTGAAGGAAGTGGTTTTGTTTGCCGACCGTTCGGACATTGCCGAGGAATTGACGCGGCTGCAAAGCCATTTCCAGCAGTTCGAGGATTGCCGGAAATCGCCGGAGCCGGTCGGGCGGACGCTGGATTTTCTGGCGCAGGAAATGAACCGCGAAATCAACACCATCGGCTCCAAGGCGAATGACGCGGTGATTTCGCGCGAGGTGGTGACGTTGAAGGCGGAACTGGAGCGGTTTCGCGAGCAGGCGCAAAACGTCGAATGAAAAATAACAGCCAGAAGTCAGGAACCGGAGGCCGGAACAAAAAAAATTCCGCGCCGCTGTTGATTTTGATTTCCGCCCCGTCCGGCGGCGGCAAGACGACGTTGTGCCGGCAACTGCTGCGAGCGCGGACGGGCATGACGCGCGCGGTAACTTGCACGACGCGCCCGCCACGCAAGGGCGAACGCAACGGCGTGGATTATTATTTTCTCAAGGCGGAGGATTTTCTGAAGCGTGTGCAGGCGGGAAATTTTCTGGAGCACGCGACGGTTTATGGCAACAGCTACGGTTTACTGAAGTCGGAATTGCTCGGAAAATTGCGCGCCGGAAAGGACGTTTTGCTGAACGTGGACGTGCAGGGCGCGGCGACCATCCGCGAAAAAGCCGAAGGCGAACCGGAATTGAAACGCGCGCTGGTCACGATTTTTTTGACGCCGACGACCTTGGCGGAAATTGAAGCGCGCTTGAAGCGGCGCGGCGCGGATGCCGAACCGGTGATTCAAAAACGGCTCGCGGTGGCGCGGCAGGAAATCGCGCAATGGAAAAATTTCGATTATCTTCTGGTCAGCGGCACAAAGCAGGAGGATTTGCGAAAGACGCTGGCAATCGTGGAGGCGGAAAAAATGCGCGTGGCGCGGTCGCAACCATTGGAATTTTGAGTTAGAATTCAAAGCATGAGCGCTTCGAGAAAAATTGTTCTGGGCGTGACCGGCTCGATTGCCGCGCACAAGGCGGCGGATCTGGCGTCGCTGCTCACGAAAGCCAGGTGCGACGTGCGCGTGGTGATGACGGCGGACGCACAGCGGTTCATTACGCCGCTGCCGTTCAAGACGCTCACGCGCAATCCGGTCGTGACAAATCTTTACGACGAGGAGGAAGGCTGGCAGCCGACGCACATCCGGCTGGCGGATGAGGCGGATTTGCTTTTGATTGCGCCGGCGACGGCCAACGGAATTGCGAAAATAGCCAACGGAATTGCCGACGATGCGCTGACGTGCATCGCGCTGGCGTTGAATCCGAAGGCGAAAATTTTAATCGCGCCGGCGATGAACGGCAAAATGTGGCTGCATGCGGCGACGCAACAAAACGTAAAAATTCTAAAATCGCGCGGCGCGGAATTCATCGGGCCGGACGAGGGAATGTTGTCGTGCGGCTATGAAGGCATCGGCCGTTTGTGGCCGGTGGAAAAAATTGCCGAAATTGCATTGAAGCGTTAAAGCGTTGAACCGGTGAATCGGAAGGATTCTTCATGGTTCAACGATTTTGACGGTTTAACGAAGTTATGAAACCAAGCCATGAGTGGCTGAAGCGGCTGCCCGCGCTGTTTGAGATCCCGGTGCCCGACCCGCCGCGTTTGCTTCGCCGCATCAAAATCATGGAGCGGAATATCATGCTCCCGGCCAAGGCGGTGATTATCGGGATCATTTTGTATTCGTTCCATTCGACGCCGTGGTATGGGCTGGTTTCCAGCACGCCCGACGTGCTGGTCGAGACAATTCAAGACCTGTTCCGGCTTTATGTTTGGGGAAATGTCGCGTTGGCCATACTCATTTTGGGAATGAACCGGCTGCCGCTGGCGGTCGTCCAATGGATGATGGTCACCAGCAGTCTGGTGGACGCTTTGTTTGTCGCAGGCTTGGCATCCATTTCCGACGGTCTAGACAGCATTTTATTCTGGCTGTTTGTCGCACTGATTGTCCGCAATGCGGTCAGTATGCCGCCCGGATTTTCACAATTGATGTTGAACACGGCCACCTGCCTGTGCTATGTGCTGGTGGGCGCGTTGGAGGCCGTGGTCAACGGCAATCTGGACGATACGATGCTGCGCGCACTGGGTGTGTCGCCGCACGAGGACTGGGGCGAACCTTTTATTCTACGATTGGTGTTGTTGTGTCTGACGATGGTTTGTTGCTACGGCGCGCAGGTGCTGCTCGAACGGGTCGAGGAAGCGGAGGAATTCGCGGCGCGCGAAGGACAATTGCGCGCCACGGGCCGTCTCGCTGCGGAAGTTGCGCATCAGATTAAAAACCCGCTGGCCATCATCAACAACGCCGCGTTTTCACTGCAACGTTCCCTGCGCGACGGCAAAAACGGCGGTGCGCAGCAAATCGAAATCATCCAGGAGGAAGTCGCGCGCGCCGACCGCGTCATCACCCAGATCATGGGCTACGCGCAATTGAGCGAAGGCCGCGTGGAAAAATTAAACGTGTTGCAGGAACTGGACTCCGCGATCAAACAGGTTTTCCCGTCCGCCGTGCCGACCCAAATCAAAATTCACCGCGAATACGGGATGCATTTTCCACCATTGCACATGCAGCGCATCCATTTGTCGGAAATGTTCGTGAACCTTCTGCAAAACGCGCGCGACGCGCTCGGCGACCAGGGCAACGTGTTTGTTACCGCCGAATATCGTCCCGATTATTCCATTGAAATTTCCGTGCGCGACGACGGCCCCGGAATTCCACCCGACAAGATTGAGCGCGTGTTCGAGGCATATTACACCACCAAGGAAAAAGGCAGTGGCCTTGGCCTCGCCATCGTGAAACACAACGTCGAACTTTACGGCGGCTTGGCGCGCGCGGAATCCAAACTTGGACAAGGCACGAAATTTACCTTAATTTTCCCGGCAAAAGTATTGACGAAAAAATGAACCTGCCACCCGTCCTCGTCGTGGACGACGAGAAAAACATGCGCCTGTCGCTTCAGACCTTGCTGAAGGACGATGGCTACGCCGCGCGCGCCGTCGAATCCGCCGAGGAGGCGTTGAATCTTTTGGAGCGCGGGGAATTTCTCATGGTCATCACCGACGCGAGGCTCGGCGGCATGAACGGCTACGAGTTCCTTCGAAATATTCGTTCGCAATGGCCGGACCTGCCTGCGCTCATGCTTACCGCCTACGCCACGCCCAAACTCGCCGTCGAAGCCATCAAGGCCGGCGCGATGGATTATCTGGCCAAGCCGTTCGCGCCGGAGGAACTGCTCCACGCCGTCGCGCGCTGCGCCGAACGTTACCGGCTCCTGCGCGAAAACGCTGCGCTTCGCTCGCGCGCCGGTGAAACTTTCAGTCTCGACCAGATTGTCGGTGAATCACCGAAAATGCGCGAACTGCGGAAATTGATTCAAACCGTCGCGCCAACGGACGCGCGGGTTTTGATTCTCGGTGAAAGTGGCACGGGCAAGGAACTGGTTGCCGCCGCGTTGCATGGCTTGAGCCAGAGGCGCGACGCGAGTTACGTCCGCATCAACTGCGCCGCGATTCCCGAAACGCTTTTGGAAAGCGAACTGTTCGGCCATGAAAAGGGCGCATTCACGGGCGCGTTGAAACAAAAACCGGGGCGCGTCGAGGAAGCCGACGGCGGGACGATTTTTCTCGATGAAATCGCCGACATGAGCAAGCCGCTTCAGGCCAAGCTGCTGCGGTTTCTTGAAGACGGTTCGTTCACGCGCGTCGGCGGCACGGAGGAATTGCGCGTCAATGTCCGTCTCATCGCCGCGACGAACCGAGACATCACGCAGGCCATCGCCACCGACAATTTCCGCGAGGACTTGTTTCACCGGCTCAACGTTGTGCAATTCAGCCTTCCCCCGTTGCGCGACCGCAACGGGGACATTTTGCTGCTGGCCGGACATTTCCTGAAAATTTTCCGTGCCACGATGAACAAAAACGTGGACGGTCTTGCACCTGCCGCCCGGCAAAAACTCCTCGCACACCACTGGCCCGGCAACGTCCGCGAATTGCGCAACGTCATCGAACGCGCGCTGATTCTGGAAACCACCCGCGAAATCCAGCCGTCCAGCCTGCCCGATTTTCAGATCGAGGCGCGCCTGCAAAAAGTCTCGACAGTTCAGCCCGCGCCGGACGAATCGCTGGACAATGCGCTGGCGCGAATCGAACGCGAATTGATTTCCGGCGCAATGGAACAGAATGATTTCAACCTGACGCGCGCCGCCGAACAGCTTAAACTTACCCGCCATTCGCTCCGTTACCGGATGCAGCGGCTGAACATGAGTTCCAGCGACACAAATGAGCCGGAACCATCAGAAACCTGATTGCATTTATGAATCACAACACATTGGCGGTCGCAAGCTGGTGGACCTCGGCCTGGTTTGATTACTTGGTCGTGCCGGGCGTCGTCGCGCTGGCAGCCCTTGCCATGCTGTTCTGGGCGTTGTATGCCCGCAAAAAAAGTACGCCGCGCCGCCGCCATCGCCATCATCGGCCCAGCTATCGCGAACAATTCAAAAAGAATGCCAATGAAATCCGGCAACTGGTCCAGCCGCGTCAACGCAAGCATCGTGAACATCGTCCGCTCAATCCCACCCTCGCGCAAACCGGCGGCCTGCCACCCATCCGCGAAGAGGAAAAATCCCCGGACCAAACGCCACCGCCACCACAGCCTTGATGCAGCACAGCCGCGCCATCACTAAAAAAAGCGCGTCCAATCTCGCGCTGGCCTTTGTGTTGTTGCCCAAATCCAAACGCGACGCCATGTCCGCGCTCTACGCCTTCTGCCGCGAAGTGGACGACGTGGCAGACGAAGATGCCGCGCCGGTGGAAAAACGCCGCGCGCAGCTCGCCGAGTGGCGCGCCGACGTGAAACGCGCCTGCGAAAATCAATCGCCGCAATTTCCGGTGAATCAGGAACTGCAGCCAATCATCCAACGATTCCATTTGCGCTTTGAATTGTTCGACGAACTCATCAAGGGTTGCGAAATGGATTTGGACACCAAGCGCTACGAAAATTTCAATCAATTGGAATTGTATTGTTACCGTGTCGCGTCCGTCGTCGGACTTTTGAGCATCGAGATTTTCGAATACAAAAATTCCGCGACGCGCGATTACGCCATTTATCTCGGCAAGGCACTGCAATTGACGAACATTTTGCGCGACGTGAAAACTGACGCCGCGCGCGGCCGGATTTATCTGCCGCAAACCGAATTGAAAAAATTTGGCGTCGGCGAAAATGAAATCCTTGAGTGCCGGTATTCCGAAAATTTCCGCTCACTGGCCGGCAGCGTCGCCACGCGCACAAAACATTTTTATTCGCTCGCGCGAAAAACGCTGCCCGCCGAAGACCGCAAATCGCTGGCTGCCGCCGAATTGATGGGCTCGGTCTATTGGCGGTTGCTGCAAAAATTGGAGGGCGCGCAATTCAATGTCTTCGGCACGCAGCCAGTGAAATTGTCCAGGCCGCAAAAACTCGCCTTGATTTTTCAATCGTGGCTGCGATTCACGTTTGGCGCGACGGTTTCAAATTACGGAACTCCGTAAAATGCCCGAAGCTTTCCCCAATCCGCAATCGCTGCGCCGCCTGATTGTCAACGCCGACGATTTCGGCCTTTCACATTCCGTGAATGAAGCCGTCATTCGCGCGCATCGTGAAGGCATTTTGACAAGCGCGAGTTTGATGGTCAACGAAGCCGGTTTTGACGAAGCTGTGAAACTGGCAAAGGAAAACCCACAACTCGGCGTCGGCCTGCATTTGACTTTATTGTGCGGCAAATCCGCGTTGCCGCCGGAAATAATTCCCGGCCTCGTCAATTCGCGCGGCGAATTTTCCGAAAGCCCCGTCGGCGTCGGCGTGAAATACTTTTTCCAGCGCGGCCTGCGCGAACAGCTTCGCGCCGAAATCCATGCGCAATTTAAAACATTCCATTCAACCGGCTTGCCGCTGGATCACGTCAACGGCCATTTGCACCTGCATTTGCATCCGGCCATTTTCAAAATACTGATGCAAGATTCGGAAAAACTCGGCATCACGCATTTGCGTTTGACGCGCGATTGTTTGGCGCGCAGCCGTAAAATGTCCCGCGGCCATTTGTTTTACAAAATTTCCCACGCAACGATTTTTGCGGCGCTTTCCGGTCGTGCGCGCAAAACGCTGGCGCAAAAAAAAATCCGCCACGCACAAATCACCTTCGGCCTTTTGCAAAATCATCGCGTGGACGAGGATTATCTTTTGAAACTGTTGCCGGAATTGCCGCCCGGCGATTCCGAGCTTTACTCTCACCCGTCGCTGGACAAATTTAAGCATGAATTCGATGCCCTCGTCAGTCCGCGCGTGACCGAACTGGTGAAAAAACTCGGCATCGGGCTGATTCGTTACCACGATTTGTGATATGACCAAACTGATTGCCATCCTGTTGATCGGCCTCGTGCTTGAAGCCGTGGGTGTCGTTTTCCTGAGCCAGGGCCTGCATGAAATCGGCGAGGTGAAGCAAATTTCCGCGTCTGAAATCGGGCGCATCATCGCGCGCGGCGCGGTGAACCGCAACATTCTCCTCGGCATCCTGTTCGAGGCGATGTTTTTCGGCGTCTTGATGTATCTGCTTTCGCAACAGGACGTGAGCCTCGTCTGGCCGCTGACGTCGCTGGGCTTTGTCATCACCGCGCTGGCGGCCTGGCTGATCCGGCACGAACAAGTCAGCGCCTTGCGCTGGACAGGCATTGTCGTCATCGTGATTGGCGCGGCGTTGGTGGCGTGGAGCGATAAATCCAAGGACAAATCGGCTGCGCCGCCCGCACCGCAATCGCAGGTCACGGAGAAATAATTTTCTCCAAAACTTCCGCCAACTTCTCCGCCGCGAACTGCGTCTGCTTCTGCAACTTCATCAATGCTGGAATTTTTCCCGGCGATTTGGCGATGGCGAGAAATAATTTTCCGAAATCCAGATTCTTGTCCGCCTTGGCGAGCGCGTTGAAATCCAGGGGTAAATCCTCGTTGGCCGTGTCGGAAACCACGCGAATGGTGACGCACGGAATGCTTTTCTCGGTGCAAACGCCGTGAATCGCCGCCGATTCCATTTCTACCACGTCCGCGCCCGTCTGCTCGCGCAATTTTTTCTTTTCGACAGCGGTTGTTGCAATCCGGTTGGCGCAGAAAAATTTTGCGGACTTCGCGCCAGCGAAAAAAAATTTGGTGCGTAAACTTTCGTCCGAAGCTTCAAAAATAACTTCGCCGAGTTTCAAATCTGGATTCAATCCGCCGGCGAAGCCGCAAGTGAAGACAACGTCTGGCGAATTTTTAGAAAGAAATTCGCGCACGGATTTTTCGGCATTCACCCGTCCGATGCCAGTGACCAGGATTGAAACATCATGGCCGCGGCGCAAGCCGCTCCGAAACGGCGCGGCTTCCTCTTTCAGCGCGAAGCAAATGAGTGTGGACATTGATGCAACGCGTCCATTGTGACAATTGCCGGCGCGCGCCGCAATCTCCGCGAGAACCCGCGGGAATTTAATTGGACGTCTTGGCCGAGGATGTCTTGGCCGTGCGCACGGGTTTCTTGCGCTCGCTCGTCCGCACGCCGCCGGCCTGGTCGTATTGCGCCGAGTTCGGGCCGAAGATGCCGCGAATGGCGCTCAAGGCGCGCGTGTTCAGGTCGCTTAGCGCGCCCGCCGCATCGTCCTTGTCGTCCACCATTTTTGTCAGCGTGTTCCGGGTCGTTTCGATCTGGCCCACCAAGTCCGACACCTTCGTCGTCGCCGCCTGAAAATCCGGGTAAGTGACCTTGGGATTATCAGGATCGTTGTCGCTGCCGAGCGTGATGTTGGGATTTGCGCCCCAGACCTTGTCAATGTTGGCTGCATCAGCCAACGCCTTTTCCGAACTAATTTTGGTTGCCATAATTAATTAACGGTTTAAGCGGCGAGTCTACCAGTTTTTTGGAAATGTAAAGGGGCGGACGCAAAGTATAATTCCCAATTCAACGTTAAACAAATAAACCTGATGCTGAACCTCCAAACCGTGGGTTGAATCGAAGCCGCGCCTGCGCCTGAAAAAGCAACGGCCGGTGGATGCTTAAAACCACCGGTTGAAGATTTGAGGAAGACCCGAAGTCAAATACGCGATGCCGGGCATGGAATCAACCGGCGGTTGAATGGATAATCCGAATGGTTGAAAGGTTTAACACGGGGTTGAAACATTAAACCCGGAGTTGAAACGATAAACCGCATGGTTAAAGCAATAAACCCGGCGTTGAAGGGATTCATGCCGAATTAAATTTAACGGACGCCGATTTTTTAGCCCGAAGGGCTATGGGAAATTAGCCGGGGCAACGCCCCCGGTTATCGGCCCGGCAATCATCCGCCCCGGCAGGGGTGGCGGAAAATTACCACAAATACCGTTCGTCATATTCCACTCCACTGCGCTGAAGTAACTCGACATATTCCTCCTGAAAGGTCTGTTTGTGGTGGTGTTCTTCCTGATGCGCAATGTAATGCCTGACTGTTTCCAGCAATGAAACGCTCACGGTGAAAGCACCGTAGCCATCCTGCCACTCGAAATCCTTCTCGCCAATGGTTTCATGCACCCAGGCTGACGAGGCTCGTTTCATATCCCGCATCACGTCGGCCAGCCGGTGCGTGGCCCGCAGCCCCAGCAGCAAATGGACTTGATCCGCGACGCCACCAATGGCTTCAGGGACAATGTCCAAAGTCTTTGCCGTGCCACCGAGATAGGCATGAAGTCGGGGCCGCCATTCCGCTGCAATCAGGGGACGTTGATGCTTGGTGCCAAAGACCACATGGTAATGCAGGCTCAAATGCGTGGAGGACATATTTTACTTTCCCGCGCCCCGCCGGGGCGCTTTATTTTGCGATCGTTTTACCGGGGGCGTTGCCCCCGGCTAATTTCCGGCAGCCCCTCCGGGCTGACTAATTTTGACACCGCAATTTTGTGTAGCCCTCCGGGCTGGCAGATTGGATTTGATGATTATCGAAAATCGTCCGATCTTTCAAGACCAGATTGACCGTTGGCGCTTTATTCCCGGTCATTTTAGCCCGGAGGGCTTTCGGATGTTAGCCGGGGGCAACGCCCCCGGTATGGCATCCGCAAAAAATCCCGCCCTGAAAGGGCGGTGGATCATTGCCGCGGACATGACGACGGAATATCCCATGTCATCCCGCACCCCGGCCGGGGTGCTGTTTTATTTGGGGGCGCTAACCGGGGATGTTATCCCCGGCTAATTTCCGGCAGCCCTCCGGGCTGACCGGTTTGCCCGTGCGATTTTGTGAAACGGCGCACTGCTTCTGGGCGAAGCAAATGAGGATGGGCATTTTAATTATTTCCCCGTTTGCGTTTGAACTGTTTTGTTTTCTGCAGTTGATTTTTCCTTCTTCCAGTCAATAAATAAAAGTGCGGCAGTCAAAAGAGCTAATATTATGGTTAGATAGAATAGCCCCCAAGTGACATGTCCTAATTTTTGCGATTCATTTACAAGAATTTCATTTTGGTGTGTGAGAGTTTCGGTAAGCAGAATATTTTTATCTGTTTGTTTTGTTAATTGCTTTGTGTGTTCAATTAATGTGTCGGCAGATTGGGCCGCTTCTTCTGCTATTCGCAGTCTCAATGAAATCTTAACCTGCTCTATCCAGTGCATATTATATGAAGTGCCGACATGTAAAGATAACAGCAGGAGTTCTTCCAAGTCCTTTGCTGGCGATTTTTGAATAAATTCCTTCATTCGCTTTTCCAAAACACTTCCCGACCTTATGTCTTGGATAGTGCAAATTTCGTTGTAAAATTCGTGTGATGTCATCATAAATTATTTAATCCCCGCCAGCCTTTCCTTCCAGATTTTGTAAAGCTCCACGGTGGCTCTCACATCGCGCAGGCAGTATTCGGCTATCTCGCGGAATTTCTTTTCGGCCAGCATCGTTGTCACGTCGCTGCCGGTCACGCCCGCGCTCTTGGGCGATTCGATGCCGAAGGCTTTGCAGTAAAAATCCAGGTTGAACCGCCGCGCCGCGCCGTCGCGTCCGCTCACGCTGTAAAAGGTGAATTGCTCCGCGAGGTCGCAATGCGGCTCGGTGGCGTAACGGTAGCCGAGCCAGTTCTTTTTCGAGATGGGCACATTGAGCAGCGCCGAGCGCAGGTAGATGAACGGCACGTCGAAGCCGCGCCCGTTGAAGGTGACGACGGAATTGAAATTTTTTGCTGCTTCCCAGAATTGTGCCAGCAACTCGGCTTCATCCGCACAGGCGACGAATTTAACTTCCGCCTTTTCATCGTTCGGTTCCTCAAAATCTTCGGCCACGAACAAACTTTGTCCGCGCAACGATTCGGCGTTGAGCATGGCGATGCAGACGACCTGCGAGGTGAATGGCCAGAGCGACATGAACCGGGTGATTTCCTCGCGCTTGGCGTTCTTGGCGACGGCGTCGTCAATTTTCTCCGTCTCGCGGAAAAGATATTCCTGCTGCGCCTCGTCGAAGAGGTCGAGCGGCAGCGCAGAGGTTTCAATGTCGAAAACGAGGGTTGCCATGAGGAAATTAACCGTCAAGTTGCCGCCGCCGCCAAGTTTTATTTTTTGTGAAGGCAACTTGAAGCTTGCCATTTGAATCGCGCCGGTGGCAATTTGCGTCATTCTCAATTTGAAAGCCGTTCCGCATGGAAACAAACCAGCAACCCGAATCGGACGAAGCCAAACTGCGCGAGCAATTGGAGGAGTTTCTCCGCTACGCCCGCGTGCTGGAGGAGGTCACACGCGCGCCCGCCAATCTGCCGCGCCTCAAGGATATCCGCCCGGTCGTGCCGGTGCATGAGACGTTCCTGCCCGGCTCGATCCTCACCACGCTCTTCCGCAACCCCAAAACCGGACGCACCACGTCGTTCAAAAGCGAGGAACTGGCCGAGCTCGACGGCATGACAACGGATTACCTGTTGAACTATTACCTGTCGCAATCATTATTCACCGCGGACGACATGGCGCGTTTGAGCAACAGCATCGAGGCGCACACGCGGCGGTTGTATCAATTGATGCGGAACAGCGACTGGCGCGCGCAGGTGTTCAGCTATGACGTCGCGAAGGAGAAGGCCATCCTGCGCAGCCTGCTGCAATTGCGCCTGCTGGTTGAATGCGTGCAAATCCTCACGCCGCCGCTGATGACCGTCAAACGTATCGGCGACGAGGAATTCGATTTGATTGACGACCTGCACAGTCTGGTGCGGCTGCTGACGCTGGTGTTGTGGCAGCGGCTGGCCACCGATGGCTCGGAAGTGCAGGCCTACGGCGCGCTTTCAATTTGTGTCGCCGGCCTCGCGGCCAAGGCGGATGACGCGCTGGCCTTGATTGAATCCGGTTATGCCGCCGCCAACGGCGACGAAGCCGCGTTCGCCAAATGGTTCGAGAAAGGCGGACGCAAGGCGATGGAGCGCGTGGAAACGATGTTGCAGCCCGCGGACAAACACGGGCTGGACGAGATTTTCAGTCTGTTCACGCGCCATTCGCTGGATTTGGGTTTGCAGCCGGTGACGATTGAATTCATCCGGCAGAATTTGCAGACGCTGGTGACGACGCTGGCGAACATGGACCACGAAATGTCCGACGCCTGCCGCCGCCGTTCCGCCGTCATTTCCTCGCAACTCACCGAAGTCTCGCGCCAATACGCCGTGGATTTCACCGCGCGCGCCGCCGATCCCGGCATCAGCGAGGAAGACCTCAACGCCATCTTCAAGGAATTGGACGCGCTCGTCGGCCTCGAGCCGGTGAAGAACGAAGTTCATCGCGCCACGAATTTCGCGCGCGTGCAAATCATGCGCCGGCAGCAGGGATTGCCCGTCGTGGAGGCGAGTTTGCACGGCGTGTTCTTCGGCAATCCCGGCACCGGCAAAACCACGGTCGCGCGGCTCATGGGCCGCATTTACAAATCGCTCGGCCTGCTCCGGCGCGGCCACGTCGTCGAGTGCGACCGCGGCCGGCTCGTGGCCGAATACGTCGGGCAAACGGCGGTGCGCACCGGCGCGATGATTGATTCGGCGCTCGACGGCATTTTGTTCATTGACGAGGCCTATTCGCTCGCCGGCCGGGGCGCGGAGGATTTTGGCGGCGAAGCGGTTGAAACGCTGCTCAAACGCATGGAAGACGACCGCGACCGGCTCATCGTCATCGTCGCCGGCTACACCGATCCGATGAAACAATTCATCGCGTCGAATCCCGGGCTTGAATCGCGCTTCACGAATTATCTGAATTTTCCCGATTACGCGCCGGAGGAACTGCTGGAAATTTTTCATCGCATGGCCGCGCAGAGCGGGCTGGTCTGCGCGCCGGAAACGGAGAAAAACGTTTTGGCCATTTGCAACAAATTGCACACGGCGCGCAACGCGCAATTTGGCAACGCCCGCGAAATGCGGAATTTGTTCGAATCCGCCGTGCGCAATCAAAGCACGCGGCTGGTCGCCAGCGGCAAATGCGACCGCGACGCGCTGACCACGCTGTTGCCGGAGGATTTGCCCGCCGATTTTGAAACCGGGATTTCCGCGCCGCCGGAAACCAGACCGGCAACTTCAAGGATTGCACCAAGGGCGGGTTGAAAATTATTGAACCGGTTCGGCAATCAAATCGTAATCCGTGTGGCCGATGATTTTCACTCTCGCAAATTCACCAACTGGAACCTTGCCGCGGATACAAATGCGCCCGTCAATGTCCGGCGCATCAGCTTCTCCCCGTCCAACGAAGTAGTGACCTTTCATTCGGCCGGCGTGCTTGTCCGTCTCGCGAATCAAACCGTGCTCCCACGAGCTCACGTTTGCACCTTGTAATTGTTTCGCGTTCGCCTCGCCTTCGACGAGGACTTTGATTTCACGGCCAACGAAACTCTCGGAAACGGCCACGGCGATTTTGTGTTGCGCCGCCATGGCAAGTTCGCGCCGGCGCTCCTTTATTTTGCCGGGAATTTGTCCGGCCATTTTTCCCGCCAACGTGCCATCTTCCTGCGAATACGTGAAAACGCCGAGCCGCTCAAATTTTGTTTCGCGGATGAAATCGAGCAGCGTTTCAAAACTTGTTTCTGTTTCGCCGGGGAAACCGACGATGAAGGTCGTCCGCAGCGCGATGCCGGGAATTCCGGCGCGGATTTTGCGGATCAAATCCACGATGTATTGCTGCGAAGTTTCGCGGCGCATCCGTTCGAGCATGTTTTCGTGAATGTGCTGGAGCGGAATGTCCACGTAACGTGCGACTTTTTTGCAATCGGCAATCGTCTGAATCAATTCGTCCGTCCAATGCGCCGGGTGCGTGTAGAGCAGGCGGATCCAAAAATCGCCTTCGAGTGAATTCAATTCGCGGAGCAAAGTGCAAATGGTCGTGGCGTCGGCGGAAAGCGATTTGGCCGCCGCTGAGAACTTTTCAGGTGAAGAAATCGCGCGCGAGTGATTTGGACGTAAATCGAGCCCGTAATAAGTTGAGTCCTGCGAAATCAAATTGATTTCCTTCACGCCGTCGGCGATGAGCGCCTTCGCCTCGGCGACGATGTCCTTTTGCGTGCGGCTGCGATGCGAGCCGCGCATTCGCGGAATGATGCAAAAGCTGCACGGATGGTTGCAGCCCTCGGCGATTTTCAAATAGGCGAAATGTTTTGGCGTGAGTCGGAAGCGCGGCGTGGCGAAATCGGGAATGAAATTTGGACGCTGCGTGACGTCAAAAATTGGCGAGCCGGTTTTCGATTCTGAATTTTGAGTTTTAAGTTGTTCCAGCTCCTGCAATCGCGAAATCACTTTTGACTTTGGACTTTTGGCATCGGACCGTTTGCTAATTCTTTCGCTGCGTCTGGCCATCGCGCCTCTGACAATTTCCGAAACTTGCGCGACTTGATCAATGCCCATGAACGCGTCCACTTCGGGCAGCAGTTTCGGCAGTTCGTCGCGGAACCGCTGCGGCAGGCAGCCGGAGACAATCAGGCTTTGGCCGCGATTTTTCGCGTCGCGGACTTCGGCGGATTCAAGAATCGTGTCCACGCTTTCCTCCTGCGCGGAGTCAATGAACGAACAGGTATTGACGATGAGCGCGTCGGCGGCCGCGGCGTCGTTGGTGATTTCAATTCCGCTTTTCAAAAGCGAGCCGAGCATGATTTCGGCGTCCACCAGATTTTTGGCGCAACCGAGCGAAATCAAGCCGACGCGGAGCGGGCGGGCGTTGGAATTTTTTTTCGTCACTGGCGGAAAATCATTTCGCGGGAGAATTGGTCGAGACGGAATTGGTCTGGACGGTTTCAACTGTGTTCGTTGAATTAACGGCAGCCGGCACGGCGTTGGTGGAAGCGTTTTCCGGCGGCATTCCCAATTGCGTCCGCAGTATGGCGCGCGCGGCAAAAGGCATTCCTTGTTTTGGATCGAGCAATTGCTTCAAAACGAGATGGTCGAGGTCGGCAAACGGCGGCAAATGCACGCGTTCACCATTTTCGCCGAAACCGGAAGTTTTGGCGGTGTAGTGGTCGTAAGTTTTTTTGGCGAGATTGCGGTAACCCAGGTAGTAGTCATTTTCGCCCATGACGAGCGACACATAGGACTGGGTGAGCAGGTTTTGAATAACATCAGTGGTTCTATCCTGCGACGTGTCGCCTAATTCCTCCTGAATACGCGCGATGCAGTAGTCTTCGACTGTCAGGTTTTTGGGAAGTGAGTTTGGGTCGCCGTCAAGGATCGGCTTGTCGGGAAATTTCGTCGCAAGCACTTTATACCATTTCGCCGCTTCCGCCGAACGGTTGCTGCCGTAGAGAAAATAAACCGCGTCGCGCAGGAAATTCCGTTGCGCGCTCAAGATGCCCTGTTTCTGGCCGGAATCAGTTTCCTCGGCATACATTTTTTCATAGGCGTCATTGACTTTGGCGGTGAGGTCAAGATCGGGCACCAGCGAATACGTGTGACTGATTGGGTCCAGCAGGACTCGTCCGTGATAAAACAATTGCTCCATGGACTGGTAAATGATGCGGCGCAACGTGATTAAATCGTCAGCCTGCGTTTTGCCAGGATTTTCCTCCGCCATTTTCAGCCCATACGCGCCCCAGTAAATCGCGGTCGCTTCCGGCAGCCGCCAGTCAAACGGGCCGTATTCCTCGTTCACCTTTTCCGCGAACGCCGGATCAATCTTGAATTTTTCGCGGAGCACGAGGGCGTTGGTTCTTTCCTCGAGAGTTTGCGGATGCAGCAGCGCGGTGAAATTTGTTCCATACGGACCGAAGAACGGCGTCATTTCCTTCGCCCACTGGCTTTTGTAGTAGCCGTTGGCATCGTCCATATTCTGACCCATTTTGCTCTGAAAAATCCAGGCCAACTGCTGGTAAAGCAGCACATTGTCGGGATTGTAGCGCAGTCCCCGGTCGCGCAGCAGTTCGATGCCCTGCTGCACCCAGCGCCAGCGATCGGAAAAATCCTTGAACTTGACCGAAATGTTCCAAGCCATGTTCCACGCCTGAAAAGCCCACACCTGCGCAAAGTGCGGCTCCAAATCCGTGATCCAATCCGACAATTGCGCCGCCTCGAAATATTTGTCGTTCTGCTGCAGGTCGTTCGCGCGAATCCACAGATAATTGGAAATCAATCCGCGAAAACCGCCCAGCGCAACAGTCGTGAACGCCAGCATCGGCGGCGCGTCCCGCAGCGGTCCCGCAATCGTCAAGCCCAATTGGTCGCGGTCGCGGTTCAAAAATTCCTGCACCCGGCTCGAGCCAAAGAGCAACGACGCCGCCAGCAGCAGCAAAAGAATTTTTTTAACGCGTGAATTCATTGGTTTCCTTGCGCTGTCGCCAGTTCACGCCGGTTGAACAGGATGATTCCGATGATGGCGACGATGCCGCCGAGCAGCAGGACAATCTGCCCGAACGCCGCGCCAAGATCGCCCCACAAAATCGCGCGCCCGGCGCTCAACGAATCAATCGGTGAAAAATTTTGCGCCAGATTGACGACAACCAGAATCCCCTTGAACAGCGGAATCAGCACTACGTCCACCGGCGTGTGCCCGACGGTGCTTTCCTCGTTGCCTACGCCAACCGTGCCATTGGCAACCGCTTCGGCCAGCGTCCCGCTCGACAGAACCACCACCATGACCGCCAGCGAAAAAAATGCCGCGACCGGAAACGACAGCAAACTCGCCGCCGCCAGCCCCAGCGCCGCCAGCAACGCCATCCAGCAAAAAATGATTCCCAGCCCGCGCGCAAAATTCAACGCGAAGCCGCCTTCGGGATACAGAAGCTCCATGCCGTCCTCGACTGAAAACAGCAGTGACGTGTCATTCGGGTTCGTAAACACAACGGTCAACACGCCGTTTTTGTCGAACGAATTCGGCGGGATGCTAAATTCATGAAATGTGTCCGGCGCAAGGCTCATCGGCGCAAGCTGCACATAGTTGGTCGAATCTGGATCGCCAATCTGCCACAGCGCGACAAATGTTCCTGACGGACTTTTTGAAGCCGAATTGAACTTCACGCGCAATTGCAGTGGCTTGTCGCGCAGAAAATTTTTCGCCAGGCCCAAGTTAATCTGCCATTCGCGCGTGTAGCCCGGCGGCACAAGTTGATATGGAGCCTTAACCTGTTCGCGGATTTGGTTCATCACTTGCTCCTTGTCCGCAGGAGATAAACTGGCGAGTTCGGGATGTTGCTTCAAACGCGCTTGAAACTCCCGCTCCGTTTCCGCGTCAATTTGCGCCTCCAGGTTTTCCGGCTTGGCCACGCCGCGCGCCACCAGCACCTGCTCGTGCAAAATTTGCTGCTCCGCCGGCGGCAGCTTCGTCGCGCGCCATTGCAGCAGGCCGTAAATGCACGCGCCGGAAAGCGCAAGCAGCGCCGCGTTCAACGTCACGATGCCGAGCCATTTGCCCAGCCAGATTTGCCAGCGTGCGATCGGCTTGGTCGCGACGACTTGAATCTGGCACTCCTCGATGTCGCGCGCCAGCGTGCCGCACGAAAGCCACAACGTCGAAAAACCGAGCAACGCCGTAATCGCGCTCAACGTGTAGGTCAAAATAATCTGCGTGAACCCGCGCGCCGTGCCGTCTGATTTGATGACCAGCGGCAAACCGACCACCGCTAGAATCAACAGCGCCGCGATGACGAGGAAAAGCCGGAACCGCAGCGCGGCCTTCCACGTCAGCCAGGCAATGGCGAGAATTTTTTGCATTTATTTGAAGCCACAGATGGACACAGATTCACACAGATTAAAAAACAATTATTTGCCATCAGCAAATTTTCCACCATCTGTGTTTCATCTGTGAAAATCTGAGGCTAAAACTATTTTTTATTTCCCAACAGCGACGACAATTTTTCGTCCGCTTTCGACAAATCCACTGGCTTCGCTTCTGGCGCGGGAACTGGTTTTGTTTCCGGAATTTTTGTCGCGACCTGCTGCGTCAACGCTTCCAGCTTTTTGTCGTCCAATTTCTTTTCAACAACAGGCGCGGGAGCTCGTGTTTCGGGAGCTTTTTGCGCGGCTTGCGGCAGCGCCAGCTTTTCCAAGACTTTTTCGGTTGCCGGTTTTTCCTCGGCGCCTGCACGCAAATACGCTGCGACTTTTGCGCCGGATTGCGCGCCGCTGGTTTCGTGCGCGGCTTCGCGCGCCTTTTGCACGACCGCCAGAAAATAGCTTTCGAGATTTTGCGTCGGATTGTCCACGCGCACTTCGCCGGTCGAAACGTCCTGGCGGATGATTTCCAAAACTTTTTCCAAAGTTTGTCGCGGCAAAACCGGCGTCGTAATTTGCAACGTGTCCGGTGTGGCGAGCAATTCTTTCAACGTGCCGGCGGCCTGGATTTTTCCGCCGTAATAAATCAGCACGCGGTCGCAAACATCCTCAACATCCGACAGCAAGTGGCTGCTCAAAATCACCGTCTTGCCGCGGCGCGCGAGCGCGATGATTAAATCCTTCACCTCGCGACAGCCAATCGGGTCGAGGCCGGCGGTCGGTTCGTCCAAAATGACCAAATCGGGATCGTTGATGAGCGCCTGCGCCAAGCCGATGCGACGCTGCATTCCTTTGGAAAATTCCCCGACGGCGCGCGTCTGCGTTTTGCCGAGGCCGACCATTTCGAGCAATTGTTCCGTGCGATTGCCGCGTTCGCCTCTCGAGAGCTGAAATAAATTTCCAAAAAAATCCAGCGTCTCGCGCGAATTGAGGTAACGATACAAATACGATTCCTCCGGCAAATAACCGATGCGCGACTTGGTCTGAACGTGGCGCGGCGAATGGCCGAAAACTTCGATGTGCCCTTTCGTCGGATTCAACAAACCGAGCAAAAGTTTTACGGTCGTGGATTTGCCGGAGCCATTCGGGCCGAGCAGGCCAAAAACTTCGCCGCGCCGGACTTCAAAATCCACATTGTCCACGGCACGCGCCTTGGGGCGATTCCAAAAATCCTTGAAGATTTTTGTGAGGCCGCGCACGGACACGACAATTTCAGCGGATTTTTGATTTCCGGTCTGCGATTGCGGATTCAATTCGGCGACAGGCATAAATTAACTTCACGCCAGCTTCGGCGTCAGTTGGCCCGAAATGTTCTGTGGCGGTTCCTCCGCTTCAGGATGGAAATGCTCCAGTTCCTCGCCTTTGCGCACGAGGCGCGCGCTGTTGAAAATCACGATGAGCGAACCGACGTTGTGCAAAATCGCCGCCGGAATCGGGCCGAGAATGCCCAGCGAGGTCACCGTCAGGCCAATGACGATGAACAGCACGCCAAAGGCAAAATTCTGGTTGATGACCACGCGCGTGCTGCGCGAGAGTTTCACGAGAAATGGCAGGCGCTTGAGATCGTTGTTCATCAGCGCAATCGTCGCGCTGTGAATCGCCACTTCGCTGCCCGCCGCGCCCATCGCGATGCCGATGTCGCCCGCCGCGAGCGCTGGCGCGTCGTTCACACCGTCGCCTACGACCGCGACTTTGTAGCCTTTCGCCTTCACGGCGTGGACAAATTCCACCTTGTTCTGCGGCAGGCAATCGCCCTTGGCCTCTTCGCAGCCGATTTCGGCGGCGACGCGCGTGGCGACCACCTGCCGGTCGCCGGAAATCATCGCGACGCGGCGGACGCCGTTTTCCTTCAATTCGGCCAGCGCGTCTTTTGCCTCGGCGCGGGTCTGGTCCTGCAAACCGACCCAGCCGACGCACTGGCCGTTGCGTGCGACAAAAATCAAACTCCAGCCCTCGGTCTCGTTCAAATCCATGTGCTTCTCGAAGCTGCCGTCAATGCCGTTGTCCTTGAGCCATTGCGCGCGGCCAACCAGAACATTCGCACCGTTGATTTCCGCCTTCACGCCGCGGCCGGCGGTTTCGGCAAAATCCTTCGGCTCGGCCAGCGGCACGCCGGCTTCGCCAGCGAGCTGCGCCAGCGCCTTGGCAGTCGGATGGTTGCTGTATTTTTCAGCGGACGCGGCGATCAAAAGCAATTCCGCCGGCTTCGTTTCGCCAATTGGCGCGAGGCGGCTGACCGCGAGCCGGCCTGTCGTGAGCGTGCCGGTTTTGTCAAAAATGAAGGCGTTGATTTTCGCGGCCAGTTCGATGTCGGCGACGTTTTTGATCAAAATTCCAAGGCGCGCGGCGGCGGAAAGCGCGGCGACCATCGCGGTCGGCGTCGCCAAAATGAACGCGCACGGGCAGGAGACGACAAACACGGCGATGACGCGGTTCAAGTCGTGCGTGAAGGCCCAGACGAGTGCGCCGATGACCAGCACCAGCGGCGTGTAAAAACCCATGTATTGGTCCACGATTTTCTGGATGGGCAGCTTGGTTTTTTCGGCGGCGATGATGAGTTCGCGCACGCGGCCAATGGTTGTGTCTTCGCCGGCACGGCTGACTTTGATTTCAAGGACGCCGGTGAGATTTTGCGTGCCGGCAAAAACCTCGTCGCCGGTTTTTTTGTCGGCGGGCAGCGATTCACCGGTGATGGTCGCCTGATTGAACGAGCCTTGTCCGCTTAAAATAATTCCGTCCGCAGCAACATTGTCGCCCGGGCGAATGCGAATGACGTCGCCGATGGAAAGCTCGCTGGCTGCGACTTCCTCCTCGCCACCGTCTTTTGTGATGCGGCGCGCCTTCGTTGGCGTCAGTTTGATAAGCGACTCGATGGAATCCCGCGCGCCCTCGGCGGTGCGCGTTTCGATGAGTTCGCCGGTGAGCATGAAAAACGCGACGATGCCGGCGGTTTTGTAATTGCCGGACGCGAACGCGGCGAGCACGGCGATGGCGACGAGTTCGTTGATGCTCAGGCGTCCGACGCGCAAATCCTTGATGGCGGTGACGACGATGGGATAAATCAAAATGACCGAGCCGATGAACGCGCTGGCGCTGGCGACCGTGCCGCCCGATTCAAAGAGCCAGTCCACGATGAAGCCGTTGAGGACGAAAACGCTGCCGATGAGCATCTGCCACAAATGCACCGTCGAATGTTCGTGGTCGTGGCCACAGCCGCACGAATCGTCGTGCTTGTGCTCGTGGCTTAAAAGCGATGTGACTTGCATAAAATTCAACTATTACGGCGACTGCGCCTCCGGTTTTGGCTGCGGCAACTCGCGATTTAACATTAACCGAAGTTCGGCCGGTTTTCCATTGGCATGAAGAGGCAAAAACATTTTGTCCTGCACGTGTGTCAGCGCGTCGCCGATGGCCGGCAGGAGCGTGGTCTGCACAAACAAATCCGGGTTGCTCTCATATTTCGGCAGCAAATCGCTGAAACGCTTGGCGTCGGCGTCCACGGACGCGACGTATTTCGTGCGGGCAGTTTCGGCTTCGTTGACTATGTCGGTGGCTTGCGCGCTGGCTTGCAGCAAGGTTGTATTTGCATCGCTGCGGGCGGTGTTGAGCGTCTCGTCGCGGGTTTCACGCGAGGTGGTGACCTGCGCAAAAACGTCCGCCAACTGCCGCGGCGGGATGTTTTGAACCTCGCAGTTGTCCACCACGATGCCGAGTTGATCCCGGTCCGCCAGATCGCGGACGCGCTGTTCCACGGCCTCTTGAAAACCGCCCTCATCGTTGTAAAGCGCGTCGTCCACGTCGAAATGCGCGGCGGTGTAAAGTAGCGCGTTGTCCAGAATATTTTGCACGGTGTTGGACGCGGAGGTGAAATTAAAAACGTAGCGAATCGGATCTTCGATGTGGTAGTAAAGCGTCGCGCGGGTGTGAATGATGTTACGGTCGGCGGTGATGACGTAGCCGTCGCGCGTCGGATCCAGCGACGGGCCGGGGGGTATTTCCTCGCCGCTCAATTCCGCCTCTGGCGTGGTGAAATACCAACCATTGTTGGACGAAACTTTTTGGGACTCCGTGATGGGAATTTTCACCACTTCGTCAATCGGATAGGGAAACGACCAGTGCAGGCCGGAACTCAACAAGGCCTTTTGGCCGGCGCCGACAGGTTTGCCGAAGCGTAGAATAATGGCCTTTTCCGACGGACCGACCTGGAAAAAGCCCGAACAGAAAAAGGCGGCGACCATCAGCAACATGACGATTTTGACAATCGCAAAACTGCTGCGCAACGCCTCGGCCAGCGCTTGCGAGCCGGCGTCTCCCGTTTCCGGCGCGGGCGAATGTCCGTGGTCGTGGTCGTGATGTTCGTGCTCGTCACTCATGGATTGCTGCTGGGTGAATTGGTCGGCAGATGACTGAACAAGTCAAACGGCGGCGTACGATCGTCCAAAATCAAGGTCGTTTTGTTGGTGAGCACCTCTTGCAGTGCTGTAAGGCGATCCAGATAAATCGCCAATTGCGGGTTCTCCTGGAAGATCGGCAGGGTCTTGGCGGCTTCAGCCTCGCCTTCGGCGCGAATGCGTTCAGCCTCCCCCTCCGCCTGGGCGATGGTTTCATTCGCCTGGCGATCGGCGGCGGAGCGGATTTTTTGAGCCTCGGAATCGCCTTCGGACTGGTAGCGTTTGATGATTTCCTCGCGTTCGGACTTCATCCGGTCAAACACGGTTTCGGTGACGCTTTCCGGCAGCTCGATTTTTTTCAAGCCCAGAAAATCAAGGCTGACGCCCCAATCGTTGGTGCTCAACTCGGCCCGCACCGCCTGTTCAATTTGATTTTCAATCTCGTCAAATTTCAATTGTTTCGGATCCGCGTTCACAAAATCGGACAACGGATGTTGGCCGACCACGGCGATGTTGGCGCTGCGCAACATGCTTTCAAGCTGTTCCTGCGCGTTGGGAATGGAAATGGATGGATCACCGGGAAATCTCCGCAAAAAATCCCCCGCGTCGGAAATCCGCCAGCCAACATAAACGCTCGTGATTAAATCGTTTTGGTCCGCCGTGAGCGTCTCCTCGAATTTGTCCTGAAAATTCTGGACACGGTCGTCGTATTTATAAACTTCCTGAATCGGCCACGGCCATTTGAAGTGCAGGCCGGGTTCGCGCGGAGGTCCCGATATCCTGCCAAAAGTCGTAACCACGGCGGTTTCGGACTGGCGCACTTGAAAAACAAACAGCAGCAGCAGGAAAATGACGACGAGCACTGCGCCGACGATGAAGGTTAGAACGTTTCTTTTTTTCATGGCAATTATTCGCTGGGCACGGTTAAATTTTCCAACTCGGGACTGATTTTATCTTCCAGATCAAAAATCAGGACGTTGTCCGTGTTCGTGACAAGCAAAACGTATTTGCGCGCGTTTTTGGTCGCATCAACGAACGTTTGAAAATACGCCCGCTCCTCATAAACCGACGGCGCGGCCTCGAACGCCGGAATCTGGTTCGTAAACAACGCCGCCTGCGCCCACGCCAGGGTTGCCAGCTTGATGCCGTAGGCCTCGGCGAGGTTCGTCGTCGTGAACGCCACCGCGCTGGACATCGTGTTCGTCTGGATGGCATCGGCGACGGCATTGTTCGTCTCGGCGATCATTTGCTGCTGCGCGCCAACCACCTTTTCAAAATCGCCCGCGACGGCGACCGGCGGATGGATGTCCTGCAAACCGACAAAAAGAATCTTCGCACCCAGCCCGCTCGCGTTGGCATCGGCTTGAATTTGCCGCTGCAATTCGCGCGCCGCCTCCAGCCGCGCCTGTGACAATAGATTGGTCAAGTCCGCGCCGGCCAAAAAACGCACCAAGTCACGCGTCGCCAAATCCTGCAGCAAATTCGACTGGCCGGCGTTGTTGTAGGCCCAGTCCATGACGTTGGTGATCTGGAACTGCACCGGAATGCTGACGGAAATCAGACCCACCGGCGGCGTTTTCGAAAATTCAGCCGCTTCCGCGTTTTCATTTTGAATCGTCGCGGCCGCGCGGTCGCCAACGAGAAAATTGACTTCGTCCGTGTGGGGAACGCTCCACAAAATCGTCTGCTCTTTTCTGCTTTGCGTATCCGGCGTGAAGCCAACGTCAAAGGTCTGAATCTGGGCGGTGCGGTAGCGATAGGCCTTGTCAATCGGCCACGGGCATTTCAGATGCGCGCCGGAATTCAGCGGCTGCGCGAGCGGTTTTCCAAAATGCTCCAGCACGACCTGCTCGCCCGGATCAACGAAAATGACGCACGTGGACAAAAATAAAACCGCCAGTTGGGCCAGAATCAAAATGGCAAGGTTGTTCTGGAGCAATCGGAAAAACCACGTCTCGGAAACCTTGAAGCCGAATTGATAGTCGAGCGTCTGCGCCGCCGTCGTGAACAGGCTTTCCGGCTGCGCGAACAGCCCGACAACGCGACTTTCGTAAAGCGGGCGGGTGATTTTTCCTCGGACACGCGGGCGGTAAATTTCCAGCAGCAGCGTCACGAGCATTTCCACCGCCATCAGTCCCAGCAAAATGCAAAACACCCGCGCGAGCCAAAGATCAGCCTTGGGAAACATGGGCTCGGCTGCCGGTAAAGAAGTTCCGGCGATGCCCAGCGCCGCCAACGCGCAAACGTAGGCGCCCGCGAGCAGGAAGCTGGAACTTGGCCGCAACAGCCGGTGGTCTCCCAGCCGCGCGATGGTCACGGAAAACCGGCCGATCAAAAACAACACCAGTGAGAAAATCGCGAAGAGCGAAAGCGCCGGCATCGCCTTGTCCGGCTCAATGCCGTTGTTTGTTTTGCCGGTCCAGTGCCAGAGCAGCCACGCGCCGCCGGCTTCGATCAAAAACAGCAGCACGGCAAAGCCGGGAACGAAAAATTTTTCAAACTGCTCGCGCGAGCGGTGCGCGGGAAAAACCTCCGATTCCTTCGTGTCGAACAACGCGGATTCGCCCTTGGCGCGCGCCATTTCCTCGACCTCCAGTTTTTCCAGCCGCTCGTTTTCTTCGAGCCGCATTTGAAACCAGCTGGCGAAGGCCACCAGCGCGCCAATTCCGAGAAAAACGGACGCCGCCTGCCCCGCCAGCGAGTTGACGTAGCACGTCACGACAAACCCAGCGATGAAAACCGCCGCCGCCGTCGCCAGATTCAGCAAACCATTTTTTTGAACGTTGCGATCCATGAAATTTCAGCCACCGATGAACACAGATAAACACGAATTCAAAAAAGAATTACCGCAAATTCCAAGGAATTTACGTTTCATTTTTGCATTCATTCGTGGCTTTAACTCAATTCTCTTTCTTCAAACAGCGCCGTGCCCACCGCCAACGCCGCGCCCGCGTAACAAACCGCGTAGGCAAACGCCTTGCCGACGTAAGCCCATTGAAACGTGTTTTTACCCGTGTCAATGGCGTCGGCGAGCCAGAAAAGCTGCCAGTTCGGAATGACGCTGTAAAGCGTCGAAGCCCACCATTCGCCGCTCCGGGCGCGCACGCCAAAAAAGTAGTCTGACATGAGACCGATCAAAAAAATTGCCGAACAAATCGCCAGCGTCGGAATCGTGTCAAACCGCGTCGAACACGCCAAAGCGACGGCGGCCAGAATCCACAGCGCTAACAAAATCAAAATCCCCGCGGGCAAAAGATTCCAGTTGACGTGCCCGACCGTGCCGAGACTTTCCATTTGCCGGGTGTATCGGAAAACAAGAAACGTGGCGAGCGTCGTAAAAACCAGCATTCCAAAAACCGCGTCGCTCACGAACGGCCGGCGCAGGAAAAAATTGCTGAAGCCCGCCAAGGCGTAGGCCGCGACGATGCCTGCCGAAAAAATTCCAATCGCCGGCAAATCCGTTCTGCCGTAGGCGTCAAACGCCATGCGACTGGCCAGCAACACGCCAACCATGTTGACATAGGTCAAAACAGTCAGCGCCGCCGCGAGGCCGGCGAATTTGGCCAGCAAAAATTGCGCGCGACCGACGGGCTTGGACAAAACGGCCAGTGCCGTGCCCGCGCGAATTTCCCGCGCCAGCGACGCCGACGCGCTCAACACCGCGCCGAACAAGCCGGCCAGCAACATCACCGCCAGCGTGGAATTGTCCACCAGCTTCGGCTCGTCGCCAAACGCGAAGTAATACGGCACTGCCAGAAAAATTTCAAAAGCCACCGAGCCGGTCATCAACAGCAGAAAAATCGGCTGCCGAATCAATTCCATGAAGGCGTTTGCCGCAATGGTGAGGAATTGTCGCATGAATCAACTCCACCAAGATTGCGAATCCGGCGGCAAATTGCCAGCGGTTAATCCATCCAAAATGCAAATCATCATCGAAGCCTCAAGAAAATGGAGCGTCTGGGGGGCGATTCCGTTCAAAATGAAAATCACGCCATCGCCCGCGCGATGGAATTCCACCAAGCATCGTGCAGTTCAGCAAGCGGCGTGGAAAATTCGCCATTCGCCGTTTTGACGTTCAATTTGTCGCCGCCAACCTTGCCGATTTGAACGGCTGGAACGCCCATCAACTTCGCGCGCTCGACGACTTTCACGGTGTCCATCGGCGCACAGGAAATGATAATGCGCGATTGGGATTCGCCGAAAAGCAGCGCGTCGAGGCGGAAGTCTTTGAATTGCGACAAATCTATTTGCGCGCCAATCAATCGCGGCGTTTCGCGCGCGACCAATTGCGAAATGCAACTTTCGGCAATTGCGACCGCCAGTCCACCTTCGCTGCAATCATGCGCGCTTTTTATCAAACCGCTTTGAATCAAGCCGAGCAAAGTTGTATGTAAAATTTTTGCCGTATCCAAATCGCAGCGCGGTGGTGTGCCGGTCTTTTTGCCGTGAACAACTTGCAAATATGCCGAGCCGCCAAGGCCGAGCAGCGGATCGTTTTTGTCCGCAATTGCGCCGAGCAGAATAATCGCGTCGCCTTCGTCCTTGAACCATTGCGTAGTAACAAATTCCGATTTTTCGATAATGCCGACAACGGCAACCGTCGGCGTCGGGTCAATCGGGCCGGCCGGACTTTGATTGTAAAGCGAGCAATTGCCGCCGGTGACCGGCGCATTGAATGCGCGGCACGCTTCGGCCAGACCGCGAACAGATTCTTTCAATTGCCAGAACAATTCCGGCTTCATCGGATTGCCGAAATTCAAATTGTCCGTGACGCCCAGCGGCACCGCGCCACTGCACGCCAGGTTCCGGCACGCCTCGGCCACGGCAATTTTTCCGCCTTCGTATGGATCGAGATAGACGTAAGCGCCGTTGCAATCCACCGTCAGCGCGACGAGTTTTTCGGGAATTGATTTGCCGCCGGACGTTTCCGGCAACGAATCCGATTTGATTCGAATCACCGCCGCGTCGCTGCCGGGGCAGACCACCGAGCCGTCGCGAACCATGTGGTCGTATTGCCGGTAAACCCAATTCTTCGACGCGATGCTCGGCCAGGCGAGCAGCATTTTCAAATCGTCGGCGGGATTTTTCGTGTCGGCAATTCCGTCCAGCCGAAACGCGCGAACGTCTTTCAAATATTCCGGCTCCTGTGATTCGCGCTGATAAACCGGCGATTCGTCAGCGATTTTCTTCGCCGGAATATCCGCGACAATTCTTCCGTGTTGCTTCACCACCATCCACCCGGTATCGGTGACAAAGCCAATTTCCGCCCACGGCAAATCCCACTTGTCAAAAATGCGCTTCACTTCCTCCTCACGGCCTTTGTGGACAATGATAAGCATCCGCTCCTGTGATTCGGAGAGCATGATTTCATAGCTGCTCATGCCCGGCGCGCGTTGCGGAACCTTGTCCAGTTCGATTTCAATGCCCGTGCCCGCGCGCGCGGCGGTTTCACAGGTCGAACAGGTCAAACCCGCCGCGCCCATGTCTTGAATTCCCGCGACCGCGCCGGTTGCCAGCAGCTCAAGGCACGCCTCGCAAACCAGTTTTTCCATGAACGGATCGCCGACCTGCACCGCGCCGCGTTGTTGCTCGGCGGATTCTTCCGTCAAATCCTGCGACGCAAATGCCGCGCCGGCCAGGCCATCGCGACCAGTCGCTGGGCCGACGTAAAAAACCGGATTGCCAATTCCCTTCGCCGCACCGCGCGCGATTTGTTCGTGGCGTAAAACGCCGAGGCAAAATGCGTTCACCAGCGGATTGCCTTCGTAAGATTTATCGAAATAAACCTCGCCGGCAATCGTCGGAATGCCGAAACAATTTCCGTAATGCGCGATGCCGCTGACAACGCCGGAAAAAAGTCGGCGCACGTCAGGATTTGAAAGCTCGCCGAAGCGCAGCGAATTGATGGCGCAAATGGGCCGCGCGCCCATCGTGAAAATGTCGCGCACAATGCCGCCGACGCCGGTGGCCGCGCCTTGAAGCGGCTCGACCGCGCTCGGATGATTATGCGACTCGATTTTGAAGGCGATGGCCAGTCCGTCGCCGATGTCAATGATGCCGGCATTTTCCTCGCCCGCGCCGACGAGAATTTTTTTTGATTTGGTCGGAAATGTTTTGAGCAGCGGCCGCGTGTTCTTGTAACTGCAATGCTCGCTCCACATCACCGAAAAAATCCCCAATTCGGTGTAGCCCGGCGCACGGCCAAGAATTTCCAGAATTTTCTGATACTCGTCCGGCGTCAAATTATGCTTGGCGACAAGTTCGGGAGTGATGGCTGGTTCGGTCATGGAAAAATATTAAAATCTCAGCTACACAATCTGTAGGCCTTCCCCCATAGAAAGCATTTTTACTTCATCATCAAACCATTTACCAGTGTGGTTTATTTCAATTTTAATTTCTTGGGGTCTAGTGTTTGTGGCAGCGATATGCAGAACTACCCGATATGTTCCAGGACCAAAGCAATAAGTTTTGGCATACGGCTTTCCTTTAAGTTGAAAAGCGAGGACGGTTTGATCCGTAGGAACTGCGAGATTAGGATTATCAAAATAAAAAGCTTTTGCCCTTTCCGCTGGGTTAACAATCACAAATAAATTGCATTCTCTTTGCATGCCCGGCGAAATTGCTTTTACAAAAACTTCTTCGCTATCTGGCCATTGCAAATTTCTGCGTGGGAATGATTTCACCTCCTGAAAAGTTCCATTTGCTTCTTTTCGAAATAGCGCGGACGCAAAAACTTCAACTTCTTCAGCTCTTTGACTTCCTTCATTGCGAACGAGCAACTTAAATATGTAAGCAGTAACAAAACTCTTGGTTTTATTATCCGCAGCTTCTGACACTCTGAGGGGCGTCTTTACATGTTCACCGACTAACATTTTTAATTTTGGTCTTTGAATCCAAGCACGAATTTTATCTTGAAAAACAGCAATGACCGCAAGGGCGAGAGTCCCAATGGCAACCAACCACTCAGCAAGTAGCTTCTGGTTTTCAGGGGCAGTCATTTTTGTAAGCCATTCTTGCGAAATGTTGTTTGCCATAATGTTGGTAGTTATGCCGCTTGCGCGACAGTTTTGCATTTGAGCGCGGCGAAGATGCTTTCAAAAATCAATTTGCCGTCCGCGCTGCCCAAAATGCTTTCACTCGCGCGATCCGGATGCGGCATGAGGCCGGCCACGTTGCGGCGCTCGTTGCAGATGCCGGCGATGTTGAACAGCGAGCCGTTCGGATTTGCCGCGTCGGTCAGATTTCCGCTGGCATCACAATATTGCCAGAGAATCTGGTTGTTCGCTTTCAATTTCGCGAGCGTTTCTTCATCGGCGAAATAACAGCCTTCGCCGTGCGCGACGGGAATTTTCAGGATTTTATCGCGCGGAATTTTACTGGTGAAGGGCGTTTCAAAATTTCCGGTCTTTAAAAAAACCTGCTCGCAATGAAATTGCAAATCGCGGTTGCGGACGAGCGCGCCCGGCAGCAGTCCGGCTTCGCACAAAATCTGGAAGCCATTGCAAATGCCGAGGACAATCCCGCCGTCGCCGGCAAATTTTTGGACGGCCTGCATGACGGGACTGAACCGCGCAATCGCGCCGGTGCGCAAATAATCGCCATAGCTGAAGCCGCCGGGAATAATGACGGCATCGGCGTCGCCGAGCGAAGTTTCCTTGTGCCAGAGCAAATCCGCCGAATGACCGAGGGCGCGGACGGCGTGGATGCAATCCTGGTCGCAATTGCTGGCGGGAAATTGGAGAACGGCAAAGTTCATTCAATTTCGAGTTTGTAATCTTCAATCACCGGATTGCTTAAAAATTTATGGCACGCCTCGTCGAGTGACTGGCGCGCGGCCTCCTTGTCGCCGTCCAGTTCGATTTCCAGATATTTGCCGACGTGGACGGCCTTGATGCCGCGATGGCCCATTTGTTCGAGGGCGCCCTGGACGGTTTTGCCCTGCGGGTCCACGACGGCTTTTTTCGGGGTGACGATGATTTTTGCTTTCATGCTCGCGCCGAAGGAGTTTCCGGTTTCAAGCCGCAAGTTTCAAGTTTGAAATTCCCCGCGTTCTGCTCCATTGTTTGTGCGTGAACAACTCCGATTCATTCAAGGAGCCGGGCTGCACCATCGTCATTTTCGGCGCGAGCGGCGATTTGACGGCGCGCAAACTCATTCCGGCATTTTACCATTTGTGCAAGGACAAGCTCATGCCGCCGGTGTTCCGCGTCATCGGCTTCGCGCGGCGCGAGAAGACCGACGACTCATGGCGCGCGGAATTGCGCGCGGCGCTGGACCAATTTTCGCGTACGAAACCCGTGGACGAAAACGTCTGGGCGGAATTCGCAAAAAATATTTTTTACTGCCGGGGCGATCTCACCGACGCGGCGGCTTATCAGGCCTTGGAGCAGAAATTAAGCTCCTTCAACAGCGCGCCGCTGCGGAAAAACCTGCTGCTTTATCTGGCCACGCAGCCGAGCCAGTTCGGAACTGTCATTGAGCAATTGCACAACGCGAAATTGCTGCACAAGGAAGCCAATGATCACGGCTGGCAGCGGCTCGTCGTCGAGAAGCCGTTCGGCCACGACCTCGCTTCCGCGCGCGCGCTCAACGCCGAGCTAACGCGCTATGCCCACGAGCAGCAGGTCTGCCGGATTGACCATTACCTCGGCAAGGAAACGGTGCAGAACATTTTGATGTTCCGCTTTTCCAACTCCATTTTCGAGCGGCTCTGGACGCGCGAATCGATTGAACACGTGCAAATCACCGTCAGCGAAAAAATCGGCGTGGGCGAGCGCGGCGGCTATTACGAGGAAGCCGGTGCGCTGCGCGACATGGTGCAAAATCACATGCTCCAGGTGCTCGCGCTGGTGAGCATGGAGCCGCCGGTGTCGCTCGAAGCCGAGGCCATCCGCGATGAAAAAGTCAAAATGCTCAAATCCATTCGCGCGCTCACGCCCGGCGACGTGGCAAGGCAAATCGTGCGCGGACAATACTTCGCCGGCGTCGTCAACGGCGCGTTGCGTCCCGGCTACCGGCAGGAGACAAAAGTGAAGACAGATTCCAATGTTGAGACTTACGTCGCGTTGAAGCTGCTCATTGACAACTGGCGCTGGAGCGGCGTGCCGTTCTATTTGCGCACGGGAAAAAATCTCCCCATGAGCGCCAGCGAAGTGCGCATTCAGTTTCGTCCCACACCGAGTGTTTTGTTCGCCGCCCAGTGCGGAAATAAATTGGATCCAAACGCCATCGCGCTGCGCCTGCAGCCGAACGAGGGAATTTATTTGCGTTTCAACGGCAAAGTTCCCGGCATGAGCCTCGGCGTGCGGCCGGTGCGGATGAATTTCAGCTACGACGCGGAGTTTGGCGCCTACACGCCGGAAGCCTACGAGCGGCTGCTGCTTGAAGCCATCGAGGGCGACGCGACGCTGTTCATCCGCCGCGATGAAGTGGAGACGGCATGGCAGATTGTGGATTCGATTCGCGCCGGCTGGGACGGCAAGCCGCTGACGAACCGGGAATTTTACGCCGCCGGAACATGGGGACCAATCGCCGCCGATGATTTACTCGCACAAAGCGGCCACGCCTGGCACGAACCGCAGGTATTAAAATAAGGACATGAAATTCACCCTGCTATTCTGCGGATTGTTGGCGCTGATAATTCCGCCGGCCATTTTTGCAAAACAGCATGATGGAAAATCCAACGCGTTGAAAGACGCGGTCATTCTGGTCATCCGCCACGCCGAAAAACCGGACGACGGCTATGGCTTGTCCACCGATGGCCAAATGCGCGCCCAAGCTTATGCTGATTATTTCAAAAATTTAACGATGGACGGGCAGTTGTTGAAGTTGGATTACATTTTCGCCGCCGCCGACTCGCAGGATAGCCATCGCCCACGCCTCACCGTCGAACCAACCGGCCAGGCGCTCGATCTTGCCATCGACAGCCGGTTTAAGGACAAGGATTTTCAGGATCTTGCCGACGAAATCCTGTCGAAGTCACATGGCAAGGCGATTCTGATTTCATGGCATCACGAGGAAATTCCGGGCCTGCTGCGCGCGCTCGGAGCCGACCCCGCTCAGGTCATCCCGAAAGCCAAATGGCCGGAGGATGTGTTCGGCTGGCTGATTGAATTGCGCTACGACGCCGACGGACGTTTGATTGAAACCAAACGCATCAACGAAAATTTGATGCCCGATGATTCAAACAAACATTCGCTGGCAGCGTCTTGAACCATGGGAAACTTTGAATTAATTTCCTTTGCCAACGCCGACGAACTCGCCCGCGCCGCCGCAAATGCGTGGCTGGATGAAATTGAATCAGCCAATCGAGCGGGCACATCGTATTGCGTCGCGCTTTCCGGCGGGCACATCGCGCAAAAATTTTTTGCCACGACTGCTGGGCTGACCAAATCCCGAAACGTCTCCTTCGACCACGTCCATTTTTTTTGGGCAGACGAGCGTTGTGTGCCGCCGAACGATCCCGAAAGCAACTTCAAACTGGCAAATGAACTTTTGCTGGCGCCGCTGAAAATTTCTCCGGCTCAAATCCACCGAATTCGCGGCGAAGAACTGCCAGCGACAGCCGTAAAAATTGCCGAAGCCGAACTTTATAGGACGGCGTCCTACAAAAACGGTCCTCCGGTTCTGGATTTGATTATTCTCGGCATGGGAGAGGACGGCCACGTCGCCTCGCTTTTCCCCGGCAGAACCGACGGGACCGGCCCAAAGGAAATCTTTTGCACGGTGGAAAATTCGCCCAAACCGCCGCCACGCAGGGTTTCGTTAAGTTATGCGGCAATTGCAGCGGCGCGTCAGGTTTGGGTTCTCGTTTCCGGCGCGGGAAAAGAAGCAGCGTTCCGTGAATCGTTGGAACCAGCAGGGAAAACTTCGCTGGCGCGCGTTATCCGGTCGCGCGCCGCCGCGAAAATCTTTTCGGAGATTAAAATTTTTTAACTTGTAACCAAACGGTTAATAGTTTAACTTTGCAAAAGTTTGTAGGGGCAGGCGGTTCCGGGGGAATGAAAATCTTTTGATTTTTTTTGAACTAAATTGCAACCGGTTGCGTCTGATATTTTAAGCGAATGCTTTCGCTGTTCGTTTAGGGTTGGCAGAGAGGTTTTGCTCGCGGCGCGGCTCGAACAGCGACCCCCAAGTTGGTCGCGTCGCCCTTCTGAGCGCCTGGGTGAAGGCGTATAAACCTCGTCACTATGAGGGGCCGGACGCAAGTCCGGCCTTTCGTTTTTTCTAACGCCGCCGGATTCGCGTTGTCAAACCCCCAATAACAGCTATTCTTTCAAACGCATGAAACATCAGCTCGATTTCGAGAAGCCGATCATCGAACTGCAAAACAAACTGGACGAACTCCGCGAACACCCGGAAAAACATTCACTGGGCATCAGTTTTGAGGAGGAAATCCAGCTTATTGAGAAAAAATTGACAGAAACCCGGCGGCAGATTTTCTCGAACCTCAATGCCTGGCAGCGCGTCCAACTCGCCCGCCATCCCAAACGCCCTTACACGCTGGATTACATCAATGCCGCGTTCACGGATTTTCAGGAATTGCACGGCGACCGCCTGTTTGCCGAAGACCGCGCCATGGTCGGCGGCTTTGCCAAACTGGGCGAACACCGCGTCGTCGTCATCGGCACGCAAAAGGGCCGCGACACGAAGGAAAATATTTTGCGCAATTTCGGCTCCGCGCATCCTGAAGGCTACCGCAAGGCGCTTCGGCTGATGCGGCTGGCGGACAAATTTAATTTGCCAATCATCACGCTCATTGACACAGCGGGCGCGTTTCCGGGCGTCGCCGCCGAGGAGCGCCACATTGCCGAGGCCATCGCCGTCAACTTGCGCGAAATGACTTTGCTCGAAGTGCCCATCATCGCCGCCGTCATCGGCGAGGGCGGTTCCGGCGGCGCGCTGGGCATCGGCGTGGCCGACCGCGTTCTGATTTTGGAAAACGCCTATTACTCCGTCATCAGTCCGGAAGGTTGTGCGGCGATTTTGTGGAAGGACCGCGCCAACGCCGCCAAGGCCGCCGCCGCGCTCAAAATTACCGCCAAAGATTTGCTTCAATTAAAACTCGTGGACGAAATTGTTCCCGAGCCACTCGGTGGCGCGCACACGGATCCGGCGGCAACCTCCGAAAACTTGAAAGCACATTTGCTCAAGCATCTCGAAGAAATTCTCGCCCTGCCCGTCGCCGAAAGATTGAAACTGCGTTACGAGAAATTCCGCGCGCACGGACATTTCACCGAAAAAGTCGAGCCTTCGGAACATGGCGTCGTGCCGCAGGCGGCCGCGTAAAAATTCCAGTGCCCTATCCGCTTACCTTTAAGCCAATTTTCAAGGAGCGCGTCTGGGGCGGACGCGAAATTGAAAAACTCTTCGGAAAACAACCACCGCCCGGCAAGCAAATCGGCGAATCGTGGGAAATTTCCGACCGGCCCGGCGACGAAAGCATCATCGCCAATGGAAAATTCGCTGGAAAAAGTCTGCGCTGGCTCATGGAAAATTTTCAGCGCGAAATTCTCGGCGACGCCAAACCAGCAAACGGGAATCGCTTTCCATTGCTTTGCAAAATTCTCGACGCGCGGGAAAAATTGTCTCTGCAAGTCCACCCGCCTGCGCACAAGGCCGCTGGACTTGAAGGCGAGCCAAAAACAGAAATGTGGTTCATCGCCGACGCTGCGCCAGATGCGGAACTTTTTGTCGGTCTGAAGCATGGTCTGACGCGCATGGAATTTGAGAAAAGCATTTCCGGCGGCAGCGTCGCCGAGTGTTTTCATCGCGTGCCTGTGCGCGCGGGCGACGCGATGTATCTGCCAAGCGGACGCGTTCACGCGATTGGCGCGGGACTCGTCATTTTTGAAATCCAGCAAAATTCGGACACGACTTACCGCGTGTTCGATTGGAACCGCGTCGGTCTCGACGGCAAGCCACGCGAATTGCACATCGCGCAATCACTAGCGAGCATTGATTTCAACGACTTCGAACCAAAGTTGGTGGAAGAAAAATTTTCTGCCAGCGGTAAAATTAAATCGCGCCTGCTCGTTCACGACAAACTTTTCAGCGTCGAGCATTGGGAAGCAAAGACCGACGCGAGCCATTTGTTGAAACCAAAAAAATTGCAAATCCTCGCGGCCGTCGGCGGTCAAATCGAAATCAAAAGCAGTTCGGAAAACGTGATTTTGTGCGCCGGGCAATTTTGTCTCATTCCGGCAAATTTGGTGCGGACGGAAATTGAGGCGAAGTCAGACGCGGCTTTGTTGCGCGTCGAGGCAAATTAATTTTACCACAAAGTTCCAGGCGCCGGCTTGCGAGCTTCCTTCTGATTCGTAGATTCGAGCCAGATTTGAAAACGAAGCCGGATTCTTTTCAGGAAATTAGCACGCGCCCATTCGTCAGAATATTTCGCACGGACGACTTCGAGCCGTTTGGCATTCTGGCCAACCGCCAATCTTTGCTCTCCGTCAGCCACAAATTTACTTCTCATAAATTCAATTCAGCGACAAATCGTCGGGTGTTTGCGAGAGCAATTTGTTTTTCCAGCCGCCCTTGCTCTTCAAAATTCTCGGCCAGAGCTGTTCGGGCGGTGTTTCAAAGACCAGTTCGAGTGACGCGGGAAACGTCAGCCACGATTTGCGCTTCATTTCCTCCTCAAGCTGGCCGGGCGACCAGCCGGCGTAACCGGCGAAAAGCCGGACTTTTTTCGCAGGCGAAAACGATTCGCCAACGTCCACGAGTTCGTCGAGAGAATGGCCGAGCGCGAGGTTCGGCAAAACGCCCGCGTCGGGAATGAAATGATCCGTGTGCAGGAAACTCAACGCGGCGGGTTGCACCGGGCCGCCAAGAAACAGCGGCGATTCCTTGAGCGCGTCGGGCAAATCGGCGACGATCATTTCACCGACGGTCTTGCCGAGCGAACGGTTCAGCACCAGGCCGAACGCGCCCTCGGCGTTGTGTTCGCAAATCAAAATGACCGTGTGCTGGAAAAACGAGCCGCCAAGCTGTCCGCTGTCCAGCAGCAGCTTGCCTTTGAGAAACTTTTGCAACTCGCTCATTGCCACAGCCAATGTGCATCAGAAATCCGAAACCCGCAAAAGAAAACCACTCAGACGCAAAGAAACAAGGCGCGAAATTTAAATCCGCGCCTTTTGTCAAAGAAACCTGCCTTCCTGGCGGTTAAAGCGACTTCACCTTTTCCACGATTGCCGCCGCGTCAATGCCGAATTTCGCCAGCAATTCCGCGGCCTTGCCGGAATGCGGCAGGCCGGTCACGGCGAGCTTGTGGACTTTGATGCCGTCCACGCTTAATTCACCCGCGACCGCGTCGCCGAGTCCCCCTTCGGGATAATGATCCTCAACAGTGATTACAGTGTTGTTGGTTTTTTGCGCGGCGGCCAGAATTTCCTTTTTGCCGAGCGGCTTGATGCTGTAAGCGTCAATGACCGTGATGCCGATGCCTTCGGCCTTCAATTGGTCCGCCGCCTTCAACGCTTCAAACAGCGTGACGCCCGCGGCAACGACCGTGACTTTGTTTCCTTCGCGCAAAACTTTCGCGCCGCCAACCGGAAATTGCTCGTCGTTGTTGTAAATGACCGGGGTTTTCGGGCGCGACGTGCGGAGAAAATAAATTCCCTTTCCGAGCGCCATTTGTTCCAGCAATTTTTCCGCGCTCACGGCGTCGCTCGGATACAAAACCGTGCTGCCGGCAATCGCGCGCATCATCGCCAAATCCTCCAGCGCCATTTGCGACGGGCCGTCCTCGCCGATGCTCACGCCGACGTGCGAGCCGACGAGCTTGAGGTTCGCCTGCGAAATGCCCGCGACGCGAATCTGGTCGTAGGCACGCGTGAAAAATGTCGCGAACGTCGAGGCAAACGGCACCTTGCCGCGCGCGCCGAAACCGACGGCGACGCTGACCATGTTTTGTTCTGCGATGAAACATTCGGTCGAACGCTCCGGAAATTTTTTGAAAAATTTGTCCGCGAAGGTGGAATTCTTTGTGTCGCCGTCCATGGCGACGACGCGTTTGTCCACCTCGCCGATGCGGGCGAGTGCGGTGCCGTAAGCTTCGCGCGTGGCAACGGAATCACCAATCTTGTAATTGAGCGGCGGATAGCTGGCGGGTGCGGAATTGTCCGGCGCGGGCAGCGGATTGGGCGCGGGAATCGGGACGCCGATGCCGGATTTTGAGGACGGTTGCAGTTCGGCAATTGCCTTCGCAGCCTCCTCCTTGTTCAACGGCTTGCCGTGCCAGCCTTCCTTGTCCTGCAAAAAGGAAACGCCCGCGCCTTTGTAAGTCTTGGCAATGATGGCGAGCGGCTTGTCGTCCAGACCGACGCCGCTCAACACTTCGACGATTTCCTCGATGTCATGGCCGTCAATGGTTTCAACGCGCCAGCCGAAAGATTCAAATCGTTTCGCATAAACGCCAATGTCGTGGCCGAACGCCGTGGGTTCGCTCTGGCCAAGACGATTCGCGTCCACGAGAGCGATCAAATTGTTCAGCTTGTAATATCCCGCGAGCGACGCGGCTTCCCAAACCGCGCCTTCGGCGATTTCGCCGTCGCCAAGCAGGACGTAGGTGTTGTAATCCAGCTTGTCGAGCCGCGCGGCGCGCGCCATGCCGACGCCGACGCCGAGACCCTGGCCGAGCGAGCCGGTGGCCACGTCCACAAACGCGAGCCGCGGCGTCGGATGGCCTTCAAGTTCGCAGCCGAATGTCCGCAGCTTTGCCAGTTCCGCGACGGGGACAAAACCATTTTCCGCCCATGCGGCGTAAAGCAGCGGCGCGGCGTGGCCCTTGGACAAAATGAAACGGTCGTTGTTGTGGTAATGCGGATTCTTCGGGTCGTATTTCATGTGCCCGAAAAAAAGCGTGGCGACCAAGTCCGCCGCCGAACAACACGAAGTCGGATGTCCGCTGCCCGCCGCCGTGGTCGCGGTGATGGAATGAATCCGCAACTGGTTTGCGATGCCCTTCAAAAGCTCAATGTCAGTTTCAATCATGGAGCGCACAATCTACGCGAGAAACTGCGAAAGCCAAGAATGAAAATGCGGAAGAAAAATTATTGCGGCAGGACGTGGCCGGGAACGGAACAAGTCGGCGCCTCGTCCACCGCGCCGATGGTGTAAGTGCCGCCGGAGGGGCAAACGGGAAAAACGCCGTTCTTGAAATACGGCAGCAGGTCCTGCTCGGATGGAGTGGCGTTGGCGGGCTTGTCGTTGTCCGAAGCCCACTGCTGCTTGGCCGCTTGAATCTCGCGGAGGTTGCTGATGCACTGATTGCGCTCCAGCTCCGCCTCCGAGACCTCGGCTGCCACACGCGCCTGCTCGTTTTCCGTCTGCAATTGCTCCATCTGCTGCTCCTGCTGTTGCGCGGCGACCAGCACGGTGTTCAACTGCTGGGACAGCACGCGATTCGTCGCCTGCAACCCCGTCGCCAAGCCGCGCAGGCGCACCAACTCCTCCTGGCTCTGGTTTTGGAGATGGGAAATTTCCGCGGCAAAGGCGGCATTGGTTTGATTCAAGTCTGCACGCAACTGGTCAGCCTCCTGTTTGGCCTCCTGCCATTTCACATTCGCCGCCTCTTTCTGGCGGTTGGCTTGAAAAAGAAAGAACTCGCTGACCAAAAGCACAGCCAAACACAGCCCCACAAACCAGTTTTTCAGGCGCATGATGGTTCTTTTTCGCGCTTTCGGACGGCCACGTCAAACACCAAATTGTGCGAAACGCTTTTTCACCCAAATCACCGCGCGGGCAAAAGCTGACAGCGAGAAGAATAATCCGCCCCAATCCACAATTAGTCCGCATCGGAAAATGATCAGAGCTTTATTTTTTTCAACACCTTGCCCAGCCGCGCGATGCCTTCACGGATGTTTTCCTCGCTCGCACTGCCGAAGCTGATGCGCATTCCGTTGTCCGGCTTGGGGCGCGACGGATCGTCGGCGTAGCACAATTCACCCGGAACATAGAGCACGTCGTTCTTCAGCGCGGTTTGAAACACTTTTGAATTCACGCCGGCGGAAATTCCCTCCGGCAATCGCGCCCAGAAATAAAGTCCGCCGCCGGATTCCCAGATTTCCACGCCCGGCGGAAAATGTTCCGCGAGCGCCTGCTTCATCACGCGCGCCTTCTCGCCGTAGCGCTTTTCGATCTTTGCGACGTGCCGGTCGTAAAGCCCGGTTTCCAGCGCGCGCGCCAGAAGCTGCTGCAACAAATTCGCCGTGCCGAAATCGTGGTTGCCCTTGATTCGCTCGACCACCGTGAACAGCGCCGCCGGCAAAATGCCGAACCCGACGCGCACGCCCGGCCCGTAGGGCTTGCTGTAAGTGCCGGTGTAAATCACGTTCGCGCCCGCGCCGGGAACCACGAGCGCGGATGGCGTGTCGTCGCCGGCAAACCGCAATTCGCGATAGGCGGCGTCTTCGAGCAGATAAATCGGATGGCCGGCGGCGCGGGAGAATTTTTTCAAAAGTTTCAGCACGCCGGCCTTTTTAGCGAACGAAGTCGTGACGCCAGTCGGATTTTGAAAATAGCTGACGAGGTAAAGCGCCTTGACGCGGCGGAGTTCGCCGGATTTTTTCAGCCGCTCCAGAACGTTTTCCAAATGCGCCAAATCAATTCCGTCGCGTTCCAGTTTCACGCCGCGCGCGCGCAGGCCGCGGCTTTGCAGAATGCTCAGGAAAACAAAATACGTCGGGTCTTCCACGAGGATGAGGTCGCCCTCGTCGCAAAGCGCTTCGAGCGTCATGTAAAGCAACTGCTGCGAGCCGCCGGTGATCATCAAGCGGCCGGCTGAATAAATCTCGTCCTCGTCCTTCGTTCTTGTCCTCGATTTATTTTTCAAGGACGACGAGGATTGCAAATCCATTTTCCGCAGGCGCCGCGCCGTCAGTTCGCGCAAATTCATTTCGCCGGCGGTGATGCCGTATTGCAATGCAGGCTGGCCAATTTTTGGATCACGCAAAATTTCGTTGAGCAGTTTGCGCGAGATTTCCACGGGCAAAGTCGGATTGTCCGTGAAACCGGCGGCGAGCGAAATGAGTTTGGGCCGCGTGAGCGCGGTTTGCATGAGCCAGGAAATGGGCGGCAGCGCGGTACGGCGGCCCAGTTTCGATAATGCCGACGATTTCATTTGAAAGGAGCGACGCTAGCAAAGATTTGCCGCGGGAAGCAAGCGGTGTTTGTTTCGCTTTGTAATCGTAATCACGCTCTTAAGCTTAATCGAATGAAGCGATTGAGATTATGATTACGGTTAAGATTTGAAAAATCAGTGGCGCGCGCCGAAAACGCCGTCAAGGATGGTTTCCTTGGTTTTCCAAATCAGCGCCATGGTCATCGCCAGCGGCAGCAGCGCGAAAAAGGTCAGCCCCCAAAAGCCAAACGTGTTGAGCCAGACAAAGAGCGTGCCCAGCGCGTCGGGCAGGCGCGGGTCCTGGAGTAAAACCACATACGCGGTGCCGAAAAACAAAAGCGCGACGAGCAGCCAGCGGTCAAGCAGCGTGAACAGCCGCGTCTCGTGCCGCAGCGTTTCGTCGGGCAGCATCGCGCCAAGCTGTTTGATGACGGCGTTCAGGTTGAACAAAAAAAGCAGCGCGGACAAAAGGAGGACAAGCACCGCCGCGTTGAAATACGGCTGGCCGGGCATTTTATTCTGCCAGTAAAGAAACGGGCAGAGGCCAAGGTTGACAAGGCCGAGCAGTTTCGCGCGGTCGAGGACGTTGCGCCACGGGCGCTCCTGTTTTTGGAAGCCGCCCATCTGCCAGAGGCCGAACAGCAGCAGCCCGTTGGCCGCGAGCGCGGGAATGATGCCGAACGGCTTGAGCACTTCGGCGCGCGTGGTCTCGGCGCAGACAATCAGCGTCGTGGGCAGGCCCCAGAACAGCGCGGACAGGCCGCGCGCGAGTTTGCCGAGCGAACGGAGCAGTTCGGCTTCGTTTTCGGGTTTGGGATTTTGGGATTCGTTCAAAACGAAAGATAGGTGTAAGCCTTCAGTCCGCGCTCGTATTCATCCAGCAGACGCATGGCTTCGTTCGGCTTCATGCGGTCGGATTTGATGGCGTCGTCCATTTGCGCCTTCATCTGGCGCTTCAATTCGTTCTCGTCGTATTGCACGGCGGCAAGCGACTGGACAATGGCGTTGCCTTCGATGATTTCCTCGATGTAATAGCCCGCCGGCTCGTCGGGTTCGAGAAAGACGTGGACCTCGTTGACGCGGCCAAAAAGATTGTGCAAATCGCCCATGATGTCCTGATACGCGCCCATCAGGAAAAAGCCGAGGTAATACGGCTCGAGGTGGCTGCCGCCGTTGGAATTGTCATTGCCATTTCCGCTGACGCGCAGTTCGTGCAACGGCAGCGTGTCGCGCACGTCGCGGAAGTCTATGAACTTGTTGACCGCGCCGTCGGAATCGCAGGTGATGTCCACCAACGTCGCCTCGCGCGTGGGGCGCTCGTTCAGGCGCGCGACGGGCATGATGGGAAACAACTGGCCAAGCGCCCAGTGGTCGAGCAGCGATTGGAACACGGAAAAATTGCAGAGATACTGGTCGCCAAGGCTGTCCTCGAGCTTTTGAATTTCCTCCGGCGCGTAAGGCTGGCCCTTGAAGCTCTCGACGACTTCGCGGCTGATTTCCCAGTAAAGATTTTCAATCTTCGCTTTGTCCGGCAAATCGAGGACGCCGAGGGTGAACATGTGCTGCGCGTCCTCGCGGCGCTCCAGCGCGTCATGATAGGCTTCGAGCTTGTTCGACTTGCCGAGATTTTTTTTGATGTCGCACAATTCCTTCACGAGCGGATGCTCGTTGTCGCCGCAGGCGGTGGAAGCGCCCGGACGGATTTTTTCTATCGAACCAAAAACTTCCACGATGAGCACGCTGTGGTGCGCGACAATGGCGCGGCCGCTTTCGCTGATGATGTCGGGATGCGGCACGCGCTCGGCGTTGCAAACGTCGGCGATGTAATAAACGATGTCGTTGGTGTATTCCTGCAGGGTGTAATTCGTCGAGCTGTCGAAATTGGAGCGGCTGCCGTCGTAATCCACGCCGAGGCCGCCGCCGACGTCAATGGATTCAATCGGGAAACCCATCCTGTGCAGCTTGGCGTAAAAACGCGTCGCCTCCTGCACGGCCTTTTTCACCGTCAAAATGTCCGGCACCTGCGAGCCGATGTGAAAATGCAGCAGCTTCAAACAGTGCACCAGATTTTCCGCCTTCAACATTTCCGCCGCCGACAAAAGTTCCACCGTGCTCAAGCCGAACTTCGCGTTTTCGCCGCCGCTCTCCGCCCATTTGCCCGCGCCCTTGCTCAACAGCCGCGCGCGGATGCCCAGCAGCGGCTCGACGCCGAGCTGTTTGGAAATGGAAATGATGTGGCGCAGTTCCTCCAGTTTTTCCACGACCATGATGACGCGTTTGCCGAGCTTGATGCCGAGTAGCGCCATCTTGATGAAGTCCGCGTCCTTGTAGCCGTTGCAAACGATGAGGCAGCCCTGGTGGTTTTGCAGCGCGAGGCCGGCGAACAGCTCCGGCTTGCTGCCGACCTCGAGGCCGAAATCGTAAGGCCTGCCGGCGTCGAGAATTTCCTCCACGACTTCGCGCAACTGGTTCACCTTGATCGGAAACACGCCGCGGTATTTTCCCTGGTAATTAAATTCGGAAATGGAATTGCGGAACGCGGTGTTAATCGCCTCGACGCGGTGGCGCAAAATGTCCTGAAACCGGATGAGCAGCGGAAATTTCAGCCCGCGGCCCTTCGCCTCCTCGATCACGTCCGTCAAATCCACCGTCGCGCCGGCGTCATGCAACGGGCGCGCGACGACGTGCCCGGCGTCGTTGATGTCGAAATACTTCGCACCCCAGCGATGGATGTTGTAAAGAGCGCGCGCCGCTTCGATGTCCCACGGGCGCGCCGCGTCATGTGAATTGCTCATCTCGGTGAATTCAAGCGAAGCGCACTATAAAACTCCGCGCGCAGAAATCAACCATCGGAATGAAAAATTTTTGCAACGCTTCGGGCTTTGCAGTTTCAAAAAAATTTGCTTTCATCGCGCCATGCCGAAAGTTCCGCTGGAAAAAATCGTCGAATATTGCGACAGGATTCTCTGCACGCGCGGAATCGGCGATTACGACGGCGCGATGAACGGCTTGCAGGTGGAAAATTCCGGCGCGGTCACCAAAATCGCCGCGACCGTGGACGCGAGCCTCGCCACGGTCAAGTTGGCGATTGCCGCCGGAGCCGATTTGCTCATCGTTCATCACGGATTGTTTTGGAGTCCGCGCCAGCCGTGGACGGAAAAAAATCACGAACTGCTGCGGCTGCTCGTTGAAAATAATCTGGCGATTTACAGCTCTCATTTGCCGCTCGACGCGCATCCCAAACTCGGCAACAACGCGCTGCTCTGCGCCGCGCTCGGCTTGAAAAAACTGAAGCCATTTTACGAAAGCCACGGCCAGACGCTTGGCTTTCAATCGCAGATCAAGATTTCGCGAAACGAACTGGCAAAAAGATTTGCGCGCGCCGTTGGCGGCCAGCCAAAAATCATTCCCGGCGGCAAAAATGTCTGCGAAAAAATCGGCGTTGTGACCGGCGGCGCTGGCGCGGAATTGAAGCAGGCGGCGGACGCGGGCCTGGACACCTTCATCACCGGCGAAGGGCCGCACTGGACGTTTGCGCTGGCGGAGGAATTGGGGCTGAACGTTTTTTACGGCGGCCATTACGCCACGGAAACCTTCGGCGTGAAGGCGCTGGCGGCGCACCTTTCCAAAAAATTCAAGCTGCCGTGGGAATTTCTCAATCACCCGACGGGTTTGTAAGCGAGAAGAAAGTGGCGAAGTGACGGGGAATTTGCCACGCTGTCCGCGCATGACGCACACAGAAAAACTTCTGGCCGAACTCATCGCGCTGCCCAGCGTAAATCCCGCTTTTCTGCCGCCGCGCCATCCGCACGCCGGGGAAAGGCGCGTCGCGGATTTTCTCGCATCCGTCGCCGCGCGCGCCGGACTTGAAGTTGAATTACAAAAAGTTTTGCCCGGGCGCTCCAATCTCATCGCGCGCCTGCTGCCGCGAAATAAAATCCGCCAAACCCTTTTGCTCGCGCCGCATCTCGATACCGTCGGCGCGGACGGAACGAAATTCATTCCGCAGCGCAAAAACGGACGGCTTTACGGCCGCGGTGCTTGCGACACGAAAGGCTCCGTCGCCGCCATGCTTTCCGCGCTTTGCGAACTGGCGGAATCAAAATCACGCCCGCTTGAAACGGAAATCGTTTTTGCCGGATTGATGGACGAGGAGCACGCACAGGCCGGTTCGCGCGCGCTGGCCAAAAGCAAATTCAAGGCGGACCTCGCCATCGTCGGCGAGCCGACAAAATTGCAAGTCGTGACCGCGCACAAGGGCAGCTTGTGGCTGGAACTGGAAACGCGCGGCAAGGCGGCGCACGGCGCCACGCCGCAGTTTGGCAAAAACGCCATCCACGAAATGGCGCGCATCGTGGATTTGCTGGAGACGGATTACGCCGCGCAATTGCGGAAGTGGAAGCATCCGCTGCTCGGCACCGCGACGGTGAACGTCGGGAAAATTTCCGGCGGCGTACAGCCGAACATCGTGCCCGACCGCTGCGCGATTGCCGTTGACCGCCGCACGCTGCCGGGCGAGGCGGACGCGGACGTGAAGCGCGAAATCGCCGCGCTGTTGCGCGCGCGGAAATTGTCCGCAAAAATTTCCACCATGAAAATCGCTCCGGCGATTCCGCTGGAGACAAATCACCGGTTGCCGCTCGTTCAGAAATTTCTTAAGTGCGCCGGCCAGTCCAAACCACTCGGCGTCCATTTCTTCTGTGACGCGGCGGTTTTGTCGGCGGGCGGCATTCCGAGCATGGTGTTCGGCCCCGGCGACGTGGCGCAGGCGCACACGACCGACGAATGGATTTCGCTGGCGGAACTGGAGCGCGGCAAAAATCTGCTTTTGAATTTTTTGCAGTCGCTTCCCTAAACCGAATTTCAACCACGGATTAACACGGATGAACTGTTGCTGCGTTTTATCTGTGTTTATCCGTGGTTAAAAAACTTTTCTCTGTCGGTTGTCTCCGGCAAGCTTTGCGCGCTCATGGCCGCTGAAAAAGTTGAAGCGATTCCGACGATTGACCACAAACCACACGCGGCGTTTTTTCGCCAAAGCGGCTGGTTGATGATGGCAAACATCGTTGCCGGCGTGATGGCTTTGGGTGTTCATCTGCTCGCCAAAAGAGTTTCCGAGGCGGAATACAGCATTTTCGGGACGATGCTGATGGTCACAGCTTGCGTGCCGATCATGCCGCTGCAGATGGTGTTCGCGCAGCAAACCGCCGGCACGCTGGCAACGAATCGCGGGCGGCAACTGGCCGGCATGATCCGGCTGGGCTGGCTGTGGACGTTCATTTTATGGGCAGTCGCGGCACTGATTATTTTTGGAATTCAAGGAACAATCGTCGAGCACTGGAAACTGAAAAATTCGCTGGTTCTGTGGGTGACGATGGCGGCGGTGCTGATGAATTTGTGGATGCCGCTGTTTTCCGGCGTATTGCAGGGGCGGCAGGATTTTTTCTGGCTCGGCTGGGGCACGATTGCCGGCGGGGTAGGACGCGTGGCGGTGGCGGTGTTTCTGGTGATGGCTTTTCACTGCGGCGCGACGGGCATGATTTTTGGCGCATTTGCCGGCCTTGCCGCGTGGGCGGGCATCGCCATCTGGCGTTCGCGTGATTTATGGTCGGCGCAATCTGAAAAATTCGACGGTCGCGGTTTGCTCGCGCAAGTGGTGCCGTTATTTCTCGGCTTCGGCGCGTGCCAGTTTTTGTTCACGTCGGACACGATATATGCAAAAGCATTTTTTCCCGGTGACCAAATGGCCTGTTACGTCGCGGCGGGAACTTTGTCGCGCGCGTTGCTCTGGCTGGTGCTGCCGCTGGCGACGGTAATGTTCCCGAAAATCGTCCACGCGACGGCAAAATCGGAAAAAAGCAATTTGCTTGGCATCGTTTTGCTCGGCACGGCAGCGCTGGCGGTTGGTTGCGTGGCGGGCTTGTGCCTCGTCGGGCCGTTCGTCGTGAAATTGATTTACACGAAACAATACGTCGCGGAGACGACCAAACTGCTGCCGTGGTATGCGGGCGCGATGATTCCGCTGGCACTGGCAAACGTGCTGGTGAACGATTTGATGGCACGCGGGAAATTCAAAGTTGTTTGGCCGATGGTGCTGCTGACCATCGCTTATGGCATCACGCTACCACTCATGCTGCACAAATTCAAATTTGACGACCATTGGGAAGATATAAATGTCATGGTAGTGGCACTGCAAACGCTCGGCGTTTTCAATCTGCTGCTGCTCGGCATTTGCGCGTGGTTCTCGTTTGGAAGTTCAAAGTCCAAAGCCTAAAGTCTGAAGTCACGAACTCACTCCGCTTTGGATTTCAGACTTTGGACTTGCGACGAAGACAGCGGCTGCGGCGCCCGGAGTTTTTTGTAAATCCAGCCTTCGAGCGGCCGTAATGGCCGCAACCATTTGTAAAACGGCGAATAAATCAGCCGCACGCGCACGACTGACAAAAACATCGTCAGCGACGAACGGAACAAAACCACTTTCGAGCCGGCCTTGTCCGTCCATTCCGTCGGCACTTCGGCAATCTTGAAACCGGCGCGCTTGATGGCGACGAGCAGATTGATGTCGAACGCCATGTCGGCGATGCGCAGAAACGGGTGAACTTTTTCGATGACCTCGCGTTTCATCACCTTCGCGCCGCATTGCGTGTCGTGGATGTTCAACTGGAACAACAACTGCACGACGAAATGAAAAACTCGGCTGGCGAATTTCCGGTTGCCGGTTTGCGCCTGATGAATCACCGAGTCCGGCAGCCAACGTGAGCCGACGACGCAATCCGCCTCGCTCATTTTTTTGACCAAATCCAGAAACGCGTGCGGCGGCGTCGCGCCATCGGCGTCCACGTAGCCGATAAAATCCGCCAGCGGCGCGAGCTTGAGGCCCTCGATGAGCGCACCGCCCTTGCCGATAGGAGCCTTGAATTCCAGCGCGCCGACGGAAAAATAATCGGCGGCCACACGCCGGACAACACCAAGCGTGTTGTCCGTGCAGCCGTTGAGGACGACCAGAATTTGAGTTTTTCCGGAATAATTTTTGCCGAAAAATTGCGCGTAATCGCGCAGCACCGGTTCGATGCGCGCTTCTTCGTTGTAAGCCGGGATCAGGATGAGCAGGCTTGGGTCGGGCACGCGGATTCAGTAGCAGAAACGACCGGGGCAATCAATCTTGGGAAAATGATAATTTGCTCGCATCAATTTCGGCGTCTCAGCTTGTTGGTCTTAAGATTTCATCAAACAAGCTTGCCCTTTGCTTGAAATCGTGCGAAATACGTTCCCGATGGAACTTGACGAATCAAGGTTGCTGATTGTTTTCAGTCAAGCCGCCGCCGGTTTTTGGCTGTTTCTTGTTTTCATGCCACTGACATGAAACCGCAGGACTGAAAGGCAAGATTTTGGCGTTTCGTGTTTGCCACGACGCCCTTATTTGGAATTTATTGCGCCCGTAGCTCAGTTGGATAGAGCATCTGCCTTCTAAGCAGGCGGTCGTGCGTTCGAATCGCGCCGGGCGCGCCACTTTCCATTTACGATTGGCGATTTTAGATTTACGATCTTCTCTCAATGCTGAAATTGGAAAATCTTGTGGAGCTTCTGGAAAAAAACCGCGCCGCCGCGTCCGCGCGCGTGAAGGAATTTTCCATCGGCGGCAAAAAATTCGACTTCAACTCCCGGCCGGCCGTCATGGGTGTCGTCAATTTATCCGCCGATTCGTGGTATCGCGAAAGCGTCTGCCTGACAGCAGCGGCGGCGGTTCAACGCGGGAAAATGCTGGCGGCGCAGGGCGCAGACATTGTGGACCTTGGCGCGGAATCCACACTCGCCCATGCCGCGCGGGCGGGTGACGAATTGCAAAAATCAAAACTGCTTCCCGTCGTCAAACAGTTGCGCGCGGGAAAAATTCCCGTTTCGGTCGAAACTTATTCGCCCAAAGTCGCGCTCGCGGCGCTCGAAGCCGGGGCGAATGTTTTGAATTTGACCGGAACCGGCGGCTCGCGGGAAATTTTCAAAATGGCCGCCACGCACGATGCCGCCGTGATTGTTTGCTACGTGCAGGGAAACAATGTTCGCGAGGTCGGTGATTTCGATTTCAGCGCTGACCCGATTAAAAGAATGCGCGATTTTTTTTCGAGGCAAATTGAAGTCGCGCAACGCAACGGCGCGGAAAAAATCCTGCTCGATCCCGGGCTCGGATTTTACTACCGCAATTTACAGGACAGCGCGCTTCGCGTGCGCCACCAAATGAACATTTTTTTGAATACGTTCCGGCTGCGCGAACTCGGGTTTCCCATTTGCCACGCGCTGCCGCACGCGTTTGAATTTTTCCGCGACGAAGTCCGCTGCGCTGAGCCGTTTTTCACTGTGCTCGCCACGCTGGGCAAGACTGATTTGTTCCGCACGCACGAAGTCCCGCGCGTCAAAGCCGTGCTGGAAACGATGAATGCGTTTTGAATCGCGGATGGTGCGGATATTTACTTGCGGCAGCAGAGAAAAACGCCTTCCTCTTCCGACTTTGCAATCCACAGTTCGCAAACTTTCAAATGGTTGTCGGCGAGAATCCTGCAAACTCGTTCGGGCGTGTGGCGATAGGAAAAAAATAACCGGATTTTCTCTCCGGCTTTGAAACGGAAAACTTCGTCCTCGATTCCAATCTGCCGCGCGTGCTTGAAATGAAAATTGGCGATAAAGCGCTTTAAACCAAAATTGCCAGTCGCAATTTCAAACTTCAATTTGCCGTCGGATTTTTCAATTCCCAAATCGAGCAGAAACGTCATCAGCCAGTCGTGCGTGGGCGCGTTATCGTATTGCGGCAGGATGCGTTTCATGCCAGCGGCATAATTTTTTCCCGGCGCAAGATTGGCGCTGAATAGCAAGAAATTCTTCGGGCGGACCAGCGCTGTGAGCTTCGGCAAGATTTCCGCCGGCTCGAAATTTGGGATCATGCCGAAGAAGGTGACCAGGCGTGAAGCGTGAAGCGCGAAGCGCGAATTGAAGGCAGCGGACAAATTGTCCGCCGTCGCCAAATCGCAGACGAGAGGGAAACAATTTTTCTCCGGCAGAACGGCGAGCGCGGTTTGGCGGGCAGTCAAAACCATTGCTGGGCTGACGTCGCACGGCGTGTAAAATATTTCCCTGCCGCGCGCTTTCAACAATCTCAGCAGCCGCGAGTCCTTTTGTCCGCCGCCGCAGCCGAGGCCGACGACGTGGACGCTTTTGGATTTTATTTTCGCGGCGGCGGCTTCAAAACTTTGTTCGTAAATCGCGCGACAATCTTCGTCGTGGCGCGACGGCGAATAGATTTGATGCAGCGCCAGCCATTTTTGCGTCTGCTTGATGCTGTCGTAGTGAAACTTGTGGTTTATTTTTCGTGCGCGGAGCGATTGAAGCAAATCGCACCGGACATTTTCGGGAAACTGGCTCGAATGAATTGCAACGTTGGCGGTGGAGTTCACGCAAAATTATTTTTGCGGGAATTTGACGTAAAGCAACCAATAAACGATCACGCCAGTCACGGAAACATACATCCACAGTGGCCAAGTCCAGCGCGCGATTTTTTTGTGCTGCTCGAAGCGCTGCTTTTTTGCGCGCCAAAGCGTGATGAGAATCAGCGGCACGATGACCACGGCCAAAATGGTGTGCGTGAGCAAAATCGTCAGGTAAATCGGCCGGAACCACAACGGGTTTTCAAAACGGGTCGGACCTTGGTGCAAAACAATGGCGAGATAGCCGTGATACGTCAGGTAGCAACTCAAAAAGGCAATCGATGTGACGAACGCCGAAACCATGCAGTTACGGTGCGCGATTTTGTTTTTTCGTTTGATGAAAATAAAGCCGGCGGTCAGGAAAATTCCGCTAAGGCCGTTGAGCGAGGCGTTGACGGCGGGCAAATCGTGGATGCTCATCCGCCGCCTTCCAATTGCTTCACGTCGGCGAGGATTTGCGGTTTGATCTGTGACCAGCTTACGCCCTGGCCTTCGGTTTGAAAAATGCCGCGGAGTTGCGCCTCCTTGTCCACGACCACGAAAATGGTGCTGTGCCAAAAAAAGTCGGTGGGCGTGGTCCGATCTTGCGGCGACACGGCCGTGACGCCAAGTTTGAGGCTACCGGTGACCAAGCCGGATAATTCCTTGTGCGTGCCGGTCAGAAACATCCAGCGTTGAAAGTCGGCGTCGTAATGCTCGCCATATCTTTTCAAGATGGACGGCGTGTCGAAACCGGGATCGCACGTCAGCGTCACCAGCTTGGCGGCGCTGTCCGGCGGCAACGCGTCCTGAAGCGATTCCATCTGTTGCGACATGATGGGACACGAAGAGGCACAGCGGGTGAAAATGACGTCAGCGACCCAGACGTGATTGGTCAGGTCGGCGAGCGTGGTGAGTTGGCCGTCCTGATTGGTGAGCGTGAAATCGGCAATCTGTCCATAGACCGGCAACGCGTGTTTTTGTTGGAGTTCCGCCAGCGAAAGCAAGCCAGCCAGCACGACGATGCCGAGCAGCAAACCCATTCCGAGCCAGAGCGTCCGGGGCAGCGGCTTGGGAGTTTCAGTCATGTGACCCTCTATTGCGCGCAATACATGGATTATTCAAACGGATTTTTCCCCGCCGGCAAAGTGGGTGGCGGATTTTTCGATTGAATCCATTTGTCATAGTCCGCCTGGCTTTCAACGGTAAGAAATCCGCCGCTCATGGTTGCGTGGCCGGGGCCGCAAAGTTGGGCGCAATTAATCTGATAAACGCCAACCCGCGTGGGCGTGAACCAGACGGGAATGCGCAGGCCGGGAATTGCATCCTGACAGACCCGCATGGAAATGATTTTCAGCGAGTGAATCACGTCCAGCGAGCTTAAATAAATGATGACCGGCTTGTTGACCACGACGTGAATCTCGTTGAGCGTTTGGATGTCGTCCTTGCCGTTAGGATCGGACGGATCAACGCCGAATTTATTTGTCGCGCTGACAAATTTCATGTCCTGTCGGCCAAAGATGCCATCCGGTCCGGGATAGCGGGCGTTCCATGCATATTGCTGCGCGACGACCTGAATGACGGTGGATTGGTCCGCAGGCGGGAATTGATCCACATTTTTCGCCCAAAGCGGGACGGCAATGAAAATCAGCAGGATGGCTTCGACGCCCGCCACGGCCAGTTCGATGTAACTGGAAGCGTGATTTTTGACGCCGACATAGTCGGCCTTGGGATGGCGTTTGCCGTGAAAGCGATAAATCGCGTAGAGAAAATACGATGTCCAGCCGAGGAACAGCACAATCATCAGCCAGTGGACATAGACAACCAGATCGTCAACTCCCTGGCCGTTTTTCGAGGCCAGCGGCGGCATCAAAAGCACTTTTTGGCCAAACCATTCCGTGAAGCTCATGCGTCAGGCTGATTGGTTGTGGTTGAATCGCTTTCCGTCTGCGATTCCTCGCGGCGAACGATGTGGACGAAAAAAAGCGTGATGCATGCCAGCACGGTCGCGATGACTCCCATCAGTGTGAAAATGCCCCAGTTGATGCCATAAGCCAGCGGTGAATCAGACCGGCCGTAACACGCCGCGCAGGCGAACAGCGGCGACGGGGACAAGACCGCGGCGGCAACCAGAACTTTGCGGAGTAATTTCATTGATTTCATAGGTAGCTGATTTTTTTCAGTTTCTTCAAAAAATAAATTCCATAAACGATGACCAGAATCCCGGTGGCGGTTCCCAACGCGCCAAACCATAGATGCCCGGCGGCAAACGCCCACGCTGTGAACCCGAACGACAGCGTCGTCAGCAGCGTCACAAAAATCAGATGGAAGGCCTTGAGCGACATTTTTCAGTGTATTTGCGTTCCCGTCGGGAAATCATTTAAGGCGTAAAGCGTCAACCCAAGCAGCCCGGCGACAAAAAAAACGGTGAAGGCAAGCAGCGTGTAGACCATTTTCTTTTCGGAAAGCAGGTGCATGAGAAATCCCGCCACGAGAAACGCATTGCAACATGCGATGGCCAGAATCATCGTCACCTTGGCCGGCCAACCGTAATGCGGCAGATAAGACACATAAATCATCAGCCCCACCGCGCAAATCACGGCAGAAAAAATAAAGGCACACCGGCGCAGGTAATTTTTGAAATCCACCGGATGCTCGTGCAATTCCGATTGCCCCGTCAACGGCGCGCCGACCTGCGAGACTGTTTTTAATTCGTGCAAATCGCTCATAAATTTTTCAGGTCAAATATAGGACGGGAAACAAAAATATCCAGACCAAGTCCACAAAATGCCAGAATAAGCCGGAGACTTCGATGCGGTTGGTGTAATGCTCCGGGTCCGTATACCAAAGTTTGCGTCCCGGCCCCCAGAGGTAGCCAATAACGACGCAGCCGGCCAAAACGTGCAGCATGTGCAATCCAGTCATCGTGAAATAAAGCGCCAGATAGTCATTGTGCCACGGGCCGTAGTTCTGCATGTCCGCAATTTGCGCGCGCGGAATTTTAATTTCGGTTTCCTGGATATTTTTCTGCGCGCGCAGGTCAATCAACGCCGACTCATCGCTCACATAGCGACCGTCAATCATGACGTAATCCTTTTTCGGATCATTTTCCAGCATGTGGCCATCGGCGATTTGTCCGTTGGTGAGATGGATTTCGTAATGGGTGAGGTGATCGTAATATTCATACGTATGAATACCGATGAACGTCATTCCCAGCAGCAGCGTGCAGGCGTGAAAAAATTTGAACTTCCCAAATTGCCTGACCTTGCACGCAACCCAGGCCATGAGCGTCGTGATGGCCGAAAGCGCCAGCACGAGTGTGTTGATGGTGCCCTGCGTCACGTTTTGCCAGCCGTGCGGCCATGTGCCGGGATCGGCGCCGACGCGCAACAGCACGTAGGCGGAAAAAAGCCCGCCGAAAAGCATCACTTCAGACGCAAGGAAAAGCCAGATACCGACCTTGGCGTTGTAAAGGCCGGTGTCCGGGCGGGCATGAACTGTGTAGGGAATATCCATGAAAATTTTTAGTGCGCTACGGGGATGGGTGAAATTTTTGGCGTCACCGGGGAAATTTCCGGCTCGTTTTGCGGCGTGAAATCCGTGTCATGTCCGGGCACGCTGTATTCATAAGGACCGCGGTAAATCCGCGGCGGTTCGGCGAAATTGCCGTGCGGCGGCGGCGTGGGCGCCTGCCATTCCAGCGTCGTAGATTGCCACGGGTTTTGGCCGACTTTTTCACCGTGTTTGATGCTCCAGAACAAATTGACGATAAATGGAATCTGCGCGATGCCCAGCGAAACCACACCCCACAAAACCCACGTGTTCAACGACATGATGAACGGACTCAAACCGCCGATGACGTCCAGGCCATTCTGACTGTTGACCGCCGCGGAATAATTCGCGCCGCCGTTGGACATGCGCCGCAGCATTCCGGCCATGCCCTGCGCAAACATCGGTTGAAACACGACATTCATGAAAATAAACGAACTCCAGAAATGCACGCGCCCCCAGAATTCATTCATTTTGCGCCCGGTCATTTTTGGAAACCAATAATAAATTCCGGCGAACAACGCGAAAATCGTTCCCGGCGCGACGACGTAATGAAAATGCGCGATGACATAATAGGTGTCGTGCAAATGGATGTCGCTCTCGTTGAACCCGAGCGGCAAGCCCGTCAGTCCGCCGATGCCGAACATCGGCAGAAATGCCAGCACAAACAGCATCGGCGTGTTAAAGCGAATCGCGCCACCCCACAGCGAAATAAAGAAGCACGTCAAAATGACCACCGACGGAATGGAAACCGCCATCGTCGTCACTTGGAAGAATGTGGCAATTTTCGTGCCCATGCCCGTCAGATACATGTGGTGCGCCCACACGATGAACGACAAAAAGCCGATGGCCAAAACCGAATACACGAGCGACTTGTAACCCCAAATCGGTTTGCGCGTGTTGTTGGCAAGAATTTCACAGACGATGCCCATCGCCGGCAGAATCAAAACATAAACTTCCGGGTGACCGAGAAACCAAAACAAATGCTGCCAGAGCAGCGGGCTGCCGCCGCCGCTGATGTGCGCCAGATGACCGCCGACGGCGAGACCGGTCGGCAAAAAGAAACTCGTATGCGCGACATTGTCCATCAATTGCATGATGGCGGCGGCTTCCAACGGCGGGAATGCGAGCAGCAATAAAAACGCCGTCACAAACTGCGCCCAGACGAAAAACGGCAGCCGCATCCACGTCATGCCCGGCGCGCGCAACTGGATGATGGTGGCGATGAAATTCACCGCGCCCAGCAGCGACGACGTAATGAGCAGAATCATGCCGATGATCCAGAACAATTGCCCGTGCGACGGAATCGAAGTCGCCAGCGGCGAATATGAAGTCCAGCCCGCCTGCGCCGCGCCGCCCGGAATAAAAAAGCTCACGAACATCACCAGCCCGCCGAGAAAATACGCCTGATAGCTGGCCATGTTGACGCGTGGAAATGCCATGTCCGGCGCGCCAATCATCAACGGCACGACGTAATTGCCGAATGCCGCAAACGCCAGCGGCACAATGCCGAGAAACACCATGATTGTCCCGTGCATCGCGCCGAAGGAATTGTAAAGGTCGGGTGAGATGGAATAGCCGATTATCTGGCCGGCGCCGCTTTTCACCGGTGCCATGGCGTCTCCCACCAGGGAGTGCAACAAACTCCCGAAAAGCGGCAGGGCTTGTCCATCATGCGCGATTTGCCAGCGCATCAACAGCATCAGAAACAATCCGAACAGCAGGAAACTCAGCGCGGTAAAACCGTATTGAATGCCGATGATTTTGTGGTCGGTGGAAAAAATGTATCTCGCCCAGAAACCCGGATCGTAATGCCCGTGCGCATGCCCGCCGTGCCCGTGTTCGTCAGATTCACGGTAAGGCGGAAATTGGTGAACGCTTTCGTCCATAAATTATTTATTTCACCTTGTCCCAGCACATGATGGCCAGCAACAGCGGCAGATAAAGAATCGAGGCCAGGAACAATTGCCGCGCGCGGGCCAGCGTCAGTTGCCGGGAAAATTGAATCGCGCAAAATAAAAATGCCGCGCCCAAAAGCAGCGCGCCGCCGAGATAAATCGTCCCGGCCATTCCGAAAACGAACGGACACAAACCCGCCACCAGCAACGCGAGCGCGTGGCTGACGGTTTGCTGGCCGGTGCGGCGGCCGTCGGCGTCCACATTCGGCAGCATCACGAAACCGGCCTTCGCATAGTCGTCGCGATACATCCACGCGATGGCGAAGAAATGCGGGATTTGCCAGAACGCCAGAATCGCGAACAACGCCCAGCCTTCGCCGCTCAACTCGTTGCGCGCCGCCGTCCAGCCCATCAGCGGCGGCAGCGCGCCGGGAATCGCGCCAATCGCCGTGTTCAACCACGTCACGCGCTTGAGCGGCGTGTAAATGAACAAATAACTGAAGAGCGTGACCGCGCCCAAAACGCTGGTCAGCAAGTTCACCGCGAGGGCGAGATAAATCAGGCCGGCGACCGAACTCACGCCGCCGAAAATCGCGACCGGCGCCGGCTGCAATCGTCCCGACGGCAGCGGGCGATCCTGCGTGCGGCGCATTTTCGCGTCATAATCGCGTTCGAGCCACTGGTTCAATGCCGCCGCGCCTGCCGCGACGAGCGCCGTGGCCGCCAGTGTGTTGAAAAACAAAATGAAGTTCATCGCGCCGCGCCAGCCGATGTAAAAGCCAACCGCCGTTGTCAGCAAAACCAGCGTCGTCAGCCGCGCCTTGACCAAATCGGAGAAGATTGCCGCCCAGCTTTTTTCAGCGGCGGTTGAACTTAAAATTTCAGCGGAGATTTCTTTCATTATTTGTTTGCGGCAAAAGTTCCGAACGCGCCAAACGGTGCGGTCGCGGATTCCAGTGATTTGGCCGAGCGGCCGAACGCGATGATGCACCAAAACGCGCCGGTCACGAGCGCCAGCGCGCCGCCCAGCAGATGCGCCGTCGCCACGTCCGCGGCCTTGTTCGACAAAACCGTCCACGCGCCAAGTCCGATTTGCGTCATAATCAACGCCAGCCAGAAAAGGGCGAACTTCGTCAACGTGTCGCGTCGGCCCAGTTGACGCCACGCCAGCACTGCGCAAACCGTGACGCAAATGAAAATGGTCAGCGCGACGAGGCGGTGAACCATTTGCAAAATGATTTGAAACACGTTGATGATGTTCATGTTGCTGCTGGTGGCGTTGTAGCGTTCAAGCGCGGCGGGACTTGTGTCCGGCCAGATTTGCCCGTAGGCGAGCGGAAAATCGGGAATCGCCAGCCCGGCGTGCTGGCCGCGCATCGTCGCGCCGAGAATGAGCTGGAAGAAAATCAAAGTCGTCGTCGCCAAAACCAACGTCCGTAAACCGCGCGGGACGTTTAATTTTTCTTTTTCGGAAATTTTCCGCCAAAAGCGGCTGGTGAACAGCGCAATCGCGCACATCAGAACGAAAAACGTCTGGCCGACGACGCCGTGGACGATGCCGAGGTCGGCATTAATCAAAACCACGCGCAACCCTCCGAGAACGCCCTGCGCGACGACGCCGAAAAACGCGATGACCCCAAGCCACTTCATCCATTGGCGCGAATCCTTCCGCCAAATCCAGATGGCAAGAATCGTCGTCAGCAACCCGACGGCGGAAGCCCAAAGCCGGTGAGTGTGCTCGTAGAAAATGCCGCCGACCCATTTCGAGGGCGGAAATGCAAACATATTGTAGCCGTAGCTGTTCGGCCAGTCGGGCACGGACAGGCCGGCGCCATGGCTGGTTACGAGTCCGCCCGCGCCGAGCAGCAAAAAAGTGGCCGCCGCCGTCAGCACCGCGAAGCGATGTAGCCAGCGATTGTCATTTTCTTTGCATTTATTGTCCATTTTGAAAAATAAAAAATGCCGTCCTCCGGCGGCGATTGCTTTGCCAAAATTATTTCTTCAGTTCAAATGTAAAATTCACCGTCACGTCCGTGTCGCCCACTTCGACGGTTTGCGTTTGCTCACCGAGCTTCCGGTGATCGGCCACGACCGTGTATTTGCCGGGCGGCACGTCTTTGATGACGAATTTACCCTCCTCGTCGCTGATGGAAAAATACGGATTGTCGAAAATGCTGACCCACGCAAACATCCACTGGTGAATGTCGCATTTGAAGGTCATGAACATTTCCGGTTTGGGAAATGTATAAACCAAATCCGGGCCGCCGGGCATTTGCGCGTCGTTGTGCTCGGGATTGCCGGCGGTGGAAATGGTGTGGACGTTGTGAACGCACTGATCGGAATTTCTGACAATCAACTTCTGCCCGGTTTGAATCGCCAAAATTTGCGGCACATACTGGCAAGCCTTCTGATCCAGCAAGGCTGACGGCTGGCTCGGCCCGGTGGATTTGCCAATGATGTCCTTGCCGTCCGCGTCCTTAAGTGAAACAACCACGTCCGCCAGTCCGCCATTGGGTCCGACGACGTAAAAATGCGTCGTGGGCGGCGTTGAATAAAACTGGCCGCAATAATCATCGTCCATGATGAGATTATTGGTGTATTCCGGCGGCGGCGTGCCTTTGAAGGTGATGACGCCGGTGATGTCCGCCGCGCGCGAAACAGAACCCGCAGCCAGAGCGGCCACCACGAGAAAAACTCCAGCAATTTTCATAATGCTTCGTAGAAGTTAGCATTCACACCGGAAGGCGACAAGCATTTTGTGAAAATTTTCACAAGCTGTTCAAGATTTTCGAAAAATTCGAACCATCGTGATGTCCACAAAGTGTCCAACTTGACCGAAAATAATTCCAAGCCAGCCCCAGTGCAGGCAGAAGATTGTCAGCACAGAAATCAAAACCGACAGGCCGCACCAAATCAAAGTGGATTCGTCCTCGAACTTCGCCGCGCGCTAATGGAAAATTGTGAAGACGATGATGCTTAGAATCGGCAAATATGGCATCGCCCGAATATGCCCGGATTTTTCAGCCGTGCAAATTTTTCATCACGCGCGCCATTTCCAGGGCCGTTTGCGCCGCCTCCGTGCCACGATTGTGCTTTCTGCCGAGGCAGCGGACCCTGGCGTGCCTTACTTTTTCAAAAACGAACACGGCGTGGATGACGGGAATTTTATGGAGCACTTGGATTTGCGCCAGCGCGTGCGTCACGCCCCAGCCAATGTGACCCGCATGGCTCGTTTCGCCCTGGAAAATTACACCGAGGCAAATGATGGCCGCGTAACGTTTCGGTTGCGCCAAGCGCGCCGCCGCAGATGGAATCTCAAACGCGCCCGGCACGCGCACGATGCGGATGTGCGCGCCCGCGCGCAGCAATTCCTCGCGCGCCGCGTGCAGCATCGCGTCCACGTATTCCGAATTGTAGCGCGACGCAACGACGGCGAACGCATCGCCGCGCGCGCGGATTTTTTTTTGCTGAATCTTGCGAAGCATCGCCGGTTATTTTTTGGAGCCGTCCACGGGATTCCACTTGCCATCGCTGCCGTCGTAAGTGGCAACCACCACAATGTCGTCGCCCAGCACGATGTGTTCCTGCCTGACGGCGGGCGGTAAAGTTTCGGATTCTTCGAAGTCCGCCTTTTTCAGTAAAACGGTTTCTTCATCGGAGGCGCGTGCGGCCTCCATCAACAAAAGTTCCCAACCGCCCTGCATTGTGCGCTGCACGGGCGGTTTGAAGGGCCGGATCTGAAATTCCCCGCCTTTGAACGACAGCAGGCGGTGAAAGGCGCGTTCACCGGTCAAATTCGCCACCGCGGCGTGAATGATGGCGCCGGCCTCGATGTAAATTTGCCCGCGCGCTTGCGGATTGCGGACTTCAAGGATGGACGAATGACGGCCGACACATTCCATCTGGATGACATCCTGCAAACTGACCGCCCGCAGCGCGCCGCTGAAACCTTCGCGTTGCGCCCACAGCAGCAAATCGTTCAGCATGTTGAAAACGACCCGGATGCCGTCGGTGGAAACTGGTTTCTCGATGAACAATTCCGCGCCGTTGGAAAGGCAGTCCGCGCGCTTGCTTTCCGTGGCGTTGCCGGTCATCACCGCGATTTTGATTCCGGGATAGCGCCGGTTGATGATGCCGAGTAACTGGAGTCCGTCCACCATCGGCATCCCGATGTCGAGCACAACGAGGTCAATCACGTTCTCCTGCAAAATGGCCAGCGCCTTGTCCGCGGCTGGCGCCGAATGAATGGTCCACGCCTTGTTGGAAAATTCGGCGCACAGTCCGCCAAACGTCTCGAGGAACGCCATGCTGTCGTCCACGAAAAGAACGTGAAATTTTTTCGCCGGTTCGGCAGCTTCCGGCTGGCTGGCCGGTTTTGATTCCGGCGGCGTTGTTTTTAGCGGCGCAGACGCGGGCGGCTCGGATTTTGCGGGCGGTGTTTTCGGCGTCGAGGTGTTTGTAACCAGATTTTTTGTGATGAACGACGAACCGGCATCCGCCGCAGTTTCAAAACTCAATTCCACTTCACCGAGCCGCAGTGTCTGGCCCGGTTTCAAGATTCCTTCGGAGATTTTTTTGCCCGCTACAAACGTGCCGTTGGTGGATTGCAAGTCGCGGATGACCAGTTCTTCGCCCTGCAAACGCACTTCGCAATGCCGGCCGGAAACCGACGGCTGAACAATCTGGAAATTGTTGCTGTCATGACGGCCAATGGTGACCCAGCTCTCGCCCAATTCATGCGACGAGGCGGGCAATCCTTTGGTAATGACAAAAAGCTTGGCCATACAACTAATTAAATGAAGTCTGAATCATCAGCCGCGCACGGGCAAATAAAAAGTCAGTGCTGTCGTCGTAAATCGCTTATCACAAAAGATGCCCCATTTTCTGCCGCTTCGTTTTCAGATATTTCTCGTTGTGCGGATTCGGCTTCACGCGAATCGGCACCTGCTCGGTGATTTTCAGCCCGTAACCTTCCAAGCCGACGACTTTTTTCGGATTGTTCGTCAGCAGCCGGATGGTTTTCAGTCCGAGGTCTGCGAGAATCTGCGCGCCGAGTCCGTATTCGCGCAAATCCATGTCGTAGCCGAGTTTCAAATTTGCTTCGACCGTGTCCAGTCCCTGCTCCTGCAATTTGTAGGCCTTGATTTTCGGCGCGAGGCCGATGCCGCGGCCTTCCTGCCGCATATAAACAATCACGCCGCAACCGGCCTCGGCCACCTGCCGCATGGCCTGATGCAGTTGCGGTCCACAATCGCAGCGGCGCGAGCCAAAAACGTCGCCGGTCAGACATTCGCTGTGGACGCGCACGAGCACATTTTTTGCGCCAGCCACGTCGCCGCGCACGAGCGCGAGGTGATGTTGTCCGTCAATTTTCGAGCAATACAAATGCAGGTCGAATTCGCCGTAATCGGTCGGCAGTTTCACGACTTCGATTTTTTCAACGAGCTTTTCGCGCGTGCGGCGGAACTGAATCAAATCTTCAATCGTGCAAATTTTTAATTTGTGCTTCTTCGCGAACTTCAAAAGCTGCGGCAGCCGCGCCATCGTGCCATCGTCGTTCAAAATTTCACAGAGCACGCCGATGGACCGGCAGCCGGCAAGCGTGGCCAGATCCACGGCCGCCTCGGTGTGACCGGCGCGCTGGAGCACGCCGCCGGGCCGGGCGCGCAGCGGAAAAACGTGACCGGGCTGGACCAAATCTTCCGGCACGGCGGTCGGCTCGGCGAGGATGCGGATGGTCTCGGCGCGGTCGGCGGCGGAAATGCCCGTGGTGATGCCGTGCGCGGCGTCCACGCTGACCTGAAAATCGGTGCGAAAGCTTTCGCGGTTCTCGCGAACCATGCGACCGATGCCAAGTTGCTCCAGCCGCTCGCTCGTAGTCGGCGCGCAAATCAAGCCGCGCCCGAACCGCGCCATGAAATTGATCGCCGCCGGCGTGACAAATTGCGCGGCGAGAATCAAATCGCCTTCGTTCTCGCGGTCGGCGTCGTCCACGACGATGACCATTTTGCCCTTGCGAAGGTCGGCGATGACGGATTCGATGGTGTCGAAGATTTTTTTCATTCGGGGTAACAAGGCTGCGCTCATTTTGTCGCTGGCGGTAACGCCGCGATTTTTTTTCCGATAGAATCCGCTAGTTCCGGCAGCATTTTTTCCAAATCCTGATAAAATTTCCGTTCCGCGTCCGTGTCGTCAAGCATTCCAATCAGCGGCGCGGCTTGCAATCCAGCTTTGTCCACCCAGAACGGATCGTTTTCTCCAAAGCGCGTGTCGAAAACGTCGAGATAATTCTTCAAAGCAAGTTTGAGCAAATTCGTCCGGTCAACGCCGCCGGCCTGCGCCGCCATTTTTTCCAGCGCCAGGCCAAAACCGATTTGCGCCTGGCTGCGCGCGGAGACACCCGCGAACGGCGAATTAAGAGCCTGCGCAAAGGCGTTTGTCATCGCGCCAAAATCATTCAATTGCAGGTCACAGTCTCCGATTTCGCCCCACGCGAGCGCGCTGATTTCATTCGTCGGATTGGACTGAATTATCTGTCCAAAAAAGTTCGTGGCCGCTTGATAATTTGCCAGCAAGTTATTCGTGTCGGACGAAGGCATTTGCATTAAATGGTCACCCCAGACAAACCGCGCCTGCGCGCTCAAATCCGGCGGGCAGTTGGTATCGGCCACAAGCGCCGTAAAAAGGGTGCTCGCGTCCGTGTCACCGCCCCAACCGATGGCCGCGCGTTCGGCCATCAACTGCGCCGGATAAAACAGCTTGGAATTCTGCCAGCCCGGGTTTTGAAAGATGAATTTATAATTTCTTTCCGCGTTCACGAAATCGCTAGCGCGATAAAAATGGTCGGCCACCCACCATTGCGCCAGCGGCGCGAGGTCGTTTGTCGGAAATTGCGCTACGAAATTGGTGAATAAATTGAACGCGTTGGTTCCGTCGCCCGCCTGGTAATTTGCCAGCGCCAGCGCGAAATCCGCCTGCGGCCGCAACGGGCTTGCCGGAAAATTTTTCAGCCAGCTTTCATATTGGTTAATGGCGGCGGTCCAATTTTGTTCCGCTTCGTAGGTTTGCGCGACGGCGAGTTCCAGTTGCGGACGGAACGGTGAATCAGGAAATTCCGACTCGATTTTTTCAAACTGCGCGCGCGCGCCTGCCGGCGAACGCAAATCCAGCAGACTTTCGCCGAGAAGAAAGGCGCCGGTCTGCGCCGCCTCGCCGGTCGAATCATTTTTCGTGATTTGCGCCAGCGCGTTGCTCGCGCCGGCGAGATCGCCCAGAGCCAGCTCCGCGCGCAAACTTTGGGACAGCGCCCGGTCGCCGAGCGTCTGGACAACAACCGGATAATCCGCGAAATCATTCAGCACCGCGCGATAATTCGTCAGCGCCCCGGCAAAATCATTTTGCGCGAGCAGCACGTCGCCGATTTTGAACCGGGCGACGGCCAAATCCTCCGACGGCGGCAGCAGCTTCGCGGCGGCTTCAAAATCGGCGAGGCTGTTGGTCGTGTCTTGCGCCAGCCATTCGCACCAGCCGCGATCCAAATACGCCTTGCCGAGCAGCGGACTGCTGGTGAACGTGCCGATAAATTGGTCAAACAACGCGCGCGCCACTACCAAATGATTCGTTTCCGGCGGATCCGCCGCGTGTTGCCTCAAATGCAGTTCGGCGAGCGAAAGCAACGCGACGTCCGCCGCCGGCGAATTGGCGAACTGCGCGAGAAATATTTCCAGATTGGTTTCCGCGAGCGAAAATTGTTTCTGCGCGGCGGCGAGCCCGGCGATTTTCAGAATCGCCTGCCGTTGCTGTTCCACCGGCGCGTTCGTCAGATTTTTCTGATATTCGGCGATGGCGGCGTCGGGACGGTTCATTTTTTCGAGAACATCCGCGCGCATGGCCACGCTTTCGGCCTGCAAATTATTATCACCTTCGCGTTTGGCGGTTTGAAACAAATTGGTCGTGGCCGTCAGCGCCGCCGGCAAATTGCCCGTCGCCAAATCCAATTGATAAAGCAATCGTTCCAACCCCGTGTTCAAATCCGGTGGCAGAATTTGCGGGTTAATCAAATTCAGAACTGCCGACTCGTTCGTGAAATCATTTTGGTTGAACAATCCCTGCGCCTCCAACAGCCGTCCACGGGAAACCAGTTCGCTGTTTGGAGCCAGTTGCGCCGCCTGCTGGAAGACGCCGTTCATTTCATTCAACAACGAAACGACTTGCCCCCAGTCACCCGCTTGTGCAAGGGCCGACACCTGTTCCACTCTGGCGCGCAATCGCAACGGCGAATCAGGAAAATCCTGCACGAGCGAACCGAACGTGTCCGCCGCCGCCGAAAATTCCCGGTTCGTATATTGCGTTTCGCCGGTCCAATAAACGTATTGGTCGGCCAGACTCCCGGCCTTCGCCAGATTTTCGGGGTCGGTGAGCCGCGCGATGGCATTTGTAAAATCTCCCTGTTCAAATTCCGCCTGCGCCGCCAGCAACACCGCCTGTGGCACGTTGGTGGACTTCGGATATTTTTGGGAGAAATTTGTCAGCTCTGTTTCCGCGCGACTCCACATTTCGTCCTGAAACGCGGCGACGGCGGCGGCGTAAGTGCGCTGTTCCTTCGTGGAAGCGTCGGCGGAATAAATTTCGCCGCCCAAAATGAGCGCAAACAGAATCAAAACCGATTGCCGCAAGAAAGCCATTGCATTGAATCTAAACGACCGGACGATGCGAAAAAAGCGGGAAATCAACCGCCGTTCAAAACACTTTTCAAATACCGCCCCGTATAGCTTTCAGGAGCTTGAACAATTTTTCCCGGCGGGCCTTCCGCGACAATTTTTCCGCCGCCGGAACCGCCTTCCGGTCCGAGGTCAATAATCCAATCGGCGGTTTTAATCACGTCCAGATTGTGTTCGATGACGAGCAACGTGTTGCCCGTCTCGCGCAATTTGAAAAGCACCTCCAGCAATTTCGCCACGTCGTGAAAATGCAGGCCAGTCGTCGGCTCGTCCAAAATGTAAAGAGTTTTGCCGGTCGCCTTGCGACACAGTTCCGTTGCCAGCTTCACACGTTGCGCCTCGCCGCCGCTCAACGTCGTCGCCTGTTGGCCCAAGTGAATGTAGCCGAGGCCGACTTCCGCGAGCGTCAGCAGCGGGTCGTAAATCTTCGGCACCGCGCGGAAAAAATCCACCGCCTCGTCCACCGTCAGGTCCAGCACGTCGGCGATATTTTTGCCCTTGTAGGAAATTTCCAGCGTCTCGCGGTTGTAACGCTTGCCGCCGCACGCCTCGCACGTCACATAAACCGCCGGCAGAAAATTCATTTCAATTTTCAGGACGCCGTCGCCCTCGCATTTTTCGCAGCGGCCGCCCTTGACGTTGAAGCTGAACCGGCCCGGCTCGTAACCGCGCACTTTTGCCGCCGGCAACCGCGCAAACAAATCGCGGATATGATTGAACATGCCGGTGTAAGTGGCCGGATTGCTGCGCGGCGTCCGGCCAATCGGCGACTGGTCAATCACGATGACCTTGTCGAGATTTTCAAAGCCCTTGAGCACGCGATGCGCGCCGGGGATTTCCTTCGAGCCGTAAAATTTGCGAAACAGTGCGCGTTGCAAAATATCGTTGACCAGCGTGCTCTTGCCGGAACCGCTCACACCGGTCACACAGGTCAACGTGCCGAGCGGAATGCGGGCATCAATGTTCTGCAAGTTGTTTTCGCGCGCGCCGAGCAATTCCAGCCAGCCCTTTTCTTCGCTCGGAGAATTTCGCTTTTTCGGAATCGGAATTTGCAATTCGCCCGTCAGATATTTTGCCGTGAGCGAATTTTTGCTCGCCAGAATTTCCGGCAACGTGCCTGCCGCGACCAATTCGCCGCCGTGAAGACCCGCGCCCGGCCCCAAATCCAAAATGTAATCGGCGTGGCGAATCGTGTCTGCGTCGTGTTCGACGACGATCACAGTGTTGCCCAAATCCCGCAGGCCTTTCAGCGTCGCCAGCAGGCGGTCGTTGTCGCGCTGGTGCAGGCCGATGCTCGGTTCGTCCAGCACGTAAAGCACGCCGACGAGCGCCGCGCCGATTTGCGTGGCCAGCCGGATGCGCTGCGCCTCGCCGCCCGAAAGCGTGCCGCTCTCGCGGTCGAGCGTGAGATAGCCGAGGCCGACGTTTTTCAAAAAACCGAGCCGCGCGCGGATTTCCTTGATGACTTCGGCGGCGATTTTCAACTGAAACTCGGACAGCTTGAGCGTGGCGAAAAATTCATCCGCCTTTTCCACCGACAAACCGCACACGTCCATGATGGACAGGCCGGGAATCTTTAATTTCCGATTTCCGATTTCCGATTTCCGATTTTCTTCTCCCAGCGTCACCGCGAGAATTTCCGGCTTCAGCCGCCGGCCCTTGCACGCGTCGCAAAACTGCGGACTCATGTATTGCTTGAGCCGGTTGCGGATGAACTCGCTTTCGCTTTCGGTCGCGTGCCGTTCGAGATTCGGCAGCACGCCCTCGAACGGGCGCGAAAGGGTGCTGACCTTGCCCGCGCGCCAGAACGAAAAATCAATTTCGCTTTCGCCGGAACCGTGCAGCAGGACATTTTTGAAATCTTCCGGCAAATCCTTGAACGGCGTCTGCAGATTCACGCCGAAATGCGACGCGACCGAACGCAGCAGCGCCTTGTAATAAATGTTCATCCGCTTGCCGGCGCGACGCCACGGTTGAATCGCGCTTTCGAGCGGCAACTCCGAGTCGGGGACGACGAGATGTTCGTCGAACACCAGCTTCTGGCCGAGGCCGTGGCAAACCGGGCACGCGCCGGCGGGTGCGTTGAATGAAAAATGCTTCGGCGTCGGCGGGTCAAAACTTTTGCCGGTCGCCGGCGAGCACATTTTGTTCGAGTGCAACGTTTCAATCCACGCTGCGGTGTCGAGGGGCGAGGGTCGAGGGTCAAGAGCCGGACGCGCTTTGCCTTCGACTTTCGACTCTCGACTCTCGACCGGAGCTTGGTGCAGCGCAAGCAGGACGCCGTTGCCCCAGCGCAGGGCGGTTTCGATGGAATCACCGAGGCGCACGCGGATTTTGTCGTCAATCACGAGCCGGTCCACGACGGCTTCGAGGTTGTGAAATTTTTTCTTGTCCAGTTTGACGCGTTTGTTTTCGTCGCCGAGTTCGACCAATTCGCCATCCACGCGGGCGCGGACGAAGCCTTCGCGAGAGAGCCGTTCCAGCACGTCGCGGAATTCGCCTTTCTGCCGGCGCACGACGGGCGCAAGCAGCATGACTTTGGTTTTGGGCGGCAGCGCGAGAATTTTGTCCACGATGTCGCTCGCGCTTTGCGGCACAATCGGCACACCAGTGTCGGGACAGTGCGCTTGGCCGATATGCGCGTAAAGCAGGCGCAGGTAATCGTAAATCTCCGTGGTGGTGGCGATGATGGAGCGCGGGCTGCTGCCGGAACTGCGCTGTTCGATCGCGATCGCCGGCGACAGGCCCTCGATGAAATCCACGTCCGGCTTTTGCAACTGGTCGAGGAACTGCCGCGCGTAGGCGGACAGGCTTTCGACGTATTTGCGCTGGCCTTCGGCGTAAATGGTGTCGAACGCGAGCGACGACTTGCCGCTGCCGCTCAAGCCGGTGATGACGACCAGCTTGTCGCGCGGAATCTGGAGCGTGAGATTTTTTAGATTGTGCTCACGCGCGCCGCCGATCTTGATGAATTCCTTGCTCATGGCTGTGAATTTCTCGTCGAAACGAAAAATTACACTACGCCACACGGCGCAGAATGCAAAGCCGGAGTTGCCGGAAATTTCCCTACGGCAGCAAAATCAACTGGTAGAATTTCATCAATAGCGGCGCATTGGTGTCCGTAAACGTGAACACGCCAGTTGGAGAAGTGATGATTTGCGGGAACAACGTCCAAGTAATGACAGGCGTAAGGTTGGTCGTCCACTGCACCTGAAACTGGTCGTTCGTCGGCGCAGACCATTGCAGGGTCACGTTAGTGGAGGTGGCAATGATGCTGGTGATGGCCGGGAATGGCGCAACAAAAATGGTGAAGGTGTTGGTCGCCTGTGCCTGAGGCACGCTATTGTCGGTGACAAGGGTGGTGAACCGGGCGGCAAGGCCATTGGGCATCGCGTTCGTCCAAGTAATAACGCCATTGGTGTTGTTGATGGTGGCGCCGGTCGGCGCGCCGAGCAGGCTGTAAGTCAAGAGCGCCGCCGGGTTGGAATCCGTTGCCGTGTTGGTCACGGTCACATTACTGCCGGCGTCCACCACAAGGTTGCTTTGCGGCGGCAATGTCAGCGTGTTGGCCGTCTGCAAAAGTATCAACCGATAAAAACGCGTCGGGCCAAACGTGCCTCCGGTTTGCGAACCGTCGTCGAAGAAATTAAACTGGCTGTTCGTCGGGCTGATGAAAACGTCGTAAGCGATGATGTTGCTGAACGTTTGCCAGCCTGTCGGCGCAAGACCCGGGGTCCATTGCACCTGGAAAATATCGCCGGTCGGCGCGAACCATGTGAGCAGGAAACCGTTCTTGCCGCTGATGTTTGTGTAGACGATGCTGGAAATGAAAATCGAATTCGTCGTCACACTGATCGAATTTGACAGACGAAAATCCACTGCGACGGCGTAATTGACGGTGATGCCGTTCGTGTTTTGCACGCCGAGGAAATAAACGCCACCGGGTATGATGTTCGTTGGCGATGAATTGATGGTCAGCACGCTCACACCGTTTGTTGCGCCTGGCATCAGATCAAAGTCATTGGGGTTGGTGATCGTCGGCGGCACATTGGTGCTGAACCAGACGTTCACCGGCAGGTTCGTCGCGAAGAGCAAAAGATTCGTCGCGGCGATGGCGTTGGTCGGCACGCTGACCACATACCAGTTGATGTCGCCGGCGGGAACGGTGTTGGTCTGCGGCTGGCCGCCCACCAAGGTTGGCAGCACGGTGACCATGAAACTATTTGTCGCGCTCAAAGACTTCGCGTTGACCGCCCACTGATTGGTGTCGGTAACGACAGTGGTGAAAAGATAATTTGAACCAATGTCCGCCATCGTGGGCGTCCAAGTAATAATACCGTTCGTGTCAATGACTGGAACATTTGCGCCCGGCACCGTGCTGGTCAGCGTGTAGGTCAATGGATTGGTTGGAATATCCGGATCCGTCGCCGTGTTGGTCACAACCAGCGTGTTCGGCGCGACGACGATTTGATTCGGGATGAACGGCAGCACCGGCGGCAGGTTGGATTCTTCCACGATGATGGTGAAGCTGTTGGTGACGCTGAATGCGCCGTTCGACACGCTGACGGCGACAGAATTCGTGGTTGGCCCTTGCGCTTCGTCCGGCGTCCAACTGATGACGCCCGTGTTCGGGTTGATCGTCATCACATTTGTATCTTGAACACCCAACAAATTTGGTTGCGACACATTCGTCACAACCGCATACGTCAGCGGCAGCGACGGCGTGTTCGGGTCCGTCGCCTGGCAGGTGACGGTGAACGGCGCCGTCTCGAGGTTGGTGAAGAAATCACCATTCGTCGGCGAATAAAAAATGGGCGGCGAGACATTGTATAACGTCGTGGCTTCAATGTCATAGGTGACATTTGAGCCGGCCACATTGACGACCGCCAGATACCAGTCGCCGTTGGTCAAGGGCACCGGGCTGGAGTTCGGCGTCACCACGATGTTCTCGCTGGTCGTCCAGGAATTGGTGCTGATGTAATCGTAACTGGACAACGACGGCAACGGCAGGCCGTAGTTGGCGAGCAGGTCAACCGGACCGGACGCATTCGTCACGGTGAACAGGACGGCGACGGCGTTGCTCCCGGCGGCGTTGTTCGTAACGGTGAATTCATAGAAATCCGAACCGCCGTAGTTGGTCGGGTCGAGTTGCCCCGGGTTCAGCGTGATGATGACCGGCGGCATATTGGAGTTGATGGCGACGGGAACGGCGCTGACCACGACACCGACCGTCACCGGGCCGAAGTAAGCGACGGTATCATTGTTCGTAGCAAATACATCAAACGATGCGTAGCCGCTGAAATTAGTCGGCGCGTCAATCGGGTTGTTCGTCGGCGTGAAAACGGCGAAATTGTTGCTGTAAGCGCCGGTGTTGGTCACCGAACCCCAGACATTGGTAAGATAGACCGTGCCATTGATGGCGTTGGTCACGGAGAAGCTCAAGTTGCCGGTCTTGCCAAAAAGTCGTATCAAGTCCACGCCGACGGGTGTGTTGGTGATGGTGAGTGCGTGCGGCCCGGCCAGCCAGTTGTCGTATTCCTCAAGTTCGGTATAGCCGGAACCATCAATGGCGGCGTTGGGATTCGGCGTATAGGGATCCGTGCCGAACGTAATTTCCCAGAAATCCGGGATGCCGTCCTGGTCGGTGTCGAGATAGGGCAGTAAGGAACTCCGCGCCGGCGGCGTTCCCGCTGCATTGATGAGTGTGCCGGTCTGGGTGCGAACGTGCTCGACGATGTTGCTGTCCGCCGAGTCGCGCTTGTCCATGTCGGGTCCGGCAAAATCCAGAACTTTCTCATACGCCAGAAACGCTTCATCGGTCGGCACGGGAACCAACTGGAATGGATGAGAAAATTCCGTGAATTGATTCGTGAACATGTTCCAGCCCGAGTTCGCGCCGTCCAAAATGCCATTGGTGTTGCTGTCGATGAAATTGTTGGTCTGGAAAATCCAAGTGTTCGTGCTGCCGCCCCAAAAGGCAATGCCCTTCAATGCAGAATTGGTGCCGGCGATGAGATAATTGCAGACGTAGTTGAGTTCATTTGTAAAACCAGATGGATCATCCACGGTGCTTTCATTCGTCGAGAATCCGGCGTTGGTGCCCCAGTCATAGATGACGTTGTTGACGAAATCCAGGCTGAGGTTGTCGCCCAGGCGCGGGCTGGCGTTGTAGTTGTCGGCGTAAAGATTGTGGTTGAAGCTCAAATCGCCACAACCATAGCGCAGCCGCGAACCATAACCGGGCGAGCCGTTATTCGCATAAAGACTGTCCGCCAGAACAGACCATTGAACAGTGACATTCGTCGAATCGAGCACGGACAAATCTTCATTGGTGCTCCAGATTGCGGAAATATGATCGGCAATGACATTTGACACGGTGTCAAGTTGCAAGGGAGCGCCCGGATTGACGATGTTTGTCATCTGAAGAGAGAACGAGTCCAGCAACATTCCCGGTTCCAGCCCGCTGATTTCCAAGGGCGTGCCGTTCTGCGTGGCCGTGAACGTAATGGTTTCAACCTGCCAGTTGGTGTTCTCGCCAGAAATTGAAAAATTCATTGCGCCAACTTTGCCGCTGGCTTCCGCGAGATTTTGAGGAATTGGAGCGTTGGGGTCAAATTTGCCGTTTGTCCCGTCCTGGTAAATGGCTCCAATTTCACTAGCAGACAAGGCGCGGTTGTAAACGCTTAATTCATCAATTACTCCACCAAAGGTGTCGCCGGCGCCGTTGGGCTGTCCCGTGCGCTGGCCGATATTCACCGGATAGGTTGTCTGGGGCGTGAAACTACCAATATTCACCGAGGCAACATTGGTGCCGTTGATATATAAAACACCCAACTCGCTGTTTTTGTCATAGGTCATGGCCATATGTTGAAAATTATTTGTGCTGGACAAATAATTGAAATAAAACACATGACCATTCCCTGACGTGTCTCTAATGTTGCAAAAAAGCTGATTCCCAGACCAAAGCTCGCATCCGTCGGCCAAGTCTGAACTGGTGCTGGAATCCCACTCAATGATTGGCCCACCAAAGACATCAGCATTATATGCATCAGCCTTCACCCAAGCATCAATAGTGATGCCGGCTCCGGTTCCAACATTCAAGCTCGATGAAGCCGGCACCGGGATATAACTTCCATAGGGCTGGTGATTAAACACAAACGCCTGTCCCACTTCGCCGTTGGTATAGGTAATACCATTCATCGGAGTGCCATTGTTTCCGTTGATGCTGTCGTTTGCATTGTCTTCACCCCGCCACCAAGCCGCAATTCCCGGCCCGCGATAGGCAAACGTCAAAGTATAAACGTTACCCGCAGTCGTAGGGAGCGTGTTTGAAATAATGCCATTGGCCAGCGCCAGAAAATTGCTGCCCTGATAAGCATTGGTCGGATCGGTGACCACACTGACTTGATTTGTCAAAACCGTCCAACCCGTGACAACCTGGCCGTTCGTATAATTTGCCGGATTAATTCCTTCAAAGCTGTTTGACAGAGTTCCACCCCCGGCGCCAGTGCAGAATTGCACGTCGCGGATGATTACATCGTGGACATTCGTCACCACCGTCATTTGCCCGGCCACGGTGATGCCGTCGCCCGGCGCAGTCTGCCCGGCAATGGTCAAATATGAATTGGTGATTACCAGCGGTGACAGCAAACCGACGACGCCGGAAACGTCAAAAACCACCGTCCGGTTGGGGCCGCTGATGGCATCGCGCAACGTGCCGGGACCGGAATCATCCATGGAGATGACGTGATAAACCCAGTTGCTCGTCCCCGCGTGCCCGGCACCCACCGCGCCCCCGCCGGAACCGGTCGCGCCGGGGAAAGCCGGGAAATAGGCATTGGTGTCAATCACCGCTTCAATGGTGAAATTGATCGGGACAGTTGCGTTGTTTGGCACGCCCAGATACCAGTCGGCGGCGAGATTCGTCAACACGCTGTTGGTGCTGATGTAAATCAACTCCGGGAGGGTGCCGGGCTGCTGGCTGCTCTGGAAGAACGGCGGCGCAAACGGCGGCGCATCGGTCTGCACCGTCAAGTCGCCGTTGCCCGTCAGGTTGTAAAGCTCGAAGTGGATGGAGCCGACATAGTTCGTGACCGTGCTGGTGACCGTGTTGGTGACAACAAAGCGGAAGAAATTCGTCAGCGCCGCGCCGGGGCCGGTAGTGTAATTGAACGGCACACCGTTGGTCAAATCAATGACCGTATAGCCGTTCATCCCGTTTGTCGTGTCCAATTCCTTCGCCAGCACGGTGTAATTCACCGGGCCGCTGTCGCGGTCGAACACGCCGAGATACCAGGCTCCGGCCGACAACGGCACGGGCGACGAATTCGTCAGCACATAAATATTTTCATCGGCGTTGGTCGCGTTGAAGCTGCCGTAGTCGTCGCTATACAACGTCGGCAGCGGCGGCCCTTTGCGAACGACCAAATCCGCATTGCCGCTCAAATTCAAAAGCTGGAACGTCGCTTCGTATGCGTTCGACGAAACGTTGAAGGCGAAATAGCGCACCGAATTGGTCGCGTTCAGCGCGCCAGGCGCGCCGGTGAATGGAACACCGTTGGTCAAGGTCGTGATGCCATAATCCACCTCGACAACCGCCGTGACCGCGTGCACGCCGGGATTGCTGACGCCGAGATAATAGGTCTGTCCCGGCAGCAACGGCGGCGCACTCGGAGGATTTGCGGACAGAATTGGAAGACCGATGCCGCCGGTAGAATCCGTCAAAAGCTGGGTGTCAGGCGGAACTGTGCCGGTCGGCGTGGTCGTCTGGTTGAAATACATGTTCACCGGCGCAGTCGCCGAAACCAGAACGTTCGTCGCAAACGTTGCCCACGTCGGCACGGCAACCGAGAGATAAACGGTTTGACCGGGCGGCACGGTAATGGTCGTGGGTTGTTGCGGAACCGTCGCGAGCGGCGACGCCAGTTCATTGGTTTGCAGAACGAATTGAAGCTGCCAGTTGACCAGTTCGTTGCCGTTCGTGAGGTAGGCTCCCGTCCGGCTGTCCCAGATTTCCAAAGCCCAGGTGCCGTAGGGGTTTTCGCCGTCCAGCTCATCGAGCGATTGTTCCGGCAGATAATACAGATTGCCCAGCGGCGTTTCGGAAACGTTGAACGAATCCAGCAACATCCCCGGTTCCAGCCCGGTGATTTGGAACGGCATCGAGTTGGACGTCGCCGTGAAGGTGTAGCTGTTCACTTCCCAATCCTTGTTCTGGCCGTAGATGACGTTGGTGTCGCCGCCAAAGTCAACCTGCGCCTCGGCCAGGCCTTCGGCAGGCGTGACCGTTGGATCAAATTTGCCGATGTTGCGATTGGTGCTAAAGGCGGAAACCTGATAAATGGCCAGGATTTCGGCGTCCGACAAGGCGCGCGAGTAAATGCTCATCTCGTCCATTTCTCCGGCGTAGAAATTATTCGATTCGATGTTCATGTCACGGCCCAGCAAAACGTCGCCACCCGTCTTCGGCACAAACACGCCGAGATTGGTCGAAGCCACGTTTGTTCCGTCGTAGTAAAGATTCGCAATGCCCGAGTTCGTGCTGTAAGTGAGCGCGACGTGCTGGTAAACGTTGGACTGGATCAGTCCCGGCGCGGAATAGATTTCGTGCGTGACATTGCTCATGTCCACCAAATCCGCGTAGAGACAGCCGTTGCTGCTGACGAGTGAGTTCGTCGTGCCCGGTGTGTTGGTGACGGAAATCCAAAGCTGAACGCCGTTGGTCTGAAGGTCGTCCACTTCCACAACTCCGTAAGCGGTGTTCGTCGCCGGTGTGGTGCAACTCACGCCGTTGTTGTCCGCAACCACCCAAAGTCCCGACAGCGCGTTCGTCGCGGTGACAATGGCGACGTAATGCTCGTTGCCGTTGCATTCATCCGGCTGGCCGGTTGCCCAATCGGTATAAGTCACATTGGTCAGGCCGCTCGAATACACGAACGTTCCCGGATTTGCCGCGTCGTTCAATCCAATCCACAACGCGCCGCGGTTTGTCCCGGCATAATTTGCGAAGGTGTCGTAAATCCAATTCTCCTCGTTCGCCGTGTCCACCGTCGCCAAGTGCCCGCCGAGCGACTGCGCCCATTGTTCCGAAATCATCCAATTCGTTGCGCCGAGCAGATAATAATAATGCTCTGTCGCGGGATCCAAAAATGGTCCGGCCACGAGGTTGAAATTCGTGTCGGCGGTATTGGTCGGCACTTTCGCCAGCCATTCCACCAGCGGTTGCTGGAAAGCAACATTCGTCGGATTAATCCAGCCTTCAACCGTGAACCCGCCGCCCGCGCCGACGTCCAGCGTCGGCGACTGCCGGATTTGGACATAAGCATTGGTGCCGGCAAATTCATACGGGCCATAGGGGTTCACAAATTGAAACGCCTGCCCGACTTCTCCCGCTGGAAAATCAAACTGTCCAATCAGCGAGCCGTTGTTTCCATTGTTTTCCGGGTCGGAACTGTCCGTCGCGTTGCCCTCGCCGCGCCACCAACCCGCGATGCCGGGGCCGCGATACCAGAAAGTGACGTTGTAGAGACGATTGGGAACGGTCGCGATCGAGCGTGTAATCGAGCCGTCGGCCAGCGCCAGAAAATTGCTGCCGACATTGTCGCCCAGTGAATCGGCGGGATCCGAAACGACAGTCACCATGTTGTTTGTCCATGGCACCAGATTGGTGCCAACCAGTTCGTTCGTGCGCATGGACCAGCCGCCGAACGCGTCATAAATGTTGGTCGGAGCCAGATAATCCCCGTTGGTCGCCAGTTCAAAATCACTCAAGTCATAGTTGGTCGCCATGCCCGTGAAACTGAACGGCGGCACGGCGAATTTTATCGGCGTCGTCGTCAAATTGGTGTCCTCGGTGAACACCAGATATTGAAAATTCGTGAGCTGCGCCCCGGCAGTGTAAGTCCACGCATCCCCGCCGGCGGAATAAGGATTGCCAAACTCGTTCATGATGATGGTGATGTTGGTGTAGCCCGGCTGGGATGTGACATCAATGGTTTCCGGTTGCGTGTTTTCATCACCTCCTCCGCCGGGCAATGGCGGATTGTTGGTAAAACCGGTGTCGTAGAGGAACGTGGGCGAGCCGATGTAGAAATTTGTCGGATCGCTGCCGTCATAAATCGTCATTTCGTCGGGCACCGTGTAGAAGTTGTAGGTGATCGGCACCGTCTCGCCAGCCGGATCAACCGGCAGATAGTTGGTGTTGGCCGCCGCGCCGCCGGTTGCCGTGGAGTTGATAACATTGGTGTAAAGAAATTCGGAACCAGCGCCGTTGGTGTCGTAGCCGCCGCGATTCTCCATGAGCAGCACCCGCTGGCCGGTCGGGCTGACCAGTGTGAACGCCAAATCCGAAATGCGCGGATCCTTGACGACCATGCCGACGTTGACCGATGTGATCAGGTTCGTCGCGGGAACATAAATTGTGCTCGTCGTCACCGCGTCGTCGAGGATTGGCGGGCCGTTTGCCTCAAAGTCCGTCTGCGGGGAAGACGCCGCCCCGTTGAGGGTTGCAATCAAATACACGTTGGCTGGGACGCTTGAGGGATTGTAGATGCCGATCCAGTAAGTTCCGGACTGCAATGGCGGGCCGTAGGAAATGGAATTCCCCGGATCAATGGCCAGACCCGGAGGAAAATTGGTCAAGTCAGTCTCGAACAGATAATTCGTAAAATTCGGTTCGGTGCCGTCGTTCAAATAAAGTTGCAACGGCGGGCTGACCGTCGGCGGCAGGTTCGTCGCAAAAACACTCAAGTTGGTGTATCCCGTCGGCACGTCAACGTAGTTGTAATACCACGAGCCGGGCTGGATGGTTACGTTGACACCCTTTTGCGGGTTGAGATGCGGCTGAATCAACATGGAGAAACTCTCCACGCTGCCGGTTTGCGTCAGGGAATCATCCGTCTCGGTCAAAAGCCACGCGCCCACGGCTTGCTGGCCGGTGAACGTGGTCAAACTGCCCGGCCCATCCGAAGGCTGCGAACCGGGGAGCGGACTTTGGCTGTCGTCATAAACAAAAGTGTAGGGTCCCGGCGGATTGCCAATCGAATCGTGATTGTTCAGCACGACGCTCTTGTCATTGAAACTCAATGTGCCGATGAGGTCGCCGATGTTCTGGTGCTCGATTTCATTCGTCACGATGACGTTCTGCACTTCCATCGGAAACAGCGCGAGCGCGAAGACGTAAGCCGAGCCCGGAAGCTTCGGCGAGCCGTCGGGAATGGCCGCCGGCACCGGCACGCCATACACGACCTGGCCGTTCGTGCCATTCTGGCTGAACGGATTCTGGCTGAACACCGACAGGAAGTCGTATTCCGATGCCATCTGGTCTTCTGATTGCACGCCGACGTAATAAACCTGTCCCTGCGCGGAATTTGTATCCACCACGAACTCCGTGCCGCCACGGCTCAAGGACGAACCGTTGAAAACGCCGCTTGCCGAGGCCCCGATTTGCGTGCCGTTGACGCAGTTGGAAATGACCACCGGATCCAGATTCGTCAGCATCGGATCGGTGCTCACAAAAAGATCAATGTCTGCTTCCGGCCGCGTCGAATCGGCGTCCGAGTCCGCCAGCACGCCCATGCGCGGAATCGCCAGCGTGTCCGGCAAAAAGGTCACAAACGCCGCGTTGGCAAAATTCGTGTTGTTCTGCACGATGTAGAAATGCCACTGATTCGTCTGGCCGATGGTAACGGCGGCGTTGGTTCCAAAAGCCGTGGTCGGACCCGTGGGAATCGTGTTCGTGCCGAGCAACGGCGAACTCGCGCCGACAAACTGGTTCAGCAGCGGCACGTTGTTGTTGGTCACCACCGTGATGTTCTGGTCGCCGGTCGGATTGGAAATGACGCCGCTGGCATCCGTCACCGTGATGGCATTCGTGCCGCAGGAAATCACCAGCGCATAGTCCTGCACGATGTTCGGCGCAAAAACTCCGGCGTAATTGTTTGTCTGCGCGGTGACGGCGTTCACGTTCACCTCGCGGCCGACGACCGTGACGGAGAAATTCGTGCCGGCGCCGGGCGGCAGATAGACATTTTGCACGTTGTTGATGGTGTCCACCGGCAGCCCGTTCGTCAGTGAATCCGCATCCTCGCCCTCGTTGAAGTCGCTGCTGGCCGGAATGTCGTTGCCGAAATAGACGACGGGATTCGTCGGGTCATCCAGGTTCGTCACGACGAGGTCGAGGCTGTTGACCAGCTTGATGGCGGCGGCGGGATTGCCGGGCGGGTCCGTCCACGCCAGCGTCACGCGCAATGACTGCGTCGGCGGGTTGGTCCCCGTGTTGACGAGAAACGTGCAACTGTCGCCCGTTGCCAGTGCGTTCGTCGGGCTTTGATCCTGGAAAAAACTGCCGCACGGCACGCCCAGTTGATTGGTGATTCCCAGCGGCAGCGAATCCGGCAGATTGGGCAGCCCCCAGCCTTCGTAATTGATCGTATTATCCACCTGATAATTGTAAAAACCCGTCGGATGCGCGCCGTTGATGAGCAGCGCCTTCAACAACGCCGGGCTGGGGTTGGTCTCCGCGGTGTGGTTGATGAAATAATCCTCCATCAGCGCCAGCACACCCGAAATGTCCGCCGCCGACATGCTCGTTCCGGACTCGTAGCGATAATAATGCGGCGGCATGTCGCCATCCAGCGAGTCATTCAAATTGCTTAACACCTCTTCTTCGTTGCCGACGTTGTTCGTCGTGATGATGTCGGTAATCAGATCAAACGTGACCGGCCCCGCAGTGCTGTTGCTGATGCCGTAATTGAAACCCACAAAACTTTCACTGCTGAACACGGCCGGCAGGCCGGGGTCGTCGGGCGGCATCGAAAAAACATTGCTCGTGGTGAAGTAAGGGTAGCCGGTGTCGGTCTCCAGCCCCACCCAAATGCTCAAGTTGGTTGAATACAGGTCCGGTGAATCGGCGCTCGGCCCGATGGTGATGCTGACCTGGATCGCGTTGGTGGGAACGAACGGAAATGCGTTCGCCCACAGCGAATCCGGCCCGACCACCACGTCATCATATTCCTGTTGGTCATCGTTCAACGGATTTTCATAGTAATACGCCTGCTCGTCCCATTCCTGCGAGCGCGTCGAAATGATAAAAGTCCCCGGCGAAACCACGTCCGGCTTGAAGCGCCCATAAGTTCCTTCCGTGCCGATGCCGACGTTGCCGCGGCTCGAAAATCCCGCCACCCGATAGCCCGTGGAAGTTTCCGGCTGCCACGGCGTGCTGACCGAGCCGTCGGCGTTGGTCACCTGGTTCGTGATGTCCCGGTCTTCCTGAATCGCGCCGACCGTAATCACGTCCTTGGCCGTGGCCGGCGACTGGATCGTGTCCGCATAACCGCCGCCGGGATCGCTGGAGTCGTCGCCGTTGCCGTCGTTGCCCGCCGAAAAAACAAACAGCACCGGCTGCGAGCCGGTCACGCCGGGCAGCGCGTCGCGTGTGGCCGCATCGTAGCTCGCCGCCGCCAGGTCATAAGTGCCGTCGCCATTGTAGACCCAACTGTTGTTCGAGATGGGCGCGTTCGACAACGCGGCGGTTTCCTGAAGATCAAAATCCGAATCGTTTAAATTCATCGCCAGCATATCCGCCAGCGGCGCCTTGCCGCGAAATTGGCCGTTCGTGGCCGGCATGATCGAACCCTGCGCATTCGTCACCGTCATTGACTCGTAACCGTCGCCCGCGATTTCACCCGCGACGAACGTCCCGTGGCCGTCCGTATCATAGCCGTTGGCCGGATCGTTGAAGAAAACGCGCAACGGAGTCCCGGGACCGCCGGTTAGAAAATCTGGATGGTTCGTGTCCACGCCCGTGTCGTCCACCTCGACCAGCACGTTCGAGCCGGAAAGATTCATGTAATTCGATTGCGTAATCGAATCCACCGACACACCCAGCGTCTGACGGCTTAAATCGTTGGCCAGCGAGCGCCGGTAAGTTGGCTCAATCCGCTGCACTTCCGGCATCCGCGCCAGCGCCGCCGCGTCGCGCACATTTTGCACCGTGAACACTTCCCCGAACGGCGACGCATACTGCCCCGCAATCCTCAAGCCCGCCTTTTCCAGCGCCGCCTCGGTTTCGGCGGCGATGTTGGGATACGCCGCCACCTGCAATTCATTGATCACCTGCGGCTGGCCTTCCGAAATCACCTGCAAAAGCGAAGGTGGCGCCTTGTAATACGGCTCGTAAGGCAGCACCGAAAATCCGCTGGCCGTCAGGTCCGCCGCCGCGCCCGCTGACAAGGTGACCAGATAGGCGTCGTTCGGAATGTAGGAAACGACTTGCGCGCCCGCCCGCGCCAGCAGCGCGCGAAACGCGCTGTCAATCATCCCATGCGCCTGCACGATGTAGGCGCCCGGATTGCCCGGCGCCTGCAAATTTTTCGGAATGGCCAGGTTCAATGGCTTGCTCGTGTCAATGAACGCGTTCTCCAGCAAAATCGCATGGGGGTCGTTCATCAGCTCGCCAATGGATTCGGCCGTGTTGCTCAGGCGATAGGGAAATTGATTGGTCTTCGCCAGAGTGCCGGCTTTCAAAGCCGCCGCCGGCGGCTTTGCAACCACTGAAGTTTTTTGCCCGCCCGCAGCCGCGACCGCCGCGGAACCGGATGGCGCAACGGCGGATTTTCCCGCCGGACGGCGTTCAGCAACACGGAGGAAGAACCACACGCCCGCTAAAATCAGCGCACAGACGAAAATCCAGATGGTCGGTCGCAAGCGCATAAATCGCGGTCAAAAATTATTCCATATTTTCATTTCAAAAGCGAAATTTTAATCCGTGACGACATCTTGTGGTTAGATCGCCTCGACTGCGGACTGCGAAGGCACCACACTGCACCGGGTTGGTTCTGCAACGGATTGACTTAAATCCATGACGGACTGACTTAAGTCCGCGACAGATTGGCTTAAGTCCGTGGCTAAAAATCACCAGTTTTGAGGGAAAATGCCCAAAAACACGCGAATTTGATGATTTTCGCGCGGCGGCAAACCATTCCGCCAACTTCCAGCTTCCATTTTCCATCTTTGTTTTCATTAATACGGCGGCAAAACGTTATAGCTTTCGACCACAATATGCGGGTGCGGCGTGTTGGCGTCTTCCACGCGCACGACCGCCCGCACGGCGGTTTCCGCCACCACCTGATAATTCGTCACCATGCCGAAATAGGATCCTGCGCTGGTGACGATGGAGCCCGGCGCGGGCTTCAGCGTCTGGCCGTAACAGTAAATCACATAGCGCGGCGAATCGTTCACGGTCAACAGCGACATGATCTGCTGCGGCAGCCATTCATACATCGCGTCGCTGTTGTAATTGGTGTTCGCCAAGTTCAGGAACGGCGATTGCACGGTCAACGTCGGAGCTCTCAGAATGTCGCCGACATGTTCAAAGACGCCTGCTGTTCCGTCCACATTCACAGTTTGTGACCGGATGTCGTTGATGTTGGTCACAATTTCCACGAGCGGCGGCGGGAAGGCCGGATTATAGGCGCCCGCAGGCTGAATGACTGAGTAAGTGTTGGTGATGCTGGGCGGCGGCACGACAATGCCGCTGAGCAGCGCCGACCACGCGGCGAGATCATGCCCGCCGATGCCGACGTTGACGGACAACTGCCCGCGCGTGGCGTTGTCGTTCGGCGCGGTCGTGAATACGTCGAACAGCAGCCGGTCCCAGGTCGGCGAAGTGTTGGTGGCGTCAAAATTGTTGTTGTCACCGGTCCAATTCGTCCAGGTCAGAATGCCGCCATTGGCGGGATTAAGAACGTCCGAGCTTTTGAGATAAACCGTCTGCCACGGCGTGCCGCGATGCACGCGTCCCAGCCAGCCGACCGTCGGGAATTTGTTCGTTGGAAAATCCCAAGCATCGGAATTGATCACCAACGGGTCTTTGAATGAAAGATTAAACGGCTGGCGGTCGGAGCCCGTCGCCACCGGGTTGCCGCCCCACGGCATATACCGCTGATTTACATAACCGATGTTTCCCGGCCATTGTGAAACGGTGAAAATGCCGTTGCCGGTGGGATTGTTCAAATCGCTCGCAATATAATGAACGAGCGGATCGTTGGCCTGCCAGGAGGTGTTTTGAAAAATGGTGGCAACGGGATTGTAACCTGTTTGTGTTTGATTGGTCGAAACGTCTATGCCGATAAGACCATTGCCAGTGTTGTTATACAGCAGGCTGTAATGATAGAAAGCGCGAAATCCATCTATCGCATTCTCCTCAGTAGTCTGATCCTGTGAACCCCAGCCGGTCGGGCCGCTGCCCAAGCCATACAACCCCAGCGACACGCCGAGTTGGTTGACAAGCCCATAAGGCATGTTCTGATAATTCGCGTCTAGGCCGGTGTCCCAAAGGTCGTTGTATCCTTCGTTGCCCGTGTCCCATTGCTGCTGTATGTCCGCCGATAAATCAAGGTCACTGGTCGGCCCGCTCAATTGCACGTAATCCACAATCCGCCCGCTGTTGGCGTCCACCATATACACCTGCAAATTGTTCGTGATCTCCAAACCCCAATGCGGCTGCGGATAAATTGAGCCATTGATAACAACATTGCTTTCATACGACACGGCCGTGTTGGTGGTTAAATAAGGATTGCCCCCGTTGAAGCGATAAATCGAATCCGGCACCGGAATAAGATTGGTGTTCAAAGGAATTTGGAACGAAGCGGCTGGAGAAATTAAATTGAAACCGGGCCAGCCGTTGGCCGGGATTTGGAGGGAGCCTGAAACAATTTCATAGTTAGTGGTGAGGGGGTAGGGCGACTCATCATTTGTCAGCGTCAGGGTCAGATAATCATTCGCATAAATATTGATGGGACGGGCATAGGTGGCGGCATAAGAATTCCAACATTCCACCGCCAGTTGGTTGGAAAGGGACAGGATGAACATCTGGTTGATGGTGTAACTGCTGTCCGGCGCAATGGTCTCATTCGTGCTTGTGCGTGTGACCTGCAATTTGCGCTCCAGTTGGAAGGCTGTTTGCATCCCAAACTCGTTGAAGTTGGGAAAACCCTTTTTCGCGCCGATAATCAGCGGCACGCCAAACACCAGATCGTTCGGGTTCGCCTTCAACGTGCTGACGATGCTTGGGCCGTAATTCAAGTTGAGAATCGGATTTGCGAGAAAGTTCGTGTCGGTGACCTCGGTAAAGCCGCTGATGAAAACATTGTTGTTGTTGTCCACACTGAAAACCGGCTTGAACACGGACGGCAAATACGCCACCGGCGCGCCGCCCGCAGCCGGAACATACTGATTGGTGAAATAAGCCGCGTCATAAATGTTCGCCGCCAGTTGAAGAATGCGGTTGACGGCGGGCGCATAGACAAACTGGTTGCCGATCAAAACCGGGATGTTCGTGATGCCAAAGCTGGGCACGCCGTCACCGGTGATCCCCAGAAAGTTTTCGTTGTTCGCCTGTAAAAATTCGTAGAGGCCGGCTCCATCCGAATTGGTGTAGGGATAATTGGTGATGCCGTAGTAGGTCGCCAGATAATTGGACGGATTGGTCATGAACCAGTTGGACGAATAGTCATGCAGCATCTGGTTGGCGGCGATGGTGAAAAACTGGACCGGCTGCCACGGCACGAAATTGGTTTCCGCGCCCGGATAAATCGTGATGTTGGTGACCACGCCAGCATCGAAATAAGCGGCGGCATTGGAATAATTGAGG